>Ga0207841_1000015_pt1 | contig 489669 bp, 321 predicted proteins | sample HigsolmetaGSP18D_FD_184846 | JGI IMG/M metagenome (GOLD analysis project Ga0207841, IMG submission 184846) | High solid enriched microbial communities from the Joint BioEnergy Institute, USA - SP1-8-D (SPAdes) | ecosystem: Engineered > Bioreactor > SSF (Solid state fermentation) > Aerobic >... | reverse complement strand
GGGGGGGGGGGGGGGGGGGGGCATTTAGAGGATGATGTATCGGCATTCACTTTATCTTCTATGTTCATAGAATTTTGATGCTGTAGCACAATGTATGTACAGTACGCGTTTGCTTTCTGTGGGCCAAAACTCTTGAACAGCGATGTTGTCCCAGTAGGTAGCGGATGAAGCCTGTAACGGTACAGACACACACGCCACCTAAGACGGGGCGCAGATCTACCTAGCAACTCTACATAAACGGAAATAACGTTATGGTTAACATAGTAGAAGCAGTCCGTTGCAAAATCTTGGCTTTTCCATCGGCACCAATGATCGCCGATCATAGCAGGAAGTCAGCACACAGCAGATGTACCGTGCCAGCGACAACTACTGTAGGGGCCAGAAGGTTACTTCTTCCACTGATCGGCATCTTGCTTTGCTTGTCGGGTCTTAATTAAGAGTCTTGGAAGTGCAGCTTAGCTTAATCAAATTAAAAGGCAACATCAAAAAGAGGCCCAGGAAGCGGTCTTACTTGCTATGAAACCCTTTCGTTTCCCTTTTACTAGACAGGGCTGCTGCGGTGGCCTGACTGTGGCTCTTAAGAATCTTACCTTGGCAGCCTTGCCTTGCCTTGGCAACTTTGGTTGTTTCTCTATGTTAGATATGTTCTGTGATACCGGTCGGGAGCGTTGCGTTGTGTTGCGGAACCTTGAACCTGACGATGAGAAGCTTCGAGCTACCTGGAACGAATGACGACAACGGTATTATAGTATGATATTGTAATATGCACGGTCGTTCTTGATCGAGTGGATTTAAAATACGAAAGGAACGAAGCCGGTAGTCATTCGTAGTAGCGGTTTAGTAGGAGTAGTAGACAGGTCTCAAGAATCCATAATATCGATTTAGACGTATCTGTTTTTTTTTTTTTTTCGCCACTGGGAATGGAAGTCGATGAATCAATTGATTGATTCCACCAGATTCGGCGGAAAGGGAAGCTACACTCGGGTAGGTAGCTCGTCGCTTACATCGGTAAACGCCGCCCATCCCTTGCTGGCTGGCGCGGGCACCTACTACTTCCCATCTTATTTTCTGACCGGAGCGCGAAAGTGTCTATGTGTAGCAGCCAGGCTAGGGGAGACGAGGCGAGGGTTACGTTACCCAGGAACCTAATTAAATAAGATCCTTGTCGATTAAAGTCAGCAAAAGTCAATGGACACAAGAGAGAAGAAACTGATAGGAAATAGTAATCCTGACCGCCTGAGTGGTAGAACAAGCCAGCACACTACCAAGGTGACACTGTTTGCAGAGATCCTGCACTGTAGTACGGAGTAGGACGGAGTCTATCGCTCGAGCAGAACGATGCGTCTGTGCGATTATCCGATCTCTATCGATCGATAGGGTCCGTGTGTGGGAAGGTGGAGTGGAGAAAAAATGGGGACGCTTGGACGCCGCTGGACTACGCGGCTTGCGGCACGAGAGGAACGGTTTCGATGCCAGGACTACGGAGTCGCAGGTCGAAGACATCGGGCGGGAGGGGTTCCCATGCTTGGTTTAACCGGATGGAGTGACATGATCAGTCATTCGTCGCTGCGTCGTCCCGTTGGCTCCCCGTGAGGCTGGGGGTAAGGTAAGCCGGTGGAGCTCTCGAGCACGACGTCGTCGGCACGTCGTCATTGCTTGCTCAGCAGTCTTGAGTAGTAGGCGGAAGAAAACTTCATGGTTCTTCCTTAACTCGAGAGCATTGTTATTATTACTGATCGGGGCGCTCTGGTTAAAGCAGCTTGAAATTATTAAGCCCCTCTGACTCGGGTCTGACGTGCCTGGCCGGGCCCTCTCCCCGGCTGTCGCTCACCGTCTCCTTCTTTCTTTCTCTTCCTCCCTCGGGACAGAAGCGCCAGGGCGAAAGTCTGCCCGGCATCATTTATTATCCATCGCACAGCCCGTCGCTGCACCGCCCAAACGCAACGCCCGCGCCCCCCCTCGATCAATCATTCAATCAATCAACAATATGCGTGCTCTCCCGGGTTCCCGACTCCCTCTGGAGCAGTGACCGGCCCGGGCGTCGATCCTGGATCTTGCTGCTGGCTGCTGCTGTTGCCCTGGAGCGTCACTCCGCCGCGCTAAGTCTGTACCCCGTACAGTACATAGATTGTACCCATTGTCCAACACACCCGCACGCTCTCCGGGTTCTTTAACCCTTCCACCGCTACTTCCTCTGTCCACTGTGTGAGGCCCTTCTTGTTTTTCGGGGGAGGGGCCTGATACCACGGGGAGCGTGTGTCTCCACATGATGCAAAATGGTGAGCCCGTTTCGAGTGCGGAGTTCTAATGCGCGTGCCGTTCTTCAATCTCGAGGTTTATCTTCTTGTTTGCTCGAGTTGAGACGGGAGCATCACGCAACGACCACCTGCCTTCCCCACCTGCTCTGCCGACGGGCGCCTCGACGCCTGGACCTGTCGACAATTTATATTGGTCGTTGTTCGATTGGAGAGATTTGATCTATGTCAATTGACATTTCGAAGGCTAACACTCGTCTGACACCAGGGTTGCTGTCTTTCTCTCTTCTCCTCGCGTGACGACGGTTCCCCATATACAGGTGGGGTAACTCAGCAACACCATGCCGACTCTGCCTCTCGAGCCATAAATTCCGTTCCCAACGCCATCGTCTCGGGGTCGTCTTCTCTGCGCCGTCCTGCGACCGTGACAGGCGAAGACAGGACCTCGCGCATCACCTACCCCACCCGCCGCCGAGGTCAAACGACACACACTCTGCCGCTCAGTGAGCACTACAACCAGCCGATCCGCCCGCATGTCTGGCACAGCAAGCGCCGCACATGGACCCGCGCGCAGCTCGCCCGCGAGCGGGAGGAGTTCTTTGAGACCCGGGTGACCGGCCGACCGGAGGTCTGGGCCGCGCTGAACGCGGCGACTTCGCTGATGCGCGAGGGCGACTTTGCGACCGCGCAGGGTATCATCGATGCTGCCGGCATCACCGTGCCTACGGGCGATCTCTGTGAAGGCTGCTATGACGAGAGCGGAGCTCTGTACCGGCTCCCGCAGTGCATTGTGAGCGACCCCGAGAACGTCGTCGAGACGGCCTCGACAGATGTGCGAGGAACCGGGGATCTTGAAAGCGACGCCATCTATGACGGGAAGTTGGTGGACAACGCCTCCGAGGACGAGCTCATTGCCGAAGAGATCGAACGACGCAGAGAGGAGAAGGGCAAGATGAGTGAACGGGACATCATCAAGGTGAAAGCCAGGCTGAGCGATAGGGGCGGGCCTGATGTTGTCGTGTCGATCGGGAAGGGGCAGAGTGTGGGGTTGCTGGCTCGAAAGGTGCAGGCCGAGGCCGGGGTATGTCCTATATATAATATCTCTTTCGTCCTACGCGTCGATGGATCATCTGACATGTTGGCCGTTTTTGAATACAGATCTCCGGCAAGCAGCGCGTCCGCATCGCTTATCTCGGTAAAATCCTCAAGGAGAATCAAACATTGCTCGACCAAGGATGGAAAAACGGCCACGTCGTCAATGCCTTGGTCGTTCCGCGGCATTCGTCGTCGCAGCGGAGCTAGCCGTTGCCTCACCTTGTCTCGTCGACAAGTTTCTGTGACATCCGGCAATCTAACGAATTATCCTTCGATGACAAGCACAGGTTCTTTCTGTGCATGTGACAGAGATCGGCTTTTCCCCTGAGCGATTCTCCGTGGTAGAAGGATCGTTCTGGGAATTGCACACCAAATCCATATCTACCAGCGCAATGTCTTTACGACATTGAATCCTCACCGTCTTGTCTCAGGGCGGCTCTCTGATTCCTGTCTTATCATCTACGGCACTCATCTGGTATCATCCATATTTGAGTGCCTTGATTTCTTTCCAGTTCATACCGTTCCATCGAGATCGACCCGGCAGGCTCCAAGCCGCAGTCATTCTCGGACAGATGATTTCATTGTTCTTATTCTGAGAGTAAGGCGTTTCGTGTGTTTCTGAGCGTCTTTTGTCAACTTGCACAATACCCCAGCTGTTCTGTGTCTGCCATGTCTGGTTTATGATGATGGTGCTGTGTCTCTGTATCTTTTCAGCATTCCGCATCGATATTTTGGCCATTTGTCGGCGTCTGTGTCTGCAATATTTCTTTCCCCGATGAAAATCGCGCTTCTATGTTACACTTATGTATGTCCATCTATTGTTCTCCTACTCCTCCCTTCTGCTTAACCCCTCTCTGATCGCCAGATGTTTGCGCTCATCAAAGTGCTGTACATACATACCTAGCTCAAGCTAGCGACATGGTCCGAAATAGCTTTGAATGCGGAAAATGTGATGTGCTTCCAAGAAAAAAAAGATATTATTTACATATATCTGCAGTGTCTGTCCAGGTGTGACAGAGAGATGTCTCCCTTTTTTTTATAGAGGCACTCAAGTCTCAGGCTTGAATAGAAACCGAAGTCCTCTATTTGAGGACGTTTTACCCGATATATACCGTTGGAAGTAGATATCCATGAAGTCTCGCGTGCCGGAGCACAAACATCTACGGAGTATTAGATAGTTTTTCAGTTCTCCACCTTATCAGCGGGACCAAGAAGCGATGATCGATCAGCCAAGTGGACGCTAATCTTAGCGCTGCCGTAAGAAGCAAACAGCGCAAACATCTTGATGACCCGCCCCGGCGCGCGGGAAAAAAAGTTCTGGGACGGACGGGTGCTTTTTGATCGATCGATCGATAAAGAATATTGATTGATGATGACACTGTTGTGAGAGAGATAACGACATCCTCTCATTTTTTGTCTCCTTTCATATTTTTTGTCCTGGATTCTGCGATTTCGCCAACTGGGCCTTTTTTTTCTCCGCGGAAGTGGAAAAAAAAGGATTGTTATCTGCATGGCCTTGTAGGTTCGGTATCACGAGACGAGACTCGGCAGAACAGAACAAGAGCCGACCTTCTCAGTTTGACTTAGGAGGAGGAAAAGGAGAATAAGAAGAAGAAGGAGGAGGAGGAAACACCATGACGGACATGCAAAAGACCCCCTTCGTGCGGGAGCTGGCCTCGAGTGGTGAGTTTTCTTGCAAGTTCCTTTTTTGTTTCTCAGACGACAAAAGTTCCAGACGAAGACGAGAGCGCTCTTTTTTGCTCTCTACAACTATCTCCCTCGATTCAATTGAATTGCCTTGTTTGTCCTTTTTTTCTTTCTTTCTTTCCCACATTCATCCATTTCTGACAAGAGTGATATTATATCATATATAGACCGCCGCACCCGCGACAAAGCCCTCTCCTCCCTGACCCTCTACCTCCGCTCCCGCACCGACCTCTCCGCCCTCGACCTGCTCAAGATCTGGAAGGGCCTTTTCTTCTGCTTCTTCCACTCCGACCGGCCCCTGACGCAGCAGGCCCTCGCCCGCTCCCTCTCCTACGGCCTCGTCCCGACCTTACCTCGCGCGACGCTGCATCGCTTCCTCCGCGCGTTCTGGATCACGGTCGGCAGGGACTGGCATGCGATCGATCGGCTGCGGCTGGACAAGTATCTGTTTCTGGTGCGGTGTTATGTGGGGGTGGCGTTTGAGGTGTTTTTGAAGGGGAAGATGAACGAGGAGGGTAGTAATGGGGATGGTGATGACGCGGGGGAGGGGAGGAAGAGGAAGCGAGACTCAGAGGGAGATCAAGAAGACGACGATGATAAAGAGAAGGGGAGGAAGAGATCCAAAGCAGACATCGACACCGACACTGCCACCAACGACGACAACACGAAGAAACAAAAACAAAACCCGAACCAAAAGCAGAACGGCAAACCCAACAAAACTAAGCACAGCGACGACGAACAAGTCCCTGCCAAATGGACCGACCTCGAACGCTACCTCTCCATCCTCGAAGAAGGCCCCCTCTACCCGCTCAACTTCGACCCGGACAAGCCCGCCCCGCCGCCGGGCGAGGAGCCCATGCCGCACGGCCCGGACGGCCTGCGCTACCACATCATGGACATCTGGCTCGATGAGCTCGAGAAGGTCGTTGAGGTCGACGATCAGGCCGAAAACACCAACGGTGATGGTGGTGATGATGATGATGATGATGATGATGAATCCCAGGGCGGATCAACGCTGAAACCGAGACTGAAAGGCGACGTCCCCATGTCGCTCCTCCTCCGACCGTTCCGCAAGTTGAAAGAGCGCAGCCCGACCAAGACGGTGCGGGTCCGCGCCGGGGAGGTGCTGGATGACGAGCGCCTGGTCAAGTGGGGGTTCAAGCAGCCGAAGCGGGATTCGGATGATGAGGATGATGATGATGATGAAGACGATGAAGATGATGGATCTGAAGAGGAAGAGGAGGAGTGGGGAGGGTTTGATGATTGATTTCCTTTACATTCAACTGATTGATACGATACCATTCTGAGAATGTGTGGCGGATGTTAGTTCGGTAGTTATTGATACTGCTCCAGCAGTTGTATGTATGTAAATAAAAGGGCATGTTTTGCCTATTTCGTGAGATAGATTCGTTACAAAATTACATTTTTCCATTTTTGGAAGGCATCTGGTTTACAAAAACTCATATCACATTTCTCATTACAGGTTTACGCTCATCTCGACCGGCTTAACAGTCGCAGACTCTTCCCTCAGACGCCGGGATCGTCTGCTCTGAAAACAGCTACTGTACAAGGCCAGTCCCACTCCGCTGGCTTGGAAGCAGAAGGATCAGACCTTAACGAAACAAACGCCTTCTGCCGGGTATCATCACGATTCAGGACTCATAAAACCATCGCAAAGCAAGTGTTTCGTCACACCGGCCCCTTGGCCTCGTAGAGGTACCCCGACTTGGACAGCACCGTCCCGAGACCCCGGTGGACCTCCACCTGGAACGGCTCAAAGGGCACCTTCTCGCCGTCGACGCTGATGTATCCGTTCTTGCGGTCCTTCGGGATCAGTCGATACGCCGAGACCTTCCGGACCGTGACCTCGGGCATGTCGAAGAAGGTGCCGTTCTCCACCGCCGCCATCATGGAGAGGGAGGTCATGCGGCTGATGGTGCCGTCGACGGTGACGACGTCGATCAGCCCGTCGTCGGGCAGCGCGGCCGGGAAGAAGTTCGCGCCCTCGGACATGACGGCCATGTTTCCGGCGTAGAAATTGCCGAGCTTGTCGCAGTGGATGAGCTCCCAGTCCTCCGGGACAGGGTCCTGGACTGTTCCGTACTTGAGGGGTGGCAGGCCCGGCGGTTCGTTCGCCGCGTCTTCAACGCTGCGCTGGCGCGGTTTTCTCTGAGATTCGGCAAGGTAGTGGTTCTTGATGGCGTGCTTGTCGCTGACCTCGACCTTCACGGCCAGATCGCACGGGTAGACGGCCTTCGCCATGATACGCTTGAGGAAGCCATACGTGAACCGGTGAGCTCCCATCCACCGGAGGTGCTCCGTACCCAGATCCGAGTCTGCCACGATCCCGAAAGACTGCGACAGGAAGGAGAGCGTCCGCGTGTTCCCCTGCGTGATGGAAACCAGGTCCAACGGAGTCCGCAGCGCCTTGACGACCGCGAGGGCGGCCAGACTCACGCTCCCGGTCCCGAACAGGTTCCAACACATCGCGTTGCCAGAACCGCCGGGGATCATCGCCACGGCGACCTTGGCCAGGGCCTCTGTCGCGTTGGGCTTCTTCGCCAGCCCATTGAAGATCTCATATGGCAGACCATCGCCCGAGCAGGCGACTATCGCATCGTACGCGTTGATGTCGATCTGCTCCGCGATCTCCGTCGCGTGGCCGGCGTGCGTCGTCTCCTCCGCGTCGATCTCGCACCGCGCAGCGGCCAGGATCGGCTCCGCGTAGCGGTAGTACAACTTGGCGGCCGTGCCCTTGCCGCCGAACGGGTTGATCAGGACCTTGAGCCTCTTGTTCCGCTGCGCCTTGCCGTAGGCGCGGTCCAGCAGCTTCGCGACCCAGGCCTCGGCGCGGTCCTTCTGCTCCTGGTGGACGGGGTAGTGGAGCGAGGCGACGGCGACGTCGTGCTTGGACGTCGGCTCCGCGTACTTGATGGTGATGGCGTTCTGGGAGAGATCCGCCCAGAGGACGTTGTAGTAGTGGATGGCACGGGTGGTCCTGGGCTCTGCAGATTTCCCGCGGTCAGAGATGCCGCCTGTGGGCCCCGCGACCTCCCCGGACGGAGATGGAGAGACGGGGCGGTAGTCGTGGCAGAGGGAGCGCCTACTGGGTGCCAAAAAGCCGCAGCAGCCTCGGTGCGCCTTGCGCGCAAAGCTTTCATCTGGCAAGCGCAGGAGGTCAGCAACAGTCCATACACTGTAAGGAAACAGGACACAAGTACCTAGAACGACCAGGGAATCGCCCCCCAGGGTCAACGAGGCGTGCTTCCCAATGGCAAGGACCGCATCGCGGTCGGGAGTCTCTGACTCCGGACGTTCCGCGGCGGAAGAGGAAGAGCCATCCGCGAGCGGGTCGGAGATGGCATTGGAGTGGCCAACGGTCATCGTGCTGGCGTGGGCGCAGAGAGCATTCTGGGAGAAGGGACAGAAGAATATTGCAGGGAGGAATCTAGGGATCGCTCAGGGAATCAGGGAGAGAGGGGACAGGGAGAAGGAGGAAGCAGGACTTGCAGCGGCGGAGAAGCGCATCAGGCCAGGGCAGCAACGGAGCGCCGCGGAGCCTCAGGTGTTTGTTCCTGGCGCTGGGGAGTCGCTCACGTCACAGCAGCCCATGGTCGCTGCCGCGGCGGGCCGGCGGAAGCTGGACCAGGGCGACCGTTGCCGGGAGCCTGCTGTTTATACCTGGTTGTATCTGTTATGCGGTGTGCGCGATGCATCCGGGTTGCTGTGCACGCGGGGTTCCGGCACATCCGATTTCATGCCCGAGGCCTGCCTGGTTCGGTGGGCAGAGCATGGCGGAGTCGCAGTGGACGACGGGCCAAGACATCGTCGTGAAAAATCTCATGCCAAGATCCCGACTCCCGAGGCCGCTGATCCTGTTGGCGATGTCGATACACAGACCGATGGAGGAAAAGGCACAGGATCGCCATGTGGTCTGTGCCTGAAAACTCCGCGAGATCCGACCTGGATGCGCTCTACCGTGAGGCTTCAGGTTCTTTGTTCTCTGTCAAGCTAGGACATGCTGATATACACAATCGCACAGCTGGAAGAGCAACTCTAATCATCCCTATTATCGACAGCACCATGAACTTTTCAATATTTCCATTCGAGGACAGCCTCTACTCATCCGGTATAGCACAGCTGACTAAAGGACCATGCCTATCTAGGTACTAAATTCGCTAGCAACAAGGGGGATAAGATAAGATGAAGACAAACAGGCATCACAACGGGTCAAGCGGTTCATGCAGCACTGGCCTTCAGGCCTTTCAGGGAGCCCAGGCTCAGGGCTAGGCCCTGCGACCGGCTTCGTATCCGTACAAATCCAGTAATCGGCCCGTCCTCGCCCTCCTTCTCGATGCTCAGGTTCGCCAGTGCGTCCTCACCTGGACAACGTCAGCAGTGGTCTTTAAACGAGAAACAAGGGGGAAAAAAACAAAGGGAGAGGAAACATACCAAATACGCTCCGGGCATAGAGGTTGGCACTCAGGAACTGGCAGTCGCCCTGGAGGGAGGCTTCGGGCGTCAGACAACTCATGTTGGTGCTCTCCATGAGCTGCTTGAGGAACTCCCGCAGGCTCTTGGCCTTCGAGTTGATGTTGACCTTGTTCTCCCACTCGAACTCGGTCCACATCTGCCGGAACTGCGTCTCCGTGCAGTAGGCCGGCTGGATGTAGTCCATGATGTCCGCGTGCACGTCGTTGAGGATCACCACGTGCGTCTCCGTCGAGCTGGGTCCGTCGTAGACGATGTTGCCGAAGATCACGCCCGTGTCGGTCGACGACACCTTGATCGTCGCCTGTACGTTCATGAAGTCGCGCGGGCCGAGGTTCTGCGTCGTCGGGCGCTCGACGACCTTGAGGTCTCCGAGGGTCGCGAACTCGACCGACAGGTTCTGCAGAGTCTCAGTGGTTTGGTTGACCAGCAATACATCCAGCACGATATCGAACTGATGGACCTTGACGTAGGCTTCAGCGTACACCGGGTCGGAGAATCCGGTAAGCTGGACAACCCTGCTGAGCTTGGACGACAGATCCTCATGCGCCGAATCCCCACCGGTGGCCTTTGCGAGATCCAGCTCAATCTCGTCGGCGCCCTCACCGACATTCTTCCTGGCGAGCTGTCGGATGGGGATAGCGTCGTCAATCTGCACAGCAGTTTTGGCCTTCTCGACCGCCTCCTTGGCCGCGCGCTTCTTCTCTTCGACTTGGACCATCGCACGGAAGGCATTCTTGGTGTCCTCCAAGAAAGTGGTCCCGAGTTCCTTCCTTTCAGCGAATTCGGCAAGCGAACGCACGCAGGTCATGATTCTGTCCACAGAGTCCTCGTCGATCGGGGCCTTGACAAACTGCGATTGTCCAACACGGATAATCGAGATCATGATGAGCATCGCCTCGGCGCGAAGGGCGTTCGTCCGAGCGGTGTCCTGAGACACTTCGGCGTGGCGCATCACCAGCTTCGTCAACGTTGACGAGAGGACAGTCGCTAGGTAGTAGTCACCGTCCAGGATAAGCTGCCGCAATGGCGGCTTCTGGGCAGCCTTGACAGCCTCGAGCTTGGCGGCTGCTTGGCTAGTAAGAGCACTCTCGGTAGCATACGTGCCATCTGCCAGGACCTTCCTTGACCCCGTTGGTGCCGTCTGTTTAGCATGGCCATTGACCTGCTCCTTTGGAGCCGCATTCTCCTCGGGAACTTCGTCCAGCAGCCGCTGTTCAGAGGCCAAAATTGGGATCTCTCCGAGGCTGGCCCGGATTCGCTTCCAGGCTTCACGGATATCATTCTCGTCCAAGGAATACTCTCCGACAACCCAAAGCACTCCACGGTAGACCTTCCCGGCGCGTACTTCGCCGAGCGTGGAAACCAGGCGTTCGATAATTGAGGGTCGCAGCTTGGGGAACTTCTCCACGACCTCCTTGACGAAGGAGATTACATCAACGGCAGAATTGTTGTTAAAGTCCGCAATAAAGTCCATAAGGAGATCGACAACACTAGCAGCGATCTCGGAGAACTTGATGGCGCAGTGGTGTATCGATTGAATGAGAAGTTGACGGTATTCGCCAGTCTATCATCGCGATCAGCCAAAAGCGTGTGGGAAGAAAAAGGAGTCGTCCTCGACTCACCTTCTCATACTGCTCGTCCACGGTCTTGGCAAGCTCCTTCTTCAGCAGCATGACAACCTCCTCTACATTCTTGCTCGAAACCATTTCCAAAGCGATTCCAAGGGCTTTCCGTCGCACGTCAATGTCAGGGCTGGAAAGCACACGCAAGATCTCCATCGTCAGGTCGTCCAAGACGCCCTCATTTCGTCTTCTCAGTTGGTCGACCCTGTCTAATACAATGAGCTTAACGTTGTTGTCTGCCTCCTTGATGCTGAGCTCGATCAGTTTGGCAGCGGCTGCCTTGACAGCAACGGGATTGCTGGTGAGGGCGGTCAGAGATGTAGCAGCTTCGTAGACGACGGTGCTGGCCGATGCATCAAGAAGGTCGAAAATAAGACGTAGATATTTCGCCTGAAGCTAGTTAGCAATGAAATTGCCTTGCGCTTTGTACGGACGCCCCTTACCTTGTTCTGAGGATTTTGTACTGCATCCTTCCTGATGAACTCGAGTTCCGCAAGCTGAAGCAACTCATCGGTATTGGGTATGCTGTCAAAGGTGGAGCTCAGGTACTCGAGTGCCTTCTGGTGGCTGATGGACATAAGGGCCGCGAACGCATTGCGCTTGCAGGTGTGATCGGTCTCCGAGTCAAGGAACGTCTGGAGCAGCTCTGGAGCATCGGGAATAAGTGATTCGGAATGCTGGTAGATAGACGCGATGGCCCAGACGGCATTTTTGCGCACATAGGCATGGCGGTGTTCTAGGCACGAGCGCGCGGAGGAGAGAAGGGGCTCGAGGAGTTCGGGCTCGCGGAGCTTGCAGAGGAAGCGAAGAGTGTTGCCGCGCACGTATTCGTTGGGGTGTTGGAGGTCATTTCGGATTCCGTTGCTAGATGGACCCTGTTGAGTGGCCACTCGTCTGCATCCAGGGGCTTCATGCCGTTCTTACCAGACCAAGATCATCTCCTGCTTCAGCTTGCCATTGGCGTCATGCTTCGGGCAGATCTCGTAGTAGAAATACAGGAGCTTCTTCAGGGGCTTGCTCTTCGAAGGCATAACAAAACGGATAATGTGCATCAGGAGCTGGGGCATCGGGTCGCCGTTGAGCATAATCGTGATGATCTTCTTCATGGTCTCCACCTTCGACTCATCGGTGCCCTTTTCCAGCTGCATCTTGAGCTCCTGCACGGTCGGCTGATCAGCAGCATTGTCCTGGTGGACAAGGCTGTACGCGTTCTCCAGAAACGACGCCATGTTGGGTGGTTATTGACAGAACGGCCGATGCAAAGGGTGAGGGATGAGGAGCTGGATATTGTCAGTCTGTTTGGAATCTTAACGGCTGGGAAAGGGAGAAATACCAAAGAAACAGGCTCCCCTGGCTTCGCAGTAAAAAACAAGAGCAATCACAATAGGCCAACACCCCTCATCTACCTTATGTTCACCAGCGCACTCGTGGACACTCCGGAGGCCGGACGGTCAACTTGTCCATTTGCGCGGCGGCGGAGCGACTTGCCCGGAGTGCGTGGATGACTAAGCCATCTGGAACGCGACCTTGTCCGGGGGCGATCTTGTTCCCCACCCAAGCAAGTCGCGACCTTCCTCAAGCTTCTATCTTATCGTCCACACGTCGTTGACTGGCAGAGGGAGCGTGCTGAAGATGCCGTCGTCGGATCTTGCTGAACCTTTCTATGTCCGCTACTAGTAAGGCGTTACCCGTGGCCCAGGTTCCCTCAGCTGCTGACACTCCTGCAGCTCAGGTCACTCTGGGCGGTTTGGACATGAATTCCTAGGTGTGTACTAGCTGGAGACACCTTCTCCCTGGAGCAGCTGTTGACTATTACCATGCAGAGTTCGATTTCCGCGTCCTTGGCGATGGCCGCAGTGCCCAGGTCCGATACGCGAACAACTCCAACTACCGAAATGATTCCCTCATCCGCAAAGAGAGTAGGTTATCCAATGGATGCACTGGTCGTGCTTCAAAACTAAGTGGGCAACAGTGTGTGTCAGTTCCCTGATGATTCAGGAGGTCAAGCGCATCATCAAGGAGAGCGAGATCATGAAGTACGTCCTACGGATCGAACCAGATGTTGCGACGCCGTCCACTAAAGCTCCGAACAGGGAAGACGATTCCAAGTGGCCTCAGAAGAACAAGGACGGACGACAGGAGTTGGAGATCAGACTAGGCAATGAACACATTTCATTCGAGGTAATGCGCTTTGGATGCGATGCTTTCTGCGCTGCATTGGACACCAGTGACTGACCCGAGGTGGCATGCTGCGCAGACCGCGAAAATTGGCTCTCTAGTCGACGTGACTGAATCTGCGGATCCGGAAGGCCTACGAGTTTTCTACTACCTCGTCCAGGATCTCAAGGCTCTCATCTTTTCTCTCATTTCTCTTCATTTCAAGGTAATCGATGCCTGCGGCCGTTCATCTATCGAACCCTGTCTGACCTGCTCTCTCCTCCAACAGATCAAGCCTATCTGAACAGTCCCCTTCACGTGTCCTACAAATCGATGCAAAGGGTTGTATATTGGCGTTAGGTTCAGAGCGGTTTCCAGTGGGAAGGAGATACCTGTGTAGAGTGAATTGAATACCATGTCGTCTGGATGTCCGCGTCTGTATAATACTGCAGTGCTTCTAGAGTAGGACGTCCATGCTTATGTGAATATGACAAACGTGATCTGTAGCCATGTGTCATAAAGATAGATACGAGTGGCGCAGACGGCCCGGTGGAGTCTTTGTCTTGTTGGTCTTCCCCGCGATCGCATGACCGGCCAGACAACCTTATCCGTTTCGGGCAGTGCGTCGTCCCCCATCGTCACCGAGTCCAGCTCTTAACACATCGTCTTTGACGACAGCTCCTGTTCACTTTGTCTTTCTGATTTGGCACTGTGTCCCCTTGTTTTACTCGCTGTTCCTTCTCCCCTTCCGATGTTATCGCTTCTTTGATTCCCCTCCATGCCGACCCCAAGCGACAACACGCTGCAGCTGACGCCGACACCCTTTGCCGAGGACATCTCCGCCCGTACCACCTGTCCACCGGAGGTCGAAAGGGTCTCCTCGTGGAGGACGTCCTCGGAGGAGCAAATTGCCAATGCTGATGGTGCGGGGGATGGTGCGGTCTCGACCACCAACGCTGCGGCGCAATCAGCGCCGAGTCGACCGGATGGAGGCGTGGGAGACTCAGCTGCAGGATCCTTAGGGACCGAGACAGCCCCCGGTTCATCCAACAAGGACATGACACAGACCGAGGAAGATGCGGTGATTGGGACATTGAGTCCTTCCAGCCTTACTACGGAGACAAAAGAGGAGCAGCAGACTCCGGCGACCCAATCGTCATCGGTGACCGCAACTTCCGCCATGTCGGCGGCACTCAGATATGAGTTTTCCAACGTCCGGGTATGTTCACTCTGCAAGCCGTGATATCACCTTTCACTGACAAGTGGAAGCTATTTCCAAACCACACTTCCTCCTTTCTTCGAGCTGGAAGCAAATTCGTTGGCACCCAGCAGTCCGATCGTCAGGTCTACAACGTCGATGTGGAGATAAAACACGTTGACATGGCCGAGTCGTATCTCTGTGGTTATCTCCGCATACAAGGTTCGTTTTCGATTGTACGTCAATTGGCTTTCGGTGGAGTCGATGCTGAACTAGATTCGCCCTCTAGGCCTGACGGAAGACCATCCGACATTGACAACCTTCTTCGAGGGCGAGATAATCGGGACAAAGCACACCTTCCAGACACGCCATGAAGCATGGGGAGCGACGGAGAAGACCGATATGCACCACTGGGCTAGATTCCCGGCGTGGCGTCCGCTGGCTAAGCAGGCGAAGAGACCTGACTTCACCTACAAGAATTTCGCGCAGCGCGAGCACATCTTCATGAGGTGGAAGGAATACTTCCTCGTACCCGATCACCGGGTGAGGACGATATCCGGTGCTAGCTTCGAAGGGTTCTACTACATTTGCTTCAACCAGGTGGAGGGAACTGTCAGCGGGATCTATTTCCACGCTAAAAGTGAAAAGTGCGTGCCCGTCGCCGGTCACTTTGTCCAAACTGATAGTCATAGCTAACGTGCCATCATTTCCAGATACCAGCAGCTCGAGCTTAAACACGTCGATGACAGAGGTTGTCTTCCGGCAATCGAATTCCGATGAGGTCGCAAGTTTCTCATCGTCAATATTCTCAATGGACCAGGAGTGTGGTGCTTTCAGCGACACTGAAAGCACCAGCTTCCTCCACGAGTTTTGTATACCCAGGGGAGGATCTGAGCATGGGACCTTTTCTTCTTCTCTTCTCTTTTTTTTTTCCATTTCTTTCTGAGTTCGATCATCTATCGGACCCCGCTCTTCTTCGATGCGCGGCACTATGGGCTTGTGTGCCTGTCGTGGAGGCAGCTCGCATACCGTGGTGCATGCGAAAACTAGACTTTCTTAATCATGCCCTTTCTTCCTCCCTCTGATTATTTATTTATCAGCTATTTACGCTCATGATATCGACATGGACTGGCGTTGCTCCGTTAGGTTATGTCTGCAGTCTCATTTGCCGTTTCAAGCGCTGGGATTATTCATTCGCACAGGCCGAATTCTTCTCCAGGTTTCACTGCAAGTACTACGCCTTGCTGTTCGCTGCCCACTTTCGAATTGACTTTTTTCACATTTCACACAACGGTTTATAGCTTCATGTGCTTTTTTTTCTCCCAATGTCTGGCACGAAGCGCACTTTTTTGATTTCAAAAGAGGAGGACCTTCTCGGTTCTCTTATTCTCACCTCTTCACGGTTTGATTTCAACTTTTGTTGATGGATGATCTAACAGAGGTTCTGTGTATAGCTTTTTTTTTCTTCCAATGATGTCATCTATTGGCTTCTCGTATATGAACTACTTTCTATGAACACTATTCAGGGCCTATATATAGGACCGTTAGAGAACAGCAGGCGTAAGTTGTAAAAGAGGCTCCGCTCCAAAATTACTAGAAATGCAAGAACCCACAGAGACTTGACAACTAAAGGAGTGAGCACCACCTGTGAGTTCTCTATATAACATCCTACGACAGGAAAGGAACATCATGATTACCCTGGAGAACGGGGATGGATACGAACAAAAAGTATGTGCCTATGGGGTTTGTAACAAGCGGAATCAAACAAGATAAGTAAGTGAAGTCAAAAAACCCCCTGTCTCGGAACATACCTATATATACTCTTTCACAGACAATGCAAATGGGTAAAATTTACCTGTGAATCAGTATCCATGAATGAGGGATTTTCTCCAGTTGATTCAAGTTAGATATGCGCAGAAGAACCTACATGATGATATGCATCAGGTAGATCTATATTTACATATCACTCTACTTATATATATATATCTAATTTCTTCTGCCTTCTCGACACCAACATATGCCGTGTTACTACCAGAGCACTCTAAAAACAACAATCTTTTTTTTCTATTTCTATGCGCAGTACATAGCTAAAAGCATCCCGAGACCAGACCGTGTCGAGATAAAACATAACCCAGAGACTACTACTACAGCTTCAAAGCACACCTACCTACCTGGCCAACTACCCGTTTCGAGCGAGAGCCAGGCTAGGCCAAGCGAGCCAAGAACTTACACAAGGTACATTACTAGATAAGATCCCTTACGGAGTATTCGATGGGTGTACTGCAGGTATCCGTGCCTACTAGCAAATAGAGCTACGTTGAAATCAAAGACGCATAGGCATCTATCTGTAGTCGAAGCCGGGTACAGGTTAGACTAATCGCAGCGGAGAAACAAAAACAGAAGTAAATTATGAAAGTCAACCGAGACCGAGAAAAAATTCATTTTTTTAAATATTTTCCGTCATCATATTGCTAGCTAGGTAGGTGAACGATTTCGCCCACATCTTCCATCTTCCATGGTTATACGTTCTGCCCCGTGTCCGCTCAGGAATAAAAAAACATCAACAAAGAACATGTCGAGTCTATATACGGCGCGTACATACTCGAGGGCTGCGTATAAATAGCAAAAGGCCATGACAAAATATATAGATGGCTAATTTAGAGATGCCAGCTCCGAACGAAGAACGAAAAATATCGATAAACCCGAAATCAATAAAAAGAGACGGGGGTATCACATGCATTCATTGATCTGTTTGAGCGAGAAGCAAACAGAAGAATGAAACTGAGAAACCGACACAAGGCTGCGTCTCGACCCAGGTCGAGGACGATTTTATCACGCAAACCCTTGAGAGTTACCTTCAGATATAGGCGGAGGAGTTCTGTCGAGTGTTCATACCGGACGAGCCGCTCACACTGCCACCTCCGCCGTCGCTGCTGGGTGTCTGTGGGTCTATCACAACCTGCTGCCTGATCGACACGATCCACGGGTGTTGCAGCAGCTCTGCCGCAGTCGGCCTCTTCATAGGATCACGTTCGAAGCATTGTCTCAGGAAATCGATTCCCATGTCGCTGAGCTGATCGCGCGTCGGCAACTGTGGCTGATTCCCCTGAGCAATGTTGTACATGATCGCCCACTCGTTGTCAAGAGAGGACCAAGGCCGGCGACCGGTGGCCATTTCGAGGATCACGCAGCCCAATGACCAGATATCGACTGCTCCCTGGCGGTTGGCGAGCTTGGAAGTGTCACCTCGGATCACTTCGGGGGACATATACATCGGCGTCCCGGTCATGGTTTTCTGATTCTTACGCTGATACGGAGGCTCTTTGGGAAGAGGTTCCTTGGAGCCCTTGTTGAACGCGTCCATGCCAGCAACAGTCTTGCCCTGGCGGGCGATGACTTTAGCAGCACCAAAGTCCACATACTTGATGACCCCATTGTGATCGAGCAGTATGTTTTCGGGCTTAATATCCCGATGGACGATCCCGGACCGATGCAAGTACGCCAGTCCTTCCAGCAGCTGGAGGGCATAGACCATGATGACAGTCTCATCTTCGATGCGACCGTGCTCAAGTAAACTGGCGAGAGATCCACCGGAACAGTACTCCATGAAGATATAGACTTTGTCACGGTGCACTTCGATCCCGTGATACGAAACGATATTGGGATGGTCGAGAACCTCGAGAACGCTCATTTCATCACGGATCTGCTGGGCGATAGCTGGGATCATCTGGGGGTCCTGAAGGCGGATTTCCTTAACCGCCATCAGATAGTTGCTGTCAAGATTGATGGCCGCGTAGACAGATCCGAAGGTGCCACCACCGATGTACTGGCCCTGTTGCCATCGCAGAGTGACATTCGTCGCTGACGACGACAGAACCGTAAGGGATCTGTCAGCTTCGTTGGACCCTTCCAACACCCTGCCCAATGCTTGGCGCTTCGCATCCTCTTCTACCCTCAACTCTTCGATGACCTTGATGCATGCCAGACGCTGTTCGCGAACAAGTTTCGACGCTTCTTCGTCGCTAAGAACACGACCAGCGCCGATTTTTCGCGATCCTCCTCGTGACTCCTCAAGGCGCTGCTTCTCAGCCTGGGCAGCCAATGAGGATCTGGCGCCCATGATGTCAAAGTGAGAAATAAGGAGTGACATGCATCCGGCCACCTTAACTCTTAGAAGAGCAAACTGTGAGTCGTCCATTGAGAGAAGGTGATTGCTTGAGGTTATGACCATGGTAAACTCGAGCGCAGCAACGGCCCACTTGAACGTTCTGCGGTCAGCAGCATCACAATCATCGCAAATAAAGGAGATCCAGTCAAGCGCCAACTCAACAAGTTTTGCGCTATTCATTGCGCGTCTGTTTGGGTCCACATAGCTTGAAGACCGTTTACCGAACTCGGTTGCAAATGCGAAACAGGCCTGGACGAGCTCATGGTTCTCTATGCCCTTCTCCTTGAGCTGATTTCTAATCACCGCGACGCTGTCCATGATGGTCATGGAGAGCTTGAATAATATCTTCTTGATCCTGTTGAGCTCCGCATTCACTCGTCCAAGGTTTGCCCGCTGTTCAATAGTCACATCAAGCTGCATGCCAGTCAATTGTGCGAGTTCGTGTCGAGCATTGGACAGTCGCTGCTGCGTTCCATCCGCGACGAGACGTAGCTTTCCCATTCTAACATCCGTGGGCTGTTCCAGAAGATCCACTTCCATCTTCCTCCCACCCCATGCGAGTGGCCTCTCAGGACGGATCACGAGGATGTAGGGAGTGTGAGACGGATCTTTGGGTGTATCCTCCTCGCGAAAGGAGGTCCCGAGGATCGACTTAATATCTGCAGGCTGGTTCCACAAGGCATGATGCGCAATAAGATAGACACCCTTCTGCCCCACAGAATCATTTGACTTGACGAGAAAATGATCTGAATATAAAAGCGCCTCAAAGAACTCGTCCGCGATGTCTTCAGTGAGGTTATATTCCGTCGCATTTTCAAACAGCTGGCGTAAGAAGCGCGAAAACCGGTAAAGCTTGCGTTGGCGTACCCGCGTAGAATCCAGGACACTCTTGTAACGCTTATCCATGTCAGCAGGATCCTCATTTGGCCGAGCCACCAGCTCCCGTTCAAAGTGGATCATAAGGCGCTGAAGCGATTTAGCCGTAAGAGCACTATTAAAAAACAGGATTAGCCACCATTCTAGGATTTGCGAGGCGAAGCTGATTACCTGAATTGCTCAGCAACTTCAATGTCACCACCCTCCAGCTGCCGGCCAATTTCGTTGGAAAATCCCCATTCCTGCTCTAAAATCTCCGCTTCCTTGAACGTATTCTTGTTTGCGTTCAGCTTCCAGTTCAGAAGTCGGAAGTAATACTTCAGCGCATCCACGACGACAGAGTCGAAGTTCTCATCAATGCAAGGGGGGAGGTCCCATCCTGGTTCTGGCTTCGAGATTACTAGATAACGCTGTTTGATATCGACCGCAACCCTCATCAAGATCTGAAACTGCGATATCATCTGGTCGACCAAAATCGGAGACTGCTGCGCAGGATCCTTCATTTTCTTCGCGAAAGACAGACGCACGCGTATTATTTCCTGGATCAGGCGCGAGGGGAAATTAATGAGCGTCAGCAGCTCTTCGATGTAGGGAGGCAGGTGTCGTTTAGCAAACGCTTCTGCGTTTTCGATAAGCGTAGCTTTCGCTTTCTTGATAACTTCCCCAATGCCATAGAGCATGTTATGATCCCCTTGCAGGGTCTTCAGGCCGTCCTCCTTCATGATTCGGTCTAGGAACGAGCCATCATCGGAGAGATCAGTAGCAGCGGTCTTGACCCTTGGCTTGTTGAAATCGAGCTCGGGATTCCCTACCCAGCTTTGTAGGATTGCCAGCTCGGTGTTGATAAGCAGCGTCGTATTGTGCCATGCGATGACCGCGTCGCAGCTCGATCGAAACTGCTCGGAAGCAGTTCGAGGATTGGCAGCTTCCATTTCCTTCCGGGTCGAATACAGTGACTCAACTCGCTCGATCTTTTCAACGACATCCTTAACCTGCTCAACCGGCGATTTTCCAGTCTCCTTTTCGCCTTTAATTTCGAAATTGATGATATCCTCAATCAGAGGGCCGAGACCAGCTCGTGCCTCCTCAATGAGCTTCTTTTGTAGGGCAATACTGCGGCCGCACGTCCTTGCTCGGACTCCCAGCCAGATTTCGTTGTTCAAGGCACTGGACCTCTTCGGTTCCGTAGTTCCAATCAACCTCTGTTTCTCTTGCTTGACCACATCACCCTTCAAGACCGAAGCCAACATTGAATGCCATTCGAGCCGCTCCTGATTCTTCGGGTTCTTCAGTTCCTCTATCGTGGGCTGGTTATCGTTGTCCACCATGAACAGTTGGATATCGGGATCGTACGGGTCATCCTCGAAGGGCACCTCAGATGAAGGGGACGGTTCGTCCAAGTCCGAGTCCATGACCGCCATGTATCCCTGGCTATCCTCGTAGTGATGATACCATCCCTGCGTGTTCCCCCGCAGACGTTGGACATATGCCTTCTCCTGTGCCCGGTATTGCGCATTGGGATCGCGTCTAGAACCTCGTTTAGCCGAGGTCGATCGTCGACGCTCGCCATGGAGGTTGATAAACTGAGGAGGTCGTCGCTGGGGTGCGTAGGTGTTTGAGGGCGTCCGGGCGGGTCCAGATGGGCGCTGTGGTCGCAATTCCCGTTCGGTCATAGGTACTCCCTCCGAGGGCGCCATCTTGTCGAACGTGTTGGCGGCGCCGACGCTGCTTCCGCGCGGCCGCGGCGTAGAGCTGTTCGACCATGCGGACAGACCCGAGGAGCTCAAGGAGTGGCCGGGAGGAGGCGAGGAGGCTACATTAGTTGCGGTCTGCTGGACCTGGCCATCCACGTCTTCCCCATAGCTGGAAGGGGATCTCAGCGTATACGGCTGGCCAAAGTAGTCGTCTGACGATCCAGAGCCATCTGAATCATGGCTGACAATATCTCGGTGCTCCATAACCTGCGGTAAGCGTCCGTCGTCCCGTTGCTGCTCCATCTGGGGAGATGCTCGGCGCTGGGGATATCAGGAGCCGGGTCCGATTGGAGTTGTGGCGGTGCACGGGTGGTCCCTTATCCGTGGACGAATCACTCCGCACGGTGCGGCGGACGCAGGATCAACACCAGCGATCCCTACTCAGAACTCGAAGGATGTGTAGCAGTCTGGAGCACAGCGCAGGGCACGCAGAAAATGATCTGCTTTTGCCTCCTCGACACCATGCTGGTGCCCGAGTTCTTTGGAACGTTTTTAACCAGGCATCAGCGACCTCTGGAACTCTCTGGAAGTCGCGCCCCGTGACCTCCACCGCCTGAACTCAACTCTCTTGCTTGTCATCTGACCTCCACAGGACAGTCCGACGATGAGGAACAAATGCCCTGCTGCGAAGCGACACATCCTGAAAGGACGAAAAAGAAGGTGCTTAGCTACTTCTGACATGGCGCTAATTCAGCCAAACTTCAAATTGTATGATGTCCCGCAGCGTGTAGTTGCATCTCCAGGCCCAACCGTTTCTCGAATTTCGAAAGCTTCCTCAAGGCATCGACCTATACCAGTACACTGTTGAACAATTCCTGTTTCTGAAAGGGAAAGTGCTTGTTGCCAATACTTTATGCTTCAACATGTCATTGCACGGAGCTCCGTTGGGAATGAGACATAAACCCAGCTTGTCATGCTCCCCATCCTGATGCAAGCAGAGATGTTAGAGTTAACCTACTGCTAAACAGGACATTTCTATCCCGCCCAGCTCGAGAGTTTGACCGGAATTTGCAAGTAAGCATCCCGCAAGCAACCTTCCGATAGAACGACTCAGGCTACCTCCAGTCGTCCGAGTATTTGGACCTCTTGGCAGATGGTTCCCTATCGATCCGGCGGCTATGGCCCTCTGGTCTTTGTTTTGGTCTACACCAGAGTCCGTACTGTGTACTGCTGACCATTTGGATTCGAAGTGGGGAAGCCTCTGCACAGACTCTTCTTGCGGATCTGGAGAAGCGTCTATTTGGATAGATTATCAGCTACTCTATTCAGCAACGGCGCGTCCCACTCAGGAGGAGACTACTGCGTGCAGACACTCTCCATCTGTTGACGGGCTAGCGATCCGTAGATCGGATCATCTCTGCAGGTCTGGGGACTGTTATATTGGCACTTGGATTCCAGACATAGAGTACTCCGTACCACCGCGGAGCCGGCTACCCAGGAGAACAACAGTGTCCAAGACTTAGGAGCGCACGAGCTGATCATCCTATGGCGCGACCAAGAGATCTACTGCGCACTGGGTACTTAGTATAAGAAAAGAGTCTTGAATTGCGGTTTCCCGAAAGATGAGCAAGAAAGAGGATGATTCATTCCGATTGACAGTTCTTTTGCTGATGAAGTAGCTTTGGAAGAAGTCTCTGAGCACTCGGCGAGATCGATCTGCGTGTCTCATTCCTGCTCAACCATGAGTCAAACTGAGAGTTGCTTTCATGAGAACGCAAGGTATCTGTCCTCATCGCGGCCCCCAACGACTATATACCCGGCCTGTTACATCGAAGATGCACCCAGGGACTCACACAGTACAGCTCGTACTGTATAACGTGCTAGGCATCAATTTCCATCACAGCTGAGGCGCCGCGGACTGGTGGACATCTCTACGATTCTTTGACGGAGCAGGGGATGCCTCCAGGATGCCAAGTCCGAGGAGACCGGGATGCCGACACATGCTCCATGCTCCGGCCAATGGCTGTCATTATGCTTATCTCGTCGTTCTCGACGTGCTTGCGGGTCCTCGACGCCCCGCTGGGCCTTGGCGCAGCGTCAGCGGGGATGTCTGACACCACGCCGGTAAGCGGCAGAACGCGTACCGTACGGAAATGGCGTTACGAACGGTCTCGGGAGGACTCGCGTCGCATTTCAACTCGTGCCCGAGTGTCGTTATTTCATGCCAATGTGCATACGCAGTATCACACTCGTAGTTTCGGAGTCTGATATATGGTGTTCTTCGAGAGAAACGCAAAAGGCGCTCTCTGGATCTTCTAACCTGCGCACATGGGGCTCGTCTGAGCGTTCTGGACCCCTCAGCGGGGACCCACGAGGGGAGCAAGGCTACACGCAGTAGACACGCGACTTTTATGACGCGCGTCTATCTATCTAGCGGCTGCTTTATATGGAGTACTCCGTATTGTGGATTAAGGCATGGAAGTGCGGTGGTCAGCTCCCCGGATCGCTGCCGGGGATCGGTGGTGGGACGTGTTCTGACATCACAAGCAGTAGTGGTCACTGTTCAGGATGCGTCAGACTCGTCCTTCGTGGACCTGACAACATGGCGATTCTCGAGTTGCCATCTGATGAGGCCTGGAAATTTTCCGGGGAGAGAATCATGCACTGCAACGAGACATGGATGGGTACCTACTACTTCGTACGTCGCATGCAGGAGGGCAACAGCAGCGTCGTACGACCAAGGGAAACAAAAGCAAAGATCCCTGGCGCATAGCACAGAGAGTTTCATCGCAAAGCTCCTCCAGAACTGCGACATAAAAGCGACTTGGGATAAGGGAGAATAATAATAACAATAATAAGAATGTGTTCCGAGAAATGAGCTGACAGGAGAAAACGGCGGCTGCTGGTTGGCTGGCTGGACAGAGATAGGGAGCGATAAGGCTGGCAGGCTAGAAGACCAGCGGAAAAGCATCAGCCGCAGACCCGGACGCTAGAAGCCTGCTTGCTCTGGTAGCGGCCGCACTACCGCTCGTAACGCCAGATCCTGACGATCCTTCAATCTGAAGGGAACCAGCAATCGACCGCCCAGTCGGGGACTGAGAGCAGCCGTCTGTGAAAGATTGCCGGAGTCCAAGAGTGGCATGGGCCCGCGGGCAGGCGAAAGCATATTTGCGGCGGTGGCAGCGTTATAGCTGGGCTTGGACCGGAGCTCAGAACCGAGGGATTCAAATCCCAACAATGACAGACGCCGCTATAAGATCAGACATGTATGCAACCTGCGGCAAAGAACGTGACCACGCGCGATGATATATAGCAGAGCAACGTCAGCCAGGTACGGTAACGGCCCGAGCGGCGTCGTGACCGGGCGTTACACGAGGCCTCCTTGCAGGGCGGCCTTGGCTGTGGAGAGGCGCCGTGCGGGCGGGCGGGCAGCTGCGGACGGCGCTACGCCGGATCGAGAGTCCGCCGCGCCAGGCGCGTCTCCCATTCGTCTCCCATTGGCCCGCTGCGACCTCATATCTACAGCCACTCTCCTCGCAGGCATCTCACGCCTTTGTTGCTCCCATTATCTCCTTCCATCTGTCAGCAAAACCAGCAATCTCCCGGCTCCTTTATCAGCACGGCTGCGCCTTGCCTGTGGTGGTGATGGTAGTCTGCCTGACGCTGTCCCCAGCATGGTCGACTCGGGCTGTGGCTGACGGGCGCTGGCGAGATCTCATGTCCATTGCTTGGGTCGTTCGGGACTCGTTTCCCTCTCGTCCAGCGATGCGCCTATCTATTCGCGGGAGACGGCCATGTCCCGGGACAAAGGAGATGTCAGCGGCAAATTGCTTGTATACAACACTCTCGTGTAACCCAGTATTACGGAGTGTTGACTTTTAAACTTCACTCCAGCATGACTCCACCCCCTTTGCCTCTCTCGAATGGCTTGGCTGCTGGAGATAAGACCAGCTATTATTGTCTCCCGCGCTATTATCGCCTAGAATCCATGGGTAGATCTTTTTACCCTGACATTGGGCGCGGCAGCGTTGCGTAGGTAGGAATGCGGCCCTCGTAACCAGTCTTGGGGCCGGCCACGCTGCATATATCTATTCGCCAGGGTTCCCTTTTGCAGGGTTCTTCTTCACTTTCTCCTCTCCGCCGTACATCACGTTGCCATCTCTCTCTTTGTCGGTTCTGTTCCTAAGTGTCTGATCTCCCCCTGGCTTGTGGGTTCGGGCTTCACTTAAATTACTTCGAGTGTCCCCCATCCCCTACCCCCGCTTTGTCCAGATCCCCTTGACGACAGGCCCTTGGGGTAGACATTCACAATGTCGGACATTCCAGACTTGTCCAATCTGAACTACACAGTCCTGGTACCGTACAATGGATCCCAAACGGGCGACGGTGGTGACTCGCTCACCCAAGATCTCAACGTCTTCTACAATGTCAGTCTTCTCGAATCAAAGCACCAATGGCACTGTTTTCAGCGGCGAAGGAAAGGTCGGCTAACTGCTGCGACAGGCGGGTGACATTGCTTGGGTCATCGTGGCCACGGCCCTCGTTCTGCTGATGATCCCAGGAGTTGGGTATGGACAGCAGGCATTTGCCGGATACTTCGGGCGTTTTGGCTGACAATGCGCATTCAGGTTCTTCTACTCTGGTCTCGCTCGTCGCAAGTCAGCCCTCTCCCTAATTTGGCTCTCGATCATGTCCGCCGGTGTGATCTCGTTCCAGTGGTTCTTCTGGGGCTACTCCCTCGCCTTCTCGCATACCGCCGGGAAGTACATTGGCGACCTCAGCAACTTCGGATTTAAGGGGGTCCTTGCTGTGCCTTCTGTTGGAAGCTCAAAGGTTCCAGACCTTCTCTTTGCCATATTCCAGGGCATGTTCGCTGCCATAACGTGAGTTTGCATTGAGATAGCCACGATCGAAAAGGGCAGGTAGCTAATGGTTTATATCAAGCGTCGCTCTTGCTGTTGGAGCCGTTGCTGAGCGTGGTCGCATGCTGCCTTGCGTCGTCTTCATGTTCGTCTGGTCTACCATCATCTATGATCCCATTGCTTGCTGGACCTGGAACCCAGCTGGCTGGGTCTACAAGATGGGTGGACTAGACTTTGCGGGGGGCACTCCTGTCCACATCGCCTCTGGTTCTGCGGCACTGGCATACTCTCTTATGCTGGGCAAGCGTCGTGGCCACGGCACCCACGAGCTCAACTACCGCCCCCACAACGTCACGCACGTCGTTATTGGTACCGTGTTCCTCTGGGTTGGATGGTTCGGTTTCAATGCTGGTTCGGCACTGAGTGCTAACCTCCGTGCTGTTATGGCTGCCGTTGTCACGAACCTGGCTGCTTCTGTTGGTGGGGTCACCTGGTGTTTGCTTGACTACAGACTCGAGAAGAAGTGGTCGACCGTTGGGTTCTGCTCCGGTGTTATTTCTGGCCTTGTCGCCATTACTCCGGGCTCTGGCTTTGTGCCCCCATGGGCTGCTGTCATCTTTGGCATTGTCGGCGGCGCCGCTTGCAACTACGGCACCAAGCTGAAGTACCTTCTGAGAATCGATGACGCTCTGGATATCTTCGCCGTTCACGGTATCGGTGGTATTGTCGGGAACCTTTTGACTGGTCTGTTTGCTGCGTAAGTCATACACATACCGTCATACATGCGGCCGGTAGCTGACTTTGTATTAAAAGGGACTACATCGCACATCTCGATGGCACCACTGATATCCCTGGTGGCTGGCTCAACCATCACTACATCCAGCTTGCTTACCAGCTAGCGGACTCCGTCACTGGCTTGGTCTACTCTTTTGGAGGCTCTTGTATCATCTTGTTCATCATTAACTTCATCCCTGGTCTGAGCCTGCGTTCTCCAGAAGAGGATGAGATAATGGGCATTGATGATGCCGAGATCGGCGAGTTCGCTGTATGCTCCCTTTGCTTCAGCACTGATCGCCTTTTCGAGCTGTCAGGCTGACATATATCCCAGTATGACTACGTCGAGATCACTCGTGATGTGATCAGCGGTGTCGAGAGCGAGTCCATGGACCGTGGTTCCAAGCACTCCACAACTCCCACCGACCGCGACATAGAGGCATCCAAAGCCTAAACGGGGATGAGACCAGTAGATGAGCATCGTCAGATGTGATTCATTTTCATTGCTCTCCAGGCCGTAGACTAGCGGTCTCTTCTCTCTTTGATCGTCAGTGTTCGAGACTCCGGATCGTCCCAATGTATAGTTACCACCCGTACTGTATTAACATAGATACCCTAATCTCAAAATATATTTGTAATAATGGCGGCGGCTTCTTGTTCCGACCCCGGATAATGAAACTGCAGATTTGGGCTTGTGGGGACCAGAGATGTCCCTGGCTACGTACAATGATACCCCACGTGTAGCATCTGAAGAGAGAACAAATTGAAATTTTGTGCGCAAACTTAGCATTACAAGTCGCAAAAGACAGAAGTCAGGACAGGCTGTGTTTGAGAGTCAATGCGTTTCGTCCCGTTGGTGGAGATGCTCGGAGGCGGTGCAGCTCTGGAGGCTGGAGATCGACTTCCCGCGTAGTTCAAAGGCAGCCAAGCTCAGGTCGGAAGCTCCCAGAAACATCATCAGCTCTCTCGAGCTTAAACCCCGAGCAAAGAAGAGAACCCCGCAAAAAGACGACTCCAAACGCAACCACGTCGCCCACGTCACTCTCACTGCCCCTCAACTTCCACCCATTGGATCTGATCGAATCGCATCGTGTTCATAATTTCCTTGTCCGCATATGGCGTTGCGGGACCCCGAGGACGTTCCGCCTCCTGCGCCTGCGCCGGCGCCGGCGCCGCTGCTGGCCAGCTTCCCGCAGGACCCCGCGGAGTTCGACAGCGACCCGCGGATTTCGTTCTCCAAGCTCGATAACAAATTCATCCTGGAGACGGAGGATGGGCAGGAGTACGAGTATGATCCGGGGCTGAAGCGGTGGATTCCATCGGTGGGTGTTGCCTCCCGTTGTTTCGGCCGTCGTTTTTGTTCCCCTTGCCAGTGCCAGGGGATATAGTTACATGTGAGGACGAGGCTAACGTCGCGCTTTGCGCGTCTATGCGCGCTCAGCTGGGGATTTTATAGGTTGATGATTCTCTGCTGGAGCAGCAGCAACAGGCATACAAAGTAGAAGGTGTGGATGAGAACGAGGTGGTGACGAAGCAACAGCTGAAGAAGAAGCGGAAACAACAGGCCAATGCAGAAGAGGTGAGTTGGGCGATGGGTTGAGCTCTAATAGCTCCTTTTTCTTCAGTTCTATTTCTCTTTGTACTGTAGCTATTGTGAACTGTACTGACGCAGATTGCGCGCCACAGGAGAACCAAAAGCCCAAGAAACAACGCGTCAACACCGCCGTCTACGTCACTTCCATCCCCCTCGATGCCACCGTCGAAGAGATCCACGATGTCTTCTGCAAATGCGGCGTCATCGCGGAGGAGATTGACAGCGGCAGGCCTCGGATCAAGATGTACACGGACGAGCAGGGCAACTTCAAGGGCGACGCGCTGGTCGTGTACTTCCGGCCCGAGTCCGTCAATCTCGCGGTGCAGATGCTGGACGAGACGGACTTCCGGCTCGGCGTGAAGGGGCCAGACGGCCCGATGCGGGTGCAGCCGGCGGACTTTTCGTTCAAGAGTCAGCAGGACGTTCCGGACAGGCCCAACGCCAGAGACAAGAAGAAGATCATGAGGAAGACGCAGAAGATGAATAAGTATATGATCCTTTCTCCTCTGCACAGACAGTTAATTTTCGAATGGTGAGTGGAGGAAGTGATGCTAATCTGCCCTGCTATATATAGTAAACTGGCTGTTTGGGACGACGATGACGTGTCTGCCATGCCGGAAACCAGCTCGAGATGGGAGAAGGTTGTTGTACTGAAACACATGTTTACTCTGAAAGAGATAGATGTATGGATCCCTTTTGTCTGATAGTTGGATGGTGATCTTTGCGCTGACTGTGCCTGCAGGAGGATCCGGCCGTGATCCTTGATATCAAAGAGGACATCCGAGAGGAGTGCTCTAAGATCGGCGACGTGACCAATGTCGTGCTCTTCGACAAGGAGCCTGAAGGCGTTGTCACTGTGCGGTTCTCGGACCCGGAGGCCGCAAGGCAGTGCGTTAGGGTGCGCATCCCCCTTTCAATACACACACCTGTGTCTTGAACAGATCAGATTCAGGGTACTGACGTCTTGCGTTCCAGATCATGAACGGCCGCTACTTCGCCGGGACCCGCGTGGAGGCGTACATTGCGGACGGCACCGAAAGGTTCAAGAAGACCAACGACAAGCGGGCGGCGCTCGAGGACGCAGCCGAGCGCGGCGTGGACGCGGAGCAGGACGAGCACCGGCGGCTGGAGAATTTTGGTTCCTGGCTGGAGAGCCAGAGGGAGAGCGAGAGGATCGTCGAGAGCACGGCGAAGTAGGCGTGAGACCGTCGAGTCCTCTCCGCAAAAATTGCGTGTCTGTATTTCTAGCATTGTAATATTGGGATGTTGGTCTGTGGTGCGAGGCACGGTTCGGACTCTGGGAGGGCCCAGATGTCCCGGGTTATCTTTTTGTTATTGGATATATGATACACCTCCATCCGGGGGGAGTGCAACTGGGTCATGGGGAAATTGGCATCTCTATCTACTGTCTAATGATTACTTGCTCATTCATGTCCTCTTGTTAACATGTACTGTCCATGAACGGCATATCCTGGAAGCTTCTGTTGGTACAAGCAGAGTCTCAAAGATCACCTGCAACTAGACATGTGACTGTCCTAGCCCTGTGGGGTACGGCCTGATGCCCGGTAGATCGGCTTGTTTTGTAAGATGAATAATGCGCTTCGCTGGACAAGGGCTTTGTTGGCTTGTGCTGGGGCCTGGGTAGAACGGAAGAGTCCACGTGTCCGCAACACGTGTGGGCAGGGCGACAGCATGCGGCCGAACGCAGCATCCCTCCCTCTGTACGAAGGAGTCGAGGCTGCTCCCGGCCGATCCTGATGCTTCAGGAGAGGCTCCTGGACGGTGACGATGGAGGTGTGGAAAAGAAATCCTCAGCGACGAGGGTTCGCGCCGGCGTGGAACGGCAGCCGACTGGTCCCGTGACGGCGGTGAGGCCGTGGCCCCATGCCCCCTATCGCGGGTCCCCTTGACCACCGGCGCCCGCACAACAAGAGCCCGGCCTCGTCCTCCCCGTCTCTCTTCTCCTTCTCACCGCTCACCTCCATCCTTCCCTCCTCAACCCTCGTCTCTTCTCATCCTCTCTCGTCCTCCCCCGTCCTCACCGTCGAGAGCCGCCCTCCGTACTCCCTTTTCCAGAGCCTCTACCCCCCAGAAACACCGCCAAGATGCGTGAGATTGTAAGTTTGTTGACTTTGCTTTCCCCGGACGCGTCAGGGGGCGTCCCGTTTTCTCGGGACCCCCAGCGTTGAAACCCCCACCCGTTTGCACAGCAAACTTCGAAACGAAACGCGCCGCTGACTTGTTGCTTTCTCTGCTCGACAGGTTCACCTCCAAACCGGCCAGTGTGTAAGTCTCGACTCGTCGATATCGGTTTCCGTTGGGGTTGTTCTGTTTGGGTTGAGGCTAAGACTCGGGTATTGCTGGTAACAGGGCAACCAGATTGGTGCCGCATTCTGGTACGTCGACGACGACGACAACAACAACAACAGAATCTGCAACCCACGAGCCATCGATGGTTGCGGTGATGCTGGAGCAACAATGCGTGCTGACTCTGTTACAGGCAGACCATCTCCGGCGAGCACGGTCTCGACGGCTCCGGACTGTGAGTGGACGCGGTGTTTGGGTTTGCTTCCGAGAATCGACCGTGGCTGACAGCGGGATAGTTACAATGGCAACTCGGACCTCCAGCTCGAGCGTATGAACGTCTACTTCAACGAGGTCTGTCGAACCGCAGTTCTAGACTCGATGTATGCGCTCAAGTGCTGATCTCCGACCAGGCCAATGGCAACAAGTATGTTCCTCGTGCCGTCCTCGTTGACCTCGAGCCCGGTACCATGGACGCCGTCAAAGCGGGTCCTTTCGGCCAGCTCTTCCGTCCCGACAACTTCGTCTTCGGTCAGTCCGGTGCTGGTAACAACTGGGCGAAGGGTCACTACACCGAGGGTGCCGAACTCGTCGACCAGGTCATCGACGTCGTCCGCCGCGAGGCTGAGGCTTGTGACTGTCTCCAGGGCTTCCAGATCACCCACTCCCTCGGTGGTGGTACCGGTGCCGGTATGGGTACCCTCCTGATCTCCAAGATCCGTGAGGAGTTCCCCGACCGGATGATGGCCACCTTCTCCGTCGTCCCCTCTCCCAAGGTCTCCGACACCGTCGTCGAGCCTTACAACGCTACGCTCTCCGTGCACCAGCTCGTTGAGCACTCTGACGAGACCTTCTGTATCGACAACGAGGTATGGAAGGTCAAATGCATCTGTCTTGACTCTCGAGATGCTGACTTGTGCAGGCTCTGTACGACATCTGCATGCGTACCCTGAAGCTCTCCAACCCCTCCTACGGTGACCTGAACCACCTGGTTTCGGCCGTCATGTCCGGTGTCACCACTTGCCTGCGCTTCCCTGGTCAGCTCAACTCTGACCTGCGCAAGCTGGCTGTCAACATGGTTCCCTTCCCTCGTCTCCACTTCTTCATGGTCGGCTTTGCTCCGTTGACCAGCCGCGGCGCCCACTCCTTCCGTGCCGTCACGGTCCCTGAGTTGACTCAGCAGATGTTCGACCCGAAGAACATGATGGCCGCGTCTGACTTCCGCAACGGCCGCTACCTCACCTGCTCTGCCATCTTGTAAGTCTTTTGGCGTTGCCGTTCAGACACGTTTTTTTGCTGACTTGTTTTAGCCGTGGCAAGGTCTCGATGAAGGAGGTTGAGGACCAGATGCGCAACGTCCAGAACAAGAACTCCAGCTACTTCGTCGAGTGGATCCCCAACAACGTCCAGACCGCGCTCTGCTCTATTCCTCCACGTGGTCTCAAGATGTCCTCGACCTTTGTCGGCAACTCCACCTCCATCCAGGAGCTGTTCAAGCGTGTCGGCGACCAGTTCACTGCCATGTTCCGTCGCAAGGCTTTCTTGCACTGGTACACTGGCGAGGGTATGGACGAGATGGAGTTCACTGAGGCTGAGAGCAACATGAACGACCTGGTCTCTGAGTACCAGCAGTACCAGGATGCCTCCGTCTCCGACGGTGAGGAGGAGTAGTAAGTCACCCGTATTTGTTTTTGCTCTGACATACATGCTGACAATTGTCTGCAGCGCCGAGGAGGAGGCTGTCGAGGGCGAGGAGTAAATGCCGTCGCTCTGACAGAGTCCGAGATTTGCTCGCTGTAATACCCCTGTTGACGCGTCCCCGCATTCTGCTCTTTTGCACCACACTACCCAATTTGTAATCGAGCTGTGCGTGTTCCTTTTCAGCAATTCTGCGGGGTCGGTCTTTAGTAGTACAGAACTTGTTGAAATCGAATAGCACATAACTCAACGGACGCATCTAGCCCCCTTAATGCCGACTTGTCCTGTGACGCGTCGAGATTCTCTTTCTACTCAGCCGAGTTTTTAGAAAAAGGAACCCCAGATAATCCAGTTTAGTAATAATTCATCGACCTGTATAATTTGTGCTTTTACAACTTGTGAAATGTCTTTTCTTAACGAGGTATGCCGTTGTAACAGTCTCGTGAACGACGGCTCCGTTGTCTTTTCTCCTTATCTAATGCCCTGAATATTAAATTGAGCATTTGCCTTCTTCTTTTACGGTCCATTTTGAGTCATTGGCCTGTACCGTACAGATACGATAACCCACTGTTTCGTCCAATCGGATCTAATTCCCCCGTTTTCGTCCTTTGCTTCCTGTTTTAGGTGCCCGTTGACGGTCTGCATAGTGCTCGTCGCTCATCTGTTACTCGGATACGTCACGGCCGTCGGCCCCAGGAATTCCTCCTTGATGGCCCTCATGCTGACGAAGCGCGCGAGCAGCGACATGCTGCCGGCCTTGTCGTTGGTGCCGGACGCGCGGGCTCCGCCGAACGGCTGCTGTCCGACGATGGCGCCCGTGCACTTGGCGTTGATGTAGAAGTTGCCGGCGGAGTGGCGGAGGCGGTCCTCGACGAAGCGGACGGCCTCGCGGTCGCGCGCGAAGACGGCGCCCGTCAGCCCGTAGCCCGAGGTCGCGTTGATGACGTCGCAGATGGCAGCGAGGGCGTCGGGCGCGGCGTCGTCGTAGATGTGCACGACGAGGATGGGGCCGAACAGCTCCGTGCTGAGCAGCGGGTGCGTGACGTTGCGCGTCGCGTAGATGGTCGGGCGGATGAAGTACCCCTTGGACGAGTCGTACTCGCCTCCGGCGAGGAGTTCCAGCGCGGGATCCGTCGCCGAGTCGTCGATCACCTTGGTCAGCTTCCGGAAGGCCGCCTCGTGGATGACGGGGCCCATGAAGTTGCTGAAGTCCTCCGGGTCCCCGATCCTCAGCTTCTCCGTCTCCCGCACCAGCAGCGCCTTGAACTCGGGCCAGACCGACCGCGCCACGTACGCCCGCGAGCACGCGCTGCACTTCTGCCCCTGGAACTCGAACGCCGCGCGGATCGTGTTGTACACGGCACTGCTCACCTCCGCGCTCGCGTGCACCAGGTGGAAGTTCTTCCCGCCCGTCTCGCCCACGATGCGCGGGTACCCCGCGCGGTACCTGCCCTCCGCCACCCCCGCCGCGATCCGCCCGTACAGCGCGCGGAACACGGCCGTCGACCCCGTGAAGTGCAAGCCCGAGAAACTCTCATGCTGCAGCGCCGCGCCCGTCACCTCCTCCGCGTCCCCGGGCACGAACTGGATCACCCCCGGGGGCAGCCCGGCTTCCGTCAGGATGGACAGCGTCAGGTAGTTGGCGGCCATGGCGAAGGGGGAGGGCTTCCACAGCACCACGTTGCCCATCAGCGCGGGGGCCCCCGCCAGGTTGGCCCCGATGGCGGTGAAGTTGAAAGGGGAGACGGCGTACACGAAGCCCTCGAGGGGGCGGTATTCGACGCGGCTGGTCGTGTCGTTCTTTTTGTGAGCGGAGCGGAGCGGAGCGGGGCAGACAGCGGAGGTGAGAGGGAGGGATGTATCACTACTCACTTCCATACTCCGGGCGTGTTGTGCACCGGTTGCTGCGCGTACAGTTGCTCTGCGTATTCGACGTTGAAGCTATATTAATCATAACGTCCACCGGAGGTGAACTTCCCGTTAGCAGAACCTTTAACACAATTACCTGCCCCCCCTCTTTCCCCTCCCCTCCCCATATAGATATACAGAAAAAAAAAGAAGGAAGGCATACCGAAAAAAATCACACACCTCCGCCGCGGCGTCGATCTCCGCCTGCCACGCGTTCTTGCCCTGCCCCACCATCGTCGCCGCCATCAGCTCGTACCGGTACCGGCGGCTCACCAGCTCCGCGGCCTTGAGGAACACCGCCGCGCGGTCCACGAACGGCACGTTCTCCCACTCCCTCTTCGCCGCCAGCGCCGACTCGATCGCCGCGCCGACGTCGGCGCTGCTGGCGTTGGGGTAGCGCGCCACGACGGAGGAATGGTCCGCCGGGTTGCGCTGCGTCTGGAGCGTCGCGGTGCGGATCTGCCGTCTCCGTTGGACAACGGATTCATCTGAGCTTGGGATCTTCTTCTGGATCTGGCCGTAGTGTCTGATGGCAGCAGGGGAAGTAGGGGAGGAAGGGAAGTTCGCGTCGAGGTAGAACGCAGAGGCAGACCCGGACGGACGTACCGCTTTCCCGCCCACCACGACGGGGACCTCGATCGGGGTGGTCTTCTTGAACGCCGCGATCGCGGCCTGCAGCGCCTCGCGGTCGGGCGAGCCGGGGGCGTAGTGGTTCTGTTGTATATATCCACCTCCTTAACAGGTGTACCCATGTATATATACATATAGATGTGGAGTATGTATGTATATGTATGTATATATGTGTATGGGGATATATATATATATCGGTGGTGTGGGCATAGGGAGGTAGGTAAGAATAGGTATGTATACATACATTCGGCTCATTCCTCGCCGGGGGCACCTTGAACGCCGCCAGCGCGGTCGTCGCCCACAGCGGAGATGTGCTGGATAACGTCCTGCGGGGAGTAGCGGTAAATGGACATGATGACAATGACGACGACGAGGTCGGTAGAAGCGCTAGTTTCCGGGGGTTGTATGCGTGACTGCTTCGTATTATTCCTGGAGAGATCTTGGGATTGAGATTGCGATTGAGGGTGGTGCGGGATGGCATATTAGGTAGGTAGGTAGTTCTATTTACTAGGTAGTGCACCTAGTTCGCAGGATGTAAAGAGGAATAAATGGATACAGGCAAGATAAGGGCTTCCAGCATTGACTGACTAATTGATTTATTGTGATAAATTGGAAGTTGCATGCTATGCGTGCATGAACGATACATGCGGGTATATGAGGTAGAACCGACTGGCTGGACAGTGGGATCCGGCCGGGTGGGTATGGAAGCATAACTACTACTCCCTCGCTACGTCAGCGTCGCTGTCGGCGGAGAGCGGGCGGGAAGTTTATTGTCTGTCGGGTAGGTTTGTATGTACTAAACAGTACGTGCATCATCGCATGGTGTGTATAGAGTGCCGAGATCTATGGGGAGGCGATGCTGTTGTTTTCGGCGTTTTCTGTTGGTTTGTTTGGACGTTACTGTGTATGGATCTGCTAATGTGAAGTAGGTATATCCAAGTCATTGATCTCCAATTGACTACCTTAATTAGATCAGGTTACGTCAGTATCCGAAAATCTGCTAGCTAGTGAGCTTCGCTACCAGCGAGCCTGAAGACCCCGGACATGCATGGGCTGAAATATGTAGGGGTATCCGGAATGTAGGTATCCTCAGCAGGGGTAGAGTGGATTATCTTACCCCCTTGCTTATGGCTGCCGTTGATGTAGATAGCCTTTGCGTGAGGCGTGGTGCCTAGCAGAAGCAATAGGAGGTGTTATGTGTTTTTTTCTCTTGCAATCATATCCTCTTTTTATGCAACCTGTATTTGAACCTTCACCGTAACAGCCCGAAATACGACCGGAATGACCTTCTTGAGAGGTAGTAACTAGGCGGATCGTTGAACATCACAAGTACCTAGAGCATCGGGTATCATCAAGTCATGCACGTGACTGTGGTCATGATATGCTTTTAAACATCATCATGCAATTGAGGCGTAGTATGAAGAATGATACAATCGTCAGTGGAAAGGACATCCACCGGTCCTCTCCCTGCGGATGATCTCCTTCTGCCTCTCCAGATACTCCCGTCCCTTCCCTTCAAAGTACTTCGGCCCCACGTCCGGGATGCTGTACCCCTGCGGGTAGTACTTGTCACCCTCGTCCCCGGGCAGAGGCTTCCCCAGGGCCCAGGTGAGCCACGCCGTCGGACCCCAGCGGTTCCAGAAGGTGGGCTGGACGTAGTACGGCGCGGCCTCCCAGCAGGTGATGAAGATGCGGCCGTGCTCGTTCGGTTTTTCCGAGAAGGAGACGCTGCGGAGGAAGTATGGGCGCGGGAGGGCCAGGTAGCGCAGAAAGAATTTGCGGATCGCGAGTAAAGTGGAAAAGACCCTGGCGTAGGATTGCGGTGGTGGCTCATATCTATATCTATATATATATATATATATCAAGTCAGCAGGACGTATCGTACTACACCTACCTGCCAACACAGATGAGTTGGGTAGACTCACAGCATCGCCTTGCGCAGACGATCGTCCATCATGAACGAGACGAACTTCAGCCCTATATGCTTGAGCGGCTCTGGCAGCATGTATACCAGCACAGCCGTGGTCTGGTCGGCGGTCTCCTTGTTCCTCTGGTCCGGCACCATGTTCTTGACCTCGTACTCGTGGCTCCAGGCGGTAATCTCCTCCAGCCAGTGGAGTCCGTCGCGGAAGCCGGTCTTGGAGGACGGCAGCGCGTCGTAGCTGATCCCCATGGCGTCCCCCACGCTCTTCCAGAAGGTGCCGAGCGCGCACTTCTCCAGGTCACTGAGCTCGCGCCATTCGTAGGCGGCGATGAACCGGGTCGGCTGGACCGCGAACAGGCTGAGCGTGTAGAGCATGTCGTCGTCGAGGATCTTGCCCGACGCGCGGTACCCGCTGTGCAGGTAGTTCATGCGCGCGATGGCGCTCTGGGCCCGGTCGTCGGAGGGCGCATGGCCAACGAACTCCCCGATCAGGGCGGACGTGTCCGAGTAGCGCTTCAGCGCCGTCCGGGGGTCCGAGAACTGGGACGTCTTGGTCAGGAGGCCCGAGATGGAGGGGATTCCGTACGTCTGTGATACAGATCAGAAACATCAGCCAATTGATCCAAGTACACATAGCAGGGGAAGAGATAGATACCCTGAACAGCGCGAACTGCAGAGACTTGGTGTACATGAAGGGGAACTCGAGCTGCGCGATGACCTTCTGGATCTCCCACGCATCGTCGTTGGTCATCCGGGCCATGGACTCGCGCGTCGGATAGCGGTACTTCCTGTGCAGGCTGCGCAGCCGGCGGAAGCGCAGCCACGACACGAGGGCGGGATAGGCGAGGAAGCCCAGCAGCGCGCACTTGGTCAGCAACTGCTGCGATGGAGCGTTGAGAACCGTCCTCACGGCCTCAGAGAGAGGGTTCTGCGGCCCCCGGAGCGCCTCGACCAGGTAGCTGGACACATTTTCCATGGCTGCAGGTCTGTGTGCGGGGTACCAAGCAGTTCAGACAGCCAAACCGTCACGGCGGGCTGAGTGATGGAAGAGAAGAGGGGACAAAGAGAGGGTGAATGGAGGGGAACGGAGACGAGCAGCCTCTCTCAGAGGCTCCTTATATCGAGCAGCACAGCCGAGGACAAAAAGACGAGCATGATGCCCGCCTCGACGAGCGACACGCGGCGCAGCGGCGCAGTTCCCATCGCTCCAGATCAGGATGCCGAGGACCACCGCTTCGTGAACGAACACAAGCAACATTGTCGATCGATTGGCCCGGACGGGAGACGATGGTGCACCCCCTCTGCTTTAAGACTCCGCCCATCAGCACAAGCACGCCGTCATCACCTTATGCGGACGGCACCTGATGCTTTTCGATGGATCCTCGATACTTGCAGATATGCAGCGGCAGCTTGATCGCCGCTGTCCACCGGATGCAGAGCACCCGGCTGCGCAAAGTCATACCATGAGAGACCTATGGCTCTCCTGCATCCTGACGGATAAGAACTATTTCAGACACGACCTGTTACAGCTACAGAAGTTTTTAAATTTTTTTAAAAAAGGATATCACTACGCATACATGAATGCGGAGTACATGAATTATATCAAACAGACCAACAGAACAGAACACAGGCAATCGATTTCATCTAATTTCCCCACGCCAAGAAGAGCGGCAGCAATGTCGTTAGTATCAAATATACACGATCCGAACAGTGCAAAAACAACATATTGGTCGTCAAGTCTTCTCAATTTCCCTTCCTATCTAGTCCCATCCATCATCCATCCACCAACCAACAGAATCCACCCTTAGGATACCGAGCCAAGACGAGAAATACCGAAATAACCGAACCCAAACCAAGCCAAACCACACCAAGCCCAAACAACACTAAAGCCAGCAGCCAATTCCTATTTCTTTGTGTTTCAGAAGGTATCTATCTATCTAGGTGGTCTATTTGTTGGTTGGAAGCACCGTTGGTCTGTCTAGTCCTAGTAATACACAAAGAGAAAGAAGGATGCACACCCTTTCCAGTCAACAAGCAGCATAGGCGAAAAGAGAGCAAGAAGAAAGAGAATGCATGTGGATGCTCCTTCTCAGCAGACAGACAGCTAACCGACAGCCAAAAACGGAGACTTCAATCGAATACTCCGCAACGCACACAAGAGACGGACGGGGGTATGTTCAAATTAACGCCAAAACGGACTTATATATGTACAACGTATGTAGTGATAAGTGGACGCGAGTAAGAATTCCCTCACGAAACCAAGGCGGTTAACACGATTGGTTTCCCGCTTAGGGTAGGCCCTAACCTGTGTGCCAACGATAAGCGGGCACTAGCAGGCCGTAAGTATTAGAGGACGCTCGAGATTCCAAAGGAACAAGAGAGGAAATAACTAATCGGTTGCGCCGACCTCCATTAGCACCCGATCAACTATGATGAAACCAGACCGGAAAGAGTATCCAACTGCATACACCATACAATACGCCAAGAGATAGATAACCGGCAATGAAATTCAGACCGAGAACATTGAATATGAATTTGGAGGAGCGTCAAGGTTGCACGGATCATATAACTGAATCAAAGGCCCGTGGGAGGGAAAGCTTGTGGCGAGGGGACAGACGCCCGATCGCTCAACAAGCCACGCCTGCCAGCACTCAGACCGATCTTTCGCAGTTGGTGAGGTGAGTTTAGCTTGTCCTTATGGAATCGAAACTAATCCCCGGAGAGAAGGGTGAAGATAGAATCGAAAGCTGTTGAGCGCAGAGACAGCATGTCCACGATCCAGAAACGTGCGCTTAATGCCAAACGATTTAGATCGCTAGACAGCGTCAAATTGCTCAATTGACGACATCGATCGAAACTGCTGCCGCGAACGTATGGCCCAGACATGAGGCGCACGGGTTAGATCTCTCCCGTTACATGTCACTCGAGCGGCACTCGACCGTCAAGCAGCCTGAAGGTGAGGAGAGAGTGCAAAGCAACGCATGTCCTCACCCCTGTGACTGACTCTGGCTGTTGTTGGTTCGCGAGTGCCTTGACGTAGATCTTCTGCTGCGGCTAGGTGGTGGACGCTCTGGTGGGCCATACTCGAAGACCGGGACCAAGTCTGGGTTTTGGCTTGGGGGAAGGCTTGATGAGTATGTATAATCGCCGATGATGGGGTCATCAGCACTAGTGTCAGGATGAATTTCAATCCCTTGCTGCTGATCCAACCCGGAGTGCGGACTATTGCGTGAGAATTTGAGCGAATCCGCGTCACCGTCTCTTCTCTCGATAGGAGACCATCCAGCAACACTGCCAGCCACTATACCGGCCATGGCAGCTGCCGGGCCAAAGGCGGAATTGGAGCGAGAGCGGGTTCGATTTCTCGAACGGGACTCTGGGGTAGCAGGTGGCGGGGATGTTGTGCTGCCATTGTCGCCGATGGGGGTCAGAGGAGTATCGGCGTCTCTTGACCGCGAACCGCTGCGGGACCGCGGAAGGAGTGTCTCGGGATGTTGAAGCTTGTACTTGAGGTTCCTCAACCGCCCTCCGCGGACCGTCTTCAGGAAGCTCAATTGATCCCGAATCTCTTCCAGGGCTGGGTTCCACTCAAAACGTCTATCCTCATCGGAGACAAGAACCTGAGGACTCGGTTTCTTCCGAGACCAAATAGGAGGAATAAGCTTCCGAATGAACTCGTCGGGGATCAGACGAATGATAACCGCCACAGGAACCGAGATGGCTCCGAGGACGAGGGAGTAACCCCATTGCGGACCATTGAGACGGCGCACAGAAAAGGCTTGTCCACCAACGAAGATGATCATGACCTGGCCCGCTATAATAATGAACTGAATGCCGATGAACCATCCGTTCCGCAGGATCCCCTCGAATATATTGAAATTGTTGTCAAGACGACGGCAGCTGCACAAAGTCAGGACCATGCGGAAAACATCGAGTCAGTTTTCCGGGGCACTTACTTGTACTGATTGAAGATCTGCATCCAGACGAAGGTATTGAAGATGACCGTCTCAAGTTGCTTCATCTCCTCCTCGGTCTTGTAGCCAAAGATCCTCTTGCCTGCAAAATTCAGGATCAGCGTCACAACGAGCTGGTAAATCGACTGCCCGATAATCATCTTCCACATTGTCAAGGAAATTAAAGGCGACGACCTCGGGTCCGGTCTGCGGTTGAGAATATGAGGTGATGGAGGATCCGTAGCGAGAGCGAGAGCTGCGAAAGTATCCATGATGAGGTTGACCCACAACAACTGCACCGCTGTGAGGACGGAGTTCTCATCACCACTGGCAACCGCGGATACGAATGTGAGGACGACTGCAGTGACGTTGACGGTGAGTTGAAACTAGGTAGGTAATGGTTAGTTTTACTGAGACTGACGTGAATACTGCTTGAACCCACCTGCAGGAACTTCTTTACGGCATCGTTGACCGTTCTGCCCCAGGCAATGGCTTTCACAATGGATGTGAAATTGTCGTCCATCAAAATAATGTCAGATGCTTCCTTGGCCACTTCTGTCCCAGCGATTCCCATTGAGAAACCAACATCGGCAGCCTTGAGAGCCGGTGCATCATTCGTTCCATCGCCTGTAACAGCGACAGTCTCGCCCAGCTTCCGCAACTGAGCAACCAGAATCCTCTTGTCCTCGGGAGTCGACCTTGCGAGGACCTGGAGCCTCGGGATGATTTGATTCATCTGCTTGGAGCTCAGCTGCCGAAATTTAGGACCCTCCATAGCGACACCACCGGGAGTGAAGATGCCACACTCCTGGGCAATGGCCTTGGCAGTCATGAGGTTGTCTCCCGTTACCATTCTCACAAAGACACCAGCCCTCTGACACTGGTGCACAGAGTCCGTTACGCCGGGTCGCAAAGGATCCTGGATTCCAACCACTCCGAGGAAAATCATATCCTTGAATACGGCGTCGAAAACCGCGAGGCTACGGTCGTCTTCCTGCGTTGGAGCACCGCGTGGCGGCCACTGCTCGAAGTCACGGTACAGGAGACCAATTGTCCGCAGCGACCGAGATGCGTAATTTCTCACGATGTTATCGAGCGTAGAGCGGTTCTGTTCTGTCATGGGGGTATCTGTCGTGTCTTTCGTAGGGTCGCGTATGATCCGTGTCGACTTGGATATCAGTATCTCCGAGGCGCCTTTGACAAACATTCGATACTGTCCGCCTGGCCGCTTAATCACCACTGCCATGCACTTCCGGCTGGAGTCAAAAGGGACCAACTGGACCACCTGGGCGTTCGATCTCTCTTCGCTTACAGACCCCAGACCCAGGAAGTCTCGCGCAAAACCCAGTAGAGCTGTCTCGGTCTTCGACCCGATGAAAGTGGGCACGCCGTCCTGTTCTCCTTCGAACGCAGTCGAGTTCAGGACAATTGACTGCAGCAAAAGCTCCTTGACAGACTGTGACAGGGTGGCGACAAACTCAGAAGGTGATACATCATTGGATTTTCTGGCAGCAGCTTCTTGGTTCTCGGATTGCGTTGATGAGTTCTCGTTCTTATCCCCGAACCTAGAAGATGTCCCCAGGGTGCCCGCTACAACAGTCATCTTGTTTTGGGTGAGTGTGCCCGTCTTATCTGAGCAGATTGTCGTAGCATTTCCCATGGTTTCGCAGGCCCTCAGCAGCCGGACCAGATTGTTGTCCTTTAACATCCTGGTCGTTGCAAAGGCAAGTGCAAGAGTAACAGCCAATGGCAACCCTTCTGGTACAGCAACGACGATGACGGTGACGGCGACGATAAAGATCTGCAGGAACGCCTGGCCTTTTGCTTCAGCACCCTCGATATCCTTGAGTTGGACAAGGAACTTGATGAAGAGTACGACGAACAACAGCAGACCAGAAGCAAGCCCCAGTTTGGCAATGTGTTCGGCAAGCACGTTAAGCTTGGACTGCAACGGTGTTGTTTGGCCCTCTTCTTGCAGAGACATCAGTGTCTTGCCATAGCTCGAGTTGGGGCCGACAGCAGTGACAAGGAACGTGCCGACGCCCTCTGCAACCTTTGCTCCGGACACGATGAAAGGATCCAGCTTCGAAATGGTTTCATTGTTCTCGATGGCCCGGTAAACATCATCAGCCGGCTGCTTGCGCAGCAGATCTGACTCTCCAGTCGCTGAAGACTCGTCACACTTCACATTGTGCCCTTCAATGAAGATACCATCGACAGGCACAAGGTCACCTGGCTCAAGGTGCATCACATCTCCAACGAGGACGTCAAACACGGAGATCTCAACCGTCTTCCCAGATCGTATGACTTTAACGTAGCGATCCTCCTTTTTCTTGTTCAGCTTGACAAATTGGCGCTCCTTTTGCCAATCGTTGGCAGCCCCGACGATGACAACGATCAAGATAGCCACTATGATTGCAACGCCTTCGACCCATTGAACTCTCGCTTCCCCGTCTGTGGCAGTGACGGATTGGTAGATTCCAAGGGCGAGAGATATAACTGCAGCAACCGTAAGCAAGATCAGCACCTTGTCATTGTATGCGATCCACGCCAGTTCCCAGATCGACTTTGTCTTCTTCGTAGGTAGTCTGTTGACTCCGAAAACGCGCTTGCGGTCGGCGAAAGCGTCGTCACTCTGGCCCCTGGGCTCTGCGTTCGACCGCATCGTCGGAGTCCGGGACGCGGACTTGGGGGTTTGGCCCTGGACATTCCCTTTGGTGGCTTCTTCAAAGCTAATTTCGCCATCCAGATGCGTTTCGTCAACACTCAGGCCACTATGCCTATCGGTTCTGAGGCCCCTTTCCAGTCCAGCAAGACCGCCCAAGGCATGAAATGCTGCCATGTTCTTAGGAAACAGCTTGTTCAGCTGGCCGGGTGAAAACGCGAATTTGTTATTTTCCACCTGGAATTCAGCCTCGGTTCCGGGATTCGGCTTCAGAGCGTCTTCATCGTTCATGATACTGCTGTTCCCCCTGCCAAGGTCTCGGGAAGGACGATCGCCTGCAGAGCTAGATTGGACATAGGTATCCCCGCCGAGGGAGCTAGACGTATTGCTTGTGCCTTGGGATTCGATCGAGTTGCCACGAGACCTGGTTCCAGGGACCGATAGGTAAAGAGAGTGCGACTCGGGCATCTTCGACGTTGGCGACGAGACATTGTGCGGTGATGTCGGTCTACTTTCCCTGTCCCGTCCCTCGAAGGGAAGAACCGAGCGTATGTCGGTGGGGGAGACATTTTCAATGGATGAAGCTGTCGTCCCTGCATCCACATTCTCTGTAGATATCTGCAAAGAAGGCTGAGAATGTCCGGGTATGACCTGCTGCGGACGCAGAGCCGCGTCTGCAGTGGAGTTCACTGCAGATGTATCGATGGTAATGGTTGGAGCTCGTTCCCGGCGCAGAGGATTTGATTGCCTAGAGCCTTCCTCATCTCCCTTGGGATTCGACATCCTTGTGATAAGTATCACACAGTGGTGTCACAGGCTGAATGAGAATAATATTAAGAATAACGTTCACGACAACGCTCAGAAGAACATGTCAAGAGAAAAAAGACAGGTTCAGAGGTTCAGCTGGATATGGCCCGGCAACAGTGTCATGAGCGAGGACAAAAAAGAAGGTCTGGAGGCGATCTGCTGGAAACAGGATCCGACTGACAAGGCGTCGCGTGCGAATGTGATTGCTCGATCCTCCTGGCGAGATCAGTACTGCTGAAAGGCTGGAGAGAAACCATCTTCATAGCTCCTTGGGTTGTGTAATCAAGAGAACCACAGAGAACAGCCATTAGAGGACAGGCAATTCAGCCGCTATAATCAATGAGAGTATACATACCAGCTCTGAACGAAGGACGTGAGCCGTGGCCCTCTCGTTACTAGGGAGAACGGGCGACAGCAACAGCAAGGCGATGCTCTGCTCCTCGTCCATCCAAGGGGGTGGGATAAACGACCAGCAGCAGCGCGAGGCGAGCCATCAACAACCCGCACGCGAAAGGGGCTGGTTGAGCAGGATGCAGAGAAAGGGCAGCAAGGATGGAGCAGACAAGGCGGGCGTGAAGAGCCTACTCTCCGTAGAGGCGGCCTGGACGGGCAGCTGGGCCTGACCTGGGCCTGAGGTAAGTCCTGCGCAGCAGCGTCTCACTCTCCCGCAACTCTTCTCTCTACTACTACTGTGTACAGCACAAAGCAAGCTCTCTTCCCGCATAACTGACCACCCTTTCTTCCACAGACTCCGTGGCGCCCATGGATCAGATCGCTATGGGGCGTGCCGCGCCAGTTACACTCTGTGCAGCTCTCCACTTGCAGAGCTCGCCTGGTATACCCCAGTCCACCACCGCGACCACGCCCACTCACGGCCACGGCTTGGACGGGAGATGCTCCACAGACTATGTTCCAGAACGGACAGGCGGTCACGCCATTACCTGGCCCTCTCCTGGATATTATATCATCACTGGCATATATCGTCCCTGGGACTGCTGTTCTGCTGGAATGACGGCAGGGCCCTGGAGCAGCATACCAATCCCGGCTCCGTCGCTGTCGAGCGGGCCTCACGAATGATGCATCCGCTGTCTTTGTCCCCTCCGGACCGCTTGCCACTTGGAAGGCAGAGATCCGCGCTGGAGATTTGGGTTGCCAGACGGGAGGGCTCGCTTGGCATTGCACTGCCTCACTGACAAGCGAATAGCGACAGCCATTGGAGACAAGCTTGGACAACCCCGTCTACTTCCCCCTCCTGGAGCTGCCCAAGGAAAATGAGGCATTTTCCCGGGCGACCAGCGAGAGTCCACTGTGGGGGACCGTTTCGCCCTGCGAAGAGACCATCATCGACCAAATAAACAATCGATAAACCTATGGTCTGCGGAAGCCTCGACGTTGAATATGGCCCGTGCGAAGGGAACAACGCGGCTACCTGTCGGCCAGGGTCTGCGCAGGTACGCTTACATAACTTAAAATCGCGGTTTCGAGTCTGTTTCGTCGCTTTTACGGAATAGGGGGTCGGCATTTAGGGTTAGAGGGCAAGCTTACAGCAACTAGTGACTCCTGGAGGTCCCACCGAGCATCCTTGGATTCGCTGCATCAGTTTCGAGATAAAGGGGATCCATCAGAGCCGCCCTTGGCATGAGATCAGTCCACAGCGATCTGATTCACGGCTACTAAACTTTATAGCTTTGCTGCCAGTTTGCCAGCTCATGATCTCTGGATATCTGTCGTGCTCGAATTTCGTATTGCTTGCCTGTCTCTTCTGTTGAGTTCGGTATTGCTTACTTGTCATGCGGAGAGAGGGTCACAAGGAGGCAGTACTCTGTACGCCTTGTCCTTTCGCTCCACAGGGATCACTCCATCACTCCATGCGCCCAGAGTTCCGCAGGGGGAAACAACAACTTCATACTCTCCGACAGGGTAAAGAGATTAAAGGACCAGCTTGGCTGAGGTTGGTCAGCACAAAACCGTGATATCTACATATCCTAGGAGTTTTTCGAAACACTCTCTTGATTTTGACCCCGGTCTGGGTCTTCATACTGTCGAGTTTGCGCAGTCCAGCCGACCAACAAGTCAATTGGTGTTTCTCATTACTGCGTAAAAGCAAGCTATCTACTTTCCGGCGAGGAACTTGCCGTGGGAACCTGCCGAAATGCGATGCATGCAGTCATCGACTAATTGGCTCAGCCACCCATTATATGAGCGAACAAGGATCATTAGTGGATCATCTCAACAGATATTTTGACGAAACATTAGCATCACCGAGCACAGCAGATTCGTAAAACGTTGCGACGCAATAGTGAGGCAGCTGGCCACTTAATGCCAAGTAAGCATGCTTCATCAACTCTCGTCCGAGGAAATGGCCACGAGGGCGTACAATTGGATACAGGTGCTGCCCGTAGCGGGCTTATATAATTCTCACCTCCCTTGTCCCGTCTAGCCTTTACAGAGACAGAAGGGAAGAGTGGCTCAGATTTCGATATGAACCAGGTTAGCCCACCGGAGTTAATATTGTTACATCTCCGTCAAATCATCGGAGTCTGGCCGAGGTTCTATATCACCTTCCTTTCTGGTTCCGCATTATCCGACTCTTGCTGTGCGAGGAGCTTTTGGTGGCTGAGATAACGTGGAGCGCGCATTACTCTATGGCACGTTATACACTCTCGATCGCGAAGTTCATCTATAACGGTGGCCCGAATGTAAAAACATGTCTTGATAGGAAGGAAGTCTATTTTCCAATATTCTTTGGAGAAGCTTCCCGGTTTCACCAGAGCCTGGGTTGCATGCGCTGTATAGAAGACACAGTCATCTCGGACCCCTATATTTTGTCCTGACACTCAGCAATTGACTGTCCGCTTGGTGACCACCGTCCACCATGCTCTTTCTTCAGGTCACTACTGTGTACGTTGAGCAGGGGCCTCGTTATTCAAGCTGAATTCTGGTAAGATTAGATTGCAATTAGTCAGATAATAATTACTGTCAATATATACTAATCCAGAGTGCTACATGATGGAGACAGTGCCAACTCAGCCCGCCCTGGTGTTGCAAACTCGCCCAAAAGGGCTGTTCTTCGACCGATTGGAAAGTCTATGGCAAAGCAGATCGATTCTACTCCCAAGCCAGGACGTAGTAAAATCAACTGCCCTCGCGAACAGTACTTACTACCTGCTTATTCAGACCTATCACCTAATCAGCTATGGGAAATAAATCAAATCAGGCCCAGGCACTTTTTAATCCCTGGTAACTGGCGAACGAAGCTTCTGTCAGCCGCCCGCGAACCTCCGCAACCTCCGCCAACGCGTAACGCATCCATGGATACGGAGTACATAAGATTGCTAAGTACCCGGCAGCTTTTATCTGTCGATCCACTGGTTGAGAGCGCTTCGCCCTGAGCTTGTTTGTCATCTGCATCCAAGCGAAGTCTCGTCCAACTCTGCTTTGGACATGACATGTGACATGGTCGAAGACGTCATTGTTAATCGTTGATTAGATTCGTGGTCTGCGGGCATGAGATGATTTGGTATGGCGGAGACATCTTATTGTATAGGTAAATGGGACTTTTGATACTGGGTTTTTGGTTCTGTGATGTCTCTATCTGGATAGATGGTGAGAGTTCTAATATATTATAATTCATCTGGGTTTTTTTCTGCTTCGAAGATCAAGTAGGAATACCATCATATCTACATAATCCGCATCGATATTAGAAAACCGCAGCTCAGCAATATTATTCCCTTTATCAGACAGATCATCTCAAAGAATATTTTCACACATTATTAACTTAGGTATATTATACATAACATGCCCGCCACCGACCCCATCACCACCTACGGCCTCACCGCCGTCCCCGCGTCCGCCTCCGCCCTGCTGACCTCCACCCCCGCGTATCCCCCGCCCTCGACGCCGCCGCCGCCCATCCCCGTCTCCGAGCTCCTCCCCGTCCCCCCGGACACCCCGCTCGCCAGACGCATCCAGGCCTACGCGCGCGAGCACCTGCCCGGGCCGACCTACCACCACTGCCTCCGCGTCTACTGCTTCGGCCTCGCCATCCGGCGACACCGCTTCCCGTTCCCGCCGTGGGGCTTCACGGACGAGACGTTCTTCCTGGCGTGCATGCTGCACGACATCGGGACGACGGACGACAACCTGCGCGGCACGCGGCTGAGCTTCGAGTTCCGCAGCGGCCTGCTGGCGCTGGAGATGCTGCGGAAGCGGCCCGAGTCGGAGACGGAGGCGGACGGGGCGGGCGCGGTGGGCGGGCTGGCGACGCGGGAGCAGGCGGAGAGCGTGGCGGAGGCGGTCTTCAGGCACCAGGATCTGCACGAGAAGGGGTCGATCACGGCGGTTGGGCAGCTGTTGCAGATGGCGACGATTTTGGGTTGTTATCCCCCCCCCCTTGTGTCGTTGTTGTCCTGTACCTCCTGTACAGGACAGTACATCTAGAGATCTAGATTCTAACAGATAGCGATGGGATGAGATACAGACAACACAGGCACCCACGCCGACCTCGTCCACCCCTCCACGATCGAGGACGTCTGCAGGCACTTCCCGCGGCAGAGGTGGAGCGACTGCTTCGCGGAGACGGTCCGTCGCGAGATGGGCCTGAAGCCGTGGGCGCACACGACGACCCTGGGCGAGGAGGCCTTTCCGGCCAAGGTGCTGGGGAACAAGGTCATGGAGCCGTACGAGTGAGTTGGTTGGAGTTGAACCGGGACCGGAACAGAAGCCAGTGAGGGTTGGACCAGATGCACCGTAAGTAGAGAGGAGAAGAGAAGAGAGGAAGATGGAAGCCGGGGCAATGATGATGATCTTAAGCGGTGCTCCTTTTTATGTTCTCTTCCGAGGAAGAGTCATGATGAATGAATGCCATTATGTCAGTTTGAGATTAAATTGTAGTGTGTCGGAAGAGAAGTCTCGAGCTATCGCTCACTATACATCGCTCGGGTGCTGGGATTCCTCTAGCCCTTTGACAAAAAAGACATGTCATCAGGCCCTTGAGCGAGAAAGACCACGGACTCAGGACGAAGGAGAAGCACAGAGGAGACAGGGCCCAGTAATACATTGATTGATATTCAGCTGCTGAACAGATCCAACGACCCATACGAGAAGAAAGACAAACCAGGACCGATGCTGATTATCTACAGTATTGTACAAGTAGCGCCCCCCCTTTCCAAACATTAGCAGAAGAAAGATGGATATAATAGAAAATCATCTAGAGTCCATTCCCACCCCATGCCTGACTGATATGATATGATGTGTCATTCCGACAAAACAAGTCAAAACCCCGGAATGAAAATTAACAATAAAGAAGACATGATCAAGAAAAGCTACCTAGCTACGTAGGAGCGCACTCGCATCGTTACTCTCCTCCTTGATCTTCCAGATGTCAAGCGTCGCTCCGCCCGGAAGTTTCTTCTTGGTCTTCGGCGTCGGCGCATTGGCGATTGCCGCGCTCGACAACGCCAGTGCGTCCACTAGTTCCTTCATGCGGCCGGACGATAGGAAGCTGTCGGTCAGGCTTGCGTTGTTTGACACGAGGATGGCTAGATTTAGGCATTGAACAAGGGTCTCGCAGGAGACTGTAATGCCGGTGTAATAAAGCGCGTTGTGGTAGTAGAGGAAAAGTTCGGGAAGGTAGGTGTGTCTGATGAATTCGAGTTCCGCCTCTTCGGTTTCTAATCAAAAGGAATACATGGTCAGTTTGACTCTATCTAAGACGGAGACACCCTTACCATCTCTAGCCTCGACAAGGAAGTCATTGCACATAAGGTCGACGCGTTCGGTGGCGTAATCCAGGGCAAGTTGCAGTTTGTCCTTGAGTTCCTTTACGACATTCTTATCTTGAGAATCTTTGTTCCTGGAGAGCTGGTCAGCACAGTTCCGGTGTAGCACTTAGATCAAGGTGGAGGCATACTGGTCGAGTTCCTCATAAGCAATAGCAAACTTTTCCAAAGCGTCGAACGCGAGAATTAGTCGCTCCAACTCGCGCATCGTCTGTGACTGTTCGTACATGACCGCCTGGCGACTTCGGGACTCAGACCCAGTCGAGTCATGTCGCGTGCCACGTAAGGCTGATTTCTTTGACGGGCTCGCCTTAATCGGACTCGAGAGTCTAGATTCTAGGCCATCATCGCCAAGCAGAGGGAACTCGGCAAGGTCATATCCTAGGATCTCCCGCGAGATATCCGACAGACTCATACGCGTACACAACTCTCGAGCGGCAGCAAGACTACCGGCAGCTATTCGGAATATTAGCGTGTGTATTTCTACGTAACAGAGGAGACCTACCAAAAAATCTTTTGTACAACAATGTACCAAGCTCGCAGATTCTTTCCCACTGCCCAGCAAGGTATCGGTGCCACTCGAGACTGCGGATGGTCCGTTCGTCTTCGGGAGACACATACGTCCCAATGAAATCCTTCTTGACGGGTGACAGCTTTCCGGGTCTATCTTTCCCACGGACAGCTTTGAAGAGATTAATAACAGTGTTTCGATCTTCCTTCTCCATGGCGTTGGAGAGCACCCAGTTCCATTGAGTCCGAAGAACCGATTCCATGTCGATGTTGTGCTTCTCCATCAGCTTGGCGTGTTTCTTTCTTTCTTTAGGATCGACAACATCGATCAAAATTCTACCAAGAACAACATGGGCGGACTGTTCTGGCAGGAGGGACGCGTAAAGCGGCACAAGGTCGAGCAACCCGGCCTTCCGTAGGTTATCGATATAGCCAATCACATTGACCGATGCAGACTCAGAGAAGTGAGTATCGGAGCGGGCATAGCCCAGAGATCTCGCAATGATGTACAGGTGTGCTATAATCCGCAATGAATCCGCATCCTGGGCTGCAATGAGCGCAGGATCCTCCACGTGAGTGGGTGAAAGATCAGGTATGAGATCAGACTTCCCCGAGGTGTTGCCGATTTTTGAGACAGCATTTGCAACAGAAAGGAAAAATGAGTCGTAATTCTTGCTGAGAATAGCAGCCTGGATTGTGCGATAAGGATTCCGCGCTTCGACGGCGATGCGCTCGTTGCTCTTGGCATTCTCCAGGAAGTTGCGCAAATCTTGGTAGCCCACGGGCTCGGGGACGAAAGTCACAGTACCGGTGGGCGAATGGCTCAGTTTCCGCTGGAATTGTTTACAGAATTCCTGGTAGCGAGAGAGCACCGTGTGATTGTAGAAGACGTAGAGATAATCGTCCCAGCTTTGGCAGACTTTGTATGCGGGCTCAGTTTCACCACAGAGCAATGCGTACACGGCCCGCTCAAACTCTTCCGTGTTGGGATCCCGTGATAGGGCCAAGCAGGCCGATCGCCAGGATTCTTGGGATCGATAATTCATCATCCGTGTCATTCCATCATCGACTGGAGTTCTGCCCACGGCAGAGAGTTCATCAACGCTCGAACCACACAGACTGACGGCTCGCCAGCCCTCCAGACGCTCTTGCGACCATTGTCGGATCTTCGTCCAGCTCTCTCCTTGCCTCAGCATCTTCCAACAGGTCAGCCACGTAGCTCGTTCGTAGAATTGATCCTGCTTCTGTAGACCCAGCTTCTGTCGAGTGATAGCATCTGGGTCTAATTGTGTAATTAGGGGCCGGTGCTTGTCCTTGCTAAATAGCGACTCGGAGAGGGCAATACCAGGGTCGCCTGGCTCAAGCGGCTGAGGCCAGGATCGTAAACGTTTCTGACCTTTAATAGTCTCCTTTGTGTAGAGCCAACCGTGCGCCCAAAGACCCTGTCCTCTCTCGGCTTGAGCCTCCAAGTCAGCTATCAGCGAATCGATATCTTGGCTGGAGGACCTGGCGGTGTGCTCGAGCCACTTCATGGCAACGACACATTCGAGCGCATAGTGATCCGCATCGAGGAATTGCTCCCAGATTTCGCGATCGGTAGAGTACCGGTGTAGATTTTGGAAAGCCGTCTCCTGGACCTGCTTGGCATGAGCGCGGGTGGCCGGGTCATCGATACTGAGCAGGTTCAGCAGAAGCTTCCAAGTATCCGCCTCCAACTGCAACCGTTTCAGCTCTTCGTCAGTCTGGTTGCCAGGTTTTCCACCATGCGACTCTGTCACACTGCTGCGACTGGCATTCCAGCCCGTCTTCGCTCGGCGCAGGGTGTTTTGTTTTGAAATTTCGTCGATGTGGTCTTGAAGGAGCACCTGATAGCTCTGAACGAGTTGGTACGCGGCGTGGAAGCTGCTCATGTCATCAGGCCGATGCTCTTTTCGCTTGAACCGATCCAGCTTCTCTGCAAACGCTTCCGTGAGGCGCGTGACACGGTCTGCGGTACGGCGAAGCGGATGCAAGGCCTCCTGCGCTCCTGCAGAAGTAAATAGATCCGGAGGAGCTGTCATCTCGACATCTAATTTCACGGTCAGGTTATCTTCCGTAATGGTAGCTAAGACGGCGATACTGAAAAACACACCTTGTTCGCTTTCTGCCGACTCTACGCTCGGATCCTCCAAAGGAGAATCGGTGCCGTTAACCTCCTCTCCAGACCCCCCATCCAGCTCAGCCTCACCATCTTCGTCCTCTATTTCCTGGTCGCCATCCTCTTCTCCTTCTTCCTCTTCACCTCTCACCTCCTCCTCCTCGTCGTCGTCGTCAATCTCGATGACTTCTGGCTCGTTCGCAGGCGGAGGCCGAGCAGCCTAGAAACAACATCAGTGAGCCGCTCCAATGAACAGCAGACGGACGAAACCGACATTTGCAAGACCGGAGCCCCCAGCAGGCCGGGCAGAACCAGCGGCTCGCGTCAAGGGAGCCATCTGCGTGGGAACAGGAGCGCAGCAGCTCTCTGTCGCAACGTCCACACCGGCTGTGTTTTGTAGCTCTCCCAGGCAAGGATTGGTTTCGAGACTTGCGGCGTCCGCTCCGCGACCCAAGCGACCGTGCCCTAGTCCCCATCGGTACTAGCGCGGCACCGCCCACCGCCAGACACTTGCTAAAATCCCCTGCTCGCCGCCAATGCTCTTATCTTCTTTTTCTTCCTCAACCAATGTCTTTATAGGCAATCATTAGAGTCCCGGGACGGACGTTTTCAATGTTCGTTCAGGCCTCAGGCCTCTTGCGTGCTCAAGATTGTCTTAGAGCAATTTGGCAGTTCTTACAACTAGCCTAGCTCTTCTCTTGATCATGAGGGCTCAGACTGCAAAGGAATTGTCACAGAATTTTTCAGGATACATTGAAGGCTCTAGCTAACGGTACATATATGTACACGCATATTTCCCTGGGTGTCTGCATCATCACTATCCATAAGTTCCATTATTTGCCTTCTGCTCGTTGTTTCATCTTGAGCTTGAGCAGGCTGGCCTTGGGGCAGCTCGGGGTCTTCGCGTCCTCCCCTCGCTCCTGGTAGAACGCATTACAGCACTCGTACAGAGCATCTATTTGGGCCTGGCACTTTTCCTCCTTATAAGAATTCTTGGTCAGACAAGCTTGGGTCTGTTAGTTTTGCCGTGGTCGCTGGCATGAAAGTGCTGAGGTTCACCTTGGATGGCACACTACATTGTTACGGTCAGTAAACCAAGGCAGATATACCTATGCGCCTGCACGTGGGGGACCATCAATGACATACTGCTCGTGGATGACAAGGAGGATCATAATTCAAGTCCTCTTTCAGACCTCCCTGAGACAACGTTGAGATTTGACTTCAGCATCACCTCCCATCCGAGACCTGCGCTACCTGGTCCTTACCATGACGCAAGAAATTGGCTGCTCGACCAAACCTCTCTTAGGACTTTCCAGCGCGCTTATAAAAGTAAGAACAGGAGTATCGGATTTTACTCTGAAACCTTGCAGCAAGCCAGCTCTAGTGCAAGAAAAGACAATAAGTGCACGCTGCAGCTCTTCTTGAACTTGCTCTCCTGTGTCGGTCCTGTGCCGCAAAATAGATTCTCCGCGTCTCTCCGCCGCCGGTGGGGCGACAGGCGCCCTCCCATCACATTACCTACTGCCCTCCTTCACCTCTCAGCTTATTATATCACACTGCGCGCTCTCTCACGCCCTCCTTCTCCCCTCACATCGCGCCTGACAGCCTTCTCCTGCATCTATTGCTTCAGTCTCTAGTAATACCTCTTGAAAACAACCCTGTGAGTACAGTCGCCCGCCTCTTGCGCAAGGCATTTATCACCCCGCGATTAGCAAGCAAGCAACCCAGTGCCTGAGGGAAGAAAGAAAACTGACGATGTCATCACTTATCGCAGAGACCGAAGCTACAAGTCGCCACAACCCACCGACAATAAATATGGCTGAACAAGGAGCTCAAGGCCAGGGGGAAGGTGCTCCTCCACCCGTGGAGCACTTGAACATCAAGGTCACCGATAACAACAACGAGGTCTTCTTCAAGATCAAGCGCACGACGCAGCTCAAGAAGCTCATGGATGCCTTCTGCGAGCGCCAAGGCAAGCAGCTCTCGACCGTGCGATTCCTTTTCGACGGCACCCGGGTTCGTCCAGAGGATACTCCTGAGACTGTATGTCTTTTCTTTCTTTCCTTTTTTCTTGATGCGCGCGTGATTCGTCTGCCGCGGTGTTACTCTCGATATTGCGATGGTTCGATGAGCGTTGCAGATGACTAATTTTTTTTTCTTCTTTTTAGCTCGAAATGCAAGACGGCGACACGCTAGAGGTTCATCAGGAGCAGATCGGAGGGTGATCCGAGTGCATGGATAACAGTTTCTTAAGGGACCACGAGCAAGGCGGATAAATCACGAATTTACGCTATTCACTTTGGGTCTGGGCATCATTGTTGCGATCAGCAACGTGGACGCGAGAGAATTCTGCCATTAATGCGAATTTTAACGATGCGACGAAGGCATTTTTGCTTTCTGTCCTCCACGACGTCGATTCGGGATAAGGCTGGGGGGGAAACTTTCAGTTATACTGTTTTTCCTCCATGCCTGACTAGATAGAGAACAGCACGCTGCTGCATAATGCAGAGTCATCCGGTCGCATCGGTCTCGTGATGAATGTACTGTAGTTTGCGCTGTTTCCAAATTCTGCTGCTGTTGCATTATGTCGCTTTTTTGGGGTCGCAAGTACAAATTACTACATACAACTCTTATCTTGCAACATTGTAGACTACGTCCGCTGACAGCCATAAGAAAGAAAAACAAGTTTGTCCTCGTACCTTTACTTTATCGTATACCTTCTGTGGATAGACCGTACATTCAACCCCCATAATGCATCGCAAACAACCAACCTCTCAGAGACACATCGTACGCAGATCCCGATCCAAGCTTTCGAAAAAATAGGTAGATATCCTGATGCCCCCGTATTTGGGAAATTAAGGATACAAGCAATGTCGATAACCAAAAAATATAAAATGATACCAAAACGGTTGGATAACGAACAAGATGAAAAGACCCTTCAACCATTCCAAATTGCCGCCTTGGCGCGCTCCTCCTCCTCTCTCGCCCTTGCCTCCTCCTCCCGCGCGCGGTTCCGCCGCTTGATTTCCTGCTCGCGCATGGCGCGGTCGTACGCGCGCTGCTCCTCCGTCCGCTTGGGCGGCTTGATGCCCAGCGCCCCCGCGATCATCCGCCCCGCCACGACCGTCTGCTTCTCCGGCCGCCGCGCGGGAGGAGGAGCCGCGGACCTGCCGGTAGCAGCACTGTCCGATGCCCGCCTGGACGAGGGGCTACCACTGGTGGTCAGGTACCCGGGGTACCCTGCGGCGGCAGCGGCAGCGAGCCACGGCTGGGAGGTCTGCGGGGAGATGGGCGTGGGCGGGGGAGCGAGTGGCCCTTCAGTATTCGTGGATGAAGGGGAGATGGATGTGCTGCTGCTGGTCACTTGTTCTCGCACGTCTCGTTCGGTCTCCGAACCGGAGGTGTCAGAGTCAGAGTCGACTTCATCTTCCCAGGAATCTGCAACAGCGGCCTCTTTCTTCTTCTTCTTCTGCTTTATCGTCGTCGGCGCCTTTTTGGCCTTCGCTGCTGCGTTTCTCTTGATGGTCGCTTCGGGGCGGGGGACGTCGTCTTGTTCCTGTTTCTTGCTGTCGATGGAGAGGTCTCTGATGGACGACTCGAGCTCTTCGGTTGCTGTTTAACCGCAAAGGAAAGCGTGAAAAGAAAGACCGGGTCAGCCAATGTTTCTTTCCGGGTACTGTACAATAGGTAGATAGGGTATCCGGGGTTTAGGTAGCAAAGCAAGATCAATGGGTAAGGTAAGAAGAGAGCAAACGGACTTATATGCGCAGACATGCTAGGGCGGTATATTATATTAAGGTATATATATGGATAGAAAGAAAGCAGGTATCTGTTAGGTATGCGAGGCGCGTGGCACCGATCGACAACCGACTCGTTCTGCACGCGATAGTGATGTACAGTGATGTACAGGTACAGTGCAGCGTCGACAACGACCGGGCGGCTGGCAATGATGGCACTGGTCGAACCCCGCTTCGCCGCGGGTTCTTAGATGCTGTAACGGCCGCCCTCCGTGATTGGCTCTGTCGCGTCGGGGTAGTCGGCTATGGTGGATACAACAGAAGGCTCGAGGAAGACAGACTCTGACAGAGGGGCATTCCACACTGGGGGGAGAGAGATCCTGTCAGCAGGGAAAGCTGACAGGCGACACTAGATGGCAGTTGTAAAGAAAGTTACTCCGGGTTTGCATAGCTCATAATGAGTCGAACCGGTGCCGGCGGTGCCCGCGGCCGCTACCCAAGGGTTCCAAAGATAGCAGCCTCTGTCTCTCCCGTTCCAGGCCCATCGGGTTCGGTTGGGAGCTCCAAGTCTGAGGGGTACATCTGTTAGCCTCTCTGTGTTTTCCGGGGAAGAAACATGGCCGATCAAACGGATAAAGATCCTGCACAGACACCGCACATGATGCATCTTGGCGGTCGAGTTACGAGACGGCCGGGCGTCGCTCTTTCGGGCAAGGCGCCGTCGTCTCGAAACCTGGTCACCTTCGGGAGTGGGAGGGTGATGTAGTGCGCGCCCCTCCGAGGCCGGCCGCGAGAACCGGCGTCCCGGTGCGAGTGGGATCGCGAGGCATGCGGAGAAGCTCCGCGGCGGGCGACCTGCGATACAACAAGCGGCACTCTCCTCCTCTTGTTTGGTGCGACATTTATATGTACCTGGTATACAGGTGGGGCCGTTGTGCGTTGGGCCTTCCATTCTCTTTTTAATGTCTTGATGTACAGCATATATAGAACTTCGCGGCCCATCATTCTGTGGTCTTCCCCGCTAGCCCCAATTGCTGAACACCTCGGCTGAAATCCCAACGATGGCCGCTCGCTCGTTACCGACACGGCTTCCAAGCGCCAGGGCGATGGCAAGGCCGTGTAGGCGGACATATCAATACCTTTTTGCATCCAGATTTTCCACCTCCTCGAGGAGTCTCGGCTATGCGGACACCCTTCCCAATCTCAAGATTGGAGCTCACACCAAGGTCTTGTTCCAGGGCTTTACGGGTAAGCAGGCACGAGCAAATAATAAGATTAACTCTGTTTGGAAGAACCTCATTCTCTGAATCGTTTGTAGAGCGGATTCTGACGATAGTATAATAGGGAGACAGGTAACTCATCCACTGGGATAGGGAGTACTTAATTGACTGCTAATGCGTTGACCCAAGGCAACTGCCCACGCAAAGGAGTCCCTGGAATGGGGGACTAAGATCGTCGGTGGTGTTAAGCCCGGGATGGAGGGCGAGCACCTTGGACGGCCTCTATTTCCATCCCTGAGAGTAGTACGTACGGCCTGATTCAAAGTGTAGAAAGGTGAAACCATCCTTACCTGGTTCCAGGCAAAAGAGAAGGCGAAGCCAGATGCGTCCGCCATCTATGTCCCCGGAGACCAGACCGCAAAGGCCATCGAAGATGCCTTGGAAGCTGAGATACCTCTGGTCGTTGCCGTCGCAGAGCATGTCCCGCTACATGACATGCTGCGGGTCAGAATCTCCCGATTCCACGCCATGTTTCTCTAAACATTTCTAATGCCATGTTTTACAGATTCACTCGATGCTCAAGACCCAGTCGAAGACACGACTTGTCGGTCCTAACTGCCCGGGAATCATCTCCGCGATCGGGAGGTGCCGTATAGGTTTCCAGCCCCTGCCGTGCTTCTCCCCCGGAAAGATAGGCATAGTCGCGAAGTCGGGAACGCTCAGCTACGAAGCAGCCGCCTCGACAACGAGAGCCGGGTTGGGACAGAGCCTCTGCATCAGCATGGGCGGGGATATTCTCGCTGGAACGAACTTCGTGGATGCCCTCCAGGTCTTTGAGCATGATCCTGATACGGAGGGCATCATCCTCATCGGAGAGGTGGGTGGCACTGCAGAGATTGACGCGGCCGAATGGATCAAGGACTACCACCGAAGAACCGCCAATCCCAAGTACGAAAAGATCCCTGGTGATGTCTTTTATTTTCGATAGTGCTGACGTGCTGTAGACCGATTATGGCTTTGATAGGTGGCCTGGAGGCTCCCGCAGGTCGTGTCATGGGTCATGCTGGTGCCTGGGCAGCTCCAGGAGAACCGGATGCGAGAACCAAGTACAAGGCGCTGGAAAACGCTGGTGTCGTCCTTGTGGACCACCCTGAGAAATTCGGGGAGGGCATGAAGACTCTATTGAGCAACCGAGCCAAGCGTTCCCAGCCAGCGGTGAGCATCCCGACAACTCCGAGCTACGTACAAGCATAACTCATGAAACTTTTTTTTCTTTTACAGGCTGGCTCCGCGGCGGCAGGCCAGAAAAGAGGGTTCCATACCGTGAGAAGGGTCGCTCCCCGCAGCGGACGTGCGGGCTTGAATCCCTCGCAGCGCCGCACCCTCTACATCAAGCAAGACCATGCCTTCGATATGCTCCGGAAGAAATATGTCAATGTGAGCGAAGCAGCTCCCTCCAACGATGGCTTCGCTCTATCGATATCAGTGGACAGGACCGCGCTGTCTCCGTGCATCGTCGCCTCGCCGACGCTCGATCCAAAGACCTCGCTGACTCTGTCCCGCAAGTTCCCCTTTGACTACTTGAACCCGGATTTGTCCATTGTCGATGCGGTCGCTTCTTACCTCAAGCTGCCTGATGCAGCTCGTGGGAAACTGCGGCATCTCATTCACATGCTGTGGCACATTTTCAGGAAGAACGAAGCTTTTCTCTTGGAGACTAAGGTCGTCTGCACGCCGGATGGGATGTTGGAAGTGCGCGGAGCCCGATTTGGCTTTGACGATGCGGCCTACAAGAGCGCTGGACGCCAGGAGGACGTCCACAAGCTGAGGAACAAGAAGGAAGGGGTTCCCGAGGAGGTCAAGGCCGAGAAGCAGGGAATGGTCTATGTGAAGTATGATCTATCTTTGAAGCATCCATTTTGGATTTGGGACTGATGAGCTTGGGGATAGACTCGAAGGAGAGGGGAGCATCGGCACGCTTGGTACGACGCAGACCTTCCAGCACGTCTTAAATAGCTAGACACTGACCATAGTATCTTCAACAGTCAACGGCGCCGGCCTGGCTATGAACACGGTAGACGCGCTCACGCTCCGCGGCGGCCACTGCGCCAACTTCCTCGACACGGGCGGCAAGGCGACCGCGCAGACGATCAAGGAGACCTTCCGCATCATCTGCTCTGACCCGCGCATCCGGGCGATCTTCGTCAACATCTTCGGCGGACTAACGCGGTGCGACATGATCGCCGAGGGGATCATCATGGCGTTCCGCGACCTGGACTTGAAGGTGCCGGTGGTGGTGCGGCTGCGGGGGACGAACGAGGAGATTGGGCAGAAGATGGTGAGTCTGACAAAAATATCAACCCGTCTGAGGTTCTAGGATATGCTAATATACGTTTGCTACAGATCGCGGACAGTGGGCTCCCTCTGCACGCCTTCGACAGCTTCGAGGAGGCAGCCAAGAAGGTGATCAGTCTGGCCAGGCAGTCTTAAGCCTGGCCGGTATATATAATACCCCCGTACAACACGCCATTTTCTGGATATGCATATACAGCCTAGCATGCTGATTCGTTGTTCGACATGTACTGTACCTGCATCGGATTTAGGCATCAAGATATATAGCACTGAACTGGCTGCAGCCTTTGCCACCTGGACGTGCTCCTTACGCGCGTAATCACATGAAAACAGACAAGAGATTAGCCCCAGCGTTCCAGGGTTGGAGGTGGATAGGACGAGATCTGCCTGTTCCTTTTCTAGAAGCGCAGTGCATGAATTTCACGTGCCTGGAGATACTCCGTACAGTACCTCCCTAGAGAACTGTTCAAGACCAGACTGCGGAAGGACACTAGACAGCCATATATAGATGGTACACCAGCCCCGCAGAAAGGCTGGGAACAGGTCAAATCCTTCACCGCGACGCCATCTGCAAAACATGTTGGAGATCGCAAGACATGCCGTGTAAGGAGTAACGTCCGGCGAGCCGAGGTATCCTTTTCCACCGGCTCGGAGTGGCTCCTCGGCCAGGCACAAGACTTCCCCAACAGACCGCGCTGCGCTCCGTCCTGCCTCCGCTCCCCAGCGGCTATGCCTGCTCGGGATCCCGGGCCTCCAGCGCTGGACTCTTCCTCGTTGCGCGTTCATCATCTTGCCAATTATAACCGGTCCCGCACGAGGCGTGGTCCTTGTTGAGCCCGCCATGATCCTCCTCCGGCCCCGAGCCTCGCCCACCCGGACGGCCGCCCGCGCTGCCTGCCAGCCGGTCCCCACCGCCGCTGGATCCTTATCTGCTGGGCCTCATCGCTGGCCCAGTACAAAAGGACGGGCCCCCGCGGTGCTGCTGGCCAGAGCTGCTCCGTTACGATCCCCGGCCCGTGTTCTGCAGAGGTACTACTCGAGTGGTGAGTCGATCTTCCGTCTGCGATATCGATATACAAAAGAAAACGTTTCGCGTTGTAAAACGAACTATGCTGGATAGAAGGATGTTCTAGCTGACGGCTCTCAGGATCTGCGCAGACCCAAGCCCCCAAGCCTCGCTCCCGCCTCAGTCGTTTCCTGCGTTGGACCGCCCTCGCGGCCTTTTCCTTTGCCGTCGGCTTCTCCTCCTCTCCGCTGCAGGCGGCCGTCCGAATCATGGCGCAGCCCGTCCCGACCGACGAGGAGACCCTCACCCTCTACAACCCGCCCGATGAGACCTCGCGCGAGATCGACAACTTCATCAACACCCACCCGCTGGCGCAGGAGCTGCGCAGGAACCCCGCCTTCACCGAGTCCCGCCCGCACCTGAAGATCCCCGAGGAGCTGCGCGCCCGCAACCTCACCGCGGGCACGCTGGCGGGCCCCAACAAGATCGTCGTCCCGCCGTACGTCTGGAGCGAGAAGGGCGGCAAGAGCCTGGTGTCCATCTTCTATCTCGGCTCGGACGTCTCCGGCCACCCGGGCATCGTCCACGGCGGCCTGCTGGCGACCATCCTGGACGAGGGCCTCGCGCGCTGCTGCTTCCCCGCGCTGCCCAACGGCGTGGGCGTCACGGCGAACCTGAACATCGACTACCGGCGGCCCGCGCCGGCCAATTCCTACGCGGTCCTCCGGGCGGAGACGGTCAAGGTCGAGGGCCGCAAGGCGTGGGTCGAGGGGCGCATCGAGACTCTGCCCGAGGAAGGCAAGGAGCCGGTCGTGCTGGTGGAGGCCAAGGCCTTGTTTGTCGAGCCCAAGAATGCCTCGGTATACTTTCATCCCTGACCTAACAACCTGAGATCGCATGTGGTTCGCGTACTGACGGTGATCTTCCCTGCAGACCATGGCAAGCCTGTACAAGGTCACTTAAATATGTTTCTGCTTGAGACGGTATTACGAAAAAAAAAAAGTTCCGATCAATTGTTCTTGTTCGACTTTGGTTCCTGCATAGCTGGGCTAGGCGCATAGAGGGGACGGACAATGGCATGTGCATTTCATGCTTAATGCCGATGGTTAATATTAGACTTGATTTTTGTTCGGGTATATATATCACTGAGTGTGAAGAGACATAGATCTGTTCTTCATATAACTTCTGAAATGGCATGTCCGCGTCACAGATGCCTTTACGTGCGCTGTATCTGTAGACCTCAAACAGTGCTGAGGACTTGATGCGCTGCACCACACGGTTAAGCTTACGAAAATGCAATACTCAAGACTGCATCCCTATCAAATTACCTAGGTAGCTTGTCATATTGCCTTGAAGCTACCCTGTATTATGTCGTCGGACTGCAGCATGATGTGGAGTCCCCGAGTCCGAGGCCGTCCCGCAGCCGTCCAACGAGCAGGGCGACCGCCCGCCCTACCGCCAGCGGCAGCTCCAGCTCCGACATTGATCTGAGATACCGTGCCTAGGTAGCTTCCAAGCTTACCAGCTCTTCCTCTGCCTCATGCCCGCTTGCTCGAGCGTGGCAGCAGGTCCTCCTCTTTTCCAGTAATATTCCCTGTGCCTCATTATCATCCCTTATATCATAAACCCCGTCCGTCGTGTCGGTGACACCATGTCCAAACCCACCAAGTACATCCTCCTCTCGCTCCCCTCCTCCATCACCCCCTCCCACCACCGTGACGACGCCCTCGACGCCATCGCCGCCACCGTCTCGCCCGACAACGGCACCGTCACTTCGTTCCCTATCCCCGAGTTCAAGATCGGCACGCTCGACGCGCTGGTGCAGCAGGCGGACGAGCTGGCCAAGCTCGAGGCGGCGTGCCAGGGCGTCGTCGCCAAGGTGGGCGATGCGCTGAAGGGTGTGCTCGAGGGGGACGAGGCGCAGATCGCGAATATGAAGACGGTTAACGACAGTACGTTTGTCCTAGTAGTCCAGCTGGGTTGGGGTTTGGCTAAGGGGCTGTGAAGAGCCCGTTGATCAGTACCTGCGGACGTTCTCGTGGAACAAGGTCAAGTACCGGGCGGACAAGCCGCTGGGGGAGCTGATTGATCTGCTGCAGAAGGTTTGCACATTCATCTCCCGTTTCATATCGAGAAATGTCCCTTGTCTGACTCTGGTTCACGCGCAGGAAGCTGCCAGCATCGACAATGACATCCGGAGCAAGTACTCCCAGTACAGCCAGGTCAAGACGACATTGGCAAACCTGCAGCGGAAACAGACGTACGTGCCGCAGCCGCGCTTCATACATATGTCCGGTTCAGAATCGACTGATGCTGTTGTCTGAGATCTACAGAGGCAACCTCTCCACCAAGTCCCTGACCTCCGTCGTCGACCCCCGCATCCTCGTCCGGGACTCCGAGTACATTGAAACCCACCTCGTCGCCGTCCCCGCGCAGCAGGTCAAGGAGTTCCTCAAGACCTACGAGACCGTCTCGCCCATGGTCGTGCCGCGGTCCGCGACGCTCGTCGCCTCCGACGACGAGTTCTCGCTGTACGCCGTGACGACGTTCAAGAAGCACAGCCCCGAATTCCTGCACAAGTGCCGCGAGCACAAGTGGGTGCCGCGCGAGTTCAAGTACGTCGAGGGCGGGCGCGAGGAGGAGCAGCGGGAGGTCGAGCGCGTCGGCGACGACGCGAAGCGACTGTGGGGGGAGACGCTGCGGCTGGGACGGACCGGGTGGAGCGAGGCCGTCATGGTCTGGATCCATGTGCTGGTGCTGCGGGTGTTCGTGGAGACGGTGCTGCGATACGGGCTGCCGTTGGACTATATGTGCGCTCTGGTGCGGGTATGTCAGATTTATCACTGTGAATTGGTTTTATTAGTTGGTTTGCTCTTCTCGTGCTTACATCTTCCAGACAACACCGAAGCAAGCCGCAAAGGCGAAGCGCAACCTCGACGAGAAGTATTCCTATCTGGCAGGGAACGCTTTTGGGCGCGACAAGAAGGGCCGGGTGAAGAAGGACGAGCCCACCGATGTACATGTCGCCGGCGACGTTGGGGCGGAGTACACGCCATACGTCTACTACGAGTTCCAGTTCGAGTGATCGCATCTGTTCTTTGGCGCAGCTTGTGAAGGACGTCTTAAGACACCAGCCTCGCCAGGGCTGGCTGGAAAGCGAAACCGTTGTGTATCTGTTGCATGCATGCATCTATGTCTGTTACACGGGTATCTGCCTCCGCTGGCTGGTCTTTGGATACCTGCTTGGATAGCATCTATACATTGCTGTTATGTCAATGTTCTGAGGTTTGATGAAGCGTCTCTTGACTGTTGACTCCATGGATTCTCAGGCGTGGTATCATCCGTAGACATCCTGTGCTTGCGGTCTTATCAACGCGCGCAATGGCTCTAGTAGAAAGATGTACAGTGCGAATCCCGACAAAAACTCCACCTGCAAAAGCCCTTTCTCTTCGTCTATGGCCTGGAATTCTCCGACTTTCAACAAACAAAACTCAAGGAGAAACCGCTTATTCCTTCTTCTCCGGCGGCGGCGGCAGATACCCCTTCTCGTCCAGATACGCAATGATCTGCCTCACCGCCTCCTGCACCGAGATCTCATGGTTCCGGATATGAATCTCCGGGTTGAGCGGCGCCTCGTAGGGAGCACTGATCCCCGTAAACTCCTTGATCACCCCCTCCCGCGCCTTCTTATACAGCCCCTTGGGATCCCTCTGCTCCGCCACCTCGACCGGCACGTCGACGTACACCTCCACGAACGGCAACCCCTCCGACTCCTCAGCCCCCGGGGCCGTCGCCTCCTCGTGCAACTTCCGCGCCATATCCCGATCCGCCCGGTACGGACTGATAAACGACGTGATCGCCACACAGGCGCTGTCCGCGAAGAGCTTCGCCACCTCCGCGATGCGCCGGATGTTCTCGTTGCGGTCCTTCTCGCTGAATCCGAGGTCCTTGTTCAGCCCGAACCGGATGTTGTCCCCGTCGAGGCGGTACGCGGCCACGCGGCGGTCGCGGAGCAGCTGCTGCTCGAGCTCGACGGCGATGGTGGATTTGCCCGAGGCGGAGAGGCCCGTCAGCCAGATGGTCAGGCCGCGCTGCTTGCGGAGGGCGAAGCGCTCGGAGCGCGAGAGGGCGGGGGCGTGGTAGGTGATGTTGCTGTTGCGTAGTATAGACATGTCAGTCGGGGTTTTATTTATTTATTCGTCTTGGGGAAGGAAAGGAGGGGGGGGGGGGGAAATAGAAAGATGGAATTAAGGGACCAAAAAAAGCAGGGAAAGAGAAGCAAGTCGTCGTTTGCTTCCCTATGGTTATATGGATGGAGTTCACAACAGAGGGAATATATATATATTATATAACCTACGTTGCCATTCTTTTTGTTATCTTTTCACAACTTCAGGAGCCAACTTCTGAAAATTCGAAATCCACAGGGTATATATACTATAAAGGGTATCACACTCGACTTCGACGAGGCTCCTAAACAAAAAGGAAGGAACCCCGACTCTGAACCAATTGAAGCCAAAAAAACGATATGAAAAAAATATAAAGGGATAGCAGAGCAGGAAGGGAGGGGGAGCACTACTGGTAAGGGTTCGGTGTGTGCCTTGCAAAGTTGCCTGCGTGGGGGAAGGCGGGGACTCAGTAGTCGGAGAGAGAGAGGGGAGCGTCGGAACACGTGTAGATTAGATAGCGATCCGACCGGCGGCGGCGGCGCCGATCTTGATTTGGTTTTGATAAAGATGATTTTAACAGGAAACGGGAGAGTTGTGTTTCTTTGCTTTTCTTGTTGAACCTCGAACAAAGGCAATATAGTGTAGGACAGGAAAATATAGAAAAAAAGTGAGAAAAGACACAGAGTTAGATGACCTGTTACAGTCCAATCTTGGCGTGCGGATAATGGATTGCGCAATCCCGTTCCTGACATGGGTCTTCTACCTGCGAGATCGGAGCGCACGGCGGAGGACGCGCGGCTTGGCGGCCCGCGCAAGCATCCAGCGGTCTTGGCGGTTGATCGGACCTATCTTTCATTTACAATTTTCCCCTATGACTATGATCCTTCGCCCTATGGGATAATCAGGTACTTATTTCTATCGTGCCAAGAGGTTGTTGTATTGATAAACATTCTCTATGACAGCGGATAATGCCATGGAATAATAACTGGAAACTGATGCAATTGCCCTTTCTTTCGCTTAGAGTGACTCCAAACATGTAGGAAGCAGGAATTCTACATGTGTCTCAAATCGTTCTCTCTGCCCCAAATGGCAGAATCGACCTCAATGAGTTTCATTTCATACTTTGTGTGGGAATCTGCCAGACAGACTTTTTTTCCCCTACCCCAGTAAACGAGTGAATGTGATTGCTCCTCCTTTTTTTTTTCTCATGACTTGTTGGCTGCATGTGAACCATTTATTTGTCTGTATAGGGACAAGCAAGTCCTTGTTCGCTTGCTTGCTTGGATGCTTGATGAAGTCTCCAGCCAAACCTTTTTTAACGCCATCTTATATAAGGGTTTTTGTCTGCTCTGCATTAAACCATGCAGCTGTGCTGGCTATCTCCTCTCTAACAATGCCTATATGCATATGTCTTTATGTGACCTGGTGTCTTTATGGCAATGAACCTGTGAATTGTCCCCTCCAGTGCATGGGCGTTAATGCTCTGTCTTGCTTGTCTTATTGGTTGTGCTTTGAAGAGAACAGCCAAGAATGTGGCATTCTTTCTTCCCTTTACTCGGTTCCATTGTCTAACTACTCGGTAGCTTCTGTGAATGTCTTTGTCTTTACATTAGACATGCCTTGACCTGTCTTTGGCTTGTCTTCGACGGCCCGTCTAGTTCAAGGTCCCAGATGCTGGAAAGTCCCAGGACGCCGCTATATATATAACATCTACTATTTTCCTTTCTTTTGGAACACATGCTTCTGCTATAATGTTTGTATGTTGCTGCCGTATCTACCGTGATAAAAAAAAAATATTGCCTTGCTTCGGCCCTATCATCAGGCTTTGTTTAATGTTTTGTTCTACCTGGTCTGCAACTCTTCGTTGAACCCATGATTCAAACTCGACAAGTGTGCTCACAGTTGACTTCGTGATATTTTTTTTCTTATCCGTATACATATACTTCTGCTCTTTGTTTCCGTGACCCGTGCCTGTTCGATAGAAGCTCTGCTGGTCCTGCCCGTTGTCTCGACTTTTATATACGAGCACGCTGTGGGTGCTAAATCCCCTTCGTCAAAGGGAAAACGCGCCGATTGTCTTTCCAACCAATATATATCAGACCTACGTCTCCTGACGGGTTCAAACCTGATCTGGGAGACTGGTCGACCTTCGCCATCTAGCTTCTCCGCTCACCACTGACATCTTCCAATCAGTATACAGTATGACGGGGAGAAGGAGGGCAGTGAAGCATTCTCTGAGGACGACGGCTGCCGCCTGTCAGATCCTTATATACCTAAAAGGTCAGTAAATCCGTTCTTACCTGCATATGAGCTATTTGTTCTGTTGGAAAATCCGCCGGGGAGAGAGTGCGTCCTGCCTGGATGGGAAGTGGAAGGGAACTTCCATGTTAACCATGTTCACGGCGAACTCCGGCCATCTCTATCATCCAGTTATTTATCCTATGTTTTTACCAGGCTCACTCCCTTCTTGTCCTCTCTTTCTTTATCTACCGTTTCTGGTTCATCGACACTGCTGGATAAAGATAAAGCTTTCTAGTATCGTTGATACAAGCTTGCTTTCCGGCTATCCCTAACAAGTCCCTGTTTCAACGCCACCTCCCTCTCATGCAAACCCCTTTCTCTTGTGCACCCTGTGTGTTCTTCGTGGGTTTGTATATCAAGCTTGCATAGCAGCTGTCTCTCGTTACCATCTTCCAAAGGCTACCACCATGACAATGTACAACTTCTGGAATCTGGTCCTGGAGAAGATTGCTGGCAGAGGTTGGGCCGGAACTTCCATTTTAGGATATCATCGTATACTCTGCTGACATGCTTCTCCATCTAGGGCTATCAGACAAGTTCCACGTAGCCACTCGCTGGAGAAACCGCCAACGGTACTGCAAGCCTGCCGAAAATAGGAAGACAAGGCCCATAGAGCCTGCTCGTGGCGCGGCCCAGCAGATCCATAAGACGCAGCCTGCAATCGTTGAACGTACATTTCCGACTACTGCGCGGTCTGGGAATGTGTCGCGCACCAGGCGCGTGCAATTTGCCGTGCCATATGATTCCCGTTCGGGCAAGGTCCGGTCTATATATAAGAAGCCCAGGGGTCAGTTGGCAAAGCCAGTGGTGGTAGAAACCAGGGCCCTTGCAACTGGAGAGACAGTCTCCCCATTCAAGAGATGGAATCTGACAACAAGGAAGGGATGTAAGTGCTCCCCTGGTGTATATCATCTTGTATACATTTCATTGCTCTGACAAGAGGAAGACCCAATTGTCCCAGCCGGCTTCCGATGCTCCTGCAAGGACACAGATACGCCACGCGTCCGACAATTCATCACAGAGAACATCGGTTTTCTGTACCCGTGCGTCAAGCGCAGCATCGAGGAACTTCCTGGCTTCCCCGGCTGGAACGAGCTGCACAAGGCTCTGGAGGATGAGTACGTCCATACTCATGCCCACTATATCTGGCAGGCCAGAAAGTCCGTGGAAGCATGGATCGCGTCCGGGTGCAAATCCTCTCCTCCCTCCTTTGCAGGGCAGATCTCTGTTGGGCCCCGGTGCTCTGTGACGTTCGAGATCAGCCCGCCAACCAGCGCCGGTTCTAGCTCTTTGATGACAAGCCTGGAGGAGCAAGCCCGTAGCTCGCCAAAGACAAGCGTAGAGGAACAAGTTGCAATTGAGCAACCAGATCCGGCGCAGGCCAATGGAAAAAAGGAAGAGGACGAGGAGTCCGGCGACGATGACGAATGCGCCATCGAGTCCTGCTCTCCGAGCGAGCTTCCACTATTCAAGAGGGCGGCCTTGGTGCGTCGACCCTCAATACGGGAGCGGTGCATCCCTGTCCCTGCCCCTGTCGTGGCCGCTCAGAACGGCGACAAGCAAGAAGATGAAGGATCGTACACGGTCGATGAATGTGCTGTCGAGTCGTGCTCTCCAAGCGAGTTTTTCTTCTCCAAGAGGCTGGCTGAGCTTCCTTTCCTGCCGCTTCAACCAGAGGTATGGATCCGAGACATCCCCGCCCCTGGGACGGCCGCTGGGGATGAAGATGCCATATCTTCATATTCCAGAATCGAGCTCAGGACGGGAATAGATCCCGAGACGGGCTCGCTCATGGGATTTGCAGAAGCAGTGGCTCCTCCCACCACTCGTGATGACACCCTTGTCACCCTCCACCACCGTTCGGACAGCAACGACAGCTTCACCGCCATCCCCAAGCCCGACCCGCGCGAGTCCATCGACAACTTCGGCCCCTGGGGCAAATACTACGCGCGGTGCAAGCAGGAGGACGAGCTCCGCCGGCAACGTGTGGACGTCGATGCTCTAGCGGAGATGCAGGAGAGGTGGCCCAAGGTGCCCATCTACGCCAACCCGCCGCTGGGACAGTTGGAGCATCTGCAGGAGGAGGATTTCCCCCCGCTTCCGGAACCCCCGTCCCCGAAGGAACCTGAAATACGGTTCCCCGTTGTAGAGAATTCTTATCTCTCGCTGGGGTAGATCGTAACGTCATCCGTGTACACTGGGCAGTACGATCGATCTGTTCCAGTTGAAGTCGTGGGAGGGGTCGTGATACAAGAAGGAGGACAACTGGGAGCAGTTGCTTTTGCCGTTGTTGAACTAAGATCATGGTCATGATAGAGATGAAGATGACGCTAAAGTGGACAGCGCATGGGTCTATCTTTCTTTCTTTGGATGCTTTGCACATTTGATACCCCTATTTCAAGCTTGGTTATTATGAGTGTTGGATATTTCTTACTTGGCGTCTTTAGATTGATACCCGTGATACCCATTGCGTTCTGTCTTATACGCGGATTGATACATAGTGTATTCTAGAGATGATCAGTGCACAGTTGGTCACAAAGATCTTCTACGGGAAGTGGATTTCTCAAAGGTACCTACTCTCCCCTACCAGACCTCCGCCAACTCGTCTTACCACCGAAGAGTTGGAAGATCACGAATCGGCTTGTAAGTCACTGATGGGACATGGAAAGATAATCCGGCGAAGAAGATGACTCACTCGCCCAACTTCTGAGAGTGTGGAGAATTTTCCAACAACTGAAGAATCAAACAGATGAGTCTTCCTGGGAATCTAAACCAAAGAATGAGAAGAGCAAACGAGAACAGGGGAAAAAAAACACCGAAACGCTATGAATATCCACAATTTCACTCTGGTCCGCAACACCAGGTCTCCTGGAAGTTTTGGAATCTCCTCCAGAATATCTTGCAAAGGTGTTGAAAAACATCTGTGAAATTGCTCGAGAGAAGTATCCCCTGGGATAGAGGGAACAGGCGCCCCTTATATGAAAATTCTGAAAAAAAAGGTCCAGGCTTTAATATTGAATTCTCTTCGACCTGAAGCACGTCGACCATTTGAACAGAGAAGATTTCTCTTTGAGCTCGTGAGTCTGTGTCTGAAAGCGGATTCGAATAAAGCTAACCATATTCCAAAGATATGTGCAATTGGCAGTGATCTGACAGCATCTGGAGACTGTACTTATATGCATCTGATTTGGGATTCTGATGCAGAGAATCTGGAAGAATACGGATTTCTCAAATTATGTTGGCCAGAGTAAGGACCGTGTTATATGCTTGGGAGAACCACAGTTCTAAGAAGTCCAGGAAGCAAAACCATTGCCTCCATTTTACATTCTTGAACTTACTAACAAGAAAGACCAGTTTGTGATACTGGCTGAAATTGCTGTTGATGATCAGCAAGGTCAATCTCGTCAGCAGATTCTGAACCTTGCAGGGATGTGGTGCTCATGCATCTTCCAGTCTCTTCAGATACCTGGCACTCAAGGAATTCCTGCCAAATGAAAGCTATTATCAACAGTGGCGGGTCTCAATGTTGCCCTTCCTTTGTGGCAAAAATCTATCACAGATGATGCGCAAATTGAGATGCACAGCAGGAAAGAAACCTGGTGTTCCATGATATATATGCTCACCAGATCCAGAGGTCCGCCGACAACGCTGAGCGGGCCCGGTGAAAAAAATACTATCAGTCATTGAAGGACTCGCCGGACCACGTTCTGCGCCAATGTTACACTGACACTCGTCTGGAGGGCCAAAGGGCAACAGGTGTTACTCTATCTAGAAAGGCGAAGCAGCGCTTTCTGGATGGGGATGAATGCAACGTCACGGTATCAGGGAAGACGTCGAAGCAGCATATCTGTGCTGCACACCTGGACATCTATATCTCTAAAGAAACGGTCAAATTGGTAGACAATCAATGCATCTTTGTGAAAATTAGTCTTTGTGGGAAGGGAGAGAGGCATCCCTACGGATACCTCAGTGCAAGCCCCTTGGACACAGATCCGGCAATTTGTTTTGGCGTCCTCACTGAAGGCACAGATAAGTACAGATAGCCGTTGAGCTCTTGGGTTCAGCGAAGCAGAGATGCTATCAAACACTTTGCAGAAGTCAACACCTGGATCGACCGTTACAACGGCGTGTCTTGGGAGGTGAGCAAGAATACCAGTCGACGGCTCCTAAGGAAGAATGCCGAATGTGAAATCGAAAAGGACTGTTACACGGACGGCTGTTAACCCCGCAGAAGCTACTAGCTGGCTCCTTCCTGCAGGCATGGCGGAATCCAGCATGGGCATTCTTCCGAGCGCCTCTCTCCAAGATATCATCCCCAATTGACCGACCTAGCCGCCTAAATAAGAGGTGGTTTTGGAGGGAGGGTTCGAGGGTGGGTGAGGGGCGTCATTAAATCCCGTCAGGTAGTTGAACTGCCCCTTTATGTACTACTACTGCTTTCCCGCTTCACAACCACTGCTGCTCTCACAATCAACTTACCCTCATCATATGACGACTTCTTGCTAATCCAACACAATTCTACATGCTTTTCATACTTTCATACCCGAGGTCACCCCTAGAACAAATAAGCCCTAGTTAAACACTCCCCAATTATTAAAAAGAGAGAGAATAATAAGGCCTTGGATTAATGCCATTTCATCGCCCCATCCCCCCAGCTTGTCCGGCTCCCACCCTTCGGCCAGCTTCCCTACATTACGTAAGAGCTTCAAAACGTTCCCATCATATCAATTCGCCGTGCTTGCGTACTGCTCCATCTTTAATAATCAGGTCAGATGAACCTGTTTATTACAGCAGAGGGTTCTGCTTAATGTGATCGATAGATGGCGGGATCGGTTGAGGGATATTTACCGATGATAGAACAAGTGGTTCCACGGTCTAGTGGTCAGGACCTGGGGTGAGTCACCCAAAGTCACCTTTAGTGACCACAAGATAATAAACTCCGATGCAGATTTTGAGATCTTCTGAGAAGATTGGAATTCCGATGGCCCGGTCGAATGCCGGCCGCACCTTTCTTCTTTTTATTATCCTTTCTTTGACAGAGAACCTCGACCCCACACCACTTGCCCTTAGTCGTACATGTAGATGACCTAGGACCGACCTAGGTCAGGTCAATGCGCAAAGTTCACTTCCAATGTTGAATGGGAATAATCGCACAAGTGCATCATATCCGGGTGGCGTGTTAAAATCAGGTCAGGTGGCAAGGCAGGATTATTAACCAAGTTATCAAGCAACCCAAGTCGCAGGATCTAATGGTATATTTAAAATAGAAAATTTACCAATAAAAAAAGGAAGGTCCCACCGGGATTCGAACCCGGGCCATCGGAAGTTTTTAACCACGTGTTTCGACTTAACCAGTTTTTCGACTGGTGAAGTCACGTGATTCAAAATCCGAGGTCCTGACCACTAGACCATGGAACCATCCGGTTATTTCGCCTGCTGCATCGAATTGTCTGAACCCGATTGTGCCAGCTTACCTAGCTAGTATGTTAACCAGAACTCGCAAGTAGATTCTATCCATCTCCTTTGCTGTGATAATCAAGTTGGTCTGACCTGATTAATAATAAATAATGAGGGACAGAAGTAGTGCGCAAGCTTTTTTTTATGGGGGGAGGGTCCTGGCGCTTCCTTTGCGGGGCCGGCTAGGCGAAAGGTCGGGGGGCTAGAAATCACATACACCGCCTTTCGGCAGGATTTTCTAGCCCCCATGAGAAAAGCTGGAGCCCCCCGGGGCTGTGACCCGGCAAAGAAGGACAAGGTCGTCAAGGTTCGTTTCGAAACATCTCTCCATGACCTATCGGATCGTTCCGAATCGCCTTTTGGTGCCCTATGCAGTTTGGCCAGGGCTGAAGGAATATAACCCCTCGCGTGTGATTTGACGAATCTTGCAGGTGCAGATACGAGACTGTTCCTCAAGGTCCCTTGCTACGGTTCATGTACGGCGGACATATTGCTTTTTCTTTTCTCCTGCTCATCATTTTAATTAGCACGGGCCCTTGAAGGTAAATACCCTTTACTCCTGCAGGCATCTCAGAGCATTATCCAAATTCTCTGTTGTTGGAGGTAACTTATAATCAGCCCTAATAGGGCTTGGGACATATACAGAGCATGTGCTTTACATATGCCAAGCATATCCCTCCCACTCCCCGGTTAAGCCCCCCGTTAGAACTCCCCGTTAGGATCCCCGAGCCCTCGGGGCTTTGGTCACCTAGGCGAAGGGGTCATATACCAACTTCAACCCTTCATATCTCTCCACGAATTCAAGGCACTAATTTCTAGCCCACCGGAGAAAATCTGGAGCCCCTCGGAGCTGTATGCCCTATCTTTGCTTTTACTTCTGCAGCCCTTTGAATTCGGAGGCGGAAGCAGAGGATCACTTTCTTTCTTTCCTTTTTCTCTTATTTTCACATCAGATATCTCTCTCGTTCGCTCGCCCTTTCTCTCTCTCTCTCTTGGTCTTTGCTGGTAAAGTACAGTAGTAGTAGGGTGTTTAACGCACTTAAAAATTCAACTTCCAGGTCGGATTGAAAATCCGCTTTGTGGGACCCTCCGACAACAAGTCGGCGGCTCAATGGTCTAGTTGGCTATGATTCGTCCTTCGGGTTTGTTCTTGAAAGAACCCTCAGCCACCACCACATGAAGTGGCTGAAATGGATGAGGTCCCGGGTTCGACTCCCGGTTGAGCCCCCATTTCTTTTTTCCGTAGACTAACCTCCTGGTTTTTCGAGCCCCAGGTTAGGGTTTCTTAATTTTTTAAAAGACTACTTTTCGTGCTTTTTTTTTAACGGGTAACAACAAAGATGGGATGGGACCTGTGACGGCGCGGCGTGGACTGACAGGCAGAAGGCGGTGAAGTAGGCGGCAGGGTTCTGCCACGCTAATTTGCCCATATCTTGAACTCCTACCATGCTTATAATTCTCCTTTCTTTCCTTATGCTCTGGATCTTGTCTAGACTAGCTGCCATAGTTGATACATAATTTACTATGCCTGAAGGCCTACAGGGCCCCGCGATCGAATTTTTTGACCCATATCCTAGACAGAACAGAACAGATATCCATCTCCCGCCTTGCCTTTGCTTGCTTATTGCGCTCGTGTTGTGATAATTGATCGAGGGAGAGATCGGAGCCCGAATAGATAAGGAAATTCCATCCATCCATCCATCTATCTATCTAGAAGGAAGGAGAGGAGTGCTGGTCAGTACCGTCCGTATCGTATCCACAAAGTACTCCACTCCATACCAACACGCAAACATATCTATCCCATCCATCATATCCATCCCACCACCCATCAACCAGAATCCAATCAATCCCTTTTAATAAACTAAAACGTTCCTACCTAAGGACCCCACCACATCTCCCGTCTCCATGTTCATTTATTTATTTACTGAAATGTTAAATAAATCAACCAAATCAGGATGGTTGGTTCCGTTCCGTTCCGTTGGAAGATATGGATGGAATGGATAGATCCGCGCTACACATTGTTCCAGTGAAGAAGGATCGTGTCAGCGGGCGGCTAGATAGATACTCCCTGTCCAAAAGCGCCTTCTCCTTCTCTTCATAGGCTGATCGATCGATCATATTCACAGGGTACATATGGAGAAGCCGATATTATCCAAACGACTTCTCAACTGCTGAGCAGTCTCCATGCTCATATCTTCTGCATCCAGATTCGATCATGCACTCCCTTTTGAAGAGACCATGTTACCAGAATCAACACCGGCTAACTACTTGACTAATCCAAGTTGTTTGGTCGAGATCTCCCATCCTACGCTGGACTACTTATTATGAACCATCCTAATAGCGTCATGCCCGTCAATAACAACATCCATTAGGTACATAAGCGTTATGCGTGTTCATCTACCTATTCTGAAAACCCGTAACCGGGTGACGTCGACACCGTCAGCGTAAAGAGCATAACCATCTGGAACCGCGTGCTAAGACATGCATATATCTAAGAAAAACGTCGTATCCAGCAAGAAAAGCACTCGTGATCAATCTTCAACCCATGCGACCGGCGGCATCGTGCTGAACTCACACATCATTCCGTGCCCCTTTTTTTGAAACTTTTTTGGTGCATTTTCCTCCGCATCGTGCTCAACTGCCCTTTCCTCTATGAAAAAGCGAGTCAAAGCAACCCAAGTACTTTTCCCCATCAATACGACACTATGGGACATAGATACAGGAATAACAGATGACCGTTTCCACTGGATCGTCTAACTGATCCATCGGATCCGCATGTATGTAAAAATAAACAACTAATATCACAGAGGAGATAATTGCAAAAGGCTAAAACAAAAAAGGTTAAGCTAACTAGAAGAGCAATGCACCGATACAACAAAGAGGGACGAAACGGCGACTGGTCAACGGATTAAAGTATCAGGTGCTAACATGCTGGGCTTGCTCGATGACAGATATATTGGAGCTATGAGACCAGCGTAGTAGGTCGGCCGAAAGAGTCTTTCCGATTGGGACGATATCCCCCCCAACACTCTACAGAGCGTAGGGGTTCACAGACCGGATAGTCAGGCACCTACAACAATGTTAGTTGCGAGAACACAAGGGACAGAGGTCACATGGAGGCGAGCACGTACGGAGGACTCTTGGTCAGGTCGGTCTTCAGGATGATCGGGACCCGGGTCATTTCGGTGACGTCTTGGATGTATTCTCCATCCTCCTCCCTCAGCTTGAACAGCTTGAGGTACTTCTCCTTGTTCGTCAACTTCGCCTCGGGAGTGTCGCTTGCGCTTGTCGCAAGCTTGGGGTCGGACCGAGTACGGTGGGGCGACTGCGGCGGCTGGCCGCTGTGTGTGGGCGATGGTGGCATGCTCTGCGTCGAACGATCGACAGGCGAGTTCAACGAGACACCAGCGGCCATCTCGGTGACCTCGGAAATGTCATCGTCGTCATCGAAGAGAGCATCGACATCGTCAGTAGACATCGTTCCAGTCTCCGTCTGCTTCCGTCTAGCCTCGTCCTGCTCCCTCTGGCGCTGCTTAGCAAGCTCTGCCTCACGCGCGGCGGCAGCAGCAGCGGCTGCTCGGGAGGACGGCGCCTTTGGACGCTCGTCCTCGGGGATATACGCCGAGGATGGAACGCCTTTCTCCCAGTAGAGCTCGAGGACGCGCTCCTCCTTGCGGAATTCAGCCTTCTTCAGTGGCAGCTGATCGCAGTGGACGCGCTTCTCGTAGCCATACTCGGGGATGAACACGTCGAAAGCAGACTCGTACACGCAAATGACGACACCCTCGGTGATAAGGTCACCACCAATCTCCTGCCTCTTCTTGTCCATGGTCCGGCAAGCCTCGATATGCACGCTCTGTTCCTGAGCGTTGTGAGCCGAGTCTTTCTTATTGTTGCATTGGTCTGCCGTTTTCGCCAGCGTCTCAACGTCCTCGGTGAACTCGACCGCACCATTCGACAGAATTGCCTCGAGCTGTCGGTGGACGATGATGTCGGCATAGCGCCGTGAAGGGCTGGTGAAGTGGGTGTACAGCGGCAGGTTGAGCGCGTAGTGCTGACGCTGTTCGTCCTGGATATTGGCCGCCACATAGTACTTCGCGCGTCCCATGGATTTGATGAGAAGCGTCTCAATTCCCTATTTGCAGTTAGGCAGCTGAAAAAGAGAGCAAAGTACGAAATAGACGGTATACCAACCTTGCGCAGATCGACATCCTGGATCTTGAAGAGGCTGCTCTGCAGACTTCCACTGCTCGTAGGATCGATCTCATAACCCAGTCTGGTCATCCTCTCAATAAAGGTCTGGAGGCGTCGCGGGTTCGGCGTCGCATGACGACGGAGGAAGGCCTTCTCGGGCATGGCAGCCAGGAGCTTACGAGCGACGAAGAAGTTCACCTTGTGGCAGAGCTCCTCAATAAGCTCGTGAGCGGGCGACGAGTCGAAGATGTTGCCCTCCACCGGCACGTTCTCATCGTCCAGCAGGTACAGCAGGCGAAGAGTCGGCGGATTCGAAACGCGGTTTCCGAATCTCGCTTCTCGGAACTTCGTCGCAATGGCCTATAGGTTCACGTGTTAGCGGAAAAAAAGCACCTACATACCACGCAGCACGGCTACCTACGTTGAGCGTCCGAACGTCGTCTGGGGTCGTTCCAGTAAGGGTGATGTCCGACTTGCCGCTAAGCACCGCATCCACATCGCTGTAGCTGACCTTGCCAGCGCTCTTGATGACGCCCTTGCCGATCCAAATATCGTCATCAACAACACCGGTGGTAGGGTTGACCCGGAAGACGACGCTGAAAGTCAGACGGTCCTCTCCCGGAAGCAGTGCACAGAGCTCGGCAGAGATTCTTGGCGGCAGCATGTTCACGATCCGGTTCGTCAGATACACACTGGTACCACGCTTCTTGGCCTCCCGGTCGACCAGGGAGTTGGGCTTGACAAAGTGAGCAACGTCCGCGACGTGGATACCGATCTCGATCTTGCCATCCTCGAGCTTCTTCATGTGGATCGCGTTATCCAGCTCCTTGGAGCCGTTGGGATCAATGGTGAAGGTCGTCTCCCCGCGGAAATCACGGCGTGAAGCGAGCAGAGCCTCTCCCTCGCTGGCAACCGACCAGTCTTCGAAGCCGACGTTCTTCAGCACGGCCTCGGAGAACTCGTCGGCGGCAAAGTTGTTGTCCCTGAGGATCGCATCGGTTTCAACCTTCAGGTCGCCCATCTCACCCAGCTGCTCCACGAGGGTGCCGAAGGGGTGCAGAGACGTAATGGGCCATCGCTTGATGCATGCGACGAAGATCCGGTTGGCATATTCCTGGTGCTTCTCGACGAAGTCCCGGGGAGCCTGTTCGGTCGGGATCGCAATGAGCGGGACACGCTTGTCCGTGGGCTTGAACCAGACGATCTTCGGCTTATCCTGCTGGCGTTCCTGCTGCTGAGGCCGGGGTTGGCCACCCTCCCTCGCGAGCCGCTCCGCCTCCTGCTTCTCCTTCGTAGCTTGGCTACTTGGACGCAGGAGACCGAGAGTACCAGAGAACATCTGACCCGCAACTCGTTCAATCACTGCCACAACGTGACCGGCATACAGGGGCTTCTGCTCGTCACTGATCTCATCCTCCTCGACCAAAAGCAGGCTCTGGCCTTCGACTTCGACATCGTCATTCTTCTTCTGCGTTGGTCGCTGGCGAAGGCTGCCCCTGCGGCGGATGCTGCCATCAGGGCCAATCTGCGCGGTGTCACCGTTCGCCCCAGAGTCGGACCGTCCGAGCTTATCAGCTCCGGTGGCCGCCGCCCTCGTATCGATATCCTTGCGTTTCTTCTTCTCCTCCTTCTCTTTCTTCTGGGCCCACACCTCATCAACGTCGAGCAGCTCGACGGCGACATAATCACCCTCCAGAGCTCGGTTCCGGTCTTTGCTTCCGCAAATGAAGATATCCGCATCGAGATCAGGACAGGTAACATACGCATCGGAACGGTTCTTCTTGTTGACCCTCAGAACACCGGCCACCAGTTGACCGTTACTCAACAGCGCAGGCAAGTTCGCCTGAGGGAGGTACGGGGTGAAGAGAGTCTTGCGCTGTTGCTGCTGCTGCTGAGCGGACAGCTGCTGGGGCGCGTGCTGGCTGGCTTGAAGGCCGAGAGCTTGTCCGTTCAGCTGACCGTTTTGCTGCATGGCCTGCAGCTGCGCAAGCTGGAGAGCGTTCAGCTGCTGTCCGGCAAACATCTGCGGTGGCGCCATCACGACCTGGCCCTGAGGCAGCTGGATCAGCTGAGGCTGACCAGGGTACTGGAAAGCGCCCAGGGAGCTGATCGACTGATTGATCGATCCCCTCACACGGTGACCAGGCTGGAAGGCGTTGGCACCCTGCTGCTGGTTGAAGCCAGTAGTAGTAGTAGCCTGCGTCTTCTGCTGCTGCTCCTGCCCCTGGGTCTGGTTGTTCGGCTGACGCCAGTTGGCATCGAAGTTGCGCGAGGGCGTGCGTGCGTGGCCCTGCTGACTGCCCCGTCTCTGGCCATCCGTCTGCCCGCCAGCACCCCCGTCGGTGGTCTGAGGGAACTGAAAGCCCGCTGCGCCACGGCCAGAGGCGGCATTACGGCCGTTGCCGACGGCCAGCGACTGGCTTCGAGCGTGGGTACCGGCACGAATGTTACCAGCGCGTTGGAGACCAAGTCCCTGCGGTGCCTGGCTTGTAGCAGGGGTGGATTTCTCGTCCGAACCTGAAGTGGCCTCCGTCGTAGTGCTGCCGCCGCTGGTGCTGGGGATGGGGAACTGGAAGCCGGAAGCGGCCCGCTTCTGCTGCGCCAGCTCCGCAGCCTTCTTTGCTTCCGGCAGGGCGAGGGAGTGACGACGCTGGTGGCCACCAGCAAGACCGCCGCGCCCACGGCCCTGGTTTCCATTCTCGCGGTTCTGGTTGCCTTGCTGGTTAAAATCGCCGTATCCCGAGGCCCCAGCGGACGGGGCTGGGGGCGGGCCCATACCGAGGCCCGGGAGGGCGGACTGGTTGCGCCGGTGGGAGGGCTGGTTGGGAGCAGCCATCGGGACACCCAGCTGCTGCTGGGCCATCTGGGGGAATTGGAAGGCGTTGAGTTGAGGAGACACGCCTGCCATCGACGCTCCGCCCTGCATCGTAGGAGAGTAGGACACCTGTCCCAGCTGCTGCGGCTGCAAGAGGCCCATGTTAACATACTGCTGATGTGTAGCTGCAATCTGTTGCTGCTGCTGCTGGAGCAGCTCGATCTGCTGCTGTATGGCTAGTTGTTCCACTAGGCAACAGTCAGCCACCTGGCCTAAAACCAGTTTACTTTTTACGATGTGATGGATGTTTGAGACATACTCATAAGCGGAGTCAGCTCAGACGGACTTCTCCGATGAGCTATATGGAGTCTGCGGCCGGAGGGGCCGGTGACCCCGGCTTGAGCCTGCTGATCCATGCCTCCAGATTAAGCAAGATAGCTATATCCGTGCAAGAGAATTTGCTGTAGTATGGAAGCGTCTTCGCGTAAGAAAGAAGCTTGATGAATCGAAGACTGATCACGGCCCGCAGCGGGTTCTCGAGCCGGGAACGGACCGAGCACTGCCCAGCTGTGGAGCTCGTAGAACAATGATGGTTGATCGAAACGAAGCTGATGAGGACGGTCAGTAATGGTTGCAGAGTTTGATGGGAAGCAACACGGATTGACAGCTGGAAGACAGGGGGTAGCTGTTTTGGAGAGGGACCCAGAGCGGCCGTCTGTGGCAAAAGGACAGCTGGGGTATCAGGGGGGGATCTCAGGAGAGAAAACACATCGACCACGGGGTCCAGCGGTGCTCTTACATTCAAATGATGGTCCGAACTCTTCAAGGAATCTCTGGGAATGACGGAGTGTAGATCAAGGAAGGGCGAGTGCAGACGAAGGGACGATGACTCGCACGACGGGAGCTGTTTTGGAGGATCGACGGGTCGACACCGAGTCGGACAGCGTTGACCAGAGGGTCGGGGGGTTGTCTTCTGGCTGACTGGACTCGCCTACCGCACACACACGGGGGAAAGGTGGGCAGGGAAAGAAAGAGGGGATGGAGCTTGATCGAAGGGGGGGAAGGACCGAGGAAGCGGATGGGAGCCGTCGAGAAGGGACGCAGCGGCAGCCGCAAAACAACGAGCTTCAGGAACGGATGACCCTTAGACGTTCACGGTTGCACGGAGAGGATCGGGTCTCACGGGCAGACAGGAAGGGGAAACCTGGGGGAGCAGTGAAGGAGCTGTTGAGTGGCCTTTTCCAGGTCGGGACCAGGCCCTGACGGACTCAGGGGTTGTCCCGGCAGAGAGAACGACAGAAAAACGAAGCTGGCTGAAGGAACGATGGAGCCGTTGGGAGAAGAAGGGAGGAAGGAAGAAGAGGAGGGAGAGGTGAAGAAGGAAGACGATGGGATGGAGACGGGGTGTGGGGAGAGCGAAGAGAAGGAGGTGGAAGCGGTGGTCGGGCACTACGTCGAGCAGACGACACGCCAGCGCAGCGGCAGCGGGGAGCTCCCACCGCTGTTCTCGCTCCCGCCAGCTGGCCCTGGGGACGGCTGGCGGCGGGCGCTGGCCGGGGCGGCGCCAAGCTGCTCTCCAGCATGCCTCAGATGCTGCTCCAGCGTCTCGAAACCTCCTCCGCGTCGGACAGCTGCTCCCTGTCCCATCGTGAAATGCAGGCCGACGTGCTGCTCACGATGATGCAACTCCCGTAGCCTGCCCCAGCGAACACCACGGCTCACGCCCGTCGGCGATCGGCGCCCGTCTAGTCTGCTCCACGCTTGACCTCCAACTTTGGGTCGACGCCTCGGGTCCGTCGAGAGCTCAGGCTGCCAATTGATCTGTCTTTTGTGCGCCGCTCGCTTCTCTCCTTCCAGAAGGTAGGTCGCGTCCCCCGGTTCTGCTGCTGTCCTTGGTTCTCCGCCGGTTCCTGGCCCTGTGTCGTGCTTGTCCGGTCGGTGTTGTGTCGTTCGTGACTCGCGCTGATGGCTCTCTCACAACAGGGCGCAACATCCCCCTCTCTCCTTTGTGCAGCACAGGCACGCATCTGCCCACCAGAGCACCCACCAGGAAGCGCTCTCCATCCCGGTGGACACCGTCGTTCCTCTCTCTTGCAGTCCTGTGGTGCTGTTCTCAACGGCTTCAACCGGGTGTGAGGGACCGGGTTGGCGTGAGAGTGCAAGTTGGACAGACATTGGCGGCCTCTGATACCAGCATTGTAGGCTGGCTGTGTGCTTCTGTCGGAGCCCGCCGCGGAGTGAAGGCGGCTATTGGCCCTCGACGGGAGAATAGGACTTTTGCACGGTCTCTTCTGTCATTAATCTCCCACCTTATCTCTAGCATCCTCAAGTAACCCATTCTGTTGCTGCTCTCCCATTCTCCACGGTCCTCCACCAGTACTACTCTACGTCAGGACCTCGCATCTTCCCACTAGACCACCTCACGTCGTCTCTGTTAACCAACTGGCAGAAGAGACCTCCGGTCCAAGATGGGTAGACAGAGCTTTTCCCCTCATTTACCGGACAGCCCATCCAGGCAGCTCCTCGTGGAGCTGGCCCGCGAGCTGGAGCAGGTCCGTCTGCACAACACCGAGCTGAAGCGGGTCAAGGCCTACGAGCGCAGATCCTTCTACGAGAACCTCGACCGCATCGACCGCGAACGCGAAAAGGAGCACAACGCGGCCCTCGACGCGGCAGCTGCCTTGCACGACCAGGTCCGCCACGAAGCCGAGGAGACCCTGCAGGAATACCTCCGACAGCTCGAGGAGGAACGGCGGCGCAAGGAGGAGGAGGCACGCAAGGAGCGAGAACGGATCGAGCGCGAGAAGGCGGAACAGTTACGTCGCGAGCAGGAAGAGGCTGCTCGACGCGAGGCTGAACGGCGGGCCAAGGAGGAAGAAGCCCGGAAGAAGGCGGAAGAGGCCGAACGGGCGAGGAAGGCGGCGGAGGAGGAGCGGGAGCGCAAAGAGCGAGAGCGACTGGAGGAGGAGAAGAGGAAACGCGAGGAGGAACGCCAGAAGGCAGAGCAAGATGCCGCGCGACAGAAGGCCGAGGAGGAACAGCAGGCTCGAGTCCAGTTCCAGAAGCAGCTGGGCGCCACCCGCCGCACGCAGGATGAAGTCAATGTGCATCTACGCTACCTGGACCTGCACAAGCACCTGAAGGAGTTCAGGAAATGGATGAGAGAGCAGGCGAAAAGCAACGCCGCCCTCAAGGAGAAGATGGGAGATCTGCGGCGCACGATCCGGAAGTGCGTCGGCCAGTTGAGAGAGGGCAAGGGCGCCAATCGCACGCAGGTAGGTGTAGGAAGCATCCACTCCCGTGTGAACAACTGCTGAACGAAACTGCAGCTGCAAGAGATCAAGACTACGCTGGAGACCGCGTTGACGGTTACCGAACCCGCGGTCGACGTTCGCGAATTCATCGCTTTCCCTCCGGACGAGGTTGCCAATGCGGAGAATACGCAGATGCCTGCACTGTTCATATACATCTTGAACATCCTCTCCAAGTCCTTGATCGCCTCTCTCGTCTCCGAGGCAGCCATCAGCCCCAAGTACGCGGAGCCAATTGGCATCGTCGCTGCGCAGATCTTCTCCACGGAGGCGTTCACGTTCAAGGGATATCCGCTGGTGGACATCCTGTGGGCCAAGTACCGCGTCTTCTGTCCCGCGCTCTGGGGCTTCTACGGCGACGAGAACACCGAGGCCGGAAAGGTGGCCATGGGCTGGCGTCGCGAGGAACCCGGCGGCCCCTTCATCAGCCCGCAGGCCCATTCGGAGCGTATGACGGGTCTAGGCGCCGGCTTCGCCGCCCTCACCCTGCGCAACTTTGGCAAGACGACGCGCAAGAACCCCTGCCCGAACACGCTGTTCTGGAAGTCGATGCACCTGATCCTCTCGATCCCGCCGGAGGAGATCCAGGAGACGCACCTGTGGCTCCTGAGCGCGATGCTGCGGTTTTCGCCGGACAAGGTCGTCAACTTCTTCGGGCACCTTGGCATCGCCCTGATGAGGCGGGCCATCGTCGACCTTCCGAACAGCCTCCCTCGGCGGTCGACTGCGGCGGACACGCTCAAGTTCCTGCAGGAGCTCTACAAGCGTGAGAAAAACATCATCATCTGAGGGAGTTATCAAGGTGATGAGCGAACTGCTTTTAAGCACGGGTTAGGAATTCGCGGGAAGTGGCAGCAGATGGACTGATGCATCTTGGCGGCGTTCCGGGCATGTTCGATCGGGCAGTTTATCGGAGGGGGCTGATATCATGGTAACCCTCGGGTCGATTCCGAATTCGAACCTTCATGGAGAAAAACACGATCATTCAGCCCGCAACTTCGTCGTCCGATCGTCCGCACGACTCGACGGCCTGCTGCAGAAATACCAACCGGTACTGCAGCACTCTTCTGGACTCCGTCCTCCCCCGCCCCTCCCATCCAATCGCCCGTTATGCGCATGCATCCCGGGCGACTAAACACGGGAACCTTTTCAGGCTACCTACTCTACTCAACCCTCCAACCTTCCCACCCACCATCTCATTACTGTCTGCAGAGTCCTATCTCCACTGTATCATCAGGATTTTATTACAAACTATTTACCTGCACGGCGACATGAACATCCATGCATTCCAAACAGAAAATTGAAGGAAAAAAATTAGATTTTAAGCAAATTTGAGATCCGAAGATCGGATGACCGAGGCCAAAGCGCGTTGATGCTATGCCATGGGATGGGATGGGATGAGATGGGAATGATATGATATGACGTGTTCTGGGTTCCATATTAGATATGCATGTATGTATGTACAGTGGGAATCAGATCAGATCAGCCCGAGATGCAGAATGCAGTCAAGCCAAGACTTGGAAAGCGATTTTAAGAAATGAGATGAAAAGAAGCTTGATTGTGTCTGACACTACAGTACGGTACATTCCTATCAAATAGAATATATAGATGACATTGTCAAACAAGAGATGAATAGATTAGGTAGATAGACTGCAAAAAGCCTACCTACCTACCTACCTACCCACTTAGTGTACAGTACATACGGTATGGTTCCTGACTGTCACATAACCCTTTTTTTTTCCCTTTCTTTTCGTTTATTATTCATGGTACGGAACAGAACAAAGGAATTGGTATTATATAAAGAATTAGCAAAGTTGTAAAGAGCCCTCCTGCTCCGCTTATTCGAGCAAGTATTCGTATTCACCATTCCTCATTGATTGAGGCATTTATGTATTTGTCTACACCACCTATTTATTGACATGAAAAGTGTGTCTCTTCTCTCTATCTCTCTCCATCCATCCATCCATCCATCCAGACTTGGTGCAGGAGTACATACAGTATATATATATGCTGTATTGGAAATTTGGAGTGTTCTTCACGGTCTAACTCGGCTAGGTAGTTGCGCGGCATTGGAACGCTTCAACGCCATCTTCGAAGATGGCTTTTTTTCCTTATCCTTATGTAGGAACGTATCAGAATCATCCCTTTGGATGGTTACTATTACTCGACAGGTTCTCTTGCCGGGCTAAACACGTTTAGTAGTGGTCGGTCTTCGACCACACATCCACCCGTTCCTGCATAGGTCCCGCCACACTTAGGATCTCATATATACCCGAATCCGTCAAAGGAAATGTCTCGTTCCGTCAAAGGAGTTATACCGATTTCTCTTTATAAAAAATATGTTTCGCGAGGCAGGACAGCTGTGAACCCTGCGATGAAGCCAAAAGAAATCAGTTGAGGATTCCCAAAAAATAATTTATGGGCACGGTGAGTCAAAGGAGGGGTTCTGTCTGGTAGAAGATACTACTACCCTGAATGAAAGTCTTCCCTGGAGCAGCTCTGGATCTTCACAATATCGTCTAGAGCTTCGTTCTAGGTGATTCATTAGATAGTCTCTTATCGATCCGTTTTAATCCGAGGTCACTCTGGTCGTCTCGCTGATATAGTTCTTCAACCCGCCAGACCCAGCGCCCAGCCAGCGCCCAGGTGGCAGTCTTGAGGAACCTATCTCTTTCTTCGCGTCATTTTTGGACTTGTATACACCTATATACGTAGGAGTCTAGTCTTTTTTCATCATTCCCTTCCTTCAAAGTCATTAATTAAACATTCGCAGTATCCCTTCCCTTGCCCTAAATACACCTCCTTTTTTTCTTTCTTCCGGCTAGCTTTCCTAGGTATGTACTGTACAGTCCATACATAGAAACTTAGGAAAAGAGACTGCACCAATTCACAATCCGCCAGGACAATATCAGATTAATGTCGACGCCCTCACTCAGAGAAAGATGGGGTACCTCGTATGCATTGAACACATTGAATCTGGAAGGATCTCCGACCTACGCAGGCTGTGTTTGGAGACTGATCTATTACTCGGGTAGATGGCCTTGGCATTGTATGGGTGCCTGAGCCGTCTGTATTATTTATTTTATTACTTGTCTCACTCCATTTGTCTCAAATGTTGTCTGCGGTATTCAGAGAATTGCCGAGTTGGGAGCAGAGGGGACAGCGTGTCGGATGAACGGGGTGGTCTCAGTGATATCTCTATTCATCTACCGCTACCGCTACCCGCAAAAGCCCACTGTAGGGTCATATATATGCCCGCATCCCTTGTTCCGTTTCAGCTTCGTCAAAGGGTCATATATATACATGTATATACCCGCTTCTTGATTAGGACCGTTTCAGGATCTCAAATGGCAGTGGGCCTGCGATAAAGGACAAAGGATAATTACCTACAGCTTCCGGAATTGACCTTGGACCGGTCAAATGAGGGAATCACCTCTGAATCATGGTGTTGCGGACTAGGAAGGAGGTCAACGTGATGGATCGTCTACGATCCAAACCCATGATCCAAGACTATGATCCCATTCTATGATCCCCAGGAACCCAGGTCGGGCAGCATGTATATAATGACGCTCCTTTTCTGATCGATGGATACTGCAGTCATCATTGTAACAGGCGGTCCAATGGTAGGCGGCATGATCCTCCTCCTTTTTCTGAGCGGAGGCGGCTTGCTTCTTTTCTTCCTTCTTGGGTTTGTTGGGGCATTTCCATCCCATGTGGTCATTCTTCCCACAGTGGATGCATAGCTTCTGCTCATAGCGTTTCTTTTGTTCTTCGGTCCAGTTGGGTTTAGATCCTCGAGGCTTCTTGTCAGGCTGTTTGGACTTGTCCTTCTGGGAGTTCTTCTGATTGGCACTGTCCAGTTCCATGGCGTCACCTCCATTACCTGTATGCCGCTGGTTGTTCTGTCGTGGGGTGTTGGTTTGATAGCGACATTCAAAGAGGCGGTTATCAATCTTGATAGCCAGGTTGATGAGCGCATTCAGGTCCTTAGGGTCCTCATGGATCATTAGTCCATTCTTTACTTTGTCCTTCAATCCCCGATAGTAGTGTTCCATGAGCGATTTGTCTAACCAGTCGCCTAGGTATGCCGCGGCTTGTTGGAATTCGGTGGTATAAGCGGCAACAGAGGTCTTTTGCCGGATTGTCATGACAGTACAGGTAGCCTTCCGGACTTCATTGAGGTCTCCAGAGTTCTGCTTCATCTTAGCCATAAAAGTAGAGAATCCATTGAACACCTCATTAGTTTCTGGTCGACGTTCCTCTGGCGTCTTTTGCATTCGGTCTCGAAGATAGGGTTCAAACCATTGAGCTGCCGTGCCTCGAAGATAGGTTGCTGCAAACATGACCTTTCTGTCTTCATCCGGGAAATCTGGCGCGTTAAAAAAGAAATAGAGTTCCAACTGGGAGATGAACATCTGGAGCTTCTTTCTTTCTCCATAAAAGAGGTCTGGTTTAGCCACCTTAGTCCGCTGGGTCAAATCTTGGTTGGGATCGATTGTCTGCCTTGTGTTGTTCTCATTCGGGTGTGTCTGCAGTCCAAGGTATCCCATCTGCTCTCGCAGCCGCATATTCTCATTGACTTGTCCCTGTAGCTGCTCCTGTAATTGCTGAATCTGCTCCTGTGACCGTTGAATCTGCTCCTGTAGGGCCCTTACCGCTTGGGCCAATTCCTGGGTGGAGATATGCCCTTCCATACTTGCGATCTCTCAGATGCCCACAACACGCCTTGCTTCCTGCAAGAAAGGTGGTCGAAGTGTAACGATAGGCCTAGATAACTAGACCTAAAAGGGCCGTTGGTTTATCTTGAAGACAAGAAACAAGGGGGTGAGCAATATAATAGTGAGAATAGCCTGTGTTACTAGCAATGTCTATATGACAGGTTGCTATGTGAGTCGACCACGAGGGTCGGATTCTGTCTGAAAGGAGCGTCATTATATACATGCTGCCCGACCTGGGTTCCTGGGGATCATAGGATGGGATCATAGTCTTGGATCATGGGTTTGGATCGTGGAATTGGATCGTAGTGTTGGATCATGGAAATGGATCGTAGACGATCCATCACGTGACCTCCTTCCTAGTCCGTAACACATGGATGGCTCTGTAGCCTTCTCAGATGCGCACTCTCCACATTTCGTCCTAGGCAAAAAATATACCTAGCTCAATATTAATGATTAATATTATTGTAGAATCGTTGGGCGGTCTTAGACAATCCCATCCATCTACCTGATTCCCGCATACATTCACTTCAAGGTTCTAATCTAAGTTCTATATATGCCCGGATCCGTGATCACTACCCACTCACTCACTCCGTCAAAGGAGTGTACTGTTCCACCAAAGAAGTGTACCAACTTCTTTATTAGAACTGTTTCAGGATCTCAGGTGACAGTAAGACCTGTGATGACAGAGGTCAAAAAAGAAAACCAACTAGAGCTTCTAAAAATAAAAAAAGCTTTGCGTATGGCAATGAGGAGGGAAATTCGACATAAATAAGTACCTGTGCCTGTAAGGCTTCTACATAGTTCTAGGAAAAGCATCGGTTCTCTTCATCACACAAACACACACACTCTCTCTCTGTCGCCTTGCCATACATAGGTTGCTTGATTTGGCATTAATTTATCTGGTTGTTCCAAAAGTCGTTCCTGTTTACTTGTTTAGTCATATTCTGTATATTATTCTTCTTCGATATACTTTAATCCTGGAGTTTATCCTGCCCTGATCGGAACCCTAGCTTATATGTGGCTGGGAGTTACCCAGCGTCTCACCATATATATACGCAAAATCAGGGTTAGATAGACATTCCTTAACACGACGATGGATTTCTGTACAACTGCCACTCTGATATCACGTTATTTCATTCTAGTCAGATAGATAGATAAATCAATTATTTTTTCCTCCCAACCACCCAGTTCAGTTTGCCTCTGAAGCCACTGTATTCCTGGCTGTCTGTCTGTCTGTCTGTCGTACACATGCATGATTCTTCAAAATCGAAATCTCTGCAGGACGGCATGGTATTGACACCCATCTCTCCTGCCTATCCTATGCCAGTTTGCCCCGATTTCCGTTTCGAACAGTCATTTTCCCACCATTTTTGGTGCCCATGTACGTGTGCTTGAATTAGATATTTGTCAAGTTAACATATTTATTTCTTCGGATTCGGAACTAGGCTCGTTTCATTGGGTTTGGGTTGGTGATGATCAAGCCGAGCAGCACATTTCCTGCAGATTACAGATGGAAGAATCGAGTACGGAGTGTTCCGTACTTAATGTACATGTGGTATGTATAGTACTACTACTACGCTGTTTTGCTGCTCTGGAGGGATCGAGCGCTAATCATAAACATACATAGGGATAGAGAGAGAGAGTCAGACTTTAACAAGTGAGCGGATCTTGATGTGATGAGGTGTATACGGGTTCGGAGATGGATATGGAAAGAATATGTATGTGGGAAAGAACGTCAATGGAGGGCATTAAATAATGTAATACCTATCCAGGGACCTCTTGTTGCTGTTGTCGCGATGGTTCAAGTCTGACCCACCATCCGTAGGGATGAATATGATCGTTATCGTTTGAGAAAAGCCTTCATAGTCAATGTCATTGATTTAGAAGCCTTCGAGGTCCATGTATCTATTCATCGATGGACACAGGCAGAGAAATATAGAGAGAGAGGCACGTCACGCCACTATGCGGACATTCGGGTTCCTGAAACCCCCTCCCCTCCCCCGCCCGTCCGTTTATCGCGGTCGAGTCTTGTCTCGACTCTTGAGAAGATCTGGAACTTCGTCTTCCACAATTCAACTTCGTCACATCGACCCATCACTTCACGTTAGTAAAAATAATCGAGTCAGCTAGGTTAGGTAGACGCCATCTTCACAGCTGCAGAAATCCGTAGAGACTCAGGCTTGAATCGCCACGTGGTTTCGCATCCGTCTGCGTATTGTGTTGGCAGTAAGCAATAATGTTCGGCCATGATCCAAGTTGAAGTTTCTTTTAAATCTAAAATCTGGACACAGCGGGTTTGTATCACCATCTGCTCCGTACGATATCTGCGACCCGGATCCCGGTCCCGTCGCCCCGATCCCGACCCGATCCCACCCGATGGTCAGGAGTGGGCCGCCGGTCGCAGTCCGGAAGCTGCCGCGGCCCCGTGCGGAACAGACCCAGCAGGGTGGACATCGGAACGGAACGGCGCGATCAGCGACATTCTGATACGACCAGTCGATGAGGCCTCCGACGTGATGATCGCATGGTCGTCGTACGTGCTGGTCCCTTAAGTTGGCATGGCCTGATGCGTTGCAGATGCAGATGCAGAAGAGGGCGAGGCTCTGTATTACACACGTCTTCTCCTTTCATCTGCAAGATTTCAATTGTCTGTGAGAAATGGCAGTCAGCAGCGAATGAAATAGAACAAAAATAGTAATGGACGGGATCGGCTGATAGACAAGCATCGAAATGCATCGGAGCCGCACAGAACCGTGGGCCGAGTGATTCCCGAAAAACAGATTCTGCGAGGAGCAAGGAGGCTGGTATGCACTGCGAGTACCCTGCAGTCCTTGTCGCAATTGTAACGACAGGTGGGATGCTGTCAGTTTAATACGATCAAAGACATGGTCGGGCGTCTCTGGGAAGAGAAAGCGACGCTTTTAAATTCCATAGGACGTGGCGATAGAAGCTACGGCTAAGAGATCGAGAGGAGTTAGGTAATAACGAACCGTCACTTTTTTTTTGGTCTAAGCTTAACGTTGAGCATCCCTCGATTATTTTGGGTGGTGGAAATATCACTAGCCTTTGACTCATTCAGAGTCCTGGAGATTCGATATTCGATTCACCCTTGCTACCCCACTACCTCTGTAGTACATAGAAGGCAGATCGGATGGAGGGGGTCAGTGCCTGGAAGGTCTAGAAGCTCAACGGAACAGTGGCCACGGCCCCTGGAGAATCCCTTTCCAATAACGTGCTCTTGCTGTGCCTGATTGCACGAGCAGACCCCATGGTCGCGTCACTCGCGCGTGATAATCTTTTGTAATTTTCAGGAATTTCTGCTCAGCGCATTTTTCGATGAAGACGACCACAGACCTTGTTCCCAGGCGGACACCTAGTGCTTATCTAGGTAAGATTACCTAAATTTCCACCCATGAACGGTAACCCGTCATCACCAGCCGTCCAAAGATCGAAATCATACAGTTGTTCTTCGGGCAAGGAGATAGCACACTCGGGACATCGGCACTGTTTACGGAGTGTTGTGCCCGGAGTATCTTACTGAGAATAGCAGGTCCGTTTGCTTTGGGCAGTTGCTCAAAGCTCGAGTCCCTGTGGGAGATTGTGCGTGCGCGCCCCTTGTCTCAATCATGGCCTTTGACAGCGGTGGAGCTGAAGATCAAGAAGGGTAAGAGCTCGAGTCAGGATGTCAGGGGTGGGATCGTCCAGTGAGAGGGACGATTATCGTAATATGACTCGGCATTGGTGAACGGTCGATAGCTGAGACCGTGAGTAGTACAGAGTATCAGTGCATAACCACGTATATTCATACTGACTTCGAGCCGTGTTGATAAAATTTCGGAGACAAATGCGTGAGTTCCAAGATGCTTGGCGATACGTCGATCCACGTAAACGGCTAGTAACGTCCAACGGCCGCACCATCACTTGCGAGGACCTGCGTAGGAGGGAGTGGATCGGTCTGAAGCGCAATATCTCGAAACCCCTGCTCACCGCTCGATGTGTCAGACGATGCCGAGCGGTCGGCGAGGAGCCACGGCCCGAGCTGCACAACATCACCTGCTCCCATCCCGAGCCGGTTCCGGTATGTGACAGACGCGAGCAGACGCATGAACTGGACTTTGGAGCCTGGTGACTTGGTCTCTGCCACGACAGGGTGCAACTCGATGAATCCCTCGACGAAGCCTTCGACGTCAAGGATCAGGCCCCCTGATGACAGCCTGATCCTTCGACCTCAGGGCAGGTCGGGACGCCATGCCGACGGGCCGCCGACAGGAGGCATGTCTGTCCTGGACGGAGCTCTGCCGTAGGGCTGGCAAGTTGCTCGACACACGATCCAACCGGATCCCTGCTTGTCACTGTTATCTTCCTTTTTCGCGCTCTCCAATGATCTCCAGCTAAGCTTTGTCAGGCCCAGCCAGACCTGGGTGGTCCCAGCGGGTAACACTCGGAGGAACGCCCCAAGCTCCCGAGTGGCGACGACCAGCGCAATCCTATTCCTGTCGTCTTGTTTCACAAGCCGCGTCCCGATTTTCATGCAGGCTTGTCCGAATGGAAATTTCGTTGGCACCGGCGGCCGGACCTCGCCCGACTCCTGTGCTTTCCCCGATCTACGGCCGGACGGCTCGATCGCGGAGAGCTCAAGACGCCGTATGTGACAAGGACAACTCAGCCCTGCCCGACACCGCCCATTGGCTGTCGAAGATGATGCATCGGAGCCGCCAGGGCCTGCCTATCTGGTATCCCTGTCACTGCCTCTTTGGGCAAGTATTGGGTCCCTTTGGGGAGGACGGCGCGCCTGATGCCCTCCGCGGCATGACGTGAGAAGGCGCTGCCCGTGCAAATTTACACGGAGTATATATCTCTGGCGCTTCTCCCCTCTTTGTCGTCCGTTTTGACGTTTTCTCCATGGCCATAATGACAAGCTTCTATTGTTTGGACCTTCATTGATTTGATACCCTACGGTTTCCTCTGTCGCACTTGATACCCCTCCCGTTGATCAGATTACCTGTGCATTATTTACATACAACTTTCTGCTACTCGTTGAGTTGATATTGATAGCGCTCGTTTAGATTACTCAGCCATGGCGGCAACCCTGCCAACCGAAATAATCCAGTCGATACTGCTCTCAACCGAGCCGGATACATTTTGCGCCGCCCGCCTCGCCTGCAGTTCCTGGCGCAATGCCGCGTCGAGCTCCTTTATGCTCCGAGAGGCGCTCAAGCGCACCCCCACCCCGCTACCTCCAAGCGATCGAATGACGGAGGCCGACTGGAATGCCCTCTACAACCAGATTGTCCACACGAATCTTCTGGGCAGACGCAATTGTATCAAGAAGAGTGTCTCGGAGCGGAAACGTCCAAAGAAATGCACCTATTCCACCGTGCTCGGTGAATCTGGCGATGGTGCCAAGTTGGCCTCGCTGAACGGCTCGAGGGTGGTGTTGTACAACGTTAACGACGAGACGCACGAGCTAGAGTTCACCCTTGCGCAGTCTCTGTACCCGCTCTGGACCACTATGAGTCGGTCGATGGTGGATGGCAGGATGAATTGGCTGGCCATGGGCCACCACTACGCAAAATACCATATCGCTCTGTCGAACCGCGGCAATCTCATCGCCGTCGCCTTGGGACGCTCCATTCATATCTACGATCTCAACAACCCGGCTAATCTGGATTCGCCTGTGGAACATGTTCTGGGAGAGAATGATTCACTGACGCTGCCTCCGGGAGTTTCGGGATATGAAGAAACGAGAGGTGTGATCGAATCGTTGGAATTCGCGGAGAATGACACCCTGCTTCGAGTGACGATCGGAAAAGAACCGAATCCAAACCGGCAGACGCGTGTGCGGTACCTGGGAAACCCTCCCCCAGTGTGGGGATCGAATTCCGGGCAGTTCGATGCAGTCGGTCTAGACTACTGGAGGGAAAACATTCACAAGATATACCTCGACTCCGTCGCTTTGGCCGTGACATTGCGGGACGACAACAAGACTTCCTTCAAAGGACTGCGACTACTGCCGCAGTCAGTCTGCAGGGGCTGGTCGGACGTCCCTGGAAGATTCTTCGTTGCGGCGCTTCAAAACACGGGCGTCAACTGCTACGTTATTGCCTTCGTCTCCGACAACGACTGCAAGGTCAGTATATGGAGACAGCTGACGTCCCGCGAGGACCGGATTTCTGATAGCTGGAGCGGCCTCTTCGAGTCTGCACCGGAGGAACCGGCCATTAGCCTCTCGATGAGCGATGCTGCGGTGGTTGCGCGGAACCGTGAGATGGCCAAAGACCGCTGGAACCCGGTCAACATGCCCAATGTTACTACCGCACATCCCCTACTGGCGATATCGGATGACGGAAAGCTGTTGGTCGTCTATGAGCCTGGAGCGGGACACTCGTATACCTTCTCGAATGGAGGCGCTCTTTACGTCTACAGCTTGGATTTTGGTTCACCAGAGTTCAAACACGAGGCCAACAGACCGGCGAAGGAACAACCATCGCAACGACAGCAGCAGCAGCCATTCTCGGCCTCTGGTGTTTCACCAAGCGTCCAGCCGTGGTCGTTCCTTCTCGACATTGTGAATGTCGACATTGAGAACTTGCGGGTGGTGTGCAAAGACGGCGAATCCTCGAGCTCCAATTTGCCGAGCGAGACGAGAACGGTCTACACGATCAGGGCGGAGACTGCACATGACATTATGGAGTGGAGATTGGCTTGACAATTTTGTGGTATTGATTGATTGATTCATTTTTCTGCTACGAGGAGTCTTTCTATTGGCGTTGCGAGGGTTTCATTCTTTTCAGGGTACATAGAGCTGGGTTATCATGGCATGGCGTTTTCGCGGGTCACGGGTTGTTCGACTTTGGGTATCGTTATACTTGGCTATTAATTAAGTAGAAAAAGGGCGATGGAAGGTAATTGGCGTTTTGCGATACGATTTAAAATAGCTTCAAACGTCTGTAGGGATCGGTCTGCTTGAGAGTACTGTAGACACGCATAGGCAGAGAAGACCGCTTTCCGAAATCTCGTATTTAGTCCGTAGTTATATCCACACTATTAAGCCCAGTCGATCTCTCTCTCCGTAGATAAAGTTCGATATGATAAGCTACCCCACATTATCATCGTCTTATCCGTATTTGTATGTATATATGTCCCCAGACGTGACCTCGGGACGGGAGGTCTCTTATCTCGGATATCGATCCGAATCGGTTTACCTAACCTGGCACGTGGCTGCTGGCTCTTTGGCTGGGCTGGGATGGGGAGGCACCTAGGACTCCGGCCAGGCGGGGGATGAAGGCCAACGGCCGTTATTGATAATAATACTACTACTACACCTCGGTATACACAGATGGCACTATATACTGCATACGCTTTTGCCGCGGAGCATGAATGGTTAATTACATATTCATGTTACCTGTCAGACAGCCAAAATACCAGATTTGACTGCAACTAGTGGCCTTGGCCTCTTTTTGTAGTCGAGCGATATTTTTGGTCAACATAACCTAACGGTGAGATTGATAGATAGGCTCAACAGCCAGCCGGGAATTATTACCATCGACAGAAAGTTTATATAGAGGAAAGACATCTGTGCGATCTTGATTTTTTTTTAGAAAAAGAGAAAAACCCCTTGAGAAAGTTTGGTCTTGGTCTTGCTTTCCTCCCCCTTTTTTCCTCCTTTTTGGCTCATTGAATACATGCAAGAATTTTTTTTTTCTAATTATTGTTTACTTCAATGAAATAATTCAGGGGATATAACCGGAACGCAACAGCGGCCTTCTTTTTTTATAGTAAGTTGGAGTTTATCACTATTATTTCCTCCCCTCTCCGTTGCAGGTTGCGGATGCGTTTCTTGAACGCTGTGTACTTTTTCTTTGCATATGACATGAAGGATCGCGGGCAGGTTATCATACGGGGTGATGACCATCTAGGCGAGTGAGGGTTTTGTGGGAGTTCTCCGCTGGAGTGCTTGCTCGAGAGGGCAAATTTCTGGCGATGGCAGAGCCAATGCTCCTCGTCTGCCGGGCTAGGGTTGGCAGAAGTGTGTAGATAGATGAATAAAGGTATGTGTAAGAATCAAGGCTGCAAAGGGGCAAAGTTAGAGAGATAATCTATGTAGAATGCACTCTTTTCAACGTGCACCGGCACATGGAATCCGTATTCTCTTCTGTTCTGAAGTCTCCGTACCTAATTACACAAAACAATATCCCTGGGAACTGCTTCACAAAACAGCATAATATTGCTGCATGGAAACTGCAACATGACGTCTCAAAGGAAAACGTCTGCCCCTCGCGGGCCGATTTTAAATTCATCTGTCACATTCCGATCCCGCCTACTCACCTGAGCTTAGCCAGCCAGGTCCGCGCTGTGGTTGGCTGACCTGGAGCCGTTTCGAGGCTTCTAGCCTTGCGTGCATGACCAGTGTAGCGTGCCTATCAGAGCGCTCTTTTCGAATTTAGACGAGATATACAACCCCCCTTCCCCCCTTTCCGGGTCAAATGGCTAATCCCCTGGGCGGCTTAGAATTGAACCGTTTCTTTTCGCGGACCGTAAGAAAGCAATATCAGAGGCAGAAGAAAGACAGTGGCTGTCCGCCTAACAAGAGTCCTGCGTATTTCCAGCAAAGGGTGCCAGGCACTGTTGCGGACTTCTTGTCCGTTGGAGACCCCCAACTGCCGGCAAGCCACAGGCCCACAAGCCGCGTCCATATCCATGGTTTGCACGAGAACTCGGTGTTCTGATGGAGCTGCGTCGATGCGGCTCGCGCCGCTTGACGCGACGCGCTAGTCGGTAGTTTCCAGAGTGGACACGCTTTCAAATTGAGCTTAACGCAACCCGGCAAAATCGGGCTCTATCAGCTGCCGCTGACATGGCCTCTTTGACACGCAGGCTCGAGGCAGAGAACGGGCGGGACTCATCCGGACACTACGTCTCTCAGTCAATCTGTGGTTCTGTGGAAAGGGGTGTTCGTGGACCTGCTACCTGAGCCCTCTCCGAAAAGGGAGGCCGTCTGCTGGCCACCGCGAGGCCGTGATCCGACAAAAGAAGAGTCAAGACAAACCGACAGCTAGCGTCCGCTGAGCCAGCAGTATCTGCCAGAGAGAGCATCTCCGTCGGATCCCGGATCCACGATTCACCGGCTTCGCGGGCTTTTGGCTGTCGGGTGCGTCGTCGCCCCCTCAGGGCCTGCCTCAGCACACAATCGCAATCGCTCCGCCGGCTGACGAAATGTGATGTCCGCCACAGACGAGGCGAGCCTGGAGACGTCTTCTGATGCTCGAGAGGGTGAAAAGATCTTCCGTGTAAGAATAAATGCAGGGATAAATCGACATGCCGTCACTGTCAGATTGATGGTGCTGGTAAGACTCATTTTGCTCCTTACGTTCATCCTGGAGTCGGGATTCTCTTTCAAGACATCTCGATGGCATTTCCAGTCCACGACTCGCAGCATGTTGGTCCCCCTAGTTCGAACTGAAATGGCCCGTTTGCCACCACCTTTCTGCAGCCTGCTAACGAGATTGTCAGGTTTGAAGAGCGATATCGCAGGGAACGCTCAAGATGTCTTAGAAAGTCATCAAGCGTCCGTCCGCCGACGATTGAAAGTCTAGCCGAAGAACACATGGATTTGACCATATGTGCTGTCGGGTGGCTCTCTACTCGCAGCTGAAGATCGAGAGCACAATAGTCTGGGTCATTTAGTTAACGACCGTAGCCACGTCATGAGTCAAATCGTTGACTTCAAGATCTGTTCCGCCATCAAATGTTGCTTTCGAGTTTGCGTCAAAGCAAACAAGCAAAGACCGAACGGAAGGACGACAAAAGCATATCACCAGAGACGTTCTGCGCTCCATGAATGACAGATGACCCATGCCATTGCATATAAGGGATCTGGTGTTTCAGTTCAGAAACATGTGCCAAACAGGTAATGTCCTTTTCCAGACTTTATCGTGGTATTAAAGAACATCCTGGCGGATGAAACTGAGAACCTTCTGCCTGAATCCGGCTGAAGGACATGAGCGGTATCTATTTCTTCTCGAACGCACATGCTCTCTGGAGGAGATTCAACCCCAGACGCCCCACAATCCAGACCAAGGGTTTGACCTCTGCAGGTGATGTCATTCGCAGTTTGATATCCATCAACCAGCGCGTTCTCTTCCCGGGATGGCAACTGCCTGCCTGGGCAACTGCGAATGCTGTATAACTCACAGCATCTAAAACGTATATCCCCGCTCGGAGTCGCAAATCTCACAGCTGGAGCTCATAATATGTCGAAATCCACTTTGCTTGACGATAGGGATTCCCCATAGGCCCGCTCAGCTCTCGAAGCAAACCATCGGAACGGTGGCTCGAGGCCACGCCAATCGTAAATCTTGCGCTTGTTCAGCATTTGCTTGAAGAGGACAGCTCGAAGTCAGTGGCATAACGACTGGAACCTGTCTTCCGTCAGCTTATTTGATCATGGGGTCTTTCCAGCGGAACCGGAAACAGTGAGATCGCCACTGTACGACGTCGAGAAATCAGCACGTAGATGAGCCACGCTTCGTTTCTAATGTGCTCTCCACCCAGAAGCGGGTTGATTTCAGGTAGGGGAGAGATGGAACAACGAGCAGACAGGTCTTGACAATGCAATGAGGGGCAATGGGGGCTGCTTGCTCGCAAGGTCCTCAGATTGCTGCACGCTCAAGGGTGCTGCGGATTGCCAACAAAACCAGACGGGATATACACCCACCAAGGTCCTCGGGCGTCTGATCGCATAAGATGTTATCTTTTATTCTGCTTTATCTTCTTTTTGGTTTCTACTGAATGCGCTTCTTGGAGTTGGGGGGGGGGGGTTCTGCGTTGTTGATTTCGCTCTTGTTCCCTGCCTTGAGACACTCCTCCATCTCCTGGCAATTAGGACGCTCTTTTATACCGGTGTTACCGAGAATGCACACTTGGATTTGCGGAGTTGCGATCAGTTCTGCGGGAATGGCCGTAGAATTGGACTCCAGATTCTGCGGTTTGGAGATATCTCCTCATCGAACGATACAGCGTGTTGTGAAGACATCAACAGCTCTCCGCAGACCAAGGGACGGGCATTCTGTCTCTGGGTCTGATACAAGTTTGATCGATGGATACTTATCCACAGACATTGCTAATTGGCGACACTCACGGACCAGAGCGATGAGATGTCCACTACTGAAGTCCTACTGCTAACCTGACAGCTGACCATGCAGTTATCCTGGATACAAATACTCTTCAGAGACGGTTTTGCTTTTATTGATGTTATACTACTGCAGGGCAACTATCTAGGTATGCAGATATACGATGACGAACGGAATAATCAGCGAACGATCAGCGACGATCATGCAAGACGAAATTCAAACGTTCCTTGTGGCTAGCGAACCTCTGAAGCGGATGAGACGTCTCATGATTGGCGATACAACCGGCCTCTATCATGGATATATACTGGACGGATAGGTCAGAAGACGAGATAGGGGCCTTCGAGATGTCGGAGACCGAATGCAGGGACTGCGAGTGACCAGCATCTTGGTCTCCATCACCACGGCCGTTCTCAACAGGTCATGAGGTGGTTTTAGATGTCTTGGGGACGGAAGAGGCAAGTATGATGCTTCCATATCTGGATCTTTGTTTGTCGCTCTGCTGTCTACGGATTCGTCCAATAGAAAATTTCAGAACATTCAAGCAGGCAAGAGCACGGACATCCAATCTGTTTGAAGGAGTGTTACGTACAAGGACCATCGATGATGGAACGGGATTCAGCTGACTCACGATATGAAACGATGAACAGAGTGCCTCCCGAGACCAGGCGGACGTCGGCCTGAGTGGGGTGAGCAGATGCCGAAACCTCCCAACGATCCTGCGCCTACGAAGAAAAAATTTTACGAGATCGAAACGACTCCTCCGCGGCGTTGTTGCGTCCTTGGGATATGGGATATCTCACCTGTTCTCGGTCCAGGCGGCAGTTATGCCCAAGTTCTACACATGGACATGCCATGTTGAGTGTAGCGCAGCCAGCCGGCTCGCAGCGGCCGACCCTAGGCTGTGTAGCGCTGCCGCGCTTTGCGTTATTATTTCCCACTGGACGCTGGGGCCCTGGGCTAGGATATACTATCTTGGGCAGATGTGCACGCACAAGCAGGCCATCAAACGACTGGCTCACCTCCGAACCGTCCTATTCGCATGTCTTGCCAGTCATGTGACGATATACTCACTATTCGCAGAGATCCGAGATCCTCATATCGTCCCGGGTTTCCTTCATCGATGGATGTCTTTGCAAGGTCTTTGTTTGCGGCTATTCGCGAGGGGTCGTTGGGAGGCTTGGCGGAGCAGGAGACGTCGTTCTTCATCTCCGAAGCCCCATATCTGCCCTGATGCTTCGACGCACCACTCGCTCCACATCGTCAAACTCTCAGCGTTAGCGCGGGCTGCATGAACAATGGGCCACTCGCATCCCACTTCTGTTCGAACTCTCATGGCAGCCCACCATCCAGATGGAGGCCCGTGACACCGTTGACGAAGCTCTACGGCCCTCGTGTGATACGGCACATCTCGACGGTGCGGCCGCGCAGCGGATCGCAGCTGCGATCTCCCCGCCGATAATGCAAGCCTCCCAATCCGGCGTGACGAGAGCCCTGCGAGACGCTCGAACGCGTCTTGACCTCTTGCTTTCCTGCTCAGTCCGGAGATGGATTGGCTTGGGACAGGCCCTATTCCGGTGTTTCTGGTTCTCATCCACGTTCCATGCGCTCGTTGGATCTATCGTATTTTGATACGGGCGGTTGATGCTACCAATGAGAGACCTTATCGAACAAGCTTGCCTCGTCATTGCTCCAGTGCAGATGTGGGGGGTTGCCGTCGTCTAGCCAGGGAAGCTTGGACGTCACAAACCATCACCCCACGCCATGCGACTGAATCCCTCCACTAGGAGGCGACTGAACCATGGCGGCCGTTTCGATTGAGGTCCAGGGAAAGGCATAAATACCACCTCGATCCCCCTTGGACTGACTTCTTCTCTCATCAAGCAAACCCAAGCAGTCCTCACAAAGATCAATCATACCCTCGACCAGCCTTTTGAAAGCCAGCCTTCTCAAAGTCTTTGACTTGTCCAGCCAACCAACCATCCATCAAAATGAGTCCCTGCGCCTGCAACTGCTGCTCCGGCGACTGCGCCTCCTGCTCCTGCAACAAGTGCAGCGTAAGCCGTCCCCATCCTTTCTCTTCTTGCTACACCCCTCTTGTCGCCCCACGTCTCTTGTGTCGTGTCTCCTCAGTCATCGTCATATGCTTTCGATCATGAATGCTCCGTTGAGCAGTACTTTGTGTTGACTGAGACTGACTGGGTTCATGAACAAACAGCACTAAACTCTCCCTGATGGCTCTCCGTTCCACCTTCACTCCGTTCTCCGCCTGAGGTTCCGGCCTCGATCGATGATATGAACGACGCAATCTAGACCGAAGCGATCGTTACGGTCTCCCGAAAGAACAAGTCAACGATGCTGGGAAAGACGACATCACCCCGATCATCGGTCCACGAAGGGCTGCAAGGCAACGTCTCAGGGAATGGGGTGCCAAGGTTCATGTTCACGCACGGCATGGCATGACAACCGACAACCAGGTGGAAAGGGGAACATGGGATCGGCTTGCATTGCACTCTTTTCTTTTATTTTACGGATGTATCTATCTAGATGAGCCAATGAAATGAAGATGATACCTCGAGATCCAGTTCGCTCTCTCTCTACCTTGACGGTTTGCATGTACGTCTGTCATGTCTGTTCCTTCAGTCTGGGGCCAGATTTAAAGTTAAAAAAATCCGTATTCCGTACTGCCCCGCAAGACATGGAGAGTCGTGAAAAAAAGCCTGAATGAAATCCTCCATGGAATGGAAACCTCTTAACTAGAGAGAGTTAGTAGATCGATGACTACCCACGTATATATATATATACATATTACCGCAACAAACCACGACCGAAAAACCAACAGCCTAAATGCCATGATCATTCGCCCGGAGAAAACATTCTGTTTTTGTTAAAGGCACGAGAGTGGGATATATCTATATACAAACACACAAAAACTACCTGAACCAGTATAACTATATAACTATATACAACATTAAATAACCCCCCCCCCCACCCCCTTCCCTCACGATGCTTCCGCTTGTTTCGGCTTATTGTTGAAAAACGCCGCGGCCCCGTCGCCCGCGATGCGCCCGAACACGACGCACTCGAGCAGCGAGGAGCCCGCGAGGCGGTTGTCCCCGTGTAGGCCGCCCGTCGCCTCGCCCGCGGCCCAGAGGCCCGGGATCACCTTCTCCTCCTCCTGCTCCCCCTCACCATCACCATCACCTGTACCTGTACCTGTACCGGTACTTCCGGTACCGGTACCCAGAACCTCGGCGCGCTCGTTGACCGCCACCCCGCCCATGGTGAAGTGCACGACGGGCGTCACGTCCCCGGCGTAGACGACCGTGTCGGGCCGGACGTCCCGCTCGGGATCGGTCAGCGCCCACGAGCCGAAGACCTTCCGCCCGAAGGGGTCCGGTTTGCGGCCCGCCACCGCGTCGGCGTATTCGCGCAGGGAGTCGAGCGCGGCGGGGCCGAGTTCCCCGATGGTCGTCTGGGAAAGCAGGCCTTTGAATCTGTAGAAGTCGGTATGTGAGGCGCACGCGGCGGCGGAGGCCTCGTCGAGGACGAGGCGGACGCGCCATTGGCGCGGGGGACTTGGAAAGGGAGAGCCCTCCTCGGGCGGGATATCGTCCAGCGGCCTCGCGACCTTCGTGATCGTCTCGGTGACGTGCTGTCGCGTGCCCAGCTCGTCGACGAACCGGCGCCCGTCGTCGAGGAGCAGGATCCCCCCGGCGCCGCGCAGCGCCTCTGCGGCGAGGATCTTGACCTGCCGCGCGGGGTGGGTGGACCAGTCGACGAAGCCCGTCGGGTGCACCTGGACGCGGTCCATGTCGACGAGCCGCGCGCCGATGGAGGTGAGTAGAGGCAGGGCGGACTCGCGCGGGTCGTTGGTCGTCGGGAGGCCGGCCATGTCCGGGCGGTGGGTGGCCAGCATGCCGTGCGAGTCGCCGGCGAAGCCGCCGGCGCAGAAGACGACGGGGCCGTACAGTCTCTCTGCCTTTCCTTTGTGGGTGTATTCGACGCCGTAGACTTCGCCATGGTCACCGTTCCGGAGGACTTTCGTGACGAGGCATTCCGAGCGCAGGGTGAACAGCGGGCTCGCGTCCAGCGCGTTCATCACCGCGCTGACGATCGACCTGCCCGGCGGGGAGGCGCCCTTTCCGCGGTGCGTCCGCGGGCGACTGTGCCCGCCCAGCTGCGCGACGGCGGAGAGGTCGACGCCTTTCTCGTCCGCGAGCCAGTGCACCGCGGCCGCCGAGTTGGCCACCAGGGTGGACATCAGGCGCTCGCGGCGCGCGCGCTCCGCGGACCCGGCGTTGGCGAGGGCCGTCCCGGCCGACCTGAGCGTGTCCTGGAGGAAGAGGTCGTCCTGGACGGGCTGGAAGCGCGTGGGCGCGCCGTTGATGCCCGAGGAGGCCTTGATGGAGTTGCCGCCGGGGCGCGGGGCGCGGTCGAGCAGGGCGACGGGCACGCGGTGCGCCAGGACGAGCTGCGAGGCGGCGCAGAGGCCGGCGAGGCCGGAGCCGACGACGATGACGGACTGCGGGTGTGTCTCTGCGGTCATGGTTGCATGCTTCCTCGAGGTTGGAGTGGTGGTGATGTGGAGGATGGTCCGAGGGGTCGATGTGGGAACAGAACGCACTGTGGGGTCGACGCAGAAGGGGAAGATTCTAGGGCGGCGCATCGCATCGACGGGGGCCAGGCCATCTTCGTCCTGCCGCCATCCGTGTCGCGATTGATTGTCAATTCCGACCTGTGCGATCTCGAGGAACGCAGGTCGGGTATGGGGACGGAGGTGGTCAGGCCAAAAGAAAACACGCCGACCGGATGCGCGCGCGCGACATGGCGTGACGGGGCCCTGACATCATGCGCCCGGCAGCACGACCTCGCCGGCATCGTTGAACATGTCGTTCGACAGATCGAAAGGGACAGCGGCCTCAGGGGCAGGGCTCGAGATCACCGCTGCTCACACACCGACGCCGTCCCAGACACCCCACCCGATGCGGGGTAGCGGTTCGTTTACAGGTGTTCTATCGAGTACGGCGCATTCGCGGATCTACCAAGACCACCTACGGACCAGTCCAGCGAGCAGAAGCTTCGGCTCGCTTGTCTCGACAGGATCGCAAGTATGTTTCATTCTCATCTCTGAGAGCGGGGTGAACTACAGGCCGAGCCCGGAAGCCGGATCTGCAAAACACAAGGCACGGATCGAGAGGGTATTCATCTGCGCGAAGAACGGGTGGACAAGGGGTATGGGATCGGTGTTCGGGTCGGGTGCGTGGACCATCTTGCTTAATGTACAGGGCAAGAAACAGGGGAAACAGATGCAAAATGTGCGAAGCGAGTGGCAAGGGGTATTAACAAGAGGTAAAAAAAAGAAAAAAAAAAGAAAAAACAAAAACGGGGTGCGAGCCGACCCGCGAGAATACAAAGTAGAAAGGATCATGATCACTATGCCGTAAGTATGATGGTACAAGCAACAGAACGGGCCAAATAGACGCGTCGTAACCTCGCAGATGGGGCAGATATCGCTACACTCAAAATTCCCAGGCAATCTGGTTCATATATCGGCCTCCACCGAGAGACCTCCTGTGGAACATCAAACTGACAGTCTCATGAGATTCGCGGCCCGAAAGGACCGTCGACGGCTCCCCGGGGCGACTGCGCGACGTCCGCGTCCTCGCCGTCGTCCACGAACGCGCCGTTCGGGTAGTGGTGCGGCTCGGCGTCGTGGTCGTAGCTCGACTTGCGCAGCAGCGGTGGGGTGCTCGGTTCCTGCGCAGGCATCGTGTCCGTCTGGGGTGTGGACAGAGGCCGCTGCGAGTTGAGCCCTCGCGATGGGCGACTCGCACCGTAACGCCGGCCCCCAGCCGACGCCGTCGCGTTGGCGGGCGTCGGGCGCACGGTCGAGCTCGGGGGAGTGAGAAGCCCTGACAGGAACCCCCCCGCGCCGTTCGACTTGGACGGCGTCTGCTCGGAGGGGTTCGAGGTGACCGAGTTCTCGCGCGCCTTGCGCCAGCTACCCCAGGCCGCCGCCGCAGCGAGGGGAAGCGAGCGCGGTGACACAGCCAGACTGGAGATGGACGACAGGGACGGGAAGGATGGGCCACCACCGGCCATGGCCCTCTCCTGCTCCTGCTGCTGCATCTGCAGGTTGGCCTTCAGGCGGATCGCCGCGTCGCGGACGGCGTTCCGGTCGAAGGACGGCTGCGACAGCGTGTCGATGAGGTCCTGCAGGTCATCGACGCGGACACCGAGCAGCTCGCGGAGCCAGTTGATCTCCGTGTCCTTCTCCTTGAGCTTGTTGGGCGCGTCCCGGTCGACGGCGGCGAGCTGCTGCTCGAGCTCCTCGATCCGTGCTTCACGCTGCTGCAGCTGGTCCTGGAGGACCATGATCGACTCCCGCAGTGCCTGAGGAGAGATCTTGTCGGGCCCCCCGGTCCCGTTGCTGAGCGACATCGACGGCGAGGTCGGGTGCGAGGGCGGCGCAGCACCGTGGGACGCTCCCTTGGCCGTCTGGGCAGCCTGAGCGGCCGCACGCGCAGCGGATTTGGCGATTTCAAGCTTCTCCTCCAGGTGCTCGACCCGGTCCTTCAGATGCTGCACCTTCGCCTCGGACAGCGCCAGCCGCTCCGTGAGATGGGCCTCGGCCCGCTGTCGGTCCTCCGAGGCGTTGTGGAGTGCACGGGCGTGTCGTTCTCGGAGGTCGTTGAGAGCCCTCTCGTGCAGCTGGCGCTGCTCCTCGAGAGCGGCCTCCTTGGATTCGAGCGCGGCAGCCACGGCGCTTTGCTTGGCTTCCTTCGCCTCCGCCAACATCTGTTCGTACCGTTCCCGGGCCGTGGCAGCGTCCATCCGGGCACTGTCCAGCTGGCTCTGGAGACGGGAGATCTGCGCCTCGAGCTCGGCGCGGACGATGTTGACCTGGTGGCGGGCAGCCTCAACGTCGGCCTCCAGCGCGGCCGTCGCTCGCTGGACCTCGATGCGGGTGCTCTCGCGCGCTTCGTTGAATTCACGCTCGAAGCGGGCGGCTTTGAGCTGGTATTCGTGGTTCTCCTGCCTCAGCGTGGCGACCAGCTCTTCCAGTCGGGCATTTTCCTGCTGAGACTGTCCGAAGATAAACTTCAACTTGGCCGCCTCTCTCTCCTGCTGCTCCAGCTCGCTGATCTCCATCTCCAACTTCTCGCGCAGCTTGACTTCCCTCTCGTAGGCGGCACGGAGAGCGTTGTATCTGGCATTCTGCTCTTCGTCTCTCTTCCGCCATGCGGCCTGTTCGCGCGCGATGTCCCGAGTGGCGGTGATCATGTCCTCCTGCAGACGATCGAACTTGCCGCGAAGATTCTGCCGGGCACGCATGCTGTCCTCGATCCGCAGCTTCAGGTGGTTGATGGTGGAGCGGAGTTCCTTGTTCTCCGCCTTCACCTCCTCGAGCTCGTGCTTCCACTGATCATTGGACACCCTGTATTCATCCAGAGTGCCTTCAAGAGAGATGTTCTTCGTGGAGAGCTCGGAGAGGGTAAGCTGGAGAGACTCCTGCTGCTCTGCAAGGAGATCGGACCGCCTCTGGATCTCCTCAAACTGGGGGATCTTTTCTTCTTTGAACCGGCGCAGGCTCTCCTCGGCGGCTTGAGCAGCCTCACGGTGGCGGGCAGCGTCGTCTTCCGCGATCTTCAGGAGCTTCTGAACTTCGGCGAGGGCCTCCTGAGCGTCCCTCTGTGCCCGGTATTGCTGGTCAGCGCGCTCGTCGGCGAGTCTCAGCATGTGCTTGAGGCCATCAAGCTGAAGCTTGAGACTCTCTGCGATCTCATCGCTCTCGGACGATCGGGCATTCAGCCTGAACTGGGTCGAGACGGCCTCTTCGATCATCTTCTTGAGATCGCTCGTCTGATCCCGAGCGTTCTGTTGGGATAGCGCGAGAGCCTTCAGCTCAGCAATGCTTTCCTGGAGCTGCTTCAGGTCTGGGTTGGGTACAGTGGTGGCACGTTCTGGCTGAGACGACTGGTGAACGGCAAGAGCTTCCAGGAAGACGCTCTTTAGCCTGTCCAGCTTTCGATCCCTCCGAGCAAGAGGCGACTTTTCCCTGATTGCCGACTCGCCCTCCTCATCCTCGTCATCAGCGTCGCTGTTCTCAATGTCCGCGGAAACACTTCTCGCTGGTCTTCTGCTCGCAGACCGAGAAGCAATGGACGTGATGGTGTGTTGGATGACACTTAACGTCTGCTCGAGGGGATTAAGGCGTTCTTTCAGCGCGGCACCGACAACGTCGGTAACGTGGGTGTCGAAGAAACCGCTTCGCTTGGCCACTTTCTCCCCCTCGCCAGAGAATATGGAATCGTCCCAGTCGCTGGTGTGCTCCTTGTTGTTAACTGACTGGCCGGAGACGGGACCACGCTGTGGGCCGGCTGATTGCTCCGCAGCAGACCCTGGAGCCTTCTTGGCGGGACGAGGCGTGCTCAACCTCTCCACGCCGATATCAGGGTCATCTCCATTGAGCCGCTCCATGACAGCGTCGAGCTCCCGTTCGTCAGGGGAATCGCGCTCCGCATCTTGATCGGGGTAATCCGCCTGAGGACCAGGCGTTGGCGGCAGCGCTTTGTCGACCGGCTTGGTGTCCTTAGGAGGCACAGGAGGCTTGGTTTCATTCTCGGGTGAAGCGGGAGGACTGATGACGGCATAGCGAGAGGCCATGAGACCTTCAGGCTTCTTCTTAGCAGGCGGTTCGGAGGCGGCCTTTTGTGCTGGAACAAATTCAGCAGCGGCTGGCTTGAATTCAAATGGCTTCGCGGTAGGAGACAGCACTGAATCCTTTGTCTCATTGCTGTGCTCCTTCGCAGGCTGAGATGTCTTGTCTGGGGTGGTGGCCGAATTCGCTTCCTCTGATACGACAATATCCCTCTCGGACTTCTTATTCTCGAGGGGCGCATCGGCTTCGGCTCCGCTTCCGTTACTGATTTCGAAGGACTTCAACGTTGTAGCCTCGCTGATCGACGTCCCCTTCGATTCCGCAGGCCTGTGTTCAGCAGTAACCGGCGCGGGCTTCTCGTCCAGGGGATTGAAGCGTTCTTTTCCTGGCGCTGCGTTTTCTTTGCCCTCCGCTGGCGCATGAGCGGAGCCAGAGACCTGAGGCAGCTGGGTTTGAACGGCCTCCGCTAGAGGCTGAGCGAGCTCGGGCTCCTTGTCATCGTCCTCGCCGCCACGACGGACACGCTTCTGACGAGCTCCAGCACCAGATCCGTTAGCGTCATCTTCCTTCTTCGCCTTGTTCTTGTCGCGTTCACTGTCGTCGGGTCTGACGATGGGAATGGCCTTGGATCTCTTGGCAGGCTTGGATATCTGGGAGAAGTCAATATCACCGAAGATCTTGCCCTTGCTGCTTCCCGCTGCTTCGGACCCGGTGCCGGCAGCTATGCCACTGCCTGGATTGAAGACCGGCGCTTCCACGTTGAAAGAAGCAGCGGAGAATGTGAATCCACCGGAAAAGGTGTTCTCCTGCCTGGTGGAGGGGGTAAAATCAGGCGCAGCCACATTGAAGGAGCGAGTCGAAGGAACCGCAGGATTGAAGATCGAAGTGGGAGAGAAGATCGGTGCACTGTCGAACCTGGAGGCCTGGAAGGTGTTGCCCTGGAAATCGAAATTCGTCGGCGAAAAGGTGCCCGTGGGATCGAATTCTTTGGCCTCGACGTTAAGACCGGACATCGAAGTCCGCGGCTTATGTCCAGCGGCGAACGGGCTCGTGCTGTTCTTAGGCTCGTGCCAGGGGGCGTGGTTTGCGGCAGGCTCCTGGCCGTGAGGAGTACCGGAAAGGCTGGGGTTCGTAGAGATCTCCGATCCGTCACGGCCGGAGTCGTCCGCATGCTGCTCGCCAAAGAGCCGATGGTGCTGCTGCTGCGAGAATGAGCCCTGCTTCTGCAGCTGCGAGGATTTCTGGGCTGGCTGAGAGCTCTTCTCCGGAATCGCCCATCGCGAGTTCAACAGGTCCGGGCGGTTGAACCGGTTCTGGCTCGACTCCCTGTCGTCCTCTTCCAGCTGCCGCTGTATCGACTCCTCCAGGTGATATTCAGCCTGATCCAGACGGTCAAGTCCCTTCTGCAGAGTCTCGCTGACATTCTTGCCGTGACCGCGAGGCGTGGGCTGCGCGATCTCAACGTTGGAGGAGGCCTGGAATCTCTCTGGCTCCATGTTCCTCTCATTCTTGGTCGACTGCGGACGCTGATTGCGCGGAATTCCGTTCTGCTGCTGGTCATGACGACCATCTTTCCTGGCGCCCAGAACATCATTCAAGCCTGGGTGGAAAGCGTGAGAATCATCGGCAGCGTTCGACGGCGAAGCAGGTGACAGGATGGAAGTCAAGTTTGGCAGGTTGCCAGCGAGGGTCGAAGCCACGCCTGCTGGCTGCACGTTGAAGAAACTCTGAGGAGGGAGCGAACCCTGAGGGGGCGTAGGCCGGAACTGGAAGGGGAATGTTGCCAGGTTCTGATCCGCTCCAAAGAAGGCGGGTTGGGCGCCGAACTGCGGTGCGGGAGAAGCCAGCGAGGCAATGTTCGCGATATTCGCGCCCGTGTTGGCCGAGTGGTTGAAGTGCGGAGAGAACAGATTGCCTCCGAGGAGCGGGTTGCTCGCTGCAGAAGACGTCGGGATGGGCGGGGACGCGATGAGCCCTGGAAACTGCGGGGATATACGGTTTAGAGACAGCGTGGCCGGAGAGATGCTGGGTGGAGGGTCATCGCCGCCCATGGTCACTCCCAGGGCTCGAAGTTTCTCCTCCTTGAGGAAGGTGACGTAGGCATCCCATTCCGCCTGGTTGGGGAAATTGATGCGGTACTTTCTGGCCTTCCATTCCTCCCGCAATTCAACGGGGTCGGGGAAGTCTGGCCGGCTGAAGGCGCCATCCTCGACCGCCTCGAAGGGGTTCTCTGGCGTGCAGACGCTGAACCCCCGGGTATCGTATCCTTGCTCTTCCCATCTCTTCAGGCGCTCCTCGATGTCGGCAGAAGTCAAGAGTCGATATCCAGACTCGGGAGAACCCCTCTGATCCTCAAGCGGCACGGCGATGATGCATGCTTTGCCGCGCCAGACAACTCGTTTCCTTGGCCGCTGGAACGAACCGCTGCCGGTCACCGTCTGCTTGGCAGCCGTTTGCTGGTCCGAGCCCTCTGCAGGTTTCGGTGCCGAGGCATCATCCCCTTTGATGGCCTCCTCCTCGGGTGGTGGCGGCGGCGGCAAAGGCTTGTCGACCGGCGAGACAGGCTTCTGCTTGGATTCACCCTCCACGGAGGCACGCGTATCCTTGTTGTCGGACATGCTGGGCGGCCTGGGATCCTTGTCGTAAGCGAAACCCCAGAAATCCTCCGGCCGGAGCGTGTCCGTGCTCTCCTGCGAGACGTGCCTCGATCTCCGACGGCCAGTTCCAGTCCCACGATCTTCAGTCCTTGCGTTCCGTCCCGCGAAATCCGCCACCGTTGGGGTCTTGAGCGAATCCTCGTCCTCACGAGGATCGTCGTCCAGACCGAGCCACCCGTCCGACGGGTCTTCGGAGAGATGATTTCGCGCGGTGAAGAACGACGGCGCTTCGCTGCCCGAATCGTCGCTCAGCCAGTTGGTGCGCTCGGTCCTCGGCTGGCCCGAGAGGTACTGATTGATCCAGTCCTCGGTGAAGTCCTTGATGGATTTCCCTCCCTGTCTGCCCAGGAGATCACGGCCCAGGGAGCTGTACAGCCGCCGGGCCAGTTGGGTTGGCGCGGAGAACCTCAGGGAATCTGTGTTGTTCGCTCCAGATGCCCGGTAATGGCCACTTTGCATCGAGGCTGGAGAGCTGTCTCCAGACTCGCGGCCTCGACCGGCGTATGGGCTCAGGGACCAGGAGGGTCTGCGCGGGCTGGGGGTTGCATACGGGGATCCCCAGGCGGTCGTGTAGTAGGTGCTGCTCTCGGTCTTGCGGTACTCGGGGGACGAGGACAGCGAGTCCCAGGCTGCGCGGAACTTGGGGAGGGCCGGAAGCGTCTGCGGGTTCGGGGATGAGGTCGAGGGCGGCCGACGGTGGGGGCCAGGCGATCCAGCGGCCAGGAGGCTCGACGCTCCTGGGGTGGTGGAACGCGATATAAACGGCACGGTCAGATACGGGTCGTCACGAAGGCTGGAGTGCTGGGCGAGACGAGACGGCGAAGACGCCGAAATGGCGGAGGAAGCGGAGGAGCGTAGACCTAGCAACACCACCAGACATGTCTGTTAGTCGGAGCTGGACCCGCTGCAAACCACACCGTATTGTTTGTATAACGAGACTAGCAGCAAGCATTGCGGGTAGTAGTAGAGTAAGGGGGAAAGAAGGAGAAGATCCAGTCATGCACGGGGCACAGGGAGGACCATATATGTATATGCGTCCGGTGTACACACCTTCCGTGTCGCCTACAGCAGCAAGCACCTGCTTGCCGCGCCCGTTATCGCCCGGAATGTTGGACCATGGACATCAAACCCGACAGCAGATGGTTCGCCACCGTGCAGGGGCACCCGGGATGCGAGCAGTCCCAGGCGGATACACGACGCACTCCGGACGGGGAGGCGCTGTCGTGGATGTGTCAAGGGAGCAGGGAGACTCGTCAGGGTCAAAAAAGGGGGCGGAGAGGTCAACACCAGATCACAGGAAGCGTGGGTATGCGGGCGCTTGAACCATGGCGCATCCGCGACGGTACAGCTGGAGCCTGGATCGGGCTGGCAGACGGCGCGATGGGGGGATGGCAATGGGGATGGAGGAAGAGATCTTTTTTCGCGCCAAAAGGGCGTCCAGGAGAGCTCGGGGCGCTGCAGCGGTCGAGCGCTAGGCGGGCGACTCGTCACGCTCAGCGGATGATCCCTGGGGCTGCGATCGACGAGCGACGCGTCGAGCGATCGGGGAGGAGAGGCACGAGAAGCAGAGAAATAATAATACAGGATATCTCATCAGACGAGATCTGGCATCTCTCGTCGGGGAGGCAGCGCGGGCCCGCGTCTCGCTCAGGGGTAAAGCGGTCAACCCCGATCCAGCGCGGGAGGAACCGCGGGTCCTCCATGCGGAGGACTCGATGAGTCTCACGTCGTCCGCCTCCCACCCGCAACGCTCATCCACCGATGCACACCTCCCTCCTCCTTTGCAGGTGCGAGGTCAGTCAGAACGCGTGTTCGTGGCCTCCCTCCACCGGTTCGAGGTGGTCGCTGCAGGAGGACGTGGTCGACCGACGTGGTGCCCGTCGATGCGGACCATCTCCCGTCGCCCTGGGCAGACCCACCGCAGCCGAGGATCCCAGAACAGAGAGGATGATATCGACTACGCCGGAACGAGCCCAGTTCAGATGTCAACCGGCTGACGTGCATCGCCAGAGCACGGCCTCCAGCGCCAGATCCTGTAGGGACTGCGTGCTGGACGGCTTTCTGCGTTGCGTCCCTGCGTCCGTGCATGGCCTGGTTTCTCTACGGGCGGATGCCTTATCCGTCCATCGGTGCGACAGTAAAGATCAGGTACAAATTCGTCCTGGGCCCCTCCTGGTCATGCCAGCATGCATCGTGGATATGTCCCATCTGGGATCGTCGGTTCAATCCTGCATCGACCCGGCTGATGTGTCTCCATCCCCACGGTCGGGCTACGGCGTCCAGTCCTTTCTGGTACATCTCTAGGAGGAGGCATGGCAAAACGACCCTGCCGGAACCTGAATAATTCGATTTGTGCTATTTGGCCCCCGTGGAATTCCAAAAAAATAATACACAAATACCGATATAATGCCAGCCTATAATTACACGCGCCGATGCTATATATACCGCTGACAGATCTGCTACTTAAACAGGACGCGACGTCGAGATCGAAGCGACATATAGATCAGCACAGATGAGGACCAGATAAACCACCCATCTCCGTATCACAAAAAAAAGGCTATCCTGGAAGAGCACGCCGACCGCGTTGACAGTCCAACGGCAATGGTCGAACGGCGCCCTTTACTGAGGGCACTGCGCCGTGAACTTGAGCTGGCGGTCCGCGGTGTACATACCCCAGTGGGTCTCGTCCGCAGCGCTGCCGTCGTCACCAACGCTCTTTGGCTTCCATGGCTCGTCGAAGGCCTCGAAGTAGAAGACGTCGACGCCCCAGGCGAGCATGCCGCAGACGCCCTTCTCGAAGAAGGTCTGAGCGTTCTGGGTACCGGCCTTGGCGGCACCGTAGTCCGATCCACCGTCTAGAAGAGTAGAACCATGTCAGCCCCGTGCCATAACCATTTCAGGTGAACGACTGGATGTTCCTACCGGTTGGCCAGCCAGTCTCGCCGGTGAGGATGCGAATGTTAGCAGCGTTGGCACCAGCAAGCTTCTGGATGTGCTGGATCGCCTGGGACATGTCGTCGAAGTAGGTGTTGGTAGCGTTGCTGATGTCCTGGCCCTGCCAGTAGGCAAAGGCATTGGCCATGCTGTGGGAAATTGGTTAGCCGTCGGTGGCATCTGGCAACGGGACGGTCCGGTGGCACTTACAAGTAGGTCACCCCGCCGGTGATCAGAGGGTCCGCAGTGCCGTCGGCGTACTTGTTCCAGCTGTCCGCCGTGCCGACGGTCATCTTAGGGAACATGGCCTTGACTTTGTTGATTCTGTCCAGGAGCTGCTGCCCGTTGAAGTTTCCACGGTACAGCGTCTCGGAACCGACGGTGATGGCCTCGATGATGTCTTCATTTCCAGGGACCGTGCTCTGCAGCGCGGCAGTGTCCGCGTTGAACGACTCATCGTAGTCAGGCCTACGGAGTTGCGCTCGTCAGTATCTGGGGGCTGTTGGTGAGGAGCAGGAGGCTGCAGAAGATGGAACAAACGCACCAGACACCCAGGACGACCTTGAAGCCCTTTGCCCTGGCAGCCGGGAGGATGTTCTTGGCGGTGTCGCAGTCGCTGGCCGAGTATGTGCGGACGAGGGTCGTGTGCTGCTTCAGTGCGTCAAAGTCGGCCTCGTAGTCCTGCGTCGACTTGCAGGATCCATCCGGGTTCTTGTTGCCCAACGCGAAGCCCAGGGTTCCAGCGGCCGAGACAGCCACCGGAGCCGCAGCCAGGGCGACCGGGAGGAAGCTGGTGACACGCATGGCGACTGTTGTGCAGCAAGGGTCTTCAGGACAGTGGATTGCTTGGTGAGCGGGTTGGCAATGCGACAGAGAGATGGGGAGGGAGAGGAAGCGCTTTATAGCAGAGGAGGGACTGGTCCGGAACGAAACCGAGCGAAAGGAGCGGCGGGATCCAAGCTATGAAACGAATGACTAAGGAGGAGCTCGGACAAGCACAGACAGGTTGGATAGATGTAGAAAGAGAGAGAGATGGGGAGTGTGGAGAAGATGGAAGAAGAGATGTGAAAGACCGCCAGGCACCAGGGACTCCCGCGGCACCACCGGCGTGTCCGGGGCGCGCCGTCAACGTCCGGAAGGGGCTGCCGCCGCATGCACGGCGCGCGGGGATTGGCTGCCCGGGCCCGCCGGCCAGTCCAGATCCAGCCCGTTCAGGGGCAGGCGTGGCGCCGGGCTGTGGCGCACCGGGGCCCGGCGCGCCCGGCGCCGATCGATGCCCGTTGGGGGCAGGGCCTCTGCTATTCATAGAACCTGCTGCGAAACATGGCGTATGCAGAAGCAGCCAGGGACGGGAGACGGGTCCGCCATGCTCCTGACCGCCGGGCCGCCCTGGAAATGAATCGCCGTCATGCGACCATGCTCGGAAGCTAGGTCGCATCGGGTGTTTCCAGAACGGGCCCGGATTCTAGAATCATGCTGGCTGAGACACGGACTCTCAGGGTCATGTTCATCTCGATTACGAATGGAGCCATTTCCATTCCCCCACGGGACAACCATGGAGACCGCATACAGTGATATCCTGGACGGCGTACTCGTGCTTCGAATGTCGTCGGAAATAGATCGATGTAGTGGAAAGATGTCAGTACACACATGCCTCAGTTGGAAGAGTAATCAATCAAACAGGGACCAGACGCCCATCATGGACCCCTGCAAGCAAATCATACAGACCCTCGTTCGTACGGCCCCCATGGACGCCATTCCAGTTCCTGTCATGTCCTGCACAACAGCCTTTTTCGTCAGCAAGCTTATTTAGACGTCCTCCATTCTGCTGTCTGTTGATAGCGCACTTCCCACGGACCAGGGGGATCGTCATCCGGCCTGGTCCTCGTCCTCCCCCATGTTCCGAACCTAGTCTCTCTGGATCCGTGACTTCGCCTGCTCCGGTGTGATCCTCTTCCCCGTCTTGTCATAGAATCGGGAGCTGATCCGTAGCCACTTTTCCTTCTCGTATCGGTCCGCAAGGTTGTGAAGCAGGATGATCTCGTCCAACGTGAACTCGTTGTCGAGGTAATAGTATACTTTCTTGACGTCCTTCTCCTTCTCTTTCTGCTTCGGTGGCTCCGGTGGCTTATCAGTCTGCTGGGGAATGCTCTTAGCCTGCTTCCAAGTGGAGAAGATACAATGGGGAAACCATCTCAACACCTTACTTTTCCCGGAATGATCAATGGGTCAGAGAATGAAACGCGCCGTTTTGGTTTCTCTTCTTCGACCGTGCGTTCAGCCGTTCTATGCTCAAGGTCCTCTGCTTTCGGATTCCTTCTGTCATGCTCTACTCTTGCTTTCCTGGCTGCGGCCGTCCTTCTCTCGATCTCCACGTCCGCCGCCCGAAGCAGGTGCCAACGTTTCTTGAGCTCATGAACCGGCCTATCCATAGCAATTGAGATGCTAATCCACGGCGTGTTGACGTCCTTCAGTTCCGTGAGCCGTGCATCGTGCTCTGGTGTCCATACAAAGGCGCCCCTCGAAGCTGCTTTATAGTCAGTCTGGCTACTGATTGGCCTCTCTGGGTTACCACAAGGATGGGGAGCACCTGATTCACTGGATGCCTTGGGAGGCTCAGCCTGCTGAGCGGGAGGAGTCGCGGGGATCGACGTTTGAGCGACTAGTGGAATAAAAACAGGCATCGTTGGCACTGGAGTTGCAGCAGCTTTTTCAGCGGCAGCTTTCTCAGCTAGTTTTTCGGCTGCGGCCTTCTCAGCAGCTGCTTTTTCTGCTGCTTCTTTCTCGGTGGCAGCCTTTTCAGCAGCCGCCTTCTCCGCAGCGGCCTTCTTGGCTGCCCTTTCGCGCTGCACGATTTAGGTTGTCAGCTCTCGACGGACGTGGATCAAGTCCTGGGAACAGCCGTTTAAACAAAGGGAGTTTGCAAGAATTACCCTCAGGGCGGCGTAAGCAAGCTGCTCTTCACGAAGAGTCTTGGAGCTCTTGAAAACATCCGAGAACGAGACCTTGTATGTCCTGTCGCCCGTCTGGAGAGTCGGCATAGTGGTTAATGAAGCTATTTTCTCAATTCAGACAATTGGGAAAGGGAAAGGAGACACATTCAATGATGTACTGTTGAATGCTGTGGAGTGGGTGATGCCTGTTCAGGGTTATGCCAGGGAGCACCTGGGCAGGCATCCGCATCTGGGCACCTGAAGGAAGTTACCAACAGTGTAGAGCTACGTGACGCGTTTTGCCGACTAAGCAGACTACTCTCCTTTGTAAATTAATGTCACTGGAAGAACTAGCAGGAAGGAAAGCATATCAAGATTTAAGACATAAGAATATTGCTTGAACCTATTGTCATAACAGCCGCATCTATATGACTATGTATAAAATGAACGATGACAACGCATTGCAGAGGTTCCTGCACGTGGATTTGTCAATCAAAAGACCACAGCACACGAGCCACGCACAGAAAGAGACATAATGCACTCAGATGAACTGCCGCCCGCTCAAGAAGGAGCACCTGTTACTCAGAACAGAAGGGAGGAGGAACTGACTTGGCACACTGTAGGCCAGTGGTTGTTGCTTGTTTAGGATGTGGTCCGAGCGTCTCCATGGTTCCCAGACGGAGCGGATGGACACCTTGCTTCAGGTCGGAGTTCGGTCGCATGCCCTACAGACAAACTGCCCCTTGCCCACAATCTCTTTGCTGCCCCGATTGCCAAAGGACTCGATCAATCTGATTATCTTGCATCATGCGGTTCTCCACGACTGCCATCCTCGCTACGGCGCTGGGATGGATAGGGGCAGCGACAGCGCACAACATCCAGCTCCGCGCGCATTCGAGAGAATGCTTCCACGAGATCTTGCACCGGGACGACAAGATGACCGTCACCTTCCAGGTTGGTGACAGGGAGTTTGGAGGCAGTGGGAACCTCGAGATCGATTTCTGGGTATGGCCCCGGTGCGGTTGATGATGGACGCGCGTTGGACGGCGCCTCCGACGTCGAGCCGGACATTCTGCTATCTGGTACATTTGAGAGAAATATTTCTGATCTTTATTCTCCCCTTTAGGTCGAAGATCCTGCCGGTAACCGCCAATACCATAGACACGCCGTCTCCTCCGAAGACTACTCCTTCACCGCCCACATGGACGGTAAATACGTCTACTGCTTCAGCAACGAGGGGTGGACCTCGAACTCGAAGGAGGTCTCCTTCAATGTCCATGGCATTGTCTACGTGCCGGAGTCGGAGATGCCGTCGGATCCGTTGGAAGCTGAAGGTAGGATGCTGAACGCTTCAACCTCCGCCTATTTCCCTGGCCGGTCACTGACGATCCGCTGCTAGTCCGTCGCCTTTCCGAGGCCTTGGCTCAGGTCAAGGATGAGCAGTCGTATATCGTGGTGAGAGAGCGGGTGCACAGAAACACCGCGGAGAGCACAAACTCGAGGGTGAAGTGGTGGAGCATCTTCCAGCTTGCAGTGCTCCTCGCAGAGGGTATCTTCCAGGTCTGGTGGCTGAAGAGGTTCTTCGAGGTGCGTTATCCCATGTCCTGATTACATCTGTTACCCTCTATCCTTACAAATGCTGATTGATATACAGGTCAAGCGCGTTGTCTGATTTATGACCCTCCAACTAATGACCGTTGAATTCCCCGTACGAGAAGACCTCTACGCAATTCCGCGGAGGATGGATGTGTAAACCTTGTTCCAGGTTCTTTTTCCATGACATGTTAGAGAATGGGCATCTGCTTGCGTTTGCGGAGTTCGCTTTCCTGATGGAAACCGTGTGATATTTTGGCTCTATTATAGGACGACTAAGATACTCGTTCCGTTAAAATTCCATAAAAATTCCGTATTTAGATTGAATGATGGTATGGAGGATGTTCCATCCTTTTGCTCATGTCGTGACCCTGGATCAAGGTGCAAAGGAACGTAGGCAGCACCCTTGTCCATGCAGCCATCACGAACCACGCTTGGTGGAGCCGCCAGCAGCAATCGATGCCACCTCGTACCCCGCAATGTTTACATCCCGACTTTTGGACTTCTTTCGACAGCCACATAGGACCTCCAGAAAGAAGAGCAATTCTTTCTCTCCCCCATGATCCTGCAGATTCAGCTAGAAAAACCGGGAACCATACCAGAATCTATCACAAAACCGAACTCCTGCATCGTTAATTGATACCTTCCCAGTACACCGTCAACCAGCGATGGCACACCACCTTCTTCGCCCCTCGAATTCGAATTCGAACTCGGACGGTCGTGAAGGTCATGACGATTCTCTAATCGATAATAATAATAATAATACCACGAGACCGGCATCGTCCGACCTCGATGATCACGATTACGATAAGCTTTTCCGCGTCTGCTGGAAGAGGCAGTCGTGCGGGAGTTGTTTGGCGGGCGGTAACAGTGACGATGACGATGATGACAACGATGAATATGGCGATGCCGAGGTGGAGTGCGGGTGGTGTCCTTTTGTATGTTGATTTTTTTTTTTTTCCTATCCTTCTTCATCTTCTTATCCTTCTTTTTTCTTGCATTTCATTTTGTGCAGTTGAGATATGATTTTATCCATATAGATATATACATATATCCTGACCTGACCTGACCCGCCTCGTCTAACGAATTCCATTCTATTTAGTCCTCGACTTGCGTCCCTATCGGGCCCATCCCTATCCCATCCAAGTCCAACAACAATCTCCTGGAAGGTCTCCCCCTCCCCCTCCCAGGAATCCTCACCCCCCTCCGCTTCCCCGACATCTGCCCCCTCGGCGCCCCCGAGCGGTGGGAACTCCGCGCCCGCCCGTTCGGATGCGCTGTTTCGACGATGACCTTCCTGAGTACTCTCGTTGCAGTCGTGGGGACGTTGGGCGCTGTCGGGGTGGTTTGGGTGGCGGTGAAGTTGTTGGGGCTGGGGCTGGGGAGGGAGGAGGTGCGGATGTATTTGGTGCGGGTAAGGTCGTTTGGGGCTGGGGTGTGGGGGTTTGGGTTTGGTGGTGATTATGATGGGTATGATTGGGTGCGGAGGATGGGGAGGAGGAGGGGAGGGAGTGGGAGGGGAAGGGGGACAAGTGGGAATGTGGGTGGGTATGGGTATGGGTATGGTGATGATGGTGGAGTGGAGGATGGGGAGGTGAGGCCGTTGTTGGGTGGGTAGGTCCATATGATGATGATGATGACGACGATGATGATGAGTTCTATGGCCTCTTAAAGAAAGGGGAGGTTCTGATGAAAATGGCGTGGCGGTGGTAGGATATGAATGAATGCACGTGTGTAAGGGCTTTTATGTATCTTGTCCTCGATGACAGTGGCATTGGGCTATGCTTTTTTCATGCCTTTTTTTTTATCAGGATGTCAACTCGACTTTGCAGGTGTTATGACCGTTCAGGATACGGAGGAATACATCACCGCAATCCAGACTCAGTTGTTTATTCGAGACTAGTAGTTTCAGCATCCAGTCCCATCATAGACTAGATCGGGATGCTAAGAGATACATGATATCTCATTAATCTCATATCATATCATCGACGAAAGGAATATGTCTCGAGAGACAATCGAATGTCCTCCGTGTCATCTTCTTGCGTTGCTAGGTACTGTACCTAGATAGGTAGCCCTCAACCCTTGACGACCTGGCTAACCTTGTATTCGACGATGGTCGGCTTGCCCTTCTCGACAATGAAGTGGCCCTGGCCGACGAACACGCGGTTTTCGAGATCCTTGTAGCGCTCGTCGCCGGTCTGCAGTTCATGAGGTCATTCCCATTGGTATGTGAAGCTTTGTTTTTTGTGGCAAGGGGCCTTCGAAGTCGTGACAGTGACTGTCACTCTGTTTGTCGCGGGTTAGGTCTTACCTCGAACGTGATGTGAGTGACTAAAGTACGATTATAGTTAGTGTCATGTATCCTGGATTATGAATATAATAATGGACCGGTAGGAGGTGTCTACGTACAAGAGTTGCCGTAGGGCGTGACCGTCGACTCGGCCTGACCGCTGAGGACGCTCGCCTCTGCGGGAGTGACGGCAATGGTGCCGGTGTAGTTCAGGTAGACGAGCTGTAAGGAACCAGTGTTAACCCTCATGAGGAAATGGTATATTATTGCCGTGCAGTGGGCTGGATAAATCGAAAACGTACAGCGCCATCATTGGTCCTGGGGTCGACAATGTCAGTGGTCGCTTTGCGGGAGTGATTTCCGCAGCCCCGGGCTGCATCATCAGGAAGCTAGAAATGTCTAATAACTCACTTGACAACGCCATGGGCATTCAGACGCAGGTGCTTCCCGTCCGGGTCGGCGTGGATGTAGTCGTTACCGACACCGACGAATTCCGAGTCGAAGCTGGGGGAGTATCCAGGCTCGCTCTTGATGGTGCCTCCTGTCATAGGCTTTTCCGCTCAGTTAGCTATCGAAGTTTTCATGCTGCCCAGGTATCAATAGAAACAAAAAAATGGAGGAAGAACTTACGACAACGTTCAAGCCTCTGTTGCGGGAAGCGCTGCCTGCGTCGCGGGACCTGGTATGTTAATTCACTGATCGCTCCCCATCTTCACCGGTTTAAAGTACTGGTTTAGCAGTGAGTCGCACCAACTACGAAAGGAGGGTCGATTTTGACCTGTTCCCGCGAAAGGTGATCGGTTAGTGAGGCTATGTTGGAGAGAAGAGCCAGAATCTCATCGTAGCGGGATACCTGCGGTGTACCTGCTATGATGTAGAAGAGCTTACCTGGATGGTGAAAGCGGGCTGGAGAGCTGGAAAGTTCGCCATAGTTGCGATGCGATTTCTTGGAGATCGTAGATCTTAGAACCAGGAGATCAGGTAGATAGCAGAACCAGGTAGGTACTGTGATTCTGTCTTTTCGAGGACTGGATTATTGTTGTGTGGGATGACGCAAGTTCACTCTGTACGACTTATACTTCGACCTAGGACCCATATACAGCGGCCCGAGGAGATTCACGGCCCCGCAATTCACGAGGGGTGTAGAGTAGACTGTAGACCCGTTGTTCCGGAGCTTTTAGCGGAAAAGAACCAATTCCTCTTGTTGTCTTCGATCAGAATGGCTTGTCGACCAGTGAGAGACCGTCTGCCTGGCCATCTTTTGCCTGATTGCTAATCAAACTCCACATCGCCTCCACCTCTACCCCTCATTTCCAAGATCGTTGCGAAGCAGACAGGGCAATTGGAAATCGACCTTATTTCCTGAACGGTCGTCAGACTGTCCCTATATTGATGTAAGCTGGGGAAATATCAAATGGAGTATTCTGTACCTTAGTACCTGGTTACCTAGTAGGTAGGCAGTAGGTCTTCCTGGGGTAGGTTCTCACCTGTATGCTCGAAACTCTCGATTACCTACATAGTAGCTCTTCCCAGACTGGTAATACCATTATTATAAGTCTGGTGACAGAGACACGGTGCCACTAACAGCGCAGAGAGAGTCTGCATAGCTACCATCTATCTTTCTTTTCTTAGATCTCGTAGACGTAGCCAATCTCTCCGCGACTCTGTGGTAGTGATCTCACATAGAAGGGTGGGCCGCCTAGGTCGGCGCACACAAATGTCGCAGTAGTGCCGGTATTTGATTTAACCAGCTATCTGCCTAGGTAAGTACTAGGGTATTGGAAACCTTAGAGACCGACTCGTGCGGTTGATCTTACACCAGGACTCTACCGAGGATGTGCGGAGTACGGAGGAGCATCTCCGCATCTGGACGGTGGCGTTGACGGCCCATGAACTTTCGGTTAGATCGCCATCTAAGTCTTATTCTAAACTCTCTACAGTATAAATGCGTGTGTGCGTGTAGGAAAGGTGAAATGAGCATAGCGCTCAATTCCTTTAAGCGAGTCCATAAGTACACATAAAATCTGTAAATGTCGATGTGGAGGGAAGGCTGCGATGAGCTGAAAAGAGACTGAAGCTAGTGATGCATTTCCATGCCAAGTCTCTCCGAGTAGAGAGACATAGCAGAGGGGGATTGTAATAACAATAGTCGACTCTATAGTCGAACGGTGATCTTCTCGGTACCGGCAGTATCCAGATTTCTAAAGCTGACAAGAGGGAGTTTAAAGCGCAGTTTCATTGTCTTCTGGAACTTGGCTATATTGTAAATCCATGGCTCTTGAACCAGAGCCTTGTCAAGGGTCCTGAATCAAAGATAAAAACGATGGTAGACGCATCTCAACTGAGATGCGGGTGATCACTGCTAGGAAATCCAGTGGAGAGGGAGTGCAAAAATAACATAGAGAAAAACGACGGACTGACACACACAACACTGAGTATGTAGCCACGTAGTCTATTCCCCGCACTCCTGCGGTATTTGATCAGCGTCTAGGATACACAGGGGGGGGGATCGTCAGACTCTCAACTTGCGCACAAGCTGATCATGACCTGCACAGTTTCAACCTCCTCTCCAGCCTGCCAGTCGCTGACGCCGCTGCTGCGCAGTCTGACGCGGTGCATCGTGATGTCTCAACTGGCCACGACGATCGGCGTTCACAGGGTCCTCAAGTGATCCAATCCCTCGACGAACCAGCACTCCCCAAGACCGCACGTGGGAGAGGGCAAACGATCAGCTCCTGCGCAGTGAGTCGCGTGTTCCTTTGCCGCTCTTGCGTTAGTAAGAGAGGGAATTTGGGAGAGCTGATATATATAGGCCATTCTCAGCTGTCACATACGGACACGGAGAGTGGTGAGCCTGGAAGAGCAAGGCACCAAGACCGATCGCCGAACCCTGTCGCCGCCGCGCCTCTGGTTGGCGGGAGCCGGGGCCGTACCTGACGCCGCGGCCGATCGGGAACGCGCGCGCAGCCAAAGTCGTGGTGACGTCGTGAAGCTGACGTCCTCGCCGGGTATGCCATCTCGCTCTCTCTGTGTTGCATGCCTGGGCTTCTCCCATGGTTAACATTGACGCATGGTATACACAGGTCTCCCGCGCTGTCGGGCTGCTGCTCGAGCTTTCTGAGCAACAATGATCCGTGTCCTGCTGTCCCTTTGCCTGGCGGCCGCAGGCGCATCCCGCGTTTGCGCGCTGGAACAGCAACCTCTTCGCGAAGAGCACGGGCATCAACTTAAGGATAGCAGTGGCAGGCCCTCGGGAGGGCTCCATGGGCGTTTCCTGCACGTAACAGGTGAGTGATGGCGCAGTCAAGTTTGGGCTGTGCGCATACATACTGACTTGCGTAGACTTTCATCCAGACACCTTCTATAAACCCTTCACGAGGGTAGACCGTGCGTGCCACAGAGGCAAAGGTGTTGCAGGATACTTTGGAGCGGAGGGCTCCGACTGTGACTCGCCATTGACGCTGGTAAACGAGACGTTCAGGTGGATCGAGAGGAACCTCAAGGACAAGATCGACTTCGTCGTCTGGACTGGTGATTCCGTACGGCATGACAATGACGAGAAGAACCCGCGGACGGAGGAAGAGGTGGCCCAGCTGAACAAGTTGCTGGTCGACAAGTTCGTGAGCGTGTTCAGCAAGCAGGACGGTGCCAACGACCCGAACCCGACCAGCCTGAAAATTCCCATCGTCCCCGCAATTGGGAATAACGATGTTATGCCGCACAACATTCTCAAGAAAGGTCCGAACCGGTGGACGAAGATGTTTCTCAAGGTCTGGGACAAGCTGATACCGGAGGAGCAGCGTCATACCTTCGCGGAGGGAGGGTGGTTCTATACGGAGGTCATCCCTGGCAAATTAGCTGTCGTCAGCCTCAACACAATGTACTTCTTTGACTCCAACAAAGCAGTCGATGGATGTGACGACAAGTCCGAACCCGGCTATGAGCACATGGAGTGGCTGCGTGTACAGCTGAAGCTCCTCCGAGAACGAGGCATGAAGGCCATAATCATTGGCCACGTCCCTCCGGCTAGGTCGGGTTCCAAGCGCAACTGGGATGAGACTTGCTGGCAAAAGTACACGCTCTGGATGCATCAATACCGCGATGTCGTTGTCGGAAGCCTCTACGGCCATATGAATATCGACCATTTCCTGCTCCAGGACAGCCACGACATCGAAATCGCTGGCCTTGACGCCAGTACGGAATCGTCCCGTATTGAGGATCCCTCCGATGGTCAGTTCACGGTTCAGTCCCGGTCGTCGTATCTCGCGAGCCTCAGGAAACAATGGTCAAAGATGCCGTCCCCGCCTTCGGATCTTTCGGACATGGACGTTGCAGACGATATCTCCCAAGAAGACCACGTCGCTGTTAACTCTACTCAAGAAGCTTTGAAAAAATCCAAGAAAAAGAGAAAGCAGAAGAAAAAGAGCTTCTTGAAACAGATCGGTGGCCCTTGGGCGGAACGGTATAGTCTATCCTTTGTGTCGCCTAGCGTAGTCCCGACCTATTTCCCAACCCTCAGGGTAATAGAATACAATATCACGGGCCTGGAGCACACTGCCACATGGGCAGAAGCCATGGCCAGTGGCAATTTCAATCTCATCTCCTCTTTGTCCGTGGTCAACGACGATGCCATCGATGATAGACCTTCATCTGCTGAATTCGACACATCGAAGAAGAAGCGGAAGAGGAAGAAGAAGAAAAGCCACAAGAAGAAAAAGAAGCCGGATTTTAAGGTTCCTGAGCCACCGTCGTCGACTGCTCCTCCCGGTCCTGCATATTCAAACCAGCCGTTGACGTGGCTCAGCTATACTCAGTACTTTGCGAACCTCACCAGGCTAAATGAGGGGATGACGGCATTGAAGAAGTCCTCCGAGGACAAACCCTCAAGCTGGAGGGAGTATAAACTTGCTAAAAGTAATGCATTGAAGAACGAGCATGTGCCATTTGAATTCGAGGTCGAATATGACACGGCACAGGACGAAATTTACAGGATGAAGGATCTCACTGTGCGCAGCTTCTTCGAGCTCGCCACTCGGATAGCGAAGCGGGATCCAGACAAAGAAGATCGGCTTGCTTCTTTAATTTCGGGAGATGTACCTGAAACGGAGGATTTAGACGCGAATTGCGCGAACGATACTCAAAGTGATGTATACGAAGACAACACTGGACTGGATGCAACAAAGAAGAAAAAGAAGAGCAAGTACCTGAACAAGCCGTGGGTTACGTTCGTGGATAGAGCGTTTGTGAGCTATCTGGACAAGGACCAGATCAATGACATTCTCAACAGGTCATATTAGGAATTTTGGCACAGGTTATGAGTATATGATGACCGGAGGAACAGTGCGTTTCTTGTACCCCTGTTCCTACATAAAGTTATACCCAGTTTCCCACCCTGATTTTGAAGACTTCATGGGACTGCACGATTATACGGGCTCTTCACATTCACAGGATGACGATGAATGCTTCACATACCCGAATTTTCGATCTCGCATACGCTGTCAGATGAATCTGCATTGCATATGATTAGCAGATTGATTACATTCTTTTTCTCCATAACTCTGCATTTACCGGTTGGGCATGTTCGTGCGCTTGGCGTCTGTGTTCCACTGGATGGGGTTTTCATGATGGAAATAGGCTGTCCGAGTTTCTCTGTATATATATATATATATACACTTCAACCAGGATTTCCGGGGTTTGGGTAATCATGTCTCTGAAAAGTTTCGGGCCATCTGAGCACTCCTTCGCATTCGCGTGTACTGTACATATACTTGTGCTATATATACAGCATTGCACAACCGAGACACGTTGATAAAGAATGGACGTAACTGCTGCAACTACCCATGTTATCTTCTAAACAGCACTGCGTAGTCTTCGTAAGCTTGGACCGGACCACATAGGTCCCCATTGATAGGTATTCCTCTACTGTAAACGAACCAGCTGTCGCTATCGACTATCCCCGAGAGAAGGCCTTTCGACGTACTTCATTTCAGGCCCACAGTCCGCGCTGCTCACGAGCAAAAGCAATCACTAGCTACCGGCTAAACTCTACGGCTAATTCGGTTTACGTCTAGTAATACTACGTAGAGAAAGAATAATATCTACTATTGGCTTAGACGCTATGAAAGATGGAAGTAACCCCGCTTAGGTACCCTCTCCACATTTTGCAAACTGCGCTGTTGCGCTTCACTTATCGAAGAAGGCAGTTTCCAGATCTCAGCGCTTACTTACATGCTTTATTTATTTACGACTAGTATAAAGGCCTTTGTGCCACCTTTGTACAGTTCTACACAGCTAAAAGGCCATATTCTCCCTCTACTGTACATGTCTACATGGGGCATCTACCGTAGACGTAAGTAGTGATAAAAAACCTTAGGGCTGCCTTCACCCCATGATGCGGCTCCGCAAGGGAATTGCGGCTCTGCAGGGAATGATCCGACGAAAATTCCCTTTCGTCTGATGTCGTTCACTGCGGAGCTGCATGGGGTGACATTCCCCAGCCCCCTTTTTTCAAGTGATTTCTATGATTCGGAGTGTCTGATTGGATGAGATCTGTGCATTCATTCATCAGGATGGTATGAGTCGTGGGTTGGACAGTGAACGATTGTGAAAGAGGAAGGTTGGAGCTTGGGCCGACGGGGTGGGGTATAGAATCCCTATCTGCCTGGTTTTGCTTTCTTTTTTTCTTTCCTCTCTACATACATGCAACTGGCAAGGTTCTTTGGGGTTTTGGTCTTTGATTCCTCTTGGGTCCTGTATATATACTAGTAGCCTTTAAAGGTTTCCTTTGCTGCTCTTGCTTATACCTTCGAAGGTTGTTTAAAGCATTGCCTACCTAGGTATGAAGTATATAGTCGTCACTTCATTTACGGCAGGGATAGAGAACTTTAGGCTCCCTTTTTATACTCCTGCTTGCTTCGATCGACGACTTGTCTTTCAAATCGATGACGCACATATTGTTTACCGTGTCCATCACACCCGGAAACTTCTAGGTTTCCTTCCTCCCCTTCCCGTCCTTCCGGGGGGAACATAACGGCTTCGCCGCCAATATTCCCTCCTCATGTTTGTACCTTCAACTTTCTTCCACAATATGAAGTACCATCTAGTATATAGTATGATTTGTCCATTGACCGATCGCGTCTCATGGACCTGAAGGCACCATCACCATTCCCCTCTGTGCGAGAGAGACATCGTTGTCTGAAATATATTACTCTACTACATCGCAGAGCTCCTATACGCTCGATGAAGAGGTGAGAGGGGTCGTCTATCTCTTGTCCTAGAAGTATTAAGTCAGACAACCCCACACCTTTGGTGTCCTGCTCTATTCTTCTCTTTAGATACCTGATCTTCGTTCTTCCATCTTTTATTTATTTATAGAATGGAGCGGTGGAGGAGTAGAGCCGGACGGTGTTCATTGGCTTGTGTTTGCATTCTCTTTCTTACTTTGTGTCGGTGGATGAAATGTCTGGCGGCGTATGCCTGGTGGAAAGGCAGGGGAGGGGAGCAGGCTGCGAAATAGCAGCGTCACAGGAGGTCCTCGAAGAAGAGGGAAGATTTTTTTTTAAATACTTGGCAGAGGTCGGTTCCTCTTCGCTGTTCTTATTGACGATATATTCTTTTATTAATATATATATATATATATCAGGCTACTCCTGATCTTGTGACGCCCAGTCACGGCCACCCCTCGGGGCTAATTATAGCGGCTAAACGTACCTGAGTCGGAGGGCGAGAGAGCGTCGGTGGTTCTACCTGTTACATGCACGCTTGCAGATGAAGCCCATCAGGAAGGAGGGGAGCTTCCTGAAGAAGACGAGAGATGATGTGTGCAAAGGCTAAGAACTCGTTGTTGTCTACGGTTCTTCTTCTCAATGAATCCGAGCAGGGAAAGGAGAATCATCCACTTCTACTTCTAAATATAATAAACAGAATATATCTTTTCGACGAGTGGATTACAACTGCGATGAATTCCAGCTGATCGTTGGTTTTTATATCTAGTTGGAAAGATTTGTCTGTTCTCTTAGCAGTGCAAAAGATTACTTGTTTCTACATTTAAAACCCCGTGAATCTCGAAGGACACAGCAAATAATCTCTCCATTGGGCCACAAACGCGCAAAAGCTCCCATTCAAAACGACCCCATGAGGCACGAATGCCCAGATATTCTCCCCGGCGACGTGGCGGTGCTGGTATTATAGTGGTGGAAATGGAAATGGCTGAGAGCGCTCCCCGTCTCAAGGAAGAGAGGAAAGATGCAAGCTGATATTTGCAAATAGAACGGCCAACAGCATGAGGAGACTGAATATCTATATATACAACTCTTTTGTCGTCACTCTTATATTCTCTTTGTTCGGCATGGTGGATTCTTCCTTCAGTTTCTATGAAAATTGTTTAATGGACAGTAAACATTCGTGAAGCAAGGGAAAAGAAAGCAACACTCACTCCTTGCACCACGATCTTCCTTTCTCTAGGTGTCTGCTCTTCGTCTTGCCTTCCAATATATAAAAGTTTCTTCTCTTTATTCCGCTCTGCGGAGGTTATTGTTTCTATCGGATTGGGATGAGCTTCCTTTCCATTCCCCTTCTTCAGAATGTATAGAGCTGTCGAGGTTCCTTTTCTTGTTTATATATATTCCTTCCAGGATCGAACAAAATCTACAGATCGCCCAGGTTCCTTTTTATATCGTTTGTATATGGCACCGCTGCGCGTTGAACTGGGGAGAGTGTTTCTTCGTTCCCGAGGAACCCTGTCGCCTGGGGCCGAAGGTAACGATGATTTGTTGCTCAATATGGCGTTAGAAATAGGAATATCTTTTTATATACCCCTAGAGACAATACTCCACACGGCCCATGCAAGCCACACTATTCCAAACCTTGCTCCAACCCTACAGAAATGGTGCTTCTATATGATCCTAAATATATAGGAATCTTTTCATTATGCCTCTGACATAGCGTCACTTCTTTTTCCCGACACTTCCACCGACCTCAATCAGTCCCTGAATGGCTCCGACAGGAAGTCGGACCAAACAAGTCATTTGACGAGATCAGGGACCTCATAGAGCGACTCCACGAATAGATTGCTGCAGAACAAAATGCCGGGCACGAAGTCATCATTCCACAACAACAAAATAAAGTTCCGCCCAGGATGGAAAGTCGCTCAGCAGGAGATTATGGACGATGATGTGAAAGGACAAGAACAACGACAGACCATGCAGCAGCAGAAGGAGAAGCAACGCGCACAGTGCTGCAAGGATTGGCGGGAGGACACCATTCCCGGGTGAGCAGGAAGGGCCTGTAACAGAAAGTGATGTGCAAGTCAGGGGTTTGTGAACAGCCTCACTTTGATTGACGATCTGAGTGGAAGGAGTGACGTGTAGGTCACGAGTTGTTTGAAATGGCTCTCGTCTCACTGCCCATGGTTGTTGAGACGAAGAGAATGGTCGATTCACTGGTTCGATTTATCTTCTTTTACAAGATTTCGAACTCCCCCTTTCCAGATTCTGAATAGGATCGTTTATATATCTTCCAGTTCTTTTGCGCCTCCGAAGGAAGAAGCGCCCGACGTCGGGATGGACCTCTGTGTCTACCATGAAATCCTCGTGTTCCCTTCAAGCATCCCAGATTATTAAGCTCCTTTCAAGGGGGTTATGCCCCGCAAGCTATGTCGCCGGCGATGGTGTCGTTTGTGTGCTGCTGACATTTTCTTTATGTGCCGTGGACAGGGTCGTATACACTTCTCTTTGGTGTAAGGAGGGTCCAGCGAGCCATATCTTCCGACACGGTCCATCCTTCGTATAAGAACTGGATAGGGTCTTCGAAATTTTCTTCAATTCCTCGAAGAAGCAGCATTCGACCTGCTCTTGTATAATGAGGGCCCCATGTAGGCGGCCCCCCTTGGTATCAGGATCAAAGATTAGCCCACCTTGCCGTCAGTTTCGTCAGGGATTCTTTCCTCCTGTATCTTTGATAGGGTCGTTTATAGTTCTTTTTTAATATTTAAAAGGGACCCAATGAAAACTTCCCAGATTGGTTCGACATTCTTTTATTTTGGTTACCTTCCCCGATTCACCTTCAAAGACTACTCATCCTGAGGAACGGGTTAAATACCACGTTTGGAGATGAAATAAATCTATACAAGAACCAATGTGCTCTCCATAGGATCTTCTATTGTTTTCTTATCACACGTCATTTCGTTGCTTTGCTTAACTTTTCTTTCTGTGCTTCTCCTTCGAATGATTGGCGCATGGCGTATCTGTTCTGTTTCCTCTCCGAAATGCTCTGCGGAGGAGGTCTTTAAGCTTGTCTTTCAGAAGACAATACATTAGTCTGTACATACAAGACTAGTACGCACCAGAAGCAGCTCGTGATTTTCAGATTCGCAAGAATCCTCACCACCATCAGAGACAGCAGAAACACCGTGGCATGCCTCCATTATATATACAAAAAGCAACTGACTTTTTTTCTTTTTTGGACTCTCAGGAAGCACTGATAGCCATCAGCGACGGCAGACATCGCAGCATGTTTCTTATGTATACTGTACAAAAATTGTCCTTTGTCCTCTATTGTTGCTTGTCACACCAGAGATCACGGATAGATCGCAAATACCACAGACAAGGAAACTGGAAAGACTGGCGGAGAATCTCCCTTTAAAAACTGGTATAGCAAGTCGTCGGGCGCTACGCCTATGGGGGCCCTGTGTTGGCGGCCCCCTCCGGTTCTTGAGATGCAGGCAATTGTTGAGAATCTACCAGCTCGAATTCTCCAGTTTAAAATTGGTGTGCCAACCAGTCTAACTTCTATAAAAAACAGAGTCCAAGTGCGGTCCACCAGTGGGCGAGGCCGTCTTCGACCCAACAATAACCACCGCATTCTCATCCGGGTTCAGCCTAAGCACCCGGTCTCCGGAACGTCAGACCGGCGGCAATGACATTCTTCCTCTGGCTTCTATACAGCCGTTTATATTTCTTTTTATATGTATAAATGGGTGAAGTGCACAAACCTGGCCCCAGAGTGTGGTCGTTTATACTTAGGTACTTAACTTTCTTACGTCTTTATATAGAAGGGAGCCCCATACTGGGCCCCAATTGAAGTAGGACCAGCCCTGTCGTTATTTGCCGCAGATGTTCGATTGATATGAAAATCAATCGTTGTTTATGCTTTCCTGATCGACCGTGAAGACTTGTGGCCAAGGTCGGCCACAGCAAAGTCAAACCTCTGGTGGCCGCCGGGTGCCGTTTTTGAAAAAGGAATACAGCACACTGCCTAAACGTGTTAGAACAAAATCCACGTCTGGTGTGGCCCTTTGTCGACTGGCTTATAAGCTTCAGGTTGGACATGACCTCCAGTGCTGCGTTCAAGGAGAGCTCCAACATCAATCTAGGGGGAAAAAAAAACTGCGGAATCGTCTAACGCTGGAAGTTCCAAGATACTCTCCAAATTGTCAGAGTTCTAGAGAACTTCGATGATTCTTCCTACCAGGTGGAATTTGAGTGCAAATTCCCGATTCTTTAGGATCGATTTTCAATTTTATTATCTGGACAGACGGAAATTAATAATACATCCTTTTCTAAAATCAGAGCATGTTGCGGTCCATTGGATAATTATTTCATATAATTTATAGCTTGAAATCTAGTATAGTTTGCATGAAATAAAATCATTAGTACAATGTTAAATGATCCACAAATTCTGGATTCTGTTTTATATTGCATTTTTTTCGATATATAAATAGTTAAAAGAAAGATTTATCAAGTTTCGTGCGCTGATGGTTCTTTATACTTCTTATATTTTGATGAGAAAATCCTATAAGCACAACTCTCCTAACCTTTAAAGCCTGAGAGCAGCAGCAGACAACGAGCTCAGTCTCCAGAGCTCATGTCTCGAACAAGTGCAGTCGGCTCTCCGACTTCGGTCACTAGCACTCCAGCTCCAGCTGCAGCTCAAGGCACGACGAACGCGAACATGGACAGGGACCGAGATAGAAAAACCGGCGGTTGCTTCAGAAGGACAGAGTGAGAAACGCTGTTGAACGCTCTTCAAATGAGTATCCGAGATAGTTGGAGCTCAATTTCATATATAATATAAAAGCAGTCTTATATATTATAAAGAGCAGGACACGATCTCAAGCTTTATCCAGGATTACGACCCTGTCAAGGTCAAACATGTTGTCCAACCAGCCATCATCTCACTGCGGACCAGTGCGCTAGACAGATTCAAGATTCAATCCCTTGGTCTTGTACATGCTGAACACTGAAGTGGTGCAACGGATGGGGCTACCAACCCAGGCAGCAGGAGTTGTTGATGATAGAAGTGGAGGAGGCGGTGCTCAACCTGGACAACCACTGTCTCAGCCAACATGCCACACAGACTTTAGTGAGGTCACAATTGCACACAGCAAATTGTAAGATCTGCAACAAGCAGAACAAAGTGGTCTTGTGCTTTTGCTGGAACTGTGGCTGGCAGATCTATACTCCTTGCTGAGATGTATATAATTGGATATTGCTGCTATAATTCTCAGAGATCATTTACAGGTGAGTTGTTCCGTATAAAAAGGCATTTGAGAAGAGTAAGACTAACAAGAACATTTGTGCTGAACAAAGATGGAACAGATAACTACAGTCTTGATCGACATGCTGTATTGACTCTACTTGACGTGACAATCCACACGGCCAAATGCGACATCTGCGACATCAACAATAAAGCAATCCTGTGATGGTGTCGCAGCACATTTCTCACTCGACATCCATATATATTCGATTATCCGATTACTCGGTTCCGTGGAGCTGTTGCGAATAGGCACGACAAGAAAAATGGAGAACTGTAAGACAGGCATTCATGATTCAGACAAGACAGATCCATGGGGAATCTGTCTCTCAGATTATCATACTTCGAAACCGGTTACTTGAGCTCATTCTCGTATAATTAGAGTGTCAGAACTCATCGCAACTGGGACAAAGTCTCACAATACAATTGGGACTGTGGCTGGCAAATCTGTACTGCTTGCCGGGATGAACATGGTGGAGATGGCCACCATGGTACTCAGAGGCCATTTATAGGCTAAGTGTTCGATCATAACCAGCCATACAGAAAAGCATCAGAGCAGAGCAAGAAGTTTGACGAAAGGTATTAAGAATATCGACCTTTCAGTGCTACCTATGGCGGTTCTCTGTTTTCAGATTGCGCATCGTGAGGGATACTAACTCGATAAAGAGACCAGTTTCCGATTACGAATATAATCTGCTGTTACAAATTTAACCGAAGTCGAGCCCCGAACCGATGGCCCTGCCGATAAGCTTGGTCAACCCTTCTCTCTTGTCGTAGCATCTCCCAACATTCCAACAATGCCTCGCAATAGCACCAGGAACAGCGGCAGCAGCATGGTCAGATGTGAATTCAGCGAAGGACCATGTGCCACTGGGGGGGGGGGAGAATCTGAAGAAAGTAACCTCGCATATATTTAGCCGCAATAAGGTTTCAGGAAGCTCTGTCTGGACCATGTATCGGTGCACTACTGTCGAAAACATGATCTGTGCAAGGGACCGTGCCATCATGTGGAAATTAACTCAATGTGATCTCCTGATGGACTCCCTGGCTGTTATTACTGTCGCAAGTGTGGATTGGGCGATGCCAGAGCACTCCAGTCTTTGCAGCAAGCAAATCGATCTTTTTTTATTTCTCCTGTGACGCGAATTATGAACAATATATGAGATACTTAGCCTCGACATATGACATCTTTGGGCACATCTAGATGCCTCAGAATCCACCTCGCGATGAAATTCTTGCACCGCGAAACCAAGTCGCTTATCGACTCCTAAAGGGGAGATTTAAAGCTCATGCTCTAACCGGTTGATTACAACCTCTCCTCGGCTGCGTCCAGATAAAAGCCTTTAGGAACAACGTCCTATGAAGAATGCTCCGGGTGCTCTTGGGTCTCACATGCATTCCGTTTCTCCGGTTCTTTAGATTCTCCTCCTCCCTCTTTTTTACCTCATTCTAACGGTCCTGTGCTCCAATCCATGTTGGCTGTTAGAGGGAATTGAGAATTCTGATATACTGAAATCTGGAAATTCAGGTATCACTTCCCGTTGAGAGTTTTGATGGAGAGCCATATGCAATTTCGACGGCCTCGATATCATGATGATGTACAGCACATATCTGAATTCACGAAGAAAAATTATGACAACGACGTGCCGGAAAACATAATGATATAACTGAGCACATAAAGCTCCCCAGGCCAAGTTGCCGAGCTCCCAAAACACAGACCTCCAGATGATGATCTGATCCAGCGTCGTGGCACAAGCGTACTCGGTGGAGTACGGCGATCAGTCTCGGCCGGCTCCAGACGCAGAGCGGCAGGAACAGGGAGTCTTCAGGGGCAGCGATAACTATGAACTACCAGCCAACATGGTGTAGGTCTTCTTCAAGCGAGAACAATCTTTCTTGTATTTCTTTGTAGCTACTACGAGAGTGACTGATGAGGAGGAGCCATTTAGAGGCTCATATCTATTGGATGAGCATGAGAGGATTGTGCAGTTTCTACTTTACTAGCTAATCCACTAAAGTGAACTGGAAATAGGACTTAACCTCAAAAAATTACATATCAAAGAGCTTTGTCTTTATGCTATCTCTTTCTCTGACCACATAGGATTAAATATGTAGTTAAATTCAACCCCTTGGATTACTATATTCCCATTGGAGAAGAAATCTTTTGCAGTAGGGTCCCAATATGGAGACAAATGGTCCAGGAAATGGCGATTATCCTTTCCCTCAGGATGTCTCCATCTGATCCCGTGATGTTTATACGACGCGAGATTCACAGTCCGGCACCTGCCGCGTCACGTTGTCTTCGGAATAAACTGTATCCGGATGGCAGGAGGCACACAAAGGAAGACAGATCCTTAGTGAAATTCATTTCTGTCACCAAAAAGCTGGACTCCAATGCAACATTACCCTCATCGTTTCCAACATCAAGAAGATGATCAACTCCATCATGACCCTGTCTGTCTGTGATTCATATTGTATATACTCATCTACAAGTTCATAAAGAATCAGATTCCAGTACAAGGAGAGCTGGGAGTTCGATGCGATTGTGGCCTGCGAGTATCTGTGTGCCTTCATTGGATGTTACAATGACAACCTCATCGTCCAGAGTTCCTAAAATCATCAAAGCCGGGACACCCAGCAATAAGCAGAGAAACTGGAACATCTGGTTCTCGAACATCGCAGTTGATGCAAGACCACATGGCAGCACCTGGGATGTCTTTGTCAGAAACAGGTAAGATGGAAGCAAAGTGAATCCTTCCTGATGCCCAGCTCCTTTTCCTGTGATCAGAGTACAAAGTTCCCTTGAATTATGTTTCTGTTCTAGTCTATTTGCTGACTGATGCGGAGAATATATAGGCAGTCTGTGTGTTTGACCACTCGTGGGCGGCAGGCTATGACAGCAGCGACAGCGCAAATTGGCAGTTAACAGGTAGCTCGAAGCATTCGGGGACTTTGGATTCGGATCCGAATCGGTCTATCATCGAGGTGCTAAGTTACATGAGACACGATAACAGGAAAAGTGCAAACGCAAAGCGACTATACAGACGCACACAGTCCTCCCCACAAAAAACTTTGGTGTCAAAAGTTAAAATATCACAGTTATACTCTATTGCGTCCAGCTGAATTTGCAATTTTTCTTCGCCGATTTGCCTCTGGCATATGGCCTTGGCAACATAATGGACAGGGGTGAGAGAAACTACCTTGGACCAGACGAGGAATACCTCAACATAATAAATCTGTGGGCCGTCATCACAGAAGTTGAGCCGATGATTAACCATGTGCTTCTTGTCAGCGATCGATCAGTGGCCCAGGTCCTGTTGGCATCGAAGAAAAAGAAACAATATGCTCTTATATACATGAGCACGGAGTGCTGCTCTCGACCATTTTCAGCGGCAACGTCATCGACCATCCCTCTTCACTATCGATGATGATTTCCACATGCCACACCACCGTATTCAGCTTCTCCGGCACAGACCGCAGCATCCTGAGCGCGCGGATGGCTATCGTATTCGTGGTCATCGGCGTGGCATGCCTGACAGGACCTCAATTCGCAGCGAGACTGGTCTCAAAGATAGTATCTCGCATCCGAGAAAGATGTTACGTCCCGTGCCCTACCTGCCGAACTCCGCGATAAACGGAGTTGGAGACGCTGCGGCGGTTGTGGCTTGTGGTGCCAGCCTCGTCTCCGTTGTCGGCGACGGGGATAGGTGGTGGAGGTGGTGGTACGAGGAAGAATTAATGGTTTTCATCCCTTGAGAAGCTTCCGAAATGGGGAGTTGCCGTGTGAGAAAAACCGCAAAGGGCTCATCGTTGGTATTTATATAAAAGTAGGTAATATTCGTCCATTCCCATATCAGTGGAAAAGGAAAAACAAATCTCCAGGGTATTAATTACTTCTTTTTATATTGACAACCCTGTGAATCTCGAAAGCCACAGCAAATTCATGTCTCCATTGGGTCACAAGAGCAGAAAAGAACAAAACAACGGATTGAGGTACCAAGGCCCTAGTCTTCTCCCCTGCGAGGTGCTGGTGCTAGTCTTTATAGTGGTGGAAATGGAAACAACAAGAATTAAGGGGCCCCCTCTGAGAGTGGTCCCCGTCCCAAGGGAGAGAAGGAATATGGATTCTCTGTTCTATCTGATAACTTGCATTTGCGACCATATCCATCTCCTGGTCGTTCTAAGTTCCCCTGACGACTTACCGGCTATATATGCACTCCAGACCTCTCCTTTACTTTGGTCTTTAATTTCTTTTCTTGAAGAAGAATCTAGAGGTTCGAGCTTATGCTAAGAAAGCGAGAGAGCCAACGCACTCAGGCGCACCGGCGAATGTGATACTTCTGTACACTTTGCGGCATCTCTGTTGCCATTGAACGAGACCAGAATTATATGCTTGATTCGGACATTAACATCGTCGCCGAAAATGTGCTGGAAATCTGACCATTAAACGGGCATGGGATTCGGTTTCCGTCTCTACACCACTTTTTCTCCACCCACCCTTCCTTCTAGTCAGCATTCCAGGAGACGGACATCGTTTAACTTGAGCATGCTGCGTTCCCTGGACTTGTACCGGTGCCGTCATGCAGTCTCTCTCCTGGAGCACATCGTCAGATCAAAGCAGAAAATCCGGCTTAAAAGCTTCGAAACGTTGATGGATGGTTACAAACTACCGCTGTCACAGCGCCGGTCGGGGTCCCCGGGGCTCCCGCTAACAACGGGCGTAGCTCCTGCGAGCCACTGGTGGAAGATCAAGGCAAGTTGCGAATAGCGGGAAAATCATTTACAGTGGGAACAGGTCTCGGGTTTCAGTTTTCTAAGGATCCGACCATACCATTTGTCATATATCGGGCGGCCGCATCATAACGTTGATGTCATCCGAAGGAGTCAACACGGCAGGGGCAGTATCCGACACCTCAGGCAACAAATCTTATAGTTCTAGTCAATGCCGTCACTGATTGGTTGAACTTTTAATCCCGCCCAATCAGATGATGCGACGTCTCGCTTAGGAAGAAATCCGTGGCGAAATCACAGTACCCGATGCCGCTTTACGGCTGCAGAGCTTCCAGGCATTTTTGAAAGGTTGAAGGCCTAGGACAGTGAAGGAATATGATGTTGAAGGCACAGACGAAGGCTACAGCGAAGTCGAGCCCGACGGTGTAGTGCCGTCTTGGACCTTATTTTGTTTTATATCGGGTAGCGAAAAATACTCAACAAGCAGAGCATCAATGGTCCAATGGTTAGGATTCGTGCCTTCCAAGCACGAGGTCCGCGTTCGATTCGCGGTTGATGCATAAACATCAATTTATTTTTGAACCCCAACGCGCTGTTGGATAATTGCGTCCATGATCCTTTTTATGCTCCTCTTCTCCTGATGTGCCACAGTGCTGACATGACGCCTGCTTTGGTCGTGGTCATCGAACCTAGCGATACCGGATAGGGATCTTACGGTGCCTCAGGCAATGGTAATCGAAAGAAATCCTTGGATCATCCTACCACCCGACAGACAGGATATATATCACTTTGTTTACATTCCCTCGGCCGGCGAACATCGCCGCGGGCAATAGTTCGCTTTCCCGCGGCGGTAAATGTAAAAAAACGCACTTTATACGTTTGACCAAAAGCCATACGGCGTTGATTTCAAGGCAACCCGTATGACATTATTTTTTTCCCTTTTCCTGAGATAAATATCCATTGTCATATGGATAATCTTTATTCGCGGGAACAAGATGAGTTCGAAGATTCTTTTCCCCCTTCGGGTGTTTGGTGAATACCCCTCTCTCGCCAGTTGCTTCTTCCAAGAAGAGAGAACTTTATGTTAGGGCGAAAAAGAAGTCAGAATAAAGACTCCGAGGCCCGAAAATGGTCGCTGACTGTCCCAAGGGTCATGGTCTATATATATATATATATCCGCAGGCAGCCTGGCGCCCAGGCGAGCTCATTGAGATTGCCGACTGGGTATTTGGACCTAATAGCTTTCCGGACCTGTCGATCCTCGCCTACGGCGACTTCTCATATTATATATATAAATCGTTCTTTGTCGCATAACTCACTGTCCCTCTGACTTCTGTTGCCGCTTTCTGGGCCTACCAAACTCGCAGGTGATATATCTCGCAGACCGTGATCCTACAGCCCTAGATTCGACTGGAGGGTTGATACCTATATATGATGGGAAAACCCTTCGTGGTGGCTTATCTGCTTTTCATGCTCAGTGAACGGAGCTGAAAGTGGTACATTGGCAAAGAGAGACAATTTAAATTGAAAAAAAATCCAAATGGCATATATAGGCCTGCCAGACCCTGTTACCTGGAAAATGGCTTGCCTGTCTGACCTCAGCACTGCACATGTCGATCAGCCTTTGACCAACATCCGGGTCGGTAGTGGACGTTGCCTGAGTCTCGGATGCTCTTGATCTAGGTGGCATTGAAGGGTACACTGGAGGAGTTTCGCGGTTTTGCTGCCTATATGTATATTACGTTATAGGCTCCTGTGTCTGTCTATGTTGCTAGAGAGGGGTATCTAACAGGCCCCAGTGATATTCCACTTCGGGTCAGAGATGGATGCGATTTCTCGGAGCCCTCAGCGCGCTTTTTGCTTCATTCCGGAGGTAAAATTATGAATTCGACGACCTTAGATCAAGCATATGATGACCTCGTGGCGCATGCTCGCATCATTACATGGAAAATATCGCTCAGAGACTTGTCGAAATCAATTATGGGGAATGCCTTCTTGTTCTTTTCTTTCTTGTGGGCTCACAGCTTTCATGTGCAGTGGACAGAAAGAAGCAGGGCATTGCAAGTGGCTTCCGGCTCTCCGAGCTTGACATCGGGCCCGGTCTTTCTAAAATGCAGATGAAGTTGCCAGATGGGTTCAAATCTAGTACGCCGGCAGAGAGGGATACTTTCCTAATGCTTCTGGGGTTTGAAGCATGATGTGGTTTCTGATCTTGATGGGTTCTTTGATGTTCCTTATATAATGGAGCCCAAACCCTACGGCGTTGATTTCAAGACGTGCCATATGGTATATTATATATTCCGTTTTTTGAAGTCGAAACTCGACTCTGAAACGGATATATTGCTCTTATTCGCAGGAACAAGACCGACATCGCGAGGAACAATGCTGAACTCAAAGTCATATACGGCGATATCTGTGCTGACAGAGCTTCTCATGATACCATAGATACAGCCAGCGTCGTGGGGTTGCAACTAGAATATTTACTGGAAGATTTATATATAGTTTCTGCCCCCCTCCCCTGTCCAGGGAGACCTGTTGTTGCGGTTACGGAGAACCATGAGGACCTCAGCTGGATCTATCTTACCGCTATATCGCCGCCGCATCTCGCTCATTTGGCCTTACTGTTGGTCATTGGGCCATTATTGAGAAGGTCTCAAGCATTCATCTTCCGGAAAGCTACAGAGCTGCCTATAATGATGCAACTATTGTCTCGTTGAACTGGTGCAGACAGTGCCCAGTGGGCTTACAGCAGTAATATTCACATATTCCCTGCTTCACAGTGAAGAACAATGGAAATAATGAAGCCAAGAATATTTCTCTCAAGGGGATAAGGCCAGCAATCAGCCCATAATCGCAACGGCTGTTGCTTCAAGCACTGGTACTTCAGTCCAAACCGCAGAAGGCAGGAACGAGAACAACCGAAGCGAGAGAGGCAGGTATGCGTCCATCCCTCTTCCTGGCTACCGGAGACAAGGCATGGGAATGATCGGACGCACTTATTCTTTCGCAAAATGGTGCCACTTCTATTCACACCTCTTCTCGCTAGTGACTGCTACAGGCAGAGTTGCATGGGTATTCAATTGGAGCATTCATATACGCACCCGGCCTCCCAGTTCAAAGAGATTGGCAATTGCATGACGAGAGAGTATATCTTACTCCTCCCTACGTTTCTCTCAAACAGTGGAACTTACTTCTTTCAAGGGTCTTTTATGCCTCCTAAGAGAGCTCGCTGCCGATGGTATTGGCTTTCCATATAATATGGATTGATATATGTGCCTGACGAGAATTTAGCCGCTTCGAATTTTCCCATTCACAGTAGTCGAGTCATCCAGTCTAGCTCGATATGAAACAGAATCTAAGCTTGGCTCATCTGTGGGTGGGACAGTCCTTTCTTCTCCCTGTCTTGAATAGGGTCGTTTATATTTCTGCCGAATGTGGTTGGCCATTTTATATTAATCTTACGTCTAGATGGAGGGGGGACACGATATGGTGGCCCTGACTGAAGTACGAGCGGCCCCGTTGTATTTCGCAGTACTCGAACGAGCCGCACGGAGTCCGTCCCAAGTCTCGCTCTTGACTGGAAGAATCAGGATTGCAGGGGTATAACTGGGACAGTGGTATATATTTCTCCGGTTGAGGGAGACCGGTTGCTTTACTATGGAAAAGCGAGCTGTCCGAAATCACCCTAGTGGAGAAGACTTAATGAAGAACCTCGGTGAAACAAAAGCATTAAGAATCTATTCACTGACCCTTGTTGCTGGAGACGATCAGAAGATTCCAGGTTCAACGTCAAAGACATCGCAGGTTCCCTGTTCAATGGTGCCGTGGAAATTCTCAGACGCGTTACATTTGTTGGCCTTAATGACGAGAGGCAGAGCATGACACCAGAAGCCATGTCTCCAAGCAGTGCAGTCGGCTCATCATTCGTCCTTAGGAGTATATTGCCCACCTTCTTCCTGCTCCCACTGTCCTTTGTCTGACCTCCTTTTGTTTTACCCTATTTTGTTGTACCTGTTCGGAATTCAAGAGAAGGCAAATAGAAAATATTGCGATACTTTGTTTTTATGATGATATATATATAGCGCCTGCCTTATGCCATGCGACGGAGAGCTCCAGAATCCTTGAGACAATCTCGTCTCTATAAACCATGGTCGTCGTTGGATTTTAACTTTCCACCGATCATACAGAAAAGCACAGACTCCTTATCTTGCATGGCTAATGTCAAGACCGCCATTCCGGTATTTGTGAGAGGGAAGCGGTGAAGATACGCAAATTTGAGAAGCAGCTCTGTGCATGAAGGCCCAAAAGAGAGAGCTACGGCATGGAGAGAAGAAAACAATGGCAGAGGACTCGCAATGGTCATCTAATCTCTACTAGAGTTTCGGAAGGATATGCGACTGGGAGATTCAGATACACTGGATACATGTGCAGCTCACCTCCTTTTTGATTTCCAAACCTCTTGATATACAACGTCCTGTCTGGAGCATACTATGTTCTTCAAGCAAGATCCGGCAAACGTTGCCGGGAAAAGAGTCACACGCAACGCATCCGGACGGAGTGTGGCCGATGTCGAACTCAAAAAGATTATAACGGTGTTGCGATTCGCCCGTCGTTGTTAAGCGGCAACGGATCAGCTTTTTTATTAAAAGGTCAAGATAAAGAAGACGACTCAGCAGAGCTGCAGCTAAGCCACACAGCTGCACATCTCATGGCATTGTTCCTTTATACGCTCTTAAATATAGGGTTCTTTTTCTTATGTCACCCGAGCGCTGCGAGTGGAGCTTACCAGGAGCTTCTCGAGTTAAATATCTCTTTCTATAATATCGATAACTCTGTTAACCTTGGAAGATTGCGACCAATTCATCTCTCCATTGGACCGCAAGAGCGAGAAAGATCCCATAATAAAACGACCCGCTTAGACACGAAGCCCAAATATTCTCGCGCCGACGTGGTGGTACTGACACCTGATGGATTTCTAATTCCCAGAAGTCCAGGCTAACAATAATTAGAGAGGAACCTATAGGAGCTATTTGGACGAGGACCAACAAATGGGACCAAAGAAGCCGCCTCGAAAATTGAAGTTTCCAAAGGCTTGCACAAACACAAAACATTCATCTGGAAAATTATTACCTCTTATTGCAACGCAGGTTGCCTACAATAACTCCGGCCTTTAATGAGCCTGTCAACTCTGCTCAGGCCAACATGTCTCCTATAAATGCTGCTTCTTCCTTCAGGCAGTATATGATCATACGCCAATATACTAAGCTGGTCCCAACCGTGATTACCGACAGAAAATGCGTGTGAGTGTGAGACATACTGTCAAAGCTGACAGAAGCGATGTCATCTTCTCTCTCCCTCACCCGGCAGCTGGAGACATTTTCTGGGCAGAACAGGAACAGCCCGTAACATTCACCGAGTGCAAGTGCATCTGGAAAAAGAAGCAGCTCTTAAACATGTGCATGGACAAGTACCGGGCAACCAAGAAGAATGGTATAAGGCCGCTCTCTTGGCCTGCTCGTTGGGTGATGAGATGGACCGTCGTGTCCCCGTTATCAGTACTCGCGGGTATAACAGACGAGGTGACCGCGAATATCGCTAAAAAAAGAAAAAAAAAAAGAAAATGTTGCTTTGAATTGCAAACGTGTGTGGCAGTCAACTGCGCAGCGTCTGAAAAGCGAGAGAAGCCGCGTCAGCAAGAAAGGCGCATCTAGAAGGAACATGACCGCTCACAAAGACAAATTCTATCCAGAAAAGTATATATTATTTCCTCAGGGACGAGGAGCGAAGAGACACTCCTGTGATTAAATCACCAAGGAATTCCATCCAACAAAGTATTGCTTCGGAACAGCACATTGTTGGCAATTAAATAGGCGTCGTAGTACGCCTAATTGAGAATGTATTGCAGGATGTTGGCAGTGTTTTCACTTTGTTCCAGTTAGAAGTTATGTTCGGAGATGTCCATGTTGGAGGGATCAGGAGATCTCCTCATACAATCATGGCCAGACTGACATACAGGAGCAAAGGTCTGTATGGTTGGGGAAGTCAAAACCCCATGGAGAACAGATCTAAATAAGAGATTAGCCAAGCCGTAGCCAAACCACAACGCTACTGTTTCGCCGGCCAGCGTGCTTGCTTGGCTATTTTCCAGAGATGCCTGGTGTTCCATCGACTATGGCGGTTTATGATATAGAGCCTCTGTCAATACTTGAAGATACTTCTACATTCCCGAAGGAGTCCGGACACAAACACGAGAGGTGTCAATCGACCAGACTCTATCAGCCGGAATCGAATCCCACTTTGACAAAAAGAAAACATCGTCAGCCAGTGAGCCGTATGCCAGGGGAGGGGAGCTGGCTGCGAACGAAGCTTTCCAGGAGCTCCTCGAGGTAGGGGGAAGATTTTTTTAATACTTCTCTGAGTCGAGCTCCTCTTCTTGACTTTTCTTATTGATGATATATTCTTTTATACACATCAAGATATCCTGACCTTGTGACACCCAGCCACAACCACCCACCGGGGCCAATTATAGCGGCTAAAGGTGCCTGAGTTGGAGGGTAAGAGAGCGTCGGTGGTTCTACCTGTTGCATGTTTGCAGATGAAGCCTACTGGAGTGGAGCTTCGTGAGAAGGATATGCACAAAAGCCAAAGCCAACAGCTGACTCGTTGCATCGCATGCTTGGCTTACCCATTTGATATGTCGCCATTTACGAAGAGCAATGGCATCGTGCGGTGCGGTTCGGGTGGTTTTATATAAAACTCGATATGTTCTCTCCATCTGTCAAACCAAACTGGGGGAAAAATAAATAAAGAGGTATAACGAGACAGAAAACTAAAGGCAATAATTGACGCCTGTAACTGGTAGCTTTTGTGATTGGGTAGAGATAATAACCATGTTTATGTGAGATGCATAACTCGATGGACAGCCCCGAATGGTTTGTTAATTTTGTTGGGTAGGGCAGCATCAAAGGTTCCGTCCCGTCGATCTGTCCCATCCGTCTGGTCGAAGAAGGAAAAAAGCAGTCGATCTTGCAAGATCGTACATAACAAGGCCCTTATATAGATTTAGTGGAATAGATTGTTTCCCTCGATAAATAGATGGATATGGGTGGGGCATATACTTCACAAAAGGTGCCGCTAAACGCAATGTCTATCCGTACAGCACATTATGGAGGGGAACTTCGAAACCAAAGGAATTTGTTACTATAGTATAATATCCATCGTTTTTCACCAGGTATTTAACGTCTTTTTGTAACAGTTGAAAGGAGTTAGATTAGTAGAGTCGAAACCCCGCCCCAACATTTTAGGTGCTTAGATATCTAGAAATATGCCGTCCGGTGAATGCTTTGTTTGGCGGAGTCATGCCATTATCTTTATCCATCATATCAGCCACCACCCTGTCCGTGAGTCTCTGACTTCCTTTCTTTCCTAGACATCTATTTAGCTGTCGAGTTTGAGCTTCCTCGTCCACAACTTCTCAATCCAACCAACACAACCAACTCAGACATACATCCCACACCACCAGTCTATCATCACTCGAACTGTGTCCGTTCAAGCAAGAAAGCCGGCTTCGAGTTGGTGGGTGGGTGTATTTCCTTCAAAGCACCGCCGTCTCCCTGCGTCTGTGCCCTTACCTCCTTCGTGTTCCTGATTTTTATTTTCTCTTCTAAATTCGGAACGCTGACAAAGAGAGGTACACATTTGCTCTTTTTTTTTTCTTCCTCTGCGGAGATCTTTACTACACGTACGCACAAGGACGATGGAAGATAACACCAATGTGCAAGGCGACGGCAAGACGCACGACGACACCAGAGACAGCAGCGAGACTTTGAGTGATATGTCGCTTACTAGCAGCGTATGTCCTTATATCGTCTCCGTTCGGAGTTGTACTTGTTAAGAAAAGGATCCGCTGACATTTCATGCTAACAGTCAAACAATGACCTACAAGCTTCGAGTCCGAGCAGCGAGTCATCATCCCCACGAGTCCTAACCAGCAGACGCGGTGGCGGGCGTCGCAAGGGCAAACCCAACTGGACCGCCGACGAAGACGCCTGGCTGGCCAACCAGATCATGAAGAACGTGTCGACCGCATGGCTCAAGGCCAACCTCCCCGGCGACGTGACCCGCTCCGTCGGCTCGCTGAACCAGCGCGTCGCGAACCTGCGCAAGAAGGGCGTGATCCCCCGCCGCTGGAGGGACCCGTACTCCGCCGCCGTCGACGGCGCTCCGTGGACGATGGCCGAGGATATCGAGATCATGCAGTGGCACGCCTGGGGGCGGGAACACATTGACGCCAAGGTCTTCATCGGCAACAACCGCTCGGGGGAGGCCGTGCGGATGCGCGCGGATTACCTCTGCCAGGATGAGGATCTGATCGACATCGTCAAGGCGATCGAGCAGAATGCGAGGGAGGCCACGTGCGAGCTGGACCTGGTGCGGGCGGAGGGGGCGCCGCAGGAGAGTGTGGACGAGGAGATGAGGGATGTGGAGTGGATGGCGGAGGAGGCTATCCGCCAGGCAATCTGGGAATCCCTGGCTAGGAGAGACTCATACCTGTAGAGCCTCGCGCGGTACGCGGGTAGAAAACGTGACCACCCGGAATTGCCTTGAATCTGTGGGTTGGAGAGCTGGAAGAGTGTTTATTTGAGGAGGACATAGGAGAGGCTGGAGCCCTTTCCTGTCTTTCAGTCATCTCCAATTTGTACACCACGGACGAAGATACCCAGAAAATTCAATATCATGTTCCTTACTTCAATCCCGTATAGTATCTCGTTTTTAGTATGTGAATACTGTAAAAGAGATAAGATGTCTCAACGCAAAAGGAAAGTATCATGATTTCCAGCATCAAGTGGCTGAGATACTTCGCAATAGTGAGGCAAACACGCGCTGAAAGCATGCATTACTTAACACAGGCAAGTGAGAGAGATATGGTAAAAGGCGTTTCCCTCAGATTTGGCGATGTCATTAAGAATGCAAGTGCAAGGTACTGCAGAGGCGAAGATAGCCTTCTGCTGCCTCCAAACTCGAAATTTGGACAGCGCACTTGCCTTTTGTCCAAAAATTGAGGCTGATAAAGCTGTCTCGCGACGCACACAACCAGCCCCGTTCGCAAGGCAGCGGGATATTTTTAGTAAATCGCAAATTTGGAGGAGGAGAGCAACAAGAACCAACTAAATCGGTTGTAAATCGCCGCGTTCGGTCCTGCTCCGAAACGGTCCGTCGCAATCCTTGAAGGTATGATCTTTCCCTGCCCACTGACACTGGAACATCCCAAAGAATCAAGTCCGGACGTGCTAAAAAGGGCATCCGGACGCGGGAGAGTTTGCTTCAGGAACAGGCACGCATCCAGAGCGAGGGGTGCTGAGAGGGAGGGTCCGGCGGCCTCCTTACCGCTCTTTTGCACGGGAATCGCGGTCCACATGAAAGCGGGATGGAGAGCGACATTTCTAAAGAGTGATGGAGCGAGATCTGGAACTGTCATGGTGGATCAGCAACGCGGTTGTGAGGAACCCGTTTCCGCAGGGCAGGACGCATTCCGCACAGAGGGAAACAGCCTCGAAAGAGCTCTGGAAGGATGGGAACAGGGACATTTCCGGGGATGACGTGGGGAAGAAGATGGAGGGCGGCGGGCGGTCGGGCGGGCGGTCAGCGGCTGTGCGCGACGTCCATGTCTCCGCCTCGCTTCTCTCCTCGCATGCCCACCGACGGGCTGTCCACAATGTCATCATACAATCATCCTCTGAATGTCGCCTGTCAGGTGAGGAACATGGCCGGGAGATCTCTGGCTGCCCACTGCGCTCGATGTGGCGCAGGACAGGAACTCGAACGTTCGCAGGGACCCGGTACGGAGTACAGTACATGGTCCCTCGGCATCAGCCACATCGCGTTGACTACCTATTTACTTAATCTGCAGCAGGAATATCAAAGAAGCACAGCACGAATATCTTACTGGCTCGACTCGCGCGATTAATTCGACCCAGTCCAGTGGTCTCGGGTTCGCAGGGAACAGTTGGAGCCACGCTGGCAGGCCCTGGCCGACATTGCCTCAACCATGTCGACGGCCAAAATCGTGCCCAGCCGCGGCGGTGTTGACCTTGATCCCAAGGTTCCTCTTGCTAACCGCCGTGGGGGCTCTGCAGCCCGCCAACGGCGCTGGTCTGAGCTGCGAGATCCACCGCGGTTGAGGCTTGTTGACCCGGCCGGGATTAGACAAGATGGACAGCTCGGGCTCTGACACGTAACTTATGCATCCCCTCCTGCAGGACCAGCTCAACAAGAGAAAGGCTCGGATTGCCACCGTCGTCCGGCCTGCCGTTTCCACCCTCCGCCCCGGATGACTGGTGCACCAAGATCCCATTTTTGTGCGTGTGACGTGCATTGGTGGCGGACGGAGGTTTTCTGTAAACAGGGCGGCCCGGCCGTCATTTCGATTCCTGCACGGGGCCTACTTTTTCTCGCGTTTTCGTTCTCCAACCGCGTCGCGTCAGGAGGCGGATTTAGGGCAGCCTGATTTCGCTGCATGTTTGTGCGCTATCAGCTACGAACGGATTCTTAGCTTTTCTCGTGTCTTCTAGCCCATGACTTTACTCAAGATCGTCTTGTCTTCCGCCAGCTTCGCAGAATTTCACCGTGAGACGTTGATTGATTTGCACCAGGTGTTCCGGCCGGGTTGCGGTGTCGAAACGTCTGGGGCCTGACATCGTCAGCACTGTGCTGGCAGAAGCACAGGCTTACGCCTTACCACGCCAATTGCACATGATGAATGGGAAATATCTGCCATTGTACAATCACGACCTCTGTGCCCCTTGCCTCACCGTTGACGGATGTGTCATTGCCCGTCACTCGCGTACTTGCTGGAACAATCTCTGCTTGTTCACTGATTTGAACGTCGAGGTATGCCATTGGATGCCTTCAAATCAGCAGCCATTGCTGGAGATGACCGGAGCTGATGGCATATAGAGTTGACGGTCATCTCTTCCGTCTATCGCAGACTGTACATTGCCAGGCATTACTTCCTTTTCAATTGTACAACAGGATAATTGTCGCTTTTCACGACCTCTCAAAAAGACGATTCTTCGAGCTCGATAATAGTCGTCCGATATTGTTTATTTGTCTTAATTGGCCATCGTTAGTTGGGATCTTTGACGGACGGGGCTGTCTTGCTGCAAAACCCTCAACCGCTGGAAAGGGGCCGACATAGCACATCTTGGGGACGACAACACATCGTCACTCGAAGTCCACTGGAGAGCATCCCTGGATCCCCTTGCGTCAAGACTCGGCTCGTCAGATCTCGGTGCAGATTCAGAGAAATTGCGTTTAGCGCCTGCTTGCGGCCTGTGCACATTCATTTTCTCTGAGCGCGCGGCACTCCGAACAACGACATTCGTCCGCGACAAACCGGCGGCGCCAACATTGCGATCGACTGTGAAACCTCGCGATATTGACCGAGACCAGGTTCAACAGGTCTTGAATACGGAGCCCCCAGTTATTACCGCGCGCTACCAAGGTAAGCGCTGCACGAGCCGTTTCACTCTTGCCTCTCCTTGCCGCCCAGTTCCCATGTCGCATCCTAAAGCTGGCATTTTCGACCCAACGGCCGGTATACAGGCCCTTATAAGCCATTGCCTTCCCGCTTCTGTTCTGTTGACGTTCAAGTTTCCTTTCCTTTTCTTGGATACTCATGGATGCGACCAATTGCAAAGAACAGGACATAGAGGCTCTAGGATGCAGAGAGAGCACGGGGATGGCTGACTTGAGTTGTGATCTGCAGACTCCGGATATTCCTCAGACCACCTCTTGGATGGCATCCTCAGAAGTCGATCAAAAATGCCTGGGCCATTTCGCTGCCAGCACGAGCCGCGACAACCCGTTCCTCTCTGGGATGCTGTATAAGATCCTCGGCCTCTCCGTGATCCTGTCGAAGAAGCTTCTACGTGCGCGAAGGCTGCGACGCTTAGATCCTACTCGTGACACGAAGTCCCTTCAGCTTTATCATCATATAATATGGCTTTCCCGCGAAGGACTCGTGATCGTCGAACAATACATCCTTCCCATGGTTGAGGATTATGTGGAGTTGAAAGTGCTTGCGCACAAGCTGAGGGCTTCTTTCTATCACATCTTTGTCCTTTTCCATAATCAACCAGCGATTCATCCACCCGGGATCTACAGTCTCGATACTGCCAACCGTCACAATGGAGTCTCTGGAACGACCAACCGCGCTTCGATCTGCATTACACCGCCACCGGCGGAGGGAGGCCCCGTAGGGGGTGGTTCGCATTCCCATCCGCCTGGCCTGGCACCGGTTCAACCCCCGAAATCCGCGTTGTCCTTTCTGCTCCCTGCCCTCGATTATACCCCAATTGCCACGGCCTGTTTCAACAATGCTGCGGCTCTAGCAGACAAACTGCTTCCTGGGTCCCACCCTCTCCGGCTATCCGTCAAGCTGGAGTACGCCGCGTATCTGTATGACTGCCTACATGACCCCGAGGCCTGCCGGCGGTTGGCGAAAAAGGCAATTGCGGACGTGTATAACGCGCAAGAGGCCATGGACGACGAGAGCTTTGAGGATGCGGCCGAGCTTGTTGGGATCCTAGGCAAGATGGTCAAGAGAAGTGGAATGGCGAGCAGCGCGGTTAGCACCGCGGGTGACACTCCTGGAGGCGAGAGATCCAGGAGCGAGGGCAGCAGGGGTACGCCTACATACCAGCAGCAGACGGCACTACCAACCAAGATGACATCCAGGACGGAGAACGGTGGCATGCGTCCCGCAGTTCCCAACCCGATGATGATGAACCCCATCTGACGTGTTGCATACGAGGTCGAACGTATATATAATTATGGGATACAGCGTTCCGATGCGACATGATGCATGTACTGATAGTTTTGTCGTTTTGTGAGCCGTTTTTTTCTCGGTTCTGCAATGTCTTCAATTCGAGTGTTGTCTTTTTTGGAGGGAGTTCGCTGCACTTCTACTTTCGCGACTTTTCATTGGGATCTGGCCTTTCTGGAGTTGATTCCTATGTTCACATTCTTGCTGTTACACATCATGGAGGCCAGCGTCTTCGTGCCACATTTTCCGTGGCCTTTGTCGTCTACTATATGGAGCGGCTGTAGTTTATAATATCACTAGCGGGGAGTGTAATGATATCAGAACGTTTTCTCGGAGCAATCGATCTATCTGTAGGGGAGTGAAACTTGGATCTGAGCGAGTTTCGAATCCACCGGTCTCATTGCCAACCCAGATGCCATCCATCGAGGCCTACCGGCATAGACAGCGATGCCCGTGTTAGGGCCGGAGCCACTCACGTGGCGGCGTAGCCTCGGCCCTGCAGGCGTCCCGAGGATCACCCGCGGAGAGTTCCGCCGGGGTCTTCCCCGCAGAGATATACCTACAGTAGTACATCCATCCAGACTTAGGTACACGAGCAGTCATCATGCTACCGCACGGGGAGTTATCATCTCTGTGCCCCATCTCCATCTAGATCTGATCCTGCACCTTTCTCTCTCACTCCCTCCCGATTCTGCCTGAATCGATGATCCCATTGATCGATTGATACATCGCAATCATGTCCACCGTCCCCCCCAACCCCATCCCCTTCTCCGAACCCCCCTACCTCCGCGGCCTCCCCTCCCCCTACTACACCGACTCGCACCGCCGCTTCCAGAAAGCATGCCGCGCCTTCCTGTGGGAGAACCTCATCAAGCATGCCCTCGAGTGGGAGCGCGAGGGCACCGTTCCCGAGCATGTCTTCGACACCTTCTGTAGGCATCACATGCTGATCCCGAACCTGCCGGCGCCGCTGCCGGTCGAATGGCTGAAGAGACTGGGGATCCATGAGATTCTGGGGGTTAAGGTGGAGGAGTGGGATTATTTGCATACGGGAATTTATTGTGATGAGGTATGCGCACCCTATATTCTCTCCACATATATGGCTTTTGATAATTGTACGAGGCATATTATACTGACGTATCTAGATGGCCCGCTCCGGTCTTGCGGGCCCTGGAGCCTCGATGACAGCCGGCTTCGCCTTTGGCATACCACCCATGCTCCGCTTCGGGAGCCAGGAGCTCCAGGAGCGCTTCCTCCCGGACTTCCTGACGGGCAGGAAGCGGACTTGCATCGCTATTACGGAACCGGAGGCCGGGAGTGATGTGGCCAACATCACGACCACGGCTATGATGACCCCAGATGGAAAGTACTACATTGTTAATGGGACCAAGAAATGGCAAGTACCTACAGACTGGTTCTGGTGGCTGCTATGCTAATGAGTGCAGGATCACCAACGGCATCTGGTCCGACTACACCACCATGGCCGTCCGCACCGGCGGCCCCGGCGCGGCTGGTCTCTCCCTCCTCGTCGTGCCCCTCAAGGGCCACCCCGGCGTCACGATGCGCCGGCTCAAGGTATCCGGCCAGATCACGGGCGGGACGACCTTCATCGAGCTGGACGACGTCAAGGTCCCTGTCGAGAACCTCATCGGCCGCGAGGGCGAGGGTATGCGCTACATCATGACCAACTTCAACCACGAGCGGCTCACCATCGCCGTCGGCGTCACGCGCCAGGCGCGCGTCGGCCTCGCCGCCGCCTTCGAGTACTGCCTGAAGCGCGAAGCCTTCGGGAAGACGCTGATGGACCAGCCCGTTGTGCGGCACCGGCTGGCCAAGGCCGGCGCAGAGCTCGAGACCATGTGGGCGTGGATCGAGCAGATCCTGTACCAGCTGTGCCATCTGAAGAGGGAGGACGCGGACCGCGAGCTGGGCGGCCTCACGGCGCTGGCGAAGGCCAAGGCGGGCATGGTGCTGCATGAGTGCGCACAGTGCGCGGTGCTGCTGTTTGGTGGGAACGGGTATACCACGACGGGGCAGGGGGAGATTGCGGAGAGTATGTCTTCTTTTTCACACTCCTCTCTCCTAGAAGAGTTTGTGGTTCTGTTCGCTGACTCTATCCCAGAACTCTGGCGTGAAGTTCCTGGCGTCCGCATCCCCGGCGGATCGGAGGACGTGCTTCTCGATCTGGCCGTCCGTCAGCTCGTCAAGAACTATCAGGCGCAGACGAAGAAGCTGGAGAAGGAATCGAAGCTTTGAACATGCGGACCGTAAGAATCAGACGTCGAAACGATTGTTCGCCCTGTGAATACCTAATGTATCCTAATTGCTAAGGAACGAATCTTAGCGACACTCCCGCCCGAGGGAAACCATCCACATGTTCTCATTAGACACATCCGAATGGCTTACATCGAACAGAACATACATTTGAGTAATGAAATCTCTCTTTGCTCCCGCCCAAGCACGGAAGATACCAGAGCATTGTGAACCCCCCTTGGAACAGCTTGCTTCTTTCTTTCTCTTAACGCCATTGCTTGCTTGTCAACTTGAATAACTGCTCCAGCTTTTCAGTAAAATGGCATCGAACTCGACACTAACCCAGGTGAAGGAAGTGTTCGTTTCCCCGCTTGCGGTTGCACATACTTCGTCCCTTCTCTGCATGGTTGTCATGCTCTTTCTTTCTTGCATAGATAAAAAAGGTAGAAGGATGAATGGATCGGTTTCCCCCCCCTTTCTTTTAAAAGCCGCCATGCAATGCAATGCAAAAAAAAACATGATTCGTGGCAGTAGCTACAGTACATTTAGGTAGCAGGCTTCTGTATGTACATACAAGTAACGCATTTGTATCTAATGTACCCCGTACATGATATGCACACTGTACATCCAACGAAGGATGTAGCTTAACAGGCCGCTTCAATTTTTAAAAAGTCTGAGACAGCAGATTGGAAGTAATGAGGCATGATGACACTACTTTAAATAATTGGTCCTCGTAGGTAATAGGTACAATACCGGTGGCAGGTTGAGCCGGCCCGCGCTGGCATGCCTTGCCTTAGGTTACGGTATATATCACCTTCCTAACGCGTCAGCCTGCTTCTTGCTTCCTGCTTCACACAACGTTCCGATATCATCATATCCATCATACTGGAATGTAATATTGTAGTAGTGCCGCGCGCCAAGGCCCGTGTGTGCGCAGTTCCATAAATGTACGACCACCCTAGGATGTCGACTTTGTTTTTATAGACGCACGGAACAGTCAATCATTCATCACTCGGATGGGTAGAAACCCAGCGGTACGAGCAATGTATCTTCCGGTGCGACGGCCTCTGAGGTCTCTCCTCCAGAGGCTTGTCTTCTCAGAGGTCAAATTGCCTGCGAAGCGCCTCGTTTCTTCTCTCACAGAGCGTCCACAAGTCTTTCTTTGAGTCCCAGATATCCCCGAGGCTGTCCTGGTAGTTTAACCAGTCGCAAGATGGCACCCTCAACCCAAGATGGGTTGACATCCCCACTACTGGAATACGAGGACTTCTTTCGCTACACCAGCGGCCGCTGGCTCTGGGATGAGAAGCAGCAGCTTGCGATAGGTACCAACGCTTCAATGTCTGTGAGCTTCAAAAGATCGCAGCCAAGAGCGTGGGCTCAGACGGCTGCGCGTCGATGATAAAGCTCGCAGAGGGAGGGTATCACCAAGTCTTCCCGTCTCATGATGAACGACGGGAAGACCGTCATCGCCCGCATTCCAAACCCGAATGCCGGGCCTCCGTTCTACGCAACTGCTTCTGAGGTAGCTACAATGGAACTTGTAAGGAACAGGAAGAAAAGATATCACCTGCGATGCAAGGCCAGACAAAACAAGACTGATGCCGTTTGCAAGGTTCGAACCGTGCTCCGAATCCCGGTCCCTGAAGTGTATGAATGGTGCGCTTCCGCTGATAATAATCCGATTGGCGCGGAATATATCATCATGGAGGAGGCACGGGGAGTGCAGCCTGCAAATATATGGAATGTCTTGACGGCGGATTCGAAACTTGCGATCATGAGAGAGGTCGTATCGATTGAGACGAAGCTGTTATCATTGTCGTTTTCACAGTAAGCTACCTGAACATACATACCTGGCTTCATCTGCCCTCAGGTTGTTGCCAAACCCGTGCTTACAGACACAAAACACAGCTATGGCAACATATACTTTGCTCAAGACGCGGTTCAACAGCGTCCCGGCGGAGATAATTAGTGAAGTACCTTCTGAAGTCAAAGAACAGGTGTCGAGACTGTTCAGGATCGGACCCTCAGCCGACAAAGAGTTCTGGTGCAAAGAGCGTTCAACGATGGATATTGATCGTGGCCCATGTAACTTTCTTTTCGACGATCCTCATTTCGAATCAAGCATGTGTGGAGCCATGTCAAACTGACGACATTATATACCAGGGTCAACCCCGCTGGACTATGCGACGTCCATTGCCCGTCGAGAAATTGCGTGGATCAAGAATTATGCTGTCCCGAAAGCCCCGGACGACCCGCTTCTGGTCTCAGCGGCACAGAATAGCCCAGACGCGCATATACGGCTTCTGGAGGACTTTCTCAAAGCTGCCCCTTATCTCTTGGACATTGACCGCCGGCTGACCCGTCCCACGCTTTGGCAAACGGATCTGCACTCCTCCAACTTATTTGTACATGGCGATCGCATTACATCCGTGATTGATTGGCAAGGCGTATGGGCCGGGCCCCTGTTCCTCCAAGCCCAGCCGCCGCAGCTTGTGGACTACCAGGGCGAGATGTTGTTGAAACGACCCGACAACTTCGACGACCTGGACGACCGGAAGGCCCAGATCAGACAGCAGATCGCCAGGTCGACTCTTTTCCAACTCTACCTGCTCCAGATCCGGAAACAAAATCCGCTTCTGGCCGAAGTGTTCCATCTGGACCATGGAAAGACGAGGCGTCTACCTGTGGAATTCGCCGGGAATACGTGGGACGACGATATCGTGTCCTTTCGAGAGGTCCTTATCAACGTGGAAAGGTATTCAACTTGGTCTCCTTATCCTATACTCTAACAAATTGACCGACAATCTAGATATTGGGATGAACTAGGTATCAAAGGAAAGGAATGCCCTATCCACTTCTCCGAAGAGGACCTGAAGAACCACCTGCGCGATTCGGAGGGATGGAACGAAGTCCAAGACTTCCTCGAGAGCATCGACGGCCTCGTGAAGCGGGATGGCTGGACGCATAACGAGACATTTGATGAGGCGCTCTTCGAGGCTGAGAGAGGTTGGGCTCAGCGAGATGAAGGGGAGGGAAAGGGAGAGATTTGAGAGGGAGACGCGCTGGGTGGAAAGATCATAGCTGCCTTTGCCTGTCCCTTCCTGTCTAAGATAGAATTATCAGTTAGGTCCTATGTGCAGCACAGGTTTTGCTGGTAGCATTAAATAAATGCATAAATAATGGCTCCCCCCCCCTCTCCCCCCCTTTTTAAAGAGGCAGTACTGTTCATGACCGACAAAGAATACGGCTCAGTAGAAGTAGCACTTTCAGCTGATAAAAGAGATGTAGCTGAACATGGCTTTCAGAATACCCTCCCCGGTTATTTTATTAATAGAGAGGGTTTGGCGGGGCAGGGGCAGGGAATATCAGGTCTCAAGACGTCTTAGGCAACTGATCTTTTATTTTAATACATTAGGTTGATTTCTAATAACATTTTGCGACAAGTCTACTAGGACAGTTGTCAAATTCGTAAGTTGATACTGGGGGTTTAAGGTGTTGTGAACCCTCCAGGATCAACAGGATCAAATTGCGCTCTACAGTACTCTGCCAACCGTTGATCATCTTCCAACTTCCTTCTAGAAGGAGAAATTGTCCATCTTGGGCTAAACCCTGAAATCATGATTTGCTGGATGTTCAACTTGGCTAATTTTCTAGTGTTTGTTTAGCGCGTCCGCAAACCCGCACGCTTTCCCTGGGATAGTAACGATGGCTGATATCGCGGATTGAGACTCGATACTGCAATCCTGGTGGGGGGCGCCAAAAGACTCCCTAATCTTTAGTTATCTGGATCCGGAAAGAAAACGGAAAAGAGACAGAAGCAAGCTTGGTGCTAAACCACCGCGTCTGCAGCCCAAGACGCTTGTCCCGTCTGCTCCGTGCTGCCTCAGGCGATGAACTGCTCTTCTGGAGAGATGCGATTGGCGTTCTTTGTCCTTCCCCAACGCTACTAGTGATAAACTAGCGTACTAGCCTCAAGCCTTGTGCTATCCGTACTGCGTACTGATGTCTGTAGGATTGCTTGCGCGCTGGTACGCTGATGATGAGACATGACAAGAGACAGCTGGCAGGATGGCCGCAGGTGGAACGGCGGGCGAGCTGTTGCCCGGTACGACGGAAAGGATGCGTTGTCGAGAAAGAACGCAGAGGCTGTCCATCAACTCTCTTCCTCTTTTCTCGCTCTTGGTCCCTCGATCGACGCGTCTTGTCGATCGGCCACGGCGGGCTTGGCGACGCGCAAGACTGTGACGGCGCACTGACGGGCCCGTTGCGTCAGGGCCGGTGAGCCGCGCACACGGCTTCTCCTGTCGACCGCCAGCCTCTCCTCCGTCTCTCTGCTTCTCCCACCAGCATTCTGCGCCCCCCACCCCCCGCCATCCTCCGTGTCCTCAGGTCCGCTGGTCGTCGCGGCGGAGCCTCTCTTTCTCTCTGTTTTATCTGTCTCTCCCTCCCTCTCCCCGTTGCTGCGTTGGATGGGACGACGAGGCCGGCTGCTCCAGGGGACCCGCATGGCTAGGACCACGTCCTTATCCTCCAGCACATTTCTCTCGTCAGCATCCTCGACATTCGCTCGTCCCTGCTCGAATCTTGATACCCCGTCGTGCTGAGTCCCCTGCTGCCTGACAATGCGCTCGGGACTGCAGAAACCTGGAGCGATCCCGTTGCTGGCCCTGCTGGTCTTCGCGCTGCTCAGGCTGGCTCCGGTTCTCCCCCAGGCATGGGATAGCCAGACGTCCAGCCCGCGGACGCCCAGCGACGTGTCCAATGGCTTTTCCCGTGAGTCTCCGGCCCCCGGAGTGTGCAGACTGTGAGAATTGTGCTGACCATCGGTTGTCCTAGAGCCGTGTCTCGTGCCGAACGGCCCGTTCCTGGAGACCGAGATAGCCTCTCTAGCCGGTTGTGATAAGGGTTCCGGTTCGATGCCGCATCCCGTCGATGAACGGTACTGTCCCTCGCAACAATGCGTCCGTCCCTCTGCAGAATCGAGTCCCCGCGACCCGGAGCGGGTGATCACCGGCCCTGCAAACCCGGAGTCGCCAGAGGCTGCGCAACGATCCAAAGACAACCTGGCAATCTCCACGAGGATAGGGGCCCTGACCTCCTTCGTATCGCAAAGCTATCAGCTCTCCTACCGAGAACTGTTCCACTTCCTCGCGGACCGGACCCTGCCTTCAGGTTCTCCGGACTATCGTCTCCTCTCGACAGCAGCAGATTCGTCCAATCCGGCGTCGAACATCAATAGCACTGGGTCGCCGGACGAAGCACGGTCCACTCACCCTAGGGCGTCACACACCCCGAATGGCCTTGACACCACTCGTGGGTCGTCCTCTAAGCTTTCCTTGCGTCTCCGTGAGATGTGGCAGCAGGTCTGCAAGCGTGGAGTGGATCGCTCCAGCCCGGAAAGCTCGATGACCGCATCTCCTGTGAATCCTCTGAGGGCGCTGGTGCCCAACAGCAGGATGTCCTCCCGCCGCGGTCAGACTCTCACGAAGAGTCGACCATCATCTAGTCAGCCGTCGGACAGTGGCAGGCCCCAACTGCCACAGTCCAAGCGTGCTCCTGCAGTTGCACCAAGATCGCATCCCCCTATCGCCCATCTGTTCGACATTTTTGCTCTCATGCCTACACCGTCGACGGTTGCAGAGCAACAGAATGTCGCTGGAGTCCCTTCCAACCCGAAGCAGATGCGCGGTAGCTGCATGGCTGTCATTGTCGGCCTCGTGGTTGGGATTATGTGGTTCTGAATTTGTCCTCTCTCATGACTTCCGGAAGAAACGACCTCACGAGCAGATTACGAGCCGACTTGTCACGAGCGAATGGTGCCATGAGTGGAAAAGACATGTTATCGCCGGCGTCTATAAATTTCTTCCTCGATCCGTTTTTGGACTCTGGCAGCAGCTGGAATGGAGTCGTACCCAAAAAAAGCTACTTCAAAGCCATTATCTGTGATTGTTTTTAGTCCACCTCCAGCGACATGACATTCTGGATAGGACCAAACTGGATGACTTGGATCCGATCTGGCGGCTAACTAGTCCGTCGGTGATGTCGTCGACACTTTTCGAGGATATCAGGAGACCTGAAGTCCGTTCTGGCGACCTGCCTCGTGGTATCGGGTGGACGTGTCTTCCCCTTCCTGGCTCCCAATCATGCATGCAGTGATAACACGGGTGGCGGGATTTGCTGTGGAAGATGCTCAACCGAAATCATGCGCATCATCTTTTTTTTTCCTTTCAGGACCGAGCTTGTCACTTGTACCACTCTTTCTGCATCGAGGCCGGACATGGCGCAGGCGTTGCATTTATTCCGAACCATATTCTTTCAGTTGAGATGCAAAGCACTCAACTGTGTTGCGTCCCATTGCATATATACTATCTACTTTCTGTCCACCGTCGCGAGCCGACGTGCATTGCGACAGACGATATATATCTTTAATGGGTGGATGTATATAGACCTTTTCTTCTTCCTCTTTTCTCTTCTCGATTTTTGTACACTTATACCCTGCATGTCGTGTCATGTCCGTTACGTTCAGTGCACATTGATATGGTTAATGGGTACTTGTACCCGTCCGATATTGCCATTTGAAGTTGGATGGGATGTGGGTTGAGGTGGACCTAGGTATGTATGTATCATGTGATATCGAGGAAGGATTATATAGTGAGTAAATAGATAATCTAGTAATTAATTAATTACCTAATGGTGAATTGTGCTTTGTTTTTTATTTCATACTCTTTAATCGAACGAACAAAATAAAATAAAGCAAACGGGGAGAGGTTTAATCCATTAAGTAGATAGAAAGGGGCCGGGTGGATGTTTGTGGCGGTGATGTTAGTATTAATGTTCTTCTAGAGTCAGTGATTTGAAACGGGAGACAGAAAGGGGAACTTGGTACGGGGACAATTGATGAAGGAGAAACGGGGTACTAGGTACTACTCTCTATCTATGACTTTGAGCCACTGGGCTTGACGCGGAAAAGCGCTTGCTTCAGCTTCTCGAGGGGTATGACGCCCGAAATAGCATCGAAAATCCGCGCACTGACTCCCGCTTGATAACGCAGATAGTACACCGCGAAGAAGAGCACCGTGTTGAACGCCGTGAACGCGCAGAGGTACCCGAAATCGCGCCAGCGGTCCCCGTACGACATGTTCAGGGCCGCCAGGTAGGCGTCCGCCACGGCGAACCGACAGAACCGGCACTGCTCCGCGTCGTCCGGGTTGTAGATGGCCGCCAGGGCGGCCTGCGCGAACTGCCCCGCGTACTCGCCGCATGTCATCCCGGCGGGCGGGTTGAAGATGTTGATCTCTGCTTCCGCGCAGCGGACGGGCACGCCGTGCGTGGCGGTCGACATCATCGCGGAGACGAGGTACGTGAAGGGGGAGACGTAGTAGGCGAAGTGCCAGAACCGGACGAGCTGGGGCAGGGGCTGCACGACGCCCGTGAAGGCCAGGATGAACGTGTAGAAGAGGATGGTCAGCATGGCGGCGGTCTCGGCGTCCGGGGCCACGATGGCCAGGCTCTGCGAGAAGCTCGTGTGGTACAGCTGGTAGAGCATGAAGATGAACCACACCATGGCGCCCCGGCCGCCCGAGATGTCCTGCCACCACCCGATCGGGAAGTACCAGCAGATGAAGCAGAGCGAGGCGATGACGAGGTTGAACGGGATCTCCACCGCGATGCTGGCGACGACGAAGACGGTCCAGTGGTACATCTTGGAGTGCTTCTCGCGCACCTCGTAAAGCTCCCGGTACTGGATAAGCCGCGGTTGCAGCTGCACGATGATCACCAGCGACAGGAGAAGGAGCATAAACACGGAGAAGGTCTTGTTCTGCAGGCCTGCGACGGAATTGGGTTCCTTGTAGAAGGTGAAACCGAGGAACAACCCGCCGACGAGGTTGATGAATGCCTTGCTCATGATGTACACCGGGCTTCGCCAGTACTGCTGGAAGAGACGCTTCTGCACGGCGATGTATTGCTGCAGCCAGGGCATGGCGTATCCGCTAGAAGACGACGACGATGATGTGTGAATGTCTTTCTTAGCCGAGTCTTTCCCACGCTTCATGGAGTTCAGTTTCTCGATTTCCGCAGAGACATTTTGGAACTCCGGGCTCGACTTCCAGACCTCAACCCAGTCCTGTGCGGCTTGCGCTGTCGCTCCGGCTCCGTCGTGTCGAGGATGTATTCGGCGGGATTGGCATTATCTGGACAAGGAGGGGCCCCATTTCTCTCAAAATACTGAATCACAGTGCTGGAGTTGGGGCCAATTTCACCAAAGTAGACGGTCTTTCCACCTTTCGCGAGCAGCAGCAGACGGTCGAACTGTTCAAACAACATGGCAGATGGCTGGTGAATAGTGCAGAGAACGGCCTGGCCGGCATTGGCAATTTCTCTCAAGAACTTCACAATGGACCATGCGGACTGAGAGTCTAGACCTGACGTCGGCTCATCCAGGAACAGGAGGAGGGTAGGTTTGGCGACAAGTTCAAGCCCAATGGTCGTCCTCTTGCGTTGCTCGACGTTCAGTCCCTGGCCAGGCACGCCGATAACGGCGTCCGCGTACTCTTGCATGCCTAGAGCCGCAATGATCTTTTCCACATATTCGTATTTCTCTTGAACCGGAACCTCCTTCGGCTGACGCAGCAGAGCGGAGAACCGAAGCGCCTCACGAACAGTTGCTTCTGCCAGGTGGATGTCTTGCTGTTGAACGTAGCCCGTTTCACGCTGGAATGAGCGTCCCAGTGGAGATCCATTGACGAGCATGTCACCGGTAATGACCCCGACCGAAATTCTCTGCGCGAGGACATTGAGCAAGGTCGTCTTTCCGGCTCCGGATTCGCCCATCAACGCCGTTAGGGTCCCCGGCTTCACATACCCCTGAACGTCAGAGAGTAGACGACGTGTTTCTCCCTTCAGATCGATATCGTAGTTGATATGCTGCCAGGTAAAGACATCCTCACTCTTGGCTAGAGCATGCATCAGACCTTCCCGCTGACAGACTCCGATAAATTGGTCTGCCTTGTCCTCCGGGTCATTATCCTTGGGGGCACGCTTCGCGGAGCGCAACGTGGGTTTATGGAAGACAAGACATTCACCCTTCGAGGCCGGCAGCTTTTTGAATTCCGTGGCAGCGGCATATGCGGCAACGAAAAACACAAAGAAGGCTATGCATATCGCGAAGTTCCTCCACAGATGAGAATAAGAGTAGGAGAATGAAAGCTCAACGTAGTCGTCACCGGACACATATAGCTGCCCAGGACGGGCCCCGGTTACGGCGCACACTTGGTTCGACACGCTCACATGTTCATAACCCGGGCCAGAAGGCACAAGCGTCGTGCATAGAGCTTTTCTCCCGTGAAACTCGACAACCATCAGCGCTTCTATTGCGTAGTATATCGGATTGATATAGCTGATCCACTTGAACCACGGATGCATGGATGGCCTGGGAATGATGTAGCCAGCATAAACCCCCAGCAGCAGCAGCAGGACACCGGCCACAGCCAAGGCCGTTTCCACACGGTCAACCAGGGCAGCTATCGTTCGGAAAAGGGCGCTCATCATCACTGAAATGAGGTAGGTGAAGAGCATGAATAGGAAGAAAGGGCCGGGTTCCTGTTTGAAATTCGCCATGAAGTAAATGATGACGCTGAAGACGCCCACGTTGAGCAGCTTTACCGGATACTGGACCACCATCGATGCAAGCGCATCGATGAACGGATGGTACATGGCGTAGGATTTATGCTTCTCCACAATCGGTCGCTGAGAGAACTGCGCGCTGATCTCTGCGAAGTTGACGATGATGTTGAAGAGAACGGAGAAGAAAATCGCGCCCCCTTTGGAGAAGAACCCGCTGGTGTCCTCTGGGATGTTGTAGAACATGGATCCGATGACCAGGGCGACGACTGCCATTGTGACGACAATCGATAGCGTGTATGCTTTGTCCCCAAGGATTCGTTGATAGGAGCGGATGTAGGTCGCCACAAACTGCATTCCCAGATTGAGAGTATATGGGGAAAGGCTCCTAGTCCAGGAGGCCTTCTCTGCAGCTTGGACTGACTTGAAATTCTCAAGAGCATCAGAGAAACCTTGAGGGTATTGCTTTGTGTGCTCCTCGATTTCAGCCATCAGCCTCTTGTAGCACACGCTCTCTTTCCAGCGGGAGACAAACTCCTCAGGGGTCCGAGGAACCCGCCCTTCAAATCCCTTTCTCACTTGCCGAGCTGTAGGATCAGTGATGGATGTGAGAAACTCTGCTGTGGTCTGACGGGGACCGCAGAAGAAGCCCATGTCCTGAAAGAAGCGCTTTGCGTCGTTAGGATCACCGAACCAAATCTGATGACCGGCGTATAGGAGTGTGACTTTGTCGTATATTTCAATGAGCGAATCCCCCGGTTGGTACAGCGCGGTAACAGCAACATTGCCGGTCAGATTGGTCGCAACACGCAGGGCACGGGCAAATTCGAGCGATGTCGATGAGTCCAGACCACGAGTCGGATTATCCCAGTATGTAACAGAGGCACGAGTTGCCAGCTAAACAACGTCCAGATTAGCCCGTGTTTCCGAAGAGGGTAAGGCAGTACGAACCATCTCAGCAATAGAAACTCTCTTCCTCTCTCCTCCAGAGACACCTCGTACAAAGTCGTTTCCAACCCTGGTATTGAAGGTATGCTTCAATCCAAAAGTGGCACCTAGAATGTCTCTCATCTTCTCGATGTATTGTTCCCGGGAGATCTGGCCGATCCTCTGCTTTGGGGTCTTTGTCCTGACGGCGAATTCCAACGTCTGAGCAACTGTGAGATATGGGAAATGGTTATCGACCTCTGCATTGTACACAACTTTCCCACGAAAATACTCTTTCATAATTTCGATTGGGACGCCGCTGTATGTGATATCACCCGACCATCTGGAGTAACTTTCGGTATGGCCGGCGAGGGTTTTCAGCAACGTAGAGCATCCACTTCCCGGACGGCCAAGGACCAGCAGCATCTCTCCCTCTTTGACTAAACCATCAATCCCATGAAGTATCACCCGCTGAGGACCTTTGCTAAAGACTCCACGAACGGCTCGAAAGACGTCCAAGAATATCGACGATACATCAGACTGGGACATTGTTGTCGCACCCTCGCCATGCACCTCAACATTTTGCCATTCGATCGAAGTGCTGGAAGAAATAGGCGCGACACCTTCATCATTGGCACGCTTAACAGCGGCTCTGAGAGCTTTCTCAAGCGTCCAAGCGGGCTTCTCCGTGTCGAAAGGATCATCGCGATCGGACACCCTCGTGCTGCGTTTTGAAAGAGTCTTGATAAGGTGCAAGAATTGATGTTGAAACTCGTTGATTTCATCATCAACTCGCGTTACAAGATCTTGCCGGCACTCTGTTTGCGAGCTCTCCTCGCTTTCAGGATGGGACTTTTCGGCGTTCATGTTCCCTAGAAGATGTCAACGACCGTATCTTGAATGAAGAAACGAACATCCATCTATCAAATCATGCTGTATTCTCATTTATAGGAGCTTCAAACGTAAAGATGAAAGGAAACAGCCATCAACACTTACCTCGTTCACAATGAGATCCTGAATCTCTATGGATGGGAGAATCTCACCAGAGAACAAGCATGAATAAAGGGACCTGAAAAGCACAAAGCCGAGAGAGCATCAGTCGACAAAGATGATATGTGAAGCAGCAGTTGGAAACGATTGCTGGCCTAACAACTGTTTATATGATGCCCATGAGATCCATGTTTTGCAATAGACGGAGCTTCCAAGCTGGCTCCATGCCGACAGCTTGGTCGCGCTTGTCCCAAGCGGATTTCGGCATTGCAATCGGAGTTTTCTCTGACGTGTCTGATGGAAACTAACTTCCTGAAACAGTCCCGAACCTGGCGTTCTGGACAGGTTTGTACTGTGGAAAGCCGGGGTTCTCATATCGGCATCGATGGATGTGGTGCCCGCAACCCTGTTCCGCGCCCAATCACAGTGCTGGATTCTCCACTCGGCACCGAAGCCTTCGGGACCGAACGGCGTCTCGGCCAGACCAGGCCTGGGAGCTGCGAAGTACCGAGTACTAAAGTCCGTCTTCGCTTCATTTGTCTCAAGAGATCGGAACTTGTTTCATCGCCGATTCTGATTTTTGTCCCCCGTGTATTCGGTGCCGGTCTAAATGACGGACGTGCCGGTTAGGAAGCTCTCCAAGACTTGCGATGCGTGCAAGGCTCGCAAAGTCCGCTGCGCCAGTATGTTCGGACCTTTCCGGTTACAGAAACATCAAGCTCATAGCTCGTATCTAGGATCTGATGGGGCTCTCCACTCTGCTTGTGACAACTGCATTGTACATCCTTCCTTGCAGCAGTTTTGAGCTACAACTTGAGCGCAAGCTGACACAGATCCATTCGAACAGTCACGGAAAGCTCTGTGTCACTACAGCTATGCCAAGCTGCCAAGGAGGCGCAAGCGGCCGCCTCCAGAAGCTGAAACGAACGAGGGTAGTTACTATCTGTGAATGAAAATTGGATAACAGATCTTATTGCTTACAGAGTAATCTAGGATCAAATGGGTTGAGTTCAGAAACAATCGCCCCGATGCTTAAACGTCAAGCAACCCCATCGACGCGAGATAGTCCTTTTTTCAGCCAGAATTCAAGTTCCTCAAATGGAGCGCCTGATTACGAGGGACATCGAGAAGCTGGAGCCCGCATTTCTTTTGCTGTCAGCAATGACAACAAATGTGATGGAGGGAAACCTGCTTCATCAGAGCAATTTCTATCGCTGTCTGCGAATGGCTCCCAAAGGCTCTACGTCGATCTTCTTCTGGCAGACCGTCAGACACCTGCCAGATGTAGAGATGAGAATGCTCCAACCAAGGTCAGCTACTCCTTGAAACGCATTTCATTACTGCAAAGTTTGCTGACATCTTTCAGCTGACAGAGTTTTTCGGTGCGTATAACACACTTTTCGTTGCACAGCGACAAATGTGCTTGTCTCTTCTAATTCCTTTTAGGGCCCAGTTCAAACATTTCGTTCTTTTCCGCCAGCAGGGTGAACTCCCTCAGCAATCGGCTTGGACATACAAAGCTGAACCGGCTAGTGGAAACGATAGGCGCTGTAGCGAATTCAAGGGTGAAGGGCACAGGCCGGACGCTACAGTTGAATTTACTACGTGGCTCAAATAAGGCGTCTCTGCAAATCACCAGTGACTTTGTGACCTCTTGCGTGCGATGTATGTTCTTGTCCCCCTCCCCATCGGAGTCCCAGTCAAGTGGCCTTGGTTAATTTCGATAAAGCCTACTTTGAACAAGTACATCCGGTCTATCCGTTTCTCGACCAGGAAGCTTTTGAACGGAAAGTATTTGGAGAGGTCCTCTCCCAATCGTTGGCAACGGATAAAGTTTGGTCTGCGCTGTACCATACTGTTCTTGCCATTGGCTGTCAATATAACGACGGTGGAAGTTTTGACCCGGGAAACGGACAAGCTTGGAATCTCTTTGAAATAGCACTTTCGCACTTCCAGGACATTGTAATGACCAGAAGCTCCTTGATGGCAGTCCAGGTATGTTGTCATTTTTGTTCAATGTCAATCGTAGACAAAGATCCCGACTAAGACCAACACTCCATGACAGGCTTTGACTGCAATGGTGGGATTCTCCTCATTTTTGACTCTGAAAGGAAATGGACTGAGACCGATATGCAGGCTATCTTCTCGACCACTGTATCAGCTTGGCAATTTGAATCGCTGATGATCTCCGAAGCGGCCAAGATGGCCCAGAACATGGGTTACAACAAAGCAACAGGTCCGAACGATAGTATATGCTATCGAACCTTTTGGGTCATTTACTCTCTTGAGAAGACATCCTGTTTTATAACGGGGAGAACTTCGGTAAGGCATCATTTGCTTGCTAATACAACAAAAAGCTTATACTAACCAAGCACAGGTCCTCATGGACGCCGATATAGGCTGCCCGATTCCATACGTCCCAGAGTCCGTCTTCGGGAATTACGACTGGTTTCTCACCTTCGCCAGATATGCGAGACTGGTCTCCAAGATCTACAGCAGTTTGTTTTCTGTCAGTGCGGCAGGAAACACGACGAGCTTTTACCACGCCTCTATTCACCGGCTACGCGATGAGCTTGAAGCCTGGAGAATGTCGATACCAGAGCCATACCGACCAGGAGAACCACTCAGAGCGCGTGCGTTGCCTGGTCCGTTGGCAGTCTCAATTGCACTGCACACGCAATACCTGTACCTCAATGCACTCCTCACCCTGGTTCGGACGTCACTCCACGTCGGAGCTGACGAGCTGGGAACTGCTAATCAGCTCGAAACGAAGAAATCATTGATGAAGACCGCCCGCTCAATCTTGGAATTGACGAAGTACATCGAAGTGGCTACCTATACCTCCTTATGGTACATTCCTCCCCATATACATATATAGATACTTTCACCCCACGGATCTAACCAGTAAAACAACCATACAGGATCCTAGCACTGATGCCCATCTCCGCCCTCTTCATCATTTTCGACCTCGTCGTCCACAACCCCACCCATCCAGAGACGAACAACAACCTGGCGCTCCTGGACGTCGCCAGCGGCCACTTCAGCCGGCTCGAATACGCGAGTCGGGGGACCCTGCCGGGCTCACTGGTGGCCGAATTTGCCCACATTGCGCGGCAGTACGTGCGTGATGTGCAATTGGGCGAGCACAACCGTAATAACCACAATAACGACGGGAACGTCGAGATCAAAAATAAGACAGAGGCTCCGAATCCGAACAATGTCCAGGCTGAGAACCAGGCCCAATTTCAGAACCACGTCCAGTCTCAATCTCAGAGCCAACAATTTCCAAATGATGTCTCCTCCTTGTCCTCTGCGGCAGCTGTCTTTCAGAGAGCAGCAGCAACAACCACCGCTGCAGCACCAGTAACTCCAATATCCCTAACGACGCCTCAACAACAAAACCAAATCTTCGGAGGATCGTCACCGCAACAAGCACAACATCAACAACACTACAGAAGCAACAGCAACAGCAGCAGTGGTAACCTCATGAACGACGGGACTGGTGCCGGCGCCGGGGCCGAATCGCTCTTCTTCCCGCTCGTCGACGACCCCAGCTACATGCCCATGCCGGAGGAGCTGCAGCTGTTGGGCATCGACGTGATGGATCTCTTTGACTCGGTGTCGGTGTATCCTTCAGCAGCAGCTGCTTGTAGTACCTAGTACCTGTAAAAATGAACTACAAACAGGGGAAGGGGGGAAGTAGTTCTGGTTCTCCATTTTTTTATTCATCTGTTCAGAGAGAGTTGTTTATTATTATCTATCTACATGTTTCCCCCCTACTCTGTCGGCTACAAAGGTTTGATGAGACGATATGGGGAGTTCAATTGAGGGTTCAGGGCGGAAGTCTGTTGTAACTAGTATTATCCAGGTAGGTAGACTGTCCTCAGGGGCAAATAAGGTTAGATTAGATGGTGTCAGCCATATATTATCGCTATCTGTATATGGATTAGGCAGCGCTCAATGAAGATATATGCTCTGAGGGATGATATATGTGTCCCCTTCACATACCTGTTGACTATCCTTTGCTTATTCTCACCTATTTTACTCAATTAGTCCTATATGCACAATTCTGGATGTATATAAGTTGCTCATTACCCTAGATAGATTTAGAAATCAGACCTCTGTTCTATACTAGTCAGTACTAGGCGCCATAGGATTCAACAGATGGTTGCATTAGTCCTGATATAGATGAGGACAGGATGGCATGGAAGTCATTGCTACTATCACTCCAATATACGTTAGGAGGTAATCTAGGCACATGCTATGTTCAACCTACAGCTCTGGGGCTAAGGAACCGATCGATCAACGCACCGGAACTTGAGACAAAGGACGGAGGAGGTGGTCCGGTTTTCTGGCTAGGAAGCTGAGTATAATAAGGTTAGAGATTAAATATGTACATAGATCTGTACTCGTATATATGCCCAGTTAAGAAGCAGTCTGTGCTGTATTAAAAGCATGCTAGGCTAGGCCGTGTTCAGAGTTCAACCGCCCAGATCGACAGGCAAGCTCTCCAGCCAGCTCAGGTCAACATGTTTCCTCTGCATCTGTGTCTGCGGATCCTGTTCCCCATCCTCCTCGGGAAAATATAATGATGCATCAGCGGCTCTGCTTCGTCTCTGCAACCTTCGCCGCTGGCTCTCCTCAGCCTCGATTCGCTGGAGGAGCCGCTCTCTTGTGCTGCTGTCGAAACGGGACATAGTCGTCTGCAAGTCTTTGGACGCATCTGAGAGCGTTATTAGCGCATTGAGACACAGTGCTGCCTTTGTTCTTGTGGTTTCAGGTAGTCTAGTTGTCCGGTATTTCGTCAGGGATCGGAGAGTTAGGGCCCAGCCGCACGCAATCTCGCCCTCCACTGCGAATGTCTGACCCAGTGCTGCGGATATGGCAGCGCTCTGTTCCTTATGGATCCGGACAATGCTAGGACACATGCTGGCTGCAATCAGGATGATTCCGCACACGTATAGGTATTCTGTGGTCTCCCATGGAGATGGAACAAAGTCAGCGTACGAGTCGTTAGGGCTGCCTTCAGCGCCTTCATCTGCATTAAGTAGTATTCTTTCAGCTTTGCCGAGAATTTCGACAAGCTCCACCGCTGCTGAGACGCATTGTGCTACGCACTCGCGAGCAAGAGTCAAGACGAGAGGCATGTCTGTAGAAGACAATCCGTGGTCGGTCATTTTCAGAGCTATCTCCGGATTGTTGCTGCCGTTGATGGCTAAAGCAACAGCCAGGATAAAGAGAGGTCTGTATTGCCGCAGGCGGATGTATAGATAGCGAATTCGAAGAATATTTCGCTGTCGGGTCACGATGGGGTCTCTCTGGGGTTCATTGGCTGCATCTACCCGCAGAAACGATGGCAATGCCATCTTCCAATTGTAAAGAAGACGATCAACTCTTAGGAATTGCTGGAGATCTAGCGAGAGAAGCTTCTTGTCTGCGGGAGAATTCCTGAGTCTGAATTCATCTTCAACAGATAGAATATCCTCGACGTGACTATAAAGCCGAGTACACGCCGTAAAGAACTCGATTATAGACGGTCGTTCTATCTCAGTACTTGGCTGTCCCCCGAAGATGGTATCCACGTACTCGTTATCGAGAGGCGTGGGCAGGGGAACCCGGAATGGATCCGAAGTCTGGGGAGAAATCCCCAACTGCAATGCTGTAATTCTTTCCATAATGACGCAACTGTGCCACAATTTGCGTGCTAGCTCTCGGTCTTTCCTGCTGACCATGCCTTCGCTTCCAGACCTCAGATGCAGTCCAAGTGACTGTGCGGTGTGGATGGCCAACCCGATGGTCGCCCAAGCACGCTTCAAACTGCCAATTGCATTCAAGTATTGACTCTGTAGGATGTACGCTTGGACATGAGCCAAAGAGCTACGATTATCGTCGTTGGAGTTGATAAATCTCTGTCCTCTGCTGTAGAAAGTCGATGCATCACTGTCGTTGACGTCCCTCATACTCAAACAGGCAAGGCTGAATATTATATTGAGTATTCCATAAAAAAGAGCAATGTCCTCATTGAGACTCTCACAGTTGCAGAGATCTTCATAGGCAGATCTAAAGTCTAGAAGATCGAAGATCGGCAAATTTACATATTCTCTTGAGAGATATGTAGCAACAAGGTGATCTGAGAGCTCTCGCGGAGGAAGTCCGGGGTCAGTAACATCACGGCTATGTGGTGATGGAGCTCGAGCAGAAAAATGCGCATATGCTCGATGTCGTTGACCATCCTCTAAGTGCACCTCTTGTTTAATTGAATCTGTTCGCTCAGCCACCACTCTCTGCAGTCTCGCAAAAAGGGATGTTTGGTCATGCCGTTCCTCAGTCGACCGCGTTAGGTGATGATTCTGAAATCGTGTGGGAAAGGCATTAGGAGATGTATGTATTGACCCCAGATCATTCAACCCTCCGGTGACGTTTTGAGAGCTGGTAGAAGACCTCATATCGATATCTTCAGGGCGGGAGGAGGATAAACTCGTATCGTGTTCTCCACGGCCATAATCTGCTGTAGTTAGCCTTCCTCGGACGCTACCGTGAATGTCTCCTTCAGGACGTGGCATCTCATTGTTCCGACATTCTTGATAACGGTCTCCTAAATTGAGGCGGCCACTGTTCTCGAATCCAGAGACAAGTGAGGGCCGTTGTTGTCTTGAAGGAGATCCAGACAGATGTGCGCTCCGTAGCTGCTGTGACTGCGGAGTAGAACTGGGTAGATGCACCTCTATTCGTCCTTTATTGCGTGGCGGGTGTCTGCTGCAAGATCAGATCTCAACAGACCCCAACAAGAAAAGGCAGAGTATACCTATGCGGCGGAGGCATGTCCTCAGGTCTGTAGGAACATTGGTCTTGGAGCCCCCTCTGCCTGCATGCTCCGCAAGCTGTATATGCACTGTTAGCAGCTACTTCTACGTGAAAGCTGCGACTGGGTTACAGTTCTGGCTGCAGGGGCAGTAGAACAGCAGAAAAGTGAACCAGTTCATAGAAAAGGGTTCATACTCGGTTTGGCCCCATCACAGCGTCTCTTTTTTAGCCTGCACACCGCGCAGGGGTGTGATATCCTCGTCTTCGCACCTAGAGACCGATTGTTTGGAAGAACCTGGGTGAAGATGCAGGGCTCTTGAGAGCCTCTTGCGAGGCATGTGTCACAAACTAGCTCTTATTAGCAAGAGTAGCAACATTAAATAAACATCAAATCCATAATTAGGAAATCTCTGTGGCATTGCCTCTGGTGGAATAATTCTGTATATATGAGAAACAAGATGCAATTAATGCAAATGCGGAAGGGAAAATAGACTACATCCATGGCAATAATGACAGCAATGATACTATGTTAAAGTAAGAATTTTCCAAGAAACCTCACCTGGTTGAAGTCCATTGCACTTTACCTTATTTGCACGACAGTATGTGCAAGCCACCTTGGTTCTGGGCGTACTATCGGGGGACATGGTCCGAGTAAGATCGACTGTCTTGCCTCTCGGGTGTAATTGCAGCTGTTTATGGCTGCACAGCTGGGTACAACTTCAAATACTGGCGCGCCAAGCAAATACCTTCACATGTATGCTTAGATCTTGATGATATGATACGCAGAAGCAACAGAATGGATGGGTCTGGCAACAAGGTTTCACGATAAACATACCAAGAACGGAGACGAAGGACGGCGGACCGCGAGATGCGCCGCCATGATGATGCCATGTGACATGGTGGTCCGTGCACCTCCTGACCGCCAACTGGCCGGGTGTGGAATATTCGGGTCTCGGTTCCGACAACTGGATCATTGGCTGCATTGCCACCTAAGAGACAACGCTGAATATGCAGTGAAACTGGGGGACAAGAATCCACTGCGTAAAAGATTACAATTATGCTCTTGAAGCCGTAAAGTCTCCCCAAACATTGTGGGCAGTCGGATCGAGTGGCCTATACATTAGGTGGAATCATCCTTTGGAGTGCTCAGAAGGCCACTGTCTATGCAGATTGATAAATTAGTAACGCATGCCCAGTCGGGTGCTGGTTTGATTACGTAGGTAGTAGTTCTTAGATAGCGTGAAAATATTTGTCTTTGCTAGTTGGGTATACATAGTACAGTACATAGCATTCTGTATAAGATGGTCAATCTATCAGCGCCCTTGCTTGTGACAATGGCAATGTGGTTTTATGTTGGCTGCCCACCCATGTTCTCCAGCCTTGTTTGTATAGAATGCGGATCATACTGCCCTTCCTCGCCCTTGTACTCCCTCAGCACGACGGCCCTCATCACCCGTCGTGGCGCGCGTCGTCCCGTAAAGAGTTCGAACTGTGCGAAGCCTTGTTCGGGCAGGACGTCGAGACCGTCGAGTGTCACCCACCCGCGGTGGGAGAGGGCGCGCATCTGCCTGAGAAGTGGTGTGATGAGAGGTTTGTAGGCCAGCTGCTGAGCGACTTAGTAAAACCTATTCTTGGTAGGGGAGATCTCTATGTCGCATGGAAGCTAGTTTTGGTTGATCTTACCTCGACAACAACACCACCCGTAGGGCTTTCGAGCCACTGCGTGGGCATCTCGAAGTTTGGAGCCGGCTGCCCTCCGATACTATGCGCCGGTATGCAAGAGACAATGATGGTGGGTTGCTTGTACTTCGCGGGCCAAGGGTCTTGTAGCGATTCAATGACGTGAACGGTTGCCCTGCCCATTTCCAATCCTGTATTGTTTCCGTGTTTTTCCTGTCTATTATAATGGTCTGCCATCTTGTGGGCATGAGCCGCTGTGCGGTTGTAAATGAAGATATTCTGCACGCCAAGGTGGATCATCGAATATATGGCTGCGCGCGCCATACCCCCAGCTCCGATGACCAGTCCAGTCGACGAGGGGCGCACTGCATTTGCAGGAGACAGTCCTCGACGAATGCAACTGCAGATACCGATCCAGTCTGTGTTATCTCCGTGTAAGGCTTTAACCGGGCCTGCTCTGTTCTTCTCTAGCAACAAGTCGGAGCTTGGGGGAATGCTGCCATCTTTTTGCAGAGTTCGGATAGGAATAACGGTGTTGACGGCCCCAATGGCACGTGCATGCGGTGACATCGAATGCAGTAATGGGATGACTTCGGTTTTGTAGGGAAGGGAGAAACTAGCTCCACCGAAGTGAGGGTCTTCAACTAGCTTGTTGATGTCTCTCAGAGATGGAGCTTGATGGATTCGGTATTCGTGGGGCATTCCGCATGCTCTGTAAGCTGCATTGTGCATCGTCGGAGATAAGCTATACGTCACGTTTGCACCAAAGACGTAGAATCGCATTGGATCTAAAGTGAATGATGCGAATAGAGCTTCCTGTGCTTGGCGTGCGGTAATACATGGGATTCTCTTTTGTTGGGCCTCTGAAGCTATGGCTGGATGTGTCACTGGCGTCAATATTGGATTGAAACAGCAAGATAGTCGTCCGAGAGGGCCGGTATTATAAGCTATTATAGGCGGATGAGGATCGGGGAGAGTATTGATGCGGTGACGGAATCGCTGGACGGCAAAATTGTCTTCTATCGTTGCTGCTGGCTGCGATAACCTGACAAAGTCACAACCAAGTCTCATGGCGCGTTCATATTTTGCCATATACTCCGCATCGTCCCAGCTGCTAGGACTGGGTTGCGTGGCTGAGAAGTGACCCACTATCCTTGTTGACCCTTTTGCAGCAATGATACGGGATAAGACAGAATCGCTGTAGGACAAGTCGACCGTCAGAAGCTCGGGAGCAAGTCTCAAACCATGCTCAACCAGATTCAGATAATCATCGTCTGACTGGCGGATTGCTACAGGATTATTCGAAGAAGCTGAAGGAAGTCCTCCAGGATCCACATGATAAATTATGGGAACGACGATATTTCGCCGGATGGTAGCAACAGTCTGGCTTATTCGGTCCGCAAGTGCCGAGTCTAATCCAAAACTGCTGGAAGGACCTCCTGGGATGTCAACTCTCAGCTCAAATGCGTCCGTAGTCGATTCCAAGTCCTCGATGTCCATATCCCTTTCCCAAAGAACGGATAGCGGCACGGACACGGCATAAGTGAACGACCGCGACTCGATTGGCAACAGTGAAAGTGGGAAGGCTGCTTGCAGCCTCCTAAGATACTCGTTGTTGCCTGTTGCAAAAGCTATAAAACGCAGAAAATCCCGTTCCACGCGTTTCAACGTTAAGGATGGCACAGGAGCTTGATGTCTTGGATCCGACTCTGGCTCGAGAAACGGGTTGTCAGTGCCACCTCGGCTCTGATGCACTTCGGACCCTGTTTCGGAAACGTTGAAGAACTCGAGATTCGAGCACGCTCGATATAGTGGCCCTGAGATTTCCAGGAAACGGCTAATCTTTTCTGTGTCCCAGGCCTTTAAATAAGCCTGAATACTAGCTGCATCCCGGATGATATGGACAACCGGGTGGGTTTTCGCATACTCTTTCAGCAGCTGTTGCCCACTGCGCTCCATAGAACCGGGCCCGCACGCGATCACGCAGCCTTCTCTATGTTCTGCAAGCATCAATTCCATAATTCTAGCCTCTTCCTGGCGATATTCTGCTATACTGTGTTCTTTCTTGAACGCACCGCGAGAAAGGCCGGTGACTTGCTCGAAATATCGGTCCGCATCGATCAGCCGCCTTCCCAATGCCGTTGAAAGTATGACCGCTAGGCTGGACTTCCCAGTGCCACGTATACCGATCAAGACGATGGATGCATTATGGTCAAATAGCCTTGAAGTTCGCAGGGTAGATCCAAGGGGCGTGGGTGATGGATGGCGTGAGGCCGATTCGGATAAAGGACTATAGAACGCTTGGGGTTCGTCCAGGACAACAGCCTGTTTGACGTACTGAGGGTGGACGTTTCTCCCCGGGTCTGCAGCATTCATCCGTCCGCCGGAATTGGCAACATATGCCTTCTGGATGATGTTGGTGATAGTCCCTGCATGGCTTGTATGCGAAGGGTGTCTTCTCTGATCTTCGAACCCATCCAAGTCATTCAGCTTCCGTTTCGAGCCCCTCGCAAGGACAGACATGTTGAGGAGACGAGCCACCTGAAAAATATCTCACCGCAGCATCTGTGGCTAGGCACGTCATTTCCTTGTCGCTGCGGGAAAGGCAGAAAACCAAGAACCGTCCTTAAAGGGGTTCTTCGGCATAAATGTCAGAATCCAAATCTCAGGACCTCCACAAGTGGAGTTTGATCGAACAAATTCCATTGGTGGGTTGTAGAGCAAAGATGCGGGCTATGAGTGACAAGGGCCGTGGCGCCGCAAAGATCTGACACTGATCGACTCCGGGGGACGAGGTGCAACCGCGGCGGTCCCTCCGCGCACCCCGCGCGGAGTTTTCTTCTGCCGGCCAGCGTCGCACATCTGGGGTCAAACATGCGCGCTTCCCCACGGGGCATCGCCACGCGTGCACTCTGCGTGGGTTCCATGGATACACATGGATAACATACTCCATGGTAGTGACTGGGTTCACATAGCTGGGATCTGAGCAATAGATGTATTGGTCAGACCATTTGTAGACCCGTTGGTGGGAAATTCGCAGTACTCCACATTCGGGATTCGGCCTAGTTGCGTCTTCGCCAACCGACAGATCCTCGCCGTGAGCTCGTGTTCACCCCCTCTGGTTTCCCAGCCAGGAAGCCTCTGGAGCTGTCGTTCTTCCATCTTTTCAATACATCGCTTCTGCGTTTGCAACGCAATGTGGACAGCATCGCTCCCGTTGCTGAGAATTGATCCGCTTTCGTGCCGGTACGGTTGGGTCTGATGAGGACTGCTTGCACCCGTGATCGGAAATACGTTCATCTCGTATTCCGCCTGCCCTGGACCTGAAATATGCCCGCTGAAGAGTCGATAGCCGCGGAGAAGACTAGGGAAAGCAATGGACGGCAAGGCTCTGGGGGCGCCAGCAGGTCCAAACGACGATGGACCGACATGGAGGCGGAGAGCAGGCAGAGTGGTGACGACAATACCAACACTCCGAAGCGCCAGCGCGTTTCTCGAGCCTGCGATCAGTGTCGCAGCAAGAAGGACAAATGTGACGGCGTCCAGCCAGTCTGCTCAACTTGCATCTCCTTGTGCAGAGCCTGCACCTACAAATCGAATCCCAAGAAACGCGGTCTGCCCACCGGATACATTCGCACACTCGAGCTGCTATGGGGCCTTGTCTTTTGCAAAGTAAAGGGCAGCGAAGAGGTGGCGCGGGCACTGCTGAAGACAGCAAATATCCCGAGTCATCTGGCCACAATGGGCAAAGAGGGCGAAGGTGCTGATTCAATTCTCTCCGCCTGGAAAAGCAGCGTGGTGCTCAAAGAGATAGAAAAGATGTTAGCGCTTCTGGATCACCCTGAGGAGGAATCTGGAAGGGCAAGTACAGTTAGTTGTGAGACTGATGCGTCAAGGCAACCGGAGAGATCCAATTCGTTGTCCTCTCTGTCCTTGGAGTGGCGCATCCCTGAAGATTTGGTGGACATGGAGGGGAACATTGCTTCTCACACAGTCTCTTCAGAGACAGCGCGGACGCCGGATCCGAGCGGGAGATCTTCTTCCCCCCGTGTCTTTCGAGATTGCGGTACCCAGGTGGACTTGCCAGAACAGCTGCCAGAAGAGCCACGCAGAGACGGTATCGCAGAAGCCGGGTCACGGAAGCCTGTGCATCCCGAAGGATTCGGTCACGCCACTCCATCTTCGATCCAGCTTCCGTCAAACGCATGGCGGCTGTTCGACATATACTTTTCTTATACACACTGTTGGTTTCCTATCATCGAGAAGCATGATGTTCTTCGGACCGCGTTCTGCTACAATGAAGGAGATGTGCGTGTCTCCTGCTCTACTCCCGGAAGCGGGGACCACGCGGCAATGTGGTCTATTCTCTCTCTGGCATCGATTCAAGATGCGTCCCTTGTATCGCACCGCCAAGTGCCAGAGAACCACGACGGTTGCCTTGAACCTGATATTTTGTATGCTGTGGCCAGGAGTCTGATACCACCGGAGAATGGGCACTACGAAATTGGACATATTCAGGCATTACTTATACTTTCCATGGTCAAGTTTGGACGACAGGATTGGTTCACTGCATGGTTTCTTATCGGCTACGCTATTCGAATTGCACTACATCTGGGATTAGATCGTCCTTCGGCCGGAGAATCCAAAGAAGCTGCTGATAGAAAATCCAATGCCAGAAGAAAGCATGTCTTTCTGGGGTGCTTCGTGCTTGAAACCCTGATCGCGAGTCGGACTAATCGATTGCCCCAACTGCGCAAGGAAGACGCTGCTAGAATTGGCACAGTGGATGAGGATGGCCTGGAGGAATGGCACCCTTGGGAGGACCTAGCTGGTCTGCGCCCCCAAGGAACATCCCGTGACTCCTTTCGTCGCGGACCTCTCCATGCACTGAGCACCTTCAATCGTCTTGTCTCATTGTTATCTATTCTCAATGATCTGTGTCGCTGCAAACATAGCCAAACAGCCACGCCATCAAAATTGGAGAGTATTGCTCAAGACTTGCAGCGCTGGGTTTCGGAGCTTCCGAAAAGTTGCCATGTCTCTCTACCACCAAAGCTATCCACGCAGTCTGCCCCTCACCTGCTAGGTCTTCACATTGCATATGAAAGTACGGTCACAGCGTTGCACCTCTATGCGGAGACGCTTCGGAACGACCAGGTCTTCCTAGAAAGATATCTCAATGGCCGAGTTACATGCTCAAACACCTTGATACAGTTGCTGCATGCATATGTGGAGACCTACAGTCTTTCCGCAACATCGCCCACCTTCGAGATATTCCTCAAATTGGCTGACGGTGGTCTGTGCGATAGACCAGCAAACTCACTGGCCTCGAACGCTGGTTTAGAGTTGAAACACAAATTCCAAGCCATGTTCTCTCAACTTGCTGTCGTTTGGGCACCAAAGGATAAGGCTGTAGGAGCGAATTCGACCGCAGAAATAACCAGAGCGGCAGTATGCCTTGACAGAGCTGCGCACGACCATCCTAGTCGTGTTCCTAACAGGTCCCAGGATCATACTGCGCCGCAATTTCCACAAGGCAGAATTAACCTAGACCGCATAATAGATGCGGTGGAAGATATACCACCAAGGAATACGTCGCGGGATTCAGCGGTTTCCCCATCGTGGATGAGAACAAATATTTCCGCATCGCTTCCAACACCATCGCCGTCATTGACAACAACATGCGGCGCATCCGAATCCTCCGCGCAATTCTCTTGGAGGAAAGATTCGATGAATAACCAGTTTCGCCAACATGATTCCACGAACGCACTTAACCCTACGATACCAATGAGCTCTGGTTTTCAACATCGACAATCGCACGATAGTTCGAGTATCGATATCGGTTCTCTGATTACCGTCGACAGATACGGCCCTCCTCAGCAGCCTAGAATCCCCCAGGATCTGGACGCACTGTTTGATGAGTTAGCGTCCTTGGATGGGGCAGAAAAGTAAGCCCACTTCCTCCCGTTTATGATAGCAGTGATTAACCTCTTGCCTCCACAGAGTCGATAACCAACCTGAATTCATGCAGAATTTAGGTTTCGCGCCTGATCTAGGCGTATCGGAACTCTATTCATATTACACTCAGATAGACCCCCTACTGCTGTCCCAGGCGGAACCGGCTCACTCAGGCGCGTCGTCTCTTGGTCAAACATAACAGCGAATATAGTGCTGTTCTATTCTGAACACGTGGGCCTTCAAGGCTTCATCACTCTTACAGAACACTGAAGTCGGGTAGTCCGCATTGGACTCCACGAGAGAGCCTCGAGGAGCGCACAGAAGCCTTACTTGGCTTATGCATCCTAGATGAATAGGGATCGGCAGCGATGCCGCCGTCTGTAATTCAACGACTGTTGTTTACAATGATGCTATCCACTGTATGAAGGATATGCTTAAAGGTTTTGCTATACATGTTTGTAATATTATATCCACTACATGTACAGTACACAGGATAATTCTTGAAGCACCGACTGCTGAATTGTTCGATTCCTGGCATCCTGTACAGCACAACGCGCAGTATATCATTACATTACACCTGTAGACTAGAGATCGACCTCACAGCACCGCCTTCTCCTTTCCCTCACCCTCCTTTCCCTTCCCATTCTCCTTCTCCCCCTCCAACAAATGACACACCACAAACTCCACCGCAGCCCTATACCCGTACGTCCCCAACCCCACCACAACCCCGGCAGCTTTATCACTCAGAAAACTCCGATGCCGAAACTCCTCCCTCGCATGGACATTGCTCACGTGGACCTCGACGAACGGGATCTCCACGGCCAGCAGCGCATCGCGCAGCGCGACAGAGTTGTGCGTCAGGCCGCCGGGGTTGATGATGATGGCGTCGATATGGTTGTCGCGGGCGGCATGGATGCGGTCGATGAGGGCGCCCTCGTGGTTGGACTGGAAGGTGTCGAGGGAGGCGCCGAGGGAGGCGGCGAAGGTCTGGAGGGAGGATTCGAGGGCGGATAAGGTGGAAGTGGTGCGGTAGATGTGTGGTTCGCGGGTGCCGAGGAGGTTGAGGTTGGGGCCGTTGAGGAGGAGGATGCGTTTGGTCATCTTCCTGTTTTTCCCTTCTTGTTCTTGTTGTATGCTTCGAAGGTATGTATCTATGTGGGATATCGTATATAAATGGACGGATAAATCTTGAATGCTTTGAGAAGCAAGCCTATATAAGATATCGATGTTGAGGTATACTATCTATATCCCCTTCCTCCAAGACCGGAAAAGCCCTCTCCTTCACCGTCCTACAGAGAATGATATTCAATTAACTACATTATTAACCGAAAATTCAACGTTTAAATCTATATCCAATATCGCAGGGCTATCTGCAGGATTTGGATAGTGTGGAGTATGGGGCTAAGTTGTATACCTAATCAGGCTGCGGGGAAACGCGGGGAGAAACGCTTTGCCGCCATCCCTGCCGTCCATATGGAGGGGGTTCCTCGACGACAGCCGAGAGAGTTCATATGTGGATACGCAGGCAGGAACCGCAAAAGGAAATAGTTTTACATCGACATGTTTGGTTCTGTTCTTGGAATTCTTTCTGTCATAGATGTGAAGCCGGACATAAGCTGGAGATGGCTCGAAGGGATTTGATGGATTTTTTTCAAGTTAACGCAATATTTACCTATTTAAGTAGACATAGAAGTAAGAATTGATTGTAAATGTTAAAAAAAAGCGTAAAGGGCATTTTTCTTTCTTTTGCTTTTGTGTGCGTGACTGAAATTGTGGTTCTGCGGTGTGAAACAGCTTCTGGTTATTACGACCTCATCTCGTTTTGGTTTCAGGAACAGTTGTCACAACGATAACAGCCCTGGAGTGAAGAAGCCCATTTGCCACTCCGGTAGTATATATTCTTAGGGCTAGACCGGAGCAAGGCTCATATGAAATGATGCAAGAACGATCTATGGTGATGGACAGCCGGGTGAACCATGGGCGTGGTTCCCCAGCTCCACCCGATAACCTACGATGCCATACTAAATCAAAAGTACTCACTATATATATCCTTAAGACTGATCCAAATCTTCTGTGCAGATCTATGATTGTACTTCACCCAAAAATCTGATCTCGGGCAAAAATGCGTCTGCAGAGGTATCGCAGGTCAGCCTGGCCTGCAGGTGCGGGGCATCTAGGCAGCATCCTCTTACTCTCCCAGCCTCGTCAGGCCATACAAATGTGGACTGGAGGTCCAAGGCCGTGCACATGAAGCCTCGATGAGAGAGTGATATATTCCTCTCTCTAAACACGTCTTTTACCCGCCCAGTCTTCAATCGAGATCCGACGCCTACCCGCAAAATGGCTCTCACTTGCAGTGCCAGTCATCGCATCACTCCAGACAACATGAACGATCAACCGCACTGCCCCCTCTTCACCATCATCCCCCCAGAGATCCGCAACCGGATCTACGAGTTCTCCCTCGAGTACGGCGACACCGACCCCAGCACGCGGCCCGCCTACAGGAAGCGCGCCCTGTACTACCGCCCGGGCTTCCAGCGCCCCAGGCGCATCAACACGGCGCTGCTCCAGACCTGCCGCCGCATCTACTTCGAGGCCTACCTCGTGCCCATCGCCACGAACGAGCACACCTTCTGGCTCCACCGGGCCCCTCCGCACGTCAAGAACGCCGCCTCTCCCGAGCAGTACTTTGGGAGGATGACGCCCGACCAGCGCGCCGCCGTGCAGCACCTGCACTTCTTCATGCAGCAGTACTGCCTCGAGGGGTTGTGGGGCCAGATCTGCCGCTCCCTGGGCGGGATCGGGGTCCGGCCCAGAAAGATCACCATCACACTGCGGCACTCGGACTGGTGGTTGTGGGAGGACAACTACGATCTCGGGATCGATCCGTTCCAGGACCGCCGGGTCGACGCGCGGGAGATGAGGCGGTGGATGCAGGTCCCGGGGTACCGGAACAAGGTGATCAGAAGGAACAACGCCTGGGGCTACCAGTTCCAGCACGTCCCCAGCCTCGAGGAGATCGAGATCGAATTCGAGACGGTCATGCGCAAGAAGGCCCAGCTCGACGCCATCGTGGCGTGGGCGGCCAAGGAGTGGATATTTCCGCTGGGCGGGAGTGATAATAGCAAGAAGAACAAGGCGTTTGTCGCGGACGAGCGGACGAAGAGGGTCCAGAAGTGGATCGGCGCGAAGGAAAGTCTGTTGAGGCAATACATCGATGACGATGGTACGCATCTTCTGCGAAACCCGTTTCACAACAATCGTATTTGTGTTTCTGACATCTCTCCAGGCCTAAATTACAGTCTTTCTACATTGGCTACTGCGGTGACACCGCTGGAGACTGAGGCAACTGTGCCAGCAGGTCCCGCTCCTACTAGTACCACTGCAGTCGCATCTGAAAAGCCTCCCTCCGACGGTCCGGAGCAGGGATTTGACCCTGAGACCGAGGAGGAGTACTATGTTGTTTTCCTGACGTGGACGAGACAGGAGGTCGTCGGTTAACCGCAACAGGATGAATCGATGCAGATGGAATGACGTTGTCCAGCAGCAAAGCATAGGATATACCCCAGTTCCGAAGAATAGGAAAATTATTTGGATGAAGAGCAAGCGGTACCATGGCCCCGTGTCTACTGTTGCAAGCTCAACAGATGAGGGACATGAGGATATGATCTCCTGGATATTTCACCTTTTCATGTCTGTCTGTCCACCAGCTTTTTAAGACAACCGAGTAAGTAAGGCATATTTCCAATCATGCTGTGAATGACCCGTACATGCTGTGCATTGATTTGCTAGGGAGACATTGACAAGTAAATTAGTTAGCATCAATATTCGCATTGAAATATGTCCTACATGTGCAGACTTTTAATGAAAACGACTTTCCTCTCTGGCTGGTACTCGTCCTCAACCTAGTTGTGATGTTATGGATCATGATCTCCGGACCCACACCCGGACCCTGGTGTTCACCTACCTAGGCAATTTCCCTCTTCTATTTCTATTATTCCATAATGAGTAAGACGAATCAGCTTACCCGTCACCAATTACTACATCCAGTCCGTCGAAGCGACCTGCATGTTCGACTAATAAAATAATCTAGCGGTCAGGGTACTGCTACAGTAGTAGTTATTATTATTTCCGATACCTGCACGAAGCTTAGGTACCTACCTACTCCTACCTTTAACCTACCTGGGTAGTAGGTACCTCAGCTTACTACCTACCTAGGTACCTAATGTGGGGTGCATGCACGATACACGGAGAGAAGGTTAAACCCGGAATGGGGATGCAGATGCCGAGGCAGAATGAAAACATTTTTTTTGGTCCGTTCGGGACATCCTGTCTCTTGCCTGGTCGTTCTTTTCTAGGCTTGGAGCCACTACAAGATTAGGTGAGGCTGCATATGACGGAACTTTTCCTGATTGCTCCAGAAGTTCAGAAGCATGGAAGATAGTACCGTACTAATGCAGGGTCGGCACCGGCAGGCCGGAGTTAACCTAAACCCCGTCTGCAAGGTCCCGCATACCCTAACCTAATCCCCGAAAAATCCTACCCAACGAGCTTCTCCGACTGGATAAGCAGCGTGCATAACGACGTACCCCGGATGCATGCGAACCGTGGCTTCGGTGATCAGTGGCCAGCTTTGACCTCAAGTTGTATATGGGTACGTGGAAGTGGCTGGAATGATGCTGTTACGGATTTCATGTCACGACGAGACAGGAAGGTGGGCATGTATGGGTCCACCGCGGTGAACTCGGGGTTTGGAGAGGCAAAGTGGTCATGATGGATACAGTGAGGTGTATAAATTGATGATGGCGCTCTTGCTGGAGGGGGTTTGATTCTTGAGAACGAAAAGCAAGTGCGATCAATTCTGAATTCTATTTTACTATAGTACTTCCAGACTCTTTGAATTGATTCCGTCTCCCAAGAGATCTTTTGTTCGAATCGTTCATCGCTATAGATATTGTTCAAGATGACTTCAAAACCATTCTCCTGGTCCACCACCGGCGACGAAGTCGTCCAAGCCTTTGCGGACAGGGTCAAAGGCCGGACCTGTAGGTCAACCACCGCGCTCTCACAGAACAGAACTAATATCCCGAAACAAAACAACAGTCCTCATCACCGGCGCGAGCGCAAACTCCATCGGAGCCGAGACGGCCATCACGCTGGCCCGCCACGGGTCCCCAGCCCAGATCATCCTCCCAGGCCGCTCGCAATCCAAGATCGACCCGGTCATCGCCACGATCAAGGACCTGAACCCCGAAGTGAAGGTGAAATTTGTGCCCCTGGATCTGTCCAGCCCTTCCTCCGTGCGCGCCGCGGCGGCCCAGATCCTGTCGGACCCCGAGGTCGAGAAGATCGACGTCCTCATCAACTGCGCCGGCGTCATGGTCTGTCCGTACACGGCGGTCCCCGAGTTCAAAGACAAGCAAGGGAGACCGCTCGAGCGGCAGTTCGCCACGAACCACGTCGGGCATTTCCTCTTCACGAATCTGCTGCTGGAGAAGGTGCGCAAGGCGGCTCCGGGGGCGAGGATCGTGAATGTCTCGAGCAGTGGACATCGGTTGGGCGGGATCAGGTGGGATGATGTTGGGTTTGAGGTTCGTCTTCCAATGGAGTGCACCGACCTACCTCCTTAGCTTCTGATATTGTCTGGGATGTGAAGGTAGCTGATGAAGATTCGACAAATAGAATGGCAAAGTGTATGACGTGTGGGACGCATACGGCCAGTCCAAGACCGGCAATATCCTGATGGCCGCCTATCTTGCGTCGAAGATCCCGAGCCACGAAGTCGCTAGCTTTTCTCTGCATCCCGGAAGTGAGTGATACACCCGTTACCCTAATCTGAGTTTTTTCCCCTCCTTTTTGACACTCTAAAATGCGTATTGGAATTAACTGACCATATCCACCTACCTAGACGTGCCTTCTGAGCTGCAGCGCTACATGACTCCTGAAATGCTGCAGGATGGCACGTCGAGAATAGTGAACGGTGAGCCGCCCCTTGTCTCGCAGACCGTTGTTAGATTAGATTGGAACTGACCCGATACCCATCCTTCAGACCCCGACTTTGAAGACATCCAGAGGAAGACCCAACAGCAGGGAGTCGCCACGGGTCTGGTAGCGGCGCTGGATCCGGCATTGCAAGGTAGGACCGATCGATCTATTGCCAAAGGAGTTCCGACAACAGAAGTGTATATCTAACATTTGAATGTGATACAGCCCACTCCGGTGCATACCTGAGCGACTGCCAGATCAAGACCCCTGCCGAGCATGCTCGTGGCCAGGACAATGCGGAGAGGCTGTGGAAGCTCAGCGAGGAGATTGTAGGGCAGGAGTTTCACATCTAGGTGAACTCCTGTTGGAAGGGGGATAAACAGCGGTTTGAGGATCGATTGCATAGAAGTACCTAGTGTTGGGGAACTTCATATGCTGCTTCATAGGTGGAAATCTCCGCTGGAGCTTGTCGCACTGCTCGTCTTTGCGATATTGAGAGAATAGGTGTTTGTTTGAATGTACGAGGTAATATTTTCTGAATCCAACGAGTAACGTATTTTGGAATGTCTTTTTTTTTCAAGAAATATGTGATTCCATGACACTCATAAACCTTATCAGCTATCGTGGGGCTGGAATCTCAGCAACGGACTCTATGTTGCGTATATCTGATATGCCAAGAACAGATCGGACAAAGATTTAGCCACAACATGGGGCTGCTTCAACCACTCCGCCGCAGTGGAGACGGCCATAAGCCAGGTCGTCGGCTACCCGCGGTGAAAACGAAGACTCGCCGATATACAGCGTAGTATCGAGAATGAGACGATCCCCCATTCTGCGTTTCTTATGTCCTGGAAGGTTCAAGTATCCTTGTCTTCATAAATATATATATATATATATATATATATATATTTTCTCGATTGTGAGGGTACCCCCACCGGCGCAGATAGCAGTACCTTCTGCAAAGAACCGACTCAGCCAGCAATAATGACCCGACTCAGACAGCAGGAACTGGACGAGATATACGCCTTCGCAGTGGACCTGGGGAAGCGTGCGGGCAAGCTGCTGCTCGACGGGCTCGAGAGGAGAATCGACAGTGCCCGGGAGCAGGATTTTGCGGAGAAGGATAATGCTGTGGATATTGTGACGAAGACGGATGAAGGTATCTACCAATCTTTACTATTTTGTTTAATTTTTCATCGAGTTTTACTGTTTATACGTGAGATTTACGCTGTTGTTCTGAAACTGAACCTGTGAACACTGTTTCTGTATAGCAGCTGCTGTGCTACCTGTGAGCTTGGAAGAAACATTGCATTTATTTGTAGTACTTCTAATTTCATAATTTATGAAAGTTATTCTACCGGTATTCTTAGCGCAGCTTGCTCACTCATCACCAGATGTTGAAGCATTCATCAGGACTGAGATTCGGAACAAATACCCTTCTCACAAGTGAGTACACACATGCACTTTGAAGCCTTGTTCCTCGACCTTTTTTTCCCCCGATTCCTTTCTGTGGGTACGTAACTTCGTGAATGCTATTCCAACACCAGTTCTATCGTTGTTATCAACAGATTTATCGGAGAGGAAACATACTCCAAAGGGCAATCCCGTGAATATCTCATCGATGAAAATCCCACCTGGTGCGTCGATCCTCTAGACGGTAAGCACCTACTCCGTAACAGATCGAAAAGAAATATACAAAGCTAACTCCCCAGGCACCGTCAACTACACCCACCTCTTCCCCATGTTCTGCGTCTCCATCGCCTTCATCCTCGACCACCGCCCGATCATCGGCGTCATCTACGCCCCCTTCCAGGACCAGCTCTTCTCGTCCTGCATCGGCCGCGGCGCCTGGCTGAACGAGACGCGCCGCCTCCCTCTCGTCCCCGGCCGCCCCATGCCGCCCGACGCGCCCTCCAAGTGCATCCTCTCATGCGAGTGGGGCAAGGACCGCAGAGACGTCCCCGACGGGAACATGTACCGTAAGGTCGAGAGCTTCTTGAACCTGGCTGCGGAGGTGGGCGGGAGAGGCGGCAAGGGTGGCATGGTGCATGGGGTGCGGAGTCTGGGGAGTGCGACGATGGATCTGGCGTATACAGCGATGGGCGCGTTTGATATCTGGTGGGAGGGTGGGTGTTGGGAGTGGTGAGTACTATAAACGTCTTCCGCATCCTTTGGGGTTTTTTAAATCCCTTTCTTTGAATTGTCTCTCCTCTGCTAAGCTTCAGCGCTGGATAGGGACGTAGCAGCCGGGATCGCGATACTCTTGGAAGCAGGCGGCCTGGTTACCACTGCGAATCCGCCAGATGATCCCGACACTGCTCCAATCGAAGAGGCGCGGCTCGGGAGCAGACTTTACTTGGCCATTAGGTATATCTTCCGTTTCGTATTTTGTAAAATTGTTCCTCGCTAATGAGATGCTCGGAAAAAAAGACCAGCAGGTCCGTCCAAGACCGAGACAGGTCGTCAGGGACAGGAGAGGACGGTTCGAGAGGTATGGCGACGGGTGCGCCGGCTCGACTACTCTCGACCCGCGGCATGAATTGCTTTCGTTGAATATCTTTGTTTAAAGATTACTCGATTATATATGTGATTATGGCTCATGAGTTGGAAGATATAAACATCGTAGATATATTCATCAAGATCGATTCCGTCTATCCACTCTAGTGCTTGGATACATGTCTGTTCTATAAGTATACACACAATCTATACCCATGAATATATCAGAACCTCTTCCTTTTCAGAGCTTCTCCACGCGCTCCCTCTCCGTAACCGCACCAGCAATAACATCCTTAACCTTCTGCACCAGCCCCGGCACCTGGACAATATCCCTGCCCGTCCATAACCGGGACTGCTCCAGACCCTGCCAGATCATGGCTTCGGTTCCCAAGATGACGTTCCACCCAGCGTTCGCGGCCAACTCGGCAATTTCCGTCCAGAGAGCAGGGTGGTAGCACATCTCCAGAATGACTCCTTTCTTCCCCGACGGATGGCGCAGGAACGCCTCGATGACGGCTCTGGCTTTGATCTCCTCCAGCGTCTTGGGTGGGTAGTTCGGGATCCCGGATACGATGGCCGCAGGGGGCTCGAGGGCTTGGACTTCCGCTGGCTCTGTGATTGGGATGAGCTCCGCCATGGACCCTTCCTCGTTGGATGACGATAACAATGACCTCTCCCGATCCTCCGCTAGCAATGCCTCAACCTCAGCCCGGTCACGGTTGACGACGTAGATCCGACTACAGCGCAACCACCTACGCAGCGTATAGACAGCCGCTCTAGCTGTGCCCCCGCCGCCAATAATCAGCGCGGGCTTGTCGCGATAGTAATCCACGCCGCTCGTGCCCATGCTCATGTTGCTCGCAGGCGCATTCTGCAGCAACGCCTCCCTGATCCCAACGCAGTCGGTATTCGTCCCCACAAACACCCTCCCACCTTTCTCCTCAAGAACAAAGATAGTGTTGCAGGCCCCTATCCGCTTCGCGTTCTCGGTCAGGGCGTCCAAGTGCGGCATGATGCTCACCTTCCACGGCATGGTGACGGAGGCGCCGACGAACTTGGGGTTGGAGCGGGTGTGCGCGAGGAAGGTCTGGATGGGCGGGGAGCGGGTGTAGGAATATGCAGAAGAGGATGATTCAGAGGAAGAGGGAGTAGCCACGGAGAGAGGGATCTGCGCCCAGTTGAGGCCCAGCGCGCCGAAGATGGTCCGGTGCAGGAGCGGCGAGAGGGAGTTTCGTAGCGGGTGGCCGTACAGGTAGGATATCCCGTCGAGGTGGGAGGGAGAGGGGATTGGTTCCTCAGCCTGGGTGGTGTTTGATTGCTGGGATGAGGCCATTGTTTTGTTGTATACTATATGTACTCAAAATCAGTGTCGGATACACATGCAGGTATATTGTGGTGTATGCTCCGCAGAAAGTGAGGACGAGAGGATAGAGGAGCAGTTGCAGTAACACAAAACAGAATATTAGGGAAATGTCGTTCTAAAAGTGTCCGCCATATTAATATTAACACGACTCAATAACGCAAATGTCAGATTAGAATCTTGCCCAAGACTACAGAAAAGGGCCGGAGGGAGCAGCCTGCGTGGAGAAGAGGGAAGGCCGGCCGGAGAAATCTTCTGGGGACGTCTCCGCCCTCCCTTTCTCCTCGACTTCACCAGCGGATCTTAGATCTATCGTACTAGCCGACCTGAACAGGCAAAGAAGATACGATTAACCATCTTTATGCGCTTGACAGAGGCTGACGCGTGCTCTACCGTTGGTTTCGACAGCAGTGAAGCTTCATCTCGCGTTGAGCTCCCGCTGCTGCTTACCACCTACAAACTGCTACGCAGACATGAGCTGCGACTACTCCGTGCGACGACTCTCCGATCCAGTAAGCCACAATGACGGAATAAAAACTGTCAAGGTCTGATGTCTGCAGACCTCTCGAGGCCTTCCCCAGCTGATCGTCGTGGAACCTGAAGAATCCGGAAAAGCCTCGGCTTCTGTCCGCCTCGCTAACGACCACAACCAAACGGCTGAACGCTTTTCCCTGGGAGAAGAGAAACTCAGAAAGAAACTCTTCTCTTCGAGGTCTCACGGATAGATTCTGCCCGGGGAATCCTTTTTTCCCCTTTCTATCCAAAACATGCCGTCGGACATGCGAACGGGCGTCCTGGTCATGAGCGAACAGATCCATACGAAACGTGCTTCTCCTAGATCAGCGTCCCCGCGGGGAATCGCTTGTCCATCTCCAGATCTCCCCAGATCTCCCCAGGCTTTCTCCGGGGTTATGCGGGGTCAGGATAACTCCCCCGCAGGCCCAAGAAAACGTCGTCCTCGGCACCCGCCTTTCGACCGCCCAACGAGCATGGCGGAAATTCTAATGAGCTGAGCTCTCAAGCCTCTCCTCCAGACAAAAAACCTTTCCCCGGACCTGGTGTCTCGTGGCTTATCCCTGGCTGCCAGGTCCTGTCCTGTTTTGTTTTAACTCCATTCTAACCCGGATAACCCCAGATCTGTTGCTGCATGTCCTTCACCACATGGGAACTGGCCTGCACATACATATAAAATCCTTGTCTCGGGATCCATCTGTCTATCTATTCGTGTAAAGTTCCTTTCTCAGATTATTGTCTGGCCATACTTCTGGGCATTCCAGCTAGCCCTGTCAAGCCTCATTGTGCGGCTTCTGATTCATACCATCCCTTCACAGGGATTCTGAAGTTGTTCCATTGCCTCTCTGAACGATATCCGACCCGACTTGTTGTTCAGTTTTAGTATCTGGACTTCCTTGCCAGCATGTCGATATTGACGCTGGTTGAGGACCGGCCGACACCCAGGGCCGTATACAACTGGAGAATATACCTGCTGGCGGCCGTTGCCTCATGCACCTCCTGCATGATCGGATATGACAGCGCTTTCATCGGCACCACGCTGGCGCTGAAATCGTTCCGGGATGAATTCAAATTCGGGGAGAAAACCAAGTCGGAGGTGAACCTGCTGAGCGCAAACATCGTCTCCTGCTACCAAGCGGGTGCCTTTTTCGGCTCCTTCTTTGCCTACCCCATTGGTCATTTCTGGGGCAGGAAGATTGGACTCCTCTCGGCTGCAGCAGTCTTTACTCTCGGTGCCGGTCTGATGCTGAGCGTGACCGGCGAGCGGGGGCTTGGTATGCTATACGCCGGACGAGTTCTTGCTGGTCTTGGTGTCGGAGCTGGTTCGAACCTGACACCAATCTATATTTCCGAGCTGGCGCCTCCTGCCATCAGAGGCAGATTGGTCGGGATGTACGAGCTGGGATGGCAGGTCGGTGGGTTAGTTGGCTTCTGGATAAATGTATGATTCTCTTCCTGCTATGTTACCTTTACCCCTCTTGGTGGCACCCAGCTGACCAATATCTGTAGTATGGTGTCGACTCAACCCTTCCCCCGAGTCACAAGCAGTGGCTTATTCCGTTTGCTATCCAGCTTATCCCATCGGGCCTTCTGATCATTGGGGCTCTATTCCTCAAGGAGTCTCCGCGCTGGCTTTTCTCGCGCGGCCGCCGTGAAGAAGCGATCCGCACGCTCTGCTGGATGCGCCAGCTCAACCCGGACGACATCTACATGGTCGAAGAGATCGGCGCCATCGAACAAGCTCTCGAGGAGCAGCGTGCCACAATCGGCCTGGGGTTCTGGGAACCGTTCAAGGCGGCTGGGACGAACCAGAAGGTCATGTGCCGCCTGTTCCTGGGCAGCATGCTGTTCCTCTGGCAGAACGGTTCCGGCATCAACGCCATCAACTACTACAGCCCGACCGTCTTCAAGAGCATCGGCGTCAAGGGCACCAACACCAGCCTGTTCAGCACCGGTCTTTTCGGCGTGGTGAAGACGGTCATCACGTTTGTCTGGCTCCTCTACCTGATCGACCGCGTCGGACGGCGGATGCTGCTCCTCATTGGCGCCGCCGGTGGCTCTATCTGTCTGTGGATCGTGGGCGCGTACATCAAGATCGCAAAGCCGGAACAGAACCCGAGCGACAAGATGAGCGGCGCGGGAATCGCCGCGATGTTCTTCTTCTACCTGTGGACCGTGTTCTACACGCCGTCCTGGAACGGGACTCCGTGGGTTGTCAACTCGGTAAGCCGGCAGCCCCTGACTCGGAACGACTCAAGTTCAACTTTCTAATGATATATGGATAGGAAATGTTCGACCCCAAGATGCGCTCCCTCGCGCAAGCCTGCGCCGCCAGCTCCAACTGGCTGTGGAACTTCCTCATCTCGCGCTTCACGCCGCAGATGTTCGCGTCGATGGGGTACGGCGTGTACTTCTTCTTCGCGTCGCTGATGATCCTGTCCATATTCTTCGTCTTCTTCCTGCTGCCGGAGACGAAGGGCGTCCCGCTCGAGAGCATGGACCAGCTCTTCGAGGAGCGGCCCACGTGGCGCGCACATGGGGCTGTCATGTCCCGGCTGCACGAGGAGGAGGAGCGCTTCCGTCGCGACATCGAGCAGTCGGGGATCTCGGCGGAGAAACAAGGGTCGTGCGAGCCTGCGCATCATGTGGAGAATGCATGAAGCTGGCCCGTGTTTTCGAATTCGTGCCGTTTTGAGCGGAGGTTGAATGGCTTGACTAGGTGACTGGGCTGACGAAGGAAATCGAGAAGACAGCGTTTGATCTAGTAAATGTGGATATGTACATGTATATCATGTGTATATATATGCGACTATACATATTAGCTACCCTCCTCACGCGCAGCACTGCGTCAGCAGAGGGCGCGGTTTTCAATATTATTGTATAGGAACTTTTGGATGCAAGTAAACCTCCACAACCATGTAGAAATAGCATCTGTCTGCCACTCAGGCAGATGCGATCGAATCCTATCTTGACTATGTACATTCTTTTCGTGAGAAGGGACGGAAAGTCCATGGTTGTATATATTGTCTACATGCGGACATCGCCGTATCTATATCTCAATGCACATGCACACATATCCACATGCATATATAACTAAGCTGACTTTCTTAAACACGTATGGCCTAGTTATATCCGATTACACTCTTTTTTATTACTCTAGACATATATACAGATCTATTGTATGCACATATACTGTACATTACAACCCAGCCTCATCCCGCTCCTCAACCATCCTATCGACATCCTCCACCTCAACTGGCATCCCACTCTCCAGCGCCCTCCGCACTGCATCGCAGACGACCAGCGCCCGTAACCCTTCCCTCCCCGTACACCTCGGCTCCGCCCTGCCCTCGATAAAATCCACAAAATGCGCCAACTGCGCCTCCAACGGGACAATATCCCTTGACACCTCGACCCTCTCCACCGTCAACGGCTGCGTCCAGCTCTTCACATCCCTTCCATCGTAGCTCCAGCGTACCATATCCGGCACGCTCAGCGCCGCCTCAGAGCCAAAGATCCGGTAGAAATCCGCCCCGGTCCTAGGGATCGACGGGTTCTCGCCCGTCCCGGCCTCGAAGCTATGCGGCGAGGGCGCGGCATCGCACACGAGGAACGTCCCCACCGCACCGGACGCGAAGCGCAGCGTGAGCGCCGCGCCGTCCTCGGCGTCGTGGGGTGGATTCGGCCGCGAGGGCAGTGTGCGCTCCGCGTGCACGCGGACGATGGGGCCGAGGAGGTACTGTAAGACATCGACGTCGTGGATGAGGTTGATCAGGATGACGCCGCCTCCTGCTGCCCGGCTTCGTCGCCACTCCGTAGGAGGGACGAAGTACTCGGGGGGCTTGTACAGCGTCCAGAGACCGTTGACGGCGATGATGCGTCCCAGGGATCCTGATTCGACCAGTTCCTTCGTCTTGACGACGTACGGGTTGAAGCGGCGGTGGTGTCCGACGAGGAGTTTCAGATGCGAGTGCTCCGGCTTCGCCGCGTGCCGGAGCAGGGAGAGCCCGCTGGCGACGGACGTGCTGAGCGGCTTTTCGACGAGGACGTGGATCCCCGCGGAGAGGAGGTCCTTGGCCACAGGGACGTGGGTGTCGTTGGGGGTGCAGACGATGGCGGCGTCCGGTTTGGTGAAGTTGCTCTCATCGTCGTCGGAGGCGGCAGCAGCAGCAGCAGCAAGCATGGCGGAGATGGAGGGGAAGTATCTCGTGTGGAATCGAGCAGCCATGGCAGGGCCGCTGGGCGCAGGGTCGACGAGGGCGACGAGCTCGGTGGAGGAGTTGGATATCGCGGCTTGGGCGTGGCGGGGGCCGATGAGGCCTGCGCCGATGATGGCGATCTTGAGGGGCATGGTGGATTTCTTTTATGTATAGATAAGACGGGTATCAAGAATAAATGGACAAAAATAAATTTGATGAAAAGAAGCAGAACGAGTCGTCAATGGAACGTATACTTGCATCCAGACATTTCCCGTATTAGGGCATCGACATCACATGACAGGCATAGCACTCATGTTTCATCGACAAACCAGCATCAGACGAAAATAGTATAGCATGAGAGACAACACGAGGGTAAATAGCAGTGCGGGGGAAAGTCTCAGATGAAAAGGATACATTATTCCCCGGGGTCGAGGTTGATGGGATCAGATATGAGGAGCGGAAAGAGTCCGGATAAACGCAAAGGGTTAAACGCATACCCGCCAACTACCTACTCCTCATATCACTCCGCAACGCCAACGACACCACATGCGGATCACATCCGACGATATGCGAGGCTGCCATGCCTGGTCTGGATAATGTCAGACATGTCTGCTGGATAATGTCTGTTTCTGGGGCGCTCAGAGGCCCGCCCGGGGCGGGGTCCACTGGCGCGATGTTATCCATCTGTAGTCTGATATACAAACGGCACATGGTGTCGATGACATATCAAAGATAATAGTTTGTTGATAAATATCCATAATCCATTGCACTTGATTCCATTACTGACAGCTCAAGCCGCAAGTGAAGCAGTCAAAGAGGCTGGCAGACGGTGTCAAACCAATCAAGTCGAGCAGAGCGACAACATCCAAAGGCATCAAAAAGAGTATAAACATCAATATCTCTCTGGAAAGATATATATATATATATATCACCATGCCCCGACCAGCCATCGCGTCCATGTCCCTCGGACGCCCCGGCATCCACGACCTCGCCGGCAAGCTGGAGCAGGCCGCCCAGCACGGCTTCGAGGGCATCGAGCTCTTCTACGACGACCTCGAGCACTTCGCGCGGAAGCTCTCCGGTACATCATCCTCCTCTGCTAGCTCCAATATAAATATAAACTCCAACTCCAACTCTACTCCCCCACGAAACGCCCTCCTCTCCGCCGCCTACGAGATCCGCAAACTGTGCGACTCCCTCAACCTCTCCATCGTCTGCCTCCAGCCCTTCTCTCTCTACGAGGGCCTCCTCGACCGAGCCCAACACGACCGCCTCCTCAGCGAGAAACTGCCCCTCTGGCTCGAGATAGCACGTATCCTCGGCACCAACACCATCCAGGTCCCGTCGAACTTCCTCCCCGCGGACCAGACGACGGGCGACCGGGACGTCATCGTCTCCGACCTGCGCGAGCTCGCGGACCGCGGGCTGCAGGAGCATCCGCCCGTGCGGTTCGCGTACGAGGCCCTCGCGTGGGGCACGCACGTCGATACCTGGGAAGCCTCCTGGGAGATCGTCCAGCGCGTGAACCGGCCCAACTTCGGGCTGTGTCTCGACACATTCAACATCGCGGGGCGGGTCTACGCCGACCCGACCAGCGTCACGGGCAAAACGCCCACGGCGGAGACGGACCTCGCGGCCTCGCTCGCCCGGCTCCGCGGGACCGTCGACCCGCGCAGGGTCTTCTTCGTCCAGGTCGTCGACGGCGAGCGGCTCCATTCACCACTTCTCCCGGGCCACAAGTTCCACGTCCCGGGGCAGCCGGCGCGGATGAGCTGGTCGCGGAACGCGCGTCTGTTCGCCGGCGAGGAGCACCGCGGCGGGTACCTGCCCGTGTTCGAGGTCGCGCGGGCGTTCTTCGACGTCGGCTTTGACGGATGGGTCTCGATGGAGCTGTTCTCGCGGACGCTGGCGGACCCGGACCCGCGGACCCCCGCGGAGCATGCGCGGCGGGGGATCGAGTCGTGGCGGACGTTGAGGAGGCGGGTGTTGAAGTTGGGTGCGGAGCAGCGGGGTGGTGGGAGTAGCAGTAATCTGTGAGAGGTTGTCATATATATCACTTGTTTGTCCAAGTTGCTGCTGGGTTGTAAATATATATATATGATACACATACATCCAATAATACATATATAGAAGTAGGAAGGAATAAATGGATAAATAGGTTGTGATTGGCTCTATAAGAGCCTACTCTAACTTGAAAGGGATACTTATCAAATGAAACGGAGTGGAAAATCAAAAAAACCTCGACACTCTATTTAAATGCTACTATTAACGTCTATGCCAATTCTAATACCTCACTACGGAACGGAACATCTTATCAAGCAAGGAACACACAGCAGAAGAAAAAAAGTAAGAGGCTTACAACGCCGCCTTCTGCAGACCCAACTCCTTCAGCAGCACTGCCTTGATCCGCTCCAGCACGCGCTGCATAAACTCCGCGTGGTAGTAGGCCTCGTTGAAGGCGGCGCTCAGCTGCAGCTGCCCGCGGAACGTGTACAGGAAGACAAAGACCTCCGGGGTCAGCAGCTCGGGCACGAAGATGACGTTCTCGACGCTCACGCGCTGTCCGTAGTGCGGGCGGATGCGCTGGTCCAGAATGCCCAGGCTGTCCAGGATCGGTTCGCTGGGGAGCGGCTGGCCGGCGGGGCGGGGCAGCGCCGCCGCCGCCACCATGCGGCGCGCGAAGCCGGCCTGGGCGGACAGGACGGGGCTCTTGGCGGGCGTGCGGTCGCGGCGGTAGAACTCGTGGAGCTTCGTGACGTACGTGGTGAAGTCTGCGGGCTGCAGCGTGACCGGCGGGATCATGGTGTAGTGGGCGAGACCGCGGTCGGGGGTGTTGAAGGGCGCGGCCAGGTACGGCCGCAGGTTCATGGGGGCGATCTGGGTGTGTGGCCGGCCCCGAGTCGAAGGGGAAGCGAACTCATGCGTCGCGACCACCATGGCCGCATGGGCGGCCGCGGTGATGCCGAACCCGCGCGCCTTGCAGGCCGCGAGGATGGCCTTGGTGTCCTGCTCGGAGAAGCGCAGCTCAACGCGGCGGGTGCCCTTCGGGACGGTCGCCGGGAGGTACTCCAAGCCGAGTGACGGGCCGTTCATCTTGAGCTCACGGAACTGGGCCTCCGCCGTCCGCTCGGTCTCGGGCGTCGTGACGACGGACGCGGGGAAGGCCTTTTCCAGGCTGGGAGACAGCCGGACGTGCTCGTTGCCGAACTGGACCTCCCGCGGCTCGGCCAGGGCCTGGAGGATCCGGTCCAGACAATACATCAACCCGACACCGTCGATGCGCCAGTGAGCGCAGCGCAGCACGATCTCCGAGGTGTGTGGGAGATAGTACAGCGTGGCCAGCGGATCAGGATGGAGGTTGGCGATCAGGTCGCTGGCGGTGGCATGCTCGGTGGTAATGACAAACGTCTTCGACAGCCAGGCGTCCAGGGCCACGGGGTCGGGGGTCTCGTAGACGATGGTGTCGCCGCTCCGCCAGGTGGCGATGAACGGATAGTCATGCCGCGTTATCTTCCATGCCTCGCGCAGGGCGGAGGCGATCTCCTCCGGGGGAAGGTTCACCGTCAGCCGGGCAGCCGCGTTGAGATAAAGGTACTCGCGGTTGGCAAGGTTCGGGCCAACAACCAGGATCAACTTTTCGGCGTCGTCGAGGGGCCTCTCGAAGCGGCCCGGAGAGACTTCTTTCCACGACATGGCGTTCCGCGGGTTTTCAACCAGGGAGGAGAAGACAAGATGTGCGCGATGGACTGAAGAAGTTGATCGAGGAGAGGTGATATCGAGGGGGATATATATAGATGGAGCGCCGTGCCGTTTAGCCGTTTTGCATCATCTTCAACAAACGTTCACCGTGCGCAGATAAGAGACGTAGAGAGCAACTCCACATAGGAGGGGCCGTAGGGCCCCTGACCCGTCGTATGCAGTCCTACAACACATTGACCCGTCGGAAGATCGAGAACACATCTAGCACAGACATTGTCGCATTGGACAGGTAGCCTGTGCTTTAGCACCTAAGCCAACATTGAAGAGTAGAACCATCCATATGTCTCAGTTGAAATCCGTCTTCTGCCGTTTTAGTAGTAGAGAACACATAAAAAAAAACCACAGAGGTCAGGTTAGAATCCAAGTCCACAGACATCTTGCTCAACACCAACAACCCAGCTGACACCCGCCGTCATGCTCATGTCGCCAAGCATCAGTTATAGCCAAGCATCCAGGCACAGATACTTTGATAGGCACCATGAAAGATCCACTCAAGAGGATCGTGCCGTCTATCTGTGCGTGGTGGATCATGAAGTCCGGCGGTTCCGAGAGCCGAAAAAGGTCGAAGGTTTGAAGAGATGAGGTCAGTCTAGATTCGTCACGTGACCATCAGTGTGCTTCCCTGTGTCGTTCTTGCACGCGCTTTGAACCCAGCGATCATGGCCTGAAACAGCGCTCGATGAGGATAGATGCTCCGACGCGCATGGGAGACGTATCATGTTGCTCTATTCGCCTGGATTCTTGCTAGGTTGCCAGTAATATCACCATCGACCCACAGAGACTGCACATCGAATGGGGCGATGGTTGGATGGACTGACGGGATCCGAGATCACCTATGCTCCTCGGAGCACCATACCATAGGGGCCTCTCATGCTCCCTGCTCCGTAGGCAACACTCGATGTTAGTCGAAACTGCCCAGACCGGTTAATCGTAGCATGATGAACGTAGATATGGTGGATTGAACGGTGGGGTGGGATGCAGAAGGCAGACGCTGGCCGAGTCGGACGCGTAGGGGGTTGCCGGGACCGGCGAGGCCTGGCTCGTGACCGTCGCCGTCGGCCCGGCTGCACCTGCAGGGCTCCGAGGTATGTCGACATCCCGACCTCGGGAAACAGGCCTCTCTCTCAACGGACCGTGACCGTTACACGTCCACACCGCCGGGATGCTGGGCACGCCATGTTCTGGTCCCAATTCTCCTTGCCTGCTTCTGGACAAGCCTGATGCACGGTGTCCCTTGGTGGATTTGTGGACGGGAGAAGCCGGGCCGGCACTCACCGTCGAGAAGTGGGGGTTTCGTGGCAGATAGGCATCAACATCACCCTCATACCTAGACGGAGTATCTGACCATTCTTGAAGATTCTGCTTGCGATGGGCAAAAGCTGGCTTGTCGGGCATGCTAGATAGAACCTCTTTACCGCCATGGTCAAAAAATGCGCCAGCTGCAGGACTTTGAAGCCCAAAACACTTATTATTGCCCTTCTAGGTATCCGCCCGTCGAGGACTCCGTCTGCATCATCACATCGGTTGCCAAGATAAGTAGATTCCCATAACCTCCCTAAACAAGAAAATAAAAAAAAACAGTCCGGGATCCCGATTGAAAAATAAGGACGACACCTCTGGGATTCGAACCCAGGCGGGCGAACCCACAAGCTCAACTGACTACCCCTAGGATTAGGGTAGTAGCAGGCTTGCGCCTTAACCACTCGGCCAAAGTGTCGTGTGCTGATATACTCCTTTCGCCTTTTGATTTCCGTATCCAGAAACCTTTCTTCGATGTCACCTATCTCATCACCGTTCGGCCGTAGTACGGAATAGACTAAGTAGTCCACGAAGTCACCCCACTCCCCAGAATAGAATATTTAGATTAAAAGTAATGTTGACGCGGAGCGGATCTTGTGACTCACTCATGTCATATCATTGACGGCGACAGTTCTTTTTTTTCTTCTTTTTCCTAGCTCGTTGTTGGAGTAAAAATGGTTGGGTACCAGGAGGGGAATGCTCAGTTCAAGCACGTTCAACAGCGATGTGGACATCGCATCTTGTAGATGTCTGCTTAATGGGTCTGTATAGTATTGACTTCTGGGATCGAGATCGAGATCGAGATCGAGATCAAGTTGGGATCTCAGTAATGAGTATAACATCTGAGAGGCTTTTTTCACGTATATATATATATATAATCCTTTTTGCTGACGACGGCGTAAACGCCCCAAGCATGGGACGCATGCACGTACTGTTGTATATAAACTTGGATTGATTGCAACTCAGCAGGAAGAAGGTATCCCACCGTCGGTTAGATGATCAGTTAGATTATACATTTATAATTCCACAACTCGAAGAAAAAAAAATGCCACAGATGTCACATAGCGATATCAGAGTAGCGATATATATATATATATATATATATATACATCATCTCCAAGCTCAATCAACAGTTTCGGTTCATATATATATATATTGCACTTAACTCAATGACAACACTGGTACCGGCACTGCTCGCAGCACGCAAACAACAAATCCAACATGCAGTTCTCACCAAGAAAACATCTAGATCAGATCAGATCAGATCAGATACTTCCATGCACATCTATCGATAATTGCCTGCTGTTAGCGCGGTAGAAGCCAGTAGGACTACAGACCACAGAGGGGTGCCTTATTTGAGTAGTAATTTAATGTATAATGCTGAGGTCAGGCCTGAGGCCATTCAGATATGTGTGTATGTGTGTGTGTGCGTGTATGTGCATGTGCACGACTTGAAGAAGGTATGGAAAAAAAACAGGAAAGAATAGGGACTGAACGAAGTAGAAAATCACACTCCGCCGAATTTATATTTCCTTCTATTCATTTTGTGTATTCCAGCTTTTTGCATGCGTGCTTTTTGCACCATAGTAGACAGATGGGCAGGGTACTAAAATTTACCAAGAATAGTTGCAACTCAGGAAAAGAAAAAAAAAGGACAACATTACTTTATATTTATATAACTGGGCCGAGTTCTCCGTGCTTTCTTTTGCTGTCTTTTTTTTTTAAACAGTACTGACTTCCTGCTTGCTATTACCACGCTATTACCTGAACAACTCAACCCATCCATCTAAATCCGCTCTGAACTGCTCCTAGGGTATCGTAAGTCGTTGAAGACAAACGCCATCGTGTACCTCCGTTTACTCGGCCGGTTCCATCAGCGTTCTACGCCTCGACTCGATGCGAGGTCGTAGTCCGTGTTCCACGTCCTGCATGGTCTGTATCCGGAGGAGTATTGTTGAAATCCTCGTCGTTCAGACACCAGTGCTCGGGCCGTAGATAATGCGCGCAGTCATGTGCAGAATCGCGAACTGCGTGACTGTGTCTTTTCCCCATTTCAGAGATTCTTTTCCCCGCTGCTTCCAAGGGGTTATGCGGATTAGGCTTCCTGCGCCCATCGTCGCTCCCTCAGCGGCATCTCTTCCCCTGCCTGGGCGCGGGACCCGTCAACCTCGCGCCGCCAGGCCCAGTACTCGCCGAAGCGCACCTCGGCGTAGGAGGCGTAGTCAAAGTCGATCTGCGAGATCTTCGACTGGATGAGTGCCCAGACGCCCCTGTTGTTCACGGATATTAGATCAGCATGTCCGACCTACAATGTAACTGCGTATGACGGCGAGGTGAGGGGTCTTACCAGTAGAAACCTGGAATGCCACGGAATCGATCGACGTCCTTGAAGAGCTTGTCAACCGTCTCGTCCAGGGACGACTCCGGAAGACCCAGGTGCTGGTTGTAGCTCTTGACGTATTCCTTCAGGAACTCCCGTCGGACGGATCGCGTGGGCATCATGTTGTAGTCGCAGTCATATCCGCCCCACTCCGCGAAATGGTTCGCGATGTCGAAGGCCGCAGGGGAGGGAATGGCGTATTCGTAGTCGATGAAGTTGACGGTCTCAACTTCATCCTTTGAGGCTGAGTTCTCTGTCCGGGGCAGGATAACCACGTTGGCACTCAGGAGGTCACAGTGAGCAAATACCAGCTAGAGAACGTCAGAAGACAGGTTTGCGACTCCAGGAGACAGGGAGATCAAGCGTACGCCTCCTTCGCCGATACCCTCCCCGTCATCAAGCTCGGACACGATCCGCTCCAGCTCCTTCTGCAGGCTGATCCGCCTGGCACGTTCTTCGTCTGTCGTGGCCGGCAGGGCAAGGATCCACTTCTGCAGGACGGTCCACAGGTTCGGCCCCGGTTGTTTTGGTTGAATGGGAGTGATATCATCTTGCTGTGCTGCAGCCTTGGTTTCAGAATCCACGTCTAGTTGCCGGGCAAGCGGCTGGTCTTCAGTTGCAGAAGTCTTCAACTCGTTGATGGGCAGAACGGCATGCCACTGTCCGAGCCGTCTCGCGACCGCGCGCCAGATAGACGGCTTAGTCAAGTCCTCGGGCGTCGTGATGCGCCCGCGCATGAATCTGTAGAGCAGGCCATTCTGGAAGCGGGCCAGGAGCGGGGGAGCCAGGCCACGGCTGGCCAGGAGGGCGTGGGACTTTGTTTCCCCTATCGAGATCTACTCAGCAAGAGTGTCGCGTTGGGGCAGCGTATCTTCGTTGGGCTTGGAAGCTGGCCTTACTTTCACGGTCTATGAGGATCTCGGTGTGGTTGCCATAGGCGCGCATCAGTACGGCCTCGTTGTCTATCTGCTCCTCGGTCAAGCCAGGCTTCCGGTTAATGATTTTCAACAGCTACACTCAGACGTCAGTTGATACGTTTCCCTTTGGAGATTTACAAGCCCACACAGGGCGTCCTGGAACACACTGTATTGGTGATGCCCTCTGTGAAGCGCACGAACTCGATCTTGTTGCCGGGTCCTTCCCAATCCGGGTTGAGGGTCAGGACGAGCCTCAGCGCGGACGCCTGCGAGTCTGCATGGTTGTACGACTGCGGGATGTATCTGGGGAGAGCGAGGACTCCATCCTGACTGTGGTGAGAGGCCGCCATGCTGGAATCCGGATTGTTCTCGTTGCAAACCTATGCAGTCTCTCGAATGGGCGGAGGAGGATTCGGGGGAGGGGTCCTGCGAATCTTGCGGCAGCGGTCAGCCAGGGAAAGACATCCGCAGCGTGGTTCCCACGGAACACAAGAGACCCAACGAAGGGAACAGGATGCTCTCCGAGGTGGAGAAGCAGGCCATGCTTCCCCTCACGGGAGTAGGTGGATGGCAGCAGGGCACGAACCTGGGGAGATGTAGGTCCTGGAGGATCCTCGACGGGCGGGGGTTGAAGAGCGGAGAAGAGCTAGTTAGCACACAGAAAAGTAGAAAGAAGATGAGAGAGGAGAGAGAAGCGACAGGACAGGAACATTGAAGCTGTCGCTGTTGGGAGAAGGTTGGGGGAGGCTGCGGTGGTCTCGTGCCCCCCGGCCACGCTTGGTCCAGGGACCCGCCGGGCGCTAAGCGTCTCTCCAGTCGGGTCGGTCTGCAGGCACGCGTCCTCGTGGCAGCCAGGCGCTGTTTATCTTAGTCTCCGATTCTCTACGGAGTACACGATTATATATATAAAATCTGGACATCCGTCAGGTACCTCGTGTAGTGATGAGCTGTCCGACGCAGTTGTTGAGGAGCCGTAAACAGCGGACGGACGGGCTTCTCCGTTCCTGGACACCTGGCCCCGTTTGCATGTGATTCCCCGCCCTGCGCAACCCGCAGGCGCAGGCCCCAGGCATCCAGGAACAGGGCCGAGGATGGACAGGATAACGAGCACGACGTATCTCCAAGGCTCCTCTCCCCAGGCTCAGTTTCATCATCCGCTCCTCTGTGCCTAGAGTACAGTATAGCCGCTCTCAACTGGCAGCCCTGTGACGACTGACGTCAGCGCGACAAGCAACGAGTTGAGCGACGAGTTGGCAGCCTGAAGGCGCCAATCCCTACCTCCTCAGGCAACCGACATTTCCCATCACGTGAATAAATCAATCACATGTTCCTCTCAACCCTAACCCTAACCCTCCTCCCCGATCAGTCCTAGCCTTGTCCACAATCCGGCACCACCAGGTACCTTCCAATAGCGCCTCGACGCCAGCCCCACCCGCCCAGCCCACCGACCTACAAAAACCCCAACCCCCTCGCCAACACTTTCTTTCCTCTTTCTTTCTTTCTCTTTTCCTTTTTTCTCCATCATCAGTAGAGGTTTACATTGACCATGTAAATCAAAACCCGGAGCTTTGTCACACGCTGAAGGTGATTCGGACCGTTTTTCCTATGGTTGAGATGGGTTTCCTTCCGTTCCCAGCTTCGGAGAGCTATCTATCTTGTAAGATGGTCGCGTCTTCCTTTTTCCCTAAAACTCTATGGCTCTGCTAGGGCTTTATATATCATAAAGCTCCCATGCGCGTGAGCTGTGGAGGAGGCGTGAAATTTCACTTTTTATATTTATTTTCATAGCACATTTGATGTTGATGTGCGTTGCTTTTGCTTTTGCTGTCGCTGTGCTGGCGACTTTTTTGGCCACAGACAGTATTTTGCAGCTGTGCGACAGTGTGGGATGATGAATTCTGTCAGAAAGCGCACCAGGATCTGCTCAATTAATATGGGTTGATACCTTTGATAAGAAAAGAATAACATTGTTTCGTCAATGAATTACTACTTTCTATACATGCGCATCCAAGCTTTGTGACCCCCCTTTCTAATATCGAAACTTAACCCCTCGGTCCCTCTCCTCGGGAGCCAAATCCCACGCCAATGGATATCATATCATCCCAGAACGCCGCTCGGTCTGATCCTCGTCGTTCTGTCATGTAACCCGACGTCCCATGCAAGGAAATAAAAGCAGCAACAAACGCCATCATGCAACTTTTAGACACGTCCCGCCCGTCCGACCTGGATCCTCTCGCCGGTCCACTTGTCGTCGCTGCGCAGCACCGGCCAGCTGGTGCCGTCCGCCTTGATCAGCGTCAGCTCCAGCTTGGTGCCCATGACCTTGTACTGCGACTGCGCCGGGTCGATGGGCGCGAACAGCTTCCAGGTGGCTTTGAAGCGCTTGTTGTCCTGGGTCGGGAGGTCGAAGTCGATCGTGTTCGCAGTGAACTCGACCTTTGCCTTCTCCTTGTCGATCTTCTTGAGGTAGACCGATGCAATGACGGACGAGGGGGTCTGGTAGAAGTCGTTTCTGTAGAAGCAAGCGTCAGATCTATTCCCTACCTTCTCATTGCTTTTCAAACGTAGGAACGTCAGGTCCAGAAAGTATAGACCCCGCTTACCTCACATCCTCAACTTTCTCCTCGCCGGCCGGCTTGCCCTTGCCCACGAAGAGATGTCTCGTCTTCGTCTTGCATCCCTGGATCTTCATGAACTCGTCAAACTCCAGCACCCGCCTCTTGCAGCACGACCATCCCTTGCTGCCCTCGTGGAAGATGGGCGTTCCGGGATGGTGCACGCACTTCTCCTCGTCCCGCGGGATCGACGGATCGTAGGTCGCCTTGCACCCGCGCCGGCGGCAGGCCGCGTTGGGAGGGATCTCGAGGGATGGGTCGTCCTCCTCGGACTCGGGGGCAGGGGATTCTGAGGCGAGCTGAGGGGTAGGAACGGCGGGACTCACAGCATTCCGCGGCGGCGCGGCGTCCACCGGAGCTGGAGCTGGAGCGGCAGCTGGAGGCTCCGGAGGCGCGGTCTTCTGAGCGGGAGCAACAGCGGGAGCATCCGCGGGCTTTTCGGGCTCTGCGGGCGTGTCATCGACGGTGGAGTGCTTGCCCTTCGTGCAGGGCGGGATCTTGAGGAACTCGTCGAAGGTCAGGACGCGGGGCTTGCAGCATTTCCAACCTGGTCAGCGGGCATTAGCATACGCCGTTCTTCCTCATTTTGCCTGAAGGAGTAGTTGCGCAAAGGGACTGCTTCGCAGACAAGAGTCTTGTCGGCGCTCCCAAGGTCCTTAGGTATCCCACTTACCCTTCTGTCCCTCATGGAAGACCGGTGGGCCGGGGTGATACACACACTCCTCCTCCGGGTCGGTGAAGATCTTGCCGCACCCCTTGTGGACGCACTTGGACGCCATGACGGCTGCTGCGGTGGATGTAGATGCGCGCGACAGCAACAGAGAACAATTCAGGACTGGAGATCCGGACTGTCCAACGGGTGGAACGCTGTAGAAATCGGGGTTTTATCTGTTCCCTTCAACCATGCGCGGCGCGCTCAATGGGCATGCGGCCCAATCGGGTTAGGCTGGGCAAGCTCGAAGATTCCATCATATCCATGGCTCGGCAGCCCGCGCGCCCCGGCCTCACCTCCGCATCGACCGCGACAGGACAAAACAACACCCACGATCTTGTCCTCCAACTACTCCGAACCGATGTTTCCTACACGGGTTCTCTTCACCCCGGGCGTCCGCCTGACGCTCTTCACCCGCGCCGGCTGCTCCTTGTGCGACACCGCGAAAAACAACGTGCTCAACGTCCTCAAGCGCAGACCGCTCGACTACTCCGAGATAGACGTGATGGCACCGGGGAATAAAGTCTGGAAGGATGTCTACGAGTTTGACGTCCCGGTCCTCCATGTGCAGACGGTCAAGGAACGGCAGGGCGGGGCCGCAGAGGAGATCTCCGAGCCCAAGAAGCTGTTCCACAGATTTACAGAGCAGGAGGTTGAGAAGCTGGTTGACGAGGCTGAACAATAATCAATTCGGTTGCTTTCTTTTCTGGCCCTGGAAATCTACAGGAGGAAATAAACTCGTCCGAACTAGGTGTCTAGTACGTAGGGATGGCGGCGTCACTCTTGGCCCCTTTGGCAGTTTCCAATGCGTTCGAGAGGAAGGTCGGGAGAGCAACGACATCAGCAACAACGGAGATCTGGAGCAGATTAGCACATTCGACGGCGTCAACCATGAAGATGCAGAAAGCTCACCATGTGAAAGCCTTGCTCAGCGTACTTCTTCGCTGCCTCACCGCCCACGCAGTAGATACCTGCGCGCTTGCCGTTGTCCACGGCCGCTTTGCGAATCCGCTCGATTGCGGCCTCCAAGTCCTCATGGAAGGCGCCCGTGACCGGGCGGCCGATGTTGTTTCCCAGGTCCCAGGGACCAACGAAGAGGACATCGATCCCGGGCACCTTTGCAATCTCTTCAACCTGTGTTCATCAATCTTGTTAGTTCCTTTTTCCTCGAGTCCTGTATTATCATCTGAATGCCAGCGATATGATCCCACTTACATTCTCGAGCGCCTCCTTGGTCTCGATCTGTACGATGGTAAGGAGGGCGTCGTTCGCCTGCTGGAGGTACTCGAGCTGAGAGACACCGCCTGTCGATCCCATGGCAAAGGGGCTTCCGAAGCCTCTCTTACCAACGGGCGGGAACTTGGCCGACTCGACGAGCTTCCGGGCGTCGTCTGCTGTATATAGAAGTGGCACGACAATCCCGTGGGCACCGGCGTCCAGGGCACCTGTGTCGCGAATTCAGCAACTGCTTGCAGCCTTTTATCCTATGGAGCAGAAGACCTACGCTTCACCATCCAGCCCTCATTGGCTGCAATCCGCACAATCGGGCTGACGCCCGTCGCCGCAATGGCCGCGACGGCCTCGTGCATTTGCCAGTCTATCCTCCGTCAGCATCCCCCTGTATCTATAGTGCGCTGTAAAGCGTCTATCATGACTATGCCAGACAACGTACCAGCAATGTTCCCATGTTCCGTGTCGACGCAGATCCAGTCATACCCGCTCCTGGCCATCAACCGCGCGTGGTTGGCGCCCGGGAGCATCTGCCATGCTCCGAATGACAGGCCGCGCTCACTGCGCAGGGCGCACAGCAGACGGTTCGCGGCTTGCATCGCGGTGGCCATTTTCAGGCTCGTTATGATTAATTAAATGGAAGTATTAAGGAAAAAAGGATTCGATGAATTGAAGTAGATTAATTACCCCGAAAGGAGTTCTGGCCAGAGGAGAGAAGACGATCCCGTCCGGACAGGCAAAAACCACACCACAGGACCTCGTGTATATACTGTCCAAGCAATCAGATCCGGATCCAATTCACATTATATGCCATGTTCACGGAAAACCAGAAGAGAAAAAAAAAGGAACCCAGACCTAGCAATCCTTCTTCTCAATCATCCCCTCGCGTCTCGCTCGCAACTGACCCGAACCCCAGCCCACGCGCGGGGTCGCTGTCGCCGTTCTGGTGGGGTTCGGAGCATCGGCCGATGATGGGACAGGACCGGACAGGACAGGGTTCATCCATGCATGGATACTCCATATCCACCTGAATAAACTAAGGCACGGAACAAAGGAAGATCGATGCAGGACACCACCGCTCAGATATGACGTATTATTTATTGCAACAGTTCCCGTCAAAATTTAAGCCGTCATGGCGTTATTTGGCAGTCCACGGTATCAATAGACATGTACAGCAGTTAGTAACTTAGGGTTAGGTGAGTCGGGCACTCACTCGGCCCGTCTCCGAGAGGGGGAAGTCCTACGTGAAACGGACCAATCGGATAAATTAAATGCCTACTACCCAGGTACGGATACGGGGAGCACTTTACGATTGATTGTATAGCATCCATATTGCATGTACGTCCAAATAGTGTACTGCGACCGTTGATATACAAGTAGTAAAGAGTGCGCCATAACAAATGAGTCATCATCTGTGGCTTTTGATAACCTGTGAAGTTCAATTGCATTCTGCTGGCAGTGCAGGATTAGACCCAATATATAGTACTCAATCGATAATATTAGAGCTTTCTTTTCTTACCAGCGGTATATACTAGTTCTCAGTATGATTTAAAAATTAGGTCAGCTCTGCTGACTATAGAGAGTTATAAATATTGAGTTACCAGGAGGCACCAGATGAGAACAAAAAGCGCAGCCTTGACAAGAAAATCTTCTGTCCTAAATATTGGTATGTATATATATGGACTGGATCTACTGGTCATATATATTGTGTCAGGAACGCTCAGAAAGTACTAGGTATGTATCTATTTTGGTCACATCCATCCAAAATTTGGCACAGTACCCAATTTGCCGTTATATACCCTGCCCATTAATCACCGTAGAAAGCAGCCCACGGCTCATAGTCCTCAGCCTGCAAGATCTTCTCCATCTGGCGCCTCCGGATGCCGATATTCCCGCCGTCGAAGAGCGGGAGGCACATGGCGTCGTTGAGCAGTCGCGGGAAGGGCTGGTCCTTTGCGTAGGACGATCTGCGATGAATCGTGTCAGTCATTCTCCGCCCACAATCTTGAAAGATTCATAGACATTTATATTTGCAGGATAACTCACATCCCAACGACCCTCATCGCATCCTCCACACACCGCACCGCACGATCCGAGCAGAAGACCTTCGCCTGCAGACACAGCTCCAGCCGTGCCTTGAAGTCCCCCGGCCCGTGTTGCAGCCCATGCAGCGCCTTCCACGTCAACAGCCGCGACGCGTCTGCGCGCATCTTGATGTCGATCAGCAGGTCGGCCACGCTCTGTCGCTGCAGGAGGGGCACCGCACCACCGCGGGTGTCCGTCTTCGCGAACCGCAGCGAGGCCTCGAACGCGGCGCGCATGATTCCCACGGAGAGGGCGCCCACGAGGGCCGCGGACGTCCCGAACGCCTGCTCCACGATGGCGGTGCCGGTCCCCGGAGCCGCGAGCAGGTTCTCCTCCGGCACGCGCAGGTTCGTGAAGCGGCTGTGCGGGCCTGAGGTCGCAGTGAGGCCGGTCAGTTCGGGATCGCGCAGGACGGTGTACGCACCGGGCTCGTTCTGGGCGATGACCTCCGGGGTGACGATGAGGATGAGAATGGCGGCTGCAGGGTCTGCGGAGGGATCTTGGGGCGAGTTGTCCTGGGAGTGCCGGCAGACGACGCATTGGAGGTCTGCTCCGCGGCCGTCCCAGCCGCCGCTGTTGGTTGTCCAGAGCTGTTGAAATTGTCAGTCAGGAAGAAGGATAGAAACAGTAGTAGAAATAAATAGACAGAAAAACAAACGGATATAGGTATAGAGGGAGAAAAAAAACAAACCAACCTTCTCCCCATTAACAACCCAGAACCTCCCCTCCTTCCTCGCCGTCGTCTGCAACCCCTTCCCACCCCTTTCCAGCCAATTCGCCGTGCCCCCCGGCTCCGAATGCACCAGACTCGCCAGCGGCTCTCCCTCCCCGCTCAAGAAAGGCTTCAGAAACCGCTCCCGCTGCTCCGGACTCCCCGCCAGGATCAAGGGCGTCAGGCCCAGGCCCGTCCCCGCGATCGTCAGCGCGACGCTCGTCTCGACGGCATAGAACTCCTCGAGCAGGATCGCGGCGTCGACGAGGCTGCTGCTGGTCCCGCCCAGCGCCGTCGGGATCTGTCCCTTGATGACGCCCGCCGCGACCGCCTGGCGGTAGGTCGGGCGTGTGGAGCGGAAGCGCGACGTCTGGTCCGGGAGCTGCGAGTATGTCTCTCTGGCACTGGCGAGGGGGCCCTGCGCGAAGGCGCGCGCGCGTTGCTGCAGCTGTTTCTGCTCGTCTGTGAGGATGAAGTCGATCATTGTTGGACTGCAATGATTATCAAAGATGGTACAAGAAACTACAAGCACGGTATTGACGATTTCAGCATAATTCCTGGCAAGAAACTGAGTATGGGATTATAAGAATATATCCCTTGGTCCAGAGCCCTATCTGATAAATGTGAAAGCAAATGCGACTTCCCAGGACAGTCACACGAGAGAACCATCTACTGTGTAGTGAGACCATAGATCCTACCTAATGCATATTGATTACTGAATCATGCGTTGGCGCATACTGTAGGGCTGGCGCTGACGAAGACGCACTGACTGCGGGGTTCTCCAAGCTGTATTTGCCCATTAAGGACATCTACTTAGGTACATACCACGTAGATTTACGTTAGTAATAAAGTTCATACCCACTGGTTTGTTGTTAAACTGCATATGCGGCAAGAACATGCTTAGCCCAGAAAGTCCCAGATTAGATACTTATGAATAGGTGAAGACATTGCCATAATTCGTGAGGGCTTCAAGGATTCTATTTAGATATAATGAACGTCACTGGAGAAACAACTACTGACTACTTCCCTGTTAAGACTTTGGCAAAATTGAACAAGAAACTGGTTGTAACGAAAGTTAACATTTTTTCCTATCAAGTAAGGTATGGAATAATGTTAATAGTACTACCCAGGGTGCCGAGACTCCGTTTCCAAACCTACAAAGTACCCATTCACCGAGAGCAAAAATATGAAATTCAAAACGCAGCTAATCACCCGTCACCCGCGACCGTCGATTAAAGCATAAATGCGGCCACGGCCGCCAAAATAGCACCTGTCGAGAATCCAATGGTGTGGACAGCAGCACTGAACAAAGAGGACCCTGAAGAGGGAGTAGAGGTAGCCTTGCGGCTCGTCGCAGCCGCACTCGCTGGAAGCGCAGATGCTACTCCCGTGCCGGTCGCACTGGCACTGAGAGCCGAAATCGAGTCACCACCATCATCATCAACCTCTACAAGCCGGAAATTGCCGCAGTTGAGCCGGGTAGCGTTTCTCGCGTGGACGACAATGGAGCGATTGCCAAAGAAGGCATTGCTTTCCGGGCTCGTCGACAGGTAAAAGTCCGTGTACTGGACGACGAACGGCGCCCCGGGAACAGCCACGATAGCCCCGTGTTTCCCACTCAGGTCGCCAACCTGGCAGGTCGCAGGAAGTGAAGCGTTGCAGGGAGGAACCTCTCCGCGGTTGTACGGATCGAGATGCGTAAGAGCTTTCGAACAGTTGCCGTCCTCGGGAATCGGGTCGACATGGATGTGGTACACTGAGAGAACAATGTCAGTAGTAACTTTATAAGAGTGTGAACGAAGGCGGAACATACTAAAAGGCCCAAATTCCTCCTCGTCAGGGAAGCCCCAGAAGTTGACAAGGAAGATGACACCTATCCCGTCCGGAGGTGCACCGGCGACAACCCATCCTCGTACGCCGGTAGTGTCTTTGTTGAGCAATGATGCCTGGTAGACAACACCTCTGGGATTGTTTCTGATAACGGGAACCTCGGTAAAGTTCTGCGCACAGCCCGGGGCCACGGTGAGGGCAACACCCATGAGGAAGCTGGCCGTGAGCGTTGGGCGCATTTTCCGTTACGCAATAATCTTGAGATACGGCTGTCAGTATTCTCTCCTGACTTCACAAGAATCAAATCAGTGTACATACCTACTTGCAAGATAATCGTCCAAAAGTAACAATGGGAATGTGGTAGTTATATGGTGTGGAAATTATGTGCTGATAATCCGTAGTATGCCGTGGGATAAAATCGAAAGAAAGCCAGAAGAGGGAGAAGGGCGGAGGAAATGTTGATGGGGTATGTCCTTGCTCAGCAAGGAACCTACAGGCGAATATCTCTTATGTGGAAAGTACGATTCAGAACTAGGAGGGAGCAAGTAAAGGGACAACTTGGTTATGACTCAGCCTGCACAGCTGCCAGTCTTTCAACGGAACGCAAAGAGCATCTGCGCTTCAAATGAAATATTATTGAAAAGCGGGTTCGAAGAAGGACTCTTTGATGGCCTCAAGATGAATCCTATGAGCTAAGAGGCATGTACTGTACAGGTACATCTGGACTGCACGATTGAACTGGGAGTGCCTGTCCTATATGTTTGTCGCTTACTCCGCAGTCCAATGCTCCATATGTTTTGCTATGAATAGACGTTATTAGCCGTTTTTGTAAACCAGGAACCGCCACAGCGCTTAAAGGCAGTCGAGCATGGGTGCATACATACAAAGCACATGTACCGTACTGGTGTAGGTATCCTTGTTCGGAATAGCAGCCGACATTTCACAAACGCCTTCACAAACCACGAAAGCAGGTAGTACAACCACGTAAGGTTCTAGCTCAGCTCTGATTTTGCAATAATATAGTGATCGAAGAAAAAGGACTCGGGACAACCATGCTCGGTTTGCGATTAGCCCTAAATAAAGACCTTTCCTGGATGCCAAGATTGGACGGCTCTGTAGAGTGGAAGATTTATTGAACGGATTCAACACGAAGGCAAAAAAAAAGCTAGAAAACTTTCTCTTGGCCAACTCTGTTTCCATTGGGCAGGAAAGTGTCTGTGCTTATTGCCGAATTCTGATGGCGCGGATATTCAAGGAAGGAATTCAGAGCAGGGGATGACACTTCCAAAGCTGGGGACATGGATTCCGAGGTAGAACTCGGTAAGTTCACCTGAATGCTCTTCATTGGCACGCGAAACGTTGGCTCCCCTGTCATTTTTATCTTTACGTTTCAAACACGATTGCTGCTGTTTGCATCAGGCCGGCTTGTTGTAGAAGATGACAGGCCGATTGTATTCTTGACCGCATTCGTTCTATCTCATCTGACATGCAGGCATCCAATGTGTTCTATCCCGTAACTGGCAATGCTTCCCGTCTTTATTACAGATAGTAACTATGATAACTGGGGTTAAAGCGTAATGAAAGCGATCAATAGCATCCATCTCAATCTCGATTCGAGCATCAACCCCCAGGCTCATGCATCTCTCCATCAATCGATTAATCTCATATCATATCACAGCTTGGGATTGAGTTTTGCGTCCTGCTTTGGTATTGGCTGGGCTTGAGACGACTGAGAGTAAAGACCCTCTTCGATGGCCTTGATCTGCAGCGCCAGGAACTTGGAGTAGATCCGGCACAGGGCGAGGTTGCCGCCCATGAACCAGAACCCGGGGTGGCCACTTGGTCGGAACATCTGTGTTTATACATTAGTATATTCATGCATATGTGTATGGTGTAGAGACAAGAGGAGAACGTACAGCATTTAACTCTCCCTCCTCATCCAAATCCCACACGTCCTTGCATCTGTCTGCAATCTCATCGCCCAGCGTCTTCCGCACCGTAGTACGCATATTATCGTACCCTGTCGCCAGGACGACCACATCCGCGGGGATCTCCGTCTTATTCTCGTCGTTCAAGACTAACGCGTTTGGCTTGAACCCGGCGATTCCATTCGGGCTTTGTCGTACCTTGATCTTCCCGTCCGCGATGAGCCGGCTGCACCCGACGTCGATATAGTACCCGCCGCCTCGGGTGAAGTAGAGACGGGCGATACCGGAATTGTCGACGCCGTAATAGAGTTTGAAGCCTGCCTTTTCAAGACCGGATAAGGTGGCTCTGTCGACGGCGGAGATACGTTGAGTGAGGAAGACGTTCAGCGCAAATAGGACGGGGTAGGGGAGGCTTTCAGAGCATATGTCGGCTTCTTCTGTCGGGGGACTGTTCGGGCGTTTTAGTCAATAGTTTCATAATGTATGCATGTGTCTAAGGGTAGAAATCGGAGATGGGGACGAAGGGGAAGATGCGATGCTACACACCCATAGTCATCATGTACTCCCTCATGGAGCATAAAAACTCCCCTGTCGATCGATATGACGTACGTGCCACTCCGCTGGATCATGGTGACCTCCGCACCGTTCTCGTAAAAGTTCTCCGCGATATCATGCCCGCTGTTCCCCGTCCCGACGACGATGACCTTCTTTCCTTTGACGTCGTACTCCGACGCATCCTTGTGCTGGCTGCCGTGGTACACCACACCCTTGAAATCCTCCTGGTTCGGGAAAGTCGGGATCTTAGGTTCGCCTGAGTGGCCGGTACACCAGACGATATGGCGGGGATGGAATGTTCGTTCCTCATGGCCATGGTCACGGACACGATTGATTTGGACTGTCCACTCGCGCTTGCTGTCGTCGTATTTTGCGCTCTTGATGGTCGTTTTTAGCCACACGTTGAGTTCCATTACACTGGCGTAGGCTTCAAACCAGTCTGCCAGTTTGTCTTTTGGAGTGAACTGCGGCCAGTTCTTTGGGAAAGGCAGGTACGCCATGTGTGTGTATTCGGCTGGGTCGTGGGTGACCAGCGTCTATATAAGTGGTTAGTTTGTGTTTAGCCACGAAGAAGATACCGGAGGGAATAAGGATAAATAAAACAAACCCTGTAGCGTTTCCTCCAGTTATCACCGATTCTCTCGTTCTTGTCAATTATGAGGCAGGACACGCCAAGGGATTGGAGCCGAGCACCTATGTTAAGACCGGATTGGCCTACACACGAAGTTAGAAGCAGTTCTAATGCCCTCGCAGGTTAGAATAGACCTACCAGCACCCACGACCAACACCGTCGGCTCCTCATCCAGGAACTCCAGCTGCCTCTGACGCCGCTCGTACCAAGTGCCCTGACTCGACCCTCCAGGCATCGAGTCCAGCGTCCCGTACACACGGCGCGGACCCAGCGGCTCCTCGAACCCCTTGAGCTCCTGCAGGGACGTGTACATCGTATAGGCCTTCCAGACCCCGGATTGACGATCCTGAGTCAGACGGAATATACCCGCACCGCGACCAACCTTGGTCTCGAAGAAGAACATCGACACCACCCAGCTCAGATGATGATCGTGGCCCTTGAGCGGCGTGTCCAGATGCGGCTGGTACTTGCCCTGGTCCTGCAGGCGGAACGAGGAGAGCTGTGCCCGGGGCTGGTGCCGACGGACAAAGTCCACGATGCGGTCGAGATTCTGGATCGTACGCAGATCCCAGTTTAGAGCGAGCATGTCACGCCACCATGACTCCTGGTGGAAGAGGTCTGCGAGACGCGAGAAGTCGTTCCTGACCAGGACGGCTTCGAGATCGCTGATCCAGCGCTGAGCGATAGCGCGAGGGTCCAGCGGGCTGGTGACCTCGAGGGTCACTGGGAGCTGGATGATGTGGTGATTCTGGGCGGGTGACATGGTGGCACTTTGGACCTGGACAAGTAATTACTATAGATGCACTTGTAAATAAATATATGACAGAGAGGAGAATATACCGATGTAGACAACACTAGTCCGGCTTGAGTTGGAGACAGAAGCCCGTTGGCACTGAACCGGGCAGAATTCGGATATGAGCATAAATACCAGAGGTCGACATGACTTGTGGAAACTCAGCCGAAGCCCAGATGATTCCATTTTCGACGGAGGGCGCCTGATGTGTTGCGTGGACCAGCGTGAATGGGCGCTGGCTCCGGGCTCTAGAACGGGACAAAGAACGCCGAGCGCCCTGGGGCAGCGCCCGGGGGGGAGCGCGGGGACGTGGGGGCGGAGCTGCCGAGGGAAGGTCTGCCGAGGGGAAGCTGGGGCGAGGACAGGTCTAGACGCTTCCCTAAAGGGAAATGCCACAGCTCAGGTCCGCCGCTGTATCTTTGTCGGAGAACCAGCAGGTTCACGTTGCAATTTCTCACACGACTCTCAGTTGTGGCTATCATGCTCTATGCAGTACGCCAGGGTACTACGTTTTGATATCCTCGGAGATATGGGTTCAGGCCGGGCCGACAGTTCTAGGGCTTAGGGCTGAGGGCTAGGGCTCAGTCGCCTAGCCCTCTCAACCTCCTTCGAGCCGGCTACCTACTGCTTATATCACACCTCAATCACATAAATCCATATTTCGCCTTAGTGAGAGAGTGTCTGCAGTCAATGGTGGAATTTAGCTCGTATGTAGGTATGTATATACTTATCTACCCAGGGAGATCCTCCAGTTTTAGGGTCTTAATAACATCAATACCCAGATCAACAAGACAAATTCCTCATGCTGCAGAATACGAACAGGAAATTGCAACTACCGAAGCTAACTATCAAATCTGCTACCGTGGCTCTAGTAGTTCTTGTCGACAAACATAAGCAACCCATTCTACTGTTATGCTCTTGATTTAACCGGGTACAATTTCCTGCTTGTAATTGTTTCTTTGTGTTAGTTATACAGCTCGCATGAGTTGCTGGCAGGTACAAAGGATAAATCCGAAGGGAGAATTAGAATGGTTTTTCTGATGATATTATATTTACCTAAGTAAGGAAAGTAGCTATATACCGAGATATAAAGAAGTTCAGCCGGAAAATTTGCACACGGTCTCATGACCACATGCTCATTAGTGCTCTTTATAGAACCTCTCTCCCATAACCCTCAGACTGCCCTCCTAACTGGCTTTTCCTCTTTTAGTCTTCAAGTGCCCCGACACGAGTTTACTCACACCCGCGACCTTTGCACTTAGCCCCATGAGTGGCATGGTGCCCAAGATGTCCAGCAAGGGCACGTCTGCAGCCACGACTTTCACCAGACACATGCGGAATTCCACGGCCACAAGGCTGTCAACCCCATTACTGCTGACACATTTGCCGGGATCAATGTTCTCGACCGAGATGTTGAGCAGCTTCGAGAGCTTCGTGCGCATCGCATCTGCAACTATGGCGGCCGCATCCTCCAAGGATGTCGCCAATCCCAATAGGGAAGCGATAGCCAGGCCGGAGTCGCTGTCCTCCCCTCCGGGACCGGTCGTGGCAGCGGAACTCTTGATTGAATAGCGGCATGTGCATCCATGAGGGCGCGGGCATACAGCGGGCCTGGTATTGTGCGGCAGTAGTCAGAGCTGAGGCGATTTGAATGGGCCTCTTAGATTGTCCGGTCGGTTCAAGGCAGTATTCGATCATACGGTGTATATCTTCTTCGCGGATGGAACCAAGCAGCGACGCGACATGTGTTATATGGCCCAGCCGCTGGCGATTCTCGGCCACATAGCCAATGGAGAGAAGCGTACCCAGATCGAAAGAGGTGGCAGGAAGGCCGAGAGACACGCGGTGCGCTGCCAGTGCATCCTGGTATGTGTTGACTGCTGCATAGTTGGCTTGTCCACGATTGCCCACAAGGCCCGTCGCAGAGGATAAGAGAATGAAGAAATCCATGTCCCTCGGGAGAAAGGCGTGGAGGTTCCAAGATCCTTGGACTTTGGGACGTGTGGCCGCTCGGAACTTCTCATGGCTCATGTTCTCAAAGATCTTGTCGGCTAGAACCATGGAGCCCTGGATACAACCTCTCATTGGAGGAAGACTGGCTTTGCACTTCAGAATATCAACAAGACGAGCCTTATCTGAGATATCACATGCAAACACACGAGCTGTGACTCCCCGGCTCTTGAGTTCTTGAATCGTGCCTTGAGCAGCAGAGCTTGCTGCACCAGAACATGAGAGGAAAATTATGTTCTTTGCAGTCCGGCAAGGGACAGGGAAAAGACACCCGGACTACAATCCTGCGCAGATCCAGAAGGAACTGTCGACTTTGAAGATCAGGCAACTTGCAGACGGTAGGCTCTTCATGACTGATGGAGTGATGGGCGTCACGCGATACGATGCAGGCATCCAGGGCACCCTGATTGATATTCCCACCCTGCACGTCCGAAGCCCAACGACGAAGAACCGGCACTGGGGGTTGGAGTTGATGGAGATGTGTGAGCCTCCTCGGGTCAAAGGGTTTTTCCACCAGTATGACCATGGCTTTCCTAGAGGCCATCTTGAGATGAAGAAGATTGCCGAGTTGATCCGTGAGACAGCAGAAATGGCTTAAACTTCGAACAGAGTGCATGCCCCTTATTGAGAGGGTGATCGTTAATTAATCAATTATCTACCTATATCAATCTACCTATATCAACTTTAGAAATCCATAAGCTTCGCAGACGGTAACTCTCTATAGGGTTCAGTAAATCCTTATAGACATAGTTGTTGCATTTCAAAAATTCTTCAGCATCAAAAAGACAACTAATAATAGAAAAAACTTCCGAAATTCATAATCTAATATAACTTCAACAGAAGCAAGCCTTGCATATATACCATCTATATGCTTACATTATCGTAAACATCGATGGCTCGCTGTTCTGCCAGAAAGGATGTATGTATTCCTTCTCCCACACCTGCTTCCCTATCTCACCTAATTTTTTAAACCCCCAGAAACTCGGGATTTCACAAACAGTATCTATGTCACGAACATCACTTCTGTAGATGTTCTCCGGATTTTCAGCTCCATTTTTTTCCCTGTTTGGATCGCTGTAATCATTCACAGTTCTCGAATTACACTCTCATTGATGTTCCGATAGGATGCTAGGTAGTGCCGTCCTGTATTTCCATGTATATTTTGCTTTTGTCTTCAGATCCGACAGCTGATCAAGAAGAATTTCACCACCTCGCTCTGTCTCCGTTGATCGCGCTCAGACAGTCGCCTAGAAGTTGCCTAGAAGCTAACTGTTGATACTAATGATTTTTTTTACTCTTTATTTTAATATTATATAATCCTCTGTCGGCCTTTAATTCTCATTCTCTCATATTTATTAACCTTATATCATTCTTTACATCTGTTGTATATTTCTTTTCATCTTCATTCTCCTTTTGTCTATATTCATCGTTTTTACTCTTCTCAACTATTCCCTGCTCTCTCTCCTCTTACTTTCTTATCTTTATATATTCGCTGACTTCCTAGTCTTCAATGTTCATCTTATTTTTAGGATGGCTCCCCCATCGGGCGCTGGCTACTGCCTGTGTTTTACTTCTGTCTTTTTATTATTAGTTCTAATCTTTAATACCAGTGATACTATTCTGAACTTAGTCAATAAAGTAGTCCACCTAAACACCAACATCTCCAGCTGAGTAATACAATCCTATAATTTCTACGTACCATTCTCTGTTGCCGTGTTGTCTCCATGAAAACAGATCTTCTGGTTTTCGATTAAAATAGATCAACCTTGTGTGGCACCGGCACCCGCACACAACCTCCACTCCACCTCCGCGATAAAGACCCCATTTCGAAGTTCGAAGGGAATAGAATAATACATTTGCCACCACCTCCTGGTCCACCGTCTCGTGGCAGCGGTTTGGATCGACAGACTTGGGGGTTCCACGCGGTCTTGGGAGTTGCGGAATTCGCGTATGGACCTGTAGATAGGAAGAGAGTGCATGTTTACAGTACTGTTGTCCAACAGGAGGCATACTATCATGTGGAGAGGGGTATGGCCTTGAGAGATTGTTAATACTCAATTGATTAAGTACCTGAAAAAAGCCACCCCATTGCGGCGAGGACATGTTTGGTCAGATCGAGGTTCAGTGTAGCAACCACAAAATGAAAAAATATTACAGCAGAATATGGGTAATGTAGAGTGTTGGCCTGCCCTGAGGTGCTAGCATGTCAAACCTGTGAAAGCCATGGAGGTTGGGTCATCCTGGTGATTGTGGACATGACTGCAATCACGCATCGTGTCACAAGCGGCAGAGAGAAGAAGATATCCGGTTTGTGGCCACAGTTTAGAAGGAACTGCACCATGACTTTGTCCTAAACATTCACACGGAACACGGGTATGCTAACATGTGGTTACATTTTGCAGGAGTATGTCCCTCTCAAATCAAAGAGACAAAAAGAATAGCCCCCTCAATGCTTGAGACATCGCCTTTTTTTGAAAAGCTCATGGCACTTGTCTATCAGGTCGCTAATTAGTTTACAGTGCAATAAGAATAAAATGTCCTCTCAATAAGGCATGCAATGATTGCTGTTATATAAAAATCTACATTGTTTTAACCTACAAACTCCTTACAACAACCTTAAATCAATATCCCCAATCACCTATTCCGCAACGGATATATATCCAAGATGTATACTTCGACAGAGTGAAGATATTCAGGCACTCACAACCATCCATTTTTCTATCTAAATAAAAATAACCACTTGAAGATGGAGTGGACAAGGCCAGAGTACATTACTCCTCCCATCAATGGATCGATCATAGCATGTCTAATATGATAGCCACTAGCAACAAACCAAACACGCAACAATGTACTCGAAGGGAGAAGAGGAACTAACATACAGAGAATATCATGTACTTGCTCGGGTACTTGTTGGGAAAGTGAAAAGAAAGAATAACGCCAGCACCGATCGCCATACATATACCGAGAAAAGAGAAATGGAAACAAGTACCCTGATATAATAGAGGAATGGAGAAATAGACATGCTCAACCCTGTCCCCCATCATCAATGATCATATCCACCGACTTGATCGGGTGCAGCAGCATCGGCGGGAGACACATCCGCCCCTCGCCGGCCAGCTCATACTCCTCCCCGCCGTCGTTGTCGACGCGGTAGCCGAGCCAGCGGCGGTACAGGTTGGGCGAGAAGCCCGCCGAGTAGAACCAGGTGGTGCCGCGGAAGTTGTGCTCGCGGTCGCCGAAGACGGCGGTGCGCGCGCCGCCGGACGCGCCGTTGCGGCCCGCGTTGAAGACGGACTCGAGGTAGCGCGTCGGCCAGCGGCGGTCGATGTAGACCGAGTGCGGCACGTAGACGGCCTTGAAGCCGTGGTGCAGCGCCGTCGTGGCGGGCCACATCTCGGAGAACATCGTGTGGCGCTTCAGGCTCGTCTCGCGGTGCATCGTCATGAGCAGCTTGCGCGAGAGCCGCGACGCGGTGATGATGGCCGTCCGCCGCGGCGGGAGGCCGTTCTCCCTGTTGTAGCCCGTCACGTCGTCGCGGAGGAGCCACGTCGTGCCCTCCGGGTCGTACAGGGGGTTGAAGACGATCAGGTCTGCGTCTTCGCCGACGCCCCATTCGTACTTGTCCTTTTCGATGGTCGTCGGGGGAATGCCCTCCCCATCGACCTCCAGAATGTCGCTCTCGTGTGGTCGCTCCGGTCCCCAGATAAATTTATCACCTTGCGGCCGGTTTCCGCCCTCGTTATCCTTGTCCTGCTTGAGGGCACTCCACATGTTGTTAGGGCTGTTCGTGCCGACCTCTGTCTGCACACGGACCATCTGCCGGAAGTCTTCCCACGAGCCATGGACGGAGGGCACGTAGAACCGAGCGTTTCGCTCCCACAGTCCCTTTCGGGGCTGTTCCCTCGCCCAGCTGGTCACCTTGTCGAAGAGGTGATACCAGTGCCCTGTGTACCGCACGTCCATTTCCCAATTCCAGTAGTAATCGTACTCTGGGTGCAGGTATGCGAAATACTGCACTGGCATGAACGTGCTTCGGTAGACTCCGTGGACGGGCAGGCCGCGGGTCCAGGTTTCTTCCAGCCCGCCGTATATCAAGCCCATCTGCCGTTCGGACCACAGCGTCCCCATGCCGCGGAATTCCTCGGGAAGGGCATCGCGCAGCACGCGCTCGTACGTTTCATCATCTGACCATATCGGCAGATTGTCATCCTTGACGTGTACAAGGAAGTGGACCGTGTACTCTCCGCCCGAGTGCAGCGAAAGCTCGGCGATCAGAGAGCGGAGATACAGGATGTCTTCCGGGGTGTATTTGTAGTCGTGCCAGGTTCGAATGAGGAACGCGTTCCTGGGAAGGCGGTCTGTGCCCTTCTTGGTGTCGTCCTTCTTGGAGTCCTTGGCAGCAGAAGCCGCAGCATTGGGCTGATTCGGGACCCCGACTTGCATCGCAAGAGCGCGATCGATCCTGGGCTCGGGAAGATCCTTGAAACGGTGGCTGTTTGCCGCCATACATCGGTTCTGGGCCACAGCCCAGTCCACCTGGCGGAAATCGACCGGTGGAATATCCTCCCAGACCCGTTCCGCACCGTCTCTGTGACCTTCGAGTCCCGCGCCTATTCCCCCTTTCTTCACACCGTATCCCAGGCCGTACGGACCCAGCCGTCCGAATCTGTCGAAGCAGACATCATCCTGGATTCCGATCATCTCATTGGATCCCATCACGGCGTCTGGGAAGCCGCGCGGAACCCCCTTGTAGTACTGGACGGGCGGCAGGCGAACAGTACCCTCCTCGTCCAGGAAGCACTCCTTCTTCTCACCATACTTTTTGATGTATTCCTCCGACGCGTAGTCCGGGTACGGGTTGAATACTTCGCTGGTGATATTGGATGTCCCCTGATCCCTCGCTTCCGATGCCTTCTTGGCATCGTCTAGGATCTGGTCATCCACGCCGTCCCCGGGATATTCGGGGACGTTGTCTTTCCGCGGCACCAGGGTTCTGAGTCCGCCATGATATCGCTTCAGGAACGGAAAGCTCTCCCACTGCGGCGGTTTGGGGGCCGGCTTGGACAGCTCGAGCGCAACCCGCTCGACGGGCGTGAAGCTGAAACGGAAGAGGACCAGGACGAAGAGGATCAAGCTGGCCAGCAGGGACAGGCACAGCCATCGCATAATCCGGTGCGGGACTCTGTAGAAGGTGATGCCAGTCCGGCCCCGCAGCCTGGACGGACCGCCCAACATTGGCTGATGCGAAGCGGAGGTGACACGGGAGGTCTCGGAGGAGGTGTGCGAGCTGTCTTCACTGTCGGATTCGAGGTGGCGATGCGCAACCTTCTCGGGGTCTATGTCACGGGAATGTTTGCGCGAGAACGGGGTGGCATTGTACGCGGCGGGATGCCTCGCCTGCCAGGTCATCACAACCGGCAGCGCGCTGTGTCAATGGGGGCCGTGATAGATCACAGTGACCTCATGCAGGCAGCCCAGGCGGCTTCTGTCAGCACCGTAGGCGGAGAGAGCAAGTGGGCTGTTCCCGCCGTGAGGTCTGCCGGTAAGTATGAGGCGGTGCCAAGAACGCGAGCGGTCGAGACTCGCGCGATAGAAACAACAACAATGGCAGCACGGAAAACACAGAAACGCAGGACGGCCGGAGCAACGCGGGTCACCGCGTCGTACGTAGGGCTGGAGGAGGAGGGAAGACGGATGACAGATGCAGAGACGTTCAGGAACAGCTGTTTGGGGACGAGGCGGGAGGAGAGGGAGATGGGGGCCGAAGCGCTTGCGTACTCCCGGCCCGAGCCTGGTCTTGGCACGCCCGAGACGTCGACCTCTTCATCTTTTTCTCTTTCTTCCTTCTTCTCTCTTCACACAACAACATCATCAAACAACAAACACCCCGGATAAAGCAGGGGTCTTTCTGTCCATACGCAGGCCTGTACCCAAGTCTATGGCTGTAGTATGTGTCCAGGACTCCAAAGCAATCGTGCTGTCAGTCCCGTGTTCGACTCGGCTCGACTCGACTGAGCACTCGATGACCCCGGAGCGGACAGTGCTGTGGTTACCGCGTGTCGTCCTGCAGGTCCCTGGCAGATCAAGATCTACAGGAGCAAAGAGGGTCACCGACAGGCACGGTGCATCCAGTGCATCGTGGACAGCTTAGAAGAATAAGTGGATTGTCCTTTGATCGACAGATCAGCATCGTCTCTTCTGGACCTTTTTCTGCGCTTTGGAACGGCCACTCCTGAGGCCGGCTTCTCTTTTAAACCCGGGAACGTAGGACACGCCGGATGAGCATTCTCCCCGACTCTGGAAGCGAAGCTGCTTCGTTGGAAGCTGCATGACCATGACAGCGGGCGTCTGGAAGCCTCGGACACCTCCGGTCTCCCCGCATCTGTAATCTCGCGATCCCGAAAACAGCAAAGGTCCATGGCCGGCCTGGGGACGGTCAATTACTAAAGGACGTATATGGGTCTGGACACTGTTTCCCTTGCTCCGGGACCGCTGCAGGCTGCTTGAGGCCGGACCAGCATCGTACAGTACGGCGCAACGCAGTAGATGGATACTCGACACCGCAACCCGTGCCGCAGGTGAACAAAGCCGACAGTCCATCTGCTTTTCCCCTGCAGCCAGCGCAGCCAGATCCGGAGCATTCTGGACAGCGAAAGAAAAGAACCCAGACATACATTTCTCCGGCATGGGAACGGTGTGCACAGGCCAATCGCCGCGGACGACGTTCGGCCACCCGATCTCCAGGCTGACCGCTGGAACACGGCAGACACTTCGCAGCCCAAGAGACGCTGGTATCGTCCTACGAGGCCGTCTGGCCGTGGACGTGGATCAATGGGATTCTCTACCGACCCTGGCTAGCCTGCAACAGGCGCCACGGGGTGCGCTGCACCTCCATCTACCGCAGTCTGATCCGACGTCCTGTCTATGATGCTATGTATGTACATGCACATACACACTACACCGATACTTCCATGTTGTCCATTCAGCACGGCCTCGGTTCTCTCCTGCAGTCCTGACGCGGGCTCGATCGATCTCAAGAAGGTCAGACGACCCGGATACCTCGTGGAACGGGTCTGACATGGCAAGCCCGCCGCTTCGGGAGGCAAAGCTTCCCAGACTTCTGGCTGGCGGTGATGCAACTTTGACGACGACTCCGAGTCCCCAATCCACACTAGCTGCCCCTGCTGACCTACCTTGACCATGCCATTGGAAAGCAGGCTGGTGCTACATGGGCTAACGACTTTCTTTTGAGGTGCATCTTGTACCTTCTGCATAGACCCGTCTGTCTCGATAGTGAGAGAGCTGCATTGGCTTGCAGCCGGGGTTTCCATGTCTCATGATCACCGAGCCCTGTCCGACCAGGCGGTCTTCTGGTTCTATAAATGTTTAAATATCTTCATCTCTGCACTCAGTGTGACTTTCATGTCTGCGCCGTTTGCAGACTGTGCTACATGCAAAGGGGTTTCAGTTAGGGCACCTTCTACAGATACACTGGACGGATTGGTCACTTGCCTTATTGCCATTTGCCTCGAGTTTCAATCCTTTTCAGTGTTTGGGGTTTGATCCACTGACATTTCTGACCTGATCAGACAGCATGGTACGCAACAAAATCGTTCAGGAACTTTTCTCCCCTCAGCCTCCCTCGGCGTACTTACCTGGTCGTATGTAGGCACAGTTACTATCTTGGATCCTGCAGCATAGCTCTCCGCCTCACCAACCACTCCACGCTATCCTTGGTTTTATACTAGTCTTGCTGCCCGTGATCTATTATCTGATCAAGCGAATCCGCAATGACTACCAAGCCTTCTTGGCCCTGGGGCCTGGAGGTACGCCGTCCACCCCCAGGGGCTATCTGCGGATCTGTGTCCTGCGCCTCTTCGCCCTAAGAAACCCGTTCGAGCCTCCCTCGCTCCCTCCATTCCTCCAGCCCCAGCACGGCATCCTCAAGGACCTCCCCAAGCGGAGCGGACGCCGTCCCCGAGTCGCGGGCATCGCACCCCAGCGGCAGATGACCCAGCGCGGCGGTCCGGCCATGTACGAGGCCCTGTCCGCCGCGATCCGGAACCTCGCCCAGAGCCACCCTGACCGCCTCTTCCTGGCGACCTCGTGCTTCGAGAAGCACAGCACGGGCATCTTCTGCGACCCCGCGTTCCGCCACCGGCCCACCTGCAACGGGGAGGTCTGCCACGCGCACCCCAGCGACGGCAGCATGCACCTCACCCTGCACCCGGCGGACGTCAAGCTCGTCATCGAGCGGGGCTGGGGCGAGCGGCACCCGCTCGCGCGCGAGAGCTGGTGGTGGAGGGCCAAGATCGTCCCGCCGGGGTTCGTCATGGTGTACGCGCCCCGGGACGAGGAGGAGCTGCGCTGCGTGATGGAGATCGTCCGCGCGGCGGCATGGTGGGTCAGCGGGACGGAGCTGCGGAGGGACGTCGAGCAGAATGGCAGTAATCTTCAGGAGCTGAAGGACGTCGTGCAAGATGCAGAGGTTCGGGTGTGCGAGGGCTGTGATTTCGTCGAGAGTCCGCTGACTGCCACCCCTGCTCCCGCTGCCGCTCCGTCTCCTGCTAGCTGATTCCGCCGGACGTCGGATTAGCCTTGGCCTGCTCGTCCGATTCTCCTTGCATGATACGAAATACTCCGTACTAGGAGAAGCATAAGGTCAGCAAGGCGGCGGTAGGTAGCCTGAGGCCGTGAGTTCGTCGTCGGAATTGTCATTCCCCCCTCGCCTCCCTTCCTGCATATGACCCAACCCTAACGATCCAAACGACGTTACGCAACAAAGATCAAATACAGAATGAACCCCCTCACCTGACACCACCTCTTTTAACGACACATTGATACCTATGTATATATGCCCGTCCAACACAGCTAATGAAATGAAATGAAATGCCCCAATATACTGGAAATAGAATCCCACCTAGTTTCCCCTTTCTTAGGTAGCCAGCCTCCTTTAATATTTGAAAGGGAAAAAAATTCTGTCCTCGTTATACGTCATGTAATTTTTTTTATTATTTATCAAGTTTGATAATGAATATGATATGATATATGATATCGAACTCAACCTAACCTAACCTAACCTAACCCATCCGCCTGTCCACTCATCCAAGCAAGTTCCTTTCGTTTCCCCATTCGTTTCGTCCCTCCGTTTGACCCGTCTGAGGTAAGTGGACAGATCCTATCAGCATCTGTGGGGGACAAGGCGGGAAGCAAAATAGTAGCTCTCCATCCTGACAATTATCCGTCCATCCAGCTCCAGTAAAGGCCACAATCACAATCTTGACATGACAGCGTCAGCAGTACCCCCCCCCCCTCCCCCAACACACAACCCCTGATTGATTAAATTAAGAATCTAAATCTAAATCTATTTAATCAGGTAGAAGCAGCGCTCTCTTTCTTTCTTTCTTTCTTTCTTTTCTTTACGTGCCCCTCCACTACCACTACCACTAACAACAGTAACACTGAAATAAGAGCGACAATGAAACCGATCAGATCAAATCAGATCAGATCAGATGGAGACGATAATCTCTTCTATCTTAAACATTGCATTTGGATTCGTAGTCGTAGATGATGTAGGTGATGGCCATGGCATACCCATCTTCATCTTCCACCAAGGATGAGAGACCAATCAACGAGTACCTTAAATTTAATTTTTTTTTCTAAACTCAACTTCGCTTGCCAACTCTTCTCTTACTCTTCTCTTCTTCTCTCTGTGGAGTAGAGTAAGAAGAGTAAACGAACAACAAACAGGTTTAAGCTGGATCCGGGATCTAGGGACTGATCTGATATAGCTATGCCTACCTACCCTACCTACCTAGTTGTTGGATATGGTTACAACTTCCGGCCTCGAGGCACTGGAGGTTAGTGGGTTAGATAGCTACGTCGGTCTTGGTCCATCGATTTGTGAACTGTATTATACAAAAGCAGGGCGACAGTAACTACTACAACTCTGGGTAGATAAAGGCGCGAAAAAACGGCGCTGCACGCCGGGGCTTGAACGGGAGGTACGACAAAGTGAGGACCAACGAACCGACGGTCAATAAACAGGTATATGAATATTCATATGAGTATTGAGCAGTAAGGGGATTTAAGGCACAAAAGGAGTATTCGTTTGATGATCGACGCCAGGATAGCAGCAAGGAAAGAGAAAAGTGGAGGCTAATACTGCATAGAGGAAAAGAAGAGCCATTAGAGAACACACATGTACCAAAGCAGCAAATCCCTTCCCTACGCGCGTGAAATGTGTCTTTGCCGGCCCCGGCTCCCATTCTCCCCATTGATTGAAGAGGGTGTGTTTAACAACAGGTCATTCATCAGAGTGACACGCAAAATTCCCGCAGATGGTTCAGGTAATTCCCCACGTCACACACACAAGGTTCATCGACTCGAGATTTCCGTTTCGCTTTTCAGTCGCGACCGGTCTTCCGGAGAGTCTCGGCGAGCCACTCGAGACCTTCGTACAGACCATCACCGGTGGTAGCGCAGGTGGATTGGATGTACTGAGGGGGGCGCGTCAGTCAGAGGACCATCGCACGTCCAGGACAGGACATGGACTTACCCAGGCGCGGCGCGTCAGGCTCTGCAGACCAAGCTGCTGGGTGATCTCAGCGGGGCTCATCGCGTTCTGCGCGAAAAGTGGTCAGCTCAGCTGCAAACGAAAAGAGAAGAAAACTCCGGGTGGCAAGCAGAGCGGTCACGTACAGGCAAGTCTTGCTTGTTGGCGAAGACAAGGAGAAGGGCATCGCGGAGTTCGTCCTCGTTCAGCATGCGCTGCAGTTCCTCCCGGGCCTCCACGATACGGTCACGGTCGTTGCTGTCGACGACGAAGATGATACCCTGTGTGTTCTGGAAGTAGTGCCTCCAGAGAGGACGGATCTTGTCCTGACCACCGACATCCCACACGGTGAATTGGATGTTCTTGTACTCAACCGTCTCCACGTTGAAACCTGTAGGACCGCACGAGGCCTCGTTAGCGATCTTGCTTGACTTGCCCTATGACTTCCGACTCTCGCAATAACCGGCAGTGACACGTGTCGGGGACGACTAACCGATCGTGGGGATGGTGGTGACGATTTCACCCAGCTTCAACTTGTACAGGATGGTGGTCTTTCCGGCGGCGTCAAGACCGACCATCAAGATCCGCATCTCCTTCTTGCCCCATATTTTATCGAACAATCTCGAGAAGGTCAGACCCATCTTGGCGGCGGTGAGGAAGGGAAGACTGGACGCGGTGGCACTTGGAGGAGGAGCGAGGTCAGCGCAATCTGCAGTATATACGGGATTGCTTGCTCGATCTCGAAGGAGAGGCACGGAGGGACAAGATCAGCGGAGCGACTGGGGGAAAAGGGATGGATGGACTAAGGGAGAACGAGTGGACGGTCTCGATTTGACGGTGAAGGATTGTGGGGGGGTCCCGTGTCCACCGTGCACCGCCGGCCCAGGGGACGGGAGTGGCGCTGGGATGGAGGAGGCAAAGAGACGCAGGACTTACCGGGAGAACGACGCAGACGAGAGGGTGAGATGGCAGAGCGTGGATGGCGGACGGCGTGAAGGCGATGCGTCTGGCGGAGCGACGAAGTCGTGTGAATTTTCGGGGTGCCAGCAGGTCGAGAAGTTCGGCCGTGCGCGTAGCTTCCGTCACTAAGCAGCACGGGGGACGATATCAGGCCAACACGGTATCTGAGGCTCTGGAACGCGCTGGAAGAGGAACGCAGAGGAGCCAAGCACTCTTATGCGCTGCGAGTGAAGAGGACACGGTGTTTGATGGCGCTATCCTGCCTGCGGCCGGCAGGAGGCGAACTTCGCCCGGCCGCCTTGGCCGCCAGGCTCCATGATTCCCGTACCGTGTGGACGGCATCGCCGCCCTCGACCCTGCGAACCCGTCGATAGGCCGCCAGCAGAGCGTCTTTCCTGGTGCCGGTGGATCTCTGGATGCTCCCCGACGCCCAGGAGGCTCTCGTGCGCTCCTCGTCAACCCCACACCCGATCTGCAGACGACGCGTCGTTGGGGATTACAGCAGTCGTGCATGCCGACGGTGGACCAGATCTGGGATGGAAGCGCTGGGACTACGTTCTATGGACGTCTTGTCCTACTGGAATCACTACTGGATGTTCTCTCATTTCTCCCGATTCCTGGTTCTCACAAGGCGCTGACAGTGAAGTTCTTCTATCCAAGCCCTCCTTTCCGTTTCTGCGAGATCCTGTCCCGAGAAGCATGGACAAACACCCTCCAGAGGGACTGATATATCGTCTTGCCTTCCACTGTGTCACTGACGTACCCAAAGATCACAAGCACAACGATCGACAGGAACATGATCACCCCGAAGGAGACCCAATATGTCCGCGCCGTATACACGCCTTGCAGGTCCTTGATCTCCGTCGAGAAATAGGCGGTCATCAAGCTCACCGGCAGGAACAGGATGGTGACCTTGGCCAGCAGGACCGTGATCCTCGTGAGCTTCTCCACGGCCTGCGAGTCTTTGAGGGCGATGAGGTTGAAGTTCTACATGTCGGACTGGTCAGCGCTGCAGCGCCGAAAAGGAGTATAGAGGACTGACCATGAACGTGAGAGACTCCTTCTCTTTCAAGCAGGTCTCTATCTCGCTGAGGCAGTACAGCCTGATACGATCCACGAGTCGCTCAAAGCGGCCGACAGCAGCGGAGCTCAGGGGAACGCCCCCCAGCGTGTCGTAGTGGCCCAGGATGCCAAGTCCGCTTCTCAGCGTTGACCGTCGTAAGTCCTGAAACTCCAGGTCGTGAAAGGTATTCCCGAGGGAATAGTTCTCCCGATGAGAGCGTGCCTCATCACGAAGCAGGCGCTGCCGCTGCAGAATGCGCCTCATGATGATTTCGTAGCTTTCGTAGAGGCGCTTCAGGACGGCAAGTCGACTTCCCGCCCAATGCAATTCGTTAACCAGCTTTACATCGGGTCGTTCGAGCATTTGCTTTCTCTGTTCTCTGTCAGCTTGCCGTGGGGAGATGATCGTTTGCGGTACAAGAACCCTACAAGCTTATTCAGCATGGCCCCATATGTGTGCTCCCTCCTGGCCACGAGACTATAGCTGGAAAACCAGTCGTCGAAGATATAATAAAACAGCAAGCTGGGACCGTCTTCCTGTTTTATGCTGGCCTGATCAGGTCCAGTGTCGGAAAAGTTCCGGACGCGTATCGTCACCAGGGAGTCGCTTTCAGAGGCGGCAGAATGTTGCTTGGAAACGCCAGCGAATATAAACCCGACATTTCGACGGATCACTCCAAGGACCGCCCTGCGCTCGTCTGCGCTGGGTATATAAGGGCCAGGAAATGGATTTTCCTGAATAGATATGACGGTTCCTGGCTAGAGTCAGAAGCTGGAATACGACACCACCTAAGCAGGGGTTTGGAACCATCATTGCAAAGGATGAGCCAAGACCATATCCTCTTGCCCTCAGGCAAGCCTTCTCCGTTCTCGATCTTTACCCCAGTGGTCGTATAGAGGGAGTTGTATCCGATACACGTATCTGGCAACGTCGTCAGCGCGTTTTGGTCACCATCCATCCACCGGTTGCTTACATTTCGGACCATAGTCCACCGAACAAAAATGCCAAATCTGGTCCACGATCTGAGCGAACGTAAGGTTCTTGAAGCGGGCAGCCTCTTTTATGACCTCCGGATCGGGTATATCATTTAGAGCATATCCGCCTTCGAGATCCTTTCCCTTAGGTGGAATCGATGTATCGAGGTCTTTCGCATTTGAACTATCAGCACTTTTGTCTGGGGCGTGTAATGGAGGCCGTGTCTGCTTCACAGGCTCCGTGCACATCATCGCCTGCAGTCTCTCGGAGACGCCGTATTGGTTCGTAATGCACTAAGGTGGTCAACACAAGGCCAGCAAAACATCAGCAGAAGAAACCAACCCGTATGGAATCCTTCTGTTTCTCGGGCGCCCAGATATTACTTCATCGGTTAGTAAATGCGTAGAAAGGATATAGATCACAGACCTACATCCACCTGGTTCCGAAGCATTTCGGTTTCTGGACGAAATCCCAATCAGCCGATTGTCTATACACACACATACGTTGCAGGAAAAAATAAAAAATGAAAAAAATACCGGCGTGTCCAACAAGGCCGCAAAATCCTCCTCGTCGAGATTCACCGCGCACCATGCGTCGTCGTTGCCGAAATCCAGCACAAAGTTCTGCGTCGCTGCGTCTTGCAAGTGTTTCTGATAATCTCGGAAATGGACGTCTTCGTCGATGTTATTAAACTTCTGAGCCAGGCCCGGTCTGTTCGAGAAACTCGAATAGTATTCGGCTGCTGTTTGCGAACAGCTGGATGCTGAAGTGCGTGGCATCTCTGTCGACGCCATTCCACTTCGGAGGAGTTAAACGATCAGTTATCGATAACAGCTGTGTACTGTAAATAGAGGTCAAGATAAGACTGGTTACACTAAGATTCAAGAAGACAGTCTTGAGAAATCAGGCGACACAAGACAATATATATATATATATATATATATATAACAGCACCACACGCGACGACCTCCATCGAAACGCTTCTGCAGCCTTGCTTGTTCAGCGCTCGACTGACCGCGGTCACGAGGCTGATACACAAGCTGGGGTTGCTTTGACAGGGGTGGGCGCGAAGCGCAAGCCATCTGACTCGCCAGACGGCCGACGATCATCGTTCACGGCGCCAACTCCATGCTGTTCGATTCGCAAGTAACTGTCTTTGAAGTCTTCAGGGGACAGGCCCGTTGCTAAGCTTTTTTCCTTGCTGTCTGTCTCTCTGCATCGTGTTTCACATTCATGTCATCGGACATCTAAGTAGTTGTCGCGTGCTCTTGCAGGGGAGGAATGGGATTCGGCCCGTTCTTCAAGCGGACCCCGCCATCATCTCACTTTTCAGCCGTCAATGGTCTGGATGGCTGTGCAAGACATGCATGCCCTGCACGGATTGTTAATAATAGGTCACAGCAAGGCTGAAGGTTATATATGGCCATGCTTCGCGGGATACCCGTGAGTACGGGAACCCGCGGCGGGCCGGACCTCGACCGGGGGCTAGGAGAAGCTTGTCGAGAGTTCCCCAACTTTGACTACGTTTGGAGACTAGATCAGTTTCCCCCCATGACTCACAATAAACCCTATTCAGCTACGCGCCATGGTTCCCACAGCGATTATTCTTCGAGCATCTGCTTGATTGCTCGTATTCGGATTGCCCTAGTGGTAGATGAAGTACTATTTAGAAGGTGTTGCCAAAGCAAATCTCCACCCGATTAAATCCATATTGGATCGTCTAAAGTCCAGTGTCCCGTCCATAGAACACAATAGTCATGACTGTCCCTTGTGGGCAATTTCAACGACTGCGGCGCCCTCACGAGTGAACAAAAATCATACAGGGTGGGTAAGATGCTGAGTGCTCAGTTAAGACTCATTTCTGACATTGTCTATCATCAGGCAATTCACCTAGTCGAGTCTTCCATATCGACTGTCCATTATGACGAGAACTCCGCCAGGGGATGTGATACTGATTCCCAGAGAATTCCCTTCTCCTTCAGCCCTGAAAGGCATTGTCAAGCGCTACAAGGCCAACCGCCTGGAAGCGCTCCAGCGAGACCCAGGCGCTTTCTCATCTACCTACGAGCGCGAGAGCCAGTTCCCTTACGAGACCTAGGTCTCCCGCATCGAGAACCCACTGAGCAAGACGTTCGTCGCCATCGAAGAGAAAGACCCAACCCCAGCGCAAAACAGCTACGACCCAGTGCAGCGCTTGCTGGAAAGCGAATGGCTCGGCCAGGTTACCCTTCTAGGACCTAAAGCGCTACCTCAAGAAGGGACCGAGACGTCAAAGCCATGGCAGGTATTTTCCGGACCTAATGTAACTGAAGCGCCAGGTTTGAAGAAGCTCCAAAACGCGCATGCGACGTACCTCATCGTGGGGATGTTCGTCTTACCACACGGACGGAGAAAGGGACACGGCAGGCGACTGATTGAACGGGCGTTGATGACTGCTCGGGACCAAGCGAAGGGCGCTTCCGCAGCCCGAGTCACGGTAGGTATCATTGTGGAACCAGGCAACCATGCCGCGCGCAGACTGTATGAGGGAGCTGGGTTTGAGATCCAGGGAGAGGAGTTTGGTTGGCAGTGCAGAATCATTGCCTGTGGTCGGAATGACAAAGCATATCGAGCTGGAGGCATGATATCTAGACTAGAGTCTGCATCCATAACACGGTAGATTCTCCGTATATTACGATAATCCCATAATGTGGCTTAGATAGCATGAAAGAAAGCATTCTGACATTTGATTGCTTCCATGCTTTGACTCAGGAGTTGTCAGTTTATCTGGAGCCCTGGAGGCGTTCCGAGATTGGCAAATCGGGGAGCGTTAGGGCAAGGCTAGAACAAAAGCGGCTAGCGCCTCCCGGCACCCACAACCTCTGAAGCGGGATGGAGAATTTCCACCGTAAAAAGAAGGCGACCGCACGAGATCGCTCGCTTTCCCAACCTCCTACGACATTTTACGCGCAGAGCCACACCATAAGAATTTGAAACAAAATTCTTTTGGAAGACTGTAGCCATCATGTCCAAAGTCACAGTCGGTGAGTTATTTCCGCGTCCCAGGGGTTGCTCGTTTGATGGTTTCGCGCGGAGCAGTCACAGACTGACGTTTTCTGCGTGTCTCGAAAACAGCCGGAGTGCGCCAAAATGTCCAGGAGTTGCTCGACTACTCCAACAACCAGAAGAAGAGGAACTTCCTCGAGACCGTCGAGCTGCAGATCGGTCTGAAGAACTATGACCCCCAGCGTGACAAGCGTTTCTCGGGCACCATCAAGCTGCCCTCCATTCCTCGTCCCGGCATGACCATCTGGTGCGTTCTCTAGCCCTCGGTAGAGAAGGGAATGGATAATTTTATAGGCTGGAGGGATATGCAAAGAACGGGGTTAGCTGACGGTTATATGGGTTGACAGTGTCCTTGGTGACCAGCACGACCTCGACCGTGCCAAGCACCACGGCATTGACGCCATGTCTGCCGACGACCTGAAGAAGCTGAACAAGAACAAGAAGCTCATCAAGAAGCTGGCTCGCAAGTACGATGCCTTCCTGGCTTCCGACTCTCTGATCAAGCAGATCCCTCGTCTTCTGGGACCCGGTCTCTCCAAGGGTGCGTTCCGCCTTCGATGTTGATGATTATCATGCTTTGTTAGATGAATAAACTAACATGTTTACAGCCGGTAAATTCCCTACTCCGATTTCGCACTCCGAGGATATGGCCAACAAGGTCAACGAGGTCAAGTCCACCATCAAGTTCCAGCTGAAGAAGGTGCTCTGCCTTGGTGTTGCTGTTGGCAACGTCGCCATGACCCAGGAGGAGCTCGTCTCCAACATCATGCTTGCCATCAACTACCTTGTCTCCCTGCTGAAGAAGGGCTGGCAGAACGTTGGTAGCCTTGTCATCAAGGCTACCATGTCTCCTCCTAAGAGACTCTACTAATTTCCCTGCGCTTGGTTCGCATTGGGGGTCATTGAAGCACTTGTGAGGTAGTATCTTGCTGTAGTTAGGCAAATATGAATCACAGTGCTTCGTTCCTGAAGCATAGATACCTAGGCTAAGCCCAAAAATGGATTATAATTCATGAAACTAAATATCATTGGTCCAACGCCTCCGCGATTCGTGGTATCGATATTGGAGTATCATTACAGAATTCAACATAGGCAGGATATATCTAGTAGCAGCCAAGCATTATCCGGCTAGCGTCATTTGTCACTGCATTCCTTCCATCAAGTCCGATTTGTCCAATATCATCCCTCTCATCCCAATGAACTCTCGCAGACTCTCCCACTCCTCGCCTTCCTCCTCACCCCTCAACCAGGGCTCTTTGAAACCCCACGCACACGCAACCTTGTCCAGTGCGGCGCGCTCCTCCTCCCGGAGCCAGCGCTGTCGCAATGGGGTTCCAGGCAGCCACACCACCCGCTCCATGTGGTCGTTTGCCGTCGTGATGGCGATGATTCCAACGGAGGCTGTGAACCCTATGTATGCCAGGGTCGCAGCAAAAGCGATTCCCGTCGCAGTACTGGGATCCATCGTATTCTGCAGGGTTGCGGCCCATGACGCTACAGCATATGATGCAGCCGGGGCAGCAGCCAGCCCGGACAGCGGTAGAGCAGCCTTCTTGAAGATCTTCGCTCTGTAGAATGCGGGCGCGCAGAACGTGTTGTCGATAATGTCCAGGACGAGGGGTAGGTTCTTCTGATCGATAGCGACGTCGAGAGCCATGTTCGCGAGCTCCGACGGAATGGCGTTCTTGACGCTCTTGGGATTCTGCGGGCGATACTTGATCGGCGAGCTGTTCGCCTCGGGGACGGGCTTGTTGGCGTAGAGGGCGAAGACCTCGGGGAAGTGGTCTGCCTTTTTCAGCAGTGTTTGGATCTTCGTGTAGTGTTCCAGCGCCCCCGGGGATATGAAGACCTTCTCGTCCCGCAGCAGCTCGTTGGCAAGTTCTGAAATCGAATCGGTCACCCGCCGCGCTGTGCTCTTGGCCACACTATCTGACAGTCGCGCGGTTGGGGTCTTCTCTTCCAGGCCCAACAGAGAGGAGGTTGCATTGCCCTCTTCTTTGTTGGCGGGAGACTCATGCTTGTCATGCTCTTGCAGGACTATCGACTCCACGATCTTCCGGCACTTCTGTAGAAGCTGTATCACGGTCTCATCCGACGGTACGGAATCCGAATCGCGAATCGCGCGGAACTCCTGCTGTACTTTCCGGAGAGCCGACTCTGGGTCATCTGGTATCGAAGTCTTGGATGCGCTTGAGGCGAAACGTCTGGTGATAGACGGAGCTGCTGCCAATGGCACCCTCAGTGCGCGCTTCGACCGCAAGCCGGCGTCAACATCGCGGCGGTTATGCAGCAAACTGGTGGGGGTGCATTGTGGCAGAAGTGGCCTGCGATGGGCAGCTCGGACGGTGGAGAATTGGCAAAATTGACAGACCGGAGCCTGGAGCCGTGCGCTCCTGTGTGGCCTGAGGGCGATGCCCTTCATCGCTGCGGGAAAGACGTCGCGGTGTCCCGAGCGACTGCGTTGGCGACGTTTGGGCACAAAGAGGGCGGAGACGCTGATCACGGCGCTTACTGCCGCGCAGCACCGCCACCAGCCGCGCCGGTTCCCTTCGACGTCCTCCATGCTCCTCCGTACAGCTCTCCGCCTGGCGTCCAGTCAGTCATTCACATCGCACAACAATCTCCAAGCTCACGTTGCACCGTCCATCTGGAGACGGTGGACGCATCCTCTGGCTGGCTGCAACCCGGTTTTCTGCGTGCAGCCTTTGGGTTCCAACCCTGCCTGGGTATCTACCCAATATAGATACCCGTTCAGAGCAAGATGCCTGCTCCTCCCCCTCCACCACCACCTCCCCCGCCCCCAGCAATGGGGGGTCCTCCGCCCCCTCCTCCTCCTCCGGACACTCTTCCGTCGAGGCCTTCAAAGGCGGAAGTAAAAGATAGGGTATGTTCCGAGAGCTGACAGCGCCTTTGATTGTCCATGTCGTCATCTGTCCCCGGAGATGCCTGTACCCGCAGCGGATGGCTAATACCTGCAACAGAGCGCGCTTCTTCAAGATATCACGAAAGGCACCAAGCTAAGGAAGACGGTGACGAATGACAGATCCGCACCTATGATTACAAAAGATGCAGTTAAATCAGTCGGTCCAATCGCCGGCGCGCCGCCTGTGCCAAAGCCTCCTGGAGGCCTTGCGCCTCCTGTCCCTCCCGGAGGAAACAGACTACGGAGTAATAGTGAAGGACGTTCCAACGGAGACACCACTAGCGGAAGTATTCCATCTGCTCCACAGATAGGCGGTTTATTCGCGGGCGGAATACCCAAACTGCGAAGTCGCGGCGGGGTTGATACGGGCGCAAATCGAGATGCCGCATACCTCTCTGATTCAGAGAGCTCAAGGCCGGCGCCTCCCTCAGCGCCAGCTCCGAAACCCCCAGGTGCTCCCAAGCCTCCTGAAGCACGTCCTCCTCCACCTCCACCATCTTCAGCGTCTCCCCCATCTCCCCCAGGTGCTCGAAAAGTCCCACCGAGACCGGCACTAAGACCGTCGTCGAGTACCTCAACAACAACGAATACCGCCCCGGAGGCTCCTCCGCGTGCTCCTCCGCCAGTGCCCGGTTCAGCAAGACCACCACCTCCTCCACCAGTCTCGAGGAAGCCCTCCGCAGCAGCTCCGCCCCCTCCTCCACCTCCCTCGTCTGCCAGCCCAGCTCCTCCAACGGCTCCGCCTCCTCCGCCTTCAGTGTCCGCTCCCAAACCTCCTCCTCCTCCTCCCGCACGATCTACACCCCCACCTCCTCCTTCGGTGGCGGCCCACTCCAATGGAGTGCAGGCAGCTTCGATAGCGGTGCAGGCCGCTCGAAACGCCTTTTCAAACAACAACAATCATGCGCCTTCAGCCCCTCCACCTCCTCCGCCACCTCCTCCATCTACGTCCGCACCGTCAGCACCTCCAGCGCCTCCTCCACCTCCTCCGACTGCCCCTCCGACTGCCCCACCTGCTCCTCCTTCCCAACTTCCACCCCGTCCGCCGTCTTCCTCCCGTCCTATCTCACATGGCGACCAACCGACCCAACCAGCGGCCAAAGCAATGCTAGATCCGAGTTCGTACACGCTTACCAACGGCGGATCGTCTCCGTCAAGCCCCGGTGGCGGAATCGTCAGGATTGAAGACGACAGATTCAAATTCCAGAGCGAAAGCCTGTTCCCGAAGCCACGGCCGTTCCAGGGAGGAGTTCGAAAGTATCGTGCGGGACGAGGCAGCAGCGTACCGTTGGATTTGAATGCTCTGACCTGAACCGTATTGAGGTATTGATTGAAAAAAAAAAAAAAAAAAAAAAAGAAGAAGAAGAAGCCGGTTGGTTGGTTTGTGGATCTATCTGTCCATATGATATGTCCATAGCCACCGCGAGATTCTCTCTCTGCGCAACACAGCAAGTGGCAAGCTTGTCATTCGATTCCTGTCGTTCTGTGCTGCATGTTGGTTCTGTCCGGCTTGCACCTCGCTCCGCAACTGCTGTCCTTGATTGTCTTGGCTCGCTGTGTCGTGTGTCTGAGTTATTCCTGTTCCTCCAGGTCTTGTCTTATCTCCCTTTCTCCTGTAGAGCGTGGTCCGGTATCCGATTTCCAAGTTTTTTTTTTTTCCTCTTTTCTCTTTCTTCCTTTCCTCTTTAATTGAGATTCAGATTCAGATTGTCAGATATGGAATACCCGGATAATACAAAGCGTTTTGTAATAAAAGCCGTATTTTTTTCATACCCTATGCTCACTGTAAGATGTTCTGAAATGTTTAAAAGTGCACTACGGATGCAGAATCGGAAGAGTCTGGACATAAATGCGCAGTGGTCAATGGAATGGAGGCGTTTTGATTTTGATACGATGTATCGACCCGCCTCATCTGGGACTATATCATGGATTTCGATTAGCCATGTTAGACACATACACTCACCTGGCCGTAGGGGACTTAAGGACTGCTGAAGTAAATGTGAATTATCATTCATAACTGCATATGGAGTAGTACATCACTTAACTTTGCTAACTACATAAAGATGTCGTGTACAGTACTGTACGCGCATCTGCGCGAACTTTTTTTAAGTTTTTAGACCTGTCCTGTCCAGTACGGAGGTTCGATGCTTCTTACGTAGATAGATATCTGCCCGACGGCAGCAGCAGCAGCAGAGTCCGTCGTTGAACTGCTGCTAGCTAGCAATGTGAGCAGATGATGATACTGATTATGATGAAGGTGAAGAAAAAAAAACCATGCAAGACAGCTCTGCACTCCGAGTTTAGACGTGAGGGGGGGAGAGAGAGATTCAATAGGTCGCCGATTCCAAGAGAAACTTCAATGTACTATTTCATACGGGGTCGGTCCGCACTTCCATTACTCGATCCTTCCAGAAGCCCATTAATCTGGCCAGACTTACGGAATGTTGCTTCACAACCCTCGATCTGACAGCACTCCGCAGTGGTCGTCCCATGGGGAGTAGTAGTGGGGTGTGTTGAGGCAGACAAGCGTCCAGCCAGTTTGAGCCAAAGACAGAAACGCGGGGATGTCGATACCCGAAATGTGAAGAGATACATAATGTACTCGAGGAGATGTGACTTGTCAGCGTGATCAGCCTCGTGGAGCGTCCGCCGTCAACTCACAACTGTCCGTGCAATCCGGAGCGGACGGGGCTTTTTTTGGTTGGCTTTAACGGTTCAACCTATCCCCCAAAGCTTTCGACCCCGTCGAGTCCATGTCAACGGCACGGCGGACGAAAACAACGAAAACGGCAAAAGCACCACTTCAGTTACCTAGCCTAACTACCCTACAAAGCAAAAGTTGCTCTCTGCTCTCTCTGCAGTAGTCCCGGACCTGTCAAGCCACAAATCTTGCACACCTCCCAACGTGCGTCCCCGATTCTCACTCTCTCTCGGTGTCCCCTCCGCCCCGCAGACAGATTGGACCTCCAGTAAAGATCGCAATTACGGATACTTACTGCGTGAACTTCGTCGCCCGGCCTGCCCGCCTAGCCTTTCGCGTGCCTGCCGCGTGGAACGGAGGGCGGAGGGCTCTCTCTTCCCACGCGCATCGGAGCTCCTGTTGGCTCGAGGCACACAGGATAACACACAAGAGCTGAGCTGAGCTGTCACTGGGTTGTCAACTTTCAGTTGCCGTCGCAGCTTCTGCCGCCGCCATGTCTCTTAGTTCATATATAAACAGTGAGTTTTATGGCCTTCCAAAATCTCTCCGCGAGCACCATGCTACCTACATACATTTTTATATCTCACTTGGGCTTATATTCAATGCTTACACCAACGCCATGACCGACAGAAAAAGTCCTCATTCTCACCGTGGACGGCCGCACGCTCGTCGGCACCCTCCTCTCGACGGACCAGCTCACCAACCTCGTCGTCGCCAACACCATCGAGCGCATCATCCGCACGCCGGGCGACCCCGAGCCCAGCTCGCAGATCGAGCACGGCCTGTACCTGATCCGCGGCGACAACGTCGTCGTCTGCGGCGAGGTGGACGAGGCCATCGACGCCGACATCGACTGGACCAAGGTCAAGGGCGAGGTGATCAGGTCGACCAAGAACATATAACGTATGATTTCATGAGACGCACAGAGACAGGCAGACGCACATGCAGACATACACATACGGGAACGGGATGGGTCGAATGATGAAGAGAGCTCTTTTTAAGAAATCGTGATTGACCCGCGCGTGGGTTGCGGGAAAGATAATGGCGACGGGTCTGCAGATATAAGCAGGCGAGATAAGATAATGGCAGTAATTACGGTTGACATGGGATCGATTGGCTGCGGCACACCAAAATGATCTTTGGAGTTCGGATACTACGAGCGGGCTAGCAATCTGGTGCTGAGCGGGACAAGAAAAGGAGGGAGAAGAGAAAAAAAAAGCCATTGCGGCTTTCTGCGGGCGATGCGGGCTTATCTATCTTGCCTCCCCCAACTCGAATAATAACAGTCTCTCTAAACAGGATGGAAGGCGGAGGACTCAGAAGGCCCCGTCTACAGGTCTTCCGAGGACAAAGGGTAGGTGGGGAGAAGGACCAACTCATATCTATCTATCTAAGACCCATTCGCGCGGGCATGTTAAGGGAGTTTGTTCCTTGTGGGTTCCATCAGAATGTTCTGGGGCCAGGCTGATGTCCCTTTGCATGTCATCTGAAAGAAGAGCAAGGGTTTTTGGAACCAGTATGTATGTACATGTATATCCATTTAGAATTTGTGCATTTTATCTCTTGTGCAGAAGAACGAAAATCACATGACAATAATTTTTTCTGGGAAAGTGCCAGTGAGCTCTAGCTGTCTAAGCATTGTGAAGCTATTGAAGAAATCATAATAACACGGTGCCATTGATTGAAGCCACGAATCACCAACTATCTAACTAACTAGTGGGAGACTTGCTACTTCTGCAGAATTCATTAGACGAAATTTGGGGCCGAGCAGGACCGGCGCCCTGCAAGGCTGAGTTGTATCGTTTAACTATAACTTGTACAGTAGTACATTTTCTTTCAACTCCAGTTGGTCCAATTGGTAGCTTGGTTCTTGTATGGAGCTCATTTTCGATGTCTTTTGTCTACCCCATCCAGAGGCCGACCTTGGGTATTATTTTCATACGAGACGACCGGGAGGGAGATCTCAGTAAGATTAGGTTGCCGCTCCTTCCAATGATTCAACTACACATGTAGTTCACCTCCGTGTATCTGATATTCTAACGTTTTTATCTATGCGGGGAGAACCCCTTTCAAACGGCGTGAGGTGAGGCGCGGAAGAGGCCCCGAAGCCAATAATAATAATAATAATAGCAGTAACCATCTGCCCCCCCCCCCCCCCCCCCCCCCCCCCCCCGCCCTCTCCGGAGGGGACCGCCAGATTATATATCCCACTACTGTGGATGAAACCAACTGAACAAGATCCAATATAATAAATGCATTCCTTTATGGGACTACTCCATATGATCTTGCAAGGTGGTCTTTCAAATTTCAAGAATTCAAATTAAATTAGCCCGTGGAGATGGAGATTCCTGTATTACTACCCCGTAATTCCACACAGACCCGCCCCGCTGCGGAATTATGCGCCCGGGGAGTCGGGGACAGACCAGATCCAAGGCTCAGGTCGGCCAAGCTATATGGCGGAACCAGAAAAAGGACTTATTAATGGGTTAGAGGATCCAGCAATGAGATTTCCCCCTTCATTCACGTTGTGAAGTTGTGACTTTTGTGAGAGTATCGAACAGCGTACTCCGTACGGAGTACTCCGAACCGGATGTCTTCCTATCCGTAGTCCAGCTTTCAACCTAAGGGATAGCCTAGGTTGCATGACTTGCATCCCAAGCCTGCTAAAAAAGGCTGCTGCTAGGCATTCGTTAGCGGGAAAAACCCTTGGTCTGGGTGCTGTCGCGTCTCGAGTCTCCCTATATTTCTGACAAAATAACCTTAAGAGAGAAGTTATATAGCGAGAAGACCCGAGAAACGTGTTGCCAGCTGCGACGCTGCATTGCAGAGCAAGCAAGACAAGAGGGGACGTCCGTGGATGGTCTAGAAGCAAGAGGCGCCCATTATTTCCCCGGCAGCAGCGAACTGTCTTGCGAGCTGGACCACCAAGCATAACCGTTCAGAAACGGGAAAAGCGCGGGTCGACGTCGTCTGTCAGTCTGTCTCGGTCCGCGGATCTGCCTGTAACCGGTGCTATGCTAGAGGATGCATCTCATCGCCGTCGTCTCTCGAGCCAGCAGGTTCACCTCGTCCTTTCAGAGCAGCCCGTAAGCGAAATTGCACGAGATCATCACAATGTAACGCGCCGCTGGCCTCCGTGCGGACTCTGCATACTCATCCATGCTGTGGACATGATGCTATAACGGCTGACGATCGCATTGGCCGATCAGAGGGTGCAGAAACACCCATCCCCTTGCGTCAGCTCCTTTCCCGCCTGGGGATGCGACGCATGCCACGCTGGGTCTGTCTCAGTGTCTGTCGAGGTCGAGAGAGCCGCTGGCCTTGGCGCCCGAGGGACATGTTTCCTGGCCAGCTGGTGTTATTTTATCTTATCGCGGCCAATAATGATGACGGCAGGGGGCGAACAGCCACCGACAGGGCGACGAGAGGAGAGACGTGTTCTGCAGGAGAGCTGGTCGACAGGGACCGTTGGCGCCCACGTTGCGATCGTCCGTCGCCGGCGCGCGTACCTGGACGCCCGGCGCCCGACGGCGCGGCGCTGCGTTTCCCCGTCGCGCCCCAGCCACACCCCTCGATCCCTCCCGTGCTGCTCACATCCCCGTCCTCGCCCTCCTCGCGTACTCTCTGTATATACTCAGATCAGGGCTTTCACCGGCCTTGCTGAACGCTGCTGCAACTCCTCCGTCGATAAGGTCACACTCTCCCCCGCGTCCTCGTCTCCATCCACCGCCGTTGCCGCGATCGTCACCAGTCCCATCCGTCTCGGGTCGCTGGGCGGCCTCAGGTTACACCGTATCTCCGACAACGCCTTCATCTTGACATCGCTGTGACGGCCAACCCCTGGCTATACCCCGCTCTGTCCTCGAAACCTCGACGCTCCCGCCTGAGGGCCTTGCAGATGTTGTCTCCCAAGTTGTCGGTTTCGGAGTGTCCAACACCCATCGTCCCCCAACGCGCACTGTAGGTGCCTCGCAATGTGGCTCTACAGAGGGGCGCAGTCTGCGATCTGGTATTACGCCTCGTGCACGCCATGTGCCGAATGCTTCGACCGCAGGAAACGGAAGAAGGAAGCAGAACGGTCGCAGCGTGAGAAGGCCAAGGCCGCTGCTCTGGTCACCGAACAACCGAGGCCCTTCCCGCAGCCCACACCGTTCAGTACCAACCCGGGATGGAAGGAAGAAATTGCGCTGGGCCCGGGCCCCCCAGCGAGGAGAGGGAGGCAGCGCACGAATAACAGGCCGAGGGGAGGTCAACAGGCAGGTGGGGAGTCCGCCAGCTTGTCTACGGAGTCGAGCAGGAGCGTAGGCGATGAGTCGTCTCAGAGAAAGGATAAACGATTGACCTGGATGCGGTACCAGAGGGAGGACGAGCCCCTCTGGGGTGAGGAGATCAAGGGATCTTCTGTCGGTATCTCTGGAGCAGGGAGGGCGGAAACGAGCAGCTCGAGCAAATACTATACCGCGAGAGTGCCTCCCGTGAACGACCTTCATCCTCCCATTGTTAGTTGTCCGACTAGCAGAGCAGAAGTGAGGTGGATGCTGCAGCCACCGCCTAGCGCCAGGGTCATGGCTGGAAAGGAGAGAGGCGTGTCAGCTCGCGGGAGCCGGGGCGCGAGCCGGGATGGCAGTGTTCGGAAAGGGGACTCCAGTCGGAAAGCATCACGACAAACACCAAAGAAGGAAGAGGGAGCAAAGGCACTGGGGCATTCAACCACCCGCGACGAACGGGCCAGTCGGCCTGACGACGGATCTCCGGCTCCTTCGAGGAAGAAATCCGAGAAGAAGCAGAGGCCTCCTCCGATCACAACATCAGATAACCCAGACTCCTCCCCAGGACATCTCAATCTGCCGAAACGACCGCCGCTCGCTACAATTGCATCCCATTCCCACTCAGTCACGGTTCCTCATACTCCCCCACCCCGCGATGAATTCTGCCTGCATGCATCACCGTCGATGAACTCGCGATCATATTCACCTTCTACCCTCTCCTCGTTAGCTGAGTCGTCAGAGGCGTCACCAGGGCTTTTCCGATGCCCTGAGACACCACGTTCACGGCCGGGCTCGGGTGACAGTGATCAGGCTTTCCGTCCTCCAGTTCCGAAACTGCTGCCCACGCTGCAGCCATTCTCCAAAGACATACAATCCCTCCATGTGGAAATCGATGACGAAAGGGACGGACTGAATGGCCCTGACCAACTTCGAAGAGTACGACCGTGGCGATGGAGCATGGACATATAACCGCAGCAGTACAGTCGTCGACTTATAACACCTGAGCCGCCCATCGGGATTCTGCGGTGGGCATAGATCTGAATCTCAGAACTCTCCCGTTTGAAATATACACGCGACTGGCTATTCGCAGGACGGATGCCTCTGTACAGGTCGTCGTTCGGACACGCGGCAGGACCAGATGCGACCGACGAACATGATATTGGCCCCCTTCCCTGCCCATGGAGTCCACTCATTACAGAGGCCACTGCTGACCTCAGATCCAGTCATTCCCTCCTTGCCTACATTTTACCTGGTTACTTGCCGTCTCTCCTTTTTGGCGCCTTGTACAATATACCACTCATCCTAATCGCAGCGCCTTTCCCTTCCATGTACCTAGTGCTCTCATCATCCACCACGTCTCCGCTGTTTTTCCTGCTGATTTCCTTTGTCTCGTCCCTCTTCCTGTCGCTCTGAATCTGCGTCTTGTCCGTCTCTGCATTCTGGTGTTTTGTTTTGGAATAATGATGTGTGTTTCGCGTCTGTGTTTGTGTCTGCATTTTGTGTCTCGTGTCTCGTGTCTTGTGTTTTGGGTTGTCTGGTATTGCATAGCAAAGCTCTTTTCTTAGCGAGTTTGCTCCTTGACTCGGTGACTGTCCATCGACCGGCCAGTTGCTTGACCTTTTTGCGTACCTCTCCACGCACACCTATATACGCACCCTACCCTAACCTGACCTAAATGTCGGGAAGAGAAGGCTAGACTATCGTCGCTACCTGACTTATTCTCGCTGTGCTGATTGGCAGTCCCTATCCATCCATCCCCATTCCGATTCCCATATATATCCCTAGATAGATGAAGAGACAGGGGAGGTAAGAAATGAAAGGAAAAGAGAAAGGAGAAAGGAGAAAAACCGCTATGTAGAAAAAAAGAAAAAAAACAATTGAACAAATCGACTCAAATTGAGTAGAATTGGGCTTCTGTTCTTTATTGGTTCTCTTATTTTGTTGAATCGTCGCCCCGCCTGCAATAAATAAATACCCCAGCGGATGGGTGTGTGCGTTGATCTATCTGCCTACCTACCTACCTACCTAATACCATGTCTTCTGGTCTGTATATATGTATCTGTATAGAGATTTCATTAGATATATATACAGATAAAGGTCATTCATCAATCAATCAATCAATCAATCGAGTGAGTGAGTGGTGAAAGCAACCATAAACACAAAATCTAAGATAGATAGATAGATAGATAGATGCCTAGATTAAGCTAGAAAGGTAAGACCATGATATAGAAGTTTGATTCCTGACGAAGTCGAAGAAAAGGACTTCAGGCTTCAGGTATAAGCAAACATTTAAATGCATATATGGATATTGGGTATGGGTACGTACGGACTATAAATCTGATACTAGGCTGATGCCTAGATAGATACTTAGATACTTAGATACCTAGATAGATACAACAAGTCGTGATCAGCCAGGCTATGTGTCATGTAGCCGAAAAAGAAAAATAAACAGCTTAGGACAGAGGATGAGTTCAAGATCATCAAACAGGCATCAGATCAGATCAGGTCGGATAAAACAGAGAAGATGCTCGCTCAAAATAGACTAATCACTGGCATGGAACGGAACGCTGCACTGCATAGCTGGCTGGCTGGCTGGCTGGCTGAAGTATTTCTTTCTAGCTAGATACTATGCAGAGGAACAACAACACAAAACAAAAAAACAAGGACATGGAAAGCGCCGGGAGGAGTAAAATTCAAAGGAAAAAAATGATGCAGCTTTTTTTGCAGGCATTTCCAGGACATGATGAGACATCATAAGGAGTTTGCAAAAAGTGCAGAACACTTATGTTTATGCAGTGGATATGCCCGGAGCTTCCCCTCCCATCTATCTAGTAGACCTTCTTCTTCTCGTCGACGCTTAATTGACCGGGTCCCATGTTGACCAGGAGGACCAGACCGCCACTGTAAAGAAACGCGGTATGTTAGCTTAGTACCGATTGAGCGCAATCTGCTGATATGGAGACAAGGGCACCTACACAATGGACAGGATCTGGAAGAAGTCGTACTTGGCAAAGTCCTTCTGCGGGTGGTGCGGGTGCAGCTAAGACAGGAGTTAGCAAACAACCAACCTCGCAGTACTCCACGACCAAGAGAAATCGTCCACATACCGTCCAGAAGTTGTTCACCAGCACGTTGAAGACACTCAGGATGACCACCAGCAGGACAGCGCTCCACTTGGCCTTGAACCCAACAACGACCATGACGCACGCCACAAATCCAAAGAAGCTAACCAGGATGCGCCAGAAACTCCACTCGCCCGAAAACACGAACCCGATGAACAGGAAGATGAGCAGCACGCGCCCGGCGAGCTGGACGTACATCTTGCGGTCCTTCTCGTCGATCTGGGGCAGGCCGGCCGGCACGAACCGCTTGCGGACCCACGAGTCCGAGAGCACCATGAGCAGGCCCCCGATGACGCTCAGGTTGCGCAGGAAGAAGTTCAGGTCGAAGATCAGCCCGTACCCGATCGCCTGGGTTATTACGACTCCCAGCAGACCCGCGACGGCGTACTCGCTCTTTTTCCGGGCGATGACGAGGAGAGAGCAGGAGAGCATGGTGATGACGTTCGCGATGAGGAAGAGGTGCGTTATACCCCATGGTACTGTAGAAACAAGACGTCACTGGTTAGAACTGATGTGCTCCTTTGCGGCTCGTGCGGACGGTCGCCCGGCAGGAGGTTGCCTCTGGATAAACAAGAAGAGCTTACTTTTTCGGTACTCGCGGAGATACAGCAGCTGGTCACTCCACTGCGTGATTATACGCAGCGCATCTTCCAAGAAGGTGACGACGATCAGGAAACGGCCGATCGCTGGGAGGTATCTGGAAAGAGGAGCAGAAAAACGCCGTCAGTTCCACGAGTTTGATCGACTTTGAAACTCTCCCCTTGTTTCCGGCCAACACGGAGACCACGGACGCTGGGGGGGATAAATCAAGAGACATACGGTTTGACAGGATCAGATATCGTGTCCAGCCAGTCCTCTATCTTGCTCGTCTGCTCCCGGATCGCATCCAGCGGGCTTGGATCACTCGTGGCGTCCGCCCTCCCTGGTCCGCCGAAGGGGTTCTGGTGTCCGAGATTGTAGCCCGCAGTCCCGCGTATCTGCGCCATGGCGGAGGAGAAGAAACCAAAATCAACGATCGCGTCACCGGGGGCGTCAAACGGAGGAGGGAGACGAAGAGAAGAACCAGCGGACGAGCGGTAAACACAGGGAGAGAGGGCGGGGTCTGCCTGAAGAGCCTGGCAAGTTATAGATAGATGGGGAGCTTGGGCGCCGTTCAGGACACGATGACCGTAACTCGGCCCTGGGACGGATCGGGCATGGTCGCCAAGAGCCAGGCGCGGACGAACAGCGATCGCCACGCGCTCGCGTCCCTTCAGCCCCAGCATCCAGAAATCCCGGTGCTTAGCATGACGATCTAACATGTCTCGGGATACAGCCGCTCGTTGCGGATCCACCGTGTATTTCTCGAAGCGGTTTCTCTTCTACTGCGGACACGCAAGGCAATACGCGCGAAGCACGTCTCTACTACGCGTACCGCATGAAACCGGAGCATCACATTGATTCCTGATCTCTATATCTATCCAATTACAGATATACGTGACAGTCGCTAGACCAACATCGCCACATGCCAGTGGATTGCATTCATTCGCCACTGTAGTACACGCATACAGAAGCTTGATGCGGGCAGGCTAGCACAACCTGCCCATAACCCATTGCATCATTAGGAGCATACAAGGACAATATGGAAAAACCAAACAAAGGGCAACAAAAGGGGGCGGGGTGAAAACCAGAGTCCGTGCCATTGTCAGGCGGGTTCTCCTCGGAGTACTGGACCATCTGTGCATATCCCACGTCTCGAAGAAACAGGACAGCAGCGATCAGCAGTCGAAATCCAGAGTTTGATCATGTATGAAACATTAACCGTGCAAGCTGTACTCTTGACGACTTGCAGGGAAGATAGCAATCGGATAAAGGTCACGAGAACTTCAAAGGAAACAGCGTCCTGCAAGGCACACAATCTGTCATTCAGGCAAGCGGTATGGTAATATTCACTCTGATGGTAAGCGCAGGGTAATTGGGGTGAGAATCTCTTGTCCGCATGGACAAGACAACAATATTCATATTGAACACACCATCGAATGGACGTCTTTTCCCCTGACCAAAATACGTGTACAGAGAAAACCTCGCCCGGTGGGAATTTAATAACATGAACCAGAACGCCAAAGTCATAAATAGATGGTAAATGGTACAGGGTAATGGTAGGGTGAAGAAGTAAAAGATAAGGACCCCGAGAGAAGAGACGCGGCAAGCGAATTTGAGAGGCGGGAGATGACTCAAGCAGCCCAGTCGGAGTCGAGAGGGTGACCCTTCACGCCAGGACGCGGGATCTCCTGGCGCGGGACCTCCTGCAGAAGGGGCATCGGCGGGACCTTCGCTTCGACCCAGTCGTTGAGGGCCTGGTTCTCGGAAGAACTGGCATCGGCATCGCTGACGCTCTCATCGGCCTTGCCGCTCTTTTTCTTGGCTTTCTTGTTGGAAACGGTGGTCCATTCGTTCTCGCTGCTCATGGCCTCGAGCATGCGCATCTGTTCGTCTTCAGGCGGCAGACCCTGGGTCCACTTTCCTTGAGTGGAATTTTCTGTAGCTGGTTGCGAAGACGTCTCCTTCTCGAAGGTATCGAGGAGTTCCACGTTCTGACTCGGGACTGCCGTCGAGGCACCGTTGGTCATGTTGATGGTGCCGTGGGCTTTCCAAGCATTGGGCAGAGGCGTCTGCTTGGATCTGGCGGCCTCACGGCGTTCAGCCTCCCGGGCTGTGTGGAGCTGTTTCTCAAGAAGCTTGAGCCTCTCTTTCTCCGCTTCCTGGACCTGCTGCTTCCTTGCCTCGTTCTTCAGCCTTTGCTGGCGCTGCTTTTTGGTCTCCACAGGCTTGAAGGACTGTGGCTTCTGCTTCTTTGGTTGGCTCTCAACAGAGCCCGTCAGACGAAGAACCGAAGCACCGGACGCAGGAGGTTCGAGCATGTCGGAGACAGAGCCGGCAGTTGGGACCGTAGCGTTCACCACAGGCGAACCGGCCGGTGAAAGGTCGTCATCTGCATCAGCTCCCGTCGTAGACGAGGCACGTGTGGACACATGGGATCCAGACAGCTCACTGCTGCCGCTTTCTAGCTGGCTAGCAGCGACCTTCTTCGCACGCTTCTCCTTGCTGGCGTCTTTGCTGTTGGGCAGTGTGGCAACCCCCTTCTTCACTGCGGCAAAACGCCTAGCGAATTCCTTCTTGTCGATGTCCTCTTCCGGCTTCTCGTCATCCTGAGATGCCGCCTTCAACACAGGCTTCTCCTCTGGCTTGCTGACCGGCGCAGGGGACGGTTCAGGGGTCTTCCTGATCTTTCGCTTCTGCTTCTTCGCGCCCTGGGTGCTCTCGCTCTTCTCGATGGCGGGCTTGGCGGTAGCTTTGACAGCGGCCCTGCCCTTGGTGTTGGGAGTATTGTTGTAGTACCAGCCGAGGCTGCCTGCAACGACCAGCACGATCGCCCAGCTCAGGAATGGATTCATCTTCACTGGAACTGTTTATATGGTTGTCAGCCGTTGCATCAAAAATCGCGAACAGGAAGTGAATCATGTATCCGTACCTGAAGCACTGTCGAGATAGCTAGTAGATGGAGTTCTGGTGGAGTCTATCGAGAGAGGTTCGCCCTAGCGGCCGGCTAGGGTCCTCGGCGCGGAGATCGAGTGCGGAGAGGTGGCGACAACAAGCAGCTCGAAACTTGGTTGGACTGTTGAACGCAATAGTCGTATAGCGATCTCTCGCAGGTGCACAGCGCTTTAGGTCATCAGGCTGGGTCGTTGGGGACCACAGGGAATGGAGGCGATGTGCAGCGAGGAATGTCCTGAAGGCCAGATGGCCCCTGGAGAACGGAGACCGCTAGACGACAGAAACTTGGCGGGAGACCGCTCCCAGAACAGAAGGCCGGTCGAACTGCAGTCGCGACCGGAAGTCAGGTGGCAATGGTCTCCAGAGAACGTTGGGGGGCCTGGAGCGTCAACGGTTTCGATTGCGCGTAGGGGGCGTCAAAGGTATCAAGGACATATGTAGGAGAGAACAAAGGCGAGCGATCAGACGGCGAGCGTGGCACAAGCAGGCGTCATGATACGACCTCAGCCTGGAGGGAGGAGGACAGCTCTGGAACGAGCGAAGGCCAGAGGAACAGGCCAGGAGGGATGCGGACAGGAAACCGTGTGAAGTATACAAGGGCTCGCAGGGAAGAAGGACGGTTGATGGTGATGTGGTCTTTGCGCGCTCGGCGGAGCTGGGCGTCTGGCTGGCTGCCGCCCAGCTCCGTCCGCGGCCACGCCCCTTCTGCTGCCTCTCGACTCCAGAATCCACTTCTTCCCCAATAGTCCCTTCACTCGCCGTTGCTGTGGAGAGCGTGCCCGTTGACTGGCTGCAGCGTCCAGACAGCTCTCACCGGTGCTTCTCGTCTCTCCACCACGCCTCCCGAGTCCCGAGAGACGCATACAGCTCCCAGGTGTGTGTGCTCCGAGTGTTCATGAGTTGCGTCTCCCCTGACGGCGGGTTCCAGCCTGGAGGGAGTCCATCGAGGCTTCTACCCACAATGCCACGGATCATCGATGCGAGATCCCCGATTGGAGGCGGATATGAGCTGCCCCTGGAGGCACACGCGGACAGGGCCGTGCTGACTGGCACGTCTCTCGATGCCTGTCAGCCCTGGGCAGCGTGCCTGACCCTGTCTCATTTCCCCCTAATGTAAGCAGCTAACCCCGTTCGAGCAGAGGAGGACCTTGCCCAGGTGTCGATGTCGAGCCGTCAACGCTGCTGTTCCCAACTCCGGATCCTCTCATTCTCTTGTTAACTCCAGACCGAGAGCGGACGATGCTGTTCCGTGCATCTGAGGCGTGTGCTCGCTGGGCGGGCCGCTTGATCACATCTGTCACCCATTGCTGTATGGAGTGTAGAGCATGATGTATGCCTCCTAGAGCATCTTACGTTTCCTTCCAGGAACTGCCACTGTACTCGTGACGACCAAGAATCCTGCGTATACACCTTTGCTCGGTGTATGGAATGCAACCCGTCAGCCGACCCTTAAAGAAAATTGCAGCAGACAGGATCAGGACACGTCGCTTCTCAGATTTCCACGAGGACCTCGGAAGACCAGGGTCGAAGGCGCACGGAGACCATCCGGATAGCGTAGCATCAGCCCGGAACACGGCACACCTGTCGTGAAGAATAATAAGCTACCGCCGGCGTTACCAAACTTAACGGGAATCTACAGTCCACAAGTGTTACGATAGTTTATCGCTAGGTGATAGAGCAGATCATCGGATCAGCATGTTCAGCAGATGCCCGAAAGCGACATCGGGTGGGTCTATATCTCTGAGATCGAGGACAGGACATATCTTCCCCGCAGCGGCGCCTCCCACCCCTTCCAAAGTTCCAAAGCTGGTTTGTCGCCGTACGGAGTATTCTCGTATGCTTGTCTTGATTTGTGCATGCTTCCATGTATGTTATGCGACGAGGCGAATGACAGCATTCCGGTGGAAATCTTTTTTTTTTTTTTTAAAAAAAAAAAATAATAGCTGAGCAGCAGTGTTTTGGGCCAGTTTGACTGGCATCTCCGACAGAGCTTTTTGTTCTTGCTCAAGTAGTGAGCAAGGGGGCATATGGACTGTGATCGGATGCCGTTCAACGTCTTTCCATACCTGGGTTTTCAATCGACGCCGAGTATCTATTGCATGAAGCATCAACACATACTCATAGTCATGCCAATTGGGTCATCCAAGGCCACATTGACCGTAGCGTACTGGATATTACGTACAGTAATACTCGGAACACTTAGGAAGTGGACTTGTGCGGAGAACAAGAGCGCCGATAATCCTGCTAAAGGCGGCTGCCACTCGGGACCTCATTCGACGATGTAACCTGCTGACAGATGCCCTCTCCCGCAAACCAAATAGCACCGCTAGGGAGGGAGAAAGAGTGTCAGATCTTTTTTTAAAAAAAAAATCTCTTTTCTTGTACTGCATGCGATGGCGGGTACGAAGTGCAGTCCTGTGATTGACACTTCATGCTAATCTCGGATATTATTTCTGCCGTCCCCTGTGCCCCAAATCTACCCCTCAATAATATCGATAAGCAAAAGTAAACTAAATTTTCAAGTCATCACTTGTCCAGTTCGAGTCCAGGATACACGAATCCACGATGCCGGCCAAGAAGAAGATCATTATCGACACCGATCCGGTGAGTACATGCATTCTGACCATATGCACACCATAGTTACCCCACCATGTCCCCGCTCTGGCAGCCAGGTACATGTACATACATCGTATCATACCCATGAACATGGGGGCCTATATCTGGATCTGGATCCTGCTCAGGAGAATCAAGATGAGATGAGACAGTTTGAACTGAACAGACTGATTAATGAATGTCTTGTCCAGGGCATCGACGACATCCTCGCCATCCTGCTCGCGCTGTCCGCGAAGCCGGAGGAGGTCGAGGTGCTGTTGATCTCCTTGACGTTTGGCAATATCGAGGTGAGGAGGTAAGTCTGTCGCAGACATGCTTTATATGTTTTGTACATGAAGGCAATCATGCATGAATTTCTACAAGGGGGTTAATAAATTTCATCAAAGTCGCCTTCTATCCATCACCCTGACTCTGATATGTTAAATTCCCTAGTGAAATGTTATATTATATGTATAGCCTGTTATTGTTTTCTTCTTCTTCTCCGTTGATTGTCTACCTGTCTCTCGTCTCTTGTGGCAATTATTGAAATGAATACTTGTAGATTTGCCCCCCCCCCCCCCCTCCCCTCCCCCCTTGCATGCATCCATGCACCCTGTATTTATTATAAGTCTGTCTCTTTTCCCCTCTGGAGATTCTATCATCGATACTTCTTGTATACACCTATTATGCACCTTTTATATATATGCACCCATACTACCCTAGAAGAAGAAGCTCATCCCCATCCATTTGCTGAACGTTCATATTTCATCGAACTTGAACACCCCCCATTGTCTCGACATGCTGCTGCTGATAATGATGCTAATGATAAAATGATGCAGCTGCCTCCGCAACGTCGTCTCCATGTTCCACATCATCGAGCGCGAGATGCGCTGGCGCCGCGAGCGCGGGCAGCCCGAGGGGTTCGGCGCCCTGCGCGCGTTCCGCCCCGTCGTCGCCGTGGGCGCGGAGGATCCCCTCGGGGACCAGAAGATGCTGGCGGATTATTTCCGTGAGTTTTCTTTTCCTTTCCCCCCTCCCCCCCCCCCCCCCCCCCCCCCTTCCCCTCTCATATATACTGTTCATATACTGATATGATATGACATGCTACTACAGACGGGACCGACGGCCTGGGAGGGATCCATGCTAGTGTACGTATCCCACCATCCACCCATCTACATCTATCTATCTAGACATTTAGATGCTGATACGGCACGATATGACGATAGCACCCTCACCTCACCCCCTCCGAGACGTGGGAACACCTCTTCGACCCGGACGTCACCCCCAGCGTCATCGACACCGTCGAGCACGGCGGCACCGACGCCGGCCCCGCGTACCGCTCCTTCATCGCGTCCAAGAAGCCCGCGCACGAGGAGATCCTGCGCATCCTGCGCGAGCACGAGCCGGGGACGGTGACGCTCGTCGCGGTGGGCCCGCTGACGAACCTCGCCCTGGCGGCGGCCGCGGATCCGGAGACGTTCCTGCGGGTGAAGGAGGTGGTGAGTATGGCGGGGGCGGTGAATCGGCCGGGGAATGTAAGTATCAATATATCCCTGTACCCAACATCATGTTCTATGGGAAGGAGAACAGGGGAAAGAAAAAAAAAAAAAAAAAAAAAAAAAAAAAAAAAAAAAAAAAAAAAAAAAAAAAAGAAGGACACTGATGTCAATCTGCAGGTCACCCCCGTCGGCGAGTTCAACGCCTACGCCGACGCCGTCGCCGCGGCGCGCGTCTTCGCGCTGACATCGCCCAACCCGGCCAGCACGCTGCCACCCACCACGAACCCCAAGCTGCCGCCGTACCCGGCCAGACTCAGCAAGCAGCTCACGCTACGCCTGTTCCCGCTGGACATCACGCTGCGGCACAACCTGACGCGGGGCCAGTTCCGGCAGACGGTCGCGCCGCTGGTGGAGGCGGGCTCGCCGCTGGCGGAGTGGGTGTCGGCGTTCATGGCGCACACGTTCCGGCAGATCGAGTCGATGCACCCGGGCCACGAGGGGGACAGGGCGTCGCTGAGCCTGCACGACCCCGTGTGCGTGTGGTACGCGCTGACGGCCGAGGACGAGCGGTGGACGCCGTCGCCCACCTCGCCCGAGGACATCCGCATCGAGACGACGGGCCAGTGGACAAGGGGCATGTGCGTCGTGGACCGCCGGAACCGGCACCGCATCGAGAGCGAGGTCGCCAGCACGAACGACCACGGGCACTGGCTGAGCACGCGGGCGGGGAACCGGATCATCAGGATGGACGGGTCACCGGTGGAGGCGGAGTTTGGGGATCTGCTGCTGCAGAGGCTGTTTACTATAGCTAGCTGAGATGATGAGGACGATCACAGAGGGAAGAAGGGGAGGAAGAAAGGAGGAAGGGTGATATTGGAAGATATATCCAGGGTGGATGGTTGTTCAACAACATCGTCAGAGCATGGATATGCCCCAATCTTCGCGGGGATATGATTTTCATCGATGATCGACGCAGCATGCGTTGAGTGCTTGACGATCTGTATGTCATCTGATTCGATACACGGGCAAGAACTCGCAGGGTGCCAAGGTAGTTGATAGATAGACAGGAGGGCTCAGGCCGGTAGATAAGAACAAGCAAAGCAAGATAGGAGATAAGATGAAATTTGGATCCAGGGTCCTAGGGATATGAGTTAGGTACTAGTTTGATGATCCAATGTAGATCAAACGTATCATCAGAAAGCCGCCCCCCCCCCTCCCCCTTCAAACATCCCATTGCTTCATCCAATTGAATAGACGATCGCCATTGAAGGGACAAAGTGGCGAGGAACTTTGCTGCTGAGTTAGTTGAATTACGGAATGTCCGTGTCACGCTTCATGCCACGCGTCAGGGTATCCGTCCCAAGAGCACAGGGTCAGGACACTGCAGCCAGACACAAATACATCGAGAACTCCATTCCCGTGGAATTCTCGATAAAATCAAATGAAAAACAATGCACAGGAGTCAGCCATGTTCATTCATGTCCTGGTGTCTGCTATAATGTAGCAGCCAATAGTGATGGGACCTAGAACCCGCGAGGGGCGTGACCGGCATCATCTGTTTCCAAAAACTCTGGAGCGCAGCATAATAATATCGACTGAAAAAAAGATTCATGGCCATGTATCAGCCATAAAAGTAGCGCACCAATGCCAACAGTAGAGGTAGGGCTGGAATGTGGAATGCTAGACCTGCGCTAGCATCATACTTGCTGATCTGGAAGACAGGGTATGTCGGTATAAAAGCAGCCCGCAGAGCAAGGACTCGAAGACAGCAAGGATAGCTACAAGATATGGACTATCTCGTCTCCTTCAGCATCGCGCAGGCGGAGCAGACGGAGCCAGGCCTACACGAGAGGCCCAGCCGGAAGCAAAGACATGTGCTCGCTGCAGGCGCAGGTGCGCAGCACCCACGAGGAACACTGGTAAGTTCAATTGCACCGGTGGATGAGAGGTAGGCTGACGGGAGCCGGGAGCCGGGCGCCGGAGCACGTGCCTGAATGCAAGAGGCTGTGCGACCTCGAGCACATCCGTGGACAGCGCACGTGCGGAGGTTCCTGACTGGAGGCACGAGGAAGCCTGCACGGGATCTCAGACCGACGGGACACCGGGAATATTATTTTTAGTGTGTCAACGGCACCGGCGGGTATAGCTTCTCTGGTGCTGTGGTCGTGAAGGGACGAGGTGTTCTCTGGATAGGATGTCGAGGGCACGAATCAAGCTCTGCGGGCAGCGCACACGAGCGAGATCTCGGGGCTCGTGGTGCACCTGACCGGCAGCCACTCACAGCGCTCCGCCAGGCACATGGCCGCGGGCAGCCTATCAGGCGCCGCGCCCGAGCACGCGACACTCCGCATCCTCCATCTCATCTGCCCTCATGCTGCTCCCGCGCCGCCTCTTAAGGGAGGCCTCGTCCTCCCGGCCGGGCCGCTGGTGATCTCCAGCCTTGCTTGTTGTCGGTTCTGTGATGTCCCCGTTCGCTGGAGCTGCGGTCAGCATGTCTCGTCCCCGTGTGCCTCTGACCCCCTCCATGTCCGCAGAGCTCGTGGCCAACGAGCCGCCCTGCACCGAGGGCCCCGACTGCTTCTCGCTGCCTCCTGCGGCCCTGAGCCCGACCGTCCCTGCTATGGACGCGAGACGCAAGGACTCGACCGTCTCCTCCGGTCCCACGTCTCCCACCTCTCCAGACGTCATCGCGATGGGAGCGAACTCCCGTCCGCTGCGCCAGTCGGGCGTCAAGCGACCCCTGGACCAGTTCGACCTCCCGCCGCCGCCGACCCGCACCCGCAAGATCATCCAGATGAAGCCCAAGCTGCAGGCCCACGACCGGCCCGCGGAGCCGGCGGGCAACAAGCCCAAGGACAAGGAGTCGAGCAAGGCAGCTCCCACCGGAGCAGCGCCAGCCGGCTCCAAGAAGAAGCAGCCCAGCGCGACCAGCGCCGCGGGCCGGAAGATCGCCAGGAAGACGGCGCACAGCCTGATCGAGCGCCGACGGAGGTCCAAGATGAACGAGGAGTTTGCGACGCTGAAGAACATGATCCCGGCGTGCAGGGGCCAGGATATGCACAAGCTGGCCATTCTCCAGGTCGGTCGCTGCTCCGGAAGCGTCAAACGGGCGCAAGCTGACTGGTCGCAGGCGAGCATCGAGTATATCAACTACCTCGAACAGTGCATCGCGGATCTCAAGACGGCAGCTGCCCGGAACACGAACAAGCCGCCAATGCCACCGGCGCCGCCGTCACCCACGTCCCCGGATGTCCTGCCTGCAGCAGAGGAGTCCGGAGACAGTGCGCAGTCGTCGACCGCATCGCCCGAGCTGCTCCCCAACCACGCGCACGACAACAGCAGGACCTCACCATCATTTTCTCCCCGTGGTCGCCAGTACCCGTCCCGGCCATCACTTGAGTTCAACACCACCATCCTCCCCAGCCCTGCGCTCGGTCCGTCCCGGTCGCCCGACGTCTCGGGGCGCGAGCAGCAATTCACATGGACAACATCCACGGCGTCTGCATCCACATCACCTGCCATCCTGCCGCAGCGGAACAGCATCTCATCGTGTAATGCAGACACGGAGCTCGACCACGAGGCTTCTGCTGCGCTGCTCATGCTGAATATGGACCGGAGGGGCACGATAGATTCCTCCATGGACGTGCCCGTTTCCGCTGCCCGGCCTCCGGCAGACCACGGCAGCGACTATTCGCAAGACAAACAGAGAAAGATGGGGATGAGCGTCAGGGATCTGTTGATTTCGTGATGATACCAATACCAGACTTTGTTTATGTCAGGCGTTTTCTTATGCGGGATTGTGTCTTTTGGTCATGAGGGATCTGTTTTGGGGTTATGATATTACTGAGTTGCTGCTCGTACTTTTGGTTTATGCTGAGAACGGGACTACAATTGAAAAAAATTTTTTTTTGGTATGCTGGTATATAGGTAATCTTGGAGGCAACTGGATACGTAACCCGTCTGATGAGAATTGGATGAATAATTAAAACGACCGCAGAGTCGGTTCTCATTGCAATTGGTCGGTAGCTAAGTACTTCCCATACAGAACAGTTTCTCCACAAAGCAGAAAGCTCCATCCCGCCTTGCCCAGCTTGCAGATCTCGTCATGCATCCATCCTATTCTGCTGTTCTGCAGATCCAAGGATCGTTGTATGGGCGATCTGCTGGCTTTAATTACGATAAAACGAAAGTGCTTCGTGATGTTCTTCACTGTTCATAAACGGTTGGATGAGACCCGTGCTTGTCTAATTGAAGATACTCGATTGTTATGTATTATGTATAGCTATCCATCCATTATCATTCATTGTCTTGTCTCCACTAGCCATATATTGTCCCTGTCGCAAGGGGGGAGTTAGTAGTCCCTGCACAGTTCCAGTTCCAGCCGTCATCGCTCGTACCTCGTCCTTGACCAGTATCTATATCTCGTTTGAACTCCACCGCAGCCGTCGGGACGATTACTATTACTGTTACTTTTACTATGACTCCTGTCGTGCGCCCTTTTGTCATCCTCATCGATCTTCTTTTTCTTCTTCTTCTTCTCGCGCTCGATAATTTCCCACGCCGTGATCCCCACGCCTCGCATGTGGAAGACGTATTCGTATTCGTCATCACTTTCGCACTTATCAACACCCCCAAGACTGTGGCTGGCTCCGCTCGCGCGGTACGTATACGTGTATCTCTCGGTCACAGCCGTCGCTGCTTTCTCTTTCTCTTCCTCTCCCCCTTTCTCTGGAGGGTGAGCTTTAGGCTGAGATTGAGTCTGCCTGTCTCTGGATCTGGACAGAGTGTCATAGTCCAGATCCAGCTCCAGACCATGCGAAAAGCTCGCAGCCGCGTTGGGATCCTTTTCAGCGTCGACGGACCAGATTCCGATGTGCAGGTCATCGTTAGCTGGAGCGGCGTCCTGCCGGAGTCGGAAGACGGATCTTGTTCTCGTCCTGCTCCTTGAAATAGGTATCGTGTTGGCGTCTGCATTTTCGAACTCGACCTCTTCATCGTAAAGGTACTCGCTCTCGTAGTCCGGGTCGGACGGGTACCTGGGATGGAAGGTCGCGGTGCCGGACATGCAGCTGGCTTCCTCTTCTTGAGAGGCTGATTCATCAGGATGCAAGAGGTCATCATCGCTCTTTCTTGCCCTTATTGTTCGCGAGAACCTCCACGTCCCGTGCAGGGTGCGGAATATCGCCCTCGACACGGACCTCCTGGCAAAACTGCCGCTCTCGTCGCCGAGGACGGCCCGCAGAGAATCCAGCGTGATGGCCGTCTCGGCCTCACTCATCTGCCTGGCCTCAGTTTGGAATGCGAGTAGGGTATATCGAGCCGGCACGACAGGTCCACTTCTCCTCTCGTACCCGGGCAGCTCAAACCGGGAGATCCCCAGATCCCTCGCGAAAGACTCCATCAGGCCGACGTAGTCGCCCATCGGGAACTGGCTCCTCGGGTTCGAACCAGCCACAGCGCCTCCTCTTCTGAGGTCGCGGAGGAGCTGTCTCTCTTTTTCATTTTGTCTTATTTCCTCCGGAGATAGGTAGGTAGCAGTATCACTCCGCGCCCAAACCTGCGCGAGTCTGCGCGCCTGCATCTCCATCACGCCCCAGTACGGACCCCTATACAGCCCGACGAAGCCCACATCCGGGACGTCGGCATTGATGCAGGCCTTCCCGTCTAGGATGACAGGCAGAAATGGGTCATCGGGAGAGTACTCAAGTTTGGAGAGCACGTCCGCAGGCAGGAATGAGAGGGAATCGAACGGGGTAAAGCCCGTCGCGAGCACGATGGCCGCGACGTCTTCCATCGTCGTCAGCTTCCCGTCGGCCTGTCTCACCTCCAGCTTCGCCAGCGGCGATGATGAAGTAGAATGCTTGACGGCAGTGACCCGACCAATCGTAACATTTATCGCCCCGGAACGCACGTATTCAGCGTAGCTATCGCTCACGGCGACCCAGGGGGACTGGTTCTTCCACATCTCCCCGCAGGGAGTGAGATCTCCAGCACCGAGGTCGCTCTGGTCCGTACCCAGGACGGATCGGAAGTAGTCGTGCATCATGGACGCGCGTTCCGAGGGAACAGGGCCAAGATGGCACTGGATCTCGCCCGGCGGTCGTCGGGCGAGGTCGTACATGACCAGATCGAGAGGCTGGAATGATACCACCGAGCCTGTTTCAGGGCCCTCCTGCTTGGGCAGATATGTCGGTACGGACCAAAACGGCCTCGAACAGACGTGGTGGACGGAATATCCCTTGCACCTCTCAGCATCAGCAGCAGCAGATGATGATGACGATGACGACGATCCCGGCGCGTAAGCAGACGAAGAGAGATGGAGAGCAAGAGTGGCAGCAGCCTCTGCCCCTGACATGCTCCCGCCAACGACGACCAGCTTCCCGGCGGAAGACTCGCATGGCAGATTAGACAGGAGATCTTCCTCGACGTCCCGAAGGGCGGAGCTGTGGATGACCCTGCCTTGGTCCCGGAAGTCAGCCAGGCCAGGGATATCATCCGGGACATGTGGCCGGGCGAAATATCCCGAAGCGACGACCAGGAAGTCGAAGTCTTCTGAATGCAGCTTCTTTCCATCCTGGTGGTTGTTGTTGCTGTTGCTCCTCTCGAAGTCGCTGTCGGGATCGCTGTCAGTATCATAGTATTATAGTGATCAGCACCAGCATCCGTAAGGTAGAAACAAAAAAAAGAAACATACAAAAGATACATAAACCGGCACAGACAGAGGGATAGGCATAGACATACTTCTCATCCAACTCCCCCTCCCCATCCGATACATCCTCCTCAATCCACTCCACCGTCCACCGTGCCTTCTCACCATCCTTCCCAGTCCCCGTCCCCGTCTCCATCTCCATCTCACGACGAACAGCCCTCACAACCCTACACCCCAACCGCAGCACCACCCCCGGCGGGACAATAATATACCTCTCCGCATACGCCTCCAGGTATCTCCGCACCTGCCACGCGTGCGGGAAGAGCGAGAGATGCACGTTTTCTTCTTCATCGTCTTCATCTGTCTCCGTCCGAGTCCCTGTCTCTGCCCCGCCACCTTTTGATTTTCGAGGACGAAAGACCGACTCCCACGCCAGATCGGAGAAGCCGACCGAGAACCGGCTGAGGTTCGTCCTCATAAACGGGTTCACGAAGCCAGCATGTGTCCCTGTCGGTCGGTGCTTGCTCTTCTTCTTCTTCTTTTTCTGTCTCGGGTTTGCGTCATCATCACCATCATCATTGTTGTTGTTGTTGTTGCCATCGCCGGCCCTGCTGCTGTTTGGCACGGCCCACAGACCCCCCACGCCACGCCCCTTCTCGAAGACGGTCGGGGCGAACGATGGTCCTCCCTCCGGGTGGTAGTAGTAACTGTTGTGGAGTAGGGTTTTGGCGGCGACAAGGCCGGAGGGGCCGGCGCCTGGGATTGGGATGGGGATGGGTTAGTACTGTATATAGGTGGTAGATGGATACATTGAGTGCCAATGCAGAGATGGATGGATGGATTTGTGGAGAGAAGTGAATGTGATGGATGTGTTGTGGTTGGCTTCAGTAGATAAGTAGGGCTGGATGTCTAGCGCCCTCGTACTCTAACAGTACTTAGTACCTAGGGAGAGTAGGTTCTGGGGGCACACCTACCGATGATGGCGACCTTTTTCGGTTGCGGCATTACTTACTGCAGGTGTATCATCTGTGATTCCATCGACGAGGAAGGTGGATGATTTCCCGGAGACGCTGGCGGGATGCAGCAGCAGGCGGGTGTCGCCCCGCCTTGCCCTAACACAGGGGGGGGGGACCGGAGATGGTTCACGCAGCATGAAGCTTACGCAGAGATTGACGTGCTGCGGCTCTACAGATTTGGACTGTCTACCTGAACTAGATTGATGAAATGAAGACGAGATATGCAGGAGAATAAATTGAATAAATAGATCAATTAATCGTTCATGAAACCAAACCCGTTAAATACACATGGTATATTAGAAATAGCGACGTTAACCAAATATCTCATCTTCAGTTGGCCGACAGCAAGGGACTCTTCACCTCTTTCCCTTCCGGCCTCTTGAAGTGGACCTGCAACGGCAGCCAGCTCTCCTTGTTATACGTCTCCTGGACCTTCTTACACGTCTTGAGACCCCACTCCGTCACACCGATCATCAGACAGCTCTCGAACATGAACGCCATGCTGCCCTCGCCCACCTTCATCGGCTTCAAGTCAGCGTTTCTGGCCTTCTCGAAAGCTTCACGGTCCGGGCCGTGCCCCGACATGGTGTTATGCAGGCTGGCACCGGCGGGCTGGAATCCTCCCTTGCCCGCCGACTTGGCGTCGTATTCGCCGTGGATGAGGCCCATGAATTCGGACATGGTGTTGCGGTGGTACCATGGAGGACGGAAGGTGTCCTCCGCCACGAGCCACCGCGGCGGGAAGATGACAAAGTCGGCCACGGCGGTGCCGGGGCCGTGCGCGGGCGAGGGCGCGCTGAGGACCGTGTAGATGGAGGGATCCGGGTGGTCGTAGCTCACGCTGCCCATCGTGTTGAACCGGCCCAGATCGTACTTGTACGGGTAGTACTTGCCGTGCCAGGCGACGACGTCGAAGGGGGTGTGGTCCTGCGTCGCGGAGAACAGGTTGCCCCCGAACTTGCCGATGATGGTCCAGGTGGTGCTGGGGCCATAGTCCTCCTCGAACGCCGCAACGGGCACCTGGAAGTCCCGCGCATTCGCGTTCCCGTTGGAGCCCGTCGCCCCCAGCGGCGGCAGCTCGAAGTGGCCCTGGTAGAGCTCCAGGATGTATCCCCGCACGGGCTGCTCCTCATGGAGCGTCACCCGGTAGCGGATGCCGCGCGGAATCACACAGATTTCGTTCGGGCGAACGAGCAGATGCCCGAGTTCAGTCTGGATGTCAAGCACTCCGTGCTGCGGGACGATCAGGAAATCCCCGTCGGCCGAGTAGAACGCCGTCTTGGGATCCATGGACTTGCCCGCCGCATAGATGTAGATTCCGATGCCGGATTTCATGCTCGGGTCGCCGGCCCCCGCGATCAGATTCAGCGAATGGATCCAATCCACGGAGGTGTTCAGGTCGAACGGGTCCCAGCGGAGCTGGTTCGGTATCTGGTAAAATTGGGTCTTGGACAAGGCGACCGGCTTATCGTCCGACGCGCCGGACACACCATTGCTGGGACTGTCGCTCTGCAGCGGAGTGAAGGATTGGTGTGCGGCGGACGGCAGGATCCTGTACAGCCATGTCTGCTGGTTTGCCTCGCGGGGCGCCGTGAACGAGGTTCCCGAGAGCTTCTCCGCGTACAGACCGTATGGAGGCTTTTGCGGCGAGTTGGCCGCTATGGGGGCTGCACCTTCGATGGCTTCGGACCTGGTCGATGTCAGTCGTCTGGCATGCTCCCTCAAGACAGAAGGAAGATAAAAGAGGTACTGACTCATGATAGTTGCCGAAGCCATTCAGATACTTGTACTTCTCTGGTACGGCGAACTGAGTGACGGGCATCTTCCCGTTCCTGCTGTATGAGGAGGAAGTCGATGTTCCTCTCCGTCAGTGGGGTCTTGTAGCGGCGTCGGTTCTCCTTCCTGAGGAACTCCCTCTCTGCAAAGGCGGACGGCGAGATCTTGTGGGATAAGCTGTGACCAAGCCGTTTGATGCCCACGACGGCGGACGAGGGTATATGAGGCGGGCCAAAGGGGTCGTCCGCCTTCCAAGAGTCCTCTGACGTGGAAGCGCTGTCCCTCTTGAGAATCGAACCGAGCCTCATCTTCGCGGCAGTGGTATGCTGGATGAAGCTGGGAGCGCTTTGTCTCGGGTGTGAGGTCATCCCCGGCAACCCCGGCTGCGCGACGGTCACGCTCGGCTGCCCGCGGGCCCCCAGTGCGGGGGCCGGCCCTAATTCCGCCATTACCCGCCTCCGCCGCGGCTCCAATTCCGCGCCAGCGCAGTTCACCTCAACTGCCTTTTACGGAAATACTAGTACGCCGTATGCAGCATACGGAGGACAGAGTCTCAGGAGCTGATCCCAAGTGGAGTGTGGCTGGACGAAAGTGGATCAGAGGTGCAATCTCAATTGAGCGAGCTGTCCGGGGTCTGCTCGCACTGTCATTGGTCAATAATACTCTACCTTCAAGACTGAGCGTCTATGTATCCTAGAACAGCGATTCACCTTCACGATGAGCAAGACTGAACATCAGACGTCTCAGTAGGTGAACCGAAAGTTAGGATGGTCGTCTCCGATATTGTCCAGCTCCTCTCGGGGCAGGTCGTACAGGTAGCCTCTCTTGCCCTGATCGCGAAGCCGGTTCTCGCGGAGAAGATACAGAAAGAACGCCATGCAGGAGAGGCCGCAAACCCAAACCAGAGCGAGGCTGACCCCGAATCCAGTCGGGTACGTAGGAGCCTCTGAGGAGAGATATATATTGCTCGCAACCAGGCCACCGCAGTTGCCGAAGCCAATCTGCATCGCAGACGCGATCGACCGCTTGTAGTGACCGCCCATGTTGTTGTTGAGCCATCCTATCAGCACGGGTTGTGTCATGTAGGCGCCGCCAGTGATCGCGTAGATGGCGAAGTAGCGCGCGCCAACCGGGACCGACGTCTGGCAGAGGAGGATGATGAACCCGATGGTCGCGATGATGCATCCGCAGATGGTGAAGGCGAAGCGGTGGCGAAGCCGGTCACTCGCTATGGCGGTGCAGAGAGCAAGGACAGTCGCGACGACATAAATCGGGATGCTCATCACCTGCGCGCGAACCGACGTCCAACCTAACTGCTCAAGGATGGTAGGCGTGAAGAAAGAGGTCGAGTACCCGGTGTTGACGATTCCGAAATACATAAGGGTCCTGAAGGCATATATAATCAGTCTCGACCGACACCACTCTATAGTTCAGAGAGCTTACCCAAGATAAATCTTCGGATCAGAGAACGCGCGTTTAGCAGATTTCCTATCAAGATGGTTCATCCTCGCGTCGCCTTGATCCGAAGCGAGACGACGAACCAGGAGCGTGCGATCCTCGTCGTTCAGAAACTTTGCGGTTTCTGGCCAGTCCACAATGATGAACTTGGACACAACAGCGATGACCGTGGTAGCAAGTCCCTCGATGATGAAAATCCAGCGCCAGCCGTCGTAACCTCCGGTTCCCGCCATTTTCGCGATTGCATAGGCAAGCAGCTGCGTTCCTATTTAAGTAACTGCTGTTTCTTCTGCGGTGTTCAGAGATAACCTACCCCGCTGACAGCACCAGCCATGATACTGGAAGAGAAGAAAACGTTGATCCTCCATTGTACTTCATGGCGCTTGTAGTACATGGAAATTAAGTATATACACCCTTTTAATATATCAGCAGATAGCACCACCGATGGAGAATATAGCAAACCTGGCACAAATCCAGCTTCGAAGACACCGAGCAGGAAGCGACAGGCAACTAAGCCGCCAAAGCACCGGGTGACTCCCTGGCAGACAGTGATGATACCTTCGCAACGGACGACGTTAGCATTTTATGAATCACGAGGGTCAGATTCAAATTATACCCCACGCCAGCATAATGGCACTAAGCCACGTGGAAGGTGCAACATTCTTCAGAATGAGGTTGCTCGGGACCTCGCAGAGTATGTACGGGACGAAGAAGATAAACAGAGCGATGTTGTAATCGTTACCAGACATGCCTAGGTCGTTTTCGAGGCCCTGGATCCGGGCATTACCTATCTTCAAGACAAGTCAGTGTCAAAGTAAGGACTTCTTAACGTTCCCTATGATGAATGACTTGCATTTATCCTGTCTAAGAAAGCGAGGAGGTAAAGGAGCATGAGAATTGGAAGGACGTGCAGGTCACACTTCCAGAGCAGTCTTTTCTCAGCTGCGCTGTCTACGGAAACCGACGATTCGCCCGATTTGACGTCCTGGATCATGCTTTGACTGCCGTCTTTCTTTTCCACGTCTGTCATCTTGCACGTTTCTTGTTTCTCTGATTCTTTTTTTTTGTCGAGGTCGAGTTCGGAACGGGGCTGGTTAGAGGGGGCAGCTTAAAAGTCCTGGGAACACAAAGCCAAAAGCTATACTGGAACTAAAGGAGAATTGTAAGTCTGGGAGATCCAGATGAGAAGGTTGAGAATTAAATGTTAAAGTCATAATAAATGAGCATTAGAAACCAACAAACTAACGAGATGTTCGAGATATCCCAGAGCAAAAGTTCAAAAAGCAAGCCGCGAAGCTGTTAATCATTGTCCTTGTTCCAGTATCTTGCAAAGTAGCACAGATCAGAATCATACAGCATTTCCCAGCGGTCGAAATAGTAAGTACTCATTGACAAAAAGAAAGAATGACAGAATCAAATTATGCACCTGGAGACAGGAACAAAGTGCGGGGAAAGGATGAGACAGAATGCATTTCCCCCTCATTATGGACAGGAAAGGACTGAAAATGAAGAGGAGGTGAGGTAATTTCAAGGGAGTCTTATATCAATTAAAGCAACCACAAAAAGCGTACCTGGAATATCCGAACACCTGCTTCCTTTTTACCAACGAGAAGGATTCAACAGAGCCTGAGACACGACCTTGAAGACATTGTATATGCCCACAGTGCCTTTTTAATCACACAAAATACCTCCCCTGTCGCCCCGCATGAGCTCCAGAAGAGCGAAAGATGAAGGGACGACCGTATCAATTGAAAATTCCTATGGGCATATTGGTAGTTCTCCACAAATCCCCACTTTGAATAAACAAGCGTACCAAACACTGCTTATCGTGAGGAGCTGCTGGGTGCGATTTGAGGCATCTTGCAAGCCCTTCGGCAGATGGAGAGGATATGCCAGTTGCCGAAGGAGGGGGGGGAGGGGGGGGGCGCCATTTCCAGCGAGGCGGGACAGGAGTGACGACTACCGAAATGGGGCGTATATCGCATTAAGATGGAGAATTTAGAACCGTTCCATCCAAGGATATTATTGACCTGCTGTTCTGTAATGGCCAAAACAAATGTACCTACTATGATTTGTCTGCAGCTATCCGCGACGAAGCACACCTTGGGAATGGAGTCCTGGCTCCTGGAGAATGTCCATACCCCGGCCCCAGTGCCGATCCCCGCGGTGTGCTAAACTTCCCCGCCTCCACATCCCGCTCCTTGGCTGACCGCATAAGCTCTTTATTACTATTGGCGGTCCAATTACGGCTGTATTCAAAGAATAGCTATAGGGCGCTCTCTAAAGTCAGCAATAGTATGTTCTGGCTAGGGATGCCTGGGCACGATCCACGGAGAACTCCCGGTTTCTATATCCATCGGGCATTGGCCGACAAGGTTCGTGTACCTAGGGACGTAGGCATGTAGGGAATACTTCGTTCGTAGTAACGTTCCCAGAAAGAACAGTTGACATCTCAGCGCAGAGACATTCCCATAACTCGATACTAAACTACTAATCGGCCTCAGATAACAGATATGGAGCTTTGAGCTCTCTATATTAGGATTCTAATTATTCCAAGAGATTTCATAACTTCGCCGCAGCTTTCCTTCTGGCCTCCCTCTCTCGGTCCCTCAGCAATCTTCTGAGAATCTTTCCACTGGGACTTTTCGGAATGACGTCGATGAACTCGACGCCTCCTTTCAGCGATTTATATCTTGCCTTGTGTTTTTCGACATAAGCTTTGATGTCTTTGACCAACTCTTCGTCGCTGGTGTTTGCATAACCCCCAGCAGACGGTGGCTTCTTGACCACGAACGCCTTGGGAACCTCCCCTGAAGCGTCGTCCGGTACAGGAATAACGGCCACATCCGCGACGGCAGGATGCGTCAGGAGATGGGCTTCAAGTTCTGCAGGCGCAACTTGATGGCCCTAAGATGGGTCAGCATATGAAATCCCATGACTTTCTTGGATTGATATACCTTCACTTTGATCAATTCCTTGATCCGGTCCACAACGAACACATGTTCAGTGCCGTTGGGACTCTTCCTGAAAACGGCTTCGTCTCCAGTCCTTAGCCAGCCGTCCAGGAATGCTTCTTCTGTTGCCTTTTGGTTGTTCAGATAGCCTAGAACGATGGTCGGCGACCGCACAACCAGCTCCCCAGGTTTGTCATATTCCTGGATCTCGGAGCCATCGGGGGCAATAAGTCGCGCCTCATACCCTGGAAGCAGTGAACCACAAGAACCATACCACACATCTCTCGGACTGGTATGTGAGATCACTGCTGTCGTTTCGGTGAGTCCTATTTCGCCAGGAACGCAATATCAGCGTACATCCTCGGACGGTCCTAACATGTGCGCTAGCCATAAGCTTACCGTATATCCCTCTAATTGTCCACGAGGGATGTTGTTCCTGAAGCTGAGTTGCTGTTTCAGAACCTAGTGGCGCTGCTCCACTGTAGATCTCTCGCACGCTACTCAGATCATATTTGTCCAAGACTTCCTTGTTCTTCGTCATGATGATTATCGTCGGAGGAACCTAGAGACGAAAATTAGCATGTTGGCCTACAGCGTCTTGACGAATGAAAGCCATCCGACTATATTCAGAAACTCGTGAGTGACCTGTTGCAGGAAGTACTTACCAGGATCAAAACATTAATTCTGAATCTCTGGATAGATTCCAACAGGGTCAACAGTTCGAACTTTGGAAGAACAATAATCGAGTCGCCTCTGTACATGCCATCATGGCAAATAACTACCAATCCGTATATATGGCTCTGAGGCAAGAGGCCGAGAACAACGTCGCGTTGATCCTTGCTTCGTGTCGGGCTCTCAAACGCAGCTACCATGAGAACATGGGCAATCACGTTGACGTGGGATATCATAACGCCTTTCTGTTACCTCTCAAAATGTTAAGCAACTGCTGCCTCTGAGAGTTCGGAGTTGACTAACCGGCAATCCTGACGTCCCGCTTGAATAGCATAGGAACGCGCATTGTCTTGCTCCCTGCCCCTTTTCCCACTTCAGAGGCTCGAGAGGATCGAGCCTCGAGCCTTCCTCGATCACTGCGTCTACTGTTTTGAATGCTTGCGCTTTCGCAGATGTTCCAGCGTTATCAAGGGCTGTTTCGAGGAGGTAAACCCTTGTCTCCGGTATTCCGCACTTTCTGGCAGCTTCCAGCGCCGTGTTGAGCAGTGGCCTGCAAGTAACAAGAGCTTTTGCTTTTGATGACAAGAGTTGATGTGAGAGTTCAGCGGCAGAGTACGACGCATTTGCGGGAGTAGCCACTCCAGAAAGTCTGTGTATCGCCCAGTAAAGTGGTAAGGTGTCGATCTGACAGACGTTCGTCAGACACTATTGACTTTCCCTGCTATTTCCCATTTCCGATCTGTATTCAAGATTCTTCCTTACTGTGTTTAACGAGAATATCGCGACGACTTTGTCCCACTCTGATCCCTTGTTGGGCTCCCAGCCCAAGTCCCTCGCCAGCCCTCTCGCCAAATAGTCGACCCGGAGTTTTACCTCTGCGGCAGTATATCCGCGTCCTGTGATACCGCAGACGAACGGCTTTCTTGACTTATCGAGGGGCGCCCGGCCATATTTCTCATCTAGAATGAACTCGCTGATAGGAATATCATCGGGGATCGACTCCACGCGGAATTCGGGCAGCCATGCTGGTGGCTTGAAAACCATTGAGACTGGAATCGACACGACAGAACACTTTCGATCAATGGCTTGCTCAGGCAATAGAAAGGGAAAATATGTTACATAATGAGCAGACGAGAATCAAGTGACTTCTTACTACTGTTCAGGGATCGTGTCTGAGCATAAACACTCCCGGCGTTGCCCCGTGCGGAGAACACGGCCTCCCCGCCCTCGGCTCTCTCCACCTTTCTGGGGCTTCGGCAGTCTCCAGGGGCGTACCCGAATCCCCGATAGCGGATACAAAGAATTCCACAGTCCTAGGTACCTGCTAACTGTCAGGTAGGTGTCCAGGTGCCTCGGGCGACACGTCGATAGGTACTCGGGCGAGAGATCGCTGTGAGGTGCATCTCGCGACCGATGGTCTAAGGCCATCATGACTAACATACGCAACATCATGCCTAGAATCCGTTGTTATCAGGATTCTATCTTCCAGACCGTTCTACTATACACGTGTATTCGCTTCGTTATAACTGGCTTAGACCTAGACACGCAAAAATAGAAGATATCAATATATTGGTCAGACCTGGAACAGTGGACGGTAGTCCCAACTTAAGAGATAGGCTTGCTTGTCACTCCTAAATTCAGCCTGCGGATACATCCAGGATGAGTTTTCTTGGAGGACGTGGCCCGCTCCAACGAAGAACGGAAATCTTCCGATCCAAGGAAAGCTAGCAGCCGATCCCAGTCCATGGATCTGGAGGAACGCACGGTGACCTGTTAGGCTGCACGGCAAGGGCTAAGGATCCCTGGTCATTTTTAGCATCCGGTTGTTCCATTGGCGACTTCACGGTTTTAGGAAGATTTCGTATTCTAAGCATCGTCTGTACATACATGCACACCTAACATATACATAGGTAGTCTCTCCGATGGTTGTTTCCGAGCAATCGATGGCGCTCGATCCGGAGCTATGTTATCATCACCGAGTAACATGCGGCCATCGAGTTGATCGAGGCTACTAATAGAAGCCAAGGACGATCCCTGCGTCTAGCGAACAGGGGTATTGCAGTAGTAGTAGTCTGGTGTGGGGTGAACTGCTCAGCAACTCCGTATTGGTGACGAACAACCGTGCTCATACATATAACCATACGCCTTTCACGGAGTGAGCTGGGGATATAGACAAACTTAACGCTGTTATTGTTAGGAGTACTGTGCATGGATACAGATGTTTTTGACAGAATTTATGAATATGAACGTATGGAAAATAGTGCCTTCTATCTGGGAATACTTACGTGACTATTTCTTAATTTATTGGGCGACTGCCATTGCGGAGCTTAACACGTCCCTTTAGAATTACCAGGCACATAAGGATGGCAGATGTCTGCATAACCTAGTGGTGATAAATGTACGACAGCTGCGAAACAATTGTGCACTTGATGGGCTGCTTAAAGGTGTGATGGACCTTGCACAGGGTGAATATCCTGGTTTGATGCCCGGGCGGAACTGTTCTAATGAAATATCTGTGTGCTCGTGAACCGGATAGATGAGTATCTTATAGAAGGCCACTGAACGTAAGAGAGTGGAATCATACATCGAAGATGTTCCAGTATGCAAGGTCAGCTTTTACCAGCTTGCGTTCTGAATCTCCAATATCTTGCAAGACAATTCTCTCCGACACTCAAGCACTTTTTTGGTTTGATGACGGTTGTCGGAGGCTAACAAGATACGTTGTCTCGAGGTGTCTCCTGGAGCTTTGACAGACGGGTCCCGTGGCCTGTGGATCCTTTCTTACTAGCACTAGTCCTTTATTCATGGCGGAAAGAATAATAATGGCATCTCTTGTGCAGTGGCTATCGTCTTTACTTTGGAAACCAGAAGAATGCTTTTCCTTTCAATCCGCCTGTGTCGGTGAGACAACCAGCCACCTCGCAGGTATTCAGGGCAAGGGTGTCGTGAGAACCGTTTCTCATCCCCAACTCCCGAGGCCCCTGTTGCGACTCTAAGAGCAGCCACAAAACTTCCACCCTAATCTGAAACGCGAAATAATTCCGCACTCTGCGCGGCGGTCAGTGAAGACGGTAAGACTTGGAGGTCTCGTCTTGCAGCGGTCTCCACGCGAGCCCCCGCTTCCCGATGATCCCGTCGTCAGCGGTCGGCAGCTAACAGCCGTGCTCCACAAAGCATGAAGTGCGATACAGCTGGCTACATGTATGTACTCGCTGTGTACCCCATACTGCAATCTGCAACAGTCCGTTCTGACGGTTCCGGCGATTCGCTGCAGATGACACCCTGTCGATCACAGTGCTTCCGCTCTCGAAGGGCGGAATAATGTTGCTGGCCAACCAGAAGGGCGATAATTGCTCTCGCAGCCCTTCCGAAGGGGCCAAGGGTTGTTCGAGAATCGACCGACACATTCTGCACGGTGCATGCTGTGCGACCTCAGGGATGACTCGAATGCTGGAGCCGAAGTAACCGATCTCCGAAACTTCCTCTTTGTGCTTTCTTTCCGCAGTATGGAAGAGCACTCCAGTCTTACACTCCACATTCTTCCATATAAGATGTTGTATGCCTTGAGTCGGTTGGAATTCTGTTAAACTCCAGGAATTTATTATTTCGACATACTCTAATTTTCCTCTCCTCACATCTTCTTTTGCCTGGACTCCGTATAATATACATATCTAGCCCGGGATGGGCCCCCAACAGATAGCGATCGCGGTGATCGCGGTCGTGTACTTCCTGATCAAATACTTCAATCGAACTGACATTCCCAAAATCAAAAATCTTCCTGAGGTCCCTGGAGTTCCACTCTTTGGTAACTTACTTCAATTGGGTGACGAGCATGCACGCAAGGCCCGAGAATGGGTTAAGAAGTACGGCGATGTGTTCCAGGTTCGGCTGGGAAATAGGGTACGTAACTGCGCATTCGGGAACGAGAAATCCGCCAATGGGTTATGATGCTGATTGGGATTTTTTTCTGCGTCACAGAGAGTCGTCTTCGTGAATTCATTTTCAGCCGTGAAGTACTTTTGGATCACCCATCAGTCTTCTCTCATTTCTCGTCCGACCCTGCACACCTTCCATAACGTCGTCTCCAGCTCCCAAGGTTTCACAATTGGAACCTCCCCGTGGGATGAGTCATGCAAGAGACGGCGCAAGGCTGCTGCTACCGCGCTCAATCGGCCTGCTGTGCAGTCGTACATGCCAATCCTTGACCTCGAATCAACTGCGAGTATCAAGGAGTTGCTAGAAGACAGCAAGGATGGCACCGTCGATATCGACCCCAACCCATACTTCCAGCGGTTCGCCCTCAACACCAGCTTGACGCTCAATTACGGCATTCGCATTGACGGAAACATCGAGGACAAGCTGCTGAAGGAGATCGTCCTGGTTGAGCGTGAGATTAGCAACCTGCGAAGCACCAGCAACAACTGGCAGGATTATATTCCGCTACTCCGTCTCTGGCCAAGCAGAAACCGGGAGGCGAAGATCTGGCGGGAACGAAGGGACGCATATCTTTCTCATCTGCTTGAGATGCTGAAGGATCGGATTGCCAAGGGAACGGACAAGCCATGTATCACCGGAAATATCCTGAAGGATCCCGAGGCCAAACTCAACGAAGGTAAGAATATGCGATTTTCTTTTTTTTCTGTTTCTTTTTTTTTTAAAAAAAAAGTGCTTTAGCTCGCGAAACATAAAAGAGCTGACGTGTACACCAGCTGAGATCAAGTCCATCTGCCTGACCATGGTCTCCGCGGGTCTCGACACGGTACCTGGAAATCTGATCATGGGAATCGCCTACCTTTCCAGCCCTCACGGCCAGGAGATCCAGCAGCGGGCATACGATGAGATCATGAAGGTGTACCCCGATGGGGATGCGTGGGAAAAGTGCCTCGTTGAGGAAAAGGTCCCGTACATCACTGCCCTTGTTAAGGAGGTTCTCCGCTACTGGACCGTCATCCCTATTTGCCTTCCCCGCGTCAGCACCAAGGACATTGCGTGGAAGGACGCTGTCATTCCCGCTGGTACCACTTTCTTCATGGTATGTACATACCCATCCACGCAGTGTCCGTCCGAAGGTATCCAGATTCTGACAGCCATCGGACACAGAACGCCTACGCCGCCGACTACGACGAGGAGCACTTCAAGGACCCCTACACCTTCAACCCAGACCGCTACCTCGACGTCCCAGATGGCTCAGGAACTCCGCACTACGCCTTCGGCGCCGGCAGCCGCATGTGCGTCGGGTCGCACCTCGCCAACCGCGAGCTCTACACCGCCTTCCTGCGCCTGATCAGCGCGTTCCACATCGTTCCTGCAAAGAACCGTGAAGACGACCCGATCCTCGACTGCCTGGAGTGCAACCAGACCAAGACCGCTCTGACGCTCGACCCGAAGAAGTTCAAGGTCGGCTTCAGGGTGCGCGACCGGGCGAAGCTCGACGCTTGGATTAGAGCCAGTGAGGAACGGACGAAGGATCTGTGAATGGGAATGAAAATGTCAATCAATATTTGCATGGAAAGCATGTACATAACGTTTCGGATTAGTTTGTTATGATGGATTATATACGCTTTTTTTTTAATTGTGAAAAGTTTACTTAAAAGAACATTGCAGCATATCATTTTTTCTGTTAGCTATTTTTGGTAGCCAAGGTCTTTTCTTGGGGAGGAAAGATACAAGTGGCACGATCGTCGAATCTGCATCATCCCAGAGGAAAGGGCTCTTGCAGTAGAGATTATTCCGCAATTCAGACAGGTATCCAAAGCAGAAAATGGATGTCCTTGTCAATTACCACAGAAGCTCTCCAATCAAGCTTGCAGGAAGATTTTCTTTGTTCGTCTGTAGCAGCATATGGCATCTTTCCACAATTGGCCGCGATAGAGGTATCAATACATGTCAGAGAGAGGACGATTCAGCGGAATTCCTTATATATTGGCCAACGCAAACAAGCCTGATTAGTACTGTCCTACAGCAGTTCTCCCGAGACTTCCTCTAAAGCTAGGTAAAACGTATGAGTTTAATGCCACTTGACTACGCTGACAGGTAGATAGTTCAGAATGTGCAAGATCCACGTTATTACATTGTGTGGTCTAGTTGGTCTTCCCTGCTCAACATTCTCCTCTGGTGAGAGTTCGGCTTGTCCATCAAAAACCAAAGGAGAGTGTCTCTGGGTGCACTGTCGGGCGCCTCTTCGGAGCTCTGGGTGGATGCGGAGGACTCGCCGGGAGTGGCAGAGCCGGACTGTTGCTGCCACTCCGGGATGGAGGAGCTCTTGTCATCCGGACCGGTCATGGTCGATGAGAAGCTCAAGGCCCGGAGTAGAAGGATGGGAGTTGGGGAGAAGAGGCTGGAGGAGAGATAGATCTATCATCTCCGTCCGGGGTAACGAGGACGGCTCTCCACACGTGCTCCGTCGACCTCGGCTTGCGTCCCGGTACGGTAACGAGCCCGTCACGGCCTTCTTCTGCGGATAGATATATTTTTCTTCTCTTCTGTACGTGGGTATAGAGTACACTCTCTAGTTCCTAACGGTGAAAAAAAAAATTGAGTGGAGATTAGGTTTATCTGTCTCTATCTCGTATGAGTACTGTATCCACCTCTTCAGCCGTACTTGATCCAGGATCTTCTTGTGCTTCATGCTCCGACTAGACTCTCTGCTCTATCCCTCGTTCCTAAGAGGTATCGGCTGACTAAGTAAAAATCTACGAGCGCCATGGCCATGACAAAAGAGATACGGCTATCGCACCAACCGCAGCCGACCACAGGCTGATGCTAGATGACCACGATAGCTTTCCCTCTGCATGCTTCCGATATATCGCAAAACCCAGACCTGCGCCCAGCGCAGCGATGAGGACAGACCGTCCCAGTTTGACATTGTCACGGGCCAGGCTGAGATCTCCCTTCTGGACACCATGAGGCACACCACCTGCGCCAAAAAGCTCCATCTTGATCCGGCTAGAGTCGACACCACGCTCCTCCAGGTATTTGAACATCTTTGTCATGAAAGGTGCAGGCCCACAGATGTAGAATTCTGTCCGCGGATCGTCAAGGAAGAGATCTTCCTTCCAATCGAGTTTCTGCAAATCCACCCGTCCGTCACGGTGGAAGTCGATGCCTCGCCGCTCATGCTGCGCGGGCGAGCTGGCGAAGAAGGTCACTTTCAGGTTCTCATGCTTGTCCGCGAGCGATCGGACATGATCCTTGAAAGCTCGGGCGCTGGCGCGGCGCGCACCGTGTATGAAGTGGATCTTTCTCTCGGGATGAGATGGCCGGGAGGTGAGGGTGTTCAACATCGAGAGCAGTGGCGTGAGGCCAACGCCAGCGGAGAGGAGCACAACGGGATGTCTCATGTCATCGTCCGACAGGTAGAAGTCACCAAACGGATGGGAGACTTCAATCACGTCACCTTCGTTCTTGAGATCGTGGAGGACGTTCGACACATAGCCAGGGTGCGTTTCGGCTCCTGGTGCGGCAGGGTTCAGTGCCGGTTCCTTTTTGACGCTGATCCTGTAGTAGTCTGATCGAGGCATATCGCTAAGTGAATATTGCCTTGGCTGAGGGTATTTCAGCCCCGGCACGTAGACCCGCACTGATATATACTGACCCGGACGGAATGTAGGCAGAGGTTTCTTTCCATCCACTGGTTCAAGATAAAAGGAAGTGATGTCATCCGACTCGGGCACTTTTTTCACGATCCTGAACTCGCGCCAGTCCGTCCAGTCTCCACTTTGGCGATACAGATCGGCCTCTTTGTTGATCAAGATATTGGCCAACTGCCAGTAGGCGGCGGTCCAGGCATTGAGAATGTCCGGTGTACAAGCGTCACCCAGAACCTGCTTCATGGCCGCGAGGAGATACTCTCCCACAATCTTGTAGTCATCTGGCTGGATGTAGAGGGACGCATGCCTGTGAGTTATGAGTTTGATAGAGGAAGTGAGCGCGTCCAAGTTGTCAATGTTTGCTGCGTATGCGTACAGCGCACCGGCCAAAGCGCGCGCCTGGTGGCCGGTGACTTGGTGCGTGGTGTTGAAGACGGTGTTTAGCTCCGGATGCTCCCTCAGCATGTTCTCATAGAACACTGTTGTGATGGTAGTGCCATGTTCTTGCACGACCGGCACTGTCGCTTTGATAATTTGGACTTGTTCTGGTGTCAAGCTCATTTGCGTAAGACACGTATTTGGTTTGAATAGTATGCAAGAGTTGATCCCGGGGGGGGAGGGGGGTGGTGATGGAGGAATTGAATATCAGAGAGAGAATGATACCAAAGAAGATGTGTTTAAATGTACAGTGAAAAGCAAATAAAAATGACGCCAGTGCGGGCAATTTCGGATTTCAGACTTTGGCCCTGACCGTCATTGATACGGCGGTCCCACGCATTATGTCACAGCAAAGGCAATATTAATCCATATTGGGTCTGTTCATTGCAAACCCCGAGAGCATGGAGTCAATTAGACTCCGAACCTTTGGAATATCTCCGCGGAATTCATTCACTTGCAAAAAAAGCTCATTTCGCCACTTCCGCCATGAAAAGTTGCCGACGGCCGATTCGATCCCATGTCGATGAATGCATTTCCTAGACTCTGGAGAACCAGCATCTGAGATAGGCATGGCCAGTTCCCTTTTTTTTTTTGGACAAGTTGGACACGGAATAGTAATGGTTCTGTTCTTCTTCAGCGTACAAGATGTCAGGATGCTAGGGTAGAACACCTGCAGCACCACCAAAAATGCGCTCCTCAAGCCAACAGCAACTAGCAAATATGCCAGCAAAGATGTGCTGACAATAAAGAGGTTGTGTTCTGCTTGTAGATGCCATCTGCCCGCTCTGTAAAGGTATGAGGCCGCCACACCGCCTAGCGGCAGAATGCTCAGTCCAACGGGCTCTCCAGCGCCTCCGCCTCCGCCGACAGTCTGAGGGCTGGTCTGAAATCCTCGTACGACCATCGCGCGCGCTGCATCGCGATCAACAACGATTGGCAGCCCTAGACCCCAGCTGTCGCGCTCAGCAAGACCTCCAGGCACGCTGTGGCTCCCCTTTGCTACCCGTGTCTTCGGGAACGATGGCCCGTCGGGATGCTCTCCGCACGCCTGTCCCTGCTGCTCCTCTTCTCATCGAACATCCTGCTCGTCCCCAGCCCCCCCCCCCCCCCCCCCAGCCGGGCTCAGGCCTGGGCCTCCATCTGAGCGATCCCGATGCCGCGGCAGACGACCGTCATCCTCATCTCCTCTCTGCCTATAGTGATCGCGAGTGGGACGCCTGGCTCGTTGTTCGCGTGGAGGACTCCTGCAGAGAGGTGGCGTCGACTGCGTGAATGGGCTTCTTTGTGTCCTTCTGGCTTTTCTTTTCGCCTGGATGCCAGCCCATGCATCCTGGAAGTCACGCAGATTCTCCCGCAGTCGCTGATTGACTTCGATGCTTCTGCCCCTTTTGACGAGTAACACGTATCCACACGACTGCGGATCTCGGGCAGATACAGATTACCCCATTTCTCCGCTGTCCAACTCATTGCCCCGCCTCTTTTCTGCCGCGGTGATCGTCCCTTCTGTTCTCTTCTTAATACCCAATCTTCGCAAGCCCTGTCACTTCTGCCCTTCCAGTTTCACTAGTTCTTTGTTCTTGTCCTCTGATTCAAGATGCCTCCCCGTCGTTCCCTGCGCGCTCGGGCAGCTACAGCCAAGGAATCGAGCCCTCCGGTTTCTAACACAAGATCAAGACCTACTAGGCTTACTTGTGCTGTCGCTTCTTCTCCCTCAGTGACGGTTTCTCGATACCCGTCAAACTCACCGGAAGATTCCAGGAGGTCCATCCGCCTGACCGTGAAGATGCCTTCAAGCAAGCTGCGCGAGGTCACCAGCGGCTCAAAGCGCGGGTCCTCAACCAGAGGCTCCGTGAATATCTTTGCTGAGGATCCCATTGTAACCGGCCCGCGGAATAGCCGGACCAAGAAGAAGATGGTCAAAGTCGACACCAGCGACGACGACGATCTTTGAGATGAAGAGGAACAAGAGGTTGACAATTCTGAGGACGCGGCTGGTGAGGAAGATGAGGACGTCTATGCGGACGGCGATGTTGATATGGACGATGTACTGCTGCAGCCACCAGTGTCCAAGCGTAAAGGGAACCCGGCTGTGACGGTAAAACCGGCCGGGAACAGGCCTGTCAAGAGCGTGGAAGCCAAGGAAATGGAAGTAGCTGAAGATGATGACGATGATGAAGAGCTCTCGGAGCTGGAGTCTGACGCTGAAGGCGAACCTGATGACCAGGACGAGAGCGCCATGCATGATGAGGAGATGGCGAAGGCGCCGGCGAAGACGAAGAACTTGAAGAGGAGGATGAAGACGATGATGACGAGGCAACACCGGCCACTGGAAGCAGAGGAAGCACGCCCGATCTCAGTAAGATGACCAAGCGCCAGCGAGGCTCTCTGGGCGGCGATTTCTTACAGCTTCCCATGGGTAAGCATAGTTATTTAATCAAATTTGTATTGTACGATTACTGATATGTGGACAGAACCGCAAGTCAAGAAGCACCTGACCGCAGAGGAACACGCCATGCGCCGTGCTGAAATGGCTAGGCGGAGAAAGAATCTCAGCGAGAAGCGCAACGAGGAAGAAAAGGTATACTCGATAAATATCCTCACATCTCAAACCACGAGGGTCATTCCCTTGTCACGAACGCGAGCTGATCGTCCTATAGATGGATACGATCAACAGGCTTCTCAAGAAGCAAGCCCCCAAGCGGCGTGGCAGGGTTCCAGCTGCAGAGACCGCGGAGGCCACTCCTGGAGCTCCAGAGGTAAAGGAGCCCGAGAGACTGGATCCCACTATGATCCGGTGGGTGAGCAGCCGCGACAGCTGCAGGATCGGTGTACCGTCAGAATGGTTCGGCACCCCTGCGGGGCGGGTGTTCGGAGACGCACCACCGTCCATGGAGACCAATGGGTCCAGAAAGCTTGTCGAAGAAGTCTGATTGATATGTGTTGATCGGAGAGCAAGAGTGGCGTGAGGCGTCTGCGGAAGATTGACTCGTCGTCTGGGTATAGTCTGATACCATACCACCAGAGTGTGCTGTCCTCCTTGTACTCTATCTAGATGGGTGTTTTTTTATGTAAACTTTCGGCCGTCAATGGGTTATTATTACACTGTGGGTGGAGTTTTGCTGCCTTTGAAATTGAAAGGGGACAGGGAAGGAAAGGAAAGCGTTGGGAATGCTGTCACTGGAAATAGCATTGAGATAATAATCCTTTCATAAATTCAGATATTCACAATTCTGGTCATTCTTATGAGTTAGAGGTACGGCTGGGTGTATTTATGCAAGGAATGCATTTCTGAATGTGGCATCTAAATTTATATTATAGACTTTGTGCCCTCTATCGATACTATTCATAAGTTACTTAAAAACTATTACATAAGAGGAATCGAGCTGGACTCCCCGTCTTCCATCCCTTTAAACTTAGGTAGGTGTTAATGGACCTTGCCATACAAAGACCGGATAATTATAGGACCGAGGGAAGGAACTGATCAGCACGTGACTGACCATGATCACCTTGATCACCACGATCACTACGATCACCAGGACCTAGGCAGAACAGGCATGTATATAATGACGCTCCTTTCAGACAGAATCCGACCCTCGTGGTCGACTCACATAGCAAACCGTCATATAGACATTGCTAGTAACACAGGCTTATTCTCACTATTATACCGCTCACCCCCTTGTTTCTTGTCTTCAAGATAAACCAACGGCCCTTTTAGGTCTAGTTATCTAGACCTGTCGTTACATCTGCCTTTTGTGGAATCAATATACCAGCAGATGAATTCTTTCATTAAGGGAAGGCCTGGTGCAGGATGCCCTTTGCTGATACAGTAGTCTTCCAGGTAATCCTTCTGTTCAATAAGAAATCTATAGAATATTAATGCTGTACAAATACTGATAATCATTAGGATGAAACATACTTGATGTATAATTTGTAACGACAGGCCTAGACAACTAGACCAGATAGGGTCGTTGGTTTATCTTGAAGACAAGAAACAAGGGGGTGAGCAATATAATAAGTGAGAATAGCCTGTGTTACTAGCAATGTCTATATGACAGGTTGCTATGTGAGTCGACCACGAGGGTCGGAATCTGTCTAAAAGGAGCGTCATTATATACATGCCTGTCTGCCTGGATCAATGAGTTGTTTGGATCATTCTGGGTGTTGGATCATAGGGCTTGTTGGACCATAGGGCTTGTTGGATCAAAATGGCGGGTTTTGATCCATTGTCACATGATCTCCCCATGACATACCCCTCCTTTATGCCAACTCCGGCTATAACATAATTGTACTTTATCCTTATAAACCTTAGGAGTCTTCTCTCCCGCGGACCCCTTGGTCCTAACAGAATTCTTGGGCTGATGGACTTCTGCATTGTAATTCTGGCACTCATGTTGTGCGTGGTGATCCTGTTGTTGTTTTGCCAGCTTCAGATCATTGGTTACTAAAGAGACATCACCCATTGTTATTGAAGGAGGGAACAGAGTGCAAAGATATGGTCTTGTACCAAAGAAAATAGATACTGCTTTGTTGGAATGAGGTGGAGAAAATGAAAATTGAGAGTTGCAAAGGGTGAGGCCAGTGTTTATATTAGGTGCATTGGACTGGCTCTATAGATGGATCCCATTTCCTAAGCTGGAACCTTGCATGCCAGTAAAATCGAGACCCGTATTTTCCATGCTCCTTATTTTTGCATGCCATCATAAAGTAAGATGGGTGGAGTATCTGAAGGGCGTTGGCGTATTACTATGTGCACAAAATAAAGACCGGGGAGGGGGGAGCAACTCAGTCACATGATTTAGAGCAAAAACTCACTGAGCGCTCACTACCTTCCAAAGGCTCAGGGAGCACTCACTGAGCAAACAGCTGAGCACCCTCATTAAAGCGGCCGCACCTGGAAAAGGAAACTCAATGGTGTTCGCAGAAAATGCCACATATATGTACATAAAGGAGGCTTGCGATGTGTTGTGTGTTTTGGGTTAAGTACTAGCAAGGGCATAAGCAAGTTGACCGGGAAGCACTTCGCATGAGACAAGGAACAAACACCAACAAAAGCAACAGAGGACATGAGTAAAATACTTTACATTAACCTGATCAAATTCTCGTGTGGTCGGGTCAATGGTTAGAAGCTATCATGTCTCTTATATCACATATTCGATTCTCTAAGTTAAAAGCCACCTTACTGGACGCTACGGCTGGTTTCTGGAACCATCCCTGCTCGCTGCGTGGCATGTGTGGTATGGATTGTCGCAAAATGGCCATTGGAGAGACGAATTTCATCTGCATAAGACTCTCTCGGCGTAGGCCCCGTATTCATTTCTGTTAATGATAGGTGCACGCTGTCTTTTCTGGCTCTTGGAAGCACAGGAACTCTCTCCATACCGTCATTCAGTGTACCTTTGGTGGATTTCAATGACTCAAGATCGAATACGTCCTGTAACCTCTTGCGGGGCCCTTTGGTAAAAAGTCCAAATCCATTCCATCTCTGAAATGTGAAGATCTTCGGAGTGGAGCTTTCTGTGTCGTCAAAAGTGTCACCAGGTGATGGATCCGCCGTTTCTCTTTTAGGCTTGGAGAACAGGCGTCGAAGAACCAGTGAGATCTGGGATTTCAACCCTGTCCTTTCAAAAGATCCAGAAGCATTATCGTGTCTAACTGAAGTCTTTCTTATTTGCTTGCTCAGACCGATATTGCTCCTTTTCCTTGTTCTCCTTCGAAGGTTGCGCAGTAAAACCAGGAATACAGCGGTAGCAATAGCAGCGATCAATAGTGCGCAGAGAATGTAAAACGCCCGGGCTTCTTGCCGTCTTCGCCTTGTGCAATGTTCACGAATAAGGGCGTTATTCTTCTTCGGATAGCACATTTTGCACATCGCTTTCTTCTCTTTCTTGGGGTTCCTGTCGCCTGAAGCACAAATCTTTTCCAGGCCCGACGCTGGACAAACTGTGTCCTCGCACGCCTGTTGATCCCGGTAGATATCTTTATCGGAAGTTATCTTGATATTATCTTTCCGTGGGTCGAAGGGGCTTTTTGGGGAAACGTCGGACTCTTGTATTCTCCTTTGATGTACTTCAAATCCCTGATTAGCATGGGGATCTCCGTAGACCTCAGAAACTGGTAAATTCGAACGCGCATGGAGATCCGAATATCCCAAGTTTGAACACACCCTCTTCAGTTCCTTCTCGAGCTGCACACGGGGATAGAGGCATGGCTGTCTCCTTGAAAGGGGCTTGCCATCAAGGTCTGCTTCTCTTTCGATGAACTTCTGAATTGAACCGTGACAGAGGAGTAATTCCGTCTTCAAAATCCGAGGTCGAATGATTTCTTCCTTCTCAAGTATGACCTTCTCCAGTATATTCTTGCACATCTTCAAGCCACAGGCCACATCATCAAAGTTCCCCGCTTCGACAGATGCGTTCTTCCTTGGCCTTTCAGCTCTGGCGTCGGTCGTCTGCGATGCATCATTCAGCTCTGCGACGGTTCCGGGAAGGACAAACCAGCCGGGTGGACATTTTCCTTGGATTTCAAGATTCAAATCTTTCGCTTCTGCGTCAGGGAAGAAACTATGTCTCTCAGGTCTATCGAATGGAATTTTGATATAATGTGAAATGATCTGTGGACCTTCACGCAGTATTTCTAGGTAGAAAATCTCCGTTCTCCACTGGGCCCAGAGACATGCCAATATTGCGCAGAAAGCTGCAAGACTGCGTCGATAACACATCGAAGGTGGTATTATAATCTTTGCCGATAGCGGATGGAAAACTGAGCTGCCAACGGATAATACAAGCACCCCACGGTCAGTTGTGGCCAAGGGATTTATGACTATAAATTTAATGAATTCAAGAGGACCATAGCAGCTGTGGTGTAGGTCTTTGGAGGATATGCAAAGAGCTCGGGAATCAACAATCGTATGTCTTTAGGGAATCCACGTCTTGGAGTTACTAACAGGGGCGGTTTCCCTATTGTAACTTCCTGCAATTTACAAAACGCTGCTTCCATAAGGACGATATTTCCCAGCAAATCCCTTGATGATTACGGTCTTAAGAATATGAGGAGAACCAATCCGTGGATATTGCCTACCTCGTATGTTCACACCAGTGCCTACCTAATATACCCCGTAGAATCCATGGGATTATTTTCTGTCGAAACACTGCAATACTAATGGATAGAAAAGAAGGCGATAGTTTGCAAACTAGAGACCAAAGTAAACATTCGACTTCTTGCCCTTGAATTATGTTAATGCCTGTGTTGTCTTGGCTGGTCATTCTTTGCCACTCCTTTTGTGAACCATATCTTCTGATAAGCCCATACTTAGTTTCAGTTAACTGATACCTTGCGGAAATCCACATTGCACATGGCTGGCTTTCCATGTATCAGTTACATTACTGGTACCACTGCTCAGTTCCGACTCCTATTTGGGATATTCCTCTGGGGCTCTAGGACCAGTGAATGATGGCATGACCCGCCCATCTGCAAAGTGTTGCTCATGCATAAATGTCTTCTTTGTGTCTTCAATTTTCTTCTCACCATCCTTCCTTTTACATCTGCCACACTCTCTGTCCCCAGCATATTCTTCGCTTCCCAGCGACTTGAGGAACTCAGCTATCCAAACGTTGAATGCCAAAAAGGTCACCCTGTCTCGGAAGTGTGTTCGAGTCAACCCTCAGCGCCTGCTGCAAGGTAACAAGAGCGCAAGTAGTCTGACAGTCACACTTCCGCTGACCCATGAGGTATTTTCTACTAAAAACTGGGTTCTCATGGAACCTCTCAATGTCCCACTTCGGGAAAATAGGGTTGGCACCGATGAATGTAGGGAAGATACGAGTTTCAAGGTCGATCCGGATCTGCCCAATGTTCACTGCGTCACCTACTATGCTACTAGGGCGGTGATGAGCTGACAGCCCACCAGCTCGAAGTCCTCTGGCAGTTCCAGCGCTTTGCGCGAGGGGGGGATATCGATGGAATAGACAGCGGTACTAGACGACACATCCTCACTCACAAAAATACAGCAGACCCTCCCCTCTACGCCTACAACTCCCTGACAAAGCGCTTCATCTACAATTTCTGGACAGTTGAACATTTAGCTTGCTTTCTTGATGAATACACTCTGTACAAGGCGGCTATTTCGGCTTGGAGTTCGTCGAAGACTGACAACTCATGGGAAGAATGGCTGCAGACATTCCCACCGAGGACACTTCAAGAGGACGAGATCTTAACGTTTTGCAAAGATTGCGAGGTTGCAGCTGGGCTCGTCATCCACGGGCACAATCTTCTGGATACGGGCCTGGACGAGATCATTTCCAAGGGTCTTCTAGCGCGGAAGGTGCGCCGTACGGAAACTCGGGTGTGTCGAAAGTGGAAAAGATTGAGCCGAAGCATGAAAGTGAAGCAAAACATCAAAATGGTCTTCATAATCGTGGAATTGGACACAAGAAATTGACTGAGGAGCCCCCTAAGCACATTCCTCGTCCTAAGAGCATCTGTGGAAAGAAGCGCCGAGCTCGTTCCATTAAGCACACCTCCAGAAATGGGGATTCTAGCCACAAACGAGGCAAATCTTGCATTCGCCATCGGCAGTCTCACATGTCTGCTTCTGCAGAGGACAAGGTAGACCTTCTCGAGAAGGTAGTGGAGGGCACCATCGTCGACGAGAGAGGATCTGTGACCCAGAAAGACTGTGCATCTCCCCCTTCACCTTCCTTGCAGAACACAATGCTCTCTGAAGACGGTGACATTGTTACTGAAACCAAGAACCTTACCATCTCTTAAGTCGATCATGATTGCTCTGCTCCAATGGACGATCTATGAAAGTGTCAAGCACACCAAAGGAGGTGAATCCGATTTGGGCAGAAGGCAAGAATACCCTTCAAAGACATTCTTGCCGTATTTCCTTTTCTCTTTATTGCTTTCTTGTTCGTCACCTTTGTCTTCATTCTATTGGGGTCTTGGTTTCATATATGTGCTGCTCTAGTGCAGGACAGACGCTTTTTATCGATGAATCGAATTAGGTAGCTAACGACTGCAAATGCCATAAAAACCCCTTGAAATCTCAGAAATTTTATTACAACAAGTTTTGGTTGAAAAGGCAGATCATTTGTAGACTAATATTAATCTGTCGCCCCCCTACCCCCTTGAACTCCGGTCATTTCATAATTTGTCCTCTTACTAATGTGCGTTACTCCCTCTTAGATTTTCATTGCAAATTTATTTATTACTAGGTTTTGCTAACAAATTTAACTGCTTACGATAAGATGCACTAATAGCCACAGAAAAGCAGTGACAGAGATATTGGAAGATATAATTCACTCCAGCGCTTGGGAAAAAAGTATTGGAGGGAACCCCAGGGAAAGAACTTTGTTCCCAGAGTACCTATAATAGTAGTAATACATAAAAATGTCATCAATGACATCTTTGCTCGACCGTGTTATCAACAGATCAGAGTTATGTACTGTAGTATCTGTTCTCTGTATGGCAATATGAGTCACGTGTTCTCGTGAAGCGCGGAACGTGAATCGTGACGCGAAGCTCGGCGGAGCACGAGACTCGATAGTGATGAGAGTTCAGCTTCATCAATTTTCTTTTCTGAGACATTAAGCTGTCACGCTTTGTCCCGTTATTTTGATTGCGTTCAGGATACGGGGATGAAAGAATAACCATTTAAAACCTTTGCGACAGCAGTGTCTCCGAACTCGTCGCACCTTCATCATGCCCCGCACATATGGCAAAGTAAAGCAGACGCGCCTTGCATTTACTCCGGTATCATCCTCGTCGCCTGGGATCGAGCATAGTCCTGGAGGCAGCGCACCTCGCCTGGCGCATGTCCGGTATGAACATCCATCCAAGCCATCGGTCAGCCGGGGACGGCTGCGAATAGACGACTACCCCTCCTTTGAGCGCAAGGCTCGCCGATCTTCACCTTCCCCTGCAGATAGTAGCTCTTCCGTCGTGGTTCCAACTTCTGGCAAATTCTCTGATGTGAAGATAACTGGATATGAGAGTAAGCCTATTGCCGTTAACTCCTTCGGGAACATCTAAGCTGACATTGCGGGGTTGAGAGCAAGTCAAGGAGGAAAATGCGAATGAAGACAACCTGAAGCTATCTGAAGCCTCCAGCCCATGCCCCATTCCGTCTCGGAACATAAAGGTCGAAGAGGTATCATCTGATGAGGATGCCATTCGTGTTCCACGCAGACGACAGAGATCGAGAGCAATCTCTATCGACGTGAACGAAAGCAGCTCAGATAGTGACTCCTTTGTACCTCCAAATACAGCCAAAGGACCTCTCCAACGGGAAGCACCGCAAGAGAAGCCAAACGAAAACGGAATTTCTGCAACCAGGAAGCTCCGGTCTCGCCGGGTGCCAGACCATGCGGACGGCGAAAAGCCGAATTTGGAAATCAGGACACCTCCAAAGACAAGATCGGCTACCAGAGCATCCAAAGATTCGACTAACTTACCTGGTTCAGCTGCATCCGGGGTGCGCGTACGATCTTCGGGTCTCCACCTGTCGGATCTCGGCTCCCCAGAAACAAGTGACGCGGATGAAATTGTCACTCGTCCTACTTCTCGAAGGCTAAAACGGGCAGCTGCATCTAATACAGCATTCGTCGTCGATGATGATTCAGAGAGCGATATAGTCGTTTCGTCTCCCGCAAAACGAAGGAGGCGAGACAGCGGATCGGAAGTCCCCCGTACACCGCATCAAACTTCGGAACAGGATAGGCTCGACTTGGAGGAGGATCTCAAAGCTCTCCAAGATTCCGGTACAGCATTCCCTTTTACGCGCGTAATTAGCATGCTGACCTTAACGTTATTAGCTGTGACGAAGACGCGCACTCGCGGCCGGTTGGCAGATTCTGCGAGACTCAAGAGATTGAAACAATTAGAGCGACTGCGCCGCAGACGTGCGGGCGAAAGAGCACAGAGCGTGACCGAATCTGAGGCTGAACCTGAGGCCTCAGCTAACGAAATCCAGTCAGTGAGGCAAGATCTCGACGACGATGAATCCTCAAAGGGGGCTGAGAGCAGCGATGTTGAATCAGCTATTCCGGACCACGAAGACCTGGACCGCTACGAAGATGATTTCGTACTGCAGGATGAAGATGGAGAGATTGGGGTCCCGACCGACCTTCACGATATGCCGTTTGAGTTCACGAGGCACAGGTATAAACTACCCAAAGAGTACTTCAGAGACGTGGTGGAATGGATGGTGCACAACAAACTTAACCCAGCGTTCCCCCGGCATGACGCTGTCTACCGAACCGCTTTCATGAAGCTTGAAGACGAGGTGAAAGGCCGAACCGGCTCTCAACTCATCTCTCCTGCTTGGAACAGCGACTTTCGTAGAGCTCTCATGGCGCGGCCGCAGATCGAGGTTACTCTTTTTCCAATAACAGAAGGCCGTCCCTGTGATGCCTGCAATAGGTCCGGCCATCCTGCTTCGTTCGACATCAAGCTGTATGGCAAGCCTTACTCTCTGGACAACCTCGAGCCTCTCTCCGAGGATGATAGCGACGAGGAGCCCGAGGACACCAGGGATCGGGACAGGGACGGCTACCCCCTACCGGATGAGAATACCCGGTTCTTCCTAGGAAGGTAAGTCGTCAATCTACAAGCTCCATCCTTCGTCCAAATATAAATCCTAGCTAACTACTTCTAGACACTGCAAAGCCAAAGCCACGATGGCCCACACGCTCATCCACTGGCGATTCCACCTCAACGAGTGGGTCATCGATTACCTCACGCGTCAGGGTGTCTTCACCGATGCCAGGATCCTCGAGCGCAGCCACTGGAGCCAGAAACGGCAGACAAAGTACGCGAACGAGGTGGTCGACATGATGGTCGAAAGCGGCGAAGTCCAGAAACTGTGGCGGGATTTCCACATCAACTTGAAGGCGGCGCGGGAGATAAAGGTACGGCATTTGCCCTCGTTTCATACATTCATCTTTTGACATACAAAATACTAAACAGCTACGTAGGAGGACCGTTGGAGATAGTCTTTTCTGCCTTGGTTGGCAAGCATATCCAGCCCGTTTTCTTGGAGGAAGGACTCAGAGCTGCTCTGGCGACGAATTGGCAAATGTTCAGAGGCAGAAGTTTCTCTTTTGGATTCGGTTTCTTTATATTGTATCATATTACGATCATGCTTAATTTATGATAACGACTTGGCTTTTTCCGATGTATATATAGTACAGAAAGAGGCGTTTGAGGAGTGATACCCCAACTTGACAACTTTTTTTTTTACCAGAGTATGGAGTATATATACGTCGTAGTGTAATTGAAAACTAATTAACCGATCAATCCAGCAGAGAACAGAAACAGCAAAGCAAAGTAAAACGATCGCAACACGCAATGTGTCTCGTCTATTACTGAGGTGTCTGTTGAATTCATCGCAAGAACGCTGGGATCCGATGACACAGACAGGTAGCAGACGAATCTCTCATAATATCAAGAGCAATATTAATGTCCCAGATCGATACCATGTACGCTCAGCTCATTCAGAATGCATTTCCTCAACCAACGCGACGCGATACAACGGGCGATACTATATTGGCACAGGCTAATGAAAGAAAACACCTTCTGTTCTCGGGTGACTCGCCCGGTCTTCAAAGGTGATTGATCTATTAGAGCCCGATTTGAAGCAAATTTACGCCAAGTCCCCTCCAGACCTTCACCTACAATTCACCCATACTACCGAGTATACCATATATAAACAAAATCAGAAGTCCATGCCATCCTATGCCATATCATGTCGTGGTTCGGAACCCTCCTCACCGGTCTCCGCAAGGACGGCAAGGCAGTAGTAGCCCAGCGTGATACCCATGTCCCGGAAGTGGAAAAAGTAGAAGTAGTCCAAGTCGAAGTACAATTTGATCAAAAAGCCCCAGCCCAGACCGTCCAAGTACTCGCAGTCGACCAAGCCACCTGGGACAGGTACGACAAGCACTACGTCTGCCGGGTGCTGTGGGATCCGGATGAGTACAGGAAATGAGTCTGTCATCGCATCGAATGCCTAAACTAAGCACCTTATATGAATGATATGATACATGTCAAGGAGAGGGGGAGAGAGAAGCCAGTGACTGACAGAGAAGATGAAAGGGAAAAAAAAAATGAAACCAGATCGCGAGAAGACCGCCTCCAGACAGCGCGGGCCATCATCGACAAATGGGAGCCCTCCCGCCCAGACCTGGCACGGGCATGCCACGAGATGGTACGGCGGATCGAGGAGGAGTCGCCGCCGGGGCCTGTGTATGTCACCTCCTTATTCCAAAGAAAGAAAGATATCTTTATTATATAATATCTCATTCTCAACCCTGTACCAATATAAATATACTTACTCTTTAGTGTCCCCCTCCGAACCACCCACCCTCGACCCCCTCACCTACCACCAGATCCTCATTCTCAAAGAGATTCTGTCCACCCAGCCGCGGCTGAACGACGACACCAAAGAGAACATCGCCGCCGTCCTGGACGCGTACCGCTCGGGGGAGCTGAAAGCGCAGCGGGGGAAAACCACGTACGGGTGGAAGGGGAAACTGATGAAGGAGGATCCGGGCCCGCCGGGGAGTGCTCGGCAGAGGGAGGTCCTGGAGCGGTGGGAGAGGGAGTATGGAGAGGGTGAGTCGTGGATTAGAGAGTGTATGTCTCTTCGTATTCTTCCCTTTGTTTTGAAAAAAAAAGCGTACTTCTTTCACTATGGGGTGGGCTGACGAAGGGGGTTTAATTTAAAAACATCTGTTTTAGGTTTCTCCGTCTGCTCTGCAGTTGTAATAATATACCCATTGAAGTATGTAAGGGGATAAGGCAATCGATCAATCAAAGGAACTCCATGGAGTGAAGATTCTTTCCTTTTCATATACTATAACCTGCCCTAGGTGATAAATGCAATTCAAAAAGCCATCCAGAATCCATTTATTTAGGCATACACAACATGACAATACATAAGAACACAGTTATAAATCGTAGTACATACAAGTACACAAATCCGCAACAAGGCGAGATTTTTTTTCGGAGCCCATGTGAGAGGAGAAGAAAAATGCAGCAAGATGGAAGAATGGAAACGACAATGCGGAGAGAACTCAGTCCAGCCTGTCAAGTCCAGTCGACAGGGCTGCCTGTCCTAGCACAGCCATCACCGAGTCACACCGTATTCAGTTTACGGGTTTGTCCGGTGAGGGTGCAGACAGATCCCTATCTTGATCCTGTAGAACTCCATATCATATCTCTTGCACATCTGGATCCAAACCGGTACTCTTCCAACTTCGCAAGATATTTCCGCGAGACACTGAGCCCGGTTCGTGCGAAATCTCGATATGACATTCAAACCGCCATATGCCTCAGATCTCCCCGCCGTGCGAGTGGTAGTAGCAGCCCAAGACTGTAGAATTCGTAAAACAGTACAGCACCATAGACAGTCATCATAGATATACTCATGCAAATCAAGATAGCGACTCCGAGTTCTCTGTCGTTTCAATCTTCCTTCCTTGCGGTGGCGGGAGGACCGTTTACAGAGCAGGCTTGCTGCCCTGCTTGCTGTCCTGCGGAGTGGCCGTGACGCCGGGAGTGAGCATCTGCAGGGCGGGTAGGCACGTCAGCATCCCAACTTTTATTTTTCCGGTGGTACAACTCCGCAGACAGAGCAGCAGCAGCCGGGTGCCAGAGACAAAAGGAAAGAAAAAATCCCCCTCTCACATGGCTTGCATAGACAAATCTTCTCTTTTCTTTTCATAGAAGGGGATGGGGGAAAAGATGAAAGAAGGACAATGAAGAAACAAAAACCAAAATAATAAATCAATGACGCAGACCCACACCCGAGCGGGGAGGAAGAGCGGGGGAAGGAGAAGAAGCAGAAGAAGACGACAACAAAGGAGATGGAGATGGAGAAGAAGAACGCGAAAGCGGCTGACGAACCTCATTAGCCCCCCGAATCATGCCCTGCTCACGTTCCATCTGAATGTACTGCTCCTCCTCAGCGTACGCCAGCGCCCACGGCACGCCGAGCAGGAAGGCGCTCGTGCTGAGGATCCACAGCGCCTTGCCGCCGAAGCGCAGCGTCGACCGCGTGAACGAGGCCAGCGACGAGGCGGTGTTGCTGATGCGGCGCCGCGTGGCCGGCGGGATCATGTCCTTGAGGGCGGCGATGCGCTCGTAGAGCGTCTCGTTCTCGATGTCGATGCCCGAGTCGGTGGAGATCTCGGAGTCTATATTCAATGCCAAAAATCATGGGTTGTTAGTCGTTGAATTCCTTTGAAGCTTGGTGTGATATGATATGATATGATATGATATGATTGACGATTGATATTCCGATTCGATCGCCAGACAGGTTGGTCCAGTCCAGTCCAGTCCAAAGAAATTCTCGACGAATCCCAGAGTGTTCCCAAGGTGTATAACCATCCCACAGACAAACGCCACTCACCGGTATCAGTAAACTCATCATCGTCATCCTCAGACGCCAGGAGCACGTCGTTCTTCGAGGGGATAGGCTTGTCCGTGCTAAAGTGCTCGTCCTCGACCTCGGTGAGCTTGACCATTGTGGCGGTTGTTGTTGTGGTATTTAAAATAATACAATAAAGGGGAGAAAAGACTGATTGAAAATCTAAATACAGATGTCCCCACTGCTCACCAATGTAATGGGAGACAGGGAACCCGGAGTAGTTTGGGGATGGGGTCGTGGAAGAATAATAATAGGTGGAGAGGCTCACAAGTCAAGCCTCGAGGTTCAGATAAATCCGAACTTTTTCTGCCGGGGCAGAAACACCTGACCGCCCAAGGCGCCCCCAAAAGCGGCGAGGAGCTTGGACGCCCGCCCTCCGACATCTCGTCAACTCGCGGAGATGATATCCATAATTCAGGCTTTGCGATCGCTTCGATACGACAGAAGATCGTGTTGGCTAGTTATTTCTATTTTTGCCTATTTGTGCATGGATGTTCACAGCACTCGCACACGTCGTGCCTTGACGCGCAAAGCCTGCATGCTTAATCACACATCTTTACGCTTGATTCAATAGAAGTTGGTTTTAAACAGGGAATCAGACGAGCTGAGAGTAGTTGATATTCATAATAATAATAATAATAATAATATATACGGTCATGACATTGAACTATCGCCACAAGAACAAAGACTGCGCAGGTCTTCGAATCATCCGCATTCAATACCACAGATCACGGAATGCAAAACATCCCTCTTCCCATATCTATCGTACACTGACGTTTAATGCTTTTTTAAAAGAAAAATATCAAATATTACCGACACGCTGCAACTGCATAGCATGGTTATCTACCTCCTCCCCAGCTGCCACCTCGCGATCCGCTCCTGGATCTCCTCCCACGGGAACGGGCGCAACTTGTATCCCTCCAGCTCGCCCTCCTGCAGCACGACGGTGGGCTTGCCCGTGCCCTGGCCCTTGTTGCGGACGTGGCCGCCGAAGACCTGCTTGGCGACACGCCGCAGATCATCCACGGTCAGGGCCTCAATCTTCTCGCACATCTCCTTGACCGCGATCTTGCGGCCGTGCACCTGGACCTGGCGGCCCAGGTCCTCGAGCTCGACCATCCGCGACTCGAGGTTCATGAGCAGCGACGAGCGCAGCTGGTTCTTGGCGCGGTTGACCTCCTGCGGCTGCAGCGAGGTGTAGCCCGAGTCGAGGGTCAGCGCCTGCAGCTCGCGGCACATGACCTCCAGCATCTGCGCCGTCCGGGTCGGGCTGCACGAGGCCGAGATGCCAAAGAGTCCGCTGTCCGTGTAGCTGTGGTTGAACGCGACGCAGCTCTCAACCCAGCCGTGCTGGTTCAGCACGTTGGTGTACAGACGAGAGTACATGCCCTTGCCGGGACCGCCGGCGGAGAAGGACCCGCCTCCTCCAAGCAGGGTCTGGAGGGTCGCAAGAGCGTAGATGTCGGGATGCGAGATGGGCAGGGCCTCGAAGGCGATGTGGATGTGGCTGAGGCGAGGAAGCATCGGGTTGGCAGGGGGCGGGATCGGCGGGAGCGAGAGGAACCCACCAGTGTAGTGGGCGGGTCGGTTGAGGTCGAGCGTGGACGATTGGAGGAGCGACGGATCAAGGGGAGTAACAGTGGCTTTCTTGGTTGTGGAGGTGGAAAGGTTCTTGAGGAACGGGATCTTGGACAGGATCTTCGATTGGGAGTTCGGGGTGGTGGCAGGTGAGGATGTCGTCGACGTTGGAGTAAACTGCGGCACGGTGGGCACTTGTCCTTCGCGAGCGACTGACGGTGAATCCGAAAGTGTAGTCTCAATGCCGCGCCCCGAAAGAACGGGGCCCTCATTCTTTTTCATGTCTCCGAAATACTTCTCCGTAAGCTTGACGGCCTCGTCGTGTGGAACACCGGCGAAAGCAACGACGATCCGGTCCGGGTTGAAGAAGGTGCGCCTGTACTTCTCCACGACCGCTTTGTTGATTTCCCCCAGTCGCTCCCGCGGACACAGCAGGGGATTCCCCAGCGTGTTGTCCTTGTACGCAGCCATGTGCACCATCTCCGGCAGGATGAGCTCCGGCTTGGCCCAGATCTCGCCGATCTCGTACTCCGCCGTCGCCAGCTGCCGCTCTATCTCCTCCTCCGTGATGAGCGGTTCACGGATCGTCTCCGCCAGCAGCCCGAGAGTATTCGGCACCGTCGAATTGAAGCTCGCGGACTGGTACATCAACGACTCCCGGGACGACGCGCACTGGATGTTTCCTCCGAGCGACTCGAGTGCCTCGAGCATCTCGTCTCCGGACCGCGACTTGGTGGACTTGAACGCCAGGCGGTCCATGATGTGGCTCACGCCCCGGAGGCTCTCGTCTTCGTAGCGCGATCCAGCATCGACGTAGACACCGACGCCGGAGAAGGGACCGGGGAGGGGTTCCGTGGCAACGCGGATGCCATTTGGAAGTGTAGTAACCTGGTTCAGCGCGGTGGGATCCTAAAAGGCGCATTAAAAAGTCAGAGAGAGAGAGCCTGGGCGGAGGTAAAGAGCAAGGGCGTTTGCATACCTTGGTCGTGGTCTCGGGGACAGTAGCAAAACTCCTCGACACGGAGCGAGGCGCTCGAACGAGCGGCTTCGCGGACTCGACGGCCCGCAACGCTGAGCGACGCATTCTCGTGAGAAAAGGGGATTGACGGCCAGGAAGAGAGTGCGCCGTTGTCTGTTCCGTCTCCTCCGCGGGGAACGCTGCTAAAAAGCTGCAAGAGACACTTCGCCTTGCGGCGGGAGCGGCAAAGAGTCGGCCCGGCCTGACACGGGCTTATCTAAGCAGACGCCCTAGTTATGTACGCGAACGGGGCGTGTAGAGGTTAGAAATCAATACCATAATAATCCCATAAGGATATGTTTGTGTAATCTAAAAAAATGCGCCATGTCTCTGGATGTACGATTCTAGAACAGCTCTTACGAACATTCTGCAGTTGTCGTTGTCTCCGATTTGCGGAACAGATGGACCTATTAGCCGGGCTATGTACACTGAAGTTGGAGCTCACAACCAAAGGAAAGAAAATGACAGAAGCTCTTCATTATACAATAATATATATATATATATACATATATACATGTACTAGATATTTATGTTGATGGCAGCTTGCTCAGTTGCTTCCCCGAGCATTGATTATCTCAATCAGAGCAAATATTCTATATGACTCCTTCTCTTAACTGTTCTGGGAACGAAGTGTTGTCTCGCCAAGTTGCATTATCATTAGCCTTGCAACGTACTTCTATGCATGTCTATCCTTTCTGCGTCCTCGATATCAATAAATCCACAGGGGAAGAAGTTCATACAACTTGGTCAAGGGTGCTTCGCAGCCCAATCGCGGTACCAGTCTAGACAGGAGGCGTTCGCAACGCTCGCCCCGGTCTTGATGTTCAACCCGCACAGGATCTGCTTGACCACATTCTCAACCTTCTTTCCATTAGCAGTCACTGGGATCTCCGGGCACGCATCCACGATGCCGGGGACGTGTCGCGGGCTAAGCTCCTTGCGGATCGCCGCCTGGATGCGGGCCACCAGGTCCTGGGAGATGGGGGTTGAAGGCCCAGCGGGAGGAGCCAACTTCACGAAGAGCACGACCGTCTCGTCCGTATCGATGCCTTCGCGTCTCCGTCCCACACACAGCGAGTCCTCAACTTCGTCGGCGAAGTGCTTCAGGACGACGTTGTAGATCTCCGCACTGCCGAATCGGACGCCTGCCGGCTTCAGGACGCCGTCGCTTCGACCGAGCATGACCAGGCCGCCGGTCTGTGGGTTTATGCGCACGAAGTCGCCATGGTGCCATACGTCTGGTCCGAAGACGTCAAAGTAGCTCTTACGGTACTTCTCCGCGCCGACGGGGCCAGGTGGCCAGAACATGACGGGCTGTGCGGGGAATGGCTTCGTGCAGACAAGGTCGCCGGGCTCATTGGAGGAGCTGATATCATTTTTGGCATAGTCAAAGACCGAGACGGCCATTCCAAGGCCCCGGCACTGGATCTCGCCCTTGTGGACTGGCAGGATTGGGCAGCAGGCTCCGAAGAGCGAAATGATATCCGTGCCACCCGTTATAGACCCAAGCATGATATCAGGGTGGATAGAAGAGTAGACGTACTCGAAGGTCGAAGGGGCCAGTGGAGAAGCGGTGCTGAAAATGGCTCTGAGACTCTGTAGAGTGACCGGGCGGTGAGGATGCTTCCGCGGGTTCAGCGACGCTTGCTCCAGAATGGAGAGGTACTTCGCTGATGTCCCGAAATGGGTGATCTGGAGTTCATCGATGAGGCGCGGCATGGCCATCTCCCCTTTGCCTCCTTCCGGGTCCAGTGGCCGGAAGGGAGACCCATCGTAGACGATTATGGTAGCTCCAGATGCCAGTCCGGACACAAGCCAGTGCCACATCATCCATGTTGTGGTCGTGTAGTAGAACAGACGGTCTCCTGGACGAATGTCACAGTGGAGAACATGCTCCTTCTTATGTTGCAGCAATGTGCCCAGCGCCCCGTGCACAATTGGCTTGGGAGCCCCAGTCGTGCCGGATGAGTAAAGGATGTAGACAGGGTGGTCGGGTTCGAGGGACTCGAAATGAAGAGGCGCTGCAGGGTCACGGACCGAAGACAGGAAATCCGCGTAAGTGCACACTCTCCCCATATGGGGTTTGATCGCCGTCAGATCGAACGCGTGAGACTTGACCGCCTCGAAGATGACCACGAGATGCAGACCCGGCAGCTTGGCCACCACCTCTTGGATCTTCCCGTGGGTCTCATGCACTTTCTCGTTGTATACGGAGGCGTTGTCGGCAAACAGGACCTTGGGCTCGATCTGCGTGAGGCGTTCCAGCACCGCATGCACACCCGTGTCGGGCGACACTCCCGTCCACAGTGCGCCTATTGACGTTGCCGCGAGCATGGCAACCACCGTGTTGGCATGGTTGCCCACGAAGCCCGCGACGCGGTCGCCCGTCCGCACGCCGCCCTCCCTCAGCGCATTGGCACATTGTCGAACCCGCTCCCGCAGTTCTCTCCACGACACATACTCCCTGCCCGACTCTGCTGCCTGGATGATGGCGATGGCATCGTCACTGGGGTTGCTGGAGGGGTACAGCAGGTTCTCTGCGAAATTGAGGCGGCTGCCCTCGAAGAAACGTGGTCTGGGGAAGAGGGGCGTATTGGGCTCTAGTACCTGGGACAGCATTAGACATTGTCACTGCTACATCTCAGGTACCGTGGAACTCGTCACGAGGGGCGAGCTTTTAGGTGCACGAATGGCATCAACCACGGAATCTCTCTGGAGGTAGCAAGAGATTGCTTACTTTGGTGAAAGGCTTATGCGCCTTGATGCCAGTGTAGTGCCAGACCTCCTCCCAGAACTTGGCCGGCTCCGATATGCTCCATTGCCAGAGATCGTTGTAGTCGTTGAGAGGAATGCCATGCTTCTTGCTGACGAGGGTCTTGAAGTCATGGATCTGTGCCTTGTGCGGGGAAGAAGGGCGCCAGAGTTCCTTGACGGCCACGGGAGCCCCGTCGCCGTCGGACTGGGTTGTGGAAGACATGATGGACTATGAGAGGTTGACGAAGAGTGCCTGGAAGAACACTGCTGATAAAGCCAGATGCTCGCGGGGAGTGTTTCCAGGAGAGGGTGTGCTGGCAGCCGCTTCGCTCCCCAGAGCCACCCCAGATTTCGGAGTGTCCAGAGAAAAGCGGGAGACGGACCGACTGCTTTATCGTCTATCAGCAGTTTGATGCCCTACGATGCTCGATCAACCGAGGGAAAGAGAAGGATCCCACCGTCCCAACGCCAGGCCGCCCCGCCCAGCGGAAAATGTCGGCCATCGCGTTGTCGAGAGAGAGAGATCGGGCTCCCGCCATGAGGCTCGATGCCCGGACCGTCCCGGTCGGATCGGGAACGCCAGAGAGATATAACCAGAGAGGATGCTCCGTACACAGCGCGACATCAACACCAGGCATGACGGCCGCCGGTCTGGGTGCCGGGGAACACACCCTCCTCGATCGACCATCGGGCTTTGGCTGCAACCGCTGGTGAGGATGGCATATCCCGGGGCGCAGTGCCGGTAGCTTTGCTGTCTGCCGTTGTGCCTCCCAGGGCACCGGCCGCGACATGAGGTCATGATCATGCCTGGACTGGGAGCCAGACTCCCAAGCTAGAGTACTTCCATCTCGAGGAGACTGTAGAAGAAAGAGATCCCCTTCGACATAAAATAAATAACAACAACGCTCATCACCGCTGCTGGGTCCAGGGGCTCGCTAGCCTCCCCAGCGTGACGGCCTCTTACACACCGGCGCCCGTGCCGCCCGCCAGGCCCCGTACGGAACGCGTACGGCCGTGTATCGCTACCTCCCCAGCATCTCCCTCCCTCTTCTCTTCCTCTCGGCGTCGAGGCCTGCCATCTTTTTTCCCTCCCCTTCTCTCCTCCCATTGCCCCGTCTCTCTCCAGCATCGCGCTGCCAGGCGCCGTCTACGACTCCCCTTTCGTCCGGAGTCTCTCTCTCTCTCGGGGCTCTGTCCCCTGCCTCGTCTTGCCTCCTGTGCCCGCGCTCTGCGCTACACCGGCCCCCGGCTCCCTCGGATTTCCTGGGTATGTCAGCTGCTCGAGTCCTCGAGTCGACCCCTCCTGCAGCCACCACCGTTCCCCGTTCGCGCTCTGCTGGCCTCTGGTGCTGACATTTCACTCTCCCAGGCGCTTCGTCTCGCCGTCGCTTCCTGTTGCCAGCCTGGAAGACGGGCCGTGCCTGCCCCGACGGTGGTCGACGTGGAGCGGAGGACGATATTTCACCTCGTCCGCGCCGCTCACCTCCTCCGGGAGATCCTCTGACCCTCAGTTCCTAGTCAATTGTCGAATCTTGCAATGCCTCGTCGACCTACGAACCCCTTCTCCAACAACTCCTCCTCCTCCCCCGCCCACTCCTCGCCGTCCTTTAAATCGTCGAGCGCCGAAAAGGGCGGCATCCCCATCAAGGCTCCGACGTCCAAGTCCAACCGTCTGAGCCACCTCTTCTCGACCTCCCCCAAGTCCAAGGCGGAGAGCCCGGCTGCTCACGCCTCATCCGCCAGCGGGAACTCCCAGTCGGGATCCACGACTGCGCCGGTCAGTTCGGCATCACACTCCTTACCCACCATTTCCCTGTCCACGGCCGCTGCAGACAGCGCAAACATGGATGAAACCCAGACCACGCTCTTTCGGCCACCCTCACCGGGCGAGGCACGCCGCCTGGCGAAGCAACAGGCCCAGTTCGGTCCGATTGGTCACCCCAGTCACCGATACACCAGCCGTCACCATGGCGGAGTGTTCCCCGATCCGATCATGGATGAGCCGCCCTATTATTACCTTCTCACGACCTATATCAGCTACTTAATTCTAATCGCTTTCGGGCATGTCCGCGACTTCTTTGGCAAGCGCTTCCGCGAGGAGAACTACCGGCATCTGAAGCCCCGCAATGGGTACAGCGCGTTGAATAGCGACTTCGACAGTTTCTACATCCGCCGTCTGAAGCAGCGTATCAACGACTGTTTCGAGCGTCCGGTGACGGGCGTTCCGGGAAGATACATCACGTTGCTTGACCGGGTCTCCGATGACAACAATAGGCATTTCCGCTTGACGGGAACCACGACGGACACGTTAAACATGAGCTCCTACAACTATCTGGGATTCGCCCAGTCCGAGGGGCCGTGTGCGGATGCCGTCGAGGAGACGATCAGGAAGTATGGAATCAGCGCAGTCAGCACCAGGGCTGAGGCCGGCACGCAAGACCTTCACCTGGAGGTCGAGGACCTGATCGCCAAGTTTGTCGGCAAGGAGGCGGCCATGGTTTTCTCGATGGGTTTCGGAACCAATGCCACCATCTTCCCCGCGCTGGTCGGAAAGGGGTGCTTGATCATTTCGGATGAACTCAACCACGCGTCCATCCGCTTTGGTGCCCGTCTGTCGGGAGCCGCCATCACGATGTTCAAGCACAACGACATGAAGCAGCTGGAGGAGAAGCTCCGGGAGGCCATCTCCCAGGGCCAACCCCGTACTCACCGGCCATGGAAGAAGATTCTGGTTGTGGTGGAGGGTCTCTACTCCATGGAGGGTTCCATGTGCAACCTGCCCGGCATCGTTGCTCTGAAGAAGAAGTACAAGTTCAACCTCTTCATCGACGAGGCTCACTCCATTGGTGCCATTGGCCCCAGAGGGCGCGGAGTTTGTGACTACTTCGGCATCGACACCTCGGAGGTGGACATCCTGATGGGAACGCTGACCAAATCGTTCGGAGCGAACGGTGGCTATGTCGCCGCGGATAAGGTGATGATCGATAAACTCCGCGCCACGAATGCCGGCGTCATCTACGGCGAGGCGCCCACTCCACCCATCCTCGCTCAGATCTCGACTTCGCTCCGTATCATCACCGGCGAGCTTTGTCCCGGCCAGGGCGAGGAGAGGTTGCAGCGACTGGCGTTCAATTCCCGTTACCTCCGTCTCGGGTTGAAGCGTCTCGGCTTCATCGTGTATGGCCACGATGACTCGCCTATTATCCCTCTCCTTCTCTTCAACCCCGCCAAGATGCCTGCCTTCTCGCATGAGATGCTGAAGCGGAAGATCTCGGTGGTCGTCGTCGGCTACCCAGCTACTCCCTTGGTCTCGTCGAGAGCTCGGTTCTGCGTTTCTGCGGCCCACACCAAGGAGGACCTGGATCGTCTGCTCACGGCGTGCGACGAGATCGGAAATGTGTTGCAGCTCAAGTTCTCCACCGGAATTGCTGGTGGCGCTCTGCCTCCGCCTGAGGGTTCCACCCCAGAGCAGGAGCGAGAGTGGTACCGTAAACAGCGGGCGTCGAAGACTCCCCCACGATGGAAGCTGGAGGATGTTATCCGACGAGGCGTGCAGGATGTGAAGCAGCCCTTGCGGTAGTAGGCCTGCCACTTGCATCCTACACTCGATTCCACACCAGCCAGCCTTGCTCCGTCAATGGCTTGCTCTTCTTTTCTTCTTATGTTGGTCCACGTCCGTGGAGGCCAGTTGATGTCATGATGGGGACTTGGAGTTCTAAGGGTCATTTCAATGGGCTCGGTTGATGCTGGTCACACCGCCGATAGGTTTTCGCTACCGTGTCTCATCGGAGTGTCGGTTTATGTTTGTCCTCCTTCGCCGTGGCAGTATACATGCCACTCATCAACGACCATACGCCACTTGCCAAACGGAGTCTTTCAGACATGATGAAATTCCTCGCTGATGCCACAAAAAACGCTTACCTACGATGACCTACGTTTTCACACTCTCGGGCCTGTTCTCCTTAGAGACCAACTGGCGTTCTGTGCGGACGGAACTCGCTTCTTTGATTCGACTCTTTTCTTGCACAGCCCTCGTTGCACCGCATTGGCTTCTCTTTCATCCTTTTTCTTTCTTACATTCTCTGTTCCCTATTAAACTTGTACGTACCGCGTCTGCACTAATTTCAACCTCTTCCAAGTGCTGGCAGGGTTGAAGACGATCCAGACCGTGGGCTTTTAGATTCGGGATTATTCCTTGCTGAGTCGGGTGCGCTGAGCAGTACTACCGGGAATGATGGGATGGATCGGGCGAGTGCACCGTAATGTTAATTATTAGGCTTTTATAATTAGATTGCTGTGAATATCATTCTTAAATACTAATCTATGCATGTCGCGCTCTACTCCTTTTTCCTTGAGTAGCCATGTTCCTAGTATTCACTTGCGTATTCGGGGTCTCGTCTGATGCTGGGAGTTGGAAGTTGGTCACCCGCTTTGCGTCGTGGACCCGGGAACCAGGCTTGCTCTTAACGTCGTCATCTGTTGTCCTGCCGCATCTCCAGCAGACGCGGCTCGACTCGACAGAGGAGAGGAGAGTCTTCGTCTATCTATATAACATTCTCCCTACCACCTATACCACGGCTAAAGTGCAGTAGTAGTTGCCATAATTTCCGTTATCAAGGGGTCCGTCCCCCCGTCGAAGCATGTCGCCTATCTCGCTTTATCTCGCTTTTTTAGGAAAAAAAAAAGGGGAATATGTCCTTAGCCGCCTGACTTTGCTAAGTTTGCTTATTGCAGTCTCTCTTATATATCATACATAGTCCATTGCCTTGACAATAGCTTCAGACCAGAATCATGCAGGTATAGTATAGGTATAGGCATAGGCATGGATACATAGATATAAAATAAATAGCAATAGCAATTCGCCCAGCCCTCGGCTGTTAGACAGGGATATACATTAGATATATGTATATATGTCGATTTAATGGGGGGGGGGGGGGGGGGGTTGGGGGAAGATTAGGCAACCTACTGTAAAGTATCTAGACAATAAGATCGTGCCAGACATAGGAAGTAGTAGACTTCCATCCTCACCTTTAATTCCAGCCCCTCACCCTCACCACGGCGGCCGTAACGCCAGCAACGAGCACCCCCACGGAGACGGCAATATTCCGGACAGCCTTTCGAACGCAGAGTTTCATGAGCTGCTCCTCGCGCGCCTTCCTTACCCCCCCCCCCCCCCCCGGCGGAGTTCAGATGCGGGAACGAGCACTCGCGGTGGAGGCGGCTCCTTGGGGACGAGGCCGCGGATCATGTTGCAGTGTTCTGTATATAGGATTATTATTACAGATGCATCCTTTTTTCAAAAAAAAAAGGATGTGGGTAAGAGAAAGAAAGGAACTCAGGTGCTTACGAGCATGATCAGGGCCTGCTGGAGGGACTCGGTGGCCGACCGCGGGGGGGCGACGCAGAGAACCTGCATCGGCTTGGTGCGGACGCGCGGGGGTGGTTGGGGCTGTCGGTAGACGTAGGTCTCGAGGATGTGCCAGATGAGGCTGTTCAGGTGGGGGGCCATCGCTGTTCGAGTTTGATGTTGGAGTTGTTATAACCCTTTCAGGCAAACCCTGACGGATGGTGGGAATGTTGAAGGATACTGTGATTGCAGTAGTGTATATATGCAAGGATGGCTGAACTGAACTGAGTGATGATACATCCCAAGGCAGGTGAACTCTCGCGCATGAGTCGTTATTTCATGCAGTGTCCTGGATTGACTTAGAAATCAAGTATGTACAGTACATACCTGCAACGGATTGATGGTGAGGAAAGCAGGAGGCAAGACAAGACATCCATAGATAAGTACAGTACATGACCGGCAGGACATCAGGCCTACCACCGCCTGGCTCAGCCACATCCATCCATCCATTCACCCAACTTCTTCGGGCGTGGCCAAGCGGGTTATTATATCAGGCGGGAAGCAGAGAGAGGGGGAGAGAGAGGGCAGCAGCCGATGGGTTTTAGTGTAAGGCGTCCAGAGCTACTTGACCTTCTGAGATCACTGCTGACTTGCAATTCGACAAGTGAGCAGCGCAAAATCCATTTATTCAGAAGGCTTGAGTTAGCAGAGGAGCAAAAGCGGTGGGAGCCTAGGTAGGTAGTCAGACATACAACAACAGACAGACATCGAGGGAGGTGTATCCTTTGTGTGAAAGTACATGTACACAGTACAACCTAAGTAGCCTGGGGACCTAGGCAACAACTACCTAGGCAAGTAAGTTCGGTACCTACCTAGGTCAGTACCTGGTAGATAAATAGATATACGCACAGTAGTAGTACCAGGCAGTCAGACACAGGCAAAGACATGGGGAAAAAGGGCCTTTTCACAAAAGAATACTTTGCTTTGACAACAACCTACATGGTCATGAATAGGGAAAATATCTCTCAACTGAATGATTGAGTATATTTTAAATTGGGCCTTATATACTAAGCAGCATTCCCATCCCATGTCTCTCTCTCTCCCACAGCAGTTCTCTCTTCTTCATGATTCTTACTATGTACTGTACCATCTCTATTGTCCTTATATGTTTGCCTCAAGTTATCTCCGAGAAGATAGATAAGCTTCATGAAGAGTTATTTGTAAATTATATAGATTCATGGAAACAGTGCTTCATTTCAGAACAAAAAAAGGACCTGAAATCCAACCAAGTCGATAATAATCAGGTCTGACTAGTTAGTCAAAAGTCACCCTGTGAAGCTAGCTAGCCAGTAAGTAGCTTAGCTGCAGCTGGAGCTCCCCTCCAGTTTTGTGATTGTGATTGTGATGATTATTATTATTATTACTGTGTGATCCTCCCACACTGCACACGCCAAACTGGTCCATTCACGATTTCAACAGGAATCGAAGTTTTGGACAGTGTATAATTATCCAAGACGGTGGATTCTTCTCTCTCTCTCTCTCTCTCTCTCTCTCTCCTTCTGTGGGTTGCTATTCTGTGCAGTGCAGTATTCTGGGATTGACAAATAATAAAAATCAAGTATGTACATACATCCATACATACATCCTGTACAACACAAAGGATTGATGATGACGAGGAAGCATTTATCATATCAGATAGGAGGCAGAGAGAGGGAGCCAGCTGTTGTTTAGCGTAAGGGTGTCCAGAACCAACCTAATTTTCCGAGATGAGATCACTTACTGTGCTGGGAGAACGAACAGATGATGCAGTGGACTTTTTTTTTCGCGTGAAAGTGCTCTGTACCCGGCCTATGAGTGGCTCCTAACTACATAGGTAAGTAAATTAGGTAGGTTAGGTAGGTAGGCGGGTAGGAAGTAAATAAATAGTTGCGTACAGGAGTTACCGGGCAGTCAGGGACGTCATCCTGGTCCTAGTACTCCGTACAGTAGATACTCTATGTTCACTACAGGCAAGAAGATATAGGTATATATAGATAGCTAGCTAGATAGATATATTTATCACCAACAACAATCATAATGGTAATGATAAATGGAATAATCAGTGCTAAAGTCTTAAAGGTCTACTATTAAGTAAGTAGTTAAATAGGACCCTTCCATCTGCCATCACAGCCCAGCTTAGCCCAGCCCAGCACAGTACAGTACAGCAGCTAAGTAACCTGGAACTAAGTAGATGCCGTAGAGTATATGGTATTATGGTCATGACCGCTTTATATTGTTCCATTCCAGCCGGCAAGTCAGGTCAGGTCTAACTAGATCCCGACTCTATAGCCTAGAATCGACAAGACACGACACAACACGACGCCTAAAGGAATTAGGACGTGTATCATCAGACAAACACACAACGCCCGTCCGTCCACCGATGCAGTTGCAGTAGCAATAGAAATAAGTCTTGTGACTATATCTAAATTCCCAGAATTGTATCCCAAAACCAAACCCCAAAAAAAGAAGCAGAGGAACCAATGCAAGTGCTCCCATCTCGCCGGTCATCATATGATTGTATGCACGACTTCCCGAATTCTTGAAATGCCCGTTCTATTGTAAGACCAAAATCCGGAATGCAATGGCAAGGATGAAGACCATAACCGAAATACCTTAAACCGCACCGTATCTATCACGATCACGACCCTGTTCCTCACCCAGCAGAGCCTGCTGCTCCTCCTGCAAGACAGCTCCCCGCTCCGGAGAGAAGACCGAACGCCTCACCCAGCCGGTGACGCTCGTCAACCGGCTGCGGACGACGGCAACCCTCGACGCGCCCTCCTCCTGCACCTCCTCTACCACTTGGACGACCTGCTGCGCGATCGCCCTCGGCCCGTCGCCGTAGATCAGGAACTGCAGCACGACGAGGGCATCCATGCCCAGGACGCCCGCGGATCCGAGGAAGAACGGGATGGTGCGTGCGATCCAGTCGAGGCGGCTGTTCCCGTCGCCGTCGGCCCAGCCGCCGCCGCCGTGCGGGGGCATGTCGTACCACGCGTTCGGGTTGGTGAGCAGCGACGCGGAGTAGAAGAAGTTGCCCGAGAACGCGGAGAGGAAGAGCAGCGGGGACAGGCCCGCGGTGCTCTTGCGGCGGTAGTTCTTGTACAGCTGGGGGATTCGCGAACCGAGGTAGAACAGGGTCGACATCCACGAGAAGACTTGGCCCGCGATCTTGATGACGGCGTCTGTGGTCTCTTTCAGGTTCTCTGGGGGGAAAGCCGACGTCGAGATTGCGCCTCCTGTTGGGGACGCGTTCGCCAGCACTGCACACAGCATCGACGCCAGGAGGATTGTCTTTGTCGATCCGATCGGTAAGATGGCACTTCTGACCCTAGTAGTGCGGGTGATGGTGTGCCTGGACGGGCCGGGTTTCTCATCCTCGTCCTCGTCCTCGTCCTCGTCCTCGTTTGACTTGGACAGAGAACGGCTGTCCGAGGAATCAAAAGGCAACCCCTTCTTCCGGGAGCCGTCATCCTTCTGCTCGGAGATATCTGCCAGATCGGCGAACGGGTTGATCTGCCGGACGGCCTCGTCGTAGAGAAGGGAGACGCCTTCGAGGATCTGCGCCCGACTGAAGGGAGATCCCCCGTCTCCATGGTCGGCGCCGGAAAGGCTAATCTTTCCTTTCTCCCGCCAGACCCTGTAGAATGTATACCAGAAGTACTGGCACACGAGCGCGACGTCCACCAGTACATAGTAAGCAGCGATGATCACCTGCCAGGTCGCCTGCTTGGAGAAGACTGCCCCCAGGAGGTTCGAGGTGTCACCGATGCACCACTGAACTAGAAAGAAGAACGAGAGGCCGGAAGCCGACTTGAGGCGGAAGTTCTTGTAGATCTGGGGGAGCTGCGCGAACAGCCATGACACGATGCTGCAGGTTCCCAGGGCGGAGGAGAGGAGGGCGAGCGGAGTGGGAATGCAGGTATGCAGGAGGGCAGAGATGGCGGTCAGGAGCTGCGAGGAAGGCTCACAGTGCTGAGGAAGCGAGGGAGGGACTGGGAGCTGCGGCGACGGGAAAGGCATTCTCTGGCCAGAGTTGATCGACCGTTGATCCCCTGGGCAGCACGACGTGTTGATATACAGGCTGGGGGTGTGGAATGCTGTCGTGACCGCAGTCGTGTGGCTCCGCTGTCTCACTCGCACGGGAGGCTGGGCGGATGCTGATAACAACGCAGTCAGGAGCGGAGGAAGATGAATCCGATCAATCGACAGCCACCATACCCTAGACTCCGGGGTCTCACGCGTTCATCAGCACCTGGATGTTGTGCTTGATCTGGACACTGAGCTGAGAGCAGGCCGGGACCCAGGGCGGAAGCAACCGTGACGAACGCGGCAAGAGACAAAACAACGGAGAAGAGAAGAAAGAGAGAAAGGGAGGAGTACGAAGAGAGTCTCCGTACGGTCTGACCTGGAGAACAGAGGGTCAGAGGGAGGTGAAGGGGAAAGGGGATGGCCAGCGCGGCCGGGAAAGTCACGCCTGTTATCGCCATGGCCGCGATAAGGCCCGGCCTCGCAGCGCGATCTCGAGGCTATCGAGACGCTTCCCCACACGAGGATCTGCCGTGTGACTCTGCTGGGTCACAGGAAGTCATCGCTGATAAGCAGCCGGCGCGTCTCATAGGCTGCTCCGCTCCGTTGGCCGCCGATCCACGATGCCTCACCTGAGAGAGTCCGACGGAGGAACACACACGAACCGCTGCGGCGGGGGCGGGAGAGGCCGCATCCCGGCCTCCGCCCGGAATCGGATCTCGCCTCATCTCGCGCCCGCTGCTCCACGGAGTCTATGCACCGTCAGGGGTCTCCAGAGATCCCTGTTGCAAGGCTTGGTGATATGTTCCAAACCTCCGGGTTCAGAAAGACAGGTTCCGTGCTCACGTTCGGAACCCCGGCCGCTCCGCTCGGGGATAATGCTTACGACAGGGTGTTATGTCGGCTTATGTACTCCGCTCTACGGAGACAAATTCCGCAGCTGCAGGTACCTAATCGGAGACACCATGTTTAAGAGGCCGACTGGACCGTATTAGAAGCCGTTGGTTACATCTTCAGGGTTGTTATACGCTGGCACATACATACGCACGTCCCAGGCCCTATGCCTTGAGAAACATCTCGTCCACCGCTCCAAAACACCAGTCCAGGAAAGAGGGTCAGAAGGAATAAATAAATAATGATTAAAAAAGACAAAAAAGGAAATCAAAGACGTATCCACAGTGATAGATAACGCAAGATCTTTCTATATATGAATCTTCCAGATCGACAAGACTCAGCGCCACGCTGTGCCCGCGACCCACGCCGCAGCGAGCGCAACCCCCGCTGCAACTTGCCGTGAGCGTCTCTCCGCCCGTGACGCTTCGCCTGCGAGGATGTCGAAGGCGTTCCCGCTGCCTCCGAACCCCCTCGTCGCCTCCGCGGCGATTCCTCCCGTTGTTGATGAGGAGGATGAAGCGGATGATGTGTCGGACAGGGATGAGAAGGTTGAGGATGCGGGGCTCGCCGGCTCGACGCCAGTGGGTATCGCGGTTGCTGTCACCGAGCTGGTTGAGATTTGATGTGCGGTGGAGAGTGACCGCGAGGAGGAGGAGGAGGAGGAGGAGGTGGTGGTGGTGGTGGTGGTTGCTACAGCTTGTGCTGGAGCTTCTGTCAACTGGATCGTCTGGGACGTTGAAGTTGTCGAAGTTGTAGCAGCGGGAGGCGGTGGTGGTGAAGAAGATGAAGAAGAAGGGGGAGGAGGAGCAGGCTGTGTCTGAACTTGTTGCTCCGTTGTAGATGTAGATGTAGTTGTAAGCTCAGCCCGACTCGCTGATGTCGTTGACATTTGCACGATTGTGTCGGTTTGCATCTCACCGGCGCTCCCAATCGACAATGAATCAGAATCGGAATCGGAATCGAAATTATTGGGACAGAGGGTCTCAACCCCCAGTCCCTGGAAGAATAGCCCGATCAGCGTGTCCTTGCGCGCTTTTGACCCTATGCATGCCTCGTTGAGCGCATTACTGATCTCCTCCAATCCACGTATACAGTCCTCGGAGCAGGTCCTGCCTTTTCGAAAGTCGTCTCGGTCACAGCCGGAGATCTGCGAATGCCAGACCGCTGTGCATGCCTCTGGAAACTGTGATATTGCCTGGAATTGGGAGAGGGTGATAGCCGCGGTGTCTTGGATGTAGGAGCATAGCAGGAAGAGGGAGAGAAGATGCCTCTTCTGCGGTGGACACATAGTAACGAACGGACTCCCGTCGGAAGATGTCAGAAGGAATCAATCCCCGACGGAATGCAATTATCGTCAACCCGCGCGTGGTAGAAGACACAATATCGTGTATACTCCCTATGCACACATCAAACAGATGGCTCGAACCTCGAACGTCAGCACAGACGAGTCCAACGATTCTCCACCTAATCCTTCAAGACGACGGGTAGAACCTCTTCTGGTAGAATGTGGGATCGGTTTGAGAAGGGAAGCTTATATCCCCGGATTGGCCGGATTGGAAGAAAAGAAATTTTCTGAATGAAAGAGATATAACCCTGGATCTTATCAATGAGACAACGAGGAAGCAAGGCAAGGCAGCGAAGTCGCAATGCTGTCCAGCAGCTGAAGTCTCATAGTCACCATCAGCACGAATCAGTGCCGAACGACGCAGTTTAAAAACATGACATAGGGGTCAGTGTATATTGGATTCGAATAAAAGTGCAGTTAAAAGAATGAATGAAAATAGTGATACTGCAGAGCAAGGCAGAAGAAAAAGCGCAGCAGGAACAGGACGAAAGAAGTACTAGTAGCACAGATTGGACTAGAGTCGGCAGGGATAAGAAACACGGCGCTACCACCAAAACCTCCCTGTGTCAGAGTACGCTTCTCCCTCGGCACAAGTGGACTAAGAAATCCAAGAAATAGATACGGAGCGCATCGCTTATAGCCCTCAACTTTCATGATTTCATCCGTCACCTACCTAGGCAGGTAGTTCAGTCGCCTTCTGTCCTGTCACTAGCCCACTACACGATGTGGCCCTAGAGTTCTGTAACGAGAAGCGCTTCATGTCTGCCCTTTCGGAGCTTGGCATGGGGATGGATCCTGTTTCAACAACCCAGCAACTTTCCAGGGTCAGCGGTTCCTGCCTCGGGAACAATATACTATTCAAATCAGTCTGAGAGAGAGATCATTGGTAAATTCCATGAATCCAAGTTCCCAGGGATGGCATTTAAACAAGTTGATAATCCGGATTCTGGGAATACGGAAACCCTAGGGTTCGTCCGATTTTCTCTTTCCTAGGTGCGGAACTTGCTTTCCAGCCAGAAACAAAGTCGGACTCGATAGTTGGAGCCACAAACGGTGGGTATTCCAGGTAAAGTTTGAACGGACCACTCCAAAGCGCTTGTTTGAAAAGACACGAGAGATCTGCCTGAATACTCCGCATATCAGCTACGCAAAAAGAGGTAATCACCAGTGCAGCGCACGGATCTAGAGCCTATAGCTCTGACAATATACTCCATACCTGTTTAGAACGGTCTGGTATGGATCTTCGTTTCAGTCATTAGTTTTTACTAACTCATGGAGGTCAACCTGATCCAGTCCTGCTCCCCCGCCCATCGCTAAGACAGTGTTGCGGACTAGGAAGGAGGTCACGTGATGGATCGTCTACGATCCAATTCTACGATCCAACCCTATGATCCAAAACCATGATCCAAGGCTATGATCCCATTCTATGATCCCCAGGAACCCAGGATGAGCAGCGTGTATATAATGACGCTCCTTTCAGACAGATTCCGACCCTCGTGGTCGACTCACATGGCAACTTGTCATATAGACATTGCCAGTAACACAGGCTTGTTCTTACTATTATATTGCTCACCCCCTTGTTTTCTGCTCTCAAGATAAACCAACCACCCCCTTTGGTCTAGTTATCAAGGCCTGTCGTTACAGACAGTTACCTTTTTCAATCCCTATGCAGGAGTCCGACGTGCTCTGTACTGTACTAACCTGACCTGTTAACAGTAACCAGTCCAGCCGGCCCAGACATCGTGCCGAGTCTCCGCCTTCCTTCTTGCGCTTACAGGTTACAGTAGACGGTGGATATCTTAAATAGGGCAAAGTGGGATGCCATGGGAGCATTGCAATTTGGGATCCTTTGATCGTATATATCACGTCAACGCGCAAGCCCTGGTAGCTCAGTCGGCTAGAGCGTTTGCCTTTTACGTCGCCTTCACGTGACTGAAAGCAAAATGTCGTGGGTTCGAGCCCCACCCAGGGCGTCGCTCTTTTTCTGGGTTGCTAACATTTTATATATTTCAATAATATGCTTCAGTTGTTTTCTATAGACTTTTTATTTTGAGGATTTGGAATCACTGACTCCTTTCCTGTCTCTTATTCTACGTCCTTGTTTGTCTGTTGGCTTATTATTCATAGGCATGTTTGGTATGCTTTGGCAAGGGAAAATTAATTTTGAAACTTATCACTGATACTGGTACTCTGGAAGACCTCAATCGTTCGTATATAGACTCCAGCAGGCCTACAGTGACAAGGATAATAGAGCTGGGAGAGCCTCTGAACGCTGTATTGATCCTGGATGGCGTTAAGATCACTCCGAGCTTACTATGAAGGTCTCTGTCATTGACCATTCCTGGATGGGACGAACATATCGAATCTGTATATACAGTACAGTAGTACTCCGTACACACAGTCTAACCTAAAGAACAACAATATCGGCGCAAAAGACCATGGCGACATGCATAGATATTCCTTCATTCATGAGCGTATACAGTAGCATATACCTATCTACCTATTCCCAATTGGTTTTGCCAACAACCTGACATGCGCAGAGAGTATAGTGGAACCGAAAGCCATAACGTATGACCCCGTGTACGCATCCCTGATAGTGCATCATAGAATTCAGTACAGAAACATCCATCAACCGTCGTCAACAATGCATGATGACCAGCACGTATACAATCATAACAATCATACAAATAGACATAGCGCACGAGAAATCATTGTCCGAACGAATATGTAGTTGAAAAAAAAAAAGAAAAACGTATTTCCGCAGCGACGACCGAGGAAGAATCGATCGCAGATCGGGAGAATCGATTAAATCACCACTTGCCACCCCACAAACTGCCCCCGTGACTGCTGTGCCCGGAGCCAGAGTGGCTGCTACCATTGTGGTGATGCTTATGTTCCTTGAGCTTGTCGCCGATGAAATTGCCCAAGAGAGCGCCACCCACCGCGCCGAGGAAGCCGTGGTTCTTCTTGTGGCCCAGGTAGTAGCCGGCGGCGCCTCCGATGAGAGCGCTGCCTAGGCCACGCTCGCCCTCGGGCACGTTAGAGTCAGCAGGGGCCCCTTCGCCATGTTGGCCTTGCTGATGGGGTTGGCCGCTGCATGATATATTAGCGTTGTGTGAAAGGGGGAAAAGAGGCATAGACGAAGAAAGATAAAGCATACTAGTATCCCATATTCCCCTGAGCATTTCCGAAGCTCTCCGTTGCGCCCCTCTGATATGTTACTGGCGGCTGAGCTTGGTATGAGGGGTTGTACATGTAATATTGGCCGCTTGGTGGACTGCCCTGTCCGGCAGGCGCCGGAGGGGCGTACTGGGTGTATTGGTTGTAGGGATCAGACATGATGAGATACCTAATATATCTGTCCCGGGGGCTGGAACGTAGAATAATGAGAAGAAACGTCTGAGGATGAGACACGAAGAATCACAGTCAGATGGGTGACGACACGGGCGTTGTGCTACTATATAAGACCAAGAGAGCGCTCGTGCCGCCGCGCCCCGCGCAGCCCAGCGGGCGGATGACCCACCGGACCCGCGCGGGCGTGGCTGAAAACTCCACTTTGCGTGGCGGAGACCAGCCACGCCGCGCGCCGTTGCGGAAGGGCTGGCGTGGCGCAGCGGGAACCCGCAGGATGACGCTTCCCTGCCAGCCTAGACGCGTACGGAGTACGTACGTATCCACGACTCCGCCTCGCCCTGGGCATATGGGGCTCGGAGTCGGCATGAATACCGGCATACAGTTTCGTCACGTTGCAGCTTCGTCCCTAGCCTTGTATGCATGCTTATATCGATCCCGGCTACACACCAGAATCATGGAGACATTGCGCCAAGATCCGCAGATGCTGCCCAGAGCTGCGAGCTGACGGGAATATCACAAGGGCGGTGCCCAGAGGCATCCAGCATACGAGTAGACCGGGAATGGGCCAGGTGGAGGGCTTGACGCAATTAGAAGCTTGCTTTAACGTTTAACCTGTAACAGAATGTGACCGTTTGATCCCGCGAGGAGATCGGTGCTCGTAATAACCCAGAAATATGAAAGGGAAGAACGAATATATAAGCATTGGGGGTATTCCAAGTGATAAGTGGTACTAAAAGAACAGACGCCTGAAAACCGATGTTGTGCCATGCCGTGCCGTGCCAGATCCATCCGAAAGTTATTCAAGTAAGACAGGAGCCCACAGGATCAGAGCCCCAACATGTGGACCCGGCATAGACCGAAAGTGCATGCAAACGCGAAGGGGAAATCGGGGAAAGGAGGAACTGCTAGCCGGGTTGCATCCATCGCTCTGCTCACCGGGATAGAGAAGACAAGTGTCGGGAAATAAAGCAATACAAGCTTGGAAAGCCAAAAAAAGAAAAGAAGGAAGCTTTCGCGTCCAGCACATCATAAGCTTGAAAGGCTTCATATACCGGATGAATTCGTTGGATCGTTCTTTTCTTTTCGTGAAATTTGCGACAACAGACAGCCGAGCTCGGGGGGACAGATGCTGAGTCGGAACGTAGCGAGCAGGTAGATGGTATGGTCATCGCGACGCCATCGACCAGATATCAAAGAAATTCGGTTTGCCGAACAATGATATCCCATGCTACATGTACACCAGCTGAATTCCCGAGCATTCGATGAGGATTCTGACCGGAGGCTTTCCAATGATGGTGTTGAGCGCTTTATTTAGAGGCGGCGCGCTCAAGCTTGCGAGCTATCCAGTTCATCAGCATTTCATCGAGCTGACGTGACATTTCTTTGAGCCTCTTGCTTTCCTCTCTGAAAAGGCTACCTGTTATTGGATGGTCAGGACCAGCTGGAGTGACGTTCGAACTGTCATGTACAATAATGAGCAGATCGCGAATATCATTCTCATCGTCGAGATAAGAACGCAGACTAGCATCGCTCCATGTAGGAGTATTGGCTGAGGATGACGACGTCGACACCGGTGTCTCACGGTCACCTTTGGAGTCGCCCGTATCAATCAGTTCAGGGGACGACGATTGCGGAGATACGGGCGAGACCGGACGCTCGTCCTGTGATGACGCATCTCTCATAAGGCCTGGGGGAACATTTTGACCTTGAGGGTCTAATGGCGAGATATTGACCGGAGATTCAGAGAACCCTTCTTCATTGTCGAGAATCATCTGCTGCGAGAACTGTTGCAGTGGAGATACTACGGGTCTGGACTGCTTCATTGACGACCCTGGATCCGAAGTGTCTTGCCGGATCTCATTATCCATTTGTCTGGCTTGAAGGTCGATCGATGATATCGACGAGTTCATTTTAACAGGAGAAGACGACTCTCTGCCGCCCTTTGATTTCTCTGACGAAGATGTAACAGTTTCACGTGCTGCTTCTGGCGATCGCACGCGAAGTGGCTCGGGGGCGTCATCGTCTTGGGGAGAAACGACCCGTCGGATGGATGACGGGAAGTCCTCCTTGGTCGGTGAAGGCTCGTCTTCGTCATCGCTGGGGGACTCCTGGGCTGCGCGTTCTTCCTGCTGCTCTTTCATGAGTGCAGATATTTCAGCCGGGGGCTGTTTCTGCAGTTTGCTCGCGTGCCGCTGCGGTCCCTGAGGCTTGGAAGATCGAGCCTCCTGCGACAAGGACTCCGACGATGTCTTCAGCTGGGGCGAGGACCGAGATGATTCTCCCGAGGATTTCTCCGCTTCCTCAACGTCGTCCTCCAGCGCTTTGCTTTTCTTATCCTTTCTCTTGAAAAGGCCGCTGAGCATGCCCGGCTTTTTCTCTTTACGTTTCTTGTCGTCTTTGCCACCTAACCAGGGGGCCTTGTCAATTCCCTCGAGACTGCCACGACCCTGTAACTTGAAAAGTCACGTCAGCGCTGCTCTATAGGCATAGCAAGCCATGGAACTTTTACCTCTCTCGTGTCGTTATAGAGCCCATTACTGCTTGTGTCATCACGCAGGAGGTTAGGCGTCAAGGAAATCTTCTTCGTCTCGACACTGTCATCCTTGAAGAAGGAATCTCGTACGGTTCCATTCCTGGTCCGGCTGATCGTAGTCTCCGCTGGAATGAAAGTCAACAAAGTATCGCCCAAGATGGGGCAATAACTTACCTTGTCGGTCAAATATCTCTTCACTTGTCCGGTGCTTCTCCGGACTTCCACGGTCAGGATCTCTTTCCTGTGCAATTTCAGACTCCCAAGCCTTCTTTTCCTTATGTTTTGGCCTGAGTGGTTCCACAACGATGTTCTCGTCCGCGTTCTCCTCTTCGGTATCCTGTGCCTCTCCGCGGGATGTCTCTTCTTCGTCATCAACGCACTCTCCGTCGCCCTGTTCTTCCTCAGTCGAGTACTCTACTTCCGATGGCTCATAATAAGTAGGCGATGAAAAAGTAACAGTCTTTGTGTTACGCCGACGCATTGCCTTTTTCAATGGGTTTTTCGACTTTTCTGGGTTATCGCCAAGCATCGTTGCAGAGAGCTAATAATATTAGCACATGCTTCAAAATCACAGGTCGACAGCGTACATCAATATTCCTATGCTTATTCAACCGGGCCAACCTTTCGGTGGGAGTCTCAATGTGTTCGGCGGGCAAGTAACCTTCCGTCTGTCAGTCATATCGGTATAGAGAGCGGAATGCGAACTCACCGATGGTTCCATCCTTTACGACTCGGACAAGCCACCAGTAACTGTTGCTGTCGTCAAGGAGAACCATTGTATCTCCCTTCGTTGCATTTGCTTGCCCCTCAACGGTGGCGACAAAGGTATGCAGAGCATAGACAAAGTCAAAATCGATGTCCTCTGTTTCTCGTAAGCACTGATCTCCCCAGCCTGAGTCAAAGGAATGAGGGTCGTTCGAAAGGGAAATGGTTTCAAAGTCATTTTCATTAGGGGTATTCGAATGTGATGGGCCGGAAACAAAGGGTACGTAATCCTTCTGGGTGTCTACAAACAGGGCTTCAAAGGTGATGGTGCATCTCCGACATCGTCAAAGCTGTTGTCCAGAAGAGGGTCATCCACGGGAAGAAGGAAGCGACGAATGCTATCTAGATCATTATCGGAGCCTGACTCCGTGTCTCCCCCAAAACCTCTCGCAGACCGACTCGCTTCCTTACTTCCCGGTTCGGAGGGACTTGTGTCGGACTTTGAAGTGCCCCGTCGCCAGCAGTGCTCTACTGTACTCTCAGTGTCATAGCAGCCCGCATGGCATCTGCACCGATGGCGATACGCACGCTATTAAGAGCGGTGTTCAGGAGACAATAACAGAGAGAAATTCAGCGGCAAGGGAAAGGAGAATGAAAACTTGGTATCTTCATCCAAATAGCTGGGTTCCAATAACGGAGGGATGCGGGGTGATTTTGGGGTCGAAAAATCCATGCGAACAAATCGTGCAAGGTGAAAGGTACCCACCATCATCTATCGAGGGAGAGCTCGAAATCTTATCCATCATGTCATCGTCAAGGATGTCATCGCCTTCGCCATCGGCGAACTCTCCTTCCTCCGCAGAGACTCCGCCCATGCTACTGCTATAGTGTCCATTCCGACCATCATCCGTCCCAGTCTCCGAGGTCATGTCCTCAGGTTCGTCGTAGATATCGACCCCGTCGTGGTGATTGTCAACATCCCGGTGGTCTTCCGACAAGTGAGGACTCTGCGACATCTCCTTTCTCGCGTCCTGCTCCGCATGACGCATCGCTTGCTCGTGATGGGACGCAGGCCGGCCGCCCCCCAGAGGGGCAGGACGCGTGGGTTGTCGGGAGTGGTCCTGAGCGGATGGTGCCCGTTGATCCTGGAGATCCAGGCTATCTATAACCTCCACGTCAGCGAATGAACTCCGTGTTGACGATCAAACAGTGCCAGTAGGAAGGGTAAAGCTCCTTTCCATACCGGCTCGGATCATCTGAGGTCTAGTCATGGTTGCGACTCGTTCAAGAAGCGTGTAAACAATCGAAGGGAAAGTGAAGCAAGGATCCGTAACAAGGAACGACGGGGTTGGTCAGGAGCATCGAGCAAGAACAATGACGGCGCAATGACACCTGGTACACTGGCCCTCTTGCAGGTAGTCAAAGGAAATGGACGGTCAACGATTGAAGGAGGAACGAAAGACGAGTAAGATGGGTGGCTAGAATGTCGGTAAACGAGAGTGGTTGGGAACGGTGTCGGACAGTCGACTAGCTGAGAGGACTACTTGGCAGGACACAAACGAGAACTACAAGACGGGCATCCCGGAGAGAGGGAGCGCAAAAGATGATCAGACGACGCGGGGCCGTCGTAAGGGACAAGACGCTGAGACTATCTTCCGAGCGATCTGGAGCCCTGTGAGGTCCTCGTGGTGCCCCGACCTGTTGACGTTCCGAAAGGAGGTTGCTCCCCAAACAAGCCAAACAGGCGCCCCTTGCGCGCGGCAAGCGGAGCCCCTGAGGAGCCGCGCTCGCCGCCGTAGCTGCTGCCCCCACGCCGCCACACCAAGCCCGCCAAGCCCCGCCAAGAGCCAGGGCTCAGGGCAAGGGCTGAGGGCTGGCGGCGTCAGGTGACGCGGGCTGGCCTCCTCGCCGCTATCGGAATGCCATCGGAATGCTCAGGCAGGGCTCTCCGCGTCTTCCTCTTGGGCCCGCCGCTGCTTTTCCTCCTCCTCCTCCCACCGTCCCGGCGGCGTCCCGTAATCCCCTCCCTTCTCCCCTCGCCATCTGGCTTCCCTCCCGGACCCTGCTCCATCTCCATCGTCCTTGGCCACCGGTCCTGTCAGCCCGGGAGTGTTCGACGGTTCGACAAGAAGAGGCCGTCTCGACGACATCATTATTTTCTGCTCAAGCTTCCCCTCCCAACGCCATCCGCAACCCCTCCCGCGGAACGCAGGGCAACGAGCACACCCTAGCCCACCACGCTTGGCCCCGGCGTCTTGAAGACGCTTGCCTGTAATTCATATACTGTTCCCATAACGAAATTATACCTGAACTGAATGCGCACTGCCGTCTCGCTGCCACCTGCACTCTGAGTCAGTTCGTGCTCTCTGCGAGGGCATGGCGCATGCTGAGAGAGACGCTCCTACAGGCCTGAAGATTGATACAACTTTCTCACGTTCACGGAATCCCGGCTGGGCGCGCAATAATGGAAGCAGAGGAACGGATGGATATCCCATCGGAGATCGTACCGCCATCTCTCAAGGCCCTGGGGCTGAAAGCCGCGACGCTGATGGAGACAGTATATTGAGTGAACTGCACGCAGAGACGCCTCCGATTTCTGTCCCCCGTCCTGATGACCATTCGACCGGTGTTTACCAAGACATCGGCTTCGCCCACAGACCGGAGGATGCTCAGCCTTCCCCGCTTGATAGCTTCCTCCGGGCCAGGCAGTCCGCAATCAGCTTTAATCCCGAGGTCACCATTGACTCTGGCCGCCGCCATACCATCGATGCACCACTTGGAATGCCCGAAGCGAGAAATAGGGCCTACTGCAGGCCTCCGATGCGATCTTCTGCGCTGAGGAAAGCCGAATCCCGGTCGGATGAAGTGCATCACGATGCCAGGGACAGAAACCTGCAATCTGGTTCCGGGAGGCGAGAGAGCCAGCGCCCTTTTCCGACCGGAAATTCTCGTGTCGGCTTTTTCCCAGGTCCTGATGATGATGTCTCTGTGAGCTCTGAGCTCGATCGTCCCACGTCTCTTACTTCGATTTCGACGGCATCTCCGTTCACGGAGGAGTTGCGAACCCCCCCAGAAGGCTCCAGAGATATGATATTCCCACCTTTCCCTGTTTCGTCACCGGGACAGCGGTCAGCTTCACTTGACGATCCCAATATATGGTCTGGTGCCGCTGCGACGCCTTTTGGCACCAAGCCTAGAAGCTATACGTTTGACCGAAATGGCAGCCTGCGCAACTCCATGCGTCAGCGCTCTCGTCGGTCGACCGGCTCGAGCGGCAAATCTCCAGCAAGCGCGTTCCTATCGATGTGGAGCAGTCGAGAAGAGCCTGCTCCCCAGCCGGATGATGAGGGCCAGATGGTTGGAACAGACTATGTTCTGGGCAAGCGGATAGGTTTTGGAGGGTTTAGCACCGTCAAGGAGGCATTTAAACTCGAAGAAAATGGCGAAACGAGACGGCTGGCCGTTAAGATTGTGAGGAAGAATGTGGCCGGGAAGAATGAGAGGGAGAACGATCAAGTCCAGGCGGAGTTTGACCATGAAGTCCGTGTCTGGCGTTATCTCAGCCACCCTCACGTCCTTACTCTTGACGCTGTCTACGAAACGGACTTTGCTACGTTTTGTTTCACCAAGCTGGCCATTGGCGGGACCCTCTTTGACCTGGTTCGTGCGAACCGTCGCGGCCTCGAGATGCCGCTCGCGAAAAAGTATTGCTACCAGTTAGCCTCGGCAATTCGGTATTTGCATGAAGATGCTCGAGTCGTGCACAGGGACATCAAACTTGAAAATTGCCTGCTGGATCCTGTGGAGTCTCCCGACGATACACAGTCATTTAATCTCGTTCTCTGCGATTTCGGGATGGCCGAGTGGATGAGCACGGATAACGGCGGCAGCTCACTGGACCCATATGACAACGCAGCAGACCGTCTCCCCCCGAGGAATATCGGCCCTGCCGTCACGAGCACAAACGTTGCAGGGAGTTTGGAGTATGCCGCCCCCGAATTGCTTCTCTCACCTGGTGGTGTCATAGACCCTGCCGTTGACATATGGGCATTCGGAGTCGTGGCCTTTGCGGTCGTTGTCGGCTCACGCCCATTCCAAGATGCTTTTTCTCCACGAGTCCAGTCAAACATCCTCGGCGGGAATTGGGATAGAGATGCAGTGCTGGGAGACAAGGCGAATCCGGTGGATCTCCGGGATCGTCAGGACGCCCTAGAGTTGATTAAGGGCTGTCTTGAGATGGACCCCGACAAGCGGTGGACCATTCGAGACGTTCTGAACTCTCAATGGTTACGAGAATATGCTGACAGCGCAGAGGCTACAGACACGACATGGAAGCTCTAAACTCCAGTTCTTTTTTTCTTTGCACTAATTATTCTGGCTTTTTTCTTTTTTTTTCCACGGACGTTGTGGGGACTTCTGCATGTGTATGAATGTATGTGTAATAGGATGATATCTTTGCGGGCCTCATGATGGTTGGACGGGATGGAATGGCTTCGGAACGGACTTTGGATTGATTTTTGGGACTTGGCGGCGATGATCGTTTTCAGGCGCTATTCCGAATTTTTCTTCAGGCGCTGATGGCTTTTTGCACTGTTGACGATCGAGGATACCCATGTCCGTCTCTCTCGATTTTGGGGGTTGAAATCCCTCTCGTTCTCGTCTCGAGGATTGTCTCAAGGATTCTCTCGAGGATTTGATGGCGCACTGAGCGGTAGGGATTTGTTCAGTGTGGCAGAAGGGATGGCGTTTGCTTTGATGTTGGTTTCGTATTCGGATTTTTTTCGTTTTTTTTTCTTTTTCCATCTACTCGTATTTGTGATTATATGGGTGGTATCTTCAGGGGACGTCGCCGGGTCTCACTCACCCCTTTGCGTTGATGACTGATTTCATTTTTCTTTTCCTTTTCTCCGTCCACCTCCAACGTTTAATTGGTTGGACCAGTTGGTCTCTAGTCCCTTTTGTACTGTACTAGGCCCCCCATGCAGCAGAGGGGCAGCAATCTTCAGTCACCTCGTTTCTACTCCATACTATAATAATTACATTACGGCTCATCTCATCATTCTGGGACTGGACTCCTTGCTACTCGCGGAAGATGCGATTCTCGGGTAATAATAGTACTGAAATTATGTTACGCGCACGATAGGGACGTTCGCATTGTAGTCGGAGTGACGTGGGCATGCATTGAGAAGAGAGAGAGGGCCTGATAGCGGTTGATGTTCCGAGAAGAGCTGATTGCTGCAGTAATAAGTATAATTTATAAAGGCAGATGGTTTTTTTTAAAAAAAAAATATTGTGGCATCAAAGGATGCGATAACGGCGAGTGTAATCGAATTTCCCAGTTGGCACACATTGCGATTGTCCGTAGCGTGAAATACCTATATTTCTCTCCAAAGAAAAGGACAGACATGATAATACATGAAAAAAGGACATGTGAATGAGACGAGACGACATCATCCGAACGACTACTACTACTACTACTACTACTACTACTACCAAAGCCTGTTCTCCGGCAGCGTCTTCTCCTTCTTGACTCCCGCCATGGACTTCCTCTCCGCCGGAGAGACGAAGAACAGACTGGGCGACTCGTTCGGCTTGAGCAGGTGGCTCAGGTAGCCCCTGTGCGCGGGGTCACGGTAGTACTCGATGTCCTTGCGGTTCGTCGGGTCGGGCAGACGGTACTTGTACCCCATCTCCTTCATGATCTTGGACTCGGAGATCTCGTCCATGCCCAGGGACTTGTTGAGCGCCTCGCTGCCGCTCTGGGCCGTCCAGGCCATCGAGACGAACGGGTGTGTCTCCCGCCGGAGGATGCGCTTGATCGCGGCGCGGGTGTAGAACCGCGTGGTGACGGAGCCCCCGGCGGCCTCGACGGCGGCGATGGCGGCCTGGGAGGCGCGCGAGACGACAATGTGGATGGGCTGCTTCAGGGCGCTCTCTCCGCCGCGTGCGAGCAGCTTCACTCCGTCCTTGGTCTGGTGGATGCAGCGCGACTGGGCAAGCTCGCGGACGGTGATGGGCCGGGCCGGGTCGATACGGCCCTGGTCAATCCACTCTTGGATGCGATCGAGGTTGACGGGTGCCATTTCCACGGAAAATCTGAGAACACGGATCAGTCAGAGACAGAAGGGAAAGACGTGATTCCATGATAGGAAACGTAGCATTTCAACGTACATGTTCTTGAAACCACGCTCACCGTGGACGATGTGGTCAGGCGTCTGACCACCATTGAAGCCCGCAGGCACCTTGCCATGCTGCTTCTGACCCTTGTGACCACGACCGGAGGTCTTACCCTTGCCCGAGGCAGGACCTCGACCTCTTCGGATGCGCTTGTTGTAGGCGCCTGGGTTGTCGGAGAGCGAGGCTAGGATGTGAGCATTGCGGCTCTGCTGCTGCAGCTGGGGGAGCAAGAAGGACAGCGGCGACGAGATCTGGAGAGAGAGGCGCTGCAGCTGCGCCGACAGCGCGGACAGCCGGGGAGGCATGGTGATGGCGGGCTGTGTCGTTGTTGCGGTGCTCTTGCGGGGATCTCGAGTCGATGTTCCCTCTGAGATCTTTGCGGTGCTCGCCGGAACGGAAGAACCGCTCGGGACCGCTTCGCGTCGCTCCCGCACCGTCTCCTCTCCCCTGCCCGCGGCATGCAGGGAGACCGCGCCCCGGCTCATAGTTCTTTGTTACACCAATGCCCGATCTGCACCAACGCTCTTTGTGCGTCATAATGACCAGCATGGTCGTCCCTTGATTCGTTTTCCTCAAAACAGCTAGCCCGATCGTTGTTCCCTGGAGTGGATCCCTGACCTGATGCCTGCGCCTCTGTGCGCCCAATAGGCCCTCGCGCTCGCCTTTCCCCTTGCGGGGTGTTTCCCCAGATATGCTGGATCTCGAACGCAGGATACGGGGCAATCATGCACTTTTCTTCTTTTTACTTGCCTCCGTCGGTATTCTGATCCTCCTGTTGGATCTCGGCGTCCTCTTCCTCGCACCTGATATCAATTCGACTACAATAAAGGTGCCGCTTCGAGGCGACCTCCCCTATGACACCCTTCCGGTGCGTACGGCCTTGTCGCGCATCCAGCACCGGCCACGACGAACTAATGCGACCCTAGTTCCCATCGGGCGATGGCCTTGGCTTCCAGGGATCCTATGGATCCTACCAACCGGAAGATGCGCACCCAATTGCGGGGCTTATGAAGGAAGCAGATGAGAAATGGTTCAAGTATGAAGAGAGCCGCTCCAAGACCTTCAGAGAGACGGTCGCAAAATACAGGCAGAGGCATGGACGGCATCCGCCCCCGGGTTTCAAGGAGGTAGGCCTCCCTTTAGTGGTCCGATGTGTCGCGCGATTCTTATATGGCTCTGTTCCAGTGGTACAAGTATGCGCGTGAAAGAAATGTCCACAATATCGATGACTTTGAGCAGATCATGGACGATCTGCGACCGTTCTGGGCGATTGACCCCAAGGTAATTCGGAAGATGGCTGCAAAGTTGCAGAACGATGCTGAAGGAATAGCGGGCATACACATTCGCAACAAGAAGGTTTCCAAACTGACGAATCAGAGCTGGCGCTCAGAGACATTGGCACAGCTGATATCGCGGTTCGTGGAGTATCTGCCTGACATGGACATTGCGGTGAATCGTCTCGATCAGCCCCGGGTGGTGGTGCCGTTCGAAGACCTGCAGGAGTTGCTGGCAATCGAGCTGCGGTCGAGAACGATGAGACCAGATGCTCGCGACGCTTTTACTGAGAATATGGAGCATCTTCTCGGCTTCGACGAGCCTCCAGGCGATTGGGATGATTCGACGAACCCGGAATGGTTTCCCTACCCGGGAAAACAGTACATGGACATCGCCAAACTCGCGTGTCCTCCTGACTCCCCTGCCCGCAATGAGGCGCTTACGATTGCGGATGCCGACGCTAGGTACAAGCATCAGCTAGGAGGCTTGGTGACCAATTTCAACCTCTCCACGGATCTCTGTACCGTTGGCCCCGCGATCAAAGATCAGCATGGGTTCCTCTTCTCGGCGTCAAGCATGATCGCCTCGCAGCGCCTGGTTCCAGTTTTCAGCGAGTGCAAGGTCAACGTCAACAATGATATTCTCTTCCCCGCGAACATGTACATCCTGAAGGACCCGCGTTATATGTACGACCCAACGTACGACTGTGAGTGGGAGGACAAGGCAGATACTCTCATCTGGCGCAGTGTGACGTCCGGTGGTGTCCAGGTTGAAGACAATTGGTGGCGTATGCACCGCCAGCGTCTCGTCATGTTTACCAACAGCACCTTGATGGGCGACAAGGCGGTCAGGATTCTGACCGAATCCCCCGAGGAGAAAGGGAGGTATGAAAACTTCCATGGTTTCCAGCCATCCGCGTTTGCGACCAAGCACTTTGACGTCGGATTCACGGAAGCGTGGGGCTGCATCCCTAGGGATTGCCCCTTCTACAAGGATGTCTGGACCTTCAAAGAACCCATAACGCTGTCCGAGCAATTCAAGGACAAGTTCCTGGTCGACGTCGACGGCCACAGTTTTTCCGGACGGTGGCGTGCCTTCCTTTTCAGCAAGTCGCTTGGGATCAAGGCGACCATCTTCCGGGAGTGGCATGACTCGAGACTCTTTGCCTGGCGGCATTTCATCCCGCTGGACAACCGGTACGACGACCTATACTCGATCATGACCTACTTCATCGGGATTGGCAAAACCAACCCGGGAGACAATTCCGCAAACAATGATGTCTATGTTCGCAAGCACGACGTTGAAGGGAAGAAGATCGCGATGCAGGGCAGGCATTGGGCACAGCGTGTGCTTCGCGACGAGGACATCGAGATCTACATGTTCCGCCTCCTGCTCGAGTACGGGCGCATCATTGACGACAACCGAGACGAGATTGGATACAGCGGCGACGGGAGCGAGCTGGACGATTTCGACAAGGAGCACCCGATCCCTGAGTCACCGCCCCCTTTGAACTGGACCTCTATTTAAATAACGACGGCCGTTGTTGGTAATCTCCTTTACCATATCATGTCTCTTACATCGATTTATTACTCCGGGAGATAGACATTCGAGCTGATGTCTAATCTCAAGATATCTCTATATTGACTGGATACCCTTTCTCAACCCATTTATCCACTGCATATATTTGCTCTACTTCCTATAAATATTTGAAATACGGAGGCATTTTGTCACTTCCATACTCTTTTTTTTCTTTTTCATTTTTGGGATTTACAGCGCGGCTGTACAGTACTGTACAAAACTTGGGGAGTATTAACCTTCAGTCTCAACGATTTAAATACTTGGGTGTGTTAACGGAATGCCAAATCTGACGATGTACATAGAATTGTACATATACCACGACATCCTGGAACTACATGTACTTTTAGCGAATCTGACTTCGTGTGCAGCAAGATATCCCCACACTATTGTACTACCGAAGACGAATACGATTTATCCTGATCATTTTGAATAAATATCTATTCTGGGAGCTTCTGGATCTTCTTATCGACAAGTTCATTGCATTATTATTAATTCTTCACACTCCTGGTCGCCCCACCCACATACCGGGGACTTGTCTACCATACAATAGAAAAATATTACCGCTGGTCGCAACCAGGAATGACCGAATCGACAAATCTCTCCACTGCTCCAGAGAGAACCTGCAAGCCCTTTCGATTTTAGGCCCTCTAGCTCGATCTGAATCTTCTTTGCTCCTCGAGCAACATCTCATTCGTTGATCATCAGCGTGGCTGATTTTTCGATTCCCGATTCAAAGGCGCGGATCTAGCTCCTTATCGAATGACGCGAGATCCGTCCACAGACATGTGGTCTGACCTCCGGCAAAGGCGGACGAGGATGGCCAGGTCGACGTCTGATTCGATTAAGTTGCAGCCATGCGAATAAGTATCCATCTGGATAGATACCTTGTAGTGAGCAACAAGCACCATTATTCATTTATTTTCTTTGGAAATAAGTTTTGGGTTACTTATTCGCCGCATGATCCAACTCTGCAATCGACGTACTCCTTCACCTTGTCAAATTCTTTCTCTGGCTCGCCATGGACGATCCACTCGACCATGGCATTGATGAAATCCTTGCCTCCGTTCCTGCAGACTTCATCTACGTCGTAAAATCCCCGGACAATCTCATCAACTTGTGATTGGAACGGAGTCGAGGGATCAGAGATCTAGTTCTTTCCCGGTTCCCTACAATCTGCTTCCAAGGTGGTTCCCAACACATATGATATGCCAATCAACAAAATTCCAAGTTCCTCCTCGCGCTAAGATCGTCTTTAGAACATCCTCATGCTCATCGCGGAACAAATTTTCCAGCTGTCAATCGCCACAGTCCTATAGTTCCATGGCATAGTATAATTATACTGTCGGAATGTCAATATCTTACGAGATAGCTAAGACCTCAGATTACACAGCTTTCTACTCTTGTTCAAGAACAGCACATGCGACTATGAGTCACAAGACCTCGTTGGGACCTCTCTATGGATGCAGATCTCGAAGAAAAATGCTGCTATCTCAATTCCGCTGACAAATAATAAACTGGTGGAATACTATGTATGCCAGCGGCCGATTTACACATACTGTCAAGAAGCTTCTTAAACCAGCGTTCGTGGTTCTTCTCTTTCTTGATTAGTCATGGTAATTAAATAAATAGATAGTCGGTCAAACTCCCCGTTTTAATAATTAGATGGAGGTATTTCTGGATTAGATTGGATTCATGACCGTCCTTTGTTCGGAATTTTGTTTGCTTTTCTTACATACACGTCTGTCTTCGGGATGCAGGCCTTGACTTTTGATATATAAAGGGACTACATAGGTACCGCCAACCTATACGAGAGTGGTAGGTATGTATAGTTCCATGTTTTTATTGCCTACATCTGTTTCATGAGGAATTGCATCCCAGAACGCAATCGTCGGATAGCTAGCCAAGGCAGCTAAAGGACTACATCCCAAGCACTATCCCGATGGAATCAATCGGGAGGGGGAATGACAACAGCAGCCGTACGAGCACTCATCCCCCATCTCGACGACGTCTTTGTCCACTTGGTCCAGCAGCACCACCTCGACCTCGACCTCGATCCCGCCCCAGCTCCTGAAAGAGTTCCTTCCACACCACACACATATGGCGCGAGTACAACCTCGGGCAGATATCCCAGGAGGAATGTCACATTGACTCGATTGCGGTGCCGCCGAAGAGGTCGTGTTCGTAGATGATGACGAGGAGAACAACGTGCCGCGGCGCGCTCCCTTGGGATTCGAGGCATCGTGTTCAGAGACACGGCTGAGGTCCGGCATCAGCTTCTGAATGAATATCTTTGGAGATCTGGCCAGTTAAGCGAGGAAGGCAATTCCTGAGCAACGCGCAGACGAAGGCGGCATAATGGTTCGAGATAACTTCTTGCAGCTGCTGATCTTAGTTAGAGGGTACTGGAAACCTGTAAGGAACAGCCCCGTTGTATATTCCCTGGGGTCCTAGTAAAATCGCCGACGCAGCCTACTGTACATGAAGGCATCTTGTCAGCTTTGAACATCCAAGATGGGCATGGAACTACTTTATAGGTTGACAACACGCCCTGAGGTCCTTGAAGACGCCGTGTAGTTGGTTGGCATGGACATGTTATGTACTTACGCAGGAGACCATCCCGGACCTTCCAGGCGAACGCCGACACCACAGCGCTCGTCTTTCACTCACATTACCACTATAACGAATACCGAAGACGCCCATTTAGTCATGGACGAGATGCTGAGATATAGAACGGTAGATGGCATCATCGGGGCATGCAACCCCCTTCTTTTCCCGTCGCAGCAACCAAACCCTAAACATGGTGGAAAATCGTAGCCTACCATTACCACCATCATATAATTCCCAGGCCTACTCGACACATCCCGCCCCCGAACCGACCCCGTCGCATGCATGCATCAACATCGTCCGCTTCTTCTACCGCTACCGCCGCGCTGCTGCGGGAGCAACCTCCGGCAGTGACGATGACGACGCATCAACGCGCATGGCGGCGACGCCATGGACCTCGCGATGCGCACGCATCCTGGCGTTCCGCACGCGCTGGCGGTCCGCGACGACGACGAAACTGCCGGCCCTGCAGCAGGAAGGAGGGACGGAAGGAGGAATGGAGGGTCCCCTCTGTCGTACTGTACATGCAGGGCAAGAAAGGGGATTCATTCGGCTGGGGAGGGAATCGCGGTTACACGACCGCGCTGGGCCGTTAAGGCCATTAATGCCGTTGAGAGCGTTGACGTCGCGGCCTAGACTGAATGGGACGGTCATAGATAGATCGATAGCCAAATATGGCCTTTTTTTGACTTTAAAGCTCAGTTAACAGCTAAATGGAACCTATCTATCTCCCTATAACTGCTAATACTCTGTCGTTGGAGTATATAAGGTCGAAATGTTGGGATATAAGGTCGAGCAAAAACTTGCAAGACAAACTGGCAATGTTAAGGTTGCCTTTTTGGTTCAGCATACTCCTACTATTTAAGATTACTTGCATTGCATAATAAACCACATACTTCCAACTCAACCGGCCAGTTCCTCTCAACCCTAGAAAAAGCAATTGTTTTATCCAATAAAGGTTAAAGGTCACACACGGTGTGTTCACTGACTGGCACTGTCAAGCTTCATGAAGCTCGAGCCTGCTTACAAATTTCCATGATATTTTTATCAACATAGCACAGTACGCGGTGACCGAACTTAAGCATTACGAGGCAGTCAATTCATAGGTTCCTGTTGGTGAGAATCGGTCTCATATAGCATTTGGCCAAGGAAAAACCTGGTTGTGGTTAGGGTAACATCTAGTGCTATGGTTCCAGTTCAACTTCATATTACACGGCTACGTGATACCAAGCTACACAGAAGCAGCAGCACAGGGAGAAAGAAAAGGAAGCTTGCAAGGAACTCATGATCACAGCTCATAACTCGATGTGTCACCAATTTCATTATTGGTGCGCGGTCACGCATCAACCCTCGTGACTGCTTATCTAATCTAAGACAAAAGCTAACCGAATCCGATTTGGTCCATCGTTCGTAACCTTCCTTCCTTGGTAGTAGTAAAACACGTGTCCCAAAACCACCTTGTTGCTCTGCGAATTCATTTCCGGCACCATCTGCACGGGGTAGAGAGCAAGAATCTCGAATAATATCAAGAATCCCGTGTCGAAAAAGAGACGAATCCCACCCAGTGTATCATGCGTTCTCAAGAGAACCGCCGAAGTCTGTCGTAAAAAAGCCCAACGCCTAATAATGCAAATATCGACAAAATGTCCATGTCACCCAGAGCCGTAATATCCACATGAAGATGCAAAGGAAAAGTCACTCTAGCAAAAAGGAAAATGCGGCAAGCCGTATCCATGCAAGAGTTAAAAGTAATACGGTTCAAATACCGAGACGCCTCGGAGGGGGGATAAGAAAAAAAAATAAAGACCCATCTGTTCAGGTTAATTCCAGCGTGAAGCTCAATGGCTCATGTCATAACCGGTTCGGAATTCTATACAAGGCGGGTGAAGAGGAAGGAGGACGCGTTTCGTACGGGGAGTTCGTAAGCATCGGCCGTGAGGAGTGTCGAAACCTAAGTTGAATAGTTCTGTCCGGAGAGGAAATTGGGCTGCGCAATCTGACCCTGTGGCCATGCCTCATGGTGGAGATATGGCAGCACCCCGGTCTTGCGTTCAGATGCCGATTTCCCAAGCGGTTGGTAGTGCATCTGATCATAAGACACGTTGCGCGGGTAGTGTAAAGATCCGGACGGTGGAGGAATCAGGAGTGTATTGACACCGCGAACTGGCCGATAGGGTGAATTCCTGTTCGTCAAAAAGAAGGAGGGCGAAACATGTGTCTGTGGTGTATGGCCGGAGTATGCAGACGGCGCAGGGGAAGCGGCTGCGGACGACACCATGAACGGACTCTGACGCCTTCCTGCGTCTGGTACAGCCATTGCTGTGTTGTAGAGACCAGATGGCGCAGGAGCGACCGAAGTAGTTGTGGTTGGCACTTGCTGAGGCCAGGTAGTGGAGGGGTTGTGGTAGACCGAAGATAATGCACGTCCTGCTGGTAGCGCAAGCTGAGAACCAGTCGTAGGGACGTTTGAAACCATCGGTTTCGAGGTCTGTGGGAAGTTTGGCCGTGGCAGACGTGGCATGGGGGGCACCGCCACGGACGCGTTGGAGGTTGGAACGGAGGTCGGTGTCAGGACGGGGGGCAGAGTTGGCACACCGTTTACCATCGACGGTGGAGCCAAGGTCGACACCGGAAGAGGATGATTGCTTGATGCCGCCATCCTCTTGGCAGGGCGGTCTTCTATTTGCTCATCCCAATTCCGCTTCCTGTTGGCTGGTGGAAACTCTGCTTCAGGAAGCTGCCTTGGAGGCGACCGGGTCTGATAAGGTAGACCGTTGAACGTCGGATTCCAGTTCTGCTGAGCAGGCAGAGAACCGGTGGCAGGAGGCGACGGCAACTTCGACGCCGGTGAAGACGATCGGACATGTCCAGACACCGTATTTGGCGGAATCTGCAACACGGGGGTCGTTGGGACCAGTTCGTTCTCCGTAGGCATCCGGGAGGCCTTTTCAAAGTAGTCCGCAAATATCCCAAGCTTTACGTGCCATTGCGTCCATTCCTCCTTTGACACGAAGAGGTTGTAACGAACATTACTGAGGAACTCAACCTCCATAATATGTATCTCCTGAACAGATATCCCGGAGACCTCAGCCCAAGTTTTGTTGGTGTAGGTGTTATCGTCGAGGACTGCAAACGTTAGAAGCTGTCACCAAGAAAAAAAAAAAAAAAAGCCTCAGAGGGGACCCATACATTTATTCCCCATCATCAGAGCAATAGTCATCAGTCTGAACTCACTGCCTTTCTTTCCCCTCACTCCCGGGTTGAACTTTTTCAGCCGATATATGAACAGCAGCGCCAAAAGAATGACATTTTGGCTCACTTGAGTAGTTGAGAGTATAGTCGTGACCCATTTCTGAAAGCCAATCGTGGGAATAGCCTCGGGGACAAGAGAGGGAGTGGTATAGACTCGATCCTCGATGGCCTTCAACTTCGCGGTCTTCTCGAACCAGAAGAGGCAGGTAATCTAATCCCCGAAAGTTAGAATTGCCCGGGGACAAACAAAAGAAGCATTTCTGTCAGAGAACGCTCACCTGAGCAGCGAATTCTGCGAGACTCCCCTTGCTGTCATTAATGGACGACGGAATTTGCAGATACGGGGCTATCGAGCTCTCCGTACTCTTCTTCCGGTCGGCCGTGTCGGTAGCAGTGGGGTCCTTAGCAGCGGGAGCATAACTGCGGTTCTTGCCGACGGGGGTCGGCGACGCGGGGAGGGAATCGACATGTGCGTGCGGCATGGTGGGAACTTTGCTGTAGCTGTGAACAGGGACTCCGTATGGCTTGTCTGCATAGTTGGATGCTGCTGCTGCGTTGTAAGCCACGCCAGTCATATCGCCTGGAGGCGTTGGTAAACCGTCCCTGAAGGGAACGGCACAGTAGGTAGTCTCCAACGGAATCTTCTGGGACGGCTGCCTAGACCACGCCGAGCCCTCTGAATGCTGGCAATCTAGTAGATTTGGAGTTATGGGGTCTGGAAGCGAGAGGTGTGGTTGTGAGGCAAGAGCGGGAGGCATAGGTGCGGGATGGAGGAAGAGATGAGGGACCGCTGGGGGTTCGAAGTGAAAGACGAGCAATTCCACGAACAAAGGTCATGGACACCGAGTAAAAGAAGTCTCCCGTGCTCAATCGTTCTTGGATCCGGTGCGCTTCACTGTTCGCAAGCGGGAACGGATGTAAGTGATAACTGGAACCCAGTGGCTTGGACGACGACCGTTGGAGAGAGGATCCCAATCACGGGCCGTGAATGGACAGTCCAATAGCTAGGAGGATCGCAACGAGCTGCTCTGGTGAATGTAGACCATGCCTGCCCCGATGGAAATGAGGGCAATGAAGAGGGAGAGCCAAGGCCAGGCGCAGGGCTCTCACATATCAGGATAGCGGAGATATGAAGATGAGGCGCTATCGAAACTGCGCAGTTGACTGCGCAGGGTAATAAAGGGACAATGAGAGAGGAGAAGCAGATGAATGCAGCAAAAAAAAAGAATGCAGCTATGGTACAGAAGCAGAAAAGAAAAAAATGAGAAACGAGAGAGAGAAAGGGTAATAATGAAGGATGAGGTCAAGACATCATCCCTCGTCCAGCGGTGCTCTTCACTCCGCTGGATGACCAGGGTAGGTTAGTACTCGTCCGGAGAAGTGGTGCCAGGAGCTGACAAAGTTTGACCCGGAAGCAAGTCCAGCGGGCTGATCCTCCTTTCTGGGGCTGTTTGGTCTGGTCCGGTTTGGGCGTTCACTTGATTGTCTCTGCTTTGTCTTGAAGAGAATCAAAGACCGGTTGATGTCAGAGCCACCGGCGGTGGATGCAGGGCTACAAGGGCAGGTCAGCAGCCTTAGGGCGGTTCGCCGTGTCTAGGGCTCTGCGCTCCTGGAGGCTAGGACCCGTATCCAGGGCCAATGATCAGACTGGGTTAGCGTCGCGTTGCAACCGTCGCCGTGTGCCGCCAGGTCCCAGGATACCTGCTAAGGTAAGGATGCTTAAGGGGGGCCGCGCAGGCCGGGAGGGCGGAATGGCGAAGGGGAGGGGGGGGGGTTGAGCGCGGTGGACGATCACTGGTCACGCTGGCGGAAGGGCAGGAAGGGCAGGAATGGGACACGATGGGTACGGAGCATGGACGAAGGCATGGTCGGGGATTGGGGCTGACGGATCTGAAGGGCAGCGTCGGCGTGGGTATGGGCATCATGGACGGAGATGGGCGCGATGGGGCGCTCCAGGGTATGGAACCGGAGGATCTCTGGATACGAGTCCAGGTATGTCAGTGTGAGGGGCGACGGGACGACAGGCCAGCAACAACGCCGCAGCGCCGCCCAGGGAAGGGCTGGGCTGGGAAAAAGAAAGGGAGCCCACCGTCGAAATAATAATAATATCCACCGTCCACCGCCTTCAGAACCCGTCCTCCGTCCCGCGTACCACGGCACCGACTGGCCACCGGTCGTCGCCGCGGGCCAAGGCCTCGCCATGGCGCAGACGCTGACTTCAGTCGTGCTCGTCAACGCTGCCTCAACCTACTAACGACGCCCACGGTGTCGACGGCGCTGCATCTCCCACGGGTTGGTCCAGCTGCCGGGATGGGACAGGAGCCATCATCATCATTCTTCACGGCATCCCATGGTCCCTAACATGGGCATGGCGCTAAGGGCTGCGCACAACGCCCACGCTGACCTGACCACGCTACGTCCGGAGGAGACACTGGATGCAGTAATGCACTGCCCGTAGCCTCCTGTCCCGCTCAAAAGGGTTATATTGATCGTGGTGTGATATTACACAGTCCCATGCGGAGCTAGCTGCCTGTGACCGCCTGCGCTCAGATGGTATGGACCTGTTTGACTTTTTGCCAGCGTTGGCTCTCCGCCTGCCCTCGGCTCGGTGGGCTTTGCGAGACGACTGGACGGGGCTGTGTTGATCCGATCGTCGAAACTCAGCAATCTGGTGTTGAATCTGTTCCTGCCTTTTCGCCCCCCTCATCATCACCACCAACTCTGTAATCATCCTTTGCATCATACGGACGCGTTTCCCTGCACGCCGTGTCTCTGAATCAGGGGTCTACGGACGGAGCAAACTCGTAACGTCTTCTGATTTGCCCCCCTCATCCCTCACCGCGATCGTAACAGCGTGTCCCCGCGAGGCGCAAAGTCGCAACGCCTCGCATCCACACTACAGAAGATAGTATTATTCTCTACGAGTCACGACGGAGTCGTGGGCGTGGGTAGGCATCACCGGTCCAGGAAGTAGCAAGCGGACATCGATGGATGAACCCGGCTTGCGTATCGCAGACGGGACGAGGCGGCTGGCCGCTGGACGCTCGTCTACAGAGTTACTCCGTACATCTCATCATCGAACCGTCAACCGACTCAACCCGGTCGATGGTGATCCATCTCGGACGTTCTCCAGTGTGGCTCTTTGACCAGCTTCCGGTGAAATCTCGCACCAGGCCCAAAAAGAAGCCACAGACAGTGATGCAGCAGTCGAGTGCAGACATGGAAGATGCAAAAAGTCGAGCAGATGCTACTAGAACCAACCAGCACCAGCGCAGGAGAGCGCGGGTCCAGAGAGTCGACCGAGACGGGCGCGATCATTCCTGTCCTTAGTAATCTCCCCAATGCATCGGCCTGCAACTCTGGCACTTTTGTCTCGCTTGGTTGCTCGAGAGTCGCGAATTCCAGGATGCGTCCCGAGAAATTCTGATAGTCGGACAGAGCCATTCCCACCATGCTGATCTGGGCCATGACTGCGTAAGGATGGGAATAATGGAACGGCGGGCGTCTGATTCGAGGTCGGAAGTTCCAGAACCCAGAGCAGAGGTGTGATTGCCTGGCGAGGAATGCCAGAACCAGCAAAGAAAAGAGCACGAGATGCGATAGTGCTGTGCAGAGCCGGTCTACGGTTCACCGTGCAGCCGTCGGTTGGCTCCTGGATGGGGGCTTATTGGGCATAACAGTCATAACTAGCATGAGCGGGGGCTTGCGAAGGGGAGCGTCGTACGCGGCGATCCAGGGGGCAATAACCCTACCGACGTGTCTTGTGTCTGGGTCTGGCATGGCCGAAGGGCGGGTTTTTGCCTTTTGGGTCTCTTTGCCTCTTGAAATTTTTTTTCGTTTTTTAACTTTTCTGGGCTTGCTGGGCGTGGGACGCAGCACGGCGTCCTGCCCAATCGCCGTCCACGCAGGGCGCCGGACCTTGCCATCTCCGGGGCCCGAGGACGCGCTGGATGGCTGCTCCTTGCCACCAGCCCCAAACAGGACGCTGAGACCGAGGGTTGCGGCGGCGGTCCAGTCGACCAGCCTTGGAAGTTGGTCCTCCAGCGAGGAAAAGGTACCGTCATCCACCGCCTGCTTACGGGACAAGTATCACCAGCCACTGGGCAGGCGAATCATCCCGTGCCTTCTCCCGTATCGTGGTACGACAACGGTAACGGGCAGCTCGCCTGAGCTAGTCCCGTTCGAGGCGGCATCGTTGTCAGCCGGCCTCGGCAAGGACCCTCAAGCCTCAAGGTTCAAACAGGCTTGGGCGGTCTTGGGCTTGCCGCCAGTCTGAGACCGTCCCGTGCTACGTTCGACGTACCGCCGAGGTACCGCTTCCCATTCCTGCATCCGTTACGCGTTTCCAGACCATGCTCACTTGTGCATCTGGTATCAGTAAGTGATCGTGGAATCATCCGGAGAGCCGCAGAGTTGATGGCGTCGTCTGTTCGACAACTCCAACGGTGATGCTGAATTGCTGATGGACATCGAGAATCTTCGCTAACGCGGCTCTGGATGCTACTGGCCAAGTTCCGCATGAGCCATAATGTGTACGAAGTATTTGCGTACGCAAGTAGCTCTGCCTTGAGAACAGCAGGGGAATGATAATCCCGCCGGAGCTGAACTATACTCCTCCGCATATAGCAGGACGATCAAACAGCAAACGAATAGACCAACAGAACGTCTGTTGGAAACACTGGACGACTCAGAAAGCAGGCGCCATTTATTGGCGACGTTATGCAGAACGTATATAACTGGGAGAACAATGCCACATATAGCACTGCCAACCGGAGAAATTCTCACATCATCGGACCAGGTATGAATGCCGGTTATTATTGCTGCAGGTGGCCTACTCATCAAAAAAGATGATCACCTACGGCGTATATTATTATCGAGTCCTCTTTTCACCGGATGCCACAAGGCAGCACCAGCGCCAGCATCATCATGACGAGGTTCAGGGATGGGCCACCAGCCGAAAGACAGCTGCTGAGCCTGGTACCTGAGCATCTTCCACCCAACTGCTGCTGCTGCAGTCCTCCTTGCTTGTCTGTTCCTCCAACTTGTTGGTGATGGACACTGGATGATATGTTTAAATGCACAATGATACATCACACAACCCATCTGAGGCATGCATAAGAACCACCACTCCTACCGTGCTACCGTGTACAGATGACTGGATACACACATATTTCTGGGAATTTTGGACCATTCCCATTCGATCCGACTCTCTGTGTGAGCGTTACTGCGCAGGCCCTCTGTCAACCAGCAAAATGGAGATTGCGTAGATTCGTACAGTAGTCGGGTAGTCCACGGCTAATCTGCGGTTGGCAAGGACCACGTCAATAATTAGACCGCATTCAAGCGAAGATAATGATCTGCGGAAAGCCTCAAGCCAGAAAAAAAAAAGCACCTGAGACACATAGAGACGGAACACAATCACAGTGACAGGAATTGTGGAGAAGGATGGATCAAACCAGCCTTCGAAGGCGAAGCTGAGAGAAGAGCCTTCGTTCCTGCGCTTAGTCATCATTCATGATGTCTAGGTAGGTTATCACTTCGCTCCCAGCGGGCGGGCAACCAACAGGCGTTTTCATTTCAGCATGGATTATTTTATTATAGAAACCGCCCAGGGCCCCAGCCAGGTGCTCCATCGTGAGTTGTTTTGATCCCGGTCCTATGCGCGTCACTGAACCATGTCCTCCACCAAGCACCTGAAAAGAAGGTAAAACATATCCCGACAACTGGAGTTTCCACAGTTTTCGACAACAGACAACGACTGGTAGAGTAGTAAGACGGAAGGGACCAGGGCCCAGAAAGATGGCAAAAGCCGCAAATCCGTATATAGCCTTATCCGGCTCTTTTTTGAGTGAGTATACTGTTATCTAATCAGCTGAAACTTGACAAGGCGGTACAGTGGTTAGTCCCACTCTCCCAGGCTGAGAGTGAGAGATTTCAGATTTTGACATCAACGGGTCAACCACAAAAAATCAGCCTCGGCGAAATGCGAATGCGCAAACTTATCGCGGCTCACTTCAGGGCCCGTGTTTCTTTCTGCGCCTAGCTAGCACCGCCGTCGGGCAACCGGGCTCAGCAACTTTCTCGAATCCGACCAGGGTCGCTGCCACAGCCAGGCCCCCCTCCCCCTCTCATAGACTCATCCCCTTCGCTCCAGTGACTGGGCTCCACCTACCATCTGAGACTCTCGAAACCGAAAAAGCGCGCAATAATCGCTCGCGAAGTCACGGGACATCAGAGTAGTTCCCAAATCCTGAAACGCGCCCCCCCCCCCTCTCTTCCCCGCTCGGGCTTGCAAGTTGCTGCAACTGCAAGTCCCTAGCAGCTCTACGCAGTAGTCCCTATGATAGTACTACGGAGTACGAAAGTACTGCGTAGTAGATAGTAGTACTCCGTACTACTACTGCGCCGACATGGACATCGATCGCATGTCCGACGGAACGCACACTTTTCAGTTTCTAGACCCTTGGTCCCCTGCTCTTCCCGAATTCAATCCCGATAAAAAGAACGATCCATTATTTTCCTTTCTTAGGTAATCCGCCACTGCAGTCGATAAAGCAAGATCGTCTCGTCCGAGTGAAAATAATAATATCGCAACTGCCTGTCAGCCACTCTGCCACAGCCGGTGTCGCCAGTTATGTCATGTCATTTCATTATTTATTCATCTATGCAAAGTACGGAGCACAGTAGTAGGAGTGGTTCCGACGCGTACAGTACTACGCAGTTGTCCTCCTGTTGAAGGTCGAAACTCGACACACAAAGGAGGACCGCTCTCCTCGTCGCCCTCAGACTCAGAGGCTCAGACCCTCTGCATCTGCTGTCTTTAATTATGTAGTAACTTTTGTTCCTTGGCCCTTGGCACCGACGGCACCGTACCTCTCGTCCTCTTCCACGCCACGCCTCTCTGACGCCCGGGTACTAAAACTCGTCAAGCCATCCCTCGTCTAAAAGTACGGAGTACTGCGTATGTATGTACAGTACATCTGCAAGGCAGAGGCTGAGCAGTTGTGGTGACTTGGTGACAGTCGTTCCTTGTCTGTCGAGTAGTACTCCTTCCTACATCCCAGTCCTTCGTTGCTTCCGTTTACGTACTTGACTGAGAGGCAGGCAAGGAATCCCAAATCCCAAACAAATTTAGAAAAGAACGCAAGGCTGCCTGTCATTATTCTGGCTTGACCTTGACCTGAAGAAAGGCTGACGCTGACGCCCTAGATTTTACTCCTGCATAATAATGCTATGCTATGCTGTTACTGTTGTACATGTACAGTACTCCGTACACACGGAGTACTCCGTCTCCTTGCATGGTACTTCTATTATATCCACAAACCGCATGTAGAGTACATGACATGTACTGTACTTGCGTATGCCGTACATTAGTAGGTGGTAGGTAGTAGGTAGTAGTGGTAACCTGAGCTACACACACTCCGACTATTTAGACGTGTACCGATTACGCAGTACCTACCTACCTACCTACCCATAATGACTACTGCGTTATTATTAGTTATTGCTTAATGACCCCAGACTGGCAGACCCGGTTGCTGCTCGATCTAATGGTGATGCAGCACCCACAGGTGACAGCAGCAAGGCGCAATGATAATAATATCCTTAAAAGAGGAGGGGAAAAAAAAGGGGAGGCGGGAAGCGTTGATTATTGATTGTTCGACCGCTCCGTTTCCAACTTTTCCAATTTCTGGCTTCCAAGTTCTCAAGCGCTGCGAGCACGGGAAGCGATAGGTCGTTGGTCGGAATCAAATACGGATACAGGTTTGATTTTGATTTTGATTTTGATGATGATGTGATGCCAGATGCCGCGTCATGGGCTCTGGAGCTATTATTGCTGATAAGCCGACGCTAGGTATTATTGTTGATTCGACGGTTCAGATCTACGGAGTGCTCCGTACGGAGGTACTGCTTCTATTTCTCAACTCCGTACTACGACGGAGTAGTACTACCCAGAAATACCCAGTAATATGTATGTGTCTAAATGCTCGGGGCTATTATAGATGTTGCATCCCGTCTCCATGTCTCATCTCAGCTGGAGTATGCAGTACGCAGTACATAATTAACCTAGCGAAATCATCACCAGCGAACTACTAGCGAACGCAACCTCACTATGTAGGATGTACAGTCCATACAGCCTCCTTTTTAATGAACTAATATCTTACTCCCGCGGTCAGGTGTAGCTAACTCAGCCGTACTGGAGGTGGCGCCTTTTTTGTCTCCTGCCGAGCCGTGTCTGAGGTACGGACAGGTACTGCGACTGCTAAGTCCGTAAAGGACGGAACACGTCTGACGGGCACGGGAGTGCTCATGCCCATTTCATAATTTACGTACACGTAGACGGTAGACGCGTAGCGAATGCTGATCTGCCATAATAATAATCAATAGTAATGTACGGAGTACCCCGTATGGTTTGTGGCGTCTGCCAGTGTTAGATTAAGATGTTGGAGGCTCGAGGCTCGAGCGCCGGGACCGTCCTCCTGCCCCTTTTGTCCGTTCCAGCCGCCGCTTTTGGGCGTTTGCCCACTTGCAAACTGTCACGTGTCAGAAGATGAGGCTTCAATAAATAAAATGGCTTGTCGGGAGGCTTTTTTTTGAGACTTGAGCCCCCTTTTTAGCCTGCTCTGCTGACTCATCCTCGATCGTCCGAAGTCCAGACTCGAACGGGAATCGAGGTCGGACCAAGACCAGACCGTTTTCTGTTTGATTGCGAGTGACGATGCCGGTGATGTCATCCTTCACAATGAATAATGATAATAATGGAAATCCACTGCTTCGTGATGGATGAGATCATGGCCCCCCATGGGAGTTGTAACTAATTACCTAGATAAAGGGAGGGACTTGGGGGAAAGTACAGTACCTGCTGTACTCTAACTACTACTACGCGGCAGGCGGCTGTCATATCCTACCTTACCACTTTATCATCCCAGCGAAATTATGATGGCTATTCAGTAGTACCTTGGCTGGATCAGTGCAATCCAACAGATTCAGCTGGCATCTCTGAGTCTGACAAGGTGGTAGAGCGCTAGCCTTGCTCTCCTCGAGGCAGCTTGGATCCAAGACTTTTTTCAACGACTGTATTAGAGTCGCATGTTCTCCTAGAGATATCGATCGGGAACGGACTTATTCCCGTTCTTATCTTATAGAAATGGTCCCTTCCAGTTCTATCTGTGATCGTTTCAGAGTAATAATAAGAAGAATAATTTTTAACGCACTACTGATTCTGTGTCCATATGGCAGCACTGGAAGAGAGAAATATTATCTTATTCGAAGCTTGCTCCAATCATGAACGGACACAAAAGTCATCCTAGATGAATGTGGACTTGTCAGCAATTTGAATACAGTTAACTCTGCGCTACTTTTCCTGCTTCTGACGATCTAACAGCCGTATTTCCTTTTTATTGTAGTTCCTGTCCGTCAGAAGGCACCCCTCCTCGACTGTATAATAATATAGCAGAAGAGACCCCGGACATTGTTGACTTGGATCGTTGTCCAACTTGATTTGCCCCAGGGAGGCAAGGTGTTTATGCCGGCAGACGTGTTCTTTGCGCGCATCGAAGATCCGGGATCCAGACCATTTGTCTCTGGACTCCAGAGGGGAGAGATATTCCTGCCTTCAGTTGTTCATAATGCACGATTGTCTCTTGTAATTGCAACATTATCTCTGTTCGGCCTTATCGAAGAAATGATGAAGGAGACGAGGCCACTACTGATAATACTAATAACCTGAAAATTCACAGCGAGCTTAACCAGTGATGGGTCAAAAACAGCTAGGCCCTGATATCAATAATGTCGACAGTGCAATGTGCCTCTGTTTTGCCTGGTTTCTCACAGAATTCACCGTTCATCAGGTTCCTTGGATGCTTTGTGCAATGATTTTGTTGGCTACTTTATTTATTTAATACAGCCAGAGTCACTCATCCTAGCATTGCGCTGACGATTGTCTTCCTTTGGCTATAAATAACAACCCTAGCAACAAGCGACCTTGATCGGGAGTGAATCAATCAGAATAAGTTCCTTGCATATGGAATGAATAATCACATCCTGAAACTGCTTGTTTAGGAGTTGATCACTCTAGATGGTGTCTTCTATATCGAGCCAATGAATGGATCATCGTACGTACAGTACAAGATGTTCGATTACATGCACCCTAGGCAGAGGTATTAGCAAACAGAACAAGTGTTAGATAGATATTTACTTGGAGATGAGAACTATGATCTAAGCTCTTTCTCATTATCATTGATAGCTAGGCCTGTCTTCCCATTAAGTACCATTTTCCTGTTCTCTCTGCCGTGTTCTCCGTGACTCGGCGCAAATGAAAGATATATAGTGCATACAAGGAACATTTTCGAAATATTTAATATTCTATGCCCTACTGTCACCAAAGTATTTCGGTCTCCCGGCCCTTCGGATCATCTCCAGATTCGCTAATTCTGCCTCTCTCACATTCCCTGTATAAGTTTCTGTCCTTGGATAGCATCAGCTGCGGCAGTCGAGAGATCGATACCTACGTATCATTCTTTAAAATTAAAAAGGAAAAAAAATTCATCAGTTCAAAACGACATACAAACCTGAGTGCATATGTTTCCCCCATCACTGAGTTGCAATGAACGAAGGCTTCCTGTCCTGTACAGTACATACAGCAACAACCACCGAACATTGATGAAGAAGTCCTGATAAGACAAGTTCTGCGGTTCTGCAGAATAGGGGGTTTGGAGGACCCCAACGTCGACGCAAAAATGCTCTCTGTTCTGAAGGCATCGGAGGCCTCTGTAGCCTCTGGGAATCACTTACAGACTTATTAAAGAGGTTTAGTTTAGAATATATATCAGCATATATCCGAGTCTGTCGCCGTTTCATGATATCGTAAGATGGCCAATTCTTTTTTTTCTTTTTCTTTTTTTTTCTTAGATAAAGAGACCTTTGACTTTGTGAGTTTATTGAAGATCTTCTTTTTTTGTTTACTGGCTTGATCGGGCAATCCCTCGTATTTCACTAAACCATGCAATGGCAATGTAGGTAGTATCCATGCCGGTACTTATTCTATTTCAAGGTATACCAAGCCGCTTCAATTCATGACACTTGGAAATTTCTCTTTAGTGGCGTGACACATCAGTGCTCCATTCTTGTTGAAGGAGCCAAAACTACATATAGCGCAGAGCATAGTAAGTTTTCCATGGCCAGACAGGTAAGTAGGCACCAATCGAGCCTGGCGGGGAGAATCAGTGGTACACTCACACACATGACCACTAACTTATGTTGTGGCCAAATGTGATGGTTTGCGCAAGGATTTGGTCATGGCTCCAGATAGGTATTAAAATGCCAGAGTCTTAGGATGGGCTGCAGCTCCCGGCAATTCTACTGTACTGTATGTACATGTGATAATGTTGGACAGAGATCAGAAGAAGTACATCAGTTGAAGACAGCCTGGGTGGTTGTGGCCAGACTAACAGTTGATGTCCATCCAACATGAGGACTGGACTTGAGAAAGTTTGACATCAAGAGATGCTACTACTGCTTTCCAGTGTGCATCTGTCTTGAAAGGCACTGGAGCAACTCCCAGGGAAGTTCTGGAGTGCTAAATTTGAGTGAAAGTAGCGTCTACTGTTCAGTATTGCAATCTACCCAGTTTTCCGTAGGGGGCTGTATTTATTCTGTTCTGTCCATTTAGGTAGTTGCAGCTCTCAGTCCACTGCTGCTTATGGCTGATCAACACGATGAGAGTTTGATAGTGGGATTGAAGAGCGGTTGGAGAGCCTAGTGTGAGGTCAGAGTAGGCCAGTAGGTAGGGGGTCATCCATTAGGGGGCGCTTATTCTGGTCCAACTTCGGAATGTTGTGCATATACACTACTTGGGATTGACATGCCGTGTGCCAGCGCCAAGGTGAACTTCCAGGATCATTGTCCACGGGTCAAAGATACAAGCCGGTATCCATTTTAGGAAACCTCGATTTTAAACCAACAACGTTCCCAATACTCTCGATGGAAGAAGGGTACTTGAAATCGAGAACACCTCCCCTGCTTACCAAGAATCCGAACAAGACATCGCACACGATCAAATTTCATTGCACGGTACGATGTAATTAGCTTTTTTATCTTTTAATTTGATCGAAACATTGCCATTTGTCGCCTTCTATCAGGAAGATCCAAATGAATACGATAATTGAATAGCGTGAATACACCCAGAGCCTGGGAACTCTAAGAAGCTTGAAGTGCCCATGCAGCCTTTAAGAAATAAATCCTGCCCTGCTGCCTTGGCAAGTTGAAGGCAACGGCCAGTTCTACATTCTTCTTTGGACGTCTTGAACTACATCTTCTATGTGGAGAATGACTATATATATATATATATATATATATATAGCGGCATTGTATTTGTTCTTTGGGATGAACTCGGGCGAATATAAACCCGCTGATACGCCACTGATTTATGAGATGCCTGTGACATTCAGGCAAACCAAATTTGCCAGAAAGTGCGTATTCAGCTGGCCTGAATGGGTGGTAAATGGAAAAAGCAGTAAGCCAGCTTGTTGAGCGGGAGAAGACTTCCGTACTAAAAACGTTGCATGGTGAACACAGTTAACGTGTTGTCGATAGTAGGGCTATGATGCTAGGTCACGGCAGCAGGTATAAATCTATAGACGTCGTATTCCCTTCCAAATGTATCTACTTAAGACGGCTTACGTGGAAATAATCTATAAGGCCAAAAAAGACACAATCAATATCCGATGGAATCGCCTAGGGAGGCCCAGGAACAGCGGTTTTGGAGAGGAAAAATATTGCTCACGCATTTTCCCCCCCAACGGTCTCAGGAAGAATCTGGTCGCAAATCTCACATAGATTATTGGATCACAAGATATAAAGCCCCGATGAGGTTCCATATCGACAAGGCTGCATCTTAGCTGTCGAAAAATACGAGTGTACGTTATGATGAAGGGGGCCGCGCAACCATCTCTACTCCCATTCCCTGCGTTTTAACGCAGGATATGGGCTATCGTATGCCAGTCTGCTTTGTGAGAGGGGTTCAGACCGTCAAGGAGAGGATTCTGCCTCGTAAGATGTAAAGAAGACAAGAGGGCAAGTCCAGCCAGCCTCGTGTAGCACTCGATGAATACCTATTGACTGCGTAATCCGCATAGATATTCGGAGGCGCAGGGTGGCACGATACCCCCAGTATGTAGGAGTATTGATGCAGGAAAGGGCTGTCAATATGCAACTTGGACGGTAGGATTCATGCGGGATCACGAAACACATTCAAAGGACTTCATATCCCATCAGAGAGGACACCTAGTCCTTGCCTTTCAGCTGGGCATCCCTGTTGCAGAACGGAATAATGGTGAGGGCGAATACGGGCCGATTAGTCTTCTAGCGCGCTGCGTAGTGTTCAACTTAAAAGTCTCGACGGTATTACTCTGACTGCATAGACCGATATCACTTACTCACGGCTCACCGGGGTGGCTTCATCGCTAAGAGAATGCCATTCAAAGCTTCAGTCAATCTTTGAAATCAGACTTTGATGGCTGGATAAACATGGCCAGTTGTCCAGTCGCAAGCAGGGATCTTATTAAGCTGATACTGACGTGGAACACGGGCAACCAGCAACAATGTAAACTTTAACGGCAGAAGCATTAGTAGGGACAGTACCTGCATTGATAGAAGAATGGATTATGATTTGCCAGACGGTTCGTCCAGGTAAGATTCAATGGGAGTGAGCCGAGAAGAAAACTGCGCGGGGGCACTGGGCAGGGATGTCTGGAGTACATGCTCTACCGTGTCGAGCAGTGTGGGGTGTGATGGGAGCGCAGCTGTGCGGACCCGCGCGAGAAGTTGGGATTCGCTAATACCAGCAGGCATCACGGACCAGGGGCGGACCGGGGTATAAAAGAGTACGGAGTAAAAGAGAGGAAGGTCTGCCACAAGAGTCAAGACGGACGATGATCTCTTGCGGAGCCGCAGCAGCCCCATGCAGCGCGGGTCCGCAGAGCGCCTGGAACGAGCAGGACTGTCAGCAGCTCGCACCGACGCCATACCACGTCAGGCGGCGGATTATGTATAGGTGATTGTGGATATGTGGAGGACTGGAGGGCTGAGGAAGGGCACATGCCACATGAGGACGTCGTGGTCCAACGGGGTTCGGCCAGCCAGAGGGCACCAGGACAGGAGCATGCAAAAATAATCAGCATTATTCAGCGCAAAGTGGGTGTAGCAACGACTCTGTGAATCCACGCCGTGCACTCAACTCCGTTATCATAGAAGGAGATGGCTGGCCTGTGGCGCACAATGTGACGCTCTCTTGGAGCAAGGTGACGAGGGAACTAACTCCGCCATCCAGTCAGTATTTCCCTTCCAGCTCTTCGGTCCGATCTTCAGATGTATCCATCGCCCCATGGAGCCTTGCATGAGTCGTGTTCGCGTTCGACAGCAGGGAATCACGCGAGACTCGCAATGCAATAATGGTGCCGTTCACTTTGTCCCACTTTCCTCGTCCAGCTGTGGTCAGCAAAGTCATCCACATGAGTCTGTGCTTTGCTTCATGGCGTATTTTATCTCCCGGGGCATTTGGAATCAAAGGGCAATTAGATATCTGCGAGCGTGACTGCGATAGCCTCCAGTGAGACGAGCGCCCTCCTCGATGACCTCGCCATACAACGCATGGTCCAAACTTCAGCCATGCCTTTATGCCACCTTGGTGACGCGTCCATCTTCGAATCTCTTCGACTGCAAGTGTGTCTGGGACAACAGATGCTGCAGCAAGCCGCTCAAGATTGCAGATTTCTTTTCACACGGGGAAGTCTGCACGGCACATCAACGCCGACATTCCCTGCTGCACAATTTACATGTGATGTGACCAGGTCACTTGATACATGATATCTTGAAGGCGATGACGGCCCAATTCCAATGTCGCTCAGCTCCCGATTTGGCAATTTCAGGATACAGACCTAATGTATCGTTGATTCTGACATGAGACATTGAGCGAACTCTGAACAGCATGAGCGCAAATGGCATTTACTATTCATCAGCCAGTTATGTCGTGCGCAACAGTGCGTCTGACTGGGACTACTTCTGTGCGTCAAAAGAGTTGCCTGTTTTCCATGAGGAGAATATCAGCTAATCTCCAGTGACACTGAAGAGAAACTGCCTGAGAACACATTACTATGAGGTCCTACTAAGCATTGTGGCTTTCTTACCATATTCCAGTACGGAGGAGTACTGCCGCGTCTGATCGCCTTACTCGCTCATTTATTATATCACATGTACTCTTTAAGGTCAGCATTCGGACTCGAGCTTGAATGAAGAGAGAATAAAGGGATCGGACCGCCAACAGAGCAGTCGCGAATCTGTAACGAGAAAAGCATATGTCAAATACTGTGGCTCGGGAGTAAGTCACTTTTCATCTTGTCCTGTCACCGCTGTCTCATCACTCGCATACTCCAGGATCGAAAAAAAATCTCAGGAACCTTCACGGGTAATAGCTCTATTCTCAGACAATATCGTTCTGTTACAGGAGGAGGTTTGTTTTCTGCGAGCCAGCTTAATCTCCGGCTTGGTGAGATGGAGTATATACCATCTCTATGCACAGGAAGAGGAATTTTCCAGTCTCTACTCAGGAGTCTGACTTTGTTTGCCCAATGTAGGAACATGTTTGGCTGTGGAGGTTATCCAGGTAAGGTCGATCCGGTAATGTTGTGCTCCGGGCAGAATCTGACAGCTCACAAATAGGAACACATAATGTTCCAAGCGCTATCTGCAGCCACAGGATATGCTCCCCGCGTATTCCATCAGTGCTCCGTACAGAGATCTTCCGTTTCAGCAGTGGCTGAAACAAACTCCGAGAAACAGTTTGCATTACTTTGTCACACCTGCAAAGCTCCAACAGGGATTGGGTCCATCTAACTTCATGGGTATCAATCCATGTTACCCCTTGCCCAATTTTGATAACAGCTTTCGGAAGATGTCCTCCAGATTTAATTGATCTTTTACTAATTGGATGTCTTTTGCCTCCTATATGAGAGCATGTGAGACTTTCTTTATTTTCTCTCTGTTCTGGTCTGTGCGAAAGGTAGTCCTGTGCAGTTCCCAGAAAATAGGACCTCACTGACTGTTGATTTTCCATTTCTGATTCACTTGTCTTTATTTATTTTTCTTTCCCCGATAAGGTCCTATCCTCATTCTTTTTTTCTTACCTAGGAACTTCTTTCAGCTCTCTGCTACATCCTTTTGGGCATCAGGAGTTGGTCAATCTCCGATGCTGATTTCGGGGAGATTGCGTCTTTTCCACGACCGAGAGATCTCTTGAAAATCCACACGGTTCCAGCGAACAGGAAGAAAAATCAGGTATTTCAAGGCGACACGACAAGTCGAAGACAGAGGGCGTGGTCTTTAAGCAGATGGGCCGTTTATCAAGGTCATGATGATCGGCACGCACGAAAGACTGCCGCCGTTTGTTCCGTCATGACAAACAGCTTCGGGTCCACTGAGATAAGAATAGACCTGAAGGCGGGCTTCTGGAGGAAACTCGGCGAAAGCTTTTGCTCCAAGGGTCTGACGTCAACAGATGACGTTCTGGTCCCAACATCTCACGGGTCTAACGGAAGCCGGGTCGGATGATACGGAGGAAAACTGATACGATATTTGAGGGATGAATTATGTTCCATATGTGTTGGGAATCAGCATCCAACAATTGCTGTGCCCGCATCCATTGACCCTCCCTGGCAATTGATTTTCGACGGCTGACCATTAGGGAACGACAGACCTATCCCCGGTAGCTTCCGCGGCCACGGGGCTCGGGACTGCGAAGATCAAATGTGGAGAAGCTTCCAGGGGCCGGGACTTGGAATTTCAAGAGCCGCTTGTGAGCATAGCAGCCTCTCTACTCACTAACATTCTCCAACAGGTTCTAAAAGTACAGCGAAAGACTGCAACGGCGGAGGACTAGTTCCCTGTTCTACCCGGCAATTCCTTCGTCTCTCGTAAGTTCTGTCGTCTTCCTTGGCCACCGCAAGACCGCGTGTGAGGAGAAGCAAAGGGGGAGCTGAAACGATGTCTTGCCCGCAGCGTCCGAAAGCTCCGTGTCTTGACAACAACGTAGGAGTAGCTGTATCTATCGCCGAGATCCAACCTTAAAAACGCCGGCGCTTGAAGACCGGCGGAAGACCCGCGACGGTGGGACTCAGTACCCCAGATTTCCAGTGTCATGTAGCATTTCTCCTCATCGCTGGTGACGCGACGAGCGTGCGCGCTCTGGCAGGGCGGCGGGCGAGGCCGGGACGCTGGCGCTGCTCGGGCCGGAGGAGCACTCGGGCAGCCGCCTTAGTCAGCGCGCACGGCGGTCACGCACGCTGGCCTTCGGAGCCGCATGCGATCGCAGGAGAGGGCGGACGGCTCTTTTTCTGTTCCTACTGTAGGCTGTCGTGTCTGGTCGTGTCGTGGGCACGATCGTTTCCAATAATCCTCTCCTCGTCGTCTGCCTCGTTCCGGCTTCCCCTCACGGCCGGGCGTTCCCCTCACCGTCTCCAGCGCCGAGCGCGCAGGCCAGCCCGACCCCGAGAGCAGCGCCCCGATGCTTATCAGACCCGCCGAAAAAAAAGTCCTCCAGCACACCGGCTCGCCTAAAACAGCTACGCCGCGCTGCCTCCCCACGCCCTACGTATACAAACTGCTCCCGTGCACACACATCCTGCCTTTGTTCCCATCCTTTCCCTCTTGTCCCCCTCCCTCCTCCCCTCTCTCCTCTCCTCTCCTCTTCGCCCTGGTGCGATAACCTCACGGTTGTCAGCTCGCTGGCGGCTCCTCTCAGGATGGTCTCTCCGTCGACCATGCAGCTGTCGCGCAGGTCGCTCTCCGCGCGGTCGCAGGTTCTGCGCGCCGCACAGCCATTGAGGGCTGGCGGCCTCTCGAGACAGCCCTTCCAGCGCTCGTTCCGGAGGACCTACGCGGATGCAGCCTCCTCGCAGGCGCCCAAGCCTCGCAAGAGGTTCAGATTCCTGAGGACGCTCTGGCGCTTGACCTGGCTCTCCGGCCTGGGTCTGACGGGCGCCCTGGGCTACAGCATCTACCAGCAGCGCCATCCTGTAGAGCAGTTCGAGCCGGATCCAAGCAAGAAGACCCTGGTGATTCTGGGTATGCGATCATAGGCGCTCCGTTATGTGCTTCTTCATGTCCAGACTGACTCGATCGCGATTCCAGGAACCGGATGGGGCTCTGTCTCCCTGCTCAAAAAACTCGACACGGAGAACTACAATGTCATCGTCATCTCTCCCCGTAACTTCTTCCTTTTCACGCCCCTGCTGCCCTCGTGCACGACCGGTCTGATCGAGCACCGCTCGATCATGGAGCCCATCCGCAACATCCTCCGTCACAAGAAGGCCAACGTGAAATACTACGAAGCGTCTGCCACGAAGATCGACTACGAGAAGCGTCTTGTCTACATCAGCGACGAATCGGAGATCAAGGGCGACACTTCCAACACCGTGGTCCCGTTCGACATGCTCGTGGTTGGAGTTGGTGCCGAGAATGCCACCTTCGGTATGTCGGTATTCGCGAACACCAGAAAAAGTCACTATTATTAATCGTCCGCCTTAGGTATCCCCGGTGTCAAGGAGCACTCGTGCTTCCTGAAGGAAGTTGGTGACGCTCAGAAGATCCGTAAGCGTATCATGGACTGCGTTGAGACTGCCCTCTTCAAGGACCAGACCGAAGAAGAAGTGAAGCGATTGCTACACATGGTCGTGGTCGGTGGCGGACCCACCGGTGTCGAATTCGCCGGTGAGCTTCAGGACTTCTTCGAGGAGGACCTCAAGAAGTGGATTCCTGAGATCAAGGACCACTTCCATGTGACCCTTGTGGAGGCCCTGCCTAACGTAAGCCCTATCTCCTTTCCTGTATCGGGAAAGACTGTGACACTGAATTCCCCGCAGGTTCTTCCCATGTTCTCCAAGCAGCTGATCGACTACACCGAGTCTACGTTCAAGGAAGAGAAGATTACGATCCGCGCAAAGACCATGGTCAAGAAGGTCACCGATAAGTACATCGAGGCCGAAGTCACCAAGCCAGATGGGTCGAAGGAGATTGAGCGAATTCCTTACGGTCTTCTTGTCTGGGCCACTGGTAACGCCGTCCGCCCGGTCGTCCGTGACCTGATGAACCAGATCCCTGCCCAGAAGAACTCCCGTCGTGGTCTGGCCGTCAACGAGTACCTCGTTGTGAACGGAACCGAGAACATCTGGGCCGTGGGTGACTGCGCCGTCACCAACTATGCCCCGACGGCTCAGGTGGCCAGCCAGGAGGGTGCTTTCCTCGCCCGTCTGTTCAACACCATGGCCAAGACCGAGGCTATCGAGAAGGAGCTGAAGGAGCTCTCTGTCGCTCAGGCGGAAGCCAAGAGCGAGGAGGAGCGGAACAAGATCTTCGAGCAGATCCGGGAGCGTCAAAGACAGCTGCGGAGGACGAAGCAGATCGGTCCGTTCCAGTACTCGCACCAGGGAAGCCTGGCATATATTGGCAAGGAGCGTGCTGTGGCGGATATCACCTGGCTGAGCGGCAACATTGCTAGCGGTGGAACGCTGACCTACCTGTTCTGGCGGAGTGCTTACCTGAGCATGTGCTTCAGCAGTAAGTATCCCTTTTGACCGCAGAGTTGCATCCCTTCTTTGACACTGGCACAACCGCAATTTGTTTGGATCCTATGCTAATTCTTTTCAACACAGCTCGCAACCGTATCCTCGTTGCTTTCGACTGGCTCAAGGCCAAGCTGTTTGGCCGTGATGTCTCTCGGGAGTAAATTCCCAGTGATCCCTCAACTTGAAAGCATGTAACAGCAAGACCAATCCAGTGGCTGTGAAAACCGAATTTCTCGCAGCTTGCAGCGTTGCTGTTACCAACCTTGCACCCACACCCATGTTCAACCTCCTTCACTTCCCAATCCGCCGTTCCCTCTTTCTCCATCCGCTGTATTCTATCCTCTCCATGGCCATCTGTGCCCTCAATTTTTTTTCCCCATCACGTTGGCTATGTCGACATTGATAGAATGTCCAAAAAAGAACGAAATCTGCGTCTGCAGAGACAACATTGAAATCAACAAAAAAGAAGAGAAAAAAAAGGAAGAGAAAAAAAAATTCACTCCAACATGTACGAAATAGATTTTAGATCGGAGGGGGGTTCGGGTTTTATTATCGGCTCGGCTCATGTGAGAATTAACATTTTTTTTTCCTTTTTTTCCCTTTTCCATTCCACATTTCCATACCATCCTCTTTTTCTCTCTCAAGGGTTTTTGTTCTCTTTACTACTGTCTCTGTTCTTTTTTTTTTGGAGTCGGGGCCTGGTCTACCGATATAGATGTATTGCACCTGTACTGACGAATCGAGTTACTTTTCTTCTTCTTCTTATCCTGTAGTGCTTTTCTGTTTTCATCATTTGCTTTTCTTCCTGTGGGATTGTTTTTGACTTGAGGACTGTGTCATCGAACTGGTAAACCCAGCAAGTAGATCTACGGTGGCTTGTTTGTTCTCCAACCAATGCGGGCTTTTTTAAAATTAGATTCCTTTGGTTTATATTGTATTGAATCGCGTTGTTTTCTTTCGACTTCGATGTGGTATCGCTCTGCGAGTGTAGATCACCTTTTTTTGTTGTCGGAAACCTAGATCCAGGATCTAGATAGACGGATGGACTTGGACTATCTAAGATAGATGGCGCATTCAGCGCAGGATGGACATGAAATATGGATCAGATCAAGATTAGATAAGATAAGATTAGATTAGATAAGCCTAGAAACGGGGTTTTTGGGGGAGAGGGAGGAAGGGGAAGAGGACAGGAACAACAAATAAACAAACGAACAAGAGAATCAATGAATGAATGATCTTTCTTTCATTGCCTATTGAATTGGTTTGTCTTTGGCGTATCCGTTCCTACCTACGGGCCTGCATGTATGCATCATTTGCATGAATGAATGAATCAAGTTTCTAGGATATGATATGATATGACGGACGGATATGGATGTGAGCGGTCCAGGCTCCTTATCTTATCCTATCCTATCTTATCCTATGGATATGACATGGATATGGATGGAGATAGATATGGACCAAAGATTCTATTCATAGCCTGACCGGATAGACAGGGATAGCATATGACAGAGATAGTCTATATTATATAAAGAAACAAGCACAGCAAACGTCGACGACGGAGAGGAGGTTCTCTTTTCTTTCTTTTTCTTTTGTTATCTCTTCTATCTATAGATCATCATCAAGCCCAACGAATTCATACGCGTAAATACCATGCAAGGTACATACAAAGAAGGGGGAAAGAGGGAAAAAATGGGGGAAGGGACGTGACGAAAAAAAAAGAAGGGAAAGGCTTGCTCGACGTGACGGTGATGGTGATGACGTCCGTAAGCTAACAATCAAAATAGCAAAAAGAGGCAAAAAAAGAAAAGGAAAAAAAAAATGGACTTGGAAGGGTCCGTCAAGTCAACGCTGTGCTGGTATATCTCGAGGTAAAAGGACAGGGGGAAAAAGGGACGGGGGAAGTATAACACACAACCAATCAATCCAAATCAAAGAAAGACCTCTTTCTTAGAAGAGACTCCACCCACGGCTCCTCTCCTTGGGCCCCGTGGGGCGGTGCGAGTTCTTCGAAGAGAAGCTTATACCACGGCCCTCCAGCTGGCGCAGGCTCTCGATCTTCTCCAGGGCCAGCTCCAGCAACTCCTTCTTCTTGATGATGTCAAGGTGCCGCCGGACACGGGGGTCCTCGCGGGCGAAGCGCTCCACCTCCGCGTCGGAGAGGTGCCGGCCGAGTCTCATGTCCAGCTCGCGGGGGAAGTTGTAGTAGAATTCCGAGAGGAGCTCCACGTTGAGGAAGAGGACGGCGGTGGAGGTGAGCTTGTCCGCGACCACGTCGAGGAAGACCTCTGGGCAGTAGTATTTGTTCTTCTTGTTGGCGCACTGCTTGGAGCGGACGGCCATGAGTCTCATCTTGATGATATCGGCTCGGTCACGGAGGAAGACGGCTTCCCGGCCTGCGTATTGTTAGTCTAGACGCATGGACCAAGCGGAGGAGCTGTTAAGGTGGGGAACAAACCTTTCTGTAGTAGGGCAGCGCTGAAGCCACCTGCTCCACCTGCACCGTCGCCTTCCAAGACTATTTCTCCCTTTCTGACTCTGTCCACAAAAGTCATCACATCCTTCAACTTCCTTTTCCCAACCGCATCTTCGACCTGCTTAAAAGCGGCCTCGCATGCTTTGAGCTCCTCTTTCAGAACCCTGCTGACGTTCTCCCGTCCCTTTGCCCACTCAGGATCCTCGACCTCGATCTCAAACTTGTAGGGCTTGATGCAATTCTCGACCTGGTCACTGGTGCTGAAGAACCGGTCGTTGAGTATGCTCATGCAAGCATCCGAGATCTGCTTTTGAGCGTATGGATGCGTAGCGAAAGTGGAGGAGGCCACGAGTTGTTCCACATGGCTCTGGATAGCGTTTGCAACGACCGTCGTTGCCAGTCGACCGATACCTAACTTGGTCAGTCCGGACGTAGAAGCATCAAGCTTCCGGCGCCAATAGAGTGACTCTGGGTCCGCCTTTGGGAGGTCGCTGAGCGGGTCTGGCTCGGGCATCGGAGGCGTCAAGTCTTCGATGGGTTTGTTCCAGTATCTCTGTGCAAGTATGTCCATGACCCGCTGGTCCAGCTCGTTCTTCAGCAGTTCCCTGACCTGGGCCTTGCCGAAGTTCTCGCTGAACTCCTTGAAGGAGTGCTTGAAGCTATCGAGGCTCTCCGCGAGATAAGACTGAGCACTGAGGGGACGGTCATTGTATTGGACCTTGAACTCGTAGGTCGCTTCCTCCAGCTCCTGGCTGATGGCATCCCTAGTTCCTGCTAGGCTCGCTGCCATCGTTTGCTCGAGAACATGCATCAACTTCTTGCGCAAAGTCGACACGCCAACAGAAACCTGCGACTCAGGGCCGAATTCTGCGGGGTGTGCTGAGAAATAGGCATTCTCATTCTTCATTATTGCGTTGGTGATATTGCCAGTTCCGCGGGAGAAAAGCGCTGTTGTATGAGGGATCCGGCACACAACGCCGACGTACCCTAACCGCAGAGGATACTTTTTGTCTGACAAGATGGCTGCACCGCGCTCCGGGTCAACCAAGTCCATCTTTGTGATGACTCCGATGGTCCTCTCCCCACGCGGGTCCACCCTGCGGCTGGCTCTCAGAGCCGTCGAGTTGGCTAGATCAACATCTGCAGCCGAGATAGCCAGGATGATGTTGGGCGCCTGAATATACTTGTCGCAGAGGTCGGATATCTTCTGCTTCAGCTCAGGAGGCTGGTCGCGGCCGGCGACCTGGATATAACCCGGAAGGTCGATGAGAGAAAGGTCGGGTACATTGGGAGAGTAGATAGTCAGTTGAATGGGATCATCGCTAACGCATTCCTTCTCGGGGACTGCGAGGTTCAGATCAGTCAAAGTTCGTTGGATCTGCGAAAAATCCGAGATCTTTCCGAGACCGAGACCTGGAAATTCTCCGTACTCGGCCTGAGAGTTCGGGGTGTTGACAAGCGTAAGCTCAATAGGCCGTCGAGTCACCATGTTATGACCCTTGGGCAAAAACTCGTGACCAACAATGGCTTCCAAGACCGAACTCTTGCCCGACGACTGCGAGCCAATGACAACAATCGACGGGAGAGTCAATGTGCTTGATTGCCCGACCCGCTGCAGAATGTTCCGGATCTCGATCATCTTCCGCGTCAGGACCATCATCTGGTCATCTTCCGCGATCTGTCTCGCAGACCGCCCGTCTTCCTCATCAGACTGATCATATCCAAAGGCCGAACCCGTTGCCGCTCCAGCAGCAGCGGCGCCAACGCGGCTCTCTTTGGGAGAACCTCCTCCGCCAGAAGAACCCCCGCCTCGAGAGTCAGACTCCTCGCTCCCGCGGAAGATCTTTTGCATCCACTCGGGCAGCCCGAAATCTTCCTTTGTCTTCTGCCAACCACGGTTCGTTTGCTCCGCGACGTCCTGCAGTCCCTGGAGTAGCCCAGCAGCAGCATCACTCGCCGTCTCTCCGGCCCGCTTCAGCATATCAATAGCATAGTTTCCCGCCTCTGCGCAGCAAAGAAGAAAAGAAACCCGTCAGCAAACATCGACCCGAAGGGATGATCCCATGTACATACGAGTTGCCTGATACTGCAGGTAAGCGATTCCCGCAATCATCGCACCGCCAAACATGGCTGGCAACCTGGCCAGCTTGATGGCCAGCCGAGGCAGGATCCGCGCAAAGGAAATGGTCCGCACGACAGGGACATTGTTGTGGATGGAGTTTGCACCGGCGGGCCACGCGCGACCTCGCAGCGCGGCACCGCCATCCGCCCGTAGGAGACCCCCCGTCCTGGCGCTCACATTGTGGATGTGCCGGGCCAGCAGGCCCCTCCGCAGCAGCGGCGTCAGACGGTGGGAGAGGATCCTCCCGCTCATGGCTACCGAGTTCTCATGCGTGTCGGGAGGAAGAAGGGGCCACGATGGTCATTGCCAGGCCGCAAGCCGCGTGTGGATCGAATCGTTCAGGCTGCTCGCCGGAGATGGAGTGCTGGAGGAGCGTTGCGTGGCGGAGGTGGGAGGTGGGAGAGCCGCTGGCGATGTCTCCGCGCAAAGCGGTGAGTCACGTGTGCGTATACTCCGCGCCGTCGGCGAGGCTGATGGCGTGACAGAGGACAGCACAGGGGAGACGCTGCGCTCGTCCATCTGCGCGATACGAGCCCTGTACTGCTTTCAGGCGCCCCGGGCCTGCTCTCCCTCGTTGCGGTTTGCGTGTTGTCTGTGTTTCCTGGCCCCCCTTGTCCTTCGTTCTCGTACTCCGTCTCTTGGTCGCCTGTGACTCTTAGTTCCGGCAGAACGTCGCAGTCCTCCCTGCCCTGCGTTCTTTTCCCCTTAAGCCGCGCAGCAGAGACCCTCCGAGTCAATCCATCGTTTTGAGAACTCCCAGCCGCTTTCTGCTGGCCTCCATTGGCCAAACATGTGCCGATTTCTGGTGCGTTTCACACATTCAAACAGGTCAATCGAGCATACATGACGTTGGGAGCGCAGAGCTGACCGCTTCTCGCCCAGGTCTATAAGGGGAGAAATGACATCCTCCTCAGCAAGCTGATCACCGAACCCAGTCATTCAATTCTGACACAGTCCTATGATTCTCGTCTGAGATTGGTACGAGAACCACCTCATTCCATTCTCCCAGAGAGCGTAAACTATCTACCTCTCTGCGGAGGTCATATCATTGGGACGGGGGGGAGAGCAAACCAAGCTGACCTCCAACTTTCTTTGTCTTCTCCAGGACACCCGCCGACCCGTCAACGGCGATGGCTTCGGCGTCGGCTTCTACACGGACCCCAAGCTGGGCCCGGAGCCGTGCATCTTCACCTCGACCCTGCCGGCGTGGAACTGCGAGAACCTGGAGCGGCTGGCGTCCAAGACGTGCTCGAGCCTGATCTTCGCGCACGTGCGGGCGACGACCGAGGGCACGCTGGCGGAGAATAACTGCCACCCCTTCCAGCACCGCACGCTCATGTGGATGCACAACGGCAACGTCGGCGGCTGGAAGTACGTCAAGCGCGCGCTGGCCGCCTCGCTGGCGGACCGGTGGTACCTGGGCGTCAAGGGCGGGACCGACAGCGAGTGGGCCTTTGCGCTCTTCCTCGACCTCATGGAGAAGGAGGGCGTGGATCCCAGCTCGGACCCCGGGCCCGAGGGCTTCGGGCAGGCGCTGCTGCGGCGCGTCATGATCAAGACCATCGCCAAGATCAACGAGTTCGTGCGCGAGATCCCCAAGAAGTACAACGTGACGGACGTCGAGACGCGCAGCCTGCTCAACTTTGCCGTCACGGATGGTCATACCGTCGTCTGCACGAGGTACATCAGTAGCAAGACGGACGAGCCGGCCAGTCTGTACTTCTCCTCGGGCACCAAGTGGAAGGAGGGCAAGACGAAGGGCCATTTCAAGATGGAGCGTCACGACAAGGGCGCTGACATCGTCTTGGTGGCCAGTGAACCGATCACGTTCGAAAGACGTAAGATGGAGATTGTTGAAATTCTGAAGAATAACGTACATTGCATGCTAACTTCCTCACTAGATAACTGGGTATCTGTCCCTACAAACTCAGTTCTCACAATACACAAACAGACCGTCCTCCTGCATCCCATTATAGACGAGTTCTACGATGACGACCCCAACCACGACCGCTCTTCCTGCTACGCGGTATCCCAGGGCCTGGTCAGCACGGCCCCCGGGACGACCGTGCAGCCTCAGAATGGATGTGCTCCCTGCACATCCCCGATGCCCGCGTCCGGAGTCACCAGTCCCGACCTAAAGAATAATGCCAACGGGCATGTCAACGGCTCCAGTATGGACGAATTGAGCCGAAAAGTAGCACACGTACAGGTCCAGACTGGGTGAGACTCGATTGTTGGAATATCGCGTACACCACTGAGTATTGATACCACTTGTGGCATGGAAAAATTAATACGGGCGCAAGATAGAAGACTGGGACGTGACTTCTTTACATGATATCACACAGCTGGAGTTCAGAGAGGTAGAAGCTTTCGGAGCGGGTTAGATTTCGGGTCTGGCGTTTGGAAATGGCCAGTTTTTCGGGCAATAGAAGGATTTGATCTAGTTGTCATTTTTGAGTTAGAATAAGTAATATGATATAAGGGTTTCCGGATCATAGAAGCTTGCATTAGAAAATCAGAGAGATAAACAAGGAGATACATACCCTTCCGCAAGTGGCATAATCATTCATATCTTCCAAGATTCGCTGTCAGGGACTTATCCAGTCCAATGTCCCCGAAGCGATACGCTGTATCGGAGCAGGATTCTGGCGACTCGTCGACATCGGTCATCATCATCAAATAGCACATTGCTCCAGATCCTTCCTTCTCTCAAGCGTCTCTTTCTTTCATATCTATATATCCTCACCCGAGATGTTCGCATGTTTGAAATACTTCATCCCCACCCACGCAACCACCACCCACACCCACGACATGACGGCCGTCATGACGATCAGCGCCGGATAGTACCCCACGATCGGCAGGGTCGGGTCGTCCTCCAGCTCCGGCGGCGCGTAGGGCGTCTCGCCGACATCCCACGCCCAGCTCCAGACGCCGAAGCAGCTGCCCATGCCGACGACGAACACGATCCAGGTCACGATCAGGATGATCCACCCCCACCACTCCGTCTCCGAGTAGTCCCAGGCCTCCTGCTCTCTGTCTCTGTGGCTGACTGCCGCCCTCATCTCCGCGGAGTGGGAGTGGGAGTGGGAGTGCGAGTGCGAGTGTGCAAGAGGGGATTTGGGGCGGTGCGCGCTCCGGTGCTGATGCTGGTGCTGCCTCGATGATGAGGTCGATGATGATATCGAGTCCGGCTGGCGGAGAGGAGGGAAATAGGAATCCGAGCTGGATGACGGGGTGGGAATGTGATTGCCTGCAGCACCTGTACCACCGCCTGCACCGCCTCCGCCTCCTCCGCCGCCCCCGTTTCCTCCTCCTCCTCCTCCTCCTCCACTGCCGCTGGCGGACGAGTTGCGGATGGTGGTGGTAGTGTTGTTCATGCGCGGGAAGGGCACGACATCTTCGTCGTCGGTGGTCGTCTCGTCAGCCGGGACGGGCCTGCTGGAGGAGAGGTTCTGCTGATGGCGCGGAACGGAGGAGGAGTTCATATTCGAGGTCCGCTGTTGTTGCGCGCTCAGATGAGATGATGATATCGTGCCATCTCGATCGAAACTGCCCCGCGGCGTCTGCTCGTTGTCCGCTGGAGGCGATCGCCCTGACCCGGATGTGTTGTTATCTGTCCTGTAACCGTTCGACGCGTCCACGCTCCTGGGAACCGCCCGCTTCTCCCTCTCCCTGGCATCGAACCGTGTGCCCAGCAAGGCGGTCTTCCGCAACGAACCCCTTCGCCTCCGCGTCCTCTTCTGCTGTTGTAAGGCGGTTGCCATTGCTCTTGATCCTGATCCTCCTGCGCCCCGGGAGCTCGCGCCGAGACCAGTCGTAGTCGTAGTCGTATCGCCATCGTCCCTGTCCATGCCACCAGAATGGCCCGGATTCTCGGGGGCCGCCTCTGTCGCCGTCTGACTCATGCGGAGAAAGGAGAGCTTCGAGAGCAGCGTGCCTGACAAACTCCGTCTGTGGCCGGCGCTGCTACTTGCGCTCCCTGACCGCGCGCGTTCCAAAAGCTCTCCGTCATCCACCGACGCTCCCGCACTCGGGTGGTGATCGCCTCCATCTTCCATTGGGCACGGGTGGGGAAATGCTTGGAGCGCTCACATCCAATCGCTCAGTCTTCTAGAGGAGTGAAAGACACCTGATCATAGCGAGGCGAAACTCATCTTCTGGCGGGCCCTGAAGCCCGTGTATGCAACGAAGGGAGTGGAGCTGGATCCCATGGCATCCACGGCCGGCACCTTCAACCTTTAAAGCTTGGCCCTGGCGCTAGCACAGGCTGGCCCACTGCGTCCTCCACATTCGGTACTGTATACCTGGGGCATCGGCCGCAAAGCGACCAATTCCTATGGAGAGAATTCTATTGTTTTGAACCACATGCCAAGCTCTGACGCGATCCATATCAGCGCGGTACCAGAGGTCTACAAAGTGCACCGTACCACTTTGGAGTGTGCTACGTTCGTGAGTGAACTCCACAAGAAGATTGGAACGTTGAACGGATTTGATATACAAAGGCTTCCTCGATCTCGAAGAGACTTGCATTCTTGCTTGCTTCATGTGCCGCGCTAACTAGTGTATTTGGCAATGGATGATAGAAAGTTGCCTCGCCTGCCGGAAGCAGCAAGAATAAAGTTGACCGGCGTGCGAGGATAGAAGATATGGGCATTTCACGGGGCAGGGGGGAAAGGGGGTATGCTAACTAAGACGCCGTTAAGGACATGGTAATGGTACTTGGAAAATTCGATGGGCAAATGGCCGCCAAGGAAAAGCGGCGGTGGGAATATGGGGCATACACCAGGATAATCTGGGCATGACAAAAGAGTTTCCTGGAGATGAAAAGAAATTAAATTCGATCTTATGAGATTCATAACAACATTTCGAGAAAAGAGAATCGACACAAGGGTAATTGTGGGACAGAAAGAGCACTGTGCATGCACATAGAGGACAGCTGAGATCCGCTCAATCGGCCACACATACATACGGAGAAAATACGATAGAAACCTGGAAAAAAAGAATAATTTATTAGATAAAGGTCAAAAGGGGAGCGGCGGGGGGGAAGCAACAGAGAGTACTTTTTTACTCAGGAGCACGTGTCAATCACAAGTCCAAAAAGAAACTAATCAATCAAACATGCGCACGTTCAGAGACCATGGGGAAGAATGATCAAGGAGAAGAGTGGATTTGGGGGTATTTGTTGACAAAACGACACGAATTTCATTCGAAAAGCAGCACTAGGGGAAACACTTGCATGGATGAGACATTCGCTTGAAACCCACTTGGAATGACAATTTAAGAAGTAGGTTGGCGCTATGATGAAAGCAAAAAAAAATGGGTGACAGAAATAATAAGGGGGGAAAATAAAGAGACGTGAAATGCCTTTCCTTCAGTACAGACAGCCGCACTCACTCGCAAAGCTTCACCTGAGACTGGCGTCGTATCGACCAGCGACTCAGGGGGATTAGACAATGGACTACGCTTGGTAGCCTCCGAAGCCGTTGCCAAAGTTGGCAGCGGTTTGCTGGGGCCATGCAGAGCCAGGAGCGGTCTGGCCACGACCGTAGCCTGCAGCGCTCCCAGGGAGCTGACCGTATCCCTGGCCGGGCATCCCCGGTCCACCAAAACCAGCTCCCTGCTGGTCCCAACCGCGACCTGCGGGAGTAGGACCTATGATGAATCGTGAGCATGTGGCATATCGGATACTGCGACAATATCATCACATACCTTGAGGAGTCATGGGCCCAGCAGGGCCACCGTACTGGGGGAAGTACGGAGACGCAGCGGAGTTGAAGCCGGCAGCACCAGCATGCTGAGGGGAGTAGCCATCAAATTGACCAGTCGGAGGGCGATCCTTGCCCCACTATAACAGGGTCAGTCAAGAGCACCAAAGGTACCGGGAATAGGAGACGACGTACGCTGCACTTCAATGGGCGCCCATTCACATTGTATCCGTTGAGCTGACATATTGCCATAGCGGCATTCTCGTGGGTGTCCATCTTAATGAAGGCGAATCCGCGGTCAGCCTGCAGGCGGGTCTCCACGACATATCCGAAGTTCTGGAACAGCGGAACGAGGTCGTTCTGGGTGGTGTATGGAGTGAGATTCCCAACATAGCATGTGGTCTGCCACTGCGGAGTCTGCTGGACGACCATGTCGTAGCTCTGGATACCATGAGTAGGGAAGTGGTGGTGGCCATAAGGAGTGGTTGGTGTCATGCCCATTGCTGCCATGGCTTGCTGCTGCGAGATAGAGGGCTGTCCCTTTTGGTTGGCCCAGTTGCAGCGAATGGCACGAGACCCAAGCCATTCACCGTCCATGGCGCTCAAGGCCTTCTCAGCGTCGGCCCGTTCACGGAAGGCAACGAAGCCATAGCCGCGAGACCGGCCCGTCTTCATATCCCACATCACACGAGCCTCAGACACTGAACCGAAGGCCGAGAACGCCTGCAGCAGGACCTCGTCGTTGACCTCATTGCTCAGGTCGCCAACGAATATGTGGAAGTGGTTAGATGTGTCCTCTTTGTTTGCATTGTTGGACTGATAAGCCCAGTTGACGCGGATTTCCTAGAATGGAGTTAGAAATAGTTCGGAGTGAACTCAAGTCGGGACTCACATACCGCCTGGTGGATACGGCGTCCGTTAAGGGTCTGCATCGCTCTTTCAGCCGCACCTGGATCGTCGTACTCGACGAAACCGTAGTTGAGGCCCTTGTTGTGGAACTGTACCGTAGGATGCGTTAGCAAACCAAGCGTTGCTTTTCAGAAGTCGCGTGGGTTGTGTGGAAGAGAAGAGTCACTTGAGGGCGATGGAAAGTAAAAATGAGGGAGGAAGGAAGGCAGTGACTGGGTTCGGGAGGGGAGCAAGTCCAGTGAAGTAAACACGCATCAAGTGACTGTTCTTTTTTTTTTTCTTTCACCACTTACGTTTTTGTCGGGAATAATCTTGACGCTGACGACATGACCGGTCGTCTCAAAAATTTGCTTCAAGATATCTTCCGTTACTCTCGGATCCAGTCCGCCAACATACAAGGCTCTCTTGTTTGGCTCAGGAGCAGCTCGACGCACATATCCGCCCGTGTTGGTGGATGGCGACATCATTTTCCCGGACATCGGGGAGGTGATCGCCGACGGGATGGGATTCGTGTTCTGCGGGATGACCACCGGTGGAAGAGGGGGTGGCGGCATGTGAGACGGGTTTGTCTGGCCATTTCCCTGTTGCTGTTGGCCCGGAGCGCCAGCAGAAGGCTGAGGAGGCGGCGGGAGGGAGGAGGAGGTCGATGACGGCGCGTTCTCTGCCATTGCGGAAGGGAATAAAACGGGAGATCGCAAAGAAGAGTATCGATTACAGAATCAATCAGGCAGCCAGAATTACACAGGAGTCGATGGGCTCCGCGAGCACTCGATCAGGCAACGTGGGGTATATCACAATGTCGACGGCGGAACGATGCAGCACTTGGATAAGACAGCCACAGAAACGGTGAGCGGGCGGCGGCGGGGCGATCGAGACACAGCAAGCGAGCAAGTGCTAAGATGATACAATGGAGCTCAGGAAATACGGGTCGTGAGCAGCGACGACGGCAGGATAGATTCTCGTGGCGGAATTAATAGCAGAGAAACGGGACTCAAACAGCTCCCTAACCCAAAGCGACACGAGAGCAAGTCTGCGAGAAAGCGGGAAGGCTGGAGGCGGCGTCGTGGAAAGAAAAAGGAGAAACGCAGCAAAAAAGAGGAAGACGAGAGGAAAGAAGAGAACCAAATCACTCACGACCCGACGCCAGGCGACCCTGCGATGTCGAGCGAGAGAGATGAAATGGCTTGACGAAGAAAAAGATGCGGCGATCTTGATGGGGGGGATGTTCGACGGGGAGGCCGACAAAAGAGAAGAGGAGTTTGGATGGCAAGAGCCGCTTGGGGGAGGGGACGCGCTAGCCTTAAGAGGCCTAGTGCGCGCCGGCCAGCCTATCAGGCGCGGCGGCCGGCCGACCTGTACGGCGGGCGGCAGGCCCGGAGAGGCAACTCTCTTGGCGCCCGCCGCGTGCTGCTCGCCGTCTCGATGTGATCGCAAGGAGCATCGCGAGAAGCGCTGCGTCCAGGCGTCTGCATGGCGCCGTGAGCGTCGTTTCCAGGTTTCTTTGTTCTGCAACCGGTCCGGCCCCCGGTGGCGCGTTGCGCGGCCGTCTCTACACCCCTCCACCTGGCCATCTCCTCCAGCTCTGCTCCCGCGGGAGCACGGTGCATCACGGACCCATACGTGGGAGAAGGTTAAATAAACCCTCCTCGAAGCCCGTCTGAGCTCTCGCATCCCCCTTCACTACGGCTGCTGCTCCCGTCACCTGGGCCATCCCATTGCTCCTCTGTGATACCCTCCCCTGCCCCGACTCCGTGTTTAGCTGTGCCATTCGTCGCCGCGACCGGGGTAGGCGGTCTTCGACAGCGCCGTTGTAACAAAGCCATCCTGCCTCTGGTCCCCACCCTTTGTGAAGAGCCAGTCGTCTATCGCCCGGGGTTATCACATAGCAGGTGTGCTGGAGATTTGCCAACCGGCCCTGGCGACAACTGCAGTCAAGTGCACAGAGCTCCCCCCAAGCTCTCGAAGCACGTTTTGTTCGTCGATTCGGCCCTCGGAAGATTCCATCCAATTGCCTTTTGAATATACCAATTCACACCCACCAGTTTCCAACATGGCTACCTCACACTCATACGCGGACCCGGAATCTCTTGCTGTTCTTTCAGCCATGGTAAATCAGACGGTATGGCTTCGAAATTTGGATCTTGTCATTTTAGCAGCACTCTAACTGCCTGAAGCTCATCGACACTGGGCGATTTTTCCGATCGTCAGGCTCGATGCAATCGAGAACACAATTGAAACGGGCCATTCCCTCTGCGTACGAGCAGTTCCAAAATGCGCTGGACAACCTGTCAGAGCAGATTGTAGGTGTTTACTCCCTTCACCAATATGCACACAGACTGTCGCTCTCTGCAATGGAAGCCATTCTCTCTGCTACCAATTACCACTGCCATCCCATTGCTGATACAGCCATAGTTTATTGCCAAGGCGTTTCTGGAAAGGGACTACGAGGCTATCAAGGCGAAGAAGGCAGTCGCACCATCACCGGAACCGGCTGTTGCTCCCAGTGAGCCCCAGCCCGCAGAAGATGTGACGATGGAAGAAGCATCTGCCGCGTTGGAGACCGAGGCGGCTCAAGCGTCAGCTGAGAAAGCAGAGACCTATATGGACACGGTGCAGCCGGAGTCCAAAGCGGCAGATGAGCGTGCGATGGCAGAGGCATCTGCAACGGCAACGACGGCCCAGCAGAATGAACCCGAGAAGAACGTGAAGGCCGACAAGCAGGTTAAGGCTGCAGCTGCAGCTGGTAACCAACCTGTGCCAGGAACCGGGGGGGAACTCAACTTTGATTCCATGCTCCCTGACGCGTCTGGTGGTACTAACGCTTTCGACCTCAATCTGGACTTCAGCAACGGTGAGATTGGGAACCAGAATTTCCTGTCAGGGAGCAACTTTGGCAACAGCGCCTCCAACGCCCAAGGTAAGGACCAAGGCGGGTCCATCAGCTCACTTCTCCCGGAGCTGGAGAGCTACGCCGCCAATGCGGGGGACGACTTCAACGTGGAACTGCAGCAGGTCGGGAACGATACTTCCCAGCAGCAGCAGCAGCCGCAACCACAGCAAGCGCAGCAGCAACAGAATCAACAGCAACAGCAACAGCAACAGCAACAGCCTGAAGCGCAGAAGGACAAGGGGCAAGAAGAGGTCATGGCACCCGGCGAATCGAGTTTCGATGACCTGTTCATGGAAAATGACAACGTAGGCGGGGAAGGCAATGAGAACATGATGGGCGGTGACGGAATGATGGATATCGGCGAGCTAGATGATGCCTGGTTCACCTGACTATCTTGTTTCGAGAAGTTATCTACAATCTATGATAATAGTAATATAAGAACCCTGGAGGTCACTTGCACATACCGTACATGTTGCTTCCCCACTAGTTCTAGATGCTTAATCGTGTTCTGAGGTATCCATACATTTTACTAATTTAGGTACTGTACCTAAATTAACACTTGTAGCGCAAATGACCCATGCAAACTTCTGCCTGTCCTTGCTGATTATATGTACTGCACAGTAGCGAAGAACTCGTATAAATAAGTAGTCGATTCACCTGTTCTTGAGCAGGGCGTACTGGACGTATGATACAGAAGTCATGTGATACAGCACAGCACATATATGATGCATAGACATAAAAAATGATTAATACTGGTTATATTCGAGTTTCCTCTCCTGCGCGCGCGCTCAATCCAGTCAGTGCACGTGGAAACCGTAAATAGGTAGGTAGGTAATGTATGTACATACACACCTTAGGTACCTTAGGTACATACCTACCCTACCTACCCTATGGAGTACCCTGAGCTGACATAGCCCTTTCATCGGCGCAATCCGAATATCTCCGACCCCACTTATATCTTACTATATTATATCATCCGGTTGTCATGTCATGTCATGTCATCAAGTTCCAAGTCCACCCCCGCCTCCCCCCCCCCAACCTCCAGTTCTTTCTTCCTGGATGGGCTGGGTTTCTCGAGTCTAGGTGAGGTCTGAAGCTGCCGTCATACGACGCGACACGATCTCAGTCACTACCTACCTAGATACATACATACATACATACATAGAGTAGATACCCACGTAATAAGCATGACATGAACAGGGGCGGGGGTAGGGGATGTTTCGTACCTATTTCTTCTTCCGTTACGAGCTGGTCGAAAGAGAAGCGAAGAGGAAGAGTCAGTACAAAGTTGGCGATGATGTAATCACTGTGGTTTCGAGTTCGTCCGGTCCCGTCCCGTCGGAGGAGGGTGCAGGCATCTAAGATTCCTTAGGTACTTAGATACCTTAGGTACCTACCTAGGTACTGTACCTATATCGGCCCGCTTTCAACAATACCTATTATGCAGGACTATGTTCTGGACGACATCTACGTAGTACTACAACTATATGTCGGGAAAAAAAAAAACAATGTGGGAAACCCTTCAAAGAAAAGAGCTTTCCTTTCACGGTATAGAAGCTAATGGCCTAAAATTCTGCTGGCCCTATCCATGGTGATAAAAAGAATCAGGCATTATTAGTGTACTGTATGCACATGCACAGTACGCAGGTTGATTCTTCTTCTTTCTTACAGCGGCAAGGGAGCATGTGCATAACGTGCGACAGAGACACGTGGGAGCGGAGCGGTCTACTTAGGGTATGAACTTTGATCATACTTCTTCTGGCGATGGAACATCGGATGAACTAAGTAATTCCCCTGGAGGATCTTCCGGAGTGCAGCTCATGTACTCTACATAGGCCTAGAGATAAGCCGCAGAGTGATGTAAACAAAGCACATTACCACAGTTGCAGTGACAAAAGACAGAAGGACAAACTCTGGCGGAATAATGATAAGCTTATTTGCTCTTGGAGATGTTCTTCCGCTGTTGTTCTTTTTGTCCGAGGGGCACAAAGTGAAGAGTACGGACGGAGCATTTGGGATAATCTTGACCTGCCCTGTGGAGCTGCGGTGGAGACGCGCTACGATCCACGCCAAAGGCCAAGATGGCAAGAGCAGGCCTTGGCCCCGCTGGCTGGGCGCAGCCGCCGCCGCAGCGATGGCGAAAAGAAAAAGGATGGGGTGGTGTGCAGACCGATCAAGGAGGGCGAGACTGACAGGAGAGAGGCAGTGTGAGAAGACTGGGACGGGCAGAGGACTGGGGATTGAGCAGGTCGCGCAATCGCGCGGAGAAAACAGGCGTTCGGGAGGTTCAGGTGATGAAGTCATCCTGGACGGGATTGTCTCGGGATCCGGCGCCCGGCCGGCTCTAGAACCCTCGCGAGGCCTCTGGACCAGGGCTCAGGCTCGTCTGCCCGACCACGGCGCTCGAAAACGGGTCTCTCCGATCCATCCTGCTGCTGGCGGTTCTAGGATGAGATGGGACGGTTTGAAGATCGATATACTGTGTAGCAAGGAGATGGCACACGGGCTATCCCAACAGCAGCCAGGTGTGCAGACAGCAGGTCGAAGACAGAGGGGGAAAAAGAAAAGTAGCAGAAAGAGGAGGAAACGGCCCCCAGGCATCCGTGATAACTTGCATCGTGATGGACCACTCAGGTGGTGCTTGTGGGAGGCCGTCGCCTGACTACCGCTAGTGCATCATCAGTTGCGGCGGGCGGTCGAGGGCACAGACGGGGCGGTGCTCGCGGAGCAGTTCAAGATACCTGCAGCGCTTCTCTTTTGATGTTGTTGTTGCGTTGGTTCTCTGCCAGACAGATACTATGCTTCTTATCCTCCGTTACTATATTTACCAGTACGATAACCGCCATGGCTGCCATGCTGGGCTTGCCCGCCTCCGGTCGACCGGCCCACGATCAGCCGCCCCAAGACCGTCTGATCATCCGCTAAGTTAGCGGTGGAGGATCCCCCGCAGCCCAAGAGCAGCCTTTTGCACTGCAACGGTGCGAGGCAGGCACTCTGCATGCCCAGCCGGGGTCGAGGCCCTGAGTCATCGGAGTATCGGCCTCCTTCGCGCAGAGACTGGCGGAAGGACGGGCGTGCGTTCACAGGCATCGCAGCGAGCCACCAGCTCCGACTCCGATCCGCCGTCAAGCCTGGTTCGGACCACTCCGCAGACGGCCGCTCGTCCTGCGTCCCGACCATCCCAGGCGCAGAAAAAAAAGTCTTTTTCTCTCTCTGTGCTGTTGGTCCGGATCGCCGGGAGCCTCGACTGGGTAATCGATCGCCGGCGCTGCGACTCTGTTGGCTCCAACCCGCGTCATCGTAGAGTATTCTTAAGGGGAAGCACGCCGCCGCCCCTTCACTGCCAACCCGCAAACACTGCACGCCCTGCTGTCTCTGTTTCTTTTGTGCAGAACTTCCCACTCCGACTGCATCTCTCCTTTCCATCGTGCGGTCAGTACAGCGGGCTCGCTCCATGTGGTGAACCGCACTCCCTCGTGGGATGAAGCGTTGGTCTGCGATTGATCCGTCATCCATCTCGCGCGAACCTCCTCCTTGCTCGGCCGGTCGACAGACAGCAGAGGCATCACCATCGGGGACAGGAGAGAGTCCGTCTGCCCTGACCTCTCCGTCTGCTCCCGGCTGCTCTCCCATCCAGAGCCGCTCGTTCTCGCGGTCGTCGCTCGCCGGAAGCCATTCGTCGGTCTACGTCAACGGCGTCGGGGCCGTTCCACGGTCCATCACATCAGCCTCGCCCCTCTATAACATGCTCTGTTTTGCCTCTGCACGACGATGGCGGCTTACTCTCCCCCTCCTGCGCAGAGTTGCCCCAGGCCTGCCTCCTCCTCCGCCGACGAGCACGTCTCCCAGCGCTCGAGTCGCTCGTCGGAGCTTTTGCCCTTGTTCTCCAGCCTCTTTCGCTCGAGATCGGCACGCCGAAATTCGGTGTGCGTGACGCCGGTGGACGGCAAGTTGGCTTCAGACCGTCTGCCCAAACACGGCCGCCGCGAGTTGCGGATCCTCAGGAAGCTCGCGGGATCCCGGGAACACGCAAAGCGGCTGCTTCGTGGGATCGACTCCAACCCACCATCGCCGCCCTCATGTTCCTCCCCGAGATCGACCCGTCCCCGACCGGTCTCTGACATCATTCTTCCGCCAAGAGATGAGCAGATGATATCTTCCACGGAAGCAGATGTGGTTGGGGGACGGTCCGGCTCTTCGTCGACAGCGTCTGTTGGAGCTGGAGGAGGCATCCCGCAGCCGACGCTGCTGGAGCACTCGGGCAGCTCAGCGCCCAACGTCATGGCGTCCTTCCCGATCTTACGCCATGAGAGGGTCGTCGCGACGGGCAATGGCATCACGGTCGGCGTTGCACTCGCGGAGCCTGTCCTGTTCCTCCCCGGTTACGATCCGAACGATCCCAGCACGAAGAAGTCGGCTATCCTAAGGGGTCATCTGCACATCAAAACCACCAAATCTGTGAAGATCAAGAAGATATCCGTCTGCTTCCGAGGGCTTGCCCAGACGGACTGGCCGGATGGTAGCTCTTCTTCTGTTTCTTCCAAGAGGCATTTCAGCTGACGTCGACTTGCAGGCATCCCTCCGAAGAAGGTGCATTTCCACGACAAGAAGGACCTCGTGACTCACGGGGTTGTCTATTTCAACCACGGCGATACCGCTCTGATGGACAATGACTACGGCGCCCATTACTACAAGGTCTCTCCGTCGGTCACGACCAAGGAGCTTCACGGTCCTGGAGTGACGACCCGTGAGATTTTGAAGAGCGTGTCTTCGACATCAGTCAATAGCCATCATACGCCCAAGGAGATGAAGCGGCTCTCTCTCCAGTCCAATCACTCGCGCAGTTTTGGGAAGAACGACACGCCCACTCAGCGCAACTATAGACTCTTCCCTCCTGGCGACTATCTTTACAACTTTGAGTTTCCAATCGACGGTTCACTGCCGGAAACGATCAAGAGCGAGCTGGGCTTCGTCAGGTATGATCTGGAGGCAATCGTCGAACGTTCAGGCGCATTCCGGCCGAACCTGCTTGGCTCTCTGGAAGTCCCAGTCATCCGCACACCCGCCGAGGGATCCTTGGAGCAGGTTGAACCCATTGCCATATCGCGGAATTGGGAGGATCAGCTCCACTATGATATTGTAATTTCGGGGAAATCATTTCCGCTGGGCTCACAGGTCCCCATCGCATTTAAACTCACACCTCTGGCCAAGGTCGAATGCCACCGGATCAAGGTGTATGTGACGGAGAATATCCAGCACTGGACTGCAGACAAGAGTGTTCATCGCTTTCAGCCCGCCAAGAAGGTTCTTCTGTTCGAAAAACGTGCGGATTCGCCCAGCGTGAGCACCTATCCCGGTAGCACCATGCGTGTCACCGCAGGCGGTGGCATCGATTGGGACCACCGGGAGGCGGCCGCTCGGGGTGAGGAGTTCGTAGATCGTAACAGCACTAATTTGCTGGGGGACCTGTCTAATGACACTGGTGTCGGGCCAACTGAGATGGAGTTCAACGTGCAGCTTCCCAGCTGTCAGATGATGAAGGGCAGAGACGAATCGCAACGGCTGCATTTCGATACCACGTATGAAAATATCCAGATTAACCACTGGATCAAGGTAAGTTGAAGTCCTATGTCGCTACCGGTAATGCCATGTAGCTCGGTCGAGCTGACTCGCCACTCTGCAGATCGTTATGCGCCTGTCGAAAGTCGATGAGAAAGATCCCTCAAAGAGGCGGCATTTTGAGATCTCCATCGACTCTCCGTTCCATATCCTGTCATGCAAGGCTACACAAGCTAATATCTGCCTCCCTGCATACACTTCTCCTTCGTCGGACCCGGTTATACCAGCGGAAGAGTTCGAGTGCGGATGCCCTGGAGCGCCTGTGGTGAGAAGGAACGGCTCATCGAGTCACCTGACAGCCTCGGATCGCGGTGATCGCAGCAGCTCAAGTGCCGATACGAGCTTCACCTCTGCGTCCGGTGGGCTTGCTCGCCCGCAGCAAGCGCATCTGGCCCACGAGCCGAACGAGCGCGGCGCGCGCCCGATGCACCTCCTCCGAGCTCCATCATTTGCTCCTCCAGCGTTTGACGCTGAGCCACCACCTCCACCACTTGTAACCCCACCTCCCGACTACAGCTCGATCGTCGGGGACAACGACCGGGAAGCCGTCATGGAAGACTACTTCCAGCGGCTGTCCTTTTATGAGGAACACGAGGACGACGGTGCCCGGAGCACTGGAAGAGTCGATGTTCCTCTAACGCCGGGCGGGCGTGTCAACCGCAGCATGGACGTTCCGCGCGGATGGGTCCGTCCGAGTGACACGATCACACAATGAAACGGGCATGATGCATGAATGTCACGGCCACTATGTCATATCCTTTGGATTAACGAGATCACGATACGGGTATCTGTTCCGAAAAGCATCATAGATTGGCGCGGCTTGGGTCCTGAGGCTCCTATGTACGCATTTTTAATGTTTTTCTTCTCTTTGGTTATGCGGTTTTCTGCCAGCTGCGAATATCCCATCCCTGATATGCTGGCCGGTTTGCATTCAGGACGGGCAATCATTTTGGGAGGGTTTGGTGTGTTGGCGCACGACGGATTGAAGGACATGGCGCATACAAAAGCGAAGACGCATGATTCCCCATTGATTGTTATTATGACGGGCAGTCTCGTGTTTCTATTGTAATGTATATAGAGCATGGGTGTCACATATGACGTAGCATTAGAATACATAGCACCGAACTGGTTCCATCTGCCCACCTAACTTACCAATCGAATTTGATTTCGCTGTGTTGCAGACGCCATCGTGGATGCCGGAAGCTGGGCTACAGACTAGGCCAGCATATCATACTCATTCTGGTCCGTAGACGGGACTTCCGGAATTGATCTGGTTCATTTGAAAAGCTGCGATGATAAGCGATAAGGGCCCTCTGGGGCTGTCCGCGTGGAACTGCCTAGGAGGGCTTAGACGGCAGCGGCCTTCCCGATCCTCCTCGGCCGCCCTCCCGCTCTCGTTCGCGGAGCCGGACAGGGACAAGGACGGGGAGGAAGCAGCTCTGCCCTGATTTCTATCTGCATCATCCCACGTTCGCCTCAAACCCCGCTCCGGCTGGACTTATCGCGGCGTCTTTCCATCCATACATAACCCACGCTGCCCGCCGCGCTAGTCAGGTCGTTCAAGTTTGCTCTCCGCTCCATCTGACTACCTAACTTGGCATCTGCTGCGTCGCAGCTCGCTCGCCCCCCGCTGGCATTGGTCTGTCTACCCTGTCTGTCAGTCGAGATCAACAGAGCGGAGAGCTGCGGAGATCCTTGTCGATGCTTGCGTTGCGCGGTCACTTGAGCTTTCTGAGCTATCTAGCCAAGGTGGAAGATCTATAAGAGGACGGCAGCTCTCTTCTCTCGCCTCCTCTTTTCTCCTCATCGCAGTCATCGCTCATTTCTCGCTGTTTTCTGAGCTCAGACACTGCATCACGCAGCCGGTATCCAGTCAAGGATAGAACCAGACTGGTAGACAGAAACTATCACCGTCCAGGAACGGTGAAACCTGGAAGCTGTATCCACAGATACAGTCTTTTTACGGAACTTGCTCATCATCCATCCTCTCCACTCTTCCCTACCTACCTGATCTGACTGACCAGGCCAAGCACCGCCTGCCTTTCTTGCTTCAACATCTCATTCTACATACATAAAGCGCTGAGAGCAGCCAGACTCACTCACAATGGCTATCGAGATCGTTCCTCTGACTGAGGCGGACATCCCCGGCGCTGTAGAGTGCATCCAGCAAGCGTTTGCAAACGACCCATACTTCCTCTGGGTATTTAACGATCCGTCCAAGGTATGTATCTATGTACAGAACTATATACAGGCAGTCCATCGGGACTAGGTCCATCTAGGGCTCCGTAATGGCAAACTGACCTACCCTCCCGGAAATTATCAATTAATATTCTCTCCTCCCGTTTGCTCCCTGGCGGACCCTGAGAATGCCCGACCAGGGGGCTATATACATACACATTAAATGATTTCAAACTTGAAGAAACAAGCTGAAGCTAACATTTTGCTCCTTTCGTGAACGCGGTCGATGGATGGTATAACATACATCCGATCTGACCTGCGGTTTCTATGATTTGAGAGACTTTTGTGATGAATACAGTTCAACAAGCAAAGAAACACTGATTCTCTCACGGCTCGCTGCCTGTGGGGCATCAACAATGCCCTCTTCTACGTCGCAAAAGAGACGACGACCACTGCCACCGCCGACGCCGCCGCTGCTACTGCCCCCAAGGGGAAAACAGAAGAGGTCACTCGACCACCAGAACAAAGCAGTAATTCCGCCACCAACTCCTCCCCACGCATCCTAGGAGTCTCATGCTGGCTCCCGCCCCATCCAGCCTCCGCCCCGGAGAGCTGGTACTCGTGGTACCAGTCCTGGGTCCTCTCCTTCCGCCAGTTGCTCATCAACGTCCGCTACCTGGGCCACGGCGGCCTCAACACGCGTCGCTACTGGATCTGGAAGGCGCGCCAGCAGGAGGCCCAGAAGGAGGTCTGGACCGATCCGCGCGGCTACTACTTCTGCAACATCGTCGCCGTGAGCCCCGACGCGCAGGGCAAAGGGATCGGGAGGAAGTTGTTCGAGGTCGTAACCGACCGGGCCGACCGGGAGGGCATCAAGTGCTACCTGGAGAGCTCGAAGATGTTTCCGAACGTGGAGATCTACAGGAAGATGGGGTTCGAGATGGTGAGGGTGATGGATTGTGTGGATGGGAAGGATGTTTGTAAGGTGTGTTGTGTGCCTGTCAAATCTCTGCCTCCGCCGGTACGATCTTATTCATCTAACATCCTGATGCAGCTATTTTGCATGATCCGCGAACCAAAGCAGAAACTCTGAGCGTTCTAGCTGCCTGTCTGTCGACGGAGGAGCATCTGTACTATGTATTGTACTGTCTCGATCCGAAGGCAAGGTTCCAAAATCACAAAACAACACGCTGAAACGGAAGTCGGTGATTAATCGATCATCACCGATATTTTGGAGATTGTGATATGTATCATTTGGTTAGGAGCACGAGCACAAACAAAACCAAAAAAACCGTATTCTTTTTCTATCTGTGTTATGAATTACTGTACCTTTTCTCATGGCTCCTTCATTGATATATATCATTGTGAGTACTGGATCATGATCAAGTAGTTCATGTTTCCAGACAGCAATTCTTTACGAATCATGTTCGTTTGGCATCTAATCTTGGTCCCTTTCTTTTCCTTTTCAGAAAACCGACAGACAGTCCAACTTCAGAATGAAAGGAATCAGGAATCAGCGCGACAGATCTACATTAAATTTTATTAATTAATAACAATGTTGGGATGATATGAATTTCCTTTTGCTTGTTAATTTTTTTCCGATTGACATCAGATGGTCATTTTTCGCACATTGCCATTTAGTCATCAATAATCTGGGTTAGGTGACCTGCCTGTTGCTTAAGGGTCGACCGGCAGTAAGTCGCATATAAGCCAGTAGCGCAGCTTATGCTCTTGTTACTTATTGCTAAGCTGGGTTTCTGGGTACGGAGGAGTATTTAGGTACCCGCAAAGCAGCCAAGCTGGAGAAGCGAAAGTCAAAAATACTTTGAAGGTTGGAGCTTGGAAGTGGACAGGTCACAGCTGCTCCTTACTCCGAACTCTTTTTTCACTCTCTGAGGAAAGAAGTCGCGTGCGCGAGCTCCAGCATTCCTAGCAAGGATCTCCTCAGTCCTCGCGGGCACAGCGAGGCCTGTGTTTGTCCGGCCAGAGGGCCAGTCAAGGGGCTGTTGCAGGGCAAAAAAATGGCCTCACAGCCTGGCTGCCTGGTAATTTCAACATTGCGATTGACATTTGCACCGATGTCGAAATCCGGGTGCGACGCTGGCGGGTCGGGTAGCCAAGTCGTAGTAAGCAAGTAGTACGAAGGACAGTAGTTAGCACCCGTGGACGGGACGAAGGACGGAGTTCTCCGTACACAGGGTGAGGATCTGGAACGATGGTCCGACCAAACAATCTCCCCTCGTACTCCGTACTCCGTGCTTTGTGCTCCATCTCACAACAATCCTGACAGAAGCAGCACAACAGCTGAGAGCTTAACTAGCTCAATTGCCTGTTTCTTAAATCAGGCACTCTTTGATTACCTGGAGTACAGCTTTTATTTAGCCTGTGTCTCAGGGAGATGACGATGCACGTCCCGATCGCCGGGCCGCGCCGCCCGATCTACCTTGCGTCCTCCAACTTCATACACCAAGTGTGAGAGATCCGCCTCAGTGTCCTACCTAGCTACCTAGCTGTTGGCATGTTGCTGCGGGGGCGGTCATTTAATATTCTTGGCACGAGGAGCCGAGTGCGCGATTGCCGTGTCCCTTTCCACCTGTCTAGGTACTGTACTCCGTACCTAGGTCCCTGGCAGATAGATGGCTTCGCTGTGCAAGCGGAAGTCTGAAGAAGTCTGCAGCTGCCAGCCGGTAACCCCTCCAGGCCATTCAGGATATGAATGGAAGACTTGATTGGTTTTCAAGGAAAGGGATTCGTTTCAATTTTCATGATTTTTGTCTTTTGCTTTTCCATTTCCACTCATGCTTGATCGATCGTCGATCGATTGGGTTTTTTTCCTTTCTGCTATCTTGATACCCATTATTTTCCTAGGACGACGTTCGGAGCTTACCTATATAGGCAGCTAGCCAGCCACGCCAGCCTTGTGCGCGCCGACTGGCTAGTCGCGGACCATATGCCAAGGCGGGTAGAGAAACAGGTCTTACACCCGTCTCAGAAGACTGTTTATGCTAAGCCCTGCGCCACGGCAGGCTGCTGGTCCCTGGGTTAATTTGTTCGGGGTAGGCCCCAATGTTCGCGATCCAGGCAGCTCCTGTCAAACCCTTCCAGCTTTCCACTATTGCTCTTCTCGCTCTCCTTCTCTTTTTCTTTGCTTGGCTTTTGCTTCTGTTTAATGTTGTGACCTGGTGTCCTATTTTGGCAGCTGGTCTGTCAGTCTGTCTTTCTGACATTGTCGCTCATTTTTGTGTGTTTCACGGTTGTTTAAATCTCTAAAGACAAGAGTCAGGAGGGCACTGGATGCTCCCCGTGCGTTGCATGTCTTATGGGATCGCATCTTAATTCTTAGTCCGCAGAGGGAGCGTCGTCTGCAGGAATGGAGGGAGGCGGAGAGGAACGAGCTTCAGTTAGAAGACTTCGGGGGACGATCGTCGAGCGGCGCAACACCGAGCATCTAAGTCGACGGATACCGCGGGCAGACTCGAGCGGCCAATTTTCCAACGAGGCTGAAGGCGTTGACAGTCACAATGGTAACGAGAATCGCAGTCCCCTGTCGTTTATACAGCCCAGGAGATATGGGAGTATCAACGAATCTTTGCGTCGAACTGTCACATCCGAAAGTGGCCTCCGTTTTGCTAGAAGGAGATATGCTTCAACCACGTCAAGCCGGTATAAACGTGTTTCCGTGGCTGAGCGCGCGGTTGCAACTGATGATGCTGAGGCCAGTGAGAGTAGCGACGACGTCGACTCAAGTGATGATGAAGACGAGGATGCGGATGCATCCGGTTCTACCCCCAATGACTCATTCACCGCTTCCCTGTCGAACGAAGAGAATCCTGCACTCCCAACAGGAGTGTCTCAAGCAACGGCACTTGCTTCTACTGCGACCGGCTTGTCCGCAACACCCTCGTCAGTCCCACATAATGAGCTGAAGGGCTTGGGGAGCACTGGGGATAAGGTAGGAGTGGCCATCGGCGTGATAGGTAAGTTGCCACGTTCCAAGGAGATATTCTTCAGGCTCTAACCAGTCAATAGTCGGAACGGCGTTGATCGTCTTTCTGGTCACCTTCTTCACACTACGGAGGAGGTACGGCCCCACGTCCTTCTGGCCGTGTATCGACCGTCGACGGCAAGAGCAGACCGAGAAGTCGTGGTCACTGTCGAGTGGTTCGGAAACCAAAGATGGCCCACAGATGACCACCAGCGAGCCGGGCTGGACGCGGGTAGACTCCTTTGAAAAGCCGTTGGAGAAGCCTGATTTGCAGTCTCAGCGAGATACTCGACCGCCGTCGTACCTCCGCAGGGCACCCCTGACGTCCAATCCTGTAACACCCCCGGCCATACCTACCCACTACCTTAAGAAAAGGGCAGAGTCCAGATATTCGTCAGGGTCTGAAAGCTCTCTGGACAAGGAGGTGCAGATGCCGGCAGCGGTTGCTCGCCCGATGAATAGTCGCCTCACCATTAGCAGCAGCGAGTCTTCCGAGTCTGAAAGCCGTCCAGCCGGGTTCGATGCCCAAGATCCGGATGTGGAGCAGGAGGAATACGCAGATGCTGCTCCTCGCCCGTTGAAAATCCGAAAACCAGGCGTATCCTACTTCTCCTGGAGCACGGCCCCCACGACTCCAGGTTCGGCAACGACGAGCAACCGAGACACCATATTGACAGACGTCAGCGAGCCACCTCGCTTCCGGTCCATAACGAGCTGGGTCAGGGAGCAGTCCAAGCGCCGGAATCACGAGCTCAGCAAGCACCCCTCACTCACCTTCATGCCTCCCCCAATCCCCGAGAGTAACCCTGTCACCCTATACCCTCCATACCCACCGACGCCCCCCATCCCCCGCTCCAAAACCAGATGGGATGAAGAACAGGGGACAGACCAGATGTCCGAATACCCAAGGACTCCAGCGTCCACGGTGGACAGAAGCGGCCTCGGCATCGGCGTGGCCATCTCAAAGCCGCCGCGCGCGTCGTTCCTGTCCATGACGAGCAGCAATATCAGCAGAAACAGCAAGCAGATCCGGCACAACTCATCCACGACGGTCTCGACGCTCCCTGTGTTCCGACAACATCCGGGAGAGGAGATCAAGATCGATCGTGGAACGAGAGTCCGCAGCGCGAGCTTGCTGGGTCTGACGCAGTGGACTTAGTAGTTTTTACAGTACAGAGTAGATGTAGACTCTGACTGATATAATCCTTGTCTTCGTCTGCATGCAGTTCTCTTAATGTGATTAAATATTATTCGTTCACAACGCCATTCGTTCAGGCATATGTAGTACCCATGTATGTACAGTACCTGTACCGTAGCTGTGCCCAATGTCGAGTCGAGCGATTATCACTGTCCAAGTTCTATTCCTTTCTCCCTCCTACTGACGTCATCAAGGTATTATATGGCTCGGAGCCATACAATAACTTGCCAGTCCAGACCTCACATGTAAAATTACCTCTTTATATTAGGTAATTACCTTCTTCATGTTGATTGTATCCCGATACTCGGGAGGTCCACGAGAAACAACCCCCCTTCCATCCGCCGCGCTACCCACCCCCCGCGTTGAGCAAACTATGTAAGGAAAACAAGACTATAATTAACTGACAACGACATAATGCCTCCGGCATTTATATATATACCCTTTGAAGGAAAAAAAATAAAAAAAAAGCCGTTGGAGTATCAATATATGGTCATATAATCAGCCAGTCAGTCAGACAGGCAGATAGACAGTGGTATTTTTTCAAGAGAAAGAAAAGACAAAGAAAAGAGAGAAGTAATGTGCCACTCATGTATATAATTTCCCGGACAGACAGACAGACAGACAGACAGACAGACAGAAACAGGAGCCTTAACTTAGGTCAGGTAGTCATAAATAAATCACCGAAGAGTAAAAAGTTAGAAAAAAAACCTAAACATTAATTACTCCATGCATGATCCATGATCCATGCACCCATGCACTGTACTGTATGTCCGTGCTGTACAGTTGCATTAAGCATGTACAACATTACACAAGCTTATTTCTCTTCTTCTTCTTCTTTTTTACTTTCTTCTGGATTCCGGGAACCACGAGACAGAGACAAAGACGGAGACAGAGGACAAGGTCAGAGATGAGACAAGATGAAACAAGACCGCCCAGGCAGGTGGCAGGTCCTGACCCCGATCCCGATCCCAATCCTGATCTTGATTCCTGTCCTAGGCGTAAGTAAGAGACACAAGACAAGACAAGGGAAGTACAGTGCACTGTACAGCGGCAGCGGCAGTAAGTAGTATCGGGCCGATCTGCCTTGCCCTGCGCCCTGGCCTGGCCTTTACCCGGTGGGGTGTAGAATAGAATAATTGAACGGGAAGAATAAACATTGATTGACAGGGAATAATAATAATAAATAAATAAGCTTTAGTATTGCACATGTACATTACAGTACAGCACTGTACTGTGCCAGAGGGTGGGGAAATGGTTATGTCAGGTTCGATTGAACAGGTAGGATAGAGCAGGGAACTTGATGGAACTACCTAATAGTAGGTTATGCTTCGGAGGAACCCAGCCTACCTCATTGAGACTGCCTATTTGAGTAGCTTCCTGGAGAAGACTTGAAGTTCATTCTAACTATCGTCCGTAAAGATTGCGGAGCATACGGGATGAATCATTATCTATTATGTTAGGTACTAAGATAGATAGATAAGTACGGTACCTACCTAGGAAGATGTTAATATTGTCATCCTTTCTCTCTCTCTCTCTCTGCAGGACATGGATATGGATGCTTTTTTATACTTTTCTTTACAGATTGCAATACCAATCCGTGCAATAGAATAATGCTGTAATTAGCATTGGAACGCATCTTGCAGGCGAATAAGTATCTTGAGTTGATGGATAGATAGATAAATAGATAGATAGTAATACATGTGCCCACCTAAATAAATGCTATCAAATATCAAATACTGTACAGTGCAACGGCTGCAGAGCTCACATGCATTATTATCATAGCAATTTATATAATAGAATCGAGTTATACCACCGCATCATGGAAATTGACGTGTAGTGCTTAGTTTTCCTTTCCCCCGCCCCTCTTCGTTCTTCTCGTATTGCTCCATCCTAGGCAGGAAAAAGTGAATCTGTGGAATATAGGGCAATATATAAACGTGTGATACGCAAGAAGTGTTTGAAACCAGGAAGGCTTCCTAGGTCCAAGGACTAGAAATATACATACTATTTAGGGACCAATGCTCACAAGCAAGAAAAAATGTGAACGAGGCATTTGTGTAGTGGAGTAAATGGGGCATCCCTTGAATAGAAAGTCCAATAGAACAGAGACCTGAAGTATCAACCCGGCGCAGTGTACTGTTTATCCGTTTGTGGCTGGTGGCTATGGTTTGGACAAAAGTGTATCAAAATGCAAACAGGAGGAGGAGAGGAATGTCGAATTCTAGAATTGATACTAATAAGTATGATAGAGGGGTAATCTCAACATAGGCACTCATGGTTAATGATGCAGTGCATACACCACTGTAGTGTTGCGTCATCTGCAAGGACTGATGTCTGCGTGTTGAATGAAGACGCAGTGTTAGTATCAAAAAGGGTATGTATATACGCGGGAAATACTCCCTCCTGTTCCATTTGAACTATCGAGTTGAAGCTCGTTCTCAGCTGCAGTTCTGTAAAAGGCGATGATCTACCTCGAACTTGAGCTCAAGGTTGGACGAGGTAAGAGTACTTGATAAACTTACTGTACTGCAGTCAAAAATTGCGCGGCCAAAAACTCCTACTATCCTAGCATGTCCTCACATCTGGAAATAGCGTTCTCGTGCTCCGTACAGTACCAACGACGATAAGCGAGGATGGGGAAAACGGTTTCAACCGGGTGATTTAGGAAGCGCAGAATGCCCTACATATTAAGGAGAAGCATATCTCCGCAGCATGTCTCAGTGCAAACGGGAAGGTGCCTGACAACGGGCCTAGACTTTGCTATCCCTCGTGGTAGCAACGCTGTTGGTCCGATCTCTAGCTTTGGTCATAGCGGTAACATATGGTTTTACGGGGCTGGATGGAGAAGGTAGATATTGCAGTGTCATGTTGCTGAAAGGTCCAATATTGGGTACGAATCTGAACACCTCGAAGTAGAGCCAACGCCTAAAAACGTATTGTCTTCGGGGCGCTAAGAGAAAGGGTAAGACATCGTCTGACCGCACGGCTTTGTGCCGGGTCGTTTGCACATCAAAGTGAACCATAAAAACTCCGATATGTGCATGGGAGGAGATCCACATAGCAAGGCGTGTGATACCCCTGCTCATTCAGTTTCAAGAACGTGCAGCCTGATTAAATATTGGCGGGCAATTGGCAGGACGTATAGAATTCCGGGTGCAATGACAACTTACGGTTTAAACATGTAGACTGAGGTATAAGACTACCAGAGCCCGGGTTTAATAACGATTGGACAAAGGCTGGAGCTATACAGCGGAGAACTTGTGGAGCTTGGTGTGGGAGCCCCTCATGCTCGTGCTTTAGTGGCGCGTCTCCGTGATTTCCCAACGCCCATACAGTACTTGACCATGGCGGGGGATCTGAGGTCACAGCTCAAGCCTCACTCCAGCGGTACAACAAGAACATACGGAATAGGCCGATCACTCAAGGGGTAATTCTGCCGAATCCAGATTGGGGAAAAAAAATTAACTACCCACGTCCGAGCGTTTTGAAACAACAACCCAAGGACTTGCTCCAGAGTAACCCGCCTGTTTAACGTTCTCAAGTGGCTAGGTTGGCCTGTGGATTATGGATGGCACATTCGTAAAACGCAGAAGTTATACTCCGTACGCAGTATACTTACGGAGTAAGTTAGCATATATCAGTTAATAAGGCTACTCAATGCCGTCACTGCAGCTGCCACTATGCCCAACGGCCGCAACGCTATTAATAGGCGTGAAAATGCTAATGTGGTCTCTGAATGAACCATTTGGTGGTGACGAAAAGAGTCCAGCCGGTAACAGGCTCGCCGAATGCAAAAGCGCAAGGCGCAGGCTTGTGGGATGGCGACATACGGTCTTGTGATCGCGAGTGCAGGGACACGTTGGTTGGACCTTGATAGCAGAAGACATATAACGTTGAGGTTTGATGGATTATCAGAGCGAGACGACGCAGGGGCGCGAAAATCAGATCAGCGGAAGGGATATATCAGGCCGTCGAACCCCTTGATCGAATTGGGGATCTTGCCTGGGAAACCTATGGCGGACCCGCCCGGTTCGGTGCAGTTACCCGTCGGGGGTCAGCACCGCTTTCAAGAGCAAGGGTCGTGATGCAGCGTAGACCACACGGACGTATTCCCCGAGTCCGCTCCCTCACCCGCAGGCAGAGAGGACGTATAGACGGATAGAGTGCGTGTGCTTGGCAAACAACTCCGATTTTTTCGGCAACGACCGTGCGAGCACTGCATCAATCAGAACATATGCGAGGTCCGGAACAGGTTGCTACCGAGGAGTCAAGATGCATTTCTGTTCCGCCACCACAGAAAACGAAAAACGCGTAGAAAACCAGATAATCATATCCGAAGTGGGATCACAGCATGCTCCGTATCACCTGCCTTCTCTACTTGTTCGTTGATTCTCCCTCTGCTGTGTGTGGTGTTGGCTGCGAAAGGTACTGCTGGCAGCAGAAAACATGTGATGGGCAAGTACTTAGAGTAACTAGTGTCTGGGTGTAACCAAAGCGGGCGATGGCCTCTTTCTTTCCCTTTCCATTCTCAAAAAATGGCGACCAATCAAACAAATGCACATGGTTTTCAAAGGTGGCTAGCCATTTCCAAAAAAAGATCCAGTTCCAATCTATAGATCTACAGCTTTGGGAAACCAGCCAAAGCGCCCCCTGCATCCAACCACTAAGTATCGACCAGCTTTGGAAAGATGTTTCTCGCGATCTTCAAGTGGACAGAATGCCGGTTAACGCCTTCGGATGACGATGTCGTATCACACAATTTGACGTTGACAGGAAAAGGAACTCTGCTGTCTTGGGTATCGGTGTCGCCCAGAGCTTGAGATGCTCTGGCCGAAGTCCCCGATTAGGATTGCTGCCAGCAAGAAGCATGGAGGCATGGGGGAAAGCAACTAGCGAGAACATAGACGACATTTGCCGACGACAACAATGAATCTGTCATGAGGGCTGTTGGGACATCGGTTGTCTTTGGATCCGTCCAAGGAGGTGCGAAAGAAGTGAGCTGCTGGCTCGCGGCAGGAGCTGTAAATGTAGTAATTTTTGAAATAATTGCACATCTCGACGGCGTCATACCACCGTAGGCGCAAGACTGTGGTGTATTGAAACGTTGAAGCGAAGGGGTGGAAGCCGGGTCCAATTCAGCGGCAGACGTCGAGATTTGGAGTTAATAATCGGTTTTGAACTCTTAGACGCCTAAGCCGAATGGAGGATGGAGCAGAGAGAATATCTGTAAGGAAGAGTGGTTTGGAAGTCGCCGAGATTCGAGAGAATAACGATGATAGCTTAAAAAAGCTCGTTCCTCGCTATGTGTAATTGCTTTTTGTACTGCTGCAATGTATTGCATGATCGATCCCTTGCACAGATTTGCTGCTGGTGGCTAATTATCGCAGGGCAGTTGTCGCTGGGCAGTTGCAGCAAGGTTAGACAGAAGTAGATCATGGAGTCTTTGTTTCGTTCCTCAAGAGTAAGATGTAGCAGGACATACCGAGTACCTCGTACTGCGCCGCTCCACGAAAAACCTTGCAATGGAAGCGGGTTTTGCATCAACTTGACCGAAATTGGGAGGCTTGTGGCTGCAGCATCTTTAAAATAGTAGGTCCCGGAATCTCAGCGGGGCAGCAATTGAGGGCCAAAGGAGTTTCACGAAGGAAGTAGCCACTTTGCTATGCAGTCCGGGTAAATGGGAGATCGACAATGTTTACTAGTAGCCGTTGATGCTCCTTCACCCGCACGTGGCGCTAACAAGGATCTTCATGCATAGAGGTAACAATGTCGTAAGCCCTGCAGAAACATCACTCAGCCTGTGAAACGGCGCTTTGCTGTAAGTTAATATAACTCGACAACTATGCTGATAACGACCAGCATACAGAAATGAGAAAGAAGGAAGGAGGACCATGTAGGAGCCGTTTATCTGGCCAAAGTCAGTCACAAAACCTAAGACGAGAGGCCTTTGGATTAAATATAGTCTATTCAGGAGAGAATTAGTGAGAACTGGCGCCTTCTAAAGAGCGGAGAGGCGCGGTTTTGGACTCGGTCCGGGTATCGTACACCGGCTGTAAGGATTCGCGACACAGCACATAGTATCGAGAAAACGTGTCTAGGACTCCATAGCAACGCTGCAGCGACCAAGACAAGCGACTTAGCGGTGACAGGACGTGCAAGAAGCAGGACGATCGGAACGGGAAATTTTAGCGTCGTTCAAAAAAAGGTCAGGGCTACGGAAATGGGGGGGAGCCCAAAGAGGCCAACTCCAGTAGTATTAGGCGGGGCGGTGGGCTAGAGCTTCGCACAGACATCCTCAACGTCGGAAGCCAATATTCAAGAAGCCAGGACAACCCCGTTTTGACTTTGCGAAGACCAACGGCATGATTCAGGGGCCTTGGGCACTCCACCGGGGATTGGGGAAAGGAGGCACACCGGACGGATAACGAGGGCATACCTCCAGCAGTGTCAGGTATGCTTCTGGCGGCAAATTATAGATGGACCTGGCATGATAGTATGCAGGAGAAGGGGAGAGACTTCTCAAGATTTGCGTCGACCGTCCAGGATCCGTCGGCAACGGGTCCCAAGTAAAGAACTGAACGGGAGGAGAAGATGGGATCCTAGCGGTCAGCGAATTTTGGACTGACCGAGCGCATCTGCGGAGCAGGGAGGAATCCGTTCGAGCATGTCCCACTAAGTCATTGGGAAGCAGTTGATGATAATATGAAGATGGGGCAGAGAGACATGGGGGAGGAAGAGTTAGCGAATCTGCGATGGCTGCATCAGCATTTCCAATCTCCAAGGCCCGTGGCCTATGGAGCCAGGATCCTAGCTGCAGCCAGACAAGGGAGGCGGTTAGTATGACCTCCTTAATGACAGCAGCATCTCGAGACGAGACGACAGAGATAAACTGGACGTCGACAGGGTGCGGGGCCGAGGGGTCCAGAAGGCGTGAGGTTGGGCCGCTGGGCGGTCGCGGATCCCCGGCTGGCGACTTGAGGCTGTCGATCGTGGTTGGCCGAAGCAGGCGGTCTGGTATTGATCCGATACGCGCACGTGACCACTCGCGCCGGCGGATGCGGTCGCGGCAGCGCGCTGAGATCACGTGACAAACGCGGCGCACTCGGCCCGGAAGAGACGAGGCCCCAGCCCCAGACACCAGCCACCGTGGTCCCGTGATCGGACGCAGAGCCGCAGCCGCAAGGCGCAGCGTCAGATCCTCCCTCTCCGCCGTGCTCTCCTGGCGGCCCGCCCTTCCATGGACCATCGCAGTCTGCACTGCGTCTCCCGTCTCTTACCCCGTTCGGATCCCCGGCTCCGCCGCAGCCTCCAAGTTCCCAAGACGGGGCACTCAGTACTCTATCCCACGCTCGTTGACCTGCCCATCCCGATCGTTATTTTCAGCTTCGCTCGTTTGGACATCGCTATCGTTAGGTCTTCTGGGTGTCTGTCCGCCCGCGCTTCTTTTCTCCCCTCTCTTTCGGCCTTAGACCACCGCAGTGGAAACCCCTCCAGCCCCTTTGTCGAGCCTGTGGCCCGGAGCCCTGCATCCTTGACGATCTACGGCGTCCTAGTACATCATCGATAAGGAAACTCTGGGACAGTTGCCGTTGCCGCCGTCGTCATGGGGTTTGGAGACTTCGATACGATCTGTCGCAGGGCAGCCCTGCCTCTGTGCGCCTTGGTCGGCCCGAAATCCTCGATAACTGGTACTGCTGGGATCCTACCTAATTGCTACGCGCGGAACATCGAGGTTGCGAATACCATCATCTTCGAGGGCGCTGCAGACTTTATCCATATCATTGCCCTTGGTATGACGGTGATAATGATTCTGCATGTGAGATCGAAGTTCACCGCCGTGGGTACGTCTTGAGGACCAGCTCGGGGGAAAAGATATCTCGAACTGTTCGAAGCTAATGGGACTATTTCCATCTAGGTCGCAAGGAAATTACGACATTCTTCTACATCTACATGGCATTGACGATCTTTTCGCTCATTCTCGACGCGGGCGTTGTCCCACCTGGAAGTAGCCCTTTCCCGTACTTCACCGCAGTACAGAACGGGCTGGCGTCTGCTCTATGCACATGTCTGCTCATCAATGGATTTGTTGGCTTCCAGATCTATGAGGACGGGACGACACTTTCAGTTTGGTTGCTGCGGGGGAGCTCCATGGCCATGTTCGCCGTCTCCTTTATAGTCTCCCTCCTGACCTTTAAGGGATGGGGTGGGCTTAGTCCGACGAACACTGTTGCCCTCTTCGTGGTCCTCTATATCCTCAATGCGATCTGTATTGCGGTCTATCTGGTGATGCAGGTTATACTTGTCGTGGGCACTCTCGAGGACCGCTGGCCGCTGGGGCACATCGCTTTCGGTGTTTTCTTCTTTGTTATCGGGCAGGTGCTTCTTTACGCTTTTAGTGAGACCATCTGCGTGAATGTCCAGCATTATCTGGATGGTCTTTTCTTTGCGACATTGTGCAACCTACTTGCCGTGATGATGGTCTACAAGGTAAGCCAGCTATTTTCCCTTCAAGATCTGATCTATTCAACTCCGGAGACTAATGCGTCCATATAGTATTGGGACTCGATTACCAAGGAAGACCTTGAGTTCTCTGTGGGCTTGAAGCAGAACAATTGGGAAGTCAAGGAACTCCTTCCCGAAGATGAGCGACGAGGAACAGTCTACCAGGACACTGCTTCAGAGTACGCTCCGAGCATGTACCATCGGAACTCGAATTACGGTATCCAGAACTACTGACCTTCTGTTTACGAATGTCACGTTTCTATATTTGATAGTAAATACTTCATCTTTCTTACTTTTCTGATTGAGCTTTTTAAATATTTTGCCTGGGATCACAGTCTCATCGAAGATTCCCATTTCAGGAGTTGAGTGAGGAGCTCTTTTGATATCCTACACTATCTCATTTTCCATTGACAGGCTTGCTGTTCATGCTGATTCATCTATTCGGAAAGCCCTATGTTTTGTCCAAGAGAAAGGGTTTCGTTGCTGGGAAGAGAGGAGTTTCCAAGGACCCGGAATTGACGTCATGTATTCCGCGCGAATCTTGCTGAGCGGGTGTTTAGCTATATAGGCACTTTACGTCCCTAATATCATTATTCCTGTTTTGGTTTTCATCTGAGCCTCCACAAAGATCTCTCCCTGGCATTCGACTTGTGGCAATATCAGGGAAATTAGCCCGTGTGATCATCGTTCGCCCAGCCACTTCATCGATAAATTACATTGGGTATAGGACTCCATATGACGTCTATCGACATCTATGCAAGTTGTAAGGACAATAACTTGACGATGAAAGTGACCCTCTCATGACGAGAACAAGCCATCTGTTATGGACGCAATAAAACGCCCACATTATAAACAGGGGAGCCTTTTCGGGTTTCACACCCAACATTCCGGTTGGTAAAGCAACGGACATCCATATAAGCTCGACATGGCTGTGTCTCGACTGCTCTACGGCACTCCATAGATGTGTAGGTATGCATATACTACGGAGTCATATATCCCAGACCCCCAGAACTTCCACACACCGGCCCGTGCGCCTGCCGGCCAATAATCAACCAATTTCTACAGTGGCTTGATGCTGGATTCGAACTCACTGGCTGGGGAAATTACTCCGTAGTCCGTCAGAAGATGAATCGCAGACGGGGAAGGACAGGGTTCATTCCGCGTGGAGGGGAGAGGAGTGTACGGAGTAACTCTGGGTGACGGTGGAAATGACACGGAAGGTCGCGACCTTTGATGCTCATTTTCGTGGCATTTCCGCCCTTGGTGTCGCCGCTTTATCGTTGTTCATAGGTGCCTGGGATGACTTACAAACTGGGCTATCGCAATACCATTCCAGGTTGTTGGTTCGCAGTCCTGTACAGGAAGTATATAGTTATATGTCAATTAGCACTTCCACCATAGGTCTCCTGCAGCTATATACACCGTGCACCGTTCACAGGAGACACTGGGAAATCAATATCTAATCTCCTCTTCAATCCTTTAAGGCTTTAGATTTCTCAATCCGGTTCTTCCATTGTTTGACCAGCCAAAATGACTCTTGTTAAATCCAATTGGCGTATAAAACAAGGTTCCAAGGGCAAGGCTGAGCGACCGCCAGGGTATTAGAATGAGATTGTGGAGGGCCCCAAACGAAAATTGACAATGACTTTGCCGACTCAACCAAATTGGCCTTGCATGTCATGAGAGCGAATTTTGAACTGTATGAGGTCACGTCTCTATTGTTGCTCTTATTTATTGTTATAGGTTCACTGCATTACTTAAGCCAAATGACCCAAAATACTGACTCGAACTTACTATCAATGTTATTGAAGGATTTGCTTCGCTAATATCTTGAAATCCACAATGTCTGGATTCCTTATTAGAGCACGCTACTGGAGAATCTACTACTGTGAGGAGATGGAAAAGGAGTTTCCATATAACTTGAAAAAAAGCAGATGAAGTGAGCGAATTTCTTCCTTATAAGAAAAAAAATAAGCAGTATTTACTAAAGCTTTTAACAGCTAATCTGTGGAACACTTACCGAAGAGTATGGTCTTATTAAGACCGGTAAATTCCAGCCAACTATCAACATTGACAACCCCCTTTACGTTGAACACCATCTGGTTGCTATTTCCAAAGAATCCTTCCGTACACCACGACAGAGACAGCAACATAATACTCAGAAGAAGATGATCTCATCTACATCTGCTTGCCCTGGAACATTGCTTGAAAGCTCTGGATACTTTAGGTCCAATAATGCTCTGAAATGCGGAGACATTGAGCTCTCCTCAAAATGCCATCTAGAGATGCTCTCATCAAACTTTCAAGCAATTTAAGTCTAAAATGTGATCTATCTGCACTATAATACCTGACTGATGATCAAAAGCAGTCCATTAAGAAGGATCTGGAGCTCCTGGCATTGATGGAGAGACAAAAACTCTCTATAACAATCCAATTGCAAGATGCCACAAATTAAGTTGTCTAGATGTACCAATGACTATGTGCAAAATTAGATTCAGCATGAGGTTTGTATAAAATGTAAACAACTAGAAAAATTAGCTCTTGATCAGGCATATAAGGACTTTTTTAAACAATGTTAGGAATCACATCATTAAAGGAAATTACCAAGGAAACCCAATATGCTTTACACCACAATTGTTAACAGTATTACCTAAGAGAAGGGCACTGGCAGATGTAGAATTCAAAAATTGAGATATAAGTACTGTTTTAGATGGAGAGCTGTTGGAAGACCGGATCAAGTCTTTGGAAATGCGTCTTGACCTCTACCGTCTCCAAGTTCCAAGGTCCTTGCACACACGGATCAATACAGAAAGACTTGCTGCAGATATACAATTATTGAACCCTCCCACTGAAGAGCAGTCGGTCCCGTACGCTAAACTCGTGGGATATCACCACAGCTATCAATCATGCATACGATGGCATCTCCTCGGAGGACGATCTACAAATTGGCACCGATTGTTGCTTCAGGTTGGAAATTGGGCGCAACACCGTATCTGATCCAGAACTCAACCTTTTCGCATCTTGAGGGCTCAGACAATGTCAAGATCTATCTTCAAGGCCCAGAGACGGCACATAGCAAATCCGAATTTAGGTTGCCCCTGGAAGAGATTGCGGAGTTGCTCAGTGATGAGTCCGTACCAAGCCATAAACTCCAGGAATACTTCGTTGTGCGGTCTGACGAACAGTATTTCCAATCACTGACAGCACTTCAATCTGTCTCATACATATACAATGATCTTTCCGAAGCCAAAATGTCAATCTTTCAGTTTGTCGAATTCCCTTGACTGAAGGTAAATGGTTTCAACACGGTTTGTCTTATGGTTGTGCTCGTCGAGAGAAGTTTGCTTGCATTGCTATGTTCGACTCAGGCGTTCTGAATTTGGATCCGACGAGTTTCGACAAAGCGGTTGCTGTTTCATCTGGGAATTCCTTGTATGCTTCCAAGGTACTCCTTAGAGACCCGTACTGCCCCGATGAAGATGGCGGCGACGAAGAACATGGCATTACCCACCTTCTTGGTAATGTGGGAAAGCCTGGGCTCTCTATTATTGTCCTGGTCAATGAACCAGTTCTTAAGGAAGCTAATCTAGACTCCTGGGATGTCGACAGTCACAACTCGTTTGATAATGTCTTCCAGGATAGCTTTGGAGCACTTCTTTGCATCTCTCATTCACAGGCTATGAGGCCCCAGTTGATACATTTCAACATGGAACATGGGACAAAGAAGCGTTCTTCATCGAAGCAGTCATCTCGGCACATGAAGTAGGAAACTGGATTGGCGATCTCGATATCCTCAGCATGTTCGAAGATGACGCCTCCTGGTTACAGGATAGCTCTCTCCCTAAAGTCTGCGAACATACGCCTCATCAAAAGACGGATGTCTCAGAGATTGGCCAGCTCAAATCAATTGGTAGGTAGGTAGGTAGCCGGGAAACAAAGCCTATATGAGGTATAAGGTATTGCAATAAGTGCATAATTCATGAGACAGTCTATGGAAAACGCCCACTATGTACAGTACATGTATCAGTCAGTATATGTATGTACCAACTTTCATGACTGCATACGCCCGGATAGATTATAGATCACGGTTATGTCGACAGCTAGTCATCCTGTTCTCTGCTTTTCACCTTTGAGAGAGAGGTTTCGTATCCGAGGCTTGCTGGCTGGCTGTGCCAATGATGTGCAATCTGCAGAGCGACTACGGTTGCAGGTATTACCTACTTTGGGATCTGGCTGGATATATTATACAGCTCCCATTTGGGAGTTTGATTAGAGGGCATTGATTGATTGATTTAATCGAGAAACGGAGATCATTGGAATACCGATACAGTTGACAAACATCATGACTCCTTGAATTTAACCGTAGCTCTGTCCCCTTAATTCTGTGGACTGTGCCTAGTGTATAAAGTGCGCCTGCTGTACTGTTCAGTACATACATTGGGTAAGTACGTTAGGTAGGTCAGGTAGATAGGGCCTAAGATAACATCTTCTCATGCGATTCTGTTGGCATCATAATGCAAGTACACCGCAATCGCCTGGACACAGTTCCCAAAAGAAAACGACTGTGTCGAGGAGAGGGAGAGCGGTGAAGAGTAAAGAAAAAATTACAAGAGCTGCATAGTCCAGGATTTTTTTTCTTTTTTTTTTTTAATCCACGATAACAACATCATCTCCGTCCATGAAGCCACTATCATCTTCTTGCCACTCCTCCCTCTTCTCATGCATCATCGTCATCATAGGGCCTTCCCTGCCCTTGTCATCTGCTAGTCCGCTAGTCGCAGTGGCATACCAGCCCTCGTCCACCCACTTGAGCAGAAGCTCGGCAGCATCGCGAAGCAGGGTATAGAAAGCCGGGTTATCTTTGGGCGAGAACATGCTCATATGCGCCTTGATCTCGTCGGCCGCCTTGTCGTTCACGGCTTTGATCCATTTGAGTCCTGACGCTGCGGCGGCCTCATTTTCATCGTCACCGTCTGCAGGAAGGTTGCAGAAGGTACGGTGCTTTGATCGTATGATCTTCTGACTGAATGAGGATGTGCTTTTGTTTCTATTGATTCGCGTGTCTGACAGTGATGTGGCACCTTTGCCAAGGTATGTGTAGAAGTTGGCGCAACCGACCCCACGATCCCTGTGCAGATTCGACAGGGCCCGCACGCGCTGCCGCAGTTCCTCGGCGCGCGCAAGACAGCCTACGAACTCGAGATGGGAAGTCACCCAGCTCCATCCGGCCGTGACACGTTCGCGTTGCGAATACAGCGCTGCCGCTCCGCCGGCAGCAATGGCTCCTGCGGCGCCGGCAAACATGGCATATCGGCCCCAGCGCTGCCAGGATGGCGTCGCGGCGGCATCAGCATCACTAGTTACTGCAGGGAGCGCCTTTTGCTTCTTTGTAGATGTGGTTGAGGTTGTAGTTGTAGTTGTTGAAGAGCTCTTGTTTCCTCCGAACCCAAATATGCTGGCTACCTCCGATAGCGCATTATATGCGGTTGTTACCGTCTTGCAATGCCCCTCAGCCCCGTAGGATACGACACCAGGAGCAATCCCAAGAAAAGGCGTATCGAAAGCGAGCAGACATTGGATATGCGGAAACATGAATGACTCGGGCTCCACGGATGGTGACCTTTGCAAGCTTTTGCGGTCCGACACGGAGGACGAGGAGTTGCTCAGCGACGATGGCGGAGGCAGAGGCTGTTCAGATGCCAAGAGCAGAAGCGTTTCAGCTCCCACTATGCCTCCCATGGAGTGCCCGATCAGGATGACATGGACGGAAGGGTCGACCGTAGGAGACGGCGTACGGTTCGCAACCTCCAGGTCTATGACTTTGTCTTGCAGCCTATAAATCGTCATTTAAGAGACGTGCAGGTCAGTAGCTCTGAGATAGAAACAGACAGGAAAAAGAAGAAACGCACCATTCTCGAAACCTGGCCACACATTCCTTCAGGTCTCCTCTCGTTTCATACTTCGGATACACCGACGCAACGACGCTCACGTTGGGAAGCGCACGGCTGATGAGAGCACGCAAGTGCTCTGGGAAGTTCCCAAAAGTATCATCGCCACCCTGTCAAAGAACAGTCGACCTGTCAGCCCCACTTCCATGTTTGCTTGTCCGCGGCATTGCGGACGCTACTATCGTTTATCTTATCCGAGATGGGAAATCTGGGGGTAAGGACGGGACCTGACGCACCCTGAAGCCGTGGATAAACACGAGGAGAAGCGTTTTCTTCATGCTCCGTGTGGACCGGCAAATTGATACTTCATCGTCGGATCTGAAATCTATGGATGTTTGAGGTAGGAGAGTCAGGAAGGTTGAGTTACGAGACGCATGGCGGGCGTGTCTTCGGGATATCAATGCCGTTTGCGTCATTGGATGGACGGAGGGCTTAGATCCGGACACGTGATGGCCTTCTGCTGTAGGGCTTAGGGCATGGCCCCCGGGTTCGACGTCCACGGGTCGATTGCCCCACATGCCCCGGGCTGGGCTCGTTCTAGACGTGGAAAGCAGTGATTCGAAGATGAGTACTCCGTAGATGGCATGTAGCTAACAGGTATGTAGGTTACGCTCTCCAAGTTCTTCCACCAATTGATATTTCTTCGAGATAGTGTCGAATTCGAGTTCCCGATAGCAAAACAACGATTAGAAACGTGAGTTCGAGTTTTATGGAGATACTCCATTTCTTGATGGAAAACGAAATTCGAGAGGAGCTGCTGTACAGTCTGAACATTTGATCAGTTCGACACTAGGAAGTGTATTAAGAACGTGTCTTATGCTGAATGGTGCGCTCTTTATGGCAATATGAGTTGAGATATCAAACAACGTGCTTCACCAGGGGCCAGTAATAATGTAGTGGAGGCAGTATATCTCATATTCCTCTGCTCAACCACTTCCCAGGAAAAGACACAGATCTAGAGACTGAACACATATGCGTTTGGCAAATTCAAAGCTTTTCGCTCACGGTATTCTTAAACCGGATCATGCTGTCCTGCAACGTAGTCGCCAACAGTGTACCATCTGGGCTCCACAACCGGCTTTCATGGAGTCCTCTATTCTCCCCCGACCGACTCGTCCAGGCCTCTTGCACAAACCACTTTTTCTGCAAGCCCTCCATCTGCTTGGTCGAATCCCAATCAATCATTCGCAGAGCCTCGCCGTGTTCATGGAACACCACTGTGAGACTCAGACTCGCCATTGTAACCCAGTTGTTTGCTTGGCCCAGAGCTCTGGTGATGACAAACAAGGAATTCTTATCACTGGCATACATGTGAGCGCAGGCGTAGAGGTTGTCATACTCGCCGGCCCGGTCTTGGCTCTTGATTTTCTCTCTGTCCTCGGGATTCTCCTCACCATCTGGAGAACCCCTGAGACGATAGAATTGCAATTGGCGGTATGTATGTGGGTTCTTTCTGACCTCATCCGTTTCATTGTATCGTCCCATATCCACTTTTCTTACCTCCACACCCGGAAACTCACACTCGGTAAAGTCCCCCTTCTTGACCCCTTCCTCCCACCACGGCGCATCGATACCGGGCGCTATTGGGTGGTCTTCGGGCCTTTTACCTTCGAGGACAGATCTATACCTATTTCCAATATCCGCGGCAGGTTGATGGCTGTAGGAACACTGCTTAGGCTCCCTGCGTTTGAAGGAGCAAAGGCACGAGAAACATATCTTTCCTTCCTGTCGGGCGTCTACAGCGCGTAGACAGTACACTCCCCCGTCTCGAATGCGACGGACCGTGTACACGAAGGGAACGTCGATACGGCCAGGTAATATGAAGGTGCCGCTGATGTTCTTGACACAAACATGTCAATATCGATTCGTTGCCAATATTATGGCGTCGAGACATGCTAAACGGGATCTTACGTAGATTCAGTCAGTTTGGAAGACTTACATGTATCACATAACCCTTTTCCACCGTCTTTGACGCTGCGTACGCTGACTGCGCATATACATGTCCCCCGAAAGCCATGTTCGTGCGGCCAGGGGGAGACGCGAGTTCCAGCGCCCGGAATACCTCCACCTTCTCCGTTCCATTTGCAGCGGCTCCAGCACAATCGTCGCTGATATTGAGCCTTTCCACCGCCATTAACTTCGCAAAGGACAGCGGAGAGGTTCGGATATCTGGGTCATCGGGACTTGATGCGAAGAAGGGCATGATGATAATACAAGGACACTGCTAGCCGCACGGGAACTCGAGTGCTAATGTAAGGCGGAATGAACTGTCCGGCCTCAGAGGTTAACCCAATGTATGTGAGCATATAAACGCACTAAAAACACTTACACATTACTACTAAAGGAGATCCAATGCTCACGATAGCAAGTTCCGAAGAGTTTGAGATTACCCCTTAACAGGTGATCTTTATAACCGGATGTAATAGCCTGGGCCTAGTTTTATATGGATAGGGAACACTGTAGTTCCCCGACACATAGGCGCATGCTACCTAATCGACACGATGGCCGTGAGCACTGATGTTGCTTCTTACCCGACATGGGAAAGGAACCTCGGCTGGGAAAACGGAAATTGGCCCGCTCATTCTGCTGTGAACATATTGTAGATATCAGATGTTACTCCAACATAAGAACACGAAATGTAAGGTGACGAAGACCAAGGAGAAAAAAACAGCCATACGTCTCTTTATCTGTTCCCATTCATTACATTATCCAGATTGGTAATTGATCGCTTTTTAGCCTTGTGGTTGGACGATCACGTGCATGCGGCAAGACTCTCAAGCTTGACCAGATTGTATTTTTGCTCTCAGTAGATATAAGAGGGAGATGAAATGCTGTTAATGTTGTCCATATGTTTGATGGGCTGGAGTCACAATCCTGAACTCTGGAACGAACCGGAGGTTGTAGCTCAGGAGGGCAATTGCATTGAGGCAGTTTAAAGAGATCGAATAGGTCAGTCATGGAGACAAATAAGTCGAGGAATGAATGTAACCGCAAAAAGGACATGTGTGCGCGATTATATTTCTAAAAATACAGAGTGCATGCTGCCATTCCCATAAACTGTACAATAACAAACCCAATCAAGAAGACGGCCAGTAGCGTTTGAAGAGAGCGAAAAGCTCAACATCTGTCTTCGTCTAACATATTCGCCCTCAGCCATAATCAGAACCTATCCGCAGAGATCGTGTCTGAAATACTCTTAACATTGTTCCACTCGACCTTGCCGGGTACGTCCTTGATCTCATCCAACTTGTTGCCCAACTTCACGACGGAGAAGCGGATCATCCGCGGGTCAAGACTCAGGGTTCTTCGGACAGCCTGTTGCACTGGGCCCGACGCGTCGAAGCGCATGATAAAGTGATGTCCTTCCGTGTGTCTTGCCTGGTGCTTCGTGGTCGGTTTTGGGAGGCGGAAGGTACCCCAGTTCGTATATCCGCGGACTACGCCGCCGGAGCGCAAAACCTGAAGGCCGGCATTACGGGCGATTCTGTAATCTTATAAGCAAAAATCCTCACGAGAAAAGCGTTTTCGCCTTATCCGGGAATGCCCTCCAGGGGATCGTTGTAATGACGGCGGGGGGTGGGGTCGACGTACTCTCGGACCTCGTTGAGGCTGCCCGGGCGGACCTGCGCTCGTTAGACCGGAGACATAAAACAACACAAAAGGGAGCAACATACAATTGCAATCAGCTCGTACAACATCTTAGATAAGGGTGTTCAGGCGGCTGTTGTACGGAAATGGTTCGGTGATGCACGGCCGAGATTTTTTGCGCGTATTATCCCCAGACGGCGGGACGAGGAGCGTTTGCGGCTTATCGCCCGGCTTGGCACGAGCTTCCCGTATCAGGTCCGACGGGGAAGGGAAGCTCCCACAACCCACCATCCTTCTTCCTCACTACCTCACCCATTCTCTCGCCGTCCGGTCCTCTTTTGAAAATTTAAATCAATATGTCTGCGGTCGCCAGAGCCACGCGCCCCCTTGCCTCCCGGGTTCTCTCCCAGAGACTCCCTCTCTCGACCAGTGTTGGCCGAGTCTCTCCCGCATTATGTTTCCCGCGGGGAAGCATCAGGAGCTTCTCCCGCAGTTCATTTTGTACGAATCCAATTTTTCTTTTTTCTGTCGCAGCTGATTCCAACGCTGCTTGTGTGTTTCGACACATTGATTGATGCTAATTAATTGCTGCAGGGCAGGTGAAGAAGTACTCGGAGTCTCATGAATGGATAGAATTGGCCGAAGACGGAAAGACTGGTAATTAATTAATTGACTCCCACCTTTGCGACTCAAGTCGCTTGCTGGCGCAATTGCTCATGCTTATAATACATAAAGCCACGATCGGCATTACTGAGTACGCCGCCAAGTCCCTCGGTGACGTCGTCTACGTCGAGCTTCCCAGCGTTGGCCTGGAGGTCGCCGCCGGTGATGCCGTCGGAGCCGTCGAGTCTGTCAAGTCGGCCTCCGATGTGCTGTCTCCCGTTGCCGGAAAGGTCACCGAAGTCAACACCGTGCTGGACGACCGGGCCAAGACTATCAACGAGAGCCCGGAGGACAAGGGCTGGATTCTGAAGATGGAGGTTGCGGACGCTAGCCAGTTGGACGGGTTGATGGACCAGAAGGCCTACAAGGAATCTCTTGGCGAGGCGTAGATTATTTTGAGGCGGGCGGAAAGAAAAAAAAATATAGAAAGATATGGTTCTGTGGCTTTTTAGCGTTTGTCGGTTTCCGTTGTTGGGCTTGTATTATCCGTATTTCAACGGATGTACGGAGTATTAGACTCACAGCGTGGGTTGTTCAATGACTAGGCCAGGATTTCATTCAACAGGAGCGGCCATGTGGATGTAGCTTATCCTTCGGTGTTTCAACCAGGTCATCATTCTAAAGTCCTCCTCTGCTTCTGCCTTTTTCACCCGACGAATTCGGACATTCAAACCGACCCCCTATGCACACTGCATTGTCAGCTTGTATTACTACAACGCATGGTAGCAATTTTTGCTTAGTGAAAATAGTAAGGCTCAGTTTCGATTTACATCCTTATTCAAGTCCTGAGATGAAAACCATCCATCGTCCCCATTAAAACGTGGAGTCTCGATGTTACAACTTCCTCTAGAAGTTTCAGGTGATAATTTCGCCGGTTGACTATTTTCAATGAGCGAACGAAGTAACAATTAGTTGAAAATGATTGCTGATACGCTATCGTTTGTCTTCCGGAAAGGTGCGTAGATGCCAGTAACAAATGATTGCTGCTAAGGAACGCGCTACCTAGCATACTTTGTGGTACCCCGTAGGCGGGCTCTTTACAATTAGACAGAACTCGTCTACAGCGATGGGTGGGTGTAAATATTGGTAATTAAAAGAGGATATGATGTGTGAAGGATCTCCAGTCATTAATTGTGAAGCGTATATGTCATTTATCTCGTCTATGAAAATATACACTTTCTTCAAAAATAAATACGAGAACCCAGCAGACCTCTAGACCGGCGGTATAGACTCCCGGCATATTGGGCACTGCAACCTTAGTCTCATCCAACTTTCCAGACAGGTGCTATGGAATATATGCCGACACGGAGTCACCATGTAAGCACGCCGACCGAGGATGCTCGTTGCACCATCGGCAACGCTGCTACCACCGACTCCTCCGGGAGCCGTAATAACTGGGACCTCAATTTCCTGCATGCAGATGGCACAGTCGAAAATCTTTTTCTTCTTGTCCTTCTGTGTCTGCCTATCACTGTCCCTGGAGGGGCCTGCAGAATCCCGTTCCTCGGCTCGGAGGAAGCTGATCGGCAGCGTCCCGCCGGACTCGACGTCTTCGCCGGATCCAGATGCAGACGTATCTCGCAGGATAGGATGGTAGTCATATGCAGGCGGGGCCCAGCCTCTGGGGACAAAGAACCGGGGCCCCAGTATGTCCTGGCTAGCAAGTGCCCACACCTGTATCCAAACCCAGCCGGCCATGGCGAAGGCTGTTGTCGAATCCGGGCGAATGTAAAGCACGTTTCCGCGCACAGTGAGGAAATAGATGAACGGGAATAATCGAAGGATACTCTGGCCCACTACAAAGTCCCATCGCAACGCCTTACGGCAGTTTCGCATGATGTTGCGGTATATCTGGGGAACCCAGAATGAGAGGTAGAAGAATCCGAGGCTTTTCGCGTAAATCGCTCCTAGCCTGTTGGGCCAGAGAAGAGCCCAGAGTGACAGGATGAGCAGCACAAAGAGAACAAAGTAAAACCGAGCGTACATGCCTCCGACGTCGCTCCCTGACTCTCTCCGTCCCTGCGCTGCGCCGCGATTAGGCTGAGCGTCCTCTTCTGGAGGAGAATCTTGGTCAGGTGGCAAGATTACCGGGGTTGCGCCAGAGTCTGCCGGCCTCGCCGCTGTCACAGGCAAAGGCAGAGTCTCTCGACGCTCGTTCGAAGTCTGTGAAGCAGCACGCCGACTCTGTTCTCTCCTTTCTCTCCTCTCTCTCCTCTCAGGTGCTTGGACTGCCCATATCTCCATCATAAATCTCATCCCTATGTAACTGACCGAAAGGAAGGCAAGGAAGGCAGCGGAGGTAATAATCAAGAACGTTGTTTCAGCGTATAACTCCAAAAGAAGAAAGGTAATCACGAATGCATCACCATACGCCATCATTGCGATTGTGTAGAAGCTTATTCGACTTCGTGTAGAGGGCGTAGAAGCTTCCTTTATTTGTCTCAAAAGCAAGGCTATTTGCGCTATAAATACACCAGCCATGAGAAAAACTAGGCGCGATGCGTATTTACTGTATTCTTCCTGCTTCGGTCCGGATAGGTACAGCGCTTCCGTGGGAGGATATTCAGGAGCACCTTTGGTCTCTAGGATGAAACCACAGTCGGGCGAGAACACCACTGCCGACATCTTCATGACAGGAGGTGTTGGGATTGGCGCTCCCAAAGGAAACCTGAGTTCATTCTCAATCTGCTCGAGAAGCGGCCGCTCCGCTAGGGAATTATGGATCATAATCGGATGCTGCTGGAGATAGATGATATATTCGCATTTGGGCGTAGGAAAGTTCGCAGCCTGCGATCCGTGAGGCAAGGAGGACCACGGAAAGAAAGTAGGCGGGTGATTCTGCTTCTCAGAGATCGTATCCGAGAGGGATTTTAGCAGCAGTTTGTGTGAAAGCTCAAATGTATCTTGCGTCAGCGCGAAGTGCGGCAATGAGAATATTCCGCCGAACTTCTCACTTGTTGTGCTCAGAATGATTCCTCCTGATTCAGGGAAATGCACTCCGAACAAGGAGAGCTGCCATGTATTCCCTAGAGAGCTGTCACTTTCAATTGTTAGCTCTGCTCTAATCTCTCGAGCATGGCTGTCATCTTGCCATAGCTCTTCGCCATCGCCCTCGTGCAGATCGAAGTAGAAAGTTCCAGTATCACCAGTGACATTCAGACCAAAGTCGTGGGTGGCATAGTCATTCTCGAGGGCAAGCGCAGTGATGTTCAGACGCTGGCGACCCGAAACCTGTTTTTGCCGCACCCAATCGCCTCGGAGCTTTCCTGTCACATTGTTATAGACCGGAAGAAGCAGCTGTGTCAGGTTTAAAGACGAAATTCCAGCTTGAGTCTCCAGTGCTTCCGGAACATCCAAGCCCGCACCCTGGAGAGCAGAGCGTAGCTGACGACGGGCTTTATCTTGGACGTCTGGCAGCAGATCCCAAGAATAAGTATCGTTCTTCCTCAAACCCGCGATGGGCAGCCATCGATCAGCGCGAGGGTCAAAATCCCCATATTTCGACTCGTTCAGAAGACGTAGCGCATGCTGCTCTTCAGCAATTTCGTTCTGGTGTTCTCGGTCATGGTCGATCAGCGGGGCCCGACTTTGAGAACTGACAAGCAGATAGAGCGCGATAAGGATGAATACGAGGGTCCCGCGGCTATCCATAAACGTTGAGCGATGAGATCATCGGAGTCAGTCTCCTCAAGCGGGGATTATATTCGTCGCATGGCCGTTCCAGGACCACAAGAAGCTGTTAAGAAGAGCGAGCGGTGCCTGCGGAAGGCTAAGCTGTCCGGAAGGTCGAGGAGAGCGTGGGAGATGGTGCTGGTCTTTTTGCGATGCGAAGAAGCCTCAGGCCGATTCGCAGTGAGTCTACAGTATCGCTCGATCGCCGCGGGCCGCTCCACCTTCTCGGCTTCTCCTGACCCGCCACAGCGCCCCTGCTCGGACCGACTTCACAGAGCAGAGGAGACCGGTAAGGTAAAGCTTCATGTTCTCCCTCATGGGAGATGAGAAACCCTGCTAACTGTCCCCGGCAGCGATCGGCCACGCTTCTCCTTAGTCGGACAACCGTCAATGGCGTCGGACCTCCCGATCCCTCGCCCTCCGCGGACGCCTACTCCTCCGCCCGATGACCCTCCAGCACGCGACGATGTCGCTTCGCAGCCGCCTTATAATCCCAACTCGTTGTCTCCAATGATGGAGCCGCTTCCTCATCAGGATGGAGCCGCTGCTGGAGGGACGAATACCTCGACCCCGGCCGACTCGGTGTCGGTTGACACGCCAGCGCAGACGCAGAACAGCTCTACCGGAGATGCAACTGCAGCTGGGCCTTTCAATTTTAAACCAACAGTGCTGGCAAAGGGCCCAGTTGTGAAGTCGGTACGAGCAGGCTCTGTGCCCTGAATTGCTTATTGCAGCCACAGGTACTGACAACTAAATTCTATGCAGAATATCGGACAGAGACGTGGCCACAAGTACAAGCACAGTAGTATTTCTCATCAGATATTCCTCGAGCCTCCACCTAGGGCTCCGTTGGCTCTACCCAACTCGCTGCCTGTGCCGACCCTGAAAGAGTGTAAAGCCAGCATGTCGAAGGAGCAAAACATCCGGTTCTGGTGGAGCGTGTATCACATGTTTGTGGCTGGGTACACGCTCTGGAGCGCCCATGGGTCCTTGGCCATGACGGCTCTATCGCATTTGATACTCTTCGACTCTCTCGGAGCCATGCTCTGTGTCGCTGTTGACGTCCTGGGCAACTTCGAAGTCTGGAAGAGGTCTAGTATTCGCCATCCCTTTGGCCTCGAACGTGCTGAAGTGCTGGCCGGGTTCGCGCTGTCTGTTCTGCTGTTATTCATGGGATTGGACCTCATATCCCACAACCTCCAACATCTGCTCGAGGCCTCTGGCCACGAGCCTCACCATGCTCACCATCATGAGCGTGTCTCGCCTGGCAGCGTCGACATCACTGCTGTCCTGGCGATCTCTTCAACCCTGATATCTGCGATTGGACTTAAGAACCATGCCAGGATAGGCAAGGCAATGCGATTCGCCTATATTGAGTCCCTGCCGTCGGTCCTCAGTAACCCTTCCCATTTCCTCACCCTTTCCTGCTCTACGCTGCTTCTGTTGCTTCCATTGCTGTCCATCAAGCTGTATGTCTGGCTTGATAGGTTTCTGTCGGGTACGATGGCCGTCTCCATGTGCGTTCTGGGGGTCCGTCTTGTGAAGACGCTGGGGTCGATGCTTCTCATGTCATACTCCGGCCGCGGTGTCTCCGATGTGATGAGGGATATTGAGTCTGACCCTGCCGTAACTGGTATCGACGATGCAAGATTCTGGCAGGTGCACTATGGCCTATGCATGGCCAACCTCAAGCTTAGGGTCTCTGGATCGGAGGAGACCCTTATCCGGCTCCGCGAAAGGATTTCCAGTTTGATAAAGAACCGGCTTGGGGGAGGATATGGTTCAGGAGGCCAGAAGTGGGAGGTATCACTGCAGTTCACAATAGAACAGACATGATGATTGAAATATAACTTGATTCTTCTTGTTTCATACTAGGAAACCAACAAATAATAATCGAGCTTTCCTGCCTGTTGTTCTTGTTCCATTTGTGCTCTAGACGCTGTGCTCTAAGTGGATGTGCCATTCACAAGGGGCGATCTCTGTAACATTATGTCGCTCTCTCCATCCCGATGCTCGTTCCCCTATAGTACCTCCATTTTGAGGCTTTTCGTTTACCCCCGTTTGCCTCTACAGAAATGACGTCGTTACCACATCATACCACAGCAGACCACCGCTGTCGAAGATCATGACTAAAGTAAAGACAGAACGTGGTTCTCCCAGTCCCAGAGCCAGTCTCTTGACTACGACGGCCTCAAGGATGATTCAAGGCTCTTAATCAAAGCGGCGGAAGGAAGGGATGAACGATTTAAGTAGGTCCAATCTCATCCTCAGTTGGAACCTGCCTGTGGTTTCCATATTTTCTTTCATTTGGAGGTTCTTTTTGAATAATCTGCGTGGGTATGGATAAGGAGGATGTACTCAATCGGTGAAGTCGGGGTTGCGCAGATATGAACAATGGAAAGTGAAAAGCAATCATATTTACAGTTAGGAACAATGCCACAATTGCTGAACAGCAGAGTAAGGAGTCTCTTGTATTCATCCTCGTCCTTTCCCTTGAAGTAAAGTACGAAGACCAGTTGTCTATATCCATTGCTCTCATTCTCCCCTGCCCCTCCTTTTTTTTATTTTTATGTACGCCGGTGAGAGGTTGTTGAATGATCATCGCGGGATAACACAACCTCCATAAACCCCTCTATATGAAATGATCTATCCGTTCCCAAATCCCACATCACGCAAGTCACGCAGCCAAGGCGCCCGCCTGCTCCGCCTTTTCGCGCTCCTCTCGTCTCCGACGCTTCTCGAGCAGAGCCTCCCGTCGCTCCGCGAGGATCTTCAGCTGCCTGTCCTCAACGCCCTGGAGCCAGTACCCGAAGCTTCCTCCGACGCCCGCGAAGAGCGGGTACACCCAGAGGGATTCCTTGTTCAGGAGAGGGCGCATCTCGATGCCCAGTTGCCAGAGGCGGACGGCGATGCCTGTTAGGTTGTCGGGTCGTGTTAGCGATGGCCCGTTGAAAGCTTAGCTGGCTGTGCGCTGGATAAATTGTTCCATGATAGCAAGGTAGATCCGAGACGAAGTTTTAATCAGAGCGATCAAGCACGTACCGAAGCCGCTCCAGAAGAGGATTTTGGAGACCATTGTTCTATTAAGGTGGTGTGGTAGAGACTGCGCGGTTTCGATTCAGAGAGCTCGACACCGGGACGAAAGGGTGAGCGGGACAAGGGAAGTTGGGGGAAGCGTCGACTCAGATCCTCCCGTACCCAGAGCAGCGCAATTAAACCGTGCTGAGATCCTGCCAGGGACGCAATTATCTGGGGTTGTTCGCTGTGGGGAGAGCGGAGTCGAGGTGGGAGGTTGGCCTGGACTGGAGTGCTGGAGCTCGGCGCAGCGAATCAGCGTCGCGCCGTTCGCAAGCCGGGAAAAAGGTTCCGCCGACGGACCCTCCCGAGTCCCGACGCGATCTGGACGCGGCAGCCCGCTGGGGCAGTGACGTTCCCCAGCAGGCGGGCAGAGTATGTGAAGCGACGTTGAGGACTCTGTTCAATTTTGCTCTGACTCCTTACTAGGTCTGCCGCCATGGCTGGTCCAGAAGTGAAGGCGGACGTGGAGACGACAGGCACCAAGAGGCCGGCGCTGGACATCGAGAGCCTCCAGCGCAAGAAGTTCAAGACCGAAGAGCTGCCGCTGTCCGCTGCGCAGCGCGCAGCTATCGACAACCTCCTGTACACGTTCAAGAAGAAAGGGATCTTTGATAGTTATCGGAAGACGATCTGGGCGGAGTTCAATGAAGGGGTAAGACTTTTTTGATACATCTACATGTTCTAGTATTCGCGGTCCTTGCTTGCAAGCTGACGGATGGCTTACACTTTGCGTCCTTCAACAGGAGGCGAAGACTTCGTTCGTGAACTCCCTGATCGAGCTCGCCGAGTCGGAAATCGAACGCGAACCGGCGCATCTGTCTCGAGAGAGAGGAAAAGCCGCCACCCTGATTGAAGGCGCCGTCGATCGCAGCGACATCTACAAGAAAGTGGAGAGCTCCCTGGATGAAATAACCAACAGGCATTTAGAGGCAATACTCAATTCTATCAGAGAATTACGTCGCCAGGAGGTTGGAGATGAGATAGCGGCCCAGGAGGAGCGGTCAGGTAGCAAGACCGACGAAGACTACGAGCGCCACGTCAAAGCGAAGCGGGAGGAACGCGAAAGGGCGAGGCAGGAAGAACTGCGCAAGCAGAAAGAACAAGAGGAAGAACAGGCAAGGATCAGAGCCGAAGAGGAGCGCAAACAGCGTGAGCTGCAGCGCCAGAAGGAGGAAGAGGAGAGGGTCAAGGAGAGGGAGCGTGAAGAGAAGAGGCGCGCAGAGCGGGAGCGCATACGGGAGGAACAGCGATTGCTTGAAGAGCAGAGAGAGAGGGAGCGTGAAGAGAGATATGAGCGGAGAAGACGGGAGGAACGGGAGAGATACCGGGAGCGTGATCGTGACCGGTACAGCGACCGGTATAGTGATTGGTATAGCGACCGAGACAGGGACCGAGATCGAGACCGCTACAGTGACCGAGACCGAGACCGATATAGCGACCGCTATAGCGACCGGGACCGGGACCGAGATCGGGACCGCTATAGCGACCGGTATAGCGATCGTGACCGTTCTCGCGGTTACGACAGAGGTGTCTCACCGCGTTATCGCGACTCGAGAAGAAAGCGTTCCCCGACGCCGAAGGAGCCGACTCCCCCTCCTCCAGCGCCGGTGGACGACAAGGCTCTGGAAGAAGCCGCTCTGCAGGTGCTTCTGAAAGAGGGCGAGGAGATGGCAGCCAAGTCGCGGCAAAAGCCCGTGTTCGACTTCGAGGAGGCCGAGGCCATCGAAAATGGCAGCAAACCACCACCGCCCCGTGCAAAGAGCGCCACGGAGTCGAGGTATTCCAACACACTGAGAGACCATCGGAGCCCATCCCGCGACCGCGATCGACAGAGACGCGAGGGGACAGACGACCGGTACGACCGCACGAGGCCGCGGAGACGCGACGACAGCCGCAGCCGCTCTCGCCCCAGACGCTACAGCCGGAGTCGCTCCCGTGCGAGACGCTACTACAGTCGCAGCCGCTCCCGGACGGGACGCTCGTCTCGATACGACGGTGACCGTCGGCGCGAGACCAGGGACTGGTCTAGAGACACGTCCGCCCGCCCCCGGACCCGCGACCGCGACGACGACAGACACTCGCTCCGCGATTACAGGGACGACCGTTCCGTTCGGACAAGTCGCCGTAGCAGGAGCCGATCCACCGTCCGGGGCTACGATCGGGATCGGGATCGGGACCGAGACCGAGATAGTTGTCACAGGGATCGCAGCCGTGACCGTGACCGTGACCGCGACAGGGACAGGGACAGGGATTATGATCGTGACCGTAACCGAGAATACGATGACCGCCGTCGACGGGGCTACTACTACTCGCGCTCTCGCTCTCGCTCTCGCTATCGATCCCGATCCCGATCCCGGTCCCGGTCCCGGACTCCCTCCCGTTCCCGCTCCCGTTCCCGCTCCCGGCACAGGGCCAGGGACGCGCGCGACCGATCCTACTCGCGTCCTGCGCGGCGGCGGTCGCGGTCCCGTCGGCGCTCGCCCAGCCAGCTCTCCATCGACCGCTACGTGCCCCCCACGAGCAACCGGAGCCGGTCGCCGCGGAGACGCATCCGCTCCCCCGACCGGGATCGGGACGATCGACCCCGCTACGTGGAGATCGATCGGTACGTGCCGGGGGGAGATCGGGATAGGGACCGCGATAGGGACCGCGATAGAGACCGGGACCGTGATCGTGACAGAGACCGTGACAGAGATCGAGACCGAGACGCGGATGACAGGAGAAGCAGCAGAAGGAGTCGGAGCCGGAGTCGGTAGAGCGGGCTTAGTGCTGGCGGCGTGACGAACGATGATCTCCTCTGGCAAGGAGTGTGGAGCAAAACTGTTCAATATATAGTTCGTTCTGTATTTGTATTGAATGTAGGTAACTTTTAATGACCAGGAACAGGCTGTGCACCAAAGTGTGACTGCTCCTGCATAGCATAAATAAACGAGTCTTTCTTGAAAATGGCCCGGTCTACTCCATTTGATAACCATAATACTTCTGAATTCGAGATTCAATCACGTCCAAGTGATCATATCATGCATTTCTGTGTATTAAGGAATATGCATGCATAGGTACATGGTTGGGTGTATGTGGGAAGGGGAAAATGAAATATAATGCTAGTCTGTGCGCAGAGATGCCAGCTCATGCATCCTAAATAAGGAAAACAAAGGAGATCAGGGGGTTATCTCTAGACTACAACAATGTGTGCTGGCAGCCCAATGAATCCATGCTACTACGCCTTCGTTTCTCCTTCCACGGTCGCCTCGCTCTCCCCTTGAACATCAGAGCCCGCTTCGGACTTCTTTGACGCCTCCACAGCTTGCTGGTAGCCGTCGTGCTCAGCGTGGCGCTTGTAGAAGTATGAATTGGTCCCCGTAGGCCGGAGCTCGGGCGACAGGCGCTCGATGATGATCTTCTCGAGAGCCTTGACGGAGCGCTCGTTAGAACCGCACTTGTTCCACACTGAGATGAGGTGAGAATTAAAGCGGACTGAAGTTGAGACACCGAGGACGTGGTCATGTTCTGCGCAAAGTACTTAGTGGATTGAACACTCTCTACGGGCATGAGATGGGTTGGGGTTTATACCTTCCTGGATCGCCGCTTGGAACTCATTTGCCATGCATAGGATGGCGATCTCATGAAAGAAGGCCTGCGCTTTAGCCTTTGGGACGCGGAACGTCCAGCATCCTCCATTGAGGTTCTCCGGATCTTCCCATACGGGCTTGACTCCCTTGCGGAAGATGTGGACGGAATCCCGAAGCCGGATCTTGTCCCAGGGATAGTTATTATAGACGCGGTAGAAGGTCGCAATGTCTGCTACATCCTCGTGCAGAACGTAAAGCCTGTTCTCGTAGTTTCCGGAGTCGGTGTGTTTGTCATGCCATATCGTCCAACGGTACTGGAAAGGCAAGGGACGGAGCTTGCCGATGATGTTCTGATGTAGTGACTTCCGGGTCGCGGCGATCGTGCCATTAGCACCAGGGGCTCCCTCCTGAGTGTCAGGATCCTGGCCATTAACTTGAAGAGTTGGGTTACTCATCCTGAGCTCGTTGGTGTTGGTGGTGCGGACGGATAGGTCACTGACGACCGCAAGTTCGCCAAATTCGTTCACGTCGCGATGACGAGAGATGAAGTCGGCACAAGATATGCTCAAAGGACCGTAGGAATCATGCTCATGGCTCCCCTTTGGTCGAAATTTGTCCAGGCCAGCTGGAAAGTCCTTGCGAACCAGCTCGATGCACTGGTCGGGCCCGAGGTCAAGCTGATCCTTGGAGAGGTGGGCTTTGAAACCGTAGAAGATGTCGAAAACAGAAAGGAGACCGGCGTCGAGGAGGGTGACGTATTCGTCGATCCACAAGGCCCTGTCAGGATCTTTGGCCCCTGCCGTTGTACTGTAAGCAATGGGCATTTTGACTCAAGGGTAAAGAGTGTTTGGTAGAAAGAAAGTAGGCAGATGGTCGGAGTAGCAAGATGGGTAGGGACTGGGATAACAAAGAGAGAAATACACGGATCCGGCATGGAAATACCAGGAAATACTTGAAAACTGTGGTAGCTGTGGGGTGCAGTGGGAAAGAGGAAAAGAAAGCATTCAGGGTGGAGATATAGGAGAGCGAGGCATGCAACATACAAAGTCACTTTAAGGACAATAGGCCAAATCCAAACAACACAAAAACAATAGAACTGGAAGAAGTGAATATGCCCTTTCCTTCCATTGACGTCAGAGACTTTGGAGGGGTCAACCTTAAATTTCATTCACTCGAAAGAGTACAAAGGTGAATGGCACGAGCCCCACGGAGAGATCCCTATCTCCGGGTCCCTGGTATGTCCATGGGAGAATGAGCAGACAGCGATGATACAGAAGCACGTAAACAGCTCCGGGTCTTTCTGGGCACATGCTCATACTTGTAAAGAAAGGAAAACACCAAGGCAGCCATGATAGGTTGCATTGACAATCTACTCTGGGGGAAGTAAACCATGACTTACCTGAGCGTCCAAGAACGAACGAAAGAGTATAGATGAAATCAAACTGGCAGGGATCCAGCAGTTTCGCGTCCCTGGAGGGTCTGAGAAGAGCAAAAGGCTCGTCCAGCCTGGCTACCCGTGCAAGAGGAGCCAGAGACAGGGGAGGAGGAAGACGACGACGATGGACAAGGACAGCAGACTCGCGCGGGACCCCGGTCGAGCGTCGGCCCGCCCGCCAGGGGCCGGCGCCTGCAGAACCCGCCGCTGCTCGTCCACTCAGCGCCATCTCCACCGCCACCGCCAGACACTGCTGCGACGTCCGCGATATGGATGAAACAGGCCGGAAGCGCCCGCTCGAGGACGACCAACAAGCCTCTCCACCTTCTTCTCTCACAAAGCGCCCTAGGACCCAGCTAGCCGCTGGTCAGCGTCAGCTTGGGAGAAGTTCCGATGCCGAGTCGAGCTCCTCCAGCGAGACAAGTTCGCTGAGCTCTCGTGACTCGTCGGACACAAGCTCCAGCGCCGAAGACGATAGCGATGAGGAGAGCACCTCGTCCGCGGGCACTTCCTCCTCCTCCTCCTGCCCCTCCCCCTCGTCATCAGAAAGCGACGACAGTGAGGGGTCTGAGGCAGAAGAGGCGGAGGATGACGTCGATGGATTAGACGGTGGCCACGATGAGGCCGCCATAGAGTATGTTCCGGCCCGGGCCAAACCACGAATACACCGGGTACAAACCGACTCTGGCATCTTGTCACGAGTCTCGTCGTTTCTGCCGAAGCTAAAGGCCGCAAATGAGGACCTGCAGAGGGACATCGCCGCTGGAAGAGCGAAAGATGTGGTCATGGACGATGTGGATGAGGAGCAGGGCGAAGGGCAATATATCGAGATGGTAGGCTTTTCCTCGAACAAACGAAATGGCAATTTCTCGTGCGTGGGGAAGGTACTAACGGCAGATCCCGCCTAATAGAACCTCGGACTCGGCGTTCTGGAAGAGAAACGCAGCCACGACGGGAGCGAGTCCAGCAGCGAGGAGAGCGAAAGCTCTGTTTCTGACGGCGGGCGAGAGTCGCCTGCAATAACTCATCCAAAGACCCAGAAAGACACGAACGTGCTCGGGCGGTTGATGGGCAACAGGACCAAACCGAAGAAACCCGGAATTGAGGAGATCAACGATTGAGGGATGAAAGGAACATACGGGTTGCAAACAGGCAGCTGCACCGACACTTCTATCATTCTGCCCGCCTGTGCAGAATGCCCCATGTCTGGGATACTCTTAAAGGAATAAGCCCTAAGCAAGAAGCTAGGGTGGAGAATTTTTGAAAAGTATCTGCATTTCTGATTTTGGCTATCTACAGGCTGTGGATGCCTTCATGATGAACAGGATCTGAACACCTTCCCCCGACAGTGCTCTTTGCCAGGTATAAGTCCAATCCCTTGTGGAAGAAGACCGTCGATGGCCATTCAGTCCAAGTGAAATCTAAGGGTAATTCGCACTCGACTTCTGTCCGATCTTCTGCCTAACATGTACAAAAATTATATTTCCCCAAACCTTTTGTTGACCAATCTGCTACCGCCCCGTTAGCTCTAAAAAGGAGACCATGAGTCCTAAAAACCACTGGACCAACAATGGACAAGACACCGCAAGATCCAGAAGAAAAGAAGCATAGATACGAGGGCAAGATTACGAAGAAGAGATTTAACATGCCCACTAAGGTGCAGAGACAAGATCTATATGAAAGAGAAAAGAAGTTAAACACCATGAGAATCGAGCTATTTCTGCTCACATTACAAATATAATGCCGCTAAGTCGCATCATTTTGCAACCTGCTTGACACGGCACGTCCAGCCAGACTCCTGGCTCAGGAGGGGCAAGCTGTAGAGAAAGATGTCAGGTTAGCTGCTATTTTTTTGTATGGAAACCAAAGCGTAAATTAGTTGGGAAATGAACTTATGCTTACCTCGCACCGAGGCACCAACCCAGCTCGTTATTGTCGATTTTCTTAGCAATCTTTACTTCACGCGACAGGGGCATCTCATAGCCTGTATGTAGCAGCGAGAGCATGAAGTTGAGGTCCAGACACCACTCGGGACGGTCTCGCAGCGCCTCCAGGGCGCCTTCGATACCCTCGAATACACCCCATTTTTCTTCACCAGCACAAACGGTGCTAGTGAGCTGGTGCAGTTCTTCCAGGGTGAAAGATTCGGGCATGCCCAACGGCTTGGTGCGGTCGTAGAAGTAGGAGAAGATGTAAACATCTTCCTTTGCAAAGGTCTTCTCCAGGGAGGGCTGATGGACACCATTGAAAGAGCAGGGCTTAAGCTTGCACTCTGCATCCTTGTGAAGGATCTTCTCCGCAAGGCCGCGACATTGCGCGGAAGTAGACGGCTCCTTCGGGCCAGCCATTATGACAGACACCTCGGGCCCGAGAGGGTGATCATCGGGAAAGGTTAGGTTCACCTGGCGCTGCATGCCGGGTCCGATGCAGGGATTCAGTATGGGCTCCTTGACCCAGGACAGGTCTTTCGGGCTCTGAGCCAGTTTGGCCTCCACGACAGTCTTGTGAATGGCTTCGCGTGCTGCCATAAGGCCGTAGCCAAGATGGGAGTGCTGATACAGCTCGAACTTCCGGCCGCCAAACTCAAGTTCGTACTTGTGGTCACCGTCGGCCAGTTTCTCGGGCATTCCACCAGATTTACTCTTCTCAAAAGTCGGCTGGAAGACGATCTGAGTCGAGCCACCACCCAGATCGAAGATAGCCGCTGTCGGCGTCTCATCAGGTCCACCAATTTTGTGCAGGAGGTAGTTTGTCGTGATCCAGGCGTAAACACCCTCATACTTTCCATCCATGATCTCGACACCACCTTTCTCCTCAGAGACGACAGGGAATGGGTACACTGTCTCAAGACGGTGCCTCACTGCTTTCAAGATCGCGTTACTCATTTCCGGACCAAGCATTCTCAGACCGGCAGTAGCTTTGACTGCCACAGGTGTGCAGGATTTGTACTCGTCGGGAACTTTGCTCATGGCGAAATCCATGAGAGGGTCAAGACTTCTCGCTGCACCTTCAGCATCTTCCCGGTAGGAGCTAAGTCCAGAGCCTCCCGCCTTCTTCTTAGTCATCTCAAAGTCTTCATTTTCGAGCTCTGGAGTAGGACCGCAGTTGTTGAACCTGTAGACGTGGATCCGGGAGCCGGTACTTCCAGCGTCAATCATCAGCACATATTGGATAAGTGGTTTAGAAGGATCATGAGGTTTGGTGCACTTCGCGGACACGGACGAGCCGGAGGGTGGTTGCTCTAGTTTCCGTCAGTCGCTTTCAAGTTGCTATGCGCTTCACGACATACCCCCAATGATGCCAGTCACCGAGGGTTTCGACGGTGAAAGCAGGAAAATCACAAACAATAGCAGAGCGACAATCCCACTGGTCTTGAGGAACCGGGATCTCTGACTCTGTGTCATTACCATGGGTGGTGGTTTGTCGGACTGCCTGTCCGAGTGTCTGTTCGTCTTTTCGAAAGGATCGGTGGCGGCTTTGCTAGTGAGTGAAACGGAACGTCTGCGCGGAGTTGAGCCGAAATTGATATAAGACCAGAAGCCTGGGCGCCGTCGAGTGTCAAATCCGGTTGACATACGAACACAGAGACAGGTGGAAATACATGTGCTGCAGAGAGTACTACTGGTGAAGAGGCGGTCGTACCTCGACCAACCTGGACGGCGAGCAATGAAAATCAACGACAGAGTAGGTCAAGGGGAACCATTGATCCTCCAGCAGCCTCCGGACCTTTCAAAGCAGAGTCGGCAGGGGAGAAGGACCGCGAGTTCAGCGTCGCTGACAAACCAGGTGAACGAGAGTCTTCGATACTGGACCGTTGGCTAAAGAAGGGGGTGTCGCGGCTCCGTCGCAGATGAACGGGAATAGAAGTTGTGGCGCATGCCGGTGTGGCTGTTCCGCCGCCTTGAGTGTCGCCGCATGCAGCTCGGAGATCAAAAATATTGCTGCTTCTCGAACAGCAGAACAGCGAGTTTCGCGCTCTCCATTTCAGGTTATCTTACCGACGTCAATGTGCGTCTGATGTTTAATTTATGGTTCTGCTTGAATATTATACGCGACCTGCCCCTTCAATTCCACTGCCTCCAACGCTGCCGGCTGCTGCTAACCGCAGCGGCGGCCTCTGCAGCAGCAGAATGAAGCATATTCGCGGCCTTGTTTCAACAGCGCAGGCGCTCCGCCGCAGTTTACTCCCTCTAGAGTTTACACGCGCGCGATTTGTGAAATACGATGTCCCATTGAGGCAAGCACAATTAAGATTTCTTAAATACTCTCGATCGACGACCGATGCTGGACCTCCAGCTAAACCTGGACCGATCAAAGACGAAGATATCCCTGCAGACATCGTACAAGTTGTGAACGAGAATGGCGGTCTTGATCCTCCTGTCCAGAAAGCCGATGTCCTGCGTTCGCTTCAGCGCCCTGAATACTCTCTCGTGCAAGTGGCGCCTGCCACTGCTGACCGGCCGCCCGTCTGCAAGATCCTGAGCAGAAGGGTAATGTGGGAGCAGGAGCGGGCCAAAGCAAAGGCAGCTCATGCAGCCAAAACATCACTCAAGCAGATCGAATTGAACTGGGCCATCGACAACCACGACCTCTCGCATCGCCTGAAGCAGCTGGTAGCATTTCTGGACAAGGGCCTCAAAGTGGAAATCATCTTGACACGGAAGAGGGGAAAGAGGGCTCCTACTCCGGAAGAAGTGAAGAATCTTATGGACAATGTTCTAGCAACAATAGAAGAAGCCAACGCAATTCAGGTCAAAGCTATGGAGGGAGAGCCGGGAAAGCATGTCTTAATGACTGTGAAAAAGAAGGATGCGTGAATTACGGAAGCGAGATCTGACCATATCATGTACAGTAAGGGAAATTTCTACCGGAAAAGTGCTACAGACGTGTGGAATATGATGTACTTTACTATATAAATGGAAAGGGGTCTTGGGTGGACAATGACCATAGATTTTGGGAGCTCAGTGAACCATTATCTTTGGTTAGGATAGCGCAAGCGAGGCCATCTGTAGCGACCGGCAAGAGATCCCCCAACGTTCTTTGATCGTGTAGACAATAACACAAAACCCGGCTTGACGTTGACTCGTAGGCAATCGGGCTTGTACAGTACAACCGTAGACGCCAGATTCGATGGCCGGCATCCTCGTCGGCCGCACGGCTTCGCAGAAGCCCCGCAAATGCAGACTGCCAATTGGACGCGCGGGGTTCCTGGCTGACTAAGCGAGATACCCCAAAAATTTTTGGGCTGGGAGAACTTCGAAATCGCTCGGCCTGGAAACCAGACACCTGCAGACACATTTTTGTCCATTCTTTCCCCTTCCTCTCCTTATCAATCGGCTTAATTAAAGGGCAGCCAGGATGTCGAGCATCTCCAGATCCATCAACCTGCTCCTGCGGAGCAGCAGGTCTTCTCTCCTGCGACCCCGCGCCGTGAACCCTGTCCAGCATGTCTTCGCCAACGGGAGACTGGCTGCCCGTGCCTACGCCGTATTCGAGCGGACGAAGCCTCACGTCAATGTCGGTATGTAACCTTTTGCTTTCCTACTTTCTGTTGCCTTGCTGATGACAGTTGTAAGGAACCATTGGTCACGTCGATCACGGAAAGGTTAGAGCTCTTTCCCTCCTTCTCCCGAATGTCCGAATCTGACGGTTTCAACTAGACCACATTGACTGCCGCCATCACCAAGCGTCAGTCCGAGAAGGGTCTTGCCACCTTCCTCGAGTATGGCGCCATTGACAAGGCTCCCGAGGAGCGCAAGCGTGGTATCACCATCTCGACTGCGCACATCGAGTACCAGACCGAGGCCCGGCACTATGCCCACGTTGACTGCCCTGGTCACGCCGATTACATCAAGAACATGATCACTGGTGCCGCAAGCATGGATGGTGCTGTCGTTGTCGTTGCCGCCTCGGACGGCCAGATGTATGATGCACCATAATCTTTTCACATTATGGTAGAATCGCACTGACACAGACTAGGCCCCAGACCCGTGAGCACCTGCTCCTCGCTCGTCAGATCGGTATCCAGAAAATCGTCGTCTTCGTTAACAAGGTCGACGTTGTCGAGGACAAGGAGATGTTGGAACTGGTCGAGCTGGAGATGCGCGAGCTGCTCAACAAATATGGATTCGAGGGTGAAGAGACGCCAATCATCTTCGGCTCTGCTCTCTGTGCGCTGGAGGGCCGTAACCCAGAGATTGGCGAGAAGAAGATTGACGAGCTTCTCAACGCAGTGGACACCTGGATTCCTACCCCCCAGAGAGACCTCGACAAGCCCTTCCTGATGCCCATCGAGGAAGTTTTCTCGATCTCGGGACGTGGTACTGTCGCTTCTGGTCGTGTCGAGCGTGGTGTCCTAAAGAAGGACACTGACGTCGAAATTGTGGGTGGTTCCTTCGAGCCAATCAAGACTAGGGTCACCGATATCGAAACCTTCAAGAAGACCTGCGAGGAGTCTCGCGCTGGTGATAACTCCGGTCTTCTGCTTCGAGGTATCAGGCGCGAGGACATCCGCCGTGGTATGGTTGTTGCTCTGCCTGGAACTGCCAAGGCCCACAACAAGTTCCTGGTGTCCATGTACGTTCTGACCGAGGCTGAGGGCGGTCGCCGCACCCCATTTGGTGCCAACTACCGCCCCCAGATTTTCATCCGTACTGCAGGTGAGTCCATATTGTATGCCAACTCAATTTGGTCGTCTAGCTGACTATTGCCCAGATGAGGCTGCTAATCTCAGCTTCCCCGGTGATGACCAATCCAAGATGGTCATGCCCGGTGACAACGTGGAGATGATCCTCCAGACTCACCGCCCAATCGCTGCCGAGGCTGGTCAGCGCTTCAACATCCGTGAGGGTGGCCGCACTGTGGCCACCGGTCTGATCACCCGTGTTCTTGAGTAAATGACACGCTGCGTATGGTGATTTGATTGACTGGCTGCTCTGTACGATCATTCTCTCTTTTTGTTCGCATGTTCTAACAAACTGCGGGAAATCAGCATGGGACCAGGAAGGGAATGGGATACGCCGGGAGGGTGCTATAAACCGGAGTTTAGCTAGAGTCTTGTACATTTACCGCCATCTTATTCCAGATGTAGTAGTCCCTGCTATCTCTTCTCCCCACTCTCCACGTTCACGATGTTGTTTTGAATATGATCAAATGTCAACATGAGCACAGTGTTCCTGGACCGCCTTGTAGCCTTTATCATTGTCTCATGAAACTCATACTGTTGAATCACAGAGCACCCTGTTTGCTGAACCAATGTGCATGGATCCAAGGATGTCTGCGCAACATCCTTGATTCCAACATGCTGAAAAAAATCCACATTTATTCCAGAAGTGCTCTAAAGTCAGAGGGCCGGGGATGGGGTTACCAAGTTGTCTTCGGAATTCCCCATGCGAATACAGCCAGAGCCTCCTGACGATCACTGGTCTGTTCCAGATAGTCCAGTGTATGCCGTTCCCTATCATTGACGAATGTTATGTTCTTTGGGCCTTTCCGCCATCAGTATAATAGACGTATGGGAATTCCCCTGCTAATATTGTTGCCTTCTCGGATATCATTCACGAATATGAAATATGAGGTCAGCTGCATGGGCGCCTCAGTTCACATCGTGACGATTTAAATTTAGTGCCTTGGGATGAGATGACTGAGAGGGCAGAGAAAGGACTGTAAGTATCCAATCCTCTTCCTGGCTACCCACAGTATGTACAGGTGATCTCCAAACACTTCCTGCGCATAATTTTCCAATCTTTAATAGTACATACATTAAATTCGAGTACTTCTTCGATACATGATCTCTGTCCTCATCGTGTATTTGACTCCGCGAAACACATCCTCGCCCGCGTGATACAGGTTATTCTGCTGGAAGACAAGAACAGATCCTGTCTTGGGAAAGATCCGGACAACATTTTCGTCATCCCAATTGGGATTGAAAGACGTCGCACCCCCGAGCAGTTTGCCGGATGGATCTTTGTCCCGCGCCGATTCTGCCTTCTCTTTTGATCGTTTCTTCTCCTGAGCCAGTTCCTCCAGGTCCTGCTCCCCGTCCCCGTTCAAGTAGAGATGGACGGTGAAAAGCGATATCTCGTTTCCGTTGGGTGTCTCATAAAAAGCATCGCAGTGAGGACGGAAGTATTCGCCGCCCTCATATCTCAGGAACCGAAGACGCTCGTTGAGCCGCGAGAGGTGGAAGACCTCGCACCGTCTCTTCGGGCCAATGCCGGTGATCAGAGGCTGGTTGTGGATCGTGTCGATCCCGCACTTTGCCAGAAAGGGCGCCAGACGGTCCAGGATCTTCTGCGCCATCAGAGGCGTATCGTAGATGATACGGCCGCAGTTTCGGGTGTCAACGGACATGATCTGCCGTCCGCCACCGGCGTTGATCATGGCGCGAGACCATGTTGGACTGGGGGATTCCGGGGTGATGGTGCTTGCTTCGGCGGCTCGGATGAGGGCAGCGCATTCGGATCCAGTGAAGATATCGTCTATTATTATGGCGAAGTGGTCCTTATATTCTGGGAGAGGCGGATTTGTTTTTGTAAAGTCGATCTTTCGCATGGAGGCGCCTTTCGGCGGAGTTGGAGGGAGGAAATATTCGGGCAGTTTAAAGGGTTCAGAGATGGCCATTCTCGTAGAATCTGTGGGTTTTTTTTTTCGAATGCTTAGTAATGGGTACTTTCCTTTCCTTAAATCAGAGGATAGGTCGTGGTCGTTGCAGCTCCCTCAGAGATGGAGACATATACCACCGATCTGTTAGGAGGCCGAGCTTCTAAGCCGCGGGGCTGAGGCGAAGGGGCCTCTCCTGGTTGACTGGCAGCACCCGGGCAAAACTGAGGCAAACTACGTGGGCTACGAGGCTAATAACATTCATAGACATGATCCCGTTTCGTTGCATGATTCCTTGAAGAGTCAGATGAGCTGATTACCTAAACTGGAAGATGTAGTTATCCCCAGTTTACCTAGTTTGCACTCCCGGATGTCGCTGTTGACAGCGCGAATGCAAACATGAATAACGACGGCATGTAAGCTGCTAATAATGAGCGAAGGGACCCAAGAACATCTGCCTGTTCTTGCACGTGGTAAGCAGTGGGCCTCTGCTCTGCTATACATGATTGCTGACATGCGGGGACGAGAGAAGGAAGGACTGGGTAATATTGCAATTAATAATAAGATCTGTCCAGAATGGAAGCCAAGCACTGTGTAACAATCGTCGAAAGGGCGCGGGCGTGGTTATTTAGGATGTACTCCGTCAACGTAGTCTTCCGTCCCTTCCCCTACTTGATGCGTGATCTTTCCGAATAGGACTACTTCTGTGCTTTAAAGTCAAGTGCGATTGTCAGTTGTTCACTCTGTCAGTATTGGAAACATAATATCAATTACCATTATTTCAGATATCCCCCGAGGAGTAGAACCTGCTGTCTTTCGATAATCGTGTCACAATGCCAGAATCAAAGCCGACTCTCGTCTTCGTTCACGGCGCCTTTCACGGCCCAGAATGCTTCAAGCCACTAGTTCAGTTGCTCAAGGATGCAGGATATCCTTGCGTCGGTGACTTCGGTCTTCCGGGAACTGGAAATTCGTCCACCGCTGGCCTCGAAGAGGACGCTGAGGCACTCCGATCAGTCGTCTTAAAGGTCCTTGGAGGAGGGAACAACTGTCTAGTCGTCGTACACTCATATGGAGGACTGCCTGCTATTCAGGGGCTGGGAGGCCTCGGAAAGAAGGACCGAGGAGATCAGCCAGCGGTCCTGAAGATAGTCTATCTCAGTGCATGTATTCCCAAAAAAGGAGAAAGCCAGAAGCAGCAGGAGTTCACCTTCTTGGAGGCGAACAATATTGAGAGGCGGGACCTGCACGACCTGCTAAATATCAAAGTAAGTACTTGCCAGGCGTATTATCTGAGCTTCCAAGAACTTACTTTCTTGCCTAGGATGGTGTCGGCACCTTCATTGGAAAGGATGATTTCTTCTATAATGACCTGCCGGAGGAGACGAAGAAGGAGCTGTACAGCAAGCTGAAGACACAGTCGATGAAGTTGGTCTTCTCTGTTTTCCCCCAAGATGCACATGTCACTGACAGCCATGAAGGACTCTGTTCACACCCCTCACTTATACGGCCTATGAAGAAATTCCAGGCTGGTATCTTGTCGCCACTAAGGACCTCGCGCTGTCTCCCAAGTTTCAGAAATACATGCTGAGAAATGCCGGCGACATGATGGAGGTTGTGGAGGAGATCGATGCTGGACATTCCAGTTTCATCTCACAGCCTGAGAAAGTGGCAGATTTCATTATGAGAGCTGCAACATGTGGAGGGGACGCCTAAGACGCATTGGTTTCATCAGTCCACCCATTGGATCTTCAAAATAAGTTGAACACAACACAAAAGCAAATGTGAGAAGCTGAATTCATCCTTTGTAATGAGAACTATCAGAATGGTCACAAAGATCTTTGAGCAGGAATATCAATGAAGTATTGTATCAATTGAACGAGAATGGATTGCAGTAGGATTGTCTTAAATGAGATAAGAGAAATGTCCAGTGGTTTGACTTCACCTGATTACGCTCTCCTTGTTGATTTTATATCCTTTCTGGTGCCTTTTTTGGCAGCCCTCTGAGTTGCAGCGGCGGCTGCCGCCCTCACACAAGCGGAAAATGAATCATAACCTCGTATCTCTGAAAACAACCACAGAAACAAACTGCAAGACCTGGTGCTTAGAAAGACCTTCGCCGGCTCATCTACGACCTTGACACGATCAATTGGGCACCTAATCAAGAATGCCGCTCATAACTCCAACCTAGTCCCATGCTTGATCTCAGCCCCATCAATTGAATCTCTAATCCGCTTGAACTCCTTGAGCCTCTCTGTCCGCTCGAAGCTGACGTGATGCGCGACATCATCGCAACCAGTGAAGAGGACAAACTCATCTTTCTCAGCGCGGTCGCTCCATTCCTCCTTTTCCCTATCAATCCTCCACCCGCCACACAAAGGCCTCTGCTTCGTCACTGCCGCAAGATGATGTTTCTCAGCAGCGAATGTCTCGACTAATGCGTCTTTCATTCTTTCATTCCAGAATTGACAAAATAACTCCCAAAGCCGTCGTTGGTGCATCGAGCGGGATCCTCCGTTCTTTTCCATCCTCCTCCGGGTCGATGTCCACATGGAACATCCAGATAACCTCGATCTCGTTCTTCAATAGCCCCATTAGTTCTTGGTTGGTTGGAGACGGGATCAACTCTTTGCAACGCTGGTCGACAGAGTCCCAGGCGCCAAGGAGGTATATGTATGATGGGTCCTCTGTCTGAACGTAGAAATGGACGGGATGTTTTGAGTAGGAGGCCTGTGCCTCTTGAGCTTTACGGAGGTTTGGGATTAAGGAGGGAGAACACGAGCTGAGTGGCTTTCCTGAGCGGATATGAAGGAGGGTAAGTTCGGTGACTCCATTGTAGAAAGTTTTTCGTCTCCTGTGCCGCTGCAACGCCTTCAATGGCCTAAAGAAAGGTTCTTCTTAGTCACAATTAGCTGGTATAGAGTCTGTCCCGTTGTAAGTTTAGAATGATTAGTAAGGATGTATGTATGGGAATCTTTTACGGTTTTCTTCAGAATATCATTCGAAATTGTGCAGTATTGTTGCTTTATACTATCCGTCTACTCTCCACCAAGCTTGATGACGTTTTCAGCTTGCAGCCTGATAACCGGGACACGGGCGGCCATCATCCCACCCCACAATAACGAGAACTTCAGGCTACATACTTATTACGTGTAATCTACGGAAATTCCTAATCAGAATTCAGGGCATATTGTACGGAGGTTTTCTTTCCCCAGGTGTGCGGCAAGTTCACGTTCTCGGGAGACTGAATATTGTGGACCTTCAGAAGCCCTGCGGCAGTTATGATCCGTGTGTGCTAACGCGACAGACTTCGACCTACAAGTAGCCTGCAGGGCAATATTCGCTGCCTATGTGGTCAATACTACCTCTACTCCTGTGGTGATGAAACTATAGGCCATGCATCGGATTGAAGCTACACCTGTCTTACTGGTGCGATCTACTGTAGGGGAACTGAAGAGAGTAAGGCAATCGAAGAATGGTCATATGGTCTATTCCCTTCGAGCTACACTGATTACTGTAAAACCAACTTCTAAATACCATCTATTAGAGGATTTATACCTAACCCAACTGTTCATCCAGTGCCATCATCCTGATTCATCTATCTGTTCCTTTCCTAGCTGGTCTGTCAAATTACCCATCATCATCATCATCATCATTCATACAATACGTCCCAAATTATTATTGTTTTCCTGTCATCTAGGTATGTCATAATAACCTTTGACCTGAAGTGTCTCACAGCGCACAATCAGGAGACTTTTGTTGCTCTAGCTTCCACGCTTGATCCGAATTATCCCTTGCATCTCCAAGTCGGGTCCTGTTCAGAAGACTTCTTAAGTCATTTAGGCAGCTCCCCCAGCAGATATCTTTCCTTTCAGGCTGACCCATTTAGGGAAAAACGAAGCGATGACGCTGACTGCGCCTAGGGCAATGCAGAGGATAAATGCCACTTTGAGACCGGCCATGTATGCCTCTAAAATCCCAGGAAGCTCCTCAGGACTGAACACCCTGCTAAGGTCGGTGGCGCCCGTAGCAACGACCAGCCTCGGGTCAACGTTCGGGGCAGTCTCTGGGAGTTTCTTCAGCATTCTGTTGACAAATGCCGCTTGGGCAGCGGAGACCCAGAATGAGCCGCCGATTGTCTGAAGGAATAACGTGACAGCAGATACACTCGCGAGATCCGAAGGCGCAACTAACGCCTGATTAACGATGATCGGGATTTGGCATCCGAGCCCGACTCCGACTCCAGCAACTATCTGGTATCCAATCCATTTGCCTGCAGTAGTGTCGATCTCAAACATGTAAATGAGTCCGGAACCGACGGTCGACAGTACTGCTGCTAGAATCATGAGATAACCGAATTGGCCGAACGCGGTGATGAGACCCCCGGACAAAATGGTGAAAAGACTGACAGACAGGATGAATGGGACATTGCGGATACCTGATTGTGCTGCGGAGACGTTCTTAATCGACTGGAAATAGATCGGTAGGTAATAGATCAGGATGAACATCGGTCCAGCCAAGAAGAAGATATAGACACAGGACACGAGGATGTTGCGTTCCTTCAGGATTCGACCAGGGACCAACACCCGCTCGCCCATCCACCACTCGATGACAACGAAGAGGATCATCAAGAGACCGAATCCGACAAGGGTGCCGACCACATCTGAGTTGCTCCAACTCTTGGTGGTGCCTCCCCACTGGAGGGCAAGGAGGTAGCACACGACTGCCGCCATAATCGTGAAAGTTCCCAGGAGATCCATCTGTAGAAACTTCTCTTTTAAACTGGCCTTCGTTGGCCGTGCCGCAGGAGGAGTGGTAAAGAAAAAGAGGATGATAGCGGCGCTGAACCCTCCAATAGGAAGATTAATATAGAAACTATAAATCCTTGTCAGTATACTGAGACCTCACACAGTTGCAGTGGAGCATAAGTCAAAAAAATCAAGGTACTCACCACCATCGCCAGGAAACATTGCTAGTGAAGACTCCACCGAGCAAAGGACCGACAACACTGGCGCATGCATATGTCGCACCGAGGAGTCCTGTGAATGCAGGCCGCTGTCGTGGAGGTGCCGAGAAGGCAATAATAGTGTACACACCACTGGCGATTCCAGCCGCACCTGCACCGGCGATGGCTCTACCAACGATAAGAGTCGTGCTGTTCTTGGCCACCGCACATATCAAAGATCCGAGCTCAAAGATAAAGATAGATAGCAGGAAAGTCGTCTTCAGCGGGAAGTATTTGTATCCTTTACCCCAGGTGGACTGAAATGATGCGACTGTCAGGAAGAAAGCCGATCCATACCAACCCACCTGATCCAAGGATTTGAAATCGCCCGTGATTTTCGGAATTGCCGTTGCCACGATCGTGTTGTCAAGCGCAACCAGGAATATAGAGAGAATGAGAGCTATGATGATGAACAAGAGAGAAAAGACACCTGGGTATACAATTTCTTCCTCTGTCACGCCGCCTTTTGCTTCCAAAGAGTTCTTTTCGATTTTCTCACCCTTGATGGAAGAAGGCCTACTGGCTTTTTCAGAATCAACAGGCCTGTCGGCTTCACCTCCACGAACTGTGCGCCCAGAGAGCGAAGAGCTGCGGACGGGTTCCGTCTCTTCTTTAGATGGGGGGTTGATCGACTGCATTTTTGACTTTCAATGCTGCAGTCGTGAATAACTGGACGATACCTAAATAAATTCAGCCTCACTGTAGAAAAAAAAACGTGCTGATAGATGCCAGCTGTACGAGAATTGTTCATCATCCATATACCACGTCCTGTGATAGCATCTTATATTAATATGAAATGAAGCGATATCAACCTCCTGGTCCGCTTGCTGGGAGCCTGAATGCTTTCGGAGAGGACATAAGCTCCAGTTCCGCCTGATGGAGGATTACCCAGCAGAACGGACGAAAATTGTTGGTCCCACAACTTTTTACAACCACTCATCTGTCGTGATATTGACATGGAGGCAGATATAGGGACAGGCAGTTGTGGATTCTGGAACCCAAACTGGGCCGTGCTGGCGCCTGGCACTGAAATACGATATCTGTGGTTCTGCTGAATCCATGATAATATTAACAGCGGAGTAGGCGGAGGGTTTGTTGCTCCGTATGCAGTAGTGAGATCTAGATGCAAGTGAGATGTAGGTGGAGAATCGCCGATCCAGTAGCGTTGCGACATCAGTCACCATCTGGCAAGTCTGCTGGACGGGCAAATATGATGAAACCCTCGCCGAACTTCCCGATGAAGAAGCACTTCAGCCGACTGTGAGTCACGGTGCTTAGCTCCAGTCAGGCGCATCAGCCGCGTTGGGCGTTGTCGTTAGGAGTTGCTGATGCATGTGCTCCGGCGGACGAATTTTCGGCCGAGCTTTGCCAGCATGTGTGGAGCTCGCCCCGGAGGCCGGACGAAAAAAGACGGACGAAGCGCCTGGGCCGGCGGGCTGACATCCAACCACGGCCCAACCATCACAGTGCTTCCTCCTGAACGGAGTATATTATTATTACAACCAAGGTTCTAATGATTATTATTGTCCTTGATGGCTGGCGGAATTACCTCTTATCTCCAGGACATGGGTATTCTTGGTGTGCAAATGATGCGCAGTCGTATCCGTATCCGGATAGACCTGGCGGAGAAATCTTGGGACCCAGGGCAACCTTGGAAGAAATGCACTGCCTCCACGCCTTCTGCCGCCTCCTTAGTGTCCGCTGGAGTCGTATCTATCTTTGCGACTCTTGCGTAAGAATCTTGCTGCCTGTCTTATTCTGCGGCATCCAATAGTTACAGACATGAACGCTATACCTTCCTCGTTCTTCGTGCAAGAAGTACATATCAAGAAGCTCATGCTGTTAGTGAGAGTGAATCTCGCGGTAGCTTGTTTTCCTTTCATTGTTCTCTTCCCTTTTCCTTTCAGCCCAAGTCTCTCTTTTCGATTCCAGATATATTCGTACACATACTTCCCGATCTCACGTAACTGTGATACCCCTCTGGTTATCTCCGACCTCACGGATGAACTCGGGACCTGGCGTAATTGCCTGACGGATCAATCTGAGAGCGTTCGGCCGTATGTTTCATTGGCCTCTGGAAATCAACGGCATGGATCCAACAAGCAGCTTTGACTTCCTGGGTCCACCCCGCAAGAAGATGAGGAAGGGTACCAAGAGTTGCGTTGAATGTATGTATGTTGATCCATAGATCCGTCCATACATGGGGAGATGTGCAGTTGCATACTACTTTCGTCCGTTACTTCCACGTATCCTGCATACCTAACCTTGTCCACTCCACCGATGCCCCCAACATCGCCCATGTCCACATAGAAGCAATTCAGGAGGATCATTGTGTTTTGTCAGGACTGGTGGTTGTGGTCATGTTCTAACCCCAGGAAACACGCCCAGGTCGGCGCCGCAAGATCCGTTGTACCTTTGATCCGGGGCGTCCGAATGTCTGCAACGAGTGCCATTCTCGGGGTTCTACTTGTATTGATCAGGAACATGGAACTTTGAAGACTAATGTTGCCGGTGGCCGCACAGAGCAACCATATAGTCTGCGCGAAAGGGTGGCGCAGCTAGAGACAATTGTCGGAGATATCTTGAGGAAACTGAACCAGCATCCGACTACCGCTAACGCTGCGTCCCCAGTGCAGAGGACTTCTGGAGAGCAGAGCGAACAGGGTAAGTGTACTGTGTGGGTTTATTCACATCCGATATATACAGATGTTTGTGTTTATTGTTCCATCAACTGATTGAAGCACATATACTGCTTTTACGTACGGAGTTCAAGGTGGAGTTTGCTAATAGATCTGGTAGCTGCTGGAACGCTGAACGCTCTTAGGAGCAATATTACTGCTCCGACTCCAACGGAATCTGCAATCTCATCACCAGACGGGCAGGTTGAAAATGCACCTGTCTTGCAGCTATTTGATAACTGTGTGGTCAGCCGCAAAGATAACGTCCCATCCGGTCATGACGATCCGGCTTCTTTGAAATCTCCAAAAGCGGCGGCAGTGCGGGCTGCTTTGATGTCCCTTCTGCCACCAAATTCGGACATTGACAAGATTGTCAACGGATCTACAAGGTGGTGGGCTATTTGGCACACGAGATTTCCCGAAATATGCGACAAGTGTCGACAAGGTCTCCTGACTGGAGTCAGGCACTGCGAAGTGCCAATGGCTCCTGCGGAACTGGCCAAGATGCTTCTGTGCCTCTCAATTAGCATCGAGCAACTTCCCCTGGATTTTGACTATTCTGCATTGCAAGCACCATTTGACCCAAAGGAGTTCATAAATCGCTGCATTGCCGAAATAGATAAGCTCATTGTCAATGACGATGACTTTGTCGCCACGCTTCCTGGTATTGAGTGTCTGGTACTCCTCTCAAAGTACCACATGAATGGGGGACGGCCTCGGAAAGCCTGGCTCCTCAACCGTCGCGCAATCGAGTTCGCTCAATTGACCGGAATGCATCTGTCTACTGCGAAGCCTCCTCGCCCTGGCGATAACCTTTTTCAACGCCGTCTCAGACTATGGTGTTCCATAGTTTACGTCGATCGATTCCTTAGCCTTCTTCTAGGACTTCCGTATGCTGTTTCCGATGCTGCCTTTGTTCCACAAGTCAAAATGCAACTGCGGACGGAAAAACCAAGTCTCGAGACCTATGTGCTGCGTATGGGAGTCATTATAGGGCGAATAATTGACCGAAATCAGGATCCCGCAAGCATGTCCCTCCCCGCGACCCTGGAGATGGACCAAGACTTAGAAGAAATTGCAAAAGAGATGCCGAACAGCTGGTGGGATCCCAGTCCGTGCGCTCAATACACTCCTGAAGAATGTTGTGATCGTCTCATAATGCGATTTTTTCACAATTTCATTCGCATCCTGCTTCACCTCCCGTTTATGCTAAAGTCTACCACGGAACGAAGGTACCAATACTGTCACGACGCAGCTATCGAATCGTCACGGAGCACTCTAATTTCGTACAAAGACCTCCGATCGCTTGCAGGAGTCAACCCTTACATCTGCAAGGTGATCGACTTTCAGGCGTTTACGGCGGCTATGCTTCTGATAATCCACTTGCTTGGGTACTCAGAAGAGTCACCAAACCATAGTAAGGAGCAAGATGAAAAGGACTGGAATCTGGTGAAAGCGACTACGGATATTCTCCGTAGAGCTGCGACGGAGAGCGGTGGCACGGTTGCCGCACAGTCGGCCAATATTCTAGGGGCAGTCTGCAACATTCCCTGTACGGGTCCCATCTACAATCTGACTTGCAAAATCACTGTGCCGTATTTTGGGACGATCACTGTTGCCCCGGGAAAGAAATTGGCAGACCGTTCGGTCCAACCTCACACTCAACACCAGGGATCGATGCCCCCACAGAGCTGCAACGAGGCTTGTCCGAACCAACTATGCACCCCTCCCCAGTCAAATCCGGGCGAACCCATGACCGGCGAGAACGATGGCATCACTAGTGGCGGCCAGACGACGCCTGCAACTCAAGCTGGATATACGGATGACTCGTGGATCCAACTGGAAAACGTGGTCGCACTGCCAAACGCGGACCTTGATCCGAATGGATACCAGGGTTTCTTTGATGATCCGAGGTTGGGAATATGGTCAAATCTCAATCTGGATCTCGACCTTGATCAGGGCTGGAATTTAAACTGGTCTGAGGATGGGAATGTATTGACCACGTCATGACCTCGTGGTTTGGGGTTGCATGAAATTCTACGTTCCTCTTGGGACGCTTTGTCCCGTGATAGTGTATTTTTATTTTGCATCTGCCCGTTTTTTGCTTGTTTCACGAATTCGTGTATAATATACCCACTCTACTCATACATTTGTGGAGGCCTCAATGTACAAGAAGAAAAGAAATCGATTGCGGACGATGCAAATAATAAATCAAATATTTCATCACTCCGCAATGAAGTTATATCGTGGTGTTCACTGGCTCTATATCTCATTCCCGCGCATGGAATACTCGATTCCCAAAATGTACTTCTCCAGCGTCTCGCTCATTAGATTCTTGTCTCTGATTTCACGGACCATATCCTCATGGGCCAACTCCAGCTCCCGGCAATACATATAGAGTAGTCTCTTGCACGAAGGGTAAGACAACCTCGTCTCCTTGGCAAGCACATGGACGGCAGAAAAGGGCAGAGAGCCTTCGTTCTGCTCCCGCTGGTGCACCTTCCATTCTCGGTCCCAGCTGTAAATGTCATTCAGGACCCCCACATGCCTGAACGCGTTTCGTTCGATCTCCTCGACTATCTTCAGCTCTTCAGGGGGCAGGTGGATCGCTGCGCCGAATCGCAAGAGAGCGCAGTAGAACCTATAGTTCAAGTTATAATGAGTCAGAAACTCTGAATATTATAAGATACATACCTCCGTCCTATGTCTTCCTGCCTATACTCTAGGTACAGACCTAGCTGCGCGACGCGCAGGCGCTCCGCGCTTATCTGGATGCGCAGTAGGGCGATAAAAGCTTCTACGAGGTCGTCCGCAAGCTTCTTGTCCGTCTCCCTCATGAGCCGCAGAGTCTCATGCAAGATTCTTTCGTCAGGAATGGTATCATCCGGTGCCGCCGCTCCCTGCGCGATTGCGATCAACCGATTACCGTACGAAGTCATCTCTTCAAGAGACATCTTCTCCAGTTTATCTTGTCATGCCGACTCAACTATATTGACACAATGACATACATATCATATCAAATAATGAAATGTTTTATATAACGTCAAATGCTCATCATCGACCAGAAGCGCAAGATAATGCATCCGGTTGGTCATATCGACGCGGTCGTCCAGCATCATGGGAAACATCAGACTGTACGCCTTGGACATGCCGACGGAGAGGAACGCGCGCTTCGTCTTCTCACTGTCAAGTCCCAGTTTTCCAGGAAGTATTTCTCGACCTCAGCTCGGATCCGTTCCTCGCCAAGGGGGTGGACCCTTGACCGGAGCCGAGTCGGTGGAATGTCGTACAATTGATGTGCCAGGTCCATGGCTATGACATTCTAAGTGTATTAGAATATGTAGGATAAAAATGATCCTGGATCTTCTGTCCAATGAACAAGATGAATAGTATACCCTGGAGACGTGAGACCTACTTTCTGGTATACTGCGGGGAACGGGTAGTGCTTAAACGGAGTTTATCCATTCACAGTGGACTCGGCATAAAGTCACCGGTACAGACCCACATATTAATGCCGTTTCATAAACACGTGAATTGGAGAAAACTGAAGGGTAAATTAAACATTATGATAGGTCATAGATTCTCAGTGAAGTCAGCCCAGACACAATATACTAAAAGCAGCAAGGTGGTGGTGGTGGTGCTGCAAACTGCATTGTGATTGTGAGTTGAGTCTCCCTTTTACAAGAAACGGACCCATAACTGTCTTTCCCGATATACAATGTCGATGACGTCCCATATCTTCCGGAACTGCGTTGAAGTGTCCCTGCTGCACATAGTATCTTCGAAACTGCCCAGTCGATCAATTATGCGACTATGTCTGCTTCCTGGCTCTGAAGGAAGTACAGAAGCCGAGCAATCTCAAGGCCATGGACGTTTTCATTGAGGAATGCCCTCAACCTGCATCGAGGGCAAGGAATGTATATACATTGGCGAGATCTCCTAACCTGTCCAAGGGAGGAAGACTACGTCGAGGCCGCGAGAGGCAAGACGGGTGCTGATGGAGAGTAGTAAGAACGACCATTGTACGTTTGTATAGCAACAGCAGAAAAAAAGAGGAGGGGGGGGGGGGCCTAAGGATATTCTTCTAGTTACAGACAATGCGTGGCTCATCTACAATGACTATCAAAACCTGCAGGGAAAAGCCCACATCGCGACCAAAGGTGTCGGTGACGACCTGACGGAAGGAAAGTTCTCTCTCCGGGTGATTCACTGCATCAGTACAAGTCCCTACGGTGCGACAGTATTCCATATCCTCAGAGGAGCGGAAATAGCGACTTGAAAAACTACGCGATCGACTGTCTGCAAACGGCGGGGAGTCCCAACTATTGCCATAAAGTGTTAGTGTCGCTGATCGAGAGCGGCCGGAAACTCTTGGATGAGATTAATCCTGGGAGGGACCGTGGATCAGTGCTATCCTGGATAAGCTGGAGATCCAGCTAATCGTCTAATGTATGTATGTGTTGGAAGTGTCCTGATTGCTGGTAACCGGTTTCTGTCTGCTTACGCCGTTTCTTTGGTTATGCTCTTGTTTCGTTTGAATTCTGCTCCCAGTCAAACCGTCATATCAATACCTTGGGACGTCCGTGTGCCCCTCTGCTGCGTACTCCTATGCCAGAAATAGGACAGTTTGCAGATCTGCAGATCAGTCCTATTTGGCAACAGGGTCTTCGTTCGAAGCTGCAGTAGTCAGGGTCCTAGGAGCCCCCGTGTCTTAACTAAAACATAGTCAAGACAGCCCTTAAATTAGGAATGATTATAGGGAGGATTCTGTGAACGTTCAAGGGCACTCTAAGCGAGACACTATTCCTGCCCGCGCAGTGGACGAAATGTCCCGTTTCCAGCGTGGACAGAGCCTGTGACAGGAGGTCTTTTCAGCCCACGGGATCATTCTGTCAGGTGGGAAACGCAGCCAGTGGACCACGCGACTCGTCTGTCGAGGTCACATCGTCGACAGGGAGGACGTTGGACGGAGGACGGCGGACACGCTGCTCCCACCGCCTGCCACGCGGATCCCCCAGAAGTCGCCCGGCGGATCTGGAGCTGGTCTGGGCGCGCCGGCTTCCGCGCGGCGACCCTCAGCAGACTGCCACGGCAACAGCATCATCAGCTAAATCTCCATCCTGTCGCGTCCAGCACACGTTGCTCCTCCTGGATCTCGTTTCTCCTCGAGCATCGCAGGAGGCCGTTCCGCGCAAGCTGCATGCGTTTGTGACGGAGTCTCGCGCCTTCGCTCCTTTACCTTGATTCGATTCGTTGCGCTGCATGCCGTCCGCGACCATCACCGGTCTCGCCACGGTCTTCGCTCCTCGCTCTACTCGCAGCTTTGGTTCTTCCATTTTGACACCTCTGGATCCGTACTCTTCTCGGATATAGCCGGTCTCGAGTTCACGACGCGTCCCACTGCCCTTGTCAAGCGAGTAGGAGTACGACAATGGCTGCCAACGGACACGTCGACTCCATCGGCGACCATAACTCCACGGCGGCCTACGAGCATGGCGTGCAGGTTGTGGACGAGGAAAAGCAATTCAAGTATGCTCCGCCTTGAATCCTGCGTGTGCAACGTTGCTGGATCTCGGCTTGTGTTGCGTTTTCATCCCCTCTCCCACACGCTTCCTCCCCCCCCCCCTCTCCCCTCCTCTCCCAGTCTTTATCTGAGAGCTTCACGCCACTTTTATTCATTCTTATGAAGGGCCAGATTTTTAACTATAGCTAACAACTACACAGCCCCAACCTCGCGAAGTACCTGTCGCTCGAAGGCGTCACCTCCGCCGGTTTCAACTACCATCTAATCTCCGTCTTTGGTTCTCAGTCCACTGGCAAGTCCACGCTCCTAAACCATCTTTTCGGCACCAAGTTTAGCGTCATGTCCGAACTGGAGAGACGGCAAACTACAAAAGGTATCTGGTTGGCCAAAAACAGACTAGAGAGTCAGGGATCGGGTGACGAAAGCGCGCGGATGGCGGACAACATCCTCGTCATGGACGTCGAGGGCACGGACGGTCGCGAGAGAGGAGAGGACCAGGACTTTGAGCGGAAGAGTGCTCTCTTTGCGCTGGCGACAAGCGAGGTGCTGATCGTCAACATCTGGGAACACCAGGTGGGATTGTATCAAGGGGCAAACATGGGATTGCTCAAGACCGTGTTTGAGGTCAATCTGCAACTTTTCTTAAAAGATAAGCAGTATGTCAAGCGATCCTTGCACATCCAGCAATTCCTCTGCGATAGTAGCTGACGGGAATTAAACAGGACCACTCACCGGTCTCTCCTCTTCTTTGTTATCCGTGACTTTGTTGGCACCACCCCACTTAAGAACCTCCAGAAGACTCTGCTTGAAGACCTCTCGCGGATATGGGCGTCCATATCCAAACCTTCCGGTTTAGAGAGTTCGACGATCCACGACTACTTTGACTTTGCATTCTACGGACTTCCACACAAGGGCTATCAGCCGGAGCAGTTCCTCGCGGAAGTCAAGAAATTAGGTATGCGCTTCCGCGAGGGTCGCAAGGATCCCACGAGAGATCCTCTGCAGGATGATTTTTCGGAGGGTGGCGTCTTCCTCCCGGAATATCACAGGAGGATCCCTGCGGATGGATTTGCCAGGTACGCGGAGGGTATCTGGGACCAGATCGTCAACAACAAGGATCTTGATCTGCCTACACAGCAGGAATTGCTTGCTCAGTTCCGTTGCGACGAGATATTGAGGGAAGTCATGGTCGGCTTTGATGAGGCCATCACTCCTTTCGAGCAGAAGCAGGCAGAGGGTGTTCGCTCAGGAGAGCCACAGGTCCTGGGAGGCCTGGGTGCGGCGATGCGAAATGCACGCATGAAGACGATTAATAGTTTCGAGACCGAAGCTAGTCGGTACCACAAGGGCGTATATCAGCGCAAGCGGGCTGAGCTCGAGGGCAAGATCGATACGCGGTTGAAAGCCCTCTTCCAAGGCCAGCTGAGTGCAGTGCACAAGTCCGGAGTCAACGACTTCAGCGAGGCGGTTACTGCGGCTGTGAAGGTCGGTCAGAAGCAAGGCACGAGTTACGATTTTGCGGAGATTGTCAACAAAGAAACTATGACCGCAGTTGAAAGATTTGAGGCAGAGGCTCGCGCAACTTTGGTGGAGGGCGCCGAGTGGAGCAACTACGAACAAGAGCTGGCTCTGTTCCAGAAGGAACTAGGTGAGGTCAGTGGACGGCTGAGAAGAGATGAAATGCGGCGGTTGGCTACAAGAGTGGAAAGATGGGTCCAGTCACGCTTGGGTGAGTCCGTCGGGCTGGAGTTCAATTCCCTTGGCTCTGGTAGAGGCGGCTCTGGCGCCCCTGAGACGGGAGAGAAGCCTTCTGAGAAGCGCATCTGGGATAGAGTCTGGAATCTTTTTGTGGAGACTGTTCTCGAGGCGGAGAAGAGGTTCACAGACCGCGCGAAAAGCTTCGATGCCAGCTTGGAAGAGGTTGACGTTGGCCTGTGGAGACTGAGGAGGAAATCATGGGGTGTTTTGCGTGCGAAGATCGATGAGGAGATGATGGAGGGGAACCTGTTGCTGAAACTTCGCGAGAATTTTGAGGACAAGTTCCGTTATGACGACGCCGGTGTGCCAAGGATATGGCGCCCGACGGACGACATTGAAGGCATCTACACGCGTGCCAGGGAGTCCACCCTCGCCCTTATTCCCCTTCTCTCGCGCTTCCGGCTTGCGGAGACGTCCGCCCCTCCGCCTCTCGACCGCTGGATCGGTCATACTCCTAGCTCAGCCACTCCTGACGAGGAGGATCTGCCTCCGATTGGAGGCGTGGACGAGGAGGAGGGCAAGAGTCTCGAGGAGGAGATGACGATCCTCAGCGATGCCAAGCGGCAAGAGCTGACAGTGCGGTTCAAGAAGGCCGCCGATGGGATCTACGTCGAAGCAAAGCGGAGCGCGATTGGAGGCATGACCCAAATTCCACTCTACTTCTACGGCCTGCTCGTTGCGCTCGGCTGGAACGAGATCCTTGCAGGTAAGTTTCATATCTATGCACATCGTATCCGTAGGTATGATTGCGGTCTTTGTCTGACTAATATCCCTTATCATAAACAGTCCTCCGCAATCCTGCCTACTTTTTCCTCCTCTTCCTCTGCGCCGTGGGTGCCTACATCATCCACCAACTGAACCTCTGGGGTCCCGTCATGAGGATGGTGGAGGCCGCTTCACACCAGGCCCTCGAAGAGGGCAAGCGCCGGCTGCGCGAGTTTCTGGAGTCCTCTGACGCAGGACGTCAAGCAATCGCCATGTCTACCGGCGCGGGTAAACATCGAGAAGAATATGAGATGTCTGATCTCCGCCCAATGAACGGCACGAAGCCGGCGTTGGAAAAGGAAGAAGATGATCTGTAGGTTGCATTTTGTCGGGAATTTTTGCTCTCTTGAAAGCACGTCAGGATGGGCATTAAAATGAAAGAGTCGTGCTGTCAACGGTTTAATCACCTGTACTGTAATTAATATCGATCGAGCACGGTTATTATTTTTCTTCGGCTTCGCTGTTTGTTTTAGAATAAAGGAAGTTCTCGTTGAGCGGCGGATGGAATAATATTGGAATTGGTGTATATTTTATCTAGTTAATTCAGAAATGCACCGGTCTCTGTGCTCAAGTTCCCAGAATGTTCATAATAAACCCTTCAAATGGAATAACAAAGACAATTGTTATATCCTCGAATTATAACGAGCGTTTGAGACATCTTTGCTAACCGCATTCGATCCATCCGTTCGAAGATTTTACTGATGAGCTGGCCCCAGATCACAAGATCCAACGTCCAGCATCATCCAATGACCTCGGTGGACGACGACAAGGCTCAGATGCGACAGGCGCCTAGTCCCGAACCTTACAGATTCAAAAATAGCACCTCGTCAGCTCTGGCTCATAGTAACGTACGGGGCTTGTATGCATTCACGAATCAATGTTTATCAAATTAAATCAAATCAATTAGCGTAGCGCCGTGGTGGAGAACTCATCATCTGATGTCCTGAAGGAAGGAAGAAAGAAAGAAAGAAAGTGCAGATGCCAATGCGGGCCGGCAGAAGGAAGTGATTCTTGTTTGTTGTTGGTAAGTAGGTGGTCTGTGTGGGAGTGGCTTATCTGTATCATAGACACAATATAGAGAATAAGTTATATATAGCAGAATGCACAAAAAGAGGAAGTTAGGTAAGCATGAAGCGGTTGCTCCACGGTCCTGACTCTCACAGTTATTGCCAGAGAGAAGAAAAAGCTCCGATACGACTCGGAGCTTTTTATTGTTACTCTTTTAGGGCACAGTTAACCTTATTCTATGATTACGCTAAGCTAGGTGGCTATTAATAATAGTAGTGGACCTCGCACTGCGTACCTAGGTACGTACTTACTGCGTATGTCCGGTCCGGGGCAAGGTCCGCCTAGCCCTAACTGCCTGCTATATAGAGAGACCGGGAGGACCGTGTTACTTAATCGGGGCGGGGCTGTGCCAACCTCCAACCTGCTTCCAGATTCCAGAAAATCCAAATTAACTTAGGTACTACTAACAAACAACATGACCGGCCTCTCATGTGAATTTTTCCAATATATCTGCTGGACTGAAGCTGGACTGGAGCCTGTCATCAACTTCCCCATGGGGGGCCGGTGTCATCAGACACTTCTTGTGACGGCGCGGCACACCTAGGTGGTAAGGTAGGCAGTGTTGAGCATCCATTTGTCTCTGGGATACTGCCAGTCCTACTTGCTTATGTATATCATGCTACACAAAGCCTTGCAGATTCTTTCCTTTCCCCTCATGCTTTTGATTCTGTATGACAAGCTACCATAGGTTTAGCTAATAATACTATGACCGGGCGCCGTCACACTTCTCTTCCAATTCAATTAAAAAAGATTCTAAAAAAGACATTGGAACAGCCTACACGCTGAGCTGCACACCGTCTGAATTAGGTGCCCAAGCCAAATCTAATCCAACAGCTGAATCTGAATGCTGAGGGGAGGAGGGGGGGGGGGGAGAGTCCGCCTCCATCTCCGCTAATGTCCATCCATACAAGTACTTAGCTGTAAAGAGGCATGAAATAGCAATAATCAGGCTCTATTGTTATAATTCTGCGAGGACCAGGCTAGAGCTTGAGGGGAAGTGAAGTCTTACTGTATTTCATTTTTAGGTCCATCTGATAGATTGCTATAACAGGGTTCGAGAATTCACCGAGGTTAGATTACTCCCGCGCGCAGGCTAGCCACTCAGGCTGTATATAGACCTAGTGCTAACTTACTTTATGTAGTAATCCCTAACATTACCCTTCTGAGGTAAGCAAGACCTCCTTCTTTTTCCCTATTTGGGATCACCTGCTCATTTTCCCTTCCTTTTTCGGGCAAAGCTGACACCTCTTCTGCCGCGCGTCAGCAGGGCTATATTCCCGTATTTAGAAACGACCGTCCCGAATAGGAAGGATCGATTCTTGGCGGTGAGCGTTTACGTCTCGTTTTGGTGGCTGGGTTGCGCTTATGAGTTTTTGGTCTGTGAATTGATTGACGGATGGATTCGATTAGGGCTCGCTGATGGTAGGGAGCTGGAGATGCATGCCTGAGATGAGATGGGATGGGATAGATGAGAGACCTGGGGATGATGGATCGTTGATATTAATATGAGAACCCTCCGCCAGATCTAATATCTCTTTCTTTTCATCGTCTACGACAAGGAAGATAGGATCTGTTTGCTTTTCAGTGATTTTCTTTTCTGCTTCTCTTTCCTACGTTGTCCATATCTTCAATTTTCATTGAGGACATACTGTCTGTGGTTCAGGAACTGCTTAAAAAAAAGACATCGATCTCAATCAATTCATCCATCTCAATCTATCTACAACTACGTATATATATCAACACCACAATGAAGACCCTCGCCGCTATCCTCGCCCTCACCATCACGGCCACCCTCTCCACCGCGCAATCTCCTACTGGCACCGTCCCCCCGGGCCCGGACGCCCCCATCCAAACCGTCATCGTCGGCGGCGGCACCTCGCTGACGTTCAACCCGCCGATCCTGCAGGTCGCGCAGGGCAGCCGCGTGCACTTCGACTTCCTGGGCAAGAACCACACGCTGACCGAGTCGACCTTCGACGCGCCCTGCACCAAGCTCCAGGGCACCGACGTCGACACCGACTTCAACAACTTCAACCCCAACGACGTGCCGAACCTGCGTCCCTTCGACTACACCTTTGCGTCGGACAAGCCGCGCTTCTTCTACTGCAAGCAGGGGGTGGGCACGGCCAACAGTCACTGCGGGAAGGGGATGGTGTTTGCGGTGAATATCGACCAAGCGACGTTCAATGAGTTTCAGTGGCGGGCGATGCAGACGCTGCCGAAGATCAAGGGGCGGGCGCCTGTTGGTGATGAGGAGTGAGCGAGTGGAAAGATTCTGAGGTGCTGATGGGAAATATCGGGGAAGGAGGAGGTTAGGGGTGGAATGAGGGAGTGAGAAGAGGGTTGATATAGCATCAGGAGCAGAACAGAAATTGGTGTATTCGAGTTTTGACATTCCTTGTTCATGTCCTTCAGATGTCTCTCCCTTTTCCCTTGCATTTGTGATCAGTGACCTTTTTGTGTGTTATATCTGAATATCTGTATGGGTACACTCCTTTGCATGCTTGGTTTTTCAGTCCAGCAGGAAACATAGCCCCTTTCTGGAAGCAAAACAAAAGTCCAGACCAAAAATTTATGCCAACCCGCATACATTCTCTGGTATATAAATGATGTCCATGCCAAAGCGAAAGCATTTGCATCCAAATGTTGCCAGATAAGTTTCTAGATTGAAATGTATATTCGTATATTGACGTCGTTGACGGATAGTGAATCGCAGTAGTAAGCGTCTAAAAACCGCTGTGAAGCTGACCCTCATATCTTTGACTGGAGCTGTTATGACCTCAGCGCCGTTATCAATAGTACCTACCCGTCTTCGTGAGGAAAATTTAGACGTGCCTTGGGTATCTCAATCGACACGATGTCCAGACATCGTATCAAAGAAGGAATATCGTACTGTACTGTCTCATCCTAAACTCAGCTCGTCACTCATAGGCTGAACATATCTCGCCCAAATGTTCTGTTCGTTTGGTGAGGCAGAACTTGTTTGCCTCAAGTCTCTTCTCTTCCACACGGTCTCAACAATCTCCCTCGCCCGCCCAACCGACCCTGCTGCAACGATGGAAATATCCTGTCTTTCCAGCACGCTGAACTGATCCAGAAGGAACAGTCGGTCCTCGTCTTCGGTGACATAAACTGCAGTGACAAACAGCGGCCATAGATGGGAGGACCGAAGGTGCGTGGGCGAGAGGGGCTTGATCCACTGGATAGCTTCCCTAACTAACTCTTGTGTTCGAGGTGCGTAGGGATCGGCAGAACGGAGGGTAGCTGTGAAGTAGAGCTTTGCAGCAGTATGAATAAATGCAGAAGTACGAAGCAGGATATCAGAGGGCGAAAGTTTCCCCTGGCCGTCCACGTGTAAGTTGTCCATAGAAGGTTGAGAAGCCACCGAAGGTGGAAGGCGCTGAGTAAGTGATTCGAGTTGGTGCTCTACCAGAGCAGTCTTCTCTAACCAAGTAGCTGATGTTACAGAGCCATCCTTGGCAGAGTCGCGTGTGGCCTAAGAAAACAGAAATGGTGTCAGAAATACTAATATGAAGAACACAGTATGCCAAACAAAAGATGTATAGTGCGTTGAACAGAATTCATCCTTACCATTTCTCTGGAAAGATCAGTGATCGACGAGATGATATCGATCAATTCATACGAGCAGCCAATAGAAGGATCAATCTGGTCCTCACATCAGCCCCGTTCCACAACCATCTTTCCAGAAAGTTGCCCACCTCGTCAGAATACACAGAAGGCAATTCTTTAATCTTGGCCCGCTTCCCACATGCTGAGCGGCCAAGGGCATCCTTCACAAGGAAAAATTTCGAAACGAACGTCGATACAGCAGGTGTGATCAGCCCTGCATTATGCGCATCCATTCTCAGGCGCAGCATATCCACTGCAGCGCACAAATGCGTCGACCACGAGGCCTGACAGTTGTCCGAGATCTAAAGACCTCAAGTTAGACACCTGTGGACAAGGGTATACATGGAGAAGTAAAATCCTGCGCATACCTCAAAGACGCAGAGCATCAAAATCGTGATCAAATTGTAGTCACTGACTGCCGTTTCTGGCTGGCCAATGTCGCGACGAAGCAGTTGAATCGACCGGTGTTTGTGTCGCAATGCCACAGTATAAAGGTCGTGCCGTCCAGCAGCAGTAAGAGTCAAGGCTCCCAGAGCCAATACCATGTGCATGACGGATTCACTTCTCAATGACAGGGGCAGGATTATCTGACGGAAGGCGTTCGATGGATCGTCAACCAGAGTCATGTTTTGGCAGACACGCTGAAGGTCTGTGAGACCACACAAAGCTCAGTAAGCCTCGTGGATCAAGCAATTGAACTAAATCGAGTGATCTACTCACAGTAGTCGAAGAGAAGCACATCCTGACCGGGCTGCAGCGTCGGGACGGCTCTAGGCCAGGAAAGGAGACGCGGCGTAGGTGATGTTCTCCGTAGGAACAGAGACCGCTCCCGAGAAGACGGCATGGAGACTTCATCCTCTAAATCAGACACCGTAGTGTTGATAAAGTATTCAACTCTTCGTCTGATCGGGACTTGCACCCATGACTCCCAGCCCGGACGCTCCACGGCTCGCATTGACCGTCCATGCTTAACACCTCGACTCAGACTCTCATCCTCCCATTGCAGCTGAAGTCCATAGCGACACACTTTGTTGTCATTCCAGCACCGTCCACAGATCGGCTTGTCCTCTGTGTAGACCGAAACAATATCAGTAGGGATCCTTTTGACGATGATCGCGGCGCTCATGGCTCCTCACCTGGACATCGCAGCTTGCGCCTCTTGCAGGTCAGGCATCCCCGGCGCGAGTGCGTTACATTTCGACCAGAACGCTGCTTTGCCGCGACCGCTGAGCTCTCAGAGCACATCTCTCACCGCGGGCCTCGACTTCTGCAGCGGAACATCGTCTGGCAAATGTTTCAACCTCGAGACTCCGCGCGGCGTGGGGTCTCGATCTCTCGCGGAGTCGCGGTCTTGGTCAGCCAATTACGGCAAGCCGGAAGAATTAAGTCCGGCAGAATGATGAGAAATCATAAATCGTCACGACTCATCTTGAGTTCCCGGGTAACTTGTAGAGACTGCTGATATCAATATCTCAGCTACCGCTGGTAGAATCTTTGAAATTGACAAAAATAAGTACCTTACATGGTAGATACGCAATGAAAAGCGACGTCACGACGTAAACTTTGATGAGAACCGTGATAGGCAATGTACCAACCCATGTCGATTAGTCTTACATTCTCCGACCTCTGGCTCTATCGTGGATATGGTCGCAGCCCATATCTACGCTATCAACTAAATTAGATAAAAAATTTAATGAGTGGTCGCTGCTGTTTACGTATTGACCATCATCAATGGAAGGCGGTGTGGCAGCCGGTGAAGGAGTTAAAATTTACTCTGGCAGCCTGAGGCTTCCCGCTGAGGCTTGCCATACAAACTCAATTGCAGTTTTGCAAGCCATGCAACTCATATATGAACCAAGTTCATAAACAGATACCTTACTGCCACGTTTTGCAATCCCAACATTCTGCATTGGGGATGTGTAGAGGTACTTCACCGTAAAAGAAGGTAGTTAGCGAAACTGCCATATTTCTCCGAATATTAATAACAATGATAAATGGAGGGGCGCTGTCAACGACGGCTGACTTCCATGATATCCGACACGTGGGTGCGTGGAGTGCATATCCGTGCATACTACTCCGCAGATTATCAAGACGCTGATTCTACGTACGAGTTCGTTGCAGCTTGGAAGAAGAGTAAGGCCCGGATTAGAGATCTTGGAAGCTTAGTGAGGCGTTCACGAGGGCCTCTTCCTTGCCAAGTTTGCGTACGCGGTAGACAATAATAATGCAGCTCGTTTTGCTCGAGGGGTACCTCCTATCCACTAGCGCCACCCATAGGCAGCTACTCCAATCTACTCCAGAAGATGTGCATAACAATTCTTCGTGATGGGCCGACTATTAGCGCTTTTTAGGACAGAAAATTCTGAACATGGAAGTGCTCTTCTGCACGTGTGCCTCCTCTATGCCTCCTTGAAGAAGCCGGATTCCATCCCTCAATAAACGGAGTAGCCGTGATTCCCCGGCAAGCCGAGGCACCGACTGACACGATCCAATATGGGATGTAACCCAGAACAGGGGAGTTCGTATTCGGCTTAGTCCTGACAAGCAGCGAACGCGTCTACAGGGAGTGGGTAAGGCGTCAGTCCCATATGCTGTTACCACGTGCAGTCGTAACACTCCCTGCGAGGCTGGGACCGGGAAAAGCGGAATAAGAGTAGGCTGATCGCTGCTTACTGTGCGTATCAAGTCTATCAGAGACCGACCGACCGAGTCACATAGTCCCGAATGATCCCCACCTTCTGGGAACACGAGAAATGCCCCGCCTGATGGAAAGACTTCTGAGGACACCGCGGATCACTTACTTGGATAGGATAAGCTCCAGGAACCAAGACGTCTGCGCGGGAACTTGAAGAATATCCTTTTCGATATTACGACGATCCGTACGCTGCACGTTCCCCTGAGGATCCAGGGTCGTGCATAGACGGCCTTTGCGCGTCAATGCTGCGGGAAATGATCGCCCCACTATCGATGACCCTGTGAGACACTGCGAATCATGCCATCATCGCTAGAAATACGCAGTAGATGCTGGCCGACTTGCCAAGTCCCCAGGTGAGATCAGGCCAAGTGAACCCCTCCTGCTAGTCGAGTTCGAGTTTCTTCCCTCGCCTGAATAGTTATTGACCCCTCCCTGGGGACGCCGGGTGAATGCGGTGGCCTCGTGTTGCATATCAGCGGCCGAAGTCATCCAAAAAAAATAGCAGGCGAATAGGCTCGGTGGACATGCTTTTGCGACTCCGAGGACACATACCACTAATTTATCTCTAGAGTTTATCCATGTGGATAGGCGGTTTAGCTCAGAAGCAGCACGTCCGTCCTCGGCACAGTTATGAAGCTTACCCTCGGCATTATTCATCCATTTTTAGGCCCTGACAGACGTCATGGAGCATGCCAGGTCGTTGACTGGGGTCCGGCGTTGTCCTCTTTGGCATCATTATTGGAGGACCCCTACCGATGTTCCATGCGCGGCCCGCTTAATTTCTCGAAAAGTCGACCAGGATCGTCGGCGACGCACAGGCCTGTCTACCAATATCAAGTTGCTTCAACAGTCCATCTCTAAGCCAGCGTTGGCGAATTTGCTGGCAGGTCATGAACCATAGCTGTGGGGTGGAAAGTTCGTGGCCGTCCACTGTCACTCTGGAGCCCTCAGCAAGCCTAGCGCAAAAAGTTCCATTTTTCTTTGAAAATAATGCCCACAAACTGCAGCGGGATAACTGGCTACGGAGAAACCCTCGTCAAATGGTCAGAACAGCGGCGGCGTCAGCAGTAAGCGCGAACACCCCCGCTGGTCTGTCGTAAGTTCTTTTCCCTTTCCGACGTCTATCCAATCTAGCCGGCCCTCGAAGGGCCATCGCTCCACTCAATCGGAGATAGTTCCAGGTGGCGTTTATGCTGATAGACCGGATAGGCGATTCGATGGTCCCCTTGTCCCTGCCTGTCAGCCTGTCGGGTGGATATTTTCTGCGTCCAATCTCGAAACTCCAAAGTGCAAGCATCTGAAACATTGCAACTTCTTCGACCCATTACTCTTTATGGGATGCTAGCGTGCACGATTCTTTGCTCGGAGCGCTCAATATAGCGATCTACAAGCGTATTTCTAGCCACATTCTGGGAATGCGTCCCGGTATCATGCAGAAAATAAGTGATAGACTGACTATTTGTATCTAGAATATTTGGATCTCACCAAGGGATTGTAAACTCGACATGATTTACGGGGTGTTTTGGCTGGGGTCTTAATGTTTCTGAACAGCCACCCCGATATTGTATTGGACAATGGGCCTGTGGATCTCACAAATATGCGGGAGCAGTTGATATGGCTTTTTCGGACATGACAACAGTGACCAGATCGGGGATTCGGTCTGGAATCACGTCGTTGCCTCCAGTTTTGGTCTCTTGTTGACAGCGGTCTCCGGGGTTTCAATCACTCTCGATCGTCTTTCGCACGTAAGCGTCTAAATATGACCGCTTATCTAATCTTTTGGCCACGAAAACTTGTTTTGGTACTTGAGCCGATCCCTACCCTAGAGCCATGCCTCCCGCTCTGCCTATCTGAAGATCATCATCGGGTGCTAAAAGGTAGGAGGGTGGTATGGAAGTCAAATCTGGGGCTCCCGCTACCTGGAATGGTTCTAAGCCTTTAGCTTCAGGTTTTCTCTCTAATGTATGCGGTAGTTCTCCTACTTTGACCGTCCCTGGTTTCCCTTTTTCCCCCTTCATTTCCAAACGTCTGGCACTTTCTATCAAGAGTCATTCTTTTAAGATACCTCAAAATGCTAGAGCCAGGAGGGCTGTTCTTGTCCGGCAATTGCAGTTAATCAAAGCGGAAACATTCTGGTGAGCCTCTCTCCAAGTCTTTGATCGCGCCGGCCGTTTTTCAGCTGCATTGGATCCAACGTCGAAGTCAGCAAGGACCGTACTTTCTTTCAACAGAGGGCAGGATGGAGGGACCTCGCGGGCGGCAGGCCCTGAACATCAGCATCGTCTTCACTTCGTTCGCAACTTTTATAGTTGCTTGTCGCTTGTACGCGAGGCTTCATCTGGTGAAACATACTGGTACAGATGACTGGTTGATCCTCGTTTCTCTTGTAAATCGAACCGAATAGAGACCCGGTACTCCTGATCGTCTTGCTGACGAAGCACACAGATTTTCTCATGGACCTTCTTGGGACTCTTTGCGGGTGGTTAGTTTCCGCTTCCTGTGCTTCAGGCGCCGGATAGTGCTTCTAGAACTGTTATTGACGACATCTCTAGAAACCTTTCATGGAATGGGCATACATATCAAGGATATTCCTAATGATATTCTAATAAAACAAATGAAGGTAAGCCTGACTGTCGGCCAATCATCAAAAATCCTGCTGACAGGAGTGTCTTTAGTTTTTCTGGGCCACAGTCCCAATCTATCAAACCAGTCTTATCTCCGCAAAGGCGTCAATTCTCTTTCAGTATAGGAGAGTGTTTCCGACAAGGCGCATGCGCATCGCATGTAATACGATGATTGCAGTCCTCGCAACCTACGGCACGTGGACTATCCTCAGTGCTTGGCTGAACTGCATCCCCGTGTCAAAGTTCTGGGACGATTCTGTTCCCGGTTATTGCCTGAACAAAGAGGGGCTGTGGTTCTCCAATGCAGCAATGCATATTCTGACGGATCTGGTTATCTTGGTCCTGCCAATGCCTGTCCTCAATTCCTTGCAGCTCCCAAAAAGGCAGAAAATCGCCCTCATGGGAGTTTTTGCTCTTGGTGGATTGTGAGTATCTACATACACTGGTACCATTGGGAGTCCTCAGGCATCTAATATTCTCATAATGCAGTGTCTGCATAACCAGCATCCTTCGCTTGAAAAGCTTATATGTAATTTCGAAATCCAAGGACCCGACCTGTACGTGGATCGACCATAATTATTCCGCAGAAGCGTTTCCTTTCTCCCGCAAATGGGATTAGAGGGATGGATGACTGATAAACCACCATTCGCAGGGGACAATGTGGGTGCGGCAACCTGGTCAGCTGTAGAATGCAATATTGCCATCATTTGCGCTTCCCTCCCAAGTCTGAGACCTCTGCTCTCTAGACTTCTCCCACGCCTCTTTTCCCACCTCAGCAGTGCTCAAAAGAGCAAGGACGTAAGAACTCGGAGTCGAGGCCCCTTCTCCAATCTCAACGTCTCGGTGACTGCCAGAGATCAAGAGTACAACATGCACGACATGAATGGCAGAAGGACTGATGAAGACGACGGCTTTAAATCCATGGGCGGAATCCAAGTGACAACGGAGGTTTCGCAGGAATCAATCCAAAAAGGTGACGATGCATCAAGCCAGCGGAAATTGGTTTTGAATGCGTTATGAGTGGATGCCCCAGTGGTTTTCCTTGGCACCGACTTTTATGAAAAATACACTATGTACATTCTCGTGGGCGGTTTTCCACGTTACGCTTTCTTCAAGACTAATGGATACCCTGTAAATATCAAATTAGCAGGAATATTTTATGCGAACCTTGAATGATGATAGGTTGGGCCTCGAGGAGTAGACGCGGGGTTCCGCTGAGCTTAATGACTACACGCCCACGTCTGTGAAAAGGCCGAAACCATCTGTGCTCTCGACTTGCCAGGATTTGCGGTAGACTGAATCGAGCTTCGGGAGCCGTGAACACTGTCAAGATATCTAAATCAAGCAGTATTGAAACTGACCGCAGGGCATCCGCAGAAACATCTCAGAGGACTTTGTCTTTGATATATACAACTTACGTCATACTGCTCAAATACTACCCTTTCAACAGGATGGCCGAGTTGACCGAATTGCCCGAGAAATATGAAATATGAAGATCTCCCTGACAAGTGACGACACTGGCCAGCTCCGGCTGGCTCGCCCGGAGAGGGCCTTGGTATGCTCCGTCTTCTCACTCCTGATGTCGTCGCAGCTGCAGCACGTACGCAGATTCAGACCGGTGAGCGCGTGTGCTTGAATTGGGACTTGTCCAGGTTCGAATATCCAAGTACGCCTTCATCTCCGAAATCCTGCACATACTCTCGGCTCAGTTAGAGATACACACACAGGCTTTGACCAGATACCCTTCACGCACAAGATCAAGTGGGTGAACCCAGGCTCCGTCTTCGACGATGGACTTTACGTTCCGGTAACACCATGGGCTCACCACACGGACTCCGCGGGCGCAGTACTATGAAGGACTGAATGAATGACTTTCGCAAAGACCATGAGCATGCGACTCACAAAGCAACTGAGTGTCCACCTACAACAACTGAAAGGGTAGAAGCTGATGGTCCATGATTCTGATTACTTACGAATGGACAAGCCCCCTTCTCAGCGGGGATGAGAGGGGGAAGAAACAAGCTGACCACAACCACAGTAGAGAGGCGGTGATATCTCTCAGAGATTAGTATTGCTCAGTGACCTCGGACATTGTTGTTTGGTTAGTGCATGCACGGAGCCCACCAGGCCATCCAAACACCGTTTTTTGTCCTTACTTCCATCTACTTACCTACCTACCTACTAAAGTTATTAATAGCAATAAGGCCCGACTTCACCGTCCACAAATCACCATTCTTGTGACTTCATACGTACGTCTCACAACATTCATTCAACATACCCATTCAACACCTGCATATAGGGCTGAATGGCTTCCCGAAACTTAGCAGATATTACGAACAGTACCGATAAAGAACAAGGTATTTGCTCTATGAACTGTGTGGATTTGACCTAGATTCCAGATACCTGAATACATAAGTAGCTCCTTTCAGCCGCGTCGGACCTATGCGAATGTAGCGAAAAGAGGTCCTTTGATGTCCCAAGGGCCGCCGTGTTCAACAAAAGGTTAATCTAACCTTCTAATGTTCGCTCAGAACTTCTTGTGGGAATGTGTGTAATGTGATAAGACTGATTTCTCATCTAGAATTCGGCAAAGGCAGGCCCCGCAAGACTGTGTTCTAGACAAAGATGAATGCTTTGTTTTATCATCACACAGGCTCTTCAAAACGGTAAAGCTTTTCGATACTTGATGTCGGTTCCTTACACCGCGTCTGCCACTTGGTCCCCTCGAAACGCAGAAGTTGATATTGCTGCCTTCCTGATTACGAACAAAAGGGACCACTAAATCGTCACTGCCATAAATGCCGGTAACTGTACAGAAGGAAATGTTATTCTAGATGCCAATTCGAATCTCTAAGAATCGTTATCATATCCTAAAATGCGAGGAAGCATAATAGATGAAAGGAAGTCCAAAAGAGTAATTGCACAGCTCAACCTCAAGAATCATTGAAGATAAGCACAAGGATCGTTAAACAAAAGAAGAAGAAGACGAAATCAGCTTTATTATTTATGATTCAACGCATGGGAATGCCTTCCATACTGCTCCGACACGTGTGGTCGCGAACGAAGAATTCTATCCCTGCCTCTTGGCACGCGTCACACAGAGGATCGATCAGTTCATGCAATTCCGGCTTTAGATGGAACCCTGGCCAGATGGTGTACTCATCAGGTTGTTTCTGATGAAATTGACCCTGAATATCTAATCTGGCCAGACGCGGCACCCGTGTGCGTCGGTGGGAGACCAGATCCTGTAGCTGGGATACGAGGATCGGAGCATACTTCTCCTTACAGTCCTCGGTATAGAGCCATTCAATTGACGAAGGGAGGATGTCGATAAGTGGTGTAGTGACTACCGCATCCCCTCCAGGCCCAGGGCGGATATCGAGGAGATTCCGCAGCCGGATGCGGACCTCTCTGAGTTTCGGAAAATCCGCCAGCGATCCAAACCGGTAAATGTGCGGCGTATCCGGGTCTTCTATATCCTCCGCTATGTGATACCAGCAATAATCCAGCCACAGGGATCGTAGACTCTTTTTGGCGGGCGCGAGTGAATCAAAAAAGACAGATGGTCGAAACCTTTGCCCAAGCATATGAGTGTCTGCATGGTTGTAAAAACACTCAAGATTCGCGCAAGAGGATATTAGATCCCGCATGCCATAGCATCCATTACTGTACCACAGATTCAAATATGTGATTGATGAGCTGCCCGGCAGAGGTAGCTGAGACAGATGCTTGTCTATCTCGAAAGAGGTTTCAACCACCCCGCTGGCAATCAACACCCGCATCGATGGGAATCGAAAGAACGGCAACACGGTCGAGGGATGGATGTAATCATCGTCATCCCACTGTTCAATTTCAACTTTCTCTAATCGTGGAAAGCCAGGTTTTGCATCGAACGGTTTCTCCCGATTCGCTGCCCGTTGAAAGGCGCGTGGGAAATTGGAATATGCCCCTGGGAATTCCAGGAGTCTTCTCAAATTATCCAGAGGTAAGACCAGGAGTAGCTCCAGGTGGGCAGCTGCAGTTCCCTGTTTTTCATATCATCCAGCGCGGGTTTCCTCATTAAGTCATTCAATATTTACAGCTTTTAGTAGTCCCTAACCATGTACATACGTAGCCTTACAATCTCAATTGGAATTGAATGGTCTCTTAGTATTTATTGACTGATTCAATCTCCAAAAATCGTCCCTCTGCTAAGTTTCTACATCGGACGAGAACCTCCAACAGTACTGTATTCCACTGAGTGGCAGCAGGGTCAAGTTGTATGAAATAAAATACCATTTGCACATTGGGGCTATTATAATGCACAGAACCAACAGTACGAGCCACGCTGTTGCTAAGCTGGATGGTCAATAATATCCTCAGCGGTGCATGAGTGTATCTTCCATCGGTTTCCCATGGGAACATTTTAAAAATAGTAAAACTTGCTGTCACCGATTTTTTTTTCGAACCGGTATTATTATTGTCTGCAAGCCAGTCTATGAGTAGGTAATTATTCTGTTCCCGGATATCTCATCCTGCGATCTTTCCGGAAACACATGGACCGCGTTTAGGACGATAAATGACCCTGGTCCCGAGATACCGCTCACTCCGGTAATCGTGAAAAAGATTGACCCTTCTCCTTAACTTAAACAACCACGAAAATATTTCTCCTGTAGGTGGAATATTAGATTGATGATTTGCACGAGATGACTTCAGCTCCGGGAGATCAGGGTTATCGTAGATATGTGGCGCAGGTGGCTGTGCTAAGGAGCAGCTATGCAACTATCTTGATTACGTGATCTTACGTGAGCAACAAGAAACATAGCTGTAAGTCACGTGGGAATATCGACAATCTAGTCTCACTCAGCAATACGACTTGAACCTAGAATTGTCCTGAATCGAGATATCTTCCTCAGACATCGTGGGTGATAATAGTTTTTGGACAAATTTTTTGACATATCTTTACGTTTTCTGTTTTCATTTTTGCCCATGATGCTCTGATAGTGCTGCTTGCAGATTCCAGGACGTGTGTTAATAAGGACGGTCGTTACAAGGTTGGTATGTACCTTGGTACAGTACTACCTTAAACTTGCCAGTGCCTACTGTATAGAAACGCCTTTCGGACTTCCTATAGGCCATGCAAAAGTTCCCTGTTTAGAATAGAAGACAGTGAGTTCCCTCAGAATTGCGGCAGAGTGTCTCCGAGCTATCCGAAATTCTTGTGTTCTCTTTGGCTCATTCTTGAAAAGCAGGACCGGCTCTACTAGTACTCAGAAGGGTTTCATTCCTGTCTGTGAAGGACAAGAATAGAGGAGACACATTGATCCGCCAAAATGGCTCTCATTCCCATTTCCTCCTTTGGGATTGAGAGCATTCGGGACCTTGTGCAGTGGATGCCCCCGCTGGCTTCTTGGAAGACGTTGGCCTTGGTGCTGGCTCTGCTTAACATCAAGAGCCTGCCGTTTTCGTGGCATGTATGTTGCATGTTTTTCTTTCAATCTCGCTCTTTATTCAGCCCGATATTCCATGGCAATTATTTGTCCCATACTTGATGTACAATCTCTACTTTTCATTGTCGAATCTCCTTTGCAGAACTTTCAGCTGATGCTCCCTCCAGATCCGTCTCATCTACCATCTTATCAGAAATATGCGCTTACGCCCTGGGGCCCCGTTGGCCCCCAAGGTGAAAGCTGCTCAGGATTCTAAAGGAGGACAACCGCACCCTCTTTTCGTCCCGAGCAGTATCACCTCCCGCACTCCGCTCATGGAGACGGACTACAACATCCACAAGTCAAACAGCACCTACTTCTCTGATCTCGATATATCCCGCACGGCGCTCGTGTCGCGCCTCTACTACCCCGGGATGAGCATCGTCAGCAAGGAACTCGACAAGGAGCTCAATCTCAAGAAGAGGGCGCCCATCTACGTCGCCCTCGGGTCCGTCTACTGCAGCTTCAAGCGCGAGATCAAGCCGTACGAGCTGTTCGAGATCCAGTCCAAGGTCGCCGGCTGGGACCAGAAGTGGCTGTACATCCTGAGCTTCTTCCTGCGGCCAGAGAGGCGCAAGGGGGAAGGGAAGACGCTGCTCGCGACCGCGATCAGCAAGTACGTGGTGAAGAAGGGTCGGTTGACCGTCCCGCCGGAGAGGGTGCTCCGAGCGAGCGGATTCCTGCCACCCAGGCCTGAGGGGGCTCCTGAACAGTCAGTGAGCGGTTCCAATGATACGTCTGCCATCGGAACTCCCGCAGCTGGTGAGGAGACCGCAGTGGGAGAGGGCGTCGATGGTTCCGCCGTCCGTGAGGACCTGACATTGACCGAAGACAAGATACCAGAACCTGCAGTGCTTAGGGACCAGAAGAGGAAGAACACAGACTCCTGGGATCCTCAGGAGTGGAGCTGGGAGAGGATCGATGAGGAGAGGAAGCGGGGACTTGAGATCATCGAGGGGTATATTAATCTGGATGCCAAGCTTCATGAACAGTGGAGCGCTTGAGCAGCTTTCGCGAAGTGTGCGATTTAGCTGCAAAATCCCGTGCTGGATTGCTCGTATTAAATATAAGAGGAGGATTCTTCCAAATGTCAGAGGAGATGGATGATGGGATGATGAGCTTGTGCTATGTCTTGCGGTTAAAGGTCCGAATGCTAGAAACCGTCAGCTAGACTTCTGATTTATATATATTTTTTGCTGTATTCAAGCATCAATAATGCCAATGCCTTATCCACCTAATATCATCTCTTTCACGGTCAGTCCGAACGACAAGATACACCAGCTGCAGCGTGTTAACCTCAGGGGCCAAGGGCAGCTAAGGCAGCCAAGAGAAGCTAAGAAAAGCCAAGTTCGCCAACACTGTCGAGAACAGGGAGAGGCGCACTCTTTATCTCAACGGCAGTCATCGAGGGTGTCTGTCGTCATGGCTTGATCTGCATCTCCTGCCTTATCTTTCGTCATCTCGCCTTGAGCGCAGGGATGCGTACATGCGCCTGGTTCCGCGTAATCAGGTATTTTCGCGCGATTAGCAAGCGAAGGTGGTCAATGTGGCGAACCAACGGGTCGTCGGTTCGGTGAGTCCCTTGCGCCGGACATGTTATTCCTGATGCGGAACCTCCGTGCTTCGTTCGGTGATAGCCGGGGACTGCCCATGCGATGGGCCCATGGGGATGGCGCGTTGTGGCGTGCCAGTCGAGATAGCGACAAAAGGTTATTATTAACGGGTTCACCCGAGTGGATCCGTTCTGCCATCCCCGAAGCTGCAAATGCTGCATGAATCGCACAGTGCGCTCGATGGTGGGCATTGGGCACGCGACTTTTAGTTACTCCGGACGTGGGTTCAGGCTCCTCATCTCCCGGCCAGCATCCTGTCCCCCGATCCCTGTCTCACTCTTGACAGCCACTCCCAGGTCCAGCGTGCAGCAGACTTTCCATGTCCGCCCTCGAAGAGTCTCAACTAAGTACGGTTACATCGACGCCCGCCGAAGAACGACCTCCGCCACGTGTCGTGGTTGGTCGCACGAGCCGTGACGTTATCAGCGCGCGCCGTGGTGCCATCCAGCCTCTGCCCACCTCACTCTGCGCGACCGCTGTGCCGGTCTCAACCCCGGGGTTCGGAGCACCGCCGGCCCTCTCCGCTTCGTGCCAGCCCGGGTGCTGATCGCGCGCTCACCTGCCGCCGCGTTGGGACGCCGTCTTGGCCATCGGTTGCCGGCCTCGGATGAAGAGATTGCTCCGCAGGCGGACAGTTTCCAACGAGCGCCAGGACAAGTTCGTCTGGCCATTTCATTGGCAGCGGAGCCGAGCCAGAGCCTTCTGGACAGGAGGAGAAGGTGTAGCCGTCCCAGATCTAGAATTGATCTGACGGCAGTTGGGCAATGGGCGGGGAGGTTTGTCAGATTTCAAATTCCCGTACTGTGTATGCGCTACCTCGGTTCGACCAGGGGTGGCTCATGCAGCTTAATCCAGGGCAGATCTTCTGTACATGATTGCCAGTTGCTCTGGAGATGTGTAATGCACGATGCTGACTCATTATTGTACTCCGCAGAGGACGAAGCACCGTGGTACCGCGTATCATGACCTCATGCGCTCATATAATCAGCACTCCGCAGGAACGGAGACGCAAGCCGTTGCTTCCGACACTGCCCGCCGTCCACAAAGTTCCGGATGCACGACTAGACGTCGTAGGCTTTATATCCAGCTTCTCTGCGTGGTGGCGGCCTCGGGGGCTGCCTCGTCCCGCGGCCCGTCCGGTTTTCTCTCGGGCTCTGCTCGAGTGCGGAACAAGCTCGAGACCCTAGGCACGCTGTCCTCCGTAGTGTCAAGCAGCTAGCGATGACGCATCCGTGCACCCCAGGTCGCCCCTGCCCGATCGGGACCCAGGACCCACGTCCAGCAGCCGGTCTCGCGCGGGCGGCCGCCGGTGAATGCAGGTCGCTCCTGCCTATCGCACCAACCGCACACACGATCGATAAGCCCGCGATGTCGCAAGGTTACATGCCTCGACACGCGCTTTGAGTTAAGGCTGCGGTCAAGCCTCCACGCCCACGTTGAGCTCGCAGGCCTCTCCCCACGCCCCACACTGCTATATCTATCGGGGCGTCCCCTTCGTTGCGCCCTCAACGGATCCTGTTTCCTGCTGCGCACCAGGCAGAGGCTCGCGGCTTGCTCGTCAATTGCCACCATGAGCGCGATTGTAGGCACTGCGGACAACGTGGAGGAGCTGGCCAAGGCCCATGCCCCCGGGGATGCCCTCTCCGCTCCCCTCGCGGAGAAGGAGGTGATTGTCGAAGAGAAAACGCCGGCGCCGCACGTCTCGAGCGATGGTCGCGAGTATCCCACCGAGGAGGAAGAACGCACGCTGCGGCGTGTCTCCGACAAAGTGCCCTGGACGGCCTATACGGTTGCCTTTGTCGAGCTCTGCGAGCGTTTCTCTTACTATGGAACTATCGCTGTTTGTATGTCACGTTCCGGTCTCGATTCTGGACTGTCTGAAAGGCTGACAATGGAATCTACCAGTCACCAACTTCATCCAGCAGCCACTTCCTCCTGGATCCCCGACCGGTGCAGGCCACGAGGGCCAGTCCGGCGCCCTGGGCAAGGGGCAGCGCGCCTCCACAGGATTGTCCCTTTGTAAGTGAACTGGCACCTGGGTCAGCTGCTCTGATCTGTCTCTTGACTGACAGGATGCGTGTCCGCAGTCAACACCTTCTGGTGTTATGTCATGCCCATAGTCGGCGCCTGGATCGCGGATGAATTCTGGGGTCGTCTCAAGACGATTCAGGTCTCAATCGCCTTCGCCATGGTTGGCCATGTCATTCTGATTATCTCCGCCATACCCCCCGTGATTGCCCATCCCGATGGTGCCATTGCTTGCTTCACGATCGGCCTGGTCATCTTTGGCATCGGTGTGGGAGGTTTCAAGTGCGCACCCCCTCCGCGTCCCCTGCTCTTGGGCTGAAACTGACTCTGCTGATAGATCGAATATCGCTCCACTGATTGCTGAGCAATACAAGGAGACCAAACTCTTCATCAAAACCATCCCCAAAACCGGGGAGCGCGTTATCGTTGACCCGTCTCAGACCCTCACCCGCATCTTCCTGTATTTCTACTTCATGATCAACGTCGGCGCCCTTATCGGCTCTATCGCCATGGTCTACGCGGAGAAATACGTCGGCTTCTGGCTTTCGTTCCTTCTTCCCACGATCATGTTCTGCTTCTGTCCTATCGTTCTGTTCCTATGCCGCAACAAATACGACGTGACGCCTCCGACTGGTTCCGTTCTCGTCAAAGCCCTGAAGCTGTGGAGGCTTGCCCTCAGAGGGCGATGGTCCTGGAATCCGGTTAAATTGTGAGTTGTTGCGACCGACCTCTCAGGTCTGTGCCATGATCGTGTATCACTAATTTCCACAAACAGCATCCGGAACGTCAGAGCAGACGACTTTTGGGAAAATGTGAAGCCAAGCAAGCTTCAGAACAAACCTGAGTGGATGACCTTCGATGACGCGTGGGTGGATGAAGTACGTCGAGCTGTCAAAGCTTGCGGTGTCTTCCTCTGGTATCCAGTGTATTGTACGTGATATAGCCCTCCCCAGGTTACTACTCTGCGGGATCTATGAAAGGGATGGTATTCTGATCCGTGAACAGGGCTGGCCTACGGGCAAATGACCGGAAACCTGACGTCGCAGGCTGCCACGATGCAGCTCAACGGCGTTCCCAACGATATCGTCAACAACCTGGACCCGCTGGCGCTGATCATCTTCATCCCCATCATGGACCGTTTCGTCTACCCCGCAATCCGCAGGCTCGGGTTCAACTTCACCCCGCTGAAGAAGATCTTCGTCGGCTACATGCTGGCCGCCATGTCGATGATTGCCGCCGCCGTGCTGCAGTACTACATCTACAAGAAGGGCCCCTGCGGCCACTACGCGAGCTCGTGCGACAAGCCGGCCCCGATCAACGTCTGGGTTCAGACGGTTCCCTACGTGCTGATCGCCTTCTCGGAAATCTTCACCTCCATCACGGGATACGAGTACGCCTACACCAAGGCTCCCAAGAACATGAAGAGTTTAGGTTTGTTGCCCGATTCCCATTTCGTCACGGCAGCTAACTAACGGATTACCAGTCCAATCCATCTACCTCTTCATGAATGCCATCTCGGCCGCCATCTCCCAGGCCCTCGTCTCTCTGTCCGCTGACCCGCTCCTCATCTGGAACTACGGCTTCGTGGCCGTGCTCTCCTTCGTCGGCGGCTGCCTGTTCTACATCACCCACTACCGCCTCGACCAGGAGGAGGACAAGCTCAACAACCTCGAGACGTCCGAGTTCCTGGGTCGGGGCCCGCAGGCGCACGACTCGAAGTCGGATCCGGAGAAGTTGTCATCCTGATCCGATCGGAGACAAGAAGAAACCTTTCTGTTCTGCTTCATTGAAGTATTGTATTATGCTCTACTCTGCCCTGCTCTCGATGATGTATGTGTAAATGTGAATGTTGAATGAGTGAGATGAGATGTGCCTGGCAGCAGGTTGCTGATGGTTAGTTACTGCGAATTAATTACATAGATACTCCCTTAGACAGGGAGCTGCTACAGTATCCACGTTGCTTGACAACTTTAGCTTTGCTCGTTGTGTAACTCATCCGGTGGAAACTACCAGAGTATTTTCACGGTACCATGGCAGGCTCCGATCATGCGGATACAAGAGTAAATATTGTACGAGCTCAAATCTCCCAGTGTGGGTTTGAGATCCATACATGGATGTAGAGCATGATAATGATAATGATGTTTTTGTTGACATTGAGCCAAAACTCAATAAATACCGGCCAAAGAGTGCTGAAGATAATATTCAGTTATAAATCTTACACAAGCATCCCTGGATCCATCTCCACGGAGATGGGGAAAAAAAATCTAGATAATGGACGGTACCCAAAGACCAAAGACTGCCAGGATGACGATCCGCTCTATGTACAGACTTTACTGTTCGTGGGCCCTGGTCAATGGTCTTTTTCTTCCGTTTCCGATGGCAAGACGTGTGGGAGGTGGACCCTGGGGCCCCAGGTATGCATCATGTCCATGTATGCACTGTACAGTATATCGGAAACAATAACAACTACGGAGTAAGTATGTAAGTATGCAGGAAGGTGGTAGGCACTTAGCTACCTACTTTTTTTAGTTACCTTTGTGTGTGTGTGTGTGTGTGTGCGCGCTTTGGCAGTTTGAAGAATTATCATCAATGTCAATAGAGTTCATGAACAGTGTGGCTCCTGGCGCTCGCAGAATCGACCTTGAAGCAAAAAGGGCAATTTAGTGTAATTCCATTGCCATTGCCTAAGGATATTTATTTCGGAAGTTTCTATTTTCCTGAGCTATTATTGGCTCTTTTTTATGAACATGAACCAATTAAGTGAAATTTGAACAGAAGATATTGGTTCAGTTGATGACTGGATGGATGATGATAAAGGATCAAAAAAGTAATCAAAAGTAGGGATACCGGGATCAGGCGGAACTTAGGTCGGAAGGACAAAATTAGGAAACCACCACCAAACTATTCCATACTATGCGATCGTTCGAACAGTACCCGACAGCATTCTCAGCTATACTCCTTCAAAATTCTTATTATTCTAGTGCTCATTATCTATATAAGTATGTCTTTGGGAAGATTTTTTTTCAGGATTAACTACCCTAACCCTATCTACTTACCTAAGATCGGGTCACTGCGTCTGACAGGACGTACATGTATAGCGATACTTTCTTTTCTTTGGATGTCCGATTTCTAACAACATAACCCCAGTCGGGACATGGTTTAACAGACCCCTCGCGATTTCATATCCATGCCAGATCGTTGCATTGCCTTGCATCTCCTACGCCAATCCGCCTGTTTCTTTTATAAGTCTCGTCCATGGTTGCAAGCCTACTAGCAACTAGTCCCTTTTTGAATACAGGGAATTTTGCAAGTACGCTGGCTGTACCTGACTCTTGTCCACAAGGATTGCGGCTCGACCTTTTTTTTCCTTTTTTTCCTCCTCCACACCTATTGTCTCTGTGGCTGTTTGGAACGTCTGAAACCTAGCGCTTCGGCTCGCAAGGTATCGACCACTTGGCGATGTGGGATAGTTGTTTGGAGGTTGTCCGCCATAAACCGGCGCTATCCGCAGTGAAGCGAATATGACACGATGCCCGAGTGGTTAAGGGGTGAGACTCGAACCCACTATCTCTACTAGAGATAGTGGTGACATCTCATGACTTCGGTCGCGTAGGTTCAAATCCTGCTCGTGTCGAATTTAATTTTTCCTCACCGCCCGCCCAGCGGTGGTCTCCTTAGTCTCACCTTCAATCGGACCCTTAGAGCAGCACAACTTCCGGCTTTTTTATATATACAAAATACCTATTCTTTTTATATTTATATACAAATCTTCTTGATGGACAAAACAGAAAACATACCAGGACCGTTGGGGCGAAAACCATCTTAAAATCCTCGTGGCTCATCGGATCGAACCTCCGCTTATAAGTCTTATATATATCGCATGGACATCGATAATAAGCATGGAGTCAAGGTTTATGTGGAGCTTCAGCCTGCAGTTCAGGGGTCAGACACTCCGAGGCTTTGGGCTAAAAAGGCAGAGCAGGATAACGATCCCAGCTGCTGGTCTAGCCTTCCGTGTCACCGGAAAAAACCACCAGCGGGGATGATTTTGTGTACTACCCAAGAACAGAATCATCAAAGCTCCGGAGCTGGGCAGGGTTTTCATTGAATGGATCAAGAATGATTATGCCACAGATGAGATTGCCAGCCAACCAACCGAGGGACCTAAAAAAAATCCATAAATGAACAAAAAAAAAGAGAGAGAGAGAGAGAGAGATTCATTGCTAGATTCGGTTTCATCAAGCCAGTCACCAGTCCCGGAACTGGAATAGCGATCTTTCAAATCGGACGGGGAGTTCTGGCTGGGGATTAATTAATTAAGTAGGCAGGAGAGAAAGATTCAACCCCCCCCCCCCCCCCCCGCCTCCCTATTACTGTACGCAGCGACCTCTGAGTACCTGTTTAGATAGATGGGTGTTTAGATAGGCTAGAGCGGGCAAGAGTTCATCGTTATCATCATGTAGAATACCTACTTACATAGTTTATTTGTTCATCGCCTTGCAGCAGAAATTGTGATAGCCTCTGATCTATTTCGGAAAGAGCAGTAGGCTTGCTTCAATAAATAAATACACATGGTGCTTGCTAATCGTCAGTTATTATGATGTGTTTTTGTCGGGAAGGGTTAACCATCTTAAGGACAGTTTTAAACTCAATTTTCAGTAAGACTCAGATTAGAGACTTCGTAAGACATTAACAAGGACAATGATGATCTAATGGGAATAAATAAATGTCTATCTATTCCAACTATGAGAAACCGCCCAGATTCTTTTCTTTCTTTGCTCTGCTTTGGTTGGCCCTTTCCAACCCTCTATCCTTTTCCTGCCAAGAGACATTCTGCCAGACTGTACTATACACATATGCATGCATGCCGAGAGATGAAGTGAAAATGAGAGAGGAGAGCAAAAAAGGCTGCTGAATGAAGAAGAAAAAAAGACAATGTAGTAGGTAGGTTAGGTAGGAGGGTAGGAAGGTAGGAAGGGAGGTAGAACGGGGAGACGCAAAAATCAAAAACGCCGGTTCCTTTCATGCATCATACAGGAATGGAGAAAGATGACGGGAAATAAATGATGGTAAAAGGGAATGTATTCTTTTTTTTTCCCTAATTGGTCGATCGATCTCCGCGATTCTCCCCCACAGACGTCATGATGTGAGTGGACTCCGGAAAGATCGACGAGGCGCAAGGATCGAATTGGAGCCTCCGTTGGCCGTGTAGCGGTGAGGTGAATCCGATCCGATTCTGGGGTAATAGTCCTAGAGCATGTCGTTCATCGTCATGCTGGAATGGGGAGTCACCACACCACCGCCGACAAGTCTTCTAGCGTCGACAGAAGCCAGGCACACTCTCCATTCCAAAAGTCATATCGCACGGACGGACCGCTCACTGCTGCTCGTGCGCCCGCTTGCTCTTCTCCTCCTTCACGTGGAGGGACTGTTCCTTCTCCTTCAGACGCTGCTCCTCCGCGGCCACCATGTCCTTCCAGAGGTCCTCACTCGCGCGCTCGCGGTACGCAGGCTGCTCCGGGACCTGCTTGGCGGCCTGCTGGCCCTTCTTGGCGGCGTCCAGGATGCCCTGGCCCTTGCGCTGGTCGGAGATCTCAAAGGCGGCAGTGGCGCAGAGCACGGCGAGGGTCAGACCCTGGGCGTAGACACGGGCCTGGACGATCTTCTGCTGGCCTGTCAGGTAGGGGTTGCGGCCGACGAGGACGAAGGAACCGATAATGCTCGCGACCCAGGTGGCTCCGATGATTTTGTACTTCTCCTCGCGGGCCCAGGCCAGCGCGCGGTCCTTCCAGGTCATCTGCGCCAGCTCCTGGCGGCGTAGCCGCTCCTCGCGGCTCTCGAGGTACTGCGTGTCGAGGTTGCGCTGGGCCTCGAAGTTGCGCGAGGCATGGTCGGCGGCGACGATACCGCAGAAGGTGCCCGACGAGCTGACGAGGAAGGCCTTGAGCGGCAGGGTGAGGGAATTGAAGGCGGGATATCGTCGAGAGGCGGCCATGACGCCCGCGAGACCACCTACGAGACCGGCGACACCTCCAATGGTGCCTCCCTTGAGCACGGCCCTGGTAAAAGAGGACGCAGCGTCAGCATCTCTGATCGGGGGGTCTTCGGGATTTGAAAATCTCCTGCGAAGCCCGGACAAGGAAAAGTGTCTTGCAGAATGACTTACCTGTAGTGTGCCGCCTCCTCCTCCTTGGTCAAGAGCTTCATGGTGACGAGGGACGCTGTTTACGTGTGTTCAAACTGGATTGGAATGAGCCTGTGTTCAATTGCACGCAGCTGGTAGATGGTCAACTCGACCGCACCGGTCGGACGGTTAGGACTGACTTCACCAGCGGGAGAGGAGCTGATAATAAGAGGCGTAGCTCGGCCGGACTGACAGCGTCGACAGCGACCTGCAGGGACAAAGATGACGATCGATGGCTGGACTGTGTGGGGAGGGAGAGGGAGTGGTGATGCCACGGTGAGATCAGCGTTATATATAGCGACCCGCACGCGAGCAAAACCCGGGCGGTGACGTTGAGCCCGCAGGCCTTTTCTCGGGATTTGGATTCTGGCCGCCCGCCTTCCGCGTGCGGCCCGAAGGAGAAAGCTCGGGCGACGCGCTGACTCAGCAGGTCGTACGATGTTCCCCTCACCGGCCGGGTCGCTCCTTATCCCTTTCTCCTCATGCTTCTCCTCATGCACTGCTGACTAATGCGGGGATGACATTCACAAATAATCGCCTCGCGTCCCACTCGCTGATTATTAAGGACTACCCTAAGTCTCCGTGACTCCTGGAACTCCGGCCGGGGAGCTCCCGATATATGCACGGTAGAAAAATAGTAAACAAGCAAAAAAAAAAAACGAGCTAGAAAATGATCCGCTAAGACGCCATAACCATGACCACAAAACACAAAACCGCTAGGAAACAACAGGACCAGGTCGAAGATCGGGCATCCATCTCCCTGCACGCCAAGATCTGCGTAGGGCTGACCACATAATACACACTCCCGCTGCCACAGCTCCACAGTGTTCCACTCTGTCGGATATCGCGCCGGTTCACCTCCTCGAAGCCTTCGACGCCGCCATCTGCCTCGCCTTCATCTTCTTGAAACGGTCCTCTCCGCTGGAGCCCAGAGGACGGGCGAACTTGCTCTCCTGCACCACAGTCGCGCGCGGCACGACCGTGTACGAGGCGTGGCCCGTCTCCGGACGAGCACGGTTGGCAAGCCGTGGCGGAAGCAGCTCCCGAGCGCGTGCTTCGGCGGCCGTGGCCTGCGCAGAGAGCACCGGAGGACGGTTCGTGAGTTTCCTGGGTTCATCATCAGTATATCAAGGTCAATCCAAAGGTGGTGGGGAAGACGTACGTCGGGTCGAAGTCGACCTCCTCGTAGACCCTCTTCGAGTAGTCATCGCTCCGCTGGAGGATGGGTCGCGTCCACTCCGCAAGGAGACGCTCCGCCATACGCTTGATGCCCGGTTCCGGTCGCTTGCTCTTGGTGTAGAACACAATCACCTTGCCGATGCCGCTGGCGATGAGGGCTTCCTTGTTGATGGGAAGCTTCGCCAGGGCATTCATAAGGTCACGCTGGATGTTGTAGGCCGGCAGAGAGCCGTCGTCGAGGGGCTCGAGGAAGAACTTGACGGCTTCGAGAAGGTTGATTTCCGGGTCGACAAGGCTGTTGACATACTGATTGCGGTTGAGGAGCGAGACAACCTCCGGCAGCATCTTGAGCTTGTGCATGGCAGGCTTCCCCTCCCGGCGGCAGATGGCATCCATCTGGGCAGCCTGCGTCATGCGCTTGCGCATCTCTTCAATCTCGGCATCAGCCATCTGCTCCAGATCCTGTAGAAGTCGATCAGCACATCGCGCCCAATTATGTGTAGGCCACAGAACATACGATTCCATCAGCTTTCCGCATTCGTCTCTTTGTCGGCTTCTTGAGTGCTTCGTCCATTGCGCGATCGAGAGCCCTGCGGCGCCCTGTTCATCCCCAATTAGCATCCATTCCACATGCAAACACATTGAACAATGAAGACTCACTCGTAGCAGGATCAAGCAGCTCCTCATCCTCGGGCGTCGCCTCCCTCTTCTTCCTACGCTCCCCGTCCTTCCTCTTCTTCTTTCCGTCAACTTCCTCCTCTCCACCGACTTCCTCCTCCTCCCTCCTCCTGCTCTTCTTCTTCCTGCGTCCCTCCTTCTTCTTCTTGGGCCGCTCCTCCTCGCCCTCCTCGGGCCTCTTGCGCTTGTGCCGGCCGATGAGCTTCAGGTTCTCCTCGTCGATGGCAAGCGCTGGACGGTCCTCGATGGCGACGTTCTCCGGGTCAAAGTCCTCGAACTGCGCCTCATCGACCTCGGACAGGATGGACTCGTCGTCCGACAGATCGGCGGCAACGTCCTCAGCATCAGCAGCAGCAGCATCGCCCTCGCCGCCGGCGGCTTCTTCAGCAGCATCGGGAGCGCTGTCAGCTGGCGCTTCTTCGCCCCCTGCGGGCTCTTCTTCCTCGTAGGTGTTGTTCTCTTCACGGGTCTCCTCGTGGTCTTGGTTCGAGCCGGCAGCCGGCGAGCCGGGTTGTTCTTCCGGAGAAGCAGACATGGTTGTCGAATCTGTCGGTCTGTGAAGCTAGTGTATGTATGTATGAGAAGATGAGATCAAGAGAGAGAGATAGTAGTAGAGTCGGGGCGGCAACGAAGTGTTGCTCGGAAAGTGTTAGTCGCGGCTCCGCGACTTGGGGCACGCTCACGCGAGACGGATCAGGAGGCGTAGAAGAAGAAAAGCGAAACTCTGATGAAAAACCAACAAGAGAAGGAATGTAAGATGGACCGGAGCACTCTGGAGGAGCGAACCGTCAGGAGAAAGGGGAGAAAACGCTCGACAGAATGCCCAGCTTCCCGTGGGGTGGCTGGTGAAAGGTGATTGCGGCTCCTAACTATGAAGAAATGAGCGACCTCCAGCTGGCCCGTGCACAGGCACCAAGTTCCGTCCATGAATTTGCGAAAGCCTCAATGCAGATTTCGGGCTCGACAAGACACGCAGTTAATTCTATTATTACTGTTCACTTTGCGCACTTCAACACATCAGCAATTATTGCCAGTCTTTTCTGTGACGATTCACACGGATCCTTGATCCAGGAACACAGATAACAACCGACAAGATGTTCATGCCAGGTCCGTCTCCACTAGCCACCCTGCCTCTTTTCTTTCACTTATCTGCATTTTCCTTCCTACGCTATGCGGTACCCACTATGTACTGTACCTAGTGTAGTTGCTGACGATGAGGTGATACAACAGGTCAAGAACAGCTCTCCAAGGAGGAGATCAGGGTACATACTCCACTACACCTTCCCCCTCTTCGGCCCCATTTTACAATCGCCCAGCAGTATCCATGCCATTATTGCTGTCGATTTTTAAAAAAGATTGCCGTTCGTGACACAAGGTGTATATGCTGTTCACATTTCTGACAGTATTTTCTCTTGTTCCCCTTCTAGGCCGGAGAGATCGAGGCTCGGCAGACCATCCACTCGGCCATCATCGGTGGCATCCTGCTCTACCTCAGTGAGTTGCGCCCTTGCTGCTCTGATATAGAGCCATGGTTTAGAACAGTTGGGTAGATTGCTAATTAATCATGGAACGACCCTGCAGCCCCCTTCGCCATTGACTTCGCCAAGAAGTTCCTTTGAATAATTTTTTGTGGTCCGGGACCACGATGCTACTTCTTGCGCGATCGATCGATCGAGAGATGGTCGCATACATGACGATAGATTGGTTGTACTGTACACTCGGCACGAAATGATAGAACAGCTGTTCAGGCTCGGCATCTGGTTGTCATAGCGGGCATCTCGCTTTGGCTCCATTATTTCTTGGCTATCGGGTGTCATCGCATACATGTATTACTATTGTACATTTCCTGGATATAAAAAAGGAAGAAATGTAGAGGGAAAAAAGATGGCACGGAGTCGCTTTTTATGCTGCAAATCCGACACTCTAGGATACCAGCTCCATAACGCCCATCAGTCTCCAAGACAATGCAAACAAATAGGCCGAGGCCAAATTCTGCTCGAAACTAGAATCGCGGGGCCGTGCGCCCACTGAAGAATCGAATGTAAAAGATCACGACAGGGTAAGCAACTAAGGGGGGCAAACCCAACCTAGTCACCATGGGCCCCTCTGGGTTTTTCAAATTCCTCGAAGTCTTTCTTCACCGCGTCCAACTCCTTCCGCAAATGCTGTATCTGAGCAGCATAATCTTCCAGTATCTGGTCACCACACGTTAGTCTCGGACCAACATCCTGGGAAAATGAGTAAGAAATTCTACCTTCTTTGCGGTCTTCAGGACCGATTCATCCAATCCCTCCTCCGCCTCCTCTGCAGCTGCTGGACCGGCCTTCTCGATCTCCATCTGGAGACGCTTCGTGTTCTCACGGATTGCCAGCATCCTCGCCCAGATCTCCTCTCCACGTCCATTAAGCGACGGATCAAAGACGGCACGCTCCAGCTTCGTGAGCTTCTTCTTGAGCTCCTCCTCCGCCTCGTCCAAGGCGTAACCCCGATTCTTCAGCACCTGCGTCTTCGCAGCCAGTGCTAGACAGCGCTGGCTCAACACAAGGTGCCTACGTCGGCAGTCAGCGATCTTGACCGAGATCTTCAGATCATGTCGAGAAAGCAGGTCCGTGAGGCAATTGTTGATCTCGTGGAGGCGGGTCTGCATCATCGTGAGGAAGTCTTTCTGCCGCTGCGCCCGCTTGCCAAGTTCCCAGAAGCCCCTCACCAGAACCGGTACATATCCCGGGCCGGGTCTCTGCCGCAAGGCCTCCTCCCATTTCGTCTCGTCATCGTCAGGACCGGGTTGGTAGAACGGCGCCTGGTCCTCGCCAACGTTGTTATACAGGTACGTCCGGAACGGAGATGTTCGGTTGATAGGCTCCCATTTGTCCTTGACAATCATCATCTGCATCGGCACAGTCCGGTGAACTATACATTCCTGTTAGCTTCGCTCTTTAAATGCCAATGAGCCCTTATTAGACCAACCTCCGGTAATAGCGCGACCAGGTGACCACAAAGAGGACCCCAATGGCTGCTGCGTCGTACTCTGTCCGAGCTGAGGCTGCTGCTGAGGCTGCTGCTGCTGGCCACCGAACAGAGAACCACCCCCGAACAGGGAAGATTGTTGCTGCGGCTGCTGCTGTTGCGGCTGTGTGGTACTCGTACCAAACCCGCCAAACAATCCACCACCGGTCTGCTGCTGGGGCTGCGTCTTGTTGCCGAATCCACCGAACAACCCACCGCCCTGCTGGTTCTGTTGTTGCTGGTTCTGCTGCTGCTGTCCAAACCCTCCGAACAGACTGCCCCCTGGTTTCTGCTGCGTCGTGGATCCGAACAGACCCCCAGACTGAGGCTGAGAAGTAGCAGTAGTCGACGACCCAAACAGACCTCCCGTCTGCTGAGGTTGTGATGTCGTTGTGGTCGAACCGAACAAACCGCCGCTGCCAGAGGTCTGCTGATTCTGCGTCGTCGACCCAAAGAGTCCTCCTCCGCTCTGCTGACTTTGCGTCGTAGAACCGAACAGCCCGCCTCCGCTCTGTTGTTGCTGGTTCCCCGTCGTACTCGAGCCGAAACCTCCGAAGAGGCTAGGTTTGTTGTTGGCGGTGGTGGTGCTGGACCCAAACAGTCCGCCTCCCGACGAGGACTGCTGGTTCTGGCCCCCGAACAAGGACATGGTGACTGGCTGTACGACTACCTAGGCAGAAAAAAAAGAATGCGAGGGGAAGAAGGGTTGAGGGGACCTGGGCCAGCACCGCGGAATGATGTCGCTGAAACTAACACGGGCTGGGGAGCTGTAGTAAGATCGGAAAACAAAGGGTTCAGTGAGCGCCGAGCCACGATCGCATCGTAGAACACAAAGAAGAAATCCGACTAGAATGAGGGAGGAGGAAAGTATGCAGGCGCGTGGAATTGGGGCAGCTTCACCGCGACAGCTAGGTGCTCGATTTGGCGATTTGTTTTTCGCCGGCCGCCTGGGCGGTCACCGTGCCGTAGAAGCACGTGACTTGAGCATCATCCATGGCTGAGGAGCCATTGAAATGTGAAAAGAACCCCGGACAGACAAGAAAGAGACGTATCAGGAGAGAGACACATATTATTTGGGATATTGCCATGTTAGCATCCATAGAAATGACCATACATGCAACGCACCATATGGGATGACGCTGAGCTCTGCCCATTCGTGCCCTTTTGCGCCTCTTGTCCGCCAGCCCTGCCGGGTATTATCTAAGCAAACCCCGGGACGGGACGACGAGCTGAGCGACAGTCGAGGGACGAGCCAATCAGAGCCCCACGAAAGGATGGGACTCATCTCCAACCTCTCAGGTTACCCTCGCTCTCCAGGAAATGCTCCACGCTCCCCCAACTTGACCCCATTCCCCCTCCGCAAATCCGCATTGAACAGGGACAGGTAGACAGCAACAACTGCCAAGATGGCGGCAAGGCAGCCTCGGTACGATCCTCCCTTATCCGCCCTTCTGGCGATTGCTGATGCTGACCGTGTTCCAACATCTTAGGTTCAACCAGCACCTCCTCATCGACACCACGCCGATGCCCGATGACATCCCCAAGGTGGAGGAGATCGGTGCCACCTCCGCGCCGCTGCTGAGCGCGTCCTTCTTCATCGGCGACCGGTGCAGGGCCTATAACGACGACTACATGAAGTGCAAAGAGGAGGCGAAGGGGCGGGGCGAGTTCGAGTGCTTGAAGGAGGGGCGCAAGGTCACTCGCTGCGCTGCGAGCGTGTATGTTTGCCCGTTTTCGCGGTGGATGAGAAATTCAGAAATGCGGAGAGCTGACGCAGTTATTCGTTCGTACAGTCTCAAGGATATCAACACGCACTGCTTGAAGCAGTTCAACGCGCACTGGGAGTGCCTCGAGAACAACAACCACCACCTGTGGGAGTGCCGGCGGCAGGAGATGGAGCTGAACAACTGCGTATTTGAGAAGCTTGTACGTCCAACCGTCTTGATCCAGTACTTCTCTTCCCAGGCTCCCTCAGCTAAGACGACACTGCAGGGACTGAAGAAAGTCATCCCTGGAACCCCGGAGGGCCAGACCCCCGTGCACCTGCGACCAAGGCAGCTCTACTCTCAGTATCCCGGACCTCAATGGTAAAGTCTGGTCACTCTTGTTCTGTTTTTGTCTTGTCTCACCCCGTTTCGTCATGAAAACTCTGTCTGTGTATATATCCAGCGTCGGTAATGATGATCGTATGGTTTCCAGCTGGCCGCGTTCTTCTATCATGAGAGTTCTCTCTCCCGGCAGTTGTCAGGCGGATGCAAGTCTAGAACTGCTTTTTTTTCTTAACCATAGAGGTGGGGATTTAGTTGCCTTGACTAGTATTTATCATGCACGGACCAGTGGTCTTCAAGCACCGAAGCGACTAAGCGGGGAGGAACCGTGATTGTTATCTCCATTATTTTCTGGGAAGCCATCCTCACTCCAATCTCCGTCTTAGCCTCCCAATGCGTTTGCTCGCAATCCCAATACCAAGTGCTCTATGATATGAATCAATTCCCTTTATGAAAAGAGTAGAAACGAGACCCATCAAAGTTTCACCCCTCTATCCCCCCTTCCCTCCCTCTCCCGCCACCACTCCCGCATGGACTTCACAAACTCCGGCCTCGTCGGCACATGGACCTTGTGGTGCTGTGCCGTCGCATACTTGGTCCCGCCGTCGGGGGACTCCATCGTCGCGCTGACCATGGCCATCGTGCGCCCGTGCTGCTCCACCTGTGTCTGGATGCGGACCGTCGCGCCTGTATTATTTATTAGTTGGTAGATTAGCAGATAAGTAAGGACTAGGTATCAGCTGGGGCAACTACAACTACAATTACTGTACATGTACTTGTACATGTACAGTGTATTTCTATCTCTCGAGGCAAAAAGGAAGGATTCCTACCGATCGGCACGGCTTTCAGGTACGAGATATTCAGCGAACGAGACACCCCGGCGAGAAATCTGTTCTTGTGTCAGCTGGGTCCGGGGTTCGGGCCGGTCCGGTCGGTGCCCGGATACACTTACTCCCAGTATCCCGGCTTCGAGATGACCGTGAGGGCGAAAGAGGTGCACATATCTAGATTTGTTTGAACTCGGTCAGAACAAACAAACAAACAAACTGAAAAAAATTCCACAGACACTCCAACAACAAACTTGCAGGTCTGAGTTTCTTGAACACTCACCAAAGATAACCCCGTACCCTCCTCCATGCAGCACACCTACGGAGTAGTAGAGTAGTCGCTCATCCTCGACTCATCAGCCAATATTATCCAGTATCCAAAAAAGAGAGAAAGAGAAAGAGAAAGAAAAAAAACAAAACAAACCATTCATATTCCCCCAGTACCCATCACCCACGTCCAGCTCCCACGTCACCCGGCCCGTCGCCGGGTCCGCGTCGACGACGCGGAGATCGCGCATCAGTTTGCGGTCGTAGCCCTTTGCTCTCTCATTAACGTTCATTCATTCATTCATGAGGTCGACCAATCAATTGGCCAGACAAAATCGAGCAAGGGAAAATCCGATTCGTGCATATATGTGTACCTAATGTATGTACGGGACTATATGCATGTATGTGAAAGACTCACATTGAACCCTCTCTCGAGGGCCAGGCGATTGTATCTGGGCACAGTACATGTACATATGTACGTATTAGCGACTGTGAGGTACTGCACTCATCAATCAAACAAAACGCAAGGGACAGATCTGTACAAAGACGGATGTGGGGAACACGAATTGGTAATGATTTGAATTGGGATCTGACGCGACATGATAGATAGACAGATGGATAGATACGCAAGCTACCCAGAACAGACACCTAACCCAGGTATCTACTACGTAGGTACTTGGAAGTAAGAGGGTAGAATAGAACACATACAACTCACACAGCAACCTGATGCGCTCGACAGCATCGCGCCTGGCCTTCTTCTCCGCATCAGATGGGTTCGGGGTCATCTTTCGAGGGGTTATCGTCAGTATTCGCGGAAAACGTCAACGTCGCACGAGCAAAATCTGGAGAGCGGTTTGTGGTTTGTATATAAGTAGTACAGATCTATATACCCTATGTAGGACCTATGCCACTAGTCTATCTGATATACAGTAGTACAATTCCAGCCAAAAAGATATCCAGAGCCAATCTTCTATCCCACTTTCGAAAACCGATGGGCCAAAGTCAAACCCAATCTTCTCTGTCCTCCTTATAATATAATACAATATAATATGCCTGTTCCAGGTGCAGTAGATTCCATTCCATTCCAGAGGGTATGATATGATGTGATATGATATGATCTCAAAAAGAAACCCCAATCGATATGTACGTATATACGACACAGGACAATAGGGCACAAGACGCAAGACGCAAGACAAAACCAACCTACCCTTCCGCGAGAGTGTAATGTGGCGATATGTATGAGCAAAATAGAGGGATGAGATCAAAGAACGACAGTTGAAGGGACGAAATACACGCCTTCTTTGCAAAAACAAAGGAAAGAAAAATCACGGGAGTAGCGGCGACCGCCGAAGCCGCCTCAACCACCGCAGTCGTACCAACCGCTCCTTCAGCTCCGCCCACCCGGCTTTCAGTTTCTGCTCCAGCCTCCGGTCGCCCTTCAGCCGCAGCCATATCAGCAGGATCGCCAGGAGGGCCAGGTCCCAGAGCATCTGCCGCATGGCGACCCACACGAGCCACTTTAGCCACGCCCACATGCCCGACCGGCGTCGGTTGTACAGCGCGTGCGCCTCCATCTGCTCCCGCATGGCGGCGATCTCGGCGGTCATCTTCGTCAAGGCCTGCTCGACGCGCCGGCGCCACTTGCGGTCGCTGTAGATGTCCGTGCCGTTGCCCCCGCGGTCCGCTGCTGCTATCCTCCGGTTCCGCCGCAGGACACGTTCTTCGTCATCAGCGATGTTGCTGGTCTCGTCTTCCTCATCGTCATATAGCTCGTCGCGAGCTTCTTGGTATTCTTCCTCGTCTTCCTCGTCGTCCTCGTCCTCCACGATAGAATCCCTCCGCTGGTACCTCTCATCAGGCTGGCTGACGGGACTGAGGACCTGTAATCTCGCATCCCGCCGGGAGTCAACAACTATATCGTCATCACCGCGACCCCCCGAACCGGCTAACCGACCGCCTATGCTCCCGTAGCTGGGTTGCTGCGGCGCCATGGGAACGCTGGCGGGATGCGCCGGGCTCGATGAAGAGGACGAGGCGGTATTGGACTTGACCTGGTCCCAGACGAACTCGAGCTCCGAGATCAGCTCACGAGCCTCCGCGGTTTGCGAGGCGTAACGATGCATTGTCTCGATCAGCGTCGTGATGTACCGTCGTTTGGCCTCTGTCCGAGACAGGCCGCGCTGCGCGTACCATGCGTCCCTAAAGACCGGTTGAAAAGAGGCAAGTCAGAATACTGCTCCATTCTCTCGGTTTAAGTGATTGAAGGATAGGTACCATTTCTCACACTCCGCCTGGACCTCAGGGCCGTCACCGACAGGCCGGTCCATAACGCCCTCAACATCTCCCTCTGCAGTGCGCACCCCGAGGAGCAGTTGTCAGCATGGCCATCCATGTCATGTCGATATAGCAATCCGATAAGGGGCTGCCAATTTACCCATGCTCTGTTTGTACAGTCCATAGAGTTTCAGCCGCTCTGCGGGCGGCGGCCGCGCGGAGCCCGTCCGCGGGATCTTCTTGACAGTGTTGAGGGCATGGACGAAGACTCGATCTGAGACACAAGTTTGTCAGCCTCAGGCGTGACGAGTGAAGGAGAAGCAGCGCATGATTCTCCGCACGGTCAGCATAGGGATCTGGGGCGACACGTACCAACAGAGTCGGACATTGTTCGATAGGAGGTTTGTCCCTCATCAGTTCAAATATGCACAAACGGTCGAGAAGCGGAGACGGAGAATAAACATGGAGACGGAAGAATTCAATGAGGACGTAGATATTCCCAGCAAATGAGAGAAGGGCGTAGATAAAAATCGGGATGAAACGCAAGCCTCCGGCGTGCGCGGGAGAGAGAGGGGGGCAATGTGCAGAGACCTGCTCCCCCCGGACGAGGCTCTTCCCCCTTTGTGGGCTTGACAGGGACACGCGACGGGCGACAATTGGCAGGGCAACTCTTTTCTGTCCCTGGTTGCAGCGGTCTCTCCGCACGAGAGCGCGTTGTTGGACTCCAGCAGAGCGGACAGGAGGCGAGCAGGAGGCACGGGGAGGGCTGGGCCCGCGGAGGCTCGACGTTGAACCGCGGCTGTTCGGCGCTGCTGCTGCTTAGCGTCATGTGCGGAGAAGCTGGTGATCCGGCGTCGTCCTTCTTGGCCTGCCATCGCCCTGACGTCCGCCCTTCTTTCGTTTCGGTTTCTCGTTGTCGCACGATGCCATAGTCGATGGGTTTTCGACCGCGGGCACTGATCATCGAAAGCAGCGTCGCAACGATTCCAGTGCCACAAGCCGTGTGCGGGCGGTGTTCTCCGTCAGCGTCATATACTATCATGTCATGGCAGGCTTCTGACCAGGGATCATCGGCCACTGCATCCATTGAGTACCCGTTTTGTGCGTGTTGTTCCATCAATTGACTCCCCGACAACACTCATAAGCACTGCCTTTGGTGCAATTGGCCTTGTCCGTTGGACCGGATTGTTTTTCCCAAACGAGCAGACCAACAAGTGACCGCTGCGTCTGTCAAATATTCCGGAGTCCCACCACCTACATGTCTGTTGGCCGACGTCTTGCTCATCGCCAAATACGCAGCAAAATTGGTTATTTTGATGCCAAAGCACTAACAATAGCTATATATATATATACATGAATGAGTATATACACACTAGAAGGCTTTCATATGAAGAGCCAAGCTATAGCCAAAAAGAACCATCGTCATTCCGATTCCATCTTCTTGGGCTCGTTCATCTCCTCAGGAGGCGAATTCTCAACGTCCGCGACCGCCTTACCGGTCATGACTCCAGCATTCTCCCTGGCCACCTCGTCGCTCGTCACCGGCGGCCCCTTGAACTCCTTCCTTGCATAGATGAAATACCACGCGATGCTGATGGCCGCAAAGCCAGCGAACACGACGCTGGCGTAGTTCATCTCGGATGCAGTCACCGGCAGCGAGACCGGCATGCAGAAGAGGACCACGGCCAGCGTAATCCAGCAGATCGTCGTCAGGTTGATCGCATAACCAAACCGGCCGAGAGAAAACGACGAGTGCTTGACCGCGCTACGGCGCCGCACCACCGAAATCAGAATCGGCAGCCCGTACGAGGTCGACAGGCAGATGGTCGCAACGCCAGTGAAGGAGTTGAAAGCCGCCGCAGATCCAAAGTAGATCAGCCCCAGCAGACAGTCCACAACGGTCGACAAGATTACCGCCCAGAGTGGCACGTCGAGACGCTTGCTCACCTTGCGCCAGAGTCTGAATCCGGGGATGGCACCATCCCGAGCAAAGGCGTAGGTACAGCGACTGGCCGCTGTCAACGCCCCGATGCCGGCAAACATGAGGATGCCCAGGATCAGGAACAGAAGCCCAAAGCCTCCGCCCGCTGACCCTGTTACGGTTTTGAAGAGGAGGCCGATGGGCTGGCTGTTGGCGACTTCCAGAAGGATGTCCACCGGGGGAAGGACGAACAGGATGGGGATCAGATAAAGGAGCCCCGTAATGCCTGCGGCGACAACGGACAACACGATCGCCTTTGGGACCTCGCGGTGCGGGTTCTGCACCTCCTCACACATGGCTGCAACCATGCCGTATCCTGTCAGTGTATAAGCGGCTTGCAGCAGCCCAACGAAGAAGGCCCATCCAGTCGGCCTGGAAGCAGACGTCAGCAGAGGTGCACGCTAACTGTACAAGCAGAGGTAAGCCACTTACCAACCGCTCTTCGAAGCGTCGTAGTGGCCAAACACGAACGCCCCGTCCCTCCTGTCGTCTGCCATGGACAAGAGGGTCACGAGAATGATCACGACGCTTGCCGCGGTCCAGTAAATGCAGGCCTTGTTAATGAGGTCGAGATACCTGGAGAAGAAAATGTTGACCAGCGCGCAGACGAGCATGACGGCCCAGAACATGAGGATGGTCTGCCACTCGTTGGGAGCAAAGTCCTCGTCCCAGAGCGAGATGGCGCTGAGGATGAGCTGTGCGCCCGAGAAGTTGATGCTGAGGGTGACGGTCCAATTCCCGACCAGGGTCAGCCAGCCGTCGATGAAGGACATCAGCGGCGCCCACTCCTTGGTGGACAGCATCGCGCTCCAGTAGTAGACGCCTCCGGCCGTGGGGTAGACGGCGCAGATCTCGGCCAGGGAGGCGGCGATGGCGATGGAGATGAGTGTCACCAGGACCCAGCCCCAGAGGACGGTGACCGACTGGCCGTCGGTCAAGGTGATGTACAAGGTCGTGCTGAGGCCGAAGGGCACGGCCATGATGGCGAACGAGCTGCAAAACAAGGAACAGCATCAGCATGCCGTAGTGTATACAGTACAGCGCAGTAGCCAACAAAAGATAAAAACAGATAACAGGAAAACAAGTCGAGAGAAGGAAACGTACAGCCCGAGGATACTCATCATGCTGAGATGCCGGGGCAACTCGCTCTTATACCCCATCTTGGCCAGCGCCTCGTCGGCGCTGGCATCGACCGACGCCTGGCGCATCTCTGCGGAATTGGAATCGAGGTCGAGCCAAAACGAAACGAGACGTGGTAGATGACGCCGTGCCGGGGATGATAGGGAAGAATCCCTGCGGGTAAGCTTCAATTGCAAGCCATCAGGGCGGCGGCGGACAGGAAGAGAGAGGTGAGAGTGATGACCTCGGGAGACGTCCGAGCTTTCTTAGATGCTTTAGTAGTAGGGTAGGGCTTTTCCAAGAGCCTCAGGCACTGGGGCCGGCGATGTGGAGGGCATCTACGTGCAGCAGAGCTTATCTCTGACCACGGCAGCGGAGGTCGGCGTCTGGACATGATATCACTTGCCTTATCTTGGTTTGATATGGCCGATAGCGGCAGACGAGCCAAGCCGCCACCTGGCCAGTCACCAACGGCCTCATATCGTATCCGCCCGCTCGGTCCTCTCAGCGGCCAACGTCACGGTCCCCTGCGCTCTCGCTCTCGCGTGGCCAGAAGCTCGCGTTGCCGAGATCGGCCCCTGTCCGCGTGGTGCTGTCCCTGTTCCCACACCTCAAGTTCAAAACAAAAGGCATTTGATAAATGATTTTGCACGATGTGTACTCCATATACACGAAGAACAACGGTATGAAGAAGACATGGAGGAGAAAGAGGCGTGTAGGTCCTCGTACCAGAGTTCGCAAGCCAAGGTTTGAGGTCACGGCCACAGATGCCCGAAACGGGTTGTGGTACGAATCATCCCCGCAGCTGCCTAGTGCCTATCAACTCCGTACAGTAGTGGGCAGGAACAACCCCAGCAGAAATAGGACCTAGGTACGCAGCACCGCATCCTCCCCTCCACTGATTCCTTTTTTTTTTCTGAATTTTCATATAGATACCACCGTGGTATGTATGACAGATGAATGTAGTGTACTGTACCCTCCTTTCCTTTCCTTTTTCTCTGTTATTTACTCGACTGATAAAGAAGGGGTACTCTATTATCTGTTCTATTCATTTATTTCTATTTCCCACCACATAAGAAAAGAAAAGAAAAATCTCCAATCCGATCCGCTCCGATCCGCTCCAGTCTTCAGTGAAGTTCGGATTGTCTCGATAGGCTTTTCTCAAGGAGAGCGAGGGCGAAAGAGAAACCATGTACATATGTACATGCAGCACATAAATATACGTCCATACATTTTTCTCACTAAAGCAAAAAAAAAAAATCACCCGACAAAAGATAAGTGAAGAAAGCGCCCATCCTATACACATACCCGCCCGCGCCCGCCCGCTGCCCACCACAGTGACCACACACCCACACACACTGGAAGTTCCCAACCCGCAGTGGATCCAGCTCCCGACCCCATCCGTGATCTGTCTCCACAGGATCATAGGCAGCCGTGCCCGTGCCTGAACACTGCTATACGGATCGATCCACGATCCAAGATCCATCCGTCCATCCATCAGACCGGGACGGCCCCGGTCCAGACCAGAGCCATGGCATGCGGCGGGTGGGGTCGAGGCCAAAGAAAGATAGGTACTTTGAGGACGTCTATATAACATACCACAATTGTTATCTTTTATTTGGCCTTTCTTCCTCAACTAAGGAAGACGTAGAAGAAGATAGACGTAGCCTAGCCTAGCTCAACCCTAACCCACGCCAGGTACATCAGCTACTGACTCGAAAATAATACAAGTTAAAATAATCTACGATTCAAACCTATAAAGATAGAGGTCAAGATATCATCACAGAAAATGATACACAGACCGATCGCCGCCGCATCGGCCGCCATGACCAGACCATACTATCTAGGAACCTATGTAACTGGCCATGTTATGGACCATGATGCTAAAAAAAAAGAGATAGATAGATAAGCTAGCTCCATCTCGATCAAGTTTCCTTCCTTGTCCTCTTCCTTTTATTCCACAAAAACAGAAAGCAGGGCGAGCACCAGAAACGGAGGCCGAGCGACACCTGTCAAAGGGAATTTTGGGAATCGGAAAACCAGGAACGTGGGGTATCAAGGGGACATTTAAAAGAATCATAATCTGTTTTTATCTAGTGTATATGATGTAGTGGTGGGTCGGTGTGAGGCGGACGAAAGTAGGCCCTGCCATCTGCGCAAAGTGTTGAAGAGAGAGAGAGAGAGAGAGAGAGAGATATGAGAGGTGGAGTCGGGTAGTTGAAACAAGGAAAAAAGGGGGTGAAATGTACACCAGCGTCTTGAAAGAACATCATCCGACCCATTATCCTCGTGTCGACGAAACAAGGAAACAAGGAAACCGCCATTTGTCCATGCATATATCCATGCCAATATCACGCAACTCACTGATCGTGGCATCCTCTATCCCACTACCACTTGCGATCGACTTACCTTCGGTCGATCGACATGATACAGTCGTAACATCCAAGAAGAAAAAAGGCCCAAAACCAAACAGAATCATCACCAGGCTATCGTCAACTCCGTCATAAATCAGGTCGTAGAAATGGAACCCCCCAGCACCCAAAACGCCCAGTCATGCAGTCGTCAGTCCGGATGAGTCATCAGCCCAAGGAGAAGAACGAAACAAGTGCAGTGCATCGTAACAGCAAGCAAGGACACAGATCACGTCGAATCAAGGGCTCAGCTCGGCACAGAGATCGTCAGGGCCGTCACCGAACCCAGCCATGTCCACAGAGTGCAGCGAGCCAGGCCCACGTCCGATGGACATCTCTGACGAGGCATAGTCATGCTTCAGCCGCTCGTGCGGGCCAAAGAACGGCCGGGTCTCTTCGTTGGGCGTGGTTCCGTCGCCCGCGACCCACGGACCGTGCTGCCAGAATCGCGTGTTGGCCTGCTGATCGCCGAAGAGCTCGTGGTGGTCCTGCAGGTGCCGCTGCTCGATTGAGGAATCGTGATCACCATGGCCGAAGTCGTTCGGCGAGTGGTACCGCAGGTGCGAGCGGCTGAAGCTGGAGCCAGGCGAGTCCGCGTGCAACGGCAAGTCCAGCCCGGTCATGGGCATGTCCTCGACGGTCGTGATGTCGATGGTAGGATTGTCGGTCTGCCGGGCCAGGGCGGAGGCAAGCCGGAGGTTGGTGGCCGAGCCCTGACGGCTACGACTTGCCGATCGTTCCAGCGCCCGCTGCACGGCACTGCCACAAGCTTTCATGATCTTCTCCTGATTCTCCGGCGACAGACTGGCAAAGTAGTCGTTCGCAAGGGATTCCTTGGGCCGTCGGGGCTCCTCCCGAGGCAGGTCGAACTCCTTCTTCGCGTGCTCCGAGAACCCAAACGGGAGGTCGTACGGGGACCGATAGACCGTTGGCGCCTGGGCACGCTGCTGGTCGAGATATGGATATTTGCCCGCCAGCTTGGGGACCGCGAGGTTCACAGCACTGTCGGTGTTGGGTTCCTGTTTGATGTGCTCGGAGTCCTTCTTCTGGATCACGTCGAGCCGTTCCTGGTGGCTGACGAGGGAAAAGCGGAGCATCTGCAGCAGGCGGGTGACCTCCTCGGAGCGCATGTTGAGAGGCTGCAGCGGCAGCAGGGTGCCATCCGGTGCCTTGGGCTGGACCTTTTGCTGGGCCATGACGATCTCCAGCCTCTCCATGCCGTTGGGCGGAGGCACCGAGCCCAGAGGCCCGAGCAGGGTCTCGACGACCAGCTCGGGGCTGACGATGGTGTACCCGGCGAAGACGTTGGCATGGTCGGTGATCTGGGCCAAGCGCCGGCGGGCGATCAGCTCGCGGACGTTGGCGAAGGTGTTGGCCGGGGGGTCGGACTGCTGCTGCTTGGGAGGCGGAGGGGCCGCGGGCGGCGGCAGCGGACGATAGGCAGAGGGCATCGCAGCGGCGGGAGGAGGGCGGAGGGACGGGGCGGGAGGGGCATAGAGGGGGTGGGGGTAGGAGGGCAGGCGGACCTGGGCGAGGGCGCTCAGGGACTTGACGCCGTCGAGGAAGTTGGCCCGGGGGTTGTGGACCCGGACGCTGGGGTGGTGCGTGTACTGCGCGCGGCACTCGGTCGACGACTCTCCTAAATAATACCAGATCTGCTCGCGCTTCGAGAGGTCGACGCGCACCGGTGGGGCGTCGGCCAAGTCCACCCGCTCGAACTCGGCCCACTGGTACGGCGAGCGGGCGTCGCCGAACGGCGTGCCCGGCAGCGGGAGCGCCTCCGCCGCGTCCTGGCGGGCCGCCGGCCGCCGCGCCAGGTGCGCGGGCAGCGGCTTGATGTCCGGCGGCAGCGGCGGGAAGCTGCTCTTCTTGACCACCAGCATCCATCGGTACGGCAGCTCGATCACGTCGCTGTTCCTCCGTCAGCTTCACGCACGTTTGTTGCAGAGGAGGAGACATCCAACTTACCCTCTCGGGAGGACCTTCAGCAGCAGCGTCCGTTCCGCCGGTCGGTTCTCCAGCACCACGGCGCCGCTGATCTCCTTGTCGACCTGGAACTGCACCAGGTCACCCGTGACGAGCCGCTGGGCGGCCTCGGTCAGCTTGCCGTCCTGGTCCAGCGGCTCGCCGGGCATCCAGCTCTGTCGCTTCTGGCGGTGGTACTTGCACTTCAGGTCGACGCTCGGCACCGAATACTGGCAGCCGTCGTCGGCGACCACGGCGACAGAGCCATACTCGACCTGGACCCCGGCCAGCAGAGCGCAGGTGGCATGGTAGGCTCGGGTGCACCTTCCAAAGTTGCACTGGAAGCACGCCCCCTTGACCTCCCGGCAGAAGAGGCACTTGAGCCCCAGACGAGCCTTCGGGATCTTGTCGATGTCGCACACAACCTCGCGTCCGGACTCGTCGCGCAGGATCGACGTCTCCTCGATGTACATGGCGCACCGTCGGTGTGCGTGCGCCTTGCCGTCCTCGGTCGGCAGCAGATCCTCATAGTCCAGGTCGTTCGGACACAGCACGCAGGGGATCTTTTTGGTGACCTCCACCTGCACCTTGGCCCGCTTCGCCTTCGGTTCGTCGCCATCACGCTTCCGTTTCTTGACACGCGTGGCGGACTTCTCCGGTACGCTGCGCGGGGGAGTGAGGAGGTCCGATGCGCCTTCGAGTTCGTCCAGATCACTCTCGAACTCGTCGTCGTACTCGGGCGTCGTCTCCCCCCGCAGCTTCCGCTCGATCTCTCCAACGTCGATCCAGACGCTGTCGGCTTCGCAGTTGCACTTCTTCGCGACGCGACCATAGTCCAGCCACTTTTCCGTAGCAAAGTTGACGGATTCAGCGCAGTTGTAGCCAAGGTTGTAGCCCGAATGGTAACCATACGGATAGGTGATGACAAACTCGCCCTCGTAGTGGACCATCTTGTTCACGTTGATCCCGAACTGGGTCTTCAGGACGTGGGGCGAGACCAGGTACGTCTTGTGACGAAGGAACTGGTCGCAATTCTTCGCGTCGCTTGGCCAGATGCCTGTCAAGCTCGAGTCAGCCATGTTCCTCGCATCTCCATGCCAAAAAAAAGTCACGTACTTCGCATGGCCGCCTCGAATCGGGGAGCATCTTCCTGAGAAATGCTGTACCACTGCTTCGGAGCGCCAAAGTGGATGTAGTTGATGCTGTAGAGATCCACGTCCTCCAGATGCCACGCAAACGTAGCCTTCCACATCCCCAGATACAGATATGCCGTGTTCACTCCCGGAACCTTCTGCCCCAATACGTCCAGCAGATTCGGCAGCTTGGCGACGTTCCACGAGGTGGTGGAATCGTCGAAGAGTGAACCGGGCATGTCAGCGCCGTACAGGGGGTTGTTGAACATGAGGGACTTCCAATACGCGGTCTCCAGTTCCTCACATCTCTCCGGGGTATATTCGTCAACGTCGTGAAGACGATAGTCGAAATCCTTGAAGGCTTCCTCGTCGATATGGTCGAGCGCCTCACCGCGGTTGTGCTTCCTCCTCGAAGACACAGACTTGGGCTGTCGGCCTTTCGGTTTCTGCGCAGGCAACGACTCTCCGTCGCTCAGCTCCTCCGTCTTGGTCTCGACGGGGTTCGACTCGGGAGAGACCGGCGTTGGGGGGCCCTCGGGTTTCGACCGCTCCGAACTGTCGTCCGCAGGGGGCTCCTCCTTGATCTTGACCTGGTTGGATCGCTTGGGAGGACGACCGGGTCCCGATCGACGCTTCTGGGAATCGGATCGAGCCGACTGGGGCTTCTGCGTTGACGCAGAGCGAGTTGGTCTCTCTTGATTCCGTCTTCTCTCCCCTCTGCGAGCGGGAGGCTGGTGGCTGCTCTCCTCACACAAGGCCTTCCACTGCGGCAGGTTGTATGTCCGTTGCTTTTCGATGTTCGCCTGAGTATATGTGCCGTGCGAACCGTGGAATTCCTGCATGATCGGGTTCTTGACGCGAATCGTCTTGACCGCTTCGTCGAGGGGAGGAAGGGAATCGGTCCTAAGAAACGCCCAGTCAGTCAAAGTTCGTCACACGGGCCGGGGGGTCGAGGATTGCGCGGGCTAGGCCGGCCTGCAACGAAGCTGTCCCGATCCGGGGAAAACAGGGAGTCACCGTCGATCGACGAGGTGTAGGATAATCGTGACGAAACCCCGACCGGAAAGCGATCCGAGCACCAGCCATAGCTCATGCGTCGATCACCGGATTTGATATCGCAACTCACCATTCCTTCGGAGGGATGACCTTGACTATCCCGGACTTCATGCCGTACTTGTCAATCTTCTCGATAAACCACCGGAAATCGCGGAACTGCTCCATCGTCTGTGTTTTTTTTTTCACCCCGTTATGGGTCCCGCCGTCAGCCGGATGATATTCCACACGACAATAATGATGCCGACGCTGCCTCTCTCCCGTCGTCTCCGGGGGTGGGTGGGACGCGGACTCACCGGCTTGAAGACGGGGATCTTCCCACCGCCGTAGTAATGATCGGGCACGATCTCGTCGTCCATGGGCGGAGGGCCCGGCGCGGCTGCGGTATGACTGTTGGGATCGAGCTCGAGGTCGGAGAGTTCGGAGGGGACGCCGTCCGGGGCATCCTTCTTGCCGTTGGCGCTGTTGGGGGGCGTGATGGAGGCGGCATCGGGCTCGAGGCCGCCCGGGAGCCTCTCGACGGCGGGCTGATCGAGCGCTGCCGCCATCGTGGACGACGGTGGTGGTGATGATGATGGATATGGTCGGTAGGAGAGGGGGGGAGGGGGGTGCCGTCGTCGGATGTTGCGACCGCTGATCGACGGCGGGTTACGGTTCCCAGCGGTCGGGGAAGGGAAGGGAAAGGCGCGGCGATTTCTTCAGCGGCAGGGAGACGGGGGACGGGAGGGCGAGGATACGAGGAGAGTTTCGTGGTCGTGGTCCCTGGGGCTGCAATGGGGAGAGCATAGCAGGACGAAGAGATTGGAAGACGAGAGACAGCCCCTCTCTCTCGAGGGCTCGAGGGAGAGGCAGCGAGAGGGGTGGTGGCAGCGAGGAGCAGCAGTAGCTCAGCAGCGCGAGGAGTCTAGAGGCAGAGGCCAATGCAGCGTGCAGGCGGTCGAAGTGGACCGGCGATCGCTGACAGGCCGTCCGGGGCGTGCGGGCGGCGAGACACACCGCGAGCGCTGCCTGACCGCAGCCTGAGCGCCTGGCCGCTATGCCGCTTCGGGCGCGCGACCGCTAGGGGCTGCCAGCGATGTCGGGAAGGGAGGCAGGCCAATGGCCCCCCCAGGGGCAGAGCAGAGGAAAAGAAGCACTTACACGGACGAGCACACGCTGGGCGAGACGTCGGGCAGCCCGCGCTGGTCTTCCGAGGCCTCGAGCGCGCAGGAGACAGGCGATGGGAGGGGAGACGAGACGCAGAGAGAGAGGCTGGTCCTGCGGTGCCTGCGACAGGAGCCTCTGAGTCTGAGCCTCAGCCCGGGGTCACGTGGGTCACGTGCGCCGGCGGAAGGCCGCGGCGCCCGGTGGACTGACGGGCTCACCGTGCTCTCTGATCGGAGAGTGACCTCACCACGGCTCGCGCCAGCCGGCCAGCCTCCAGGCCACTCCCCCCCCCTCCTGCTGATTATTATTCTTCCCATCGATCTCGGCCCAGTCTGGCCCTGATCCAACGGATGACATCGTATGTACGTACCCGCCCTCGCCGGCATCGAGGCTGGATCGACCGCTGTATGACTATGCACTAGTCCTGCGTCGCGGACGCAGCAGAGCATCCAAGAGTCGACCGATGTGGAAGCCAGGACGGTTCGTTCCAGCTTATGCACGCTGTCCGCTGCCCTCTGGACTCGGCTGCACGACACTACCCATATATTTAGCACTAGCGCTGGTCTGGTTATTATCCGCATCCAAGGCTGCAGGCATGGAGACGGCGCGAACGACCGGAGCCTGACGTGTCCCTGCCATGCGTTGTTTGACGGAGCACAGGCGGTGGATCAGATAAGCTTCCATTGGCCCAAGCCGCAGCACCCGGGTCCGGAGTACGGGGCATGAGGGGACGCCCGCCGCATCCTGCCGGAGACATGCATCCACAGCACTTCCCGGTCAGGCATGAAGGTGTCCCAGCGCGCTCTCTCTCTATATACTCTGTATACAAGGTTTTGTGGCAGTATGTTATGGACCTTGCCATACAAAGACCGGATAATTATAGGACCGAGGGAAGGAACTGACCGGCACGTGACTGACCACGATCACCACGATCACTAAGACCCAGAGAAACGGCATGTATATAATGACGCTCCTTTCAGACAGATTTTGCCCTGTTTGCTTTCTTTATGCAGCTTGTGGCTTTAGCTTCTGGCTCCACATTCTTTCGCCTTACAGCCCAGATCTTAATCATCCAGTTTCTCCTTAATCCTGTTTCTGATCCTGTTTTGAAGATCTTACTTAAAATCACACTTGTGCTTCTTTCTCTGCAATTATAAATATGCTGTTTCTTGTATAATTATTTATAAGTGACATCTTTCACTGTTCTTGCTTCATCTGTTTTATTTGTCATAAAACAATCTATATCTCTTTTGTAGTAGATCGGTTACACTAATCACTTTTACACCGTCTATCTTATTATAAATATTCTGTAACGACAGGCCCTGGAGACTAGGCCCAAAAGGTCGTTTGGGTTTATCTTGAAGACAGAAAACAAGGGGGTGAGCAATACAACAGTAAGAATGAGCCTGTGTTACTAGCAATGCCTATACCACAGATTGCTATGTGAGTCGACCACGAGGGTCGAAATCTGTCTGAAAGGAGCGTCATTATATACATGCTGTCTTCCTAGGTCTCTGGGATGATAGAATGGGATCATAGTCTTGGATCATGGAGTTGGATCGTGGAATTGGATCGTAGACGATCCTACCTCCTTCCTAGTCCGCAACAAACAGATGATTGAAGACATAAATTGTGCAACTGGCCCCTGCAGTCTGCACTAGCTACCTGAAGGTGGTGAATGTAACATACCAATCACAGTGCAAATAAAAACACAAAAGTGTATGCTACTGTGCACAAACTACATTATTTAGAATAGATTCACTACATCTTGAGACAGGGAGACTAGAAGCATTGATGCAGAGATGCCCCGACCTTCAGCCGCACTGAGCACAGTTCTCTCGAGTGTACCAATTCAGCTCATCTGGCCAAAGTGCTGGATTCCCCACACGAATGATGCAATGCAACCTTCGTTAATCCTGCGCAGACCGCTGCATAGATACACTGGGCATATATAGGTATAGATAGGTATCATAAACAGAAAGCTCCAAGTTACATGACGGGGTTATCGCTCCAAAAAAGGGCATCAACACGTTATCCAACGAGATATAACAGAAAGCATACATCCATGCCGATCGAGAATCACTTCCAGCCAAAAAAAATAAATAAACCAGAAACCCGTAGATGCTTTCCAAAAAAAAAAGGCCTATGTCCGCAATCCGCTAGGATATCCCGATATCAGTAGTCCGTCAGGGTCAGCTTCTTCCCGACGGGCCGTCGTCGCATGGGCTTCTCGCCCCGCTCTCGGTCCGCCGCCACGCCCTTGAGCGCGTGCAGCAGCATCCCCGCGTCAAAGAAGCCATCTAGTTGGTCCGTTAGCATCCCAAACCTTCCACAGGAGCCAGGTGTACGGGGAAACTTACATCCACCCATGCCGTCGTCCTCGATCTCGCCGCTGTCCGTCGTTGGCGTCTCGGTACCTGCGCGCGCTTGAGTAGTAGCGTCGCCCCGGATAAGACGCCCACGGCGGTGCTGGCTCCGCTCCGACATCAGCTCCAGCTCCCGCGCCCGGCTGGTCCGCGGGGTCGTGGTCCTGCGGCTGGTGGCACGGAGCAGCTTCCGGATCTCCAGGAGATACGATTCGAGCGTGTACATCAACCGGGCGGTCTGCCGGTGCTTGGACGACGCGCAGATCGAGATCGAGTCCTCCTTGATGATGTACCCGATACCGAAACCGTCGCCGGACGTCGGGCCGAAGCCAAAGTGCCGCAGCGACGGGTTGCCGCAGTTCGAGGTCGACAGGATCGTGTTGTTGATCTTGTCCCAGCCCGGGTCGTTGAAGATGGCCGGCGTCGGCGGCACAGTGCGCGAGCCCCGGACGCTGCTGTACCCGCTCGAGGAGACGCCATCTTCCGACGGAGTCGAGGAGAACTTCGGGGACCCGATGTTCGACCCGTTCTCGGCCGGACTCGAGTAGCCGTTCGAGCTGGCCTCCACGCTGTTGTTCACAGACGACGCTTCGTCAAACGAGCGTTGCCAGAGACAGTACAGAGCGTAGAGATGGCGATCCTGGCCCTGCCCTTTCGAGCACTCCTTTGTAATAGCAACGTGTTTCTCGGTCGCTTTTCTGAGGGCTTCCACCTTCTGCTCGGCAGGGTTGTCCCCCCAGAACGTCTTGACGAACTCGACCGACTCCCTCGTAACCGGACGGATCGCCTCGGTCCGGCCGTGGAGGAACATCTTCGTCATCGCCGGCTCGTACGTATTTTCGACACGGCCGTAGAGACCATAGTAGGCGGCCTGGAAAGCCATCTGCACGAAAGCGTCGGGCGAGAAGCCCATCGAGGTGATAAAGTTCTTCCCGTACCCGGTGAAGTCGAGGACTTCGACTTCGTGCTGCTGGAGAAGATCGGCAAGGTGCGACTCTGCGAACCGCAGGGCAATGCTAAGCTCAGGAGTCATGTCCCACTCCAGCTTGCGAGGCGTGGTGCTCACGTTGCCAAAACTCCGGGGGTCTCGTTTCGCGGGATCGGGGCTGCTCGTCGCCCACAAGCTGGGCGCCTGACCGTTGATGCTCTTGGCAAATCGAAGGATGGTGTCCGTGTAGACATCGCTGGCAAAGCGGAGGACCGTGTGACCGTCCACGCCGGTATGTTCAAAGTTGATCCCGGCACTACCGTTCTTGCAGACGATGATCTGAAGCTTGTCATACCACCGGTTGATGCAGGTTCCAATCTGCACACCTCTGACGACTTCGCTGGTACCACACAGCATATTGGCACAGAGCTCCGCCGTGGTGGAAGGCTCGGTGTAGTCCAGACAGAGAACGAAGAGGGCAGTATCGACGATGTTCAAGCATTCCGCGTTGTTCGAACCAGGGTCCTTCGTCAGGATCTCTCTCAAGCTTGACCATACCTTCCGGTTCTCTGTGCTGAGAACGCCAAGGGCGCCCTTCGCAGCCTCCTGGATGGGGGTCTGCTGCGCATCGTCAACAATCACTTGAAGATTGAGCGCAATATCCTTCTCAGTCATGATCAAGTCATTGTTGTCATCAAGGACATCGAACCAGTAAAACTGCCCCCGGGCAAGAACGACAATATGCTTCGCCGTCGAATCTTGCGCGATAACGCATCCATTCTCTGTGGGTACCCGAGCAGTACCAAACAGCCGGGAGTACTGGTACATGCAAAGTGGTGTGCCACGGACAGTGTCGGGTGGCAGTTCCTCTCTTCTGACTGCCCGAACAAAGGACAGGGCAGACACAACAAGCGACGCAGCTCTGGTCACCTGGTTATTCCTCGCGGGCGTTGGGTCATCCTCCAACAGGAAAAAGGGGTTGAGGTTCAAGACGACAGCTATCCGGGTCAACAGGTATCACCGTGAGACCGAGATGAATGAATACTTACGATTGTCGAAATTCAAGTACGAATCGTACCCTGTGAACAAATCAGTCGTAGGTTCAATGGAATCTGGGAGAAACGGAGCGTACAAAACTGCTCGATATAGCTCGTCTTCGAAGAAGCATACTTCTTCAACTTCTCCTGGAGCTCAGGACCCTCCGACCTCAGGAACTCCTGCACAGCAGCCTTTGTCTCTTCATGTTCCCTCGGGGTCTGTAGGGGATACAAGACCTCAAGGTACTTCTTGCATGTGCTTTCAAGGTCCGGAATCGGGAGCTTGGGAAGCGAATCCTGGTTCGAAAAGGTGATTCCCTTCTTCTGAGGCGTCTGGCCCGCGGAGGCGTCGGTCCCATTCGGACGTTGTTCACCTGTGGGGGCAGTGCCGTTCACAGATGATGGGGACGAGGTCACAGACGCCATCTTGGACTCGACCTTGGACGTGACGATTGCCTCCGTCAAGGGTTTCGGGGAGGTAAAAAAACGGACTGCCATTGAGGAGTAAGACATGGTTTCAGCAGTTGTTCAGACAAAAAGGGATATCAAGCGTAGATCAGGCGTAGCGACAAGCCAGAAGAGTAGGTATCGACAAAAGACGCAAAGCACTGCGGTAGAAATAGTGGCAATCATGCAAACAGTAAGGCGGCATCGAGATCAAATAACAAAAGTAAAAAAAAGTAAAAGGGGAAATGGGAAAGGGGCCCGGTAAGGGAAGTCAACCAGGGCTCATGGACAACGAGCGGTCGACTAGAGGGGCGTCTTGGAATGGGATATATAGGACCAGGGCCGGTCGTGGCCATGCGGACGACCACCTCCGAGTCTACCCCGCTGTCCGGAGATCCCCTGGGAGCCCCCATGTGAACCATACGGGCGGAAGATGCGGGTGTCGGTTCGAAGGGAAGATAGTGCCTAGGGCGGGAAAAGGAAGGCTTACAATTCGATACAGCTCTGGGCTCTGGCCAGAGCAGAGTGGATCTCCTTGACTGAAGTGGTGCAGGCGTCCGAGGCTATCAGCCTAAGGATGTGTCGGAGAAACGGAGAAGCTTGCTATACTCCCTTTGTCAGCAAATGGCCTGCTTCTTTGACGGACGTGACCGCGTAGTTGGAGAGAACGGTCCAACGGATAAAAATAAAACTCTCATGCATGGAGACCACTAACGCTGTTCAATGACGTCTCCCCCCAGTTTGCGGTTCCGCGTTACAGATGGACGAGAAAAGGGGGAGGGGAAAGATGATTCTGGCCCTCTGACGCGAGAACGGGGAATGACCAGGGGAATTCGAATGACACAAAGAGGTAGCTGGAAAGCTGGGAATGGGACGTACCGACCGGGGCCAGCGGTCCGCAGCTTTAAGGAAGCTAAGCCCGGGCCAGAGGATGGAGGAAGCTCGGTGGAGAGTTCAGTTGATAACTAAATAACGAGCACCTGGATCTTCGCTTTCAGAAGGGTCCCTGTGATTACCTACACCGGGGACGGCTTCCTGGGAATACCAGTGGCGAGGTCGGCCACCAACTTCAGCTGCTGGAGAAGCTCGATCGCAAGGCTCGCGGTGGCCCTCGTGCCTGCTGCTCGTCCTGGGGCTCCGTGTGCTGCTCTATCGATGACGTTTCGGGCGAAGGGAGATCAACCAGATCGACCTGGGGCCCCAGTGGGGGGTCACGTGTCGGCGATCCTGTGTACCTGGCCTCCGAACCGCCGACGTCGCGGCGAGACTTCGCCGATTCTCGACCGCTCGACCGAGCGCCATATGCATATGCTGTAGGCAGACATACGGAGTAGATAGAGCCGATGGCTCCCTGGCGGGGTAGCAGCAGGATGCGCAGGACGTTGCAGCAGATGCACACGTTGGCGGATGCAGCTGCAGGTGCAGATGCGGCAGCCCGCTGCGATAGAACATAACAGGGAGAACGGACTACCCAGATAACCCATAATGCTTTGAACCATCTACTTCCATGGAAGAGGTGAAGGGAAAAAAAAGAGGCACAACCTCCTTGATAACTAAAATATTGACAAATGAACTGGAGTATAAAAGTCATGTCCGTCCGCGGGTGCCCAGCGGTTCCCCCTCCTCGAGATCTGCTTGGCCGGAAGTGGGTTAGGTCCCCACGGGGAACCTACGCCGAGTCTTGGCATACCAGGACCGCGGGCTCCATGCAAACAGAACAAGACAACAACTTAATGAAGAAAAGAAAATCAAATGCGACGAAGTATGGTGTTGGAAGCGGCTTGGATATTCGCACATGACTACGGGGAATCCCCTGATATGTACGGCAACGACGAGGCTAGCTTTCGTCAAGTGGTAAAGTATTCACAACGAACTTGCCAGGCAGGGCCAGACCACTGACATCAAGAGCAAATTACGTGCAGGAAGACAAACGGAGCTACATGCATCTCGAGGAACGAAGAACAGGCGCTGCATCACCGTCACCATGGAATGAGGATTTACACGGCCCGGGACACTTATGCGACGGCGAAAAATGGCTGGCCCAGCGGGCGCGCAACGTTCTCAGCGTACTCGCCGTCAACGTTGCCTATGACGATTGTCAGAGCACACCAGATAATTTAAGAGGAAATGATGCGCAATTACCTGGAGGTCCGTAGTTGCACACAGTGAAGGGAATCGACCCAGAACCAACATTCTGGAGGGTGTCGCAGACAGTCGTGGCGCAACCGACCTGGGTGGTGCCCTTCCACACGATCTGGCTGAAGTGACCCCATTTTTCGAAGTCGGTCATATCAGGGGTGGCTTGACCGTAGAGGCTTTCAAAGTAACCGAACTCGTCATTGTACATCAGGTTGGTGATCATCTTTCCAATGTCGTCAGCGGGGATGCCGTATCCGATGTTTTGACCATATCCACCGCCATCAATCTCACTGGGAATAGGTCAGAGAAGTCCTCCTGGGTGTCGGACGCTGATGTTACATGGGAGAACCACTTACGTGTTGTGTTCATACACACAGCTATCTGCGAGCTTCTTGGCACTGGCCTCGAGAGTGGTGGACCAGGAAAGAGCCGGAGCAGAGTGATTGGCACGGTGGATGTTGTGGTTCTGCAGAACCTGGGCCTGGTAACTGTTGTCGCTATTGCTCAGAGTGGGAGCACGTGAGGTAACTGCCGGCGCAGGCGCCGCAGTGGTCGCAGGCTCTGAAGTGGTCACAGGCTCGGGAGTTGGACTAGGGGCCTGTGTCTCGGCCGGCGCAGGCTGTGCGGTGTAAGCAGGAGCGTGAACTGGAGCAGGAGCCTGCGTCTGAGCAGGAGCCTTGGTCTCAGCTGGCGCAGGCTGCAGCCAAGGCATGAAAGGCTCGATAACTGGAGTAGGAGCTTCGGTCCGCGTATAGTACAGAGTCGTGACATAGAAACCTTCAGCCTCTGGTGCGGCATCCACTTTAGAAATCGCGGGAGTGGGAGCAACAAATCCAGGCGTCACATATTCGGTCACAGTAACGATGGTGAGTTCGGTCTTGTAGGCACGCTTCTGGACCGGGGAGCCCATCACACCAGCAGCGCAAAGAGCGCTCAAAAGAACTGAGGAACGCATGTTGTCGTGGTTGGTTTGAGAGTTCGAGATATCAACAAAAACGACCGAATCGCGCGATGTGTTCCCAGATCAACTGGATGGAGAGGGGACTTCCACAGGAAGTATCTGCAGCAGATTTTGACAAGGCTGAAAGAGAGGACCAGATCGATTGAGATATTGAGAGTTACCGTTTGTACAGCTTTGGGAGCGGAGGGGGATCGACCAACGCAGATCGACTGCTGTTGTCTATGCAGAGAGCGGTATGGTGACAAAAAAAGGAGCGACAGCCCTTGAACACTTTTGAAGGAGTGAAAAAGTGTACAAGAAGCGAAGTGTTAAGGACGGAAAGTCCCAACAACGAAGAAACGAACGCAGTTCGCAAGATAAAAGAGAGGAAGAAGGCGGATCGAGTAGGGCAGAAAAGGGAGAGAAGACGCGCGGGTGCGCACTGGGCAGAGGGGTGGGCCCCCTGTGATATGAGCACTTGCTTCAACTAGCCGTGAAACGGGGCGGGGAGCGGCGGGTTCTCCCCAGAAAACAATGAGATACCAGCCAAGCTTCCCGGCGTTTGTTTCCAGGGCTTTGTCCTGCGAGATGGACTCTCCGTCGGCCAAGTCGCTCTCTGCTATGACTGCTGCTCATGCTGCCGGGGATGCTCCCAATCGTGTATGTCAGTCGAGTTTAGCAATCCAGCATCTCCCCCGATCCCATCTCTTCGCGTTCTCGAGTCCGCATACCCATGTATGGCGCGCTTCCCGCCATCATTGTGAACGAGGGCCCGACGAACACGCGCTACATGCCTCTGTCGCTGCGGGAACATCCATGGATCCAGGGAGTGACTATACAGTACGTACACCGTGCACCGAACTGAGCCATGGCGCTGAATTCCTGTCGGAACTTAGGGCCGTATCTGGGGTCTGCGATACTGTCCGCTGCCCCTTGCGCTCCCCTCTCCCCTCGGGAGTGGCTACTGCGTGATATCCTGTGGTCGTAGATCGAGGATCATTTCCAGGCCGGAGGTCGACGCACGCCTTGCAACTCTGCTGTGTCTGCCGTGGATGTGATGTGCCTGGTTAGCAGTGCAGGGAGAACCCCGTGTTTGCCTCGGAGCCCCTGGCTTGGTGCGCCGCCATTCCAGGCACGCTCGCACGGCCATTCGACGGGGCCGAGCCGCAGCGTTTCCGCCCCTCTTTCGCAGCGGCTATTGGGGCCATTCATTTCGGGGATTTTCCTGAACGTGCACGCCGGTTACGGGCGTATGGGGAGCGTGTGGTCTCGATCATGATGGCCGCTTGCCAGCCTGACGCCCTCAGACAGTTCTGCGCAGAGACAGGATATTACCGTGTGTGTGCACAGTCAAAATGTGCATGTTGCGGGGTCCTGTGAAGGTGAAACGCAGATAATTTCCGCGCTGCTCCAGTAGGATGGACGCAAAGGGCTGCCGCTGCCTCAGGTTAAGCGCCCGATGCACGACCCGGGTCTCACCCGTCCCACTCCAATTTAAGCCCCGTCCAGATTCAGGGTTCGAGAACGTCTTCCACGCCTTCTAATGCCGACTTGTCGGCCCTTGCGTCCCGACGAATCTCGATCTCGTAGGATCGCCTCTTTTCTACTCAGAGGAGGCCGTCGGCCAGTCGCCCAGTAGCGCTCCGCTAGTGGATTACTCCCTCTTAGGGACAGCTGGACCGTTGGCGGCCAGTAGACTGCTCCTCCGTCATGATAATGATTCCGTCCGGTGCAGAGGCCAGATTCCAGAAGAAGTTGCTCTTCAGGACGCTTCAGGCGGATGACACGACGTGAGCGCCAGAAGCGTTCCGTAAAACTCCCCAAAATGGACCCTTGGACAATCAAACCAGTGGACCGATGCTAACATTCAGGACAAAAGAGAAGGCCAAGATGATCCAGCCAACGAAATAATATTTTGCTTTTAAGCTTTTTCTACTGCTTGACGAATAATTGTCTGTGTCAGCGATCCCGCCCGATGCGCTCGATCCAAGGTTCTGTCTGACAGGCTTCCCACAAACAACTACCATTCCGTGCCTGTCATATTATTCGCGTGGAAGCCTACTCCGTTCTCTGCTGCGTACAAACAACATCCCGACTCAGCGATGGTTGCAAACTTTTTTATTTTTTTCTCTTGTCCTTGATCTATGGACAGTCCCGGGACTCTGTTTATTAGGCTATCAACACTGTTTCAGATCTGTTTCACCGTTCCTTCCGGTCGGTACTCGATACATACTGTGGCTTGAGCCGAGAAACAGTGTTATATTGCATATAATTTCCGACGGATGGTCTAGATTTCTCAAGCGGGGTTTTGACACTTCTGCTGGCAAATTATTGTCTTGCTTGCGACAGTGTTTCTGTTAGCGGATATCTCATCTTTTATTATTATTTATTGTCTAGAAAAGTGTTTCATTCTTCCCAGCACAAAGGAAAGCGCCACGGATGAACCCTTGCAGGCTTTGTGTGGAGGGGGCTGTGACAGTCACAGTCGCGCATCACGCGGACTCGCCAGCTCGAGGCACTTTATTATTTCATGAAACCTGACTTTAATAATAATAATAATAATAAATGGTCTTGCAAAGCTCATTACGGTTAAAGCCACTATTTATTATTATTATTATCTGGATGTAATGATTCTCTATATGTATCGGTTTCCTGATCAAGTAGAAAGGATCTTTACCTAGACATTTGTTCTTCTATATATAACTTGTTCTAATATAATACCCCCATTGTCGTCATCCAAGGGAACACATGCGTATAATCCACCTACAGAACTGACTACATGTACAGTACAAGAGGGAGAGATGAATGGACATAGTTGATTGAGTCGAAATTCATAACTCTAAAAGCAGCATCTCCCTAAATAAACAACAGGCCTGTCGGCCCGCCTGACCACAACCCAAGTACATACATACTTTTCTGCGCTAAAGTCAACACATAGAAACCCCGAGCCGACAGCCATAATTATTCCCTTTCTTGCCACACTTCCATCGAACACCTTACAATTACCAGACCGTCAATTCACGCGCAAGCAATATGACTGTCCAGTCTTTAGTTCAATTCCACGAGTGCATGTCCCCAGCCGCAGGAGTGATGTGCCGCTGCGCACCCCCTCCCCCTCCTTCTCAATACTGGAACTCGATGCGTTCTCGCGTAGAGATAGATCTCGTGTCCACAAAAGGTCGAAAGGTTGTACTATACTGAAAATACCTCGAAGAATGCTTAGGTTGAAGTGCCCGAGAACCCTTCTCTTGCTGAGGACTTTTTAGTACAGTACAAGATGGAGCGGAAAGGATGATTTTTTCTAAAAGTTGGTCTCCGCCGTCGGTAAGCTAGGTAGGTAGCGACGCGGTGTGTTTCCATCCGGTATCTGCTTCCCGAAATGGATTCATCGAGCTGGATGGAACAGCTGCGAGAGTGCAGAGGGCTGCCGTGATTGAACTGGGCAGTTATATTGGAAGTCGGGAGTCAATGTCAGCGTGAGGCGTGAGTTGGTATCGATCATCACAGGGGTCGGAATCCGAGAGAACTGGACACAGCCTGGCTTATGCTAGGATCTGGGGAGTCGCGGAGAGGGGGGGGGGTGGGGGGAAACGCAGTAATAATGATAATAGTG